>Ga0101943_1000111_pt1 | contig 221445 bp, 209 predicted proteins | sample DewCreD2012metaG_5_FD_75244 | JGI IMG/M metagenome (GOLD analysis project Ga0101943, IMG submission 75244) | Hot spring sediment bacterial and archeal communities from British Columbia, Canada, to study Microbial Dark Matter (Phase II) - Dewar... ... | reverse complement strand
CCTGGTCCGCTCACCCTTGCCGCCCTCGCCCGCGCCCGGGGGCTTTCCCCCGACACCCTGCACCAGTTGGGCTGGCAGGAGCGGACCGACGGGATTGTCATCCCCTGGCCGCTTCTCGGCGGCGGGGCCGACTACGTCACCCTGGGGGAGCGGCAGGACGCCGGCCGGGCGGACCGCTGGCACGTCATTGCCGCCCTCCTGGGCGAGGTGTAGGGGGACGCCACCACCCATCCGGCCGGCCTCACCGCCGAGGAGCTGTATGCCCGCTGGGATGACACCGCACGCTCCGTCCCCCGCCCCGGCCGGCGCACGCTCTCCGCCGACCTGGAGCGCGCGGTCCAGCGCGGATGCCTGCGGCGGTCTGGTACCGGCCGGAGAGGCGACCCATACCGGTACGTCCTGCCGACCCCGGCAGCGCCGGGGCAGGAGCCCGAGCGGTCGGAGAAGTCAACGGAGGCCAGCGTGCGGGCAGACGCGGATGGCACGCCTGCGAACGGGTCGGTGCAAAGCGAGACCCACCGGACGGAGTAAGGATACCATTCGATTCTTGCAAGCCTTCTTCCTATAGGTGCAGGGATCGAATGCGGGGCACGGGGTGGCCACCTGCCGGCCGGGGTGCTCTCGGCGCTGCTGGCCCCAGGGGCCGTGGGCCGAGGAGTGAGGAGGGGGAGAAGCCTGCGCCCCTCCCACCTCTCCCCTCCCCCCGCTCGCTCACGGCTCGACGATGGCGGCGTGGGCCAGGTTGCTGATCTGGTCGATGCGCACCGAGTGCCAGGGCTCCTCCAAGCGCGCGTTGGTGAGGTAGCTGAACGAGACGCCAGACTCCGGGTCCGCCCAGGAGTACGAGCTGCCCACGCCGCCGTGGCCGAAGGTGGTGGGCGAGGCGATGGTCCCCAGGCCGCGGATAGTGGGCGTTAGGCCGCGCACGTGTGGACCCAAACCGCGATGCATCGGCATCCCGTAGCGCTCGTCCACCCGATCCCCGGTGTGGTTGCGGGTGGCAAACTGGATCACGCGCGGGCTCAGCACCCGGCGGCCGTTCAGCGCTCCACCGGCCAGCAGCATCTGGTAGAAGGCGGCCATGGCCGCCGCCGTGCCGTAGCCACCCGCGCCCGGAATCCCCGCCGCCCGGAACGCCGGTGTGCTGCTCTCCGGTTCCGGCTGCATCCGCCCGTCCTGGAGCACGTGCATATCCGCGCACCGCTCCTGGGCCGCCTCCGGTACGCCCACGTACAGGTCGTGCAGGCCGACGGGGTCCAGCAGCTCGTGGCGAATCCACTCCCGGTAATCGCGGCCGGTAACGACTTCGATCAGCACGGCCGCCACCCAGTGCGCCGCGGTGCCGTGATACTGCACCTTCGACCCGGGCGTCCACTCCAGGGTGAAGTCGCACACCGTCCGGCGCAGCAGCTCGTGGTCGGTCCAGGCCTCCGGCGGCACGGTGGCGGAGGGAAAGCCGCCCTGGTGGGTGAGCACCTGAAAGAGCGTGATCTCCCCTTTGCCATGCCGGGCAAACTCGGGGAGATGGTCGGCGATGCGGTCGGCGAAGCGGAGCGCGCCGCGGTCCACCAGTTGCCAGACGGCAGCGGCGGTGATCACCTTGGTCTGCGAGTACAGCAGCCAGAGGGTGTCGTCGGTGGCGGGGCGGGGCTGGTCACGCAGGCGCGCCTGCCCGAAGGTGCGCAACGCCGCCAGGCGGCCGTGGCGGGCCAACGCCACCTGCGCGCCGGGGTAGCGCCCCTCGGCGAGGTGCCGTTCGATCAGCCGGTACAGCTGTGCGATGCGCTCCGGGTCCAGCCCGAGCGATGCCGGGTCTGCCTGCGGGAGGACCGGTGCCGGGGCGGTGGCCATGGGGCTGCTCCTTTCTGTCAGATCGCTGCGCCGGTTATAGCGCATGCGCGTGGTAGGCGGCAGGGGCGCACTCGCCTTTCCGAGGCGGTGATGCTATCGTGCGCGCGATGGCGGGCGGTGGTGGGAACGGGCCCTCACCCCCCGCGCTGACGCGCGACCCCCTCGCCCCCGGCCCGCTGTGGCTGTGGTACCCCGTTTCTCAGCAGGCCGGGGGCCGGGGGTGACCGGGGCCGGCAACACGGCTTGGGGACGGGAAGCTCCCCTCTCGCGTGCGGGAGAGGGGCCGGGGGTGAGGGCCCGCTCTGGCCGGGGGTGCGGGTGCGCACGCGGCGCGCCCCGGTGTGCCGCCGCGACGGCGCCGCGAACGGCGGTCTTGGTGGAATCACGACGGGGAGGTGAGCTCGATGCCCGCGAGCATGCGTGTGGGAGCCGTGGAGGTGGTGGCGCTCTCCGACGGGAGCTTCGCCCGCACACCGGCCCAGTTCATGCCGGACGTGCCGCCCGAGGCCTGGGAGCAGTTCCGCGCCCAGCACCTGGACGCGGACGGCAACCTCCGCCTCAACCTGGGCTGTTTCCTCGTGCGCACCGGCACGCACACGGTACTGGTGGACACCGGCATCGGCCCGCACGGCAGCCCCACCATCCCACCCGGCCACCTGCTTGAGGAGCTGCGCGCCGCCAGCGTGACGCCCGAGGAGGTCGAGCGGGTGGTGATCACCCACATGCACGCGGACCACATCGGCTGGAACACGGTGGAACGGGCGGGGCGCCACGTGCCCACCTTCCCCCGCGCCCGCTACGCGATCCAGTGGCGGGAGTGGGAGTACTGGACCAAGCAGGAGGCGGCGCAGCCACTGCTGCTGCGCGCCGCCTACCCGCTGGAGCGGGCCGGCCAGCTCAACCTGGTGGACCCCAACCACCACCCGGTGCCGGAGCTGACGATGCTGCCCACACCCGGCCACACGCCGGGCCACTGCTGCGTGCTCATCAGCTCCGGCGGCGAGCACGCCGTCATCCTGGGCGACGTGGCCCACACGCCGGTGCAGGTCACCGAGCCGGACTGGGGCATCGCCGCCGACGTGGACAAAGACCAGGCCCGCCAATCGCGTCGCGCCCTGTGGGAGCGGATCGAGGCGGAGGGGCTGCGCGTGGCCGCGGGCCACTTCCCCGCGCCCGGCTTCGGCCGCATCGTGCGCCTGGAAGGCCGCCGCTGGTGGCAGGCCGTGTGAACGGGCGGCACCCGCTACACTGAGATCACCACCACAAGCGGGTCACGGATGCCCACGCCGCGCAGCCTCAGACTCACCCGCCAGGACCTGCAGGCCGCCCTGCTCACCCAGCAGGTGCGCGCGCTGCTGGGTGCGGAGCGCGGCACGCTCGCGGCGCACCTGGTGGGGTTCGCCCGATTGCTGCGCGCCGCGGACTTCGACATCACCGCCGGCCGCATCATCGACGCCGCCCGCGCGCTCACGCTGGTGGACATCGCCCGGCCGGAGGATGTACGCCTGGCGCTGCGCGCCAACTTGGTCTCCGAGGCGGCGCAGCTTGCCGCCTTCGACCGGCTGTTCGACCTGTACTGGCGCTCCGGCGGCCAGCCGCCCCCCATCGGCGAGGTGGTCGCGGTGGAGCGCCGCCCCTCGGCGCGCCGCCCCGGCAGGCCGGGGGGCGGCACGGGCCTGCAGGTGCGCGTGCCGGTGCGGCAGGCGGTGCAGCCCACGGGCGACCACCCGGAGGCCACGGCCGGCACCGCCGACCTGCTCACCACCAAGGATTTCGCCGGCTACACGGACGAGGAGGTGGCGCGCGCCCGGGCGGTGATCCGCCGCCTGGCGCCCAAGCTGGCCACCGCCCTCGCCCGCCGCACGCGGCAGGCCCGCCGCGGCGACGACGTGGACCTGCGCCGCAGCCTGCGCCGCGCCGTGCGCCACGGCGGTGAGGTGCTGGACCTCCTGCGCCGGCGGCGACGCGTGCGCCGGCTGCGGGTGGTGCTGCTGTGCGACGTCAGCGGCTCCATGGATGCCTATGCCCGCTACCTGGTGCAGTTCCTGTACGCGGTGCAGAACGAGCTGCGCGGGGTCAGCACGTTCGTGTTCAGCACCCGCCTGAACGAGATCACCCCCCTCCTGCGCACCCGCGACTATGACCAGGCCCTGGCCCGCCTGGCGGCGGAGGTCGATTCCTGGAGCGGCGGCACCAGCATCGGCGGCAGCCTGGCCGCCTTCGAGCGGGAGTACGCCCGCCGGCGGGTGGACTCGCGCACGGTGCTGATCATCATCTCGGACGGGTGGGAGCGGGGCGATGTGGAGGTCCTGCGCCGCGCCCTGTCCAACCTCAAGCGGCGGGCGTACAAGCTGCTGTGGCTCAACCCGCTGTTGGGCGCCAAGGACTACCGCCCCCTGGCGCGCGGCATGGCGGCGGCGCTGCCCTACCTCGACTACTTCCTGCCGGCGCACAACCTGGACAGCCTGGTGCGCGTGGCCCGCACCCTCGAACATCTGGCCCGCGCCTAAGCCCCGCCGCCCCCCAAGGCCTGGGCCGCCGGCACCTCCTCACCGAGGGCGATGAGCCCCCGCGCCGCCAGCTCGCGAATGCGCTCGTCGCTCAGGCCGGCGTAGGCCCGCAGGATCTCGGCGGTGTGCCCGCCCGGCCGGTCGGCGCCCGCGTAGGGACCGGCCGGGGTGCGCGACAGCTTGACCGGGCTGCCGGAGACGCGCATGGTGCCGCCCCGCCAGGTGGGCAGCGCCACGATCATGTTGCGATGGCGCACCTGCGGGTCGTTCACCGCCTGCTCCACCGTGTTGACCGGGCCGATCAGGCACACCTCGGCGAGCGTCTCCAGCCACTCCTGGGTGGTGCGCTGGCGGAACACCTCGTTCAGGATGGGCTCCAGCTCGGCGTGGTGCTGCGTGCGCAGCTGGTTGGTCTTGAAGCGCTCGTCCAGGATGAGGTCGTCCCGGCCGATGGCGGCGCAGAACAGCTCCCAGTCCTTGACCCCGGCCACCACCACCCAGCCGTCCTTGGTGGGGAAGGCCTGAAACGGCGTGGTGAGCGGATGGCGCGTGCCGATGCGGCCGGGCACCTCACCGGTGGCGAAGTAGCGCACCACGGCGTTCTCCAGGAGGGCGATCTGGCAGTCCAGCATGCTCACATCGATGTACTGACCCTGGCCGGAACGCTCCCGCTCCACCAGCGCCGCCAGCACGCCGATGGCCGTGAACAGCCCGCCGGCCATATCGCCGATGGAGTAGCCCACGCGCGTGGGCGGGCCGTCCGGGAAGCCGGTGATGCTCATCACGCCGCCCATGCCCTGGACGATCACGTCCACCGCCCCCCGCTCCCGGTACGGCCCCGTCTGGCCGAAGCCGGAGGTGGAGGCGTAGATCAACCGCGGGTTGCGGCGGGCCATCTCCTCATAGCCGAAGCCCAGCCGCTCCATCGTGCCGGGCACGAAGTTCTCGGTGAGCACGTCCACGTGCTTGACCAGCTCGTAGACGATCTCCTTCACCTCCGGCGCGCGCAGGTCCATGGCCAGGCTCTTCTTGCCCCGGTTGACGGAGAAGAAGTAGGTGTTGATCCCGTCCACCACCGGGCCCGGGCCGCGGATCTCTTCATCGGCGTAGACCAGCTCGACCTTCCACACCTCGGCGCCCAGGTCGGCCAGCTGCATGACCCCGTACGGCCCGGCCAGATGCCAGGTGAAGTCCAGGACACGGATCCCCGCCAGCGGTCCCGGCATAGCCCCATGCCTCCATCCAGGATGCACGCTCAGGGTACACAGAAACGGCGCCACGGGTGAGGGGGGACCGCGCGCCCGGGGCCGGGGAGCGCTCGCGTTGACCGTCACAACGGGCCGTTGCTAAGATCATCCTGTTCCCCGGCTGGTCCGGCGGTGGATCATGCGTGCGCGCCAGGCAGGGGTGGGCGGACGGTGCCCCCGGCCCGGCAGCGCCCGAGGACGAGGGCGGCGGTGCGGGTAATCGGCTTGACGGGTGGCATCGCCGCCGGCAAGAGCACCATCGCGCACATCCTGGCCGAACTGGGCGCCGTCGTCATCGACGCGGATAAGGTCGGGCATGAGGCCTACCGGCGCGGCACGGAGGCCTGGCGGGCGCTGGTCGAGCATTTCGGCGAGCGGATCCTGGGCCCGGACGGCGAGATCGACCGGCGCACGCTGGGCGCCATCGTGTTCGCCGACCCCGCCGAGCGCCAGGCGTTGCAGGCCATCGTCTGGCCGCGCATGAAGGAGATGATCCGCCAACGCCTGGCGGAGCTGCGCGCGGCCGGCGCCCGGGTGGCCGTGATCGAGGCGGCGGTGCTGATCGAGGCGAGCTGGACCGACCTCGTGGATGAGGTGTGGGTGGTGCAGGTGCCGGAAGCGGTGGCGCTCCAGCGCCTGATGGCGCGCAACAACCTCACGGAGGACGAGGCACGCGCCCGCCTGCGGGCCCAGCTCAGCAACGCCGAGCGCGCCGCCCACGCCGACGTGATCATCGACAACCGCGGCACGGTGGCCGAGGCGCGCGCCCAGGTGGAACGGGCCTGGGCCAGGCTGGTCGCCACGTGAGCCGGCGGACGCGGGGCCAAGGCGGAAAGAGGACGACCATGACGGCAACCCGAGAGACCGCGCGTGTGTTTGCCATCGAGGAGTACGCCTCCGTCGATGAGCCGTACTACGAGCCCGTGGGCGACGAGGTGGAGCTGTTCCGCGCCGCCTTCGAGCAGCGGGTGCCCGTGCTCCTCAAAGGGCCGACGGGCTGCGGCAAGACGCGCTTCGTGGAGTACATGGCCTACCAGCTCGGCCGGCCGCTCACGATCATCAAGGGCCAGAACGCCGGCGGCGAGCAGGCCACCCTCTCGCCCAGCGGGTTGCCGGTGGTGACGGTGGCCTGCCACGAGGACCTCACCGCCTCCGACCTGGTGGGCCGCTACCTGCTGGAGGGGGACACCACCCGCTGGCTGGACGGGCCCCTCACCCGCGCGGTGAAGAGCGGCGCCATCTGCTACCTGGACGAGGTGGTGGAGGCGCGCAAGGACACCACCGTCCTCATCCACCCCCTCACCGACCACCGCCGTATCCTGCCCATCGAAAAGCTGGGGCAGGTGATCGAGGCCAAGGACGGCTTCCTGCTGGTCATCTCCTACAACCCCGGCTACCAGAGCGCGCTCAAGGACCTCAAGCACTCCACCCGCCAGCGCTTCATCGCCATCGAGTTCAACTACCCGCCGCGCGAGATCGAGGCCAAGATCATCGCGCGGGAGTCCGGCGTGGACCGCACCATCGCCCTGGACCTGGCCAAGCTGGGCGAGAAGGTGCGCAACCTCAAGGAGCACGGGCTGGGCGAGGGCGTCTCCACCCGCCTGCTCATCTACGCCGGGAAGCTGATCGTCAAGGGCATCGCCCCCCGGCGCGCCTGCCAGGTGGCCGTGGTGTGGGCGCTCACCGACGACGCCGAGGTCCAGCGCAGCATCGAGGAGGTCGTCTCCTCGATCTTTGAGTAGCGGGGCGGGGGCCCCCGCATCCCGGGGGGCTATGCGGATCGGCATCGTCTCCGATATCCACTGCAACGCCGCCGGGCTGGAGCGGGCGCTGGCCCTGATGGGACCGGTGGACGAGCTCGTCTGCGCCGGCGACAGCATCTACCAGTACCGCTTCGCCAACGAGGTGGTGGCGCTTCTGCGCGCCACCGGGGCGCGGGTGGTGCTGGGTAACCATGAGGAGATCTTCCTCAGCGCGGCGGGCGTCCGCGCCCGGTCCGCGCCCACGGTGGACCGCGCCCTGCTGGCCTGGCTGGCCGCGCAGCCCTTCACCTGGGAGACGCGGGTCAACGGGCGGCGGCTGTTCGTGGTGCACGGCTCGCCGTGGGAGCCACGCTACGAGTACCTCTTCCCCTCCAGCCACGCCCTGCGCGCCTTCCAGACTTTCGACGCGGACTACGTCATCCTCGGGCACACGCACTACCAGATGGCGCGCCGCTTCGGCCGCGTGGCCGTGATCAACCCCGGCTCGACCGGCGAGCCGCGCGACCCGCGCAACGGCTGGCGGCTGAGCTTCGCGGTGCTCGATACCGCCGCCGACGAGGTGCGCTTCTGCAACTTCCCCGACCCCACCCGCCCCTACGTGGCACCGACCGAGGTGCCGGCGGAGCCGGAGTGGACCGTCGAGACCCTGTGAGGGGTGCTAGCCGCCCGCCGCCTTGGCCTCCAGGGCGGCCAGGCGCTCGCGTAGCTCGCGCTCCCGCTGCCAGCGTGCCGTCACATCCCGCATGACCGCCCCGATGCCGAGCATGGCGCCCGTCGCGTCCCGCACCGGCACGATGCGGAACTCGAGCGAGATGCGGCTGCCGTCCTTGCGCACGCCCGGCACGGCCAACATCTGGTCGCCGGTGTACTTGGTCACGCCCGTGGCCATCACCCGCCGGTACCCCTCCCAGTGCCGCTCACGCTGGCGCTCCGGGATGATGAGGTCCAGCGACCGTCCCAGCGCCTCGGCGGCGGTGTAGCCGAACATCGCCTCCGCGCCGGCGTTCCACAGGCGGATGATGCCGTCGCGATCGGCGAAGATGACGGCGTCCTGGACGTGGTCCACGATCTGTTGGCACAGCCAGGCGTGGGTGTCGGTGGTGGTCATGGCTGCCTCTCCTTGCGCGGTGATGCGCTCAGCGGCCCGGCTGGGTCGAGGCGGCGCGGTCCACCCGGTGCGGCGCCCCCTCATCGACGACCGCCGGTTCGCGCAGCGCCAGCGCGGTCACGGCGCCTACCAGCGCCACCATCCCGCCCAGCGCCAGGAAGCCAACCGCCAGCGATACGCCGGCGAAGTACGCCGCGCCCAGCGGACCGGCGACGAAGGCCAGGGCCTGCACGCTGCTGGCCAGGCCGAAGGCGGCGCCACGGCGCTCGTAGGGCACGGCGGTGGCGATCACCGTGTTCGTCGCTGGCAGCATGGCACCCTGGCACAGCCCGGTCAACGCGAAGGCGACGATGAACAGGGTGGCGCTGTCGGCCAGACCCAGCAGCCCGTGGGCCGCGGCCGCGGCCAGGAGGACCGCCACCAGCGGCGTGCGGATGCTTGCCGGTGGGCGGAAGAGCCGCGCCAGGCCCACGGCACCCAGGGCGCTGGCCAGGCCGCCGGCGGCGAAGGTGAGGCCGGCCAGGTCCGTGGCGGCGCGATGGCTGAGCCGCTCCAGCGCCACCGGTGCGGCGGTGCGCACCAGGCCACCGGTCATATGGATGGTGAAGAACAACAGCAGGCCCAGGCCAAGCTGCACGGAGAGGCCGCCGGTGAGCGCGGTCAGGCGGCCACCGGCCGCCGGGTCGGCGGCCGGGAGGGCACCGGCCCGGTCGCGGGGCACCACCAGCGCCACCATCAGCGCGGCGGCGGTGGGCACCAGCGCGCCGGCCAGCACGGCTCCGCGCAGGCCGAAGAGGGCGGCCAGGCCGGCGCCGATCAGCGGGCCAATGGTGTTGCCGGCGTACTGGGCACCCTGCACGCTGCCCAACGCCGTGGTGAGGCGGGCGCGGGGCACGCTCACGCTGGTGAGCGCCACCGCCGCCGGGATGAACCCGGAGAGCAAACCCTGACTGGTCCAGGCCACCACGAAATGCCAGGGAGCCTGGGCGCCGGCGGCGATGAGCGTGGTGAGCGTGGCGGCCAGCAGCGCGCGCACGAACATGCGCTTGCGGCCGTAGCGGTCGGACAGCACGCCCCAGAACGGGCCGCCCACCAGTCGGCCGATGCCGGTGCCGGTGTAGGCGGCGCCGATCCAGGCCAGGGCGGCGGCATCGCTCTCCGCCCCCAGCTGCTTCATGTAGACGGGCAGGAACGGCACCCAGAAGTTCATGGCGAACGAGGCCATGCCCGCCGCCATGGCGATCACCGCCACCGAGCGCCGCCAGCGGGGGAACCGCTCATCCCCGGGGCGCTTGGCCAAATTGCCGCTCACCGTCACCTCGGCGCTCCGCATCCAGCTCCTGCCCACCTACCGAAACGGCCGGAACAGGCGGCGGATATCCTCGACCAAAAGCTCCGGCTCCTCCAACGCCGCGAAGTGGCCGCCGCGTGGGAAGTCGCTGAACCGGTGCAGCGTGTAGGCGCGCTCCACCCACTCGCGCGGCGGACGGGTGATCTCCACGGCAAAGCGGGCAAAGCCGGTAGGCACCGCGATCCGCTCGCCCTGGCGCAGGCCCCACGGGTGGCGGCGGCTCTCGTAGTAGAGGCGCATGGAGGAGCCGATCGTCCCGCTCACCCAGTAGATCATGATGTTCGTGAGCAGCTCGTCCTTGCTGAACCGACGCTCGACCTCGCCGCCGCAATCGCTCCACGCGCGGAACTTCTCCACGATCCAGGCCGCCAGGCCGGCGGGCGAGTCGGTGAGGGCGTAGGCCAGTGTCTGCGGCTTGGTGCTCTGAATCTCAAAGTAGCCCATCTCCTGCCGGCGGTAGCGGTCGAACTCCGCCAAGAAGGCCGTTTCCGCTTCCGTCAGGGGTGGTGCGCCGGGGCCGGTGTACGGCCGTGCGCCCATCATGTTCAGGTGGATGGCGATCACCCGCTCCGGGTAGGCGTAACCTAGGCGGCTGGCGATGACGCTGCCCCAATCGCCGCCCTGGGCGCCGAAGCGCGCGTAGCCCAGTACCTCGGTCATCAGCTCGGCAAACAGGTCGGCGATCGCCGCCGGGCTCATCCCCGGTGCCGGCGAGGCCTCACTGAAGCCGTAACCGGGCAGGCTGGGCGCCACCACGTCGAAGGCGTCGGCGGGATCGCCGCCGTGGGCGGCCGGGTCGGTGAGCGGGCCGAGGACCTTGTGCACCTCCCAAAAGGAGCCGGGCCAGCCATGGATGAAGAGCAGGGGCAGCGGCCGGGGGCCGCTGCCGCGGGCGTGCACGAAGTGCAGCGTGACACCGCGCACCCGTGCCGTGAACTGCGGCATGGCGTTGAGGTTCGCTTCCGCCGTGCGCCAGTCGAACCGCTCGCGCCAGTAGGCCACCAGCTCCTTGAGGTAGGTCAGGTTCGTGCCGTAGTCCCAGCCGCTGCCCGTCACCTCGCCGGGGAAGCGGGTGCGCGCCAGGCGCTCCTGCAGGTCGGCCAGCACCGCGTCCGGGACGGCGATGCGGAACGGCTGCACCGCGGTGGTCGTCATGGCAACCCCCCCTTGGACGTGAGGCCGGCCACCTATCCCCTGCCGAGGCCGGGGCCGGCGACCGCGATTGTCGCAGATCCGCGGCACACGCACACCGGCGCCGCCGACGGGCCAGCGCCGCGGCACCTACCGCACGGTCGCCTGACGGGACGGTAACCGAACCGACACGGCGGGGCGTGAGCACCGCGGTAAGGACGACGGCGGAGCGGCCGATAGGGATAGTGCCGGTCCCTGCGGACCGGCGTGAGCGGCGCATCAGGAGGCGACTATGAGGGCATGGCTGCTCCGCCCGTGGACCACCGGAATCGGCGTCGCCTTGGCCGCGATGCTGTGCGGTTTGGCCGTGATGGCCGTGGCCGTCTCCGCCGACGATGGCGATGCCGCTGAAGGCGGCTGCCCGTCGGTCACCGTTACCCCCACCGAAGAGGCGACGCCGGAATCGAACGCCGCGATGGTGCGGTCGCTGCACTCGACCGCGGAGGAGGACAGCGCGGACTGCCCCGGTGACGGGGGCCAGGAACCGGAAGATGAGGCGCCCGGTAACTCCGGCGCGGCCCATACCTGCCCCTTTGGCGGTGAGGAGGGCGAATCCGGAGAGTCGTACCGTAACGACGGCGAGTGCGTGAGCGAGGCGGCACACCGGCGCAACGAAGAGCGGCGCGCCGCCCGGCACGGCACCCCCACCCCGACCGGCACGGCCACGGCGACGCCCACCCCGGCGCGCCAAGGCACCGGTAGCGCGGCGACCACGGGGGGCACGCGGCCGGGCCGAGGCCAGCGCGAGCGTGAGGACGCGGGTGACGGCCACCGCCGTGGTGGCGGCGGGCCGGGCGTCGCTGGCGGCGGCGCGGGTGGCCAAGGCGGCGCGTCCAGCGGCCCGGGCAACGGGCACGGCACCGGCGCTCGTTACCGGCGTTAGCGAACCGATCTCGTTTAGCCGTACCGCCCCCCTCTCGGAGGCGCCCCGGTGATGAACGCCGGGGCGCTGCCCCGTCACATCGAGGTCGGGCGGCGCCGGCGATCACCCGGCACGGCGCAGTAGGTAGAGAAAGAACGGCGCGCCGGCCACGGCGGTGACGATGCCGATGGGCAGCTCGCGCGGCGCGGCGACGGTGCGCGCCACCGCGTCCGCCGCCACCAGCAGCGCCCCGCCGAGCAGCCAGCTTGTCGGGAGCAGGTAGCCGTGCCGTGCTCCCACCAGGCGCCGGGCGATGTGCGGCACGATCAGGCCCACAAAGCCAACCAGCCCGGCCACCGCCACCGCGCTGCCGGTAAGCAGGGCCACGATGCCGATTAGGCCGGCACGCAGCCACTCCACCCGTAGCCCCAGCCCCGTGGCCGGCTCATCCCCCAGGGCCAGCACGTCGATCTGACGGGCCAGGGCCAGGGCTACCGCGGCCGCCGCCAGCGAGTACGGCAGCACCGTGCGCAGGTGCGTCCAGGTGCGGGCCGCAAGCCCACCGGCCAGCCAGGACATGGTGGTCTGCAGGGTGAGCGAAGAGGTAAGCAGCAGGCCGGTGGTGAGCGCCGTGAGCAGCGCCCCCACCGCTACCCCCGCCAGCACCAGCCGCAACGGTGAGGCGCCGCCCCGCCAGGCCAGGCCGTAGACCAGGGCCGCGCCGGCCAGCGAGCCGAGAAAGGCCAGCGCCGGCAGGCGCGTGAACGGCGTGGCCGGGGCCAATTTCAGCACGAGCACGGCCACAAACCCACCGCCGGCGGAGATGCCCAGCAGGTGCGGCTCCGCCAGCGGGTTGCGGGTGACGGTTTGCAGCAGGGCCCCGGCCAGGCCGAGGTTGGCGCCCACCAGCGCGGCCAACAACACCCGCGGCAGGCGCAAGTTCCAGATGATGTAGCCCGGCCCCGTGCGCTCGCCCAGCAGCGTCGCCCACAGATCGGCCGGCGAGACGCGCACCGAGCCGATGCTCACCCCGGCCACCATCACCGCCAGGAGCAGCAGCGCGGCCAGGGCCAGGACCAGCGGCCGCCTATCGAGTCGTGGCCGCGAAGACGCTGGGATAGAGATACCGGGCGAGCTCATCGACTTGCTGCGCCACCCGCGGCCCGGCTGATTGCACCAGCGTCACCGGGTCGATCTCGTACACCCGGCCGGATTTCACCGCGCGCAGGTTGGCCCAGGCTGGGTTGGCGGCCAGTACCTGCGACGCCCTAGGTGCGTTGGGCGGCGCCGCCGTGGCCACCAGGATCACGTCCGGGTCGAGCTGAACCAGCCGCTCCAGGCTGTAGGTGGTGAAGCCAGGAAAGCCGGCCGTATCCGGCCCTTCGGTCACCAGGTTGCGGGCGCCCAGCCGCTGCACCACGTCGCCCACGAAGGACGTGGGCTTGGCGGCAAAGAAGGCGTCGGCCGTGCCGACCATGATGAACACCGTCGGCCGCTGGGCGGGCAGCTTGGCCTGCACCGCGGCAAACTTGTCGGCGATCGCCTGGGCGGCCCGCTCTCCCTGCTCCGCCTTGCCCATGATGCGCCCGGCCGTGCGCAGCCCCTTGAGCAGGTCGTCCACCGTCAGCACGCGCATGGCGAACACGGGCGCCACCTTCTCCAACTCGGCGATCACGTCCGGTCGCTGGATCTGCTGGTCGGCGATGATCAGGTCCGGCTGCTGCGCCGCGATCTGCTCGATGCTCGGCTGGTACGAGGAGCCAACCGCCGGGAGGGACTTGGCCTCCTCCGGGTAGACAGCCGAGGAGACCCGCGCCACCGGCGGCGCGCCGATGGCGTACAGGATCTCCACCACCGAGGGGCTCAGCGCCACCACCCGCTTGGGCGGTTGCGGGATGGTGAGCGTCTTGCCGTTGTCGTCCGTGAACGTGCGGCTCTCCTGCGCCGCCGTGGGCGAGGCCGCCGCGGCTATCTGGGTGGCCTGCGGGCCGACCGCGGTCGCTTGCGCCGTTTGCTTGGTGCCGCCACCGCCACACGCGACCAGCAGCATCGCGGCCACCAGCCCCGGTAGGCAGAGCCGGCCAAATCGTCCCGCGCGCATGGGAACCCCTCCCGATGCCGCCCCGGGGAGCAAGGGGCCTCATCCGATCTCCGTACGACCACCGTAGATCGCGGCGGTCTGTGACGCCAGCCCGATTTACACAGGTTTGGTGACCTTTTTGGGTCGGCGTGCGCGCCCGGGCGGCTGCGGGCCGAGGTGCCGTCGCGGCCGTCCCGGCCCGCGCCTTGGGCGTGCGGTGGCGCCTAATCGAGCCGCTCGATGATGGTGGCGGTGCCCAGGCCGCCGCCGCAACACATGGTCTGCAGGCCGTAGCGGCCGCCGGTCCGCTCCAGGTGGTAGAGCATGGTGGTCATCAGGCGCGCGCCCGTGGCCCCCAGCGGGTGGCCGAGGGCGATGGCGCCGCCGTTGGGGTTGACCTTGGCCATGTCCGGGTGCAGCTCCCGCTCCCAGGCCAGCACCACCGGCGCGAACGCCTCGTTGATCTCGATCACGTCCATGTCCGCGAGCTTGAGGCCGGCTTTGTCCAGCACCTTGGGCGTGGCCGTAATCGGGCCGGTGAGCATCAGCTCCGGGTCGGAGCCCACCACCGCCTGCGCCACGATGCGGGCGCGCGGGCGCAGGCCCAGCTCCCGGGCCTTTTCCGGCGTCATCATCAGCACCGCCGCCGCCCCGTCCGTGATCTGGCTGGAGTTGCCGGCGGTGAGGATGCCGTCCTCCAGGAAGGATGGCTTGAGGTGGGCAATGGAGTCGGCCGTGGTGCCGGGGCGGATCCCCTCGTCCTCCTTGACCATCCGCTCCTCACCGTCTACCCGCACCGTGACCGGCACGATCTCGGCGTCGAAGAAGCCTTCGGCGCGGGCGCGGGCGGCGCGCTGGTGGCTCAAGGCGCCGAACTCGTCCGCCTCACGGCGGCTGATGCCCCACTTCTTGGCGATCTTCTCCGCGGCCACCCCCTGATGCACCAGCTCGTACATGGCCCGCAGCTCGGGCGGGAACGGGTCGCCGTAGACGGACATGTTGCTGCCGATGGGCACGCGGCTCATGCTCTCCACACCGCCGGCCACGGCGATATCCACCACACCGGCCTGAATCAGGTTGGCGGCGATGTGGATCGCCTGCTGGCTGGAGCCGCACTGCCGGTCCACCGTCATGGCCGGCACCGTGTACGGCCAGCCGGCGGTGAGCACGCACTGGCGGGCCACGTTGGCCGCCTGCTCGCCCACCTGTGACACACACCCAAACGTCACATCCTCGATCAGCGACGGATCGATGCCCGTGCGGTTCACCAGCTCCTTGAGCACCACCGCGCCCAGCAGCACCGGGTGCACGCCGGCCAGGCTGCCGTTGCGCTTGCCCATGGGCGTGCGCACCGCTTCGACGATGACAACCTCACGCATTGGCGCAATCCCTCCTTGATGCGGCCGGACGCCCGCGCGTTCCCGGCCAGTTCGAGTGTACACGAGCGCCATCCCTTCCCGGAAACGGCGCGGCACCGGCGCGCCACGGTACCGCTCCGGTACACTGGGACCATCACCGCCGTGGAGGCGCTATGCGGGTGCTCGCGCCGTGGCTGGTCCTGGCACTGCTGGCCTTTGCCTGCAGTGAGTCGACGCCGCCGACCGCGTCCCCACCGACCAGCGAGACGGCCGGTCGCGCCCTCACCCCGGCCGCTCCCCGCCGCACGCAGTCCTTCGACCCCGCCACCGTCGCCCTGGGTCTGGAGGAAGTGGCGCGTGGGTTGAGCCAACCCGTGTTCGTGACGGGGGCCGGGGATGGCAGCGGGCGGCTGTTCGTGGTGGAGCAGGGCGGCACCATCCGGGTGGTGCAGAACGGTACCGTCCTGCCGCAACCGTTCCTGGACATCCGCGGGCTTGTGCGCGCCGGCGGCGAGCAAGGCCTCCTGGGCATGGCCTTCCACCCCCGCTACGCCGAGAACGGCCGCTTCTTCGTCAACTACACCGCCCGCGACGGCGCCAACACCGTGGCCGAGTTTCGCGTCTCCCGGGACGACCCCAACCGCGCCGACCCCGCGAGCCGCCGCGTGCTGCTCGCCATCCCGGACTTCGCCCCCAACCACAACGCCGGCATGCTCGCCTTCGGTCCGGACGGCTACCTGTACGTGGGTACCGGGGACGGCGGCGGCGCGGGTGACCCGCGGCGGACGGCGCAGAACCTGCGCGAGCTGCTGGGCAAGATGCTGCGCCTGGATGTGGACGGCGGCGACCCCTACGGTATCCCGCCCTCCAACCCCTTCGTGGGCCGTGCCGACGCCCGCCCAGAGATCTGGGCCTATGGCCTGCGTAACCCCTGGCGCTACAGTTTCGACCGCGCCACCGGCGACCTGTGGATCGGGGACGTCGGCCAGAACGCCTGGGAGGAGATCGATGTTCAGCCCGCGGGCAGCCAGGGCGGCGAAAACTACGGTTGGAGCATCATGGAAGGCAGCCATTGCTTCCGCCCGCCCTCCGGCTGCGACCCCACCGGCCTCGTGCTGCCTGCAGTCGAGTACGCCACCCACGCCGGTGGTACCTGCGCGGTGACCGGTGGGTATGTCTACCGCGGCAGCGCGTTCCCCGACCTGCTCGGCGTCTACCTCTATGCCGACTACTGTAGCGGCCAGATCTGGGCGCTTTACCCGGACGCGAGCGGCGCCTGGCGCTCCGCGGAGCTGCTGCGGGCACCCGTCCGCATCAGCTCCTTCGGTGAGGACGAGGCGGGAGAGCTCTACATCACCGGGCACGACACCGGCATCGTCTATCGCGTGACCGCCAGCCCCCGTTAACGGTCGCCTCCTGTGTCACACGTGTGACGGCGGACCGGCCGCCGTCCATCCAGGATCGAGGTGGCGACCAGCCGTTGTGAGGCGGAGGTATCGCTGGTATGCTCGCGGCGTTGCCGGCCGCGGGTGGCGATGCGTGAGGAGGTGGCTATGCCCCCCTGGGTTCGGTTCCTGATCCATGCCGGGATCGCCCTGCTCGTGGTCGGCGCCTGTGTGCTTGCCGTCCCACCCCGGTTTGTCGCGGCCGGTCAGCAACGCGCCCCGGTCCTGGCACAGGGCACACCGCCGGCCCAGCAGGCGGGACGGCCGCTCAGCCGGTCGGATTGGCTCGCGCGGGCGCCGCTGGCCCTGGCCTGCATCGTGCTGGTGGTGGCGGTGGACACCGCGGTGGTGGTGCGGATCGTGCGCAAGCGCCGGCAGCAGGCAACGCGTCCCTGGGATCATGGCCCTACACGGCGGGGCTAGAGCGAGCTTCAGCCACCGGTAGCCAGGAGTAACGTCGATGGTCGCGCAGGTGGTCGAACGCTTCATCTCGTTCCGGCGCATCCCGTTGCGCATCGTGGTCATCACCGCCCTGGCATCCTATGCCCTGCAGATCGGGGCCATCGTGCAGGGGCAGCCGCTGTACATCATCGCCCTGTACACCCTGATCCCCTGGATCCCCCTGGCGGTCTTCGAGGGCATCTGGAAGTACGAGCACTATAGCTGGATCGCCGTGTTCGCGGTGATCACGGCCCTCCAGGTCGGGCATCTCGGTGAGCACGCCTTCCAGGTCACGCAGCTGCGCGTGCTGAACGGGGTCCTGACCTGCCCGCCGCCGCGGGACACCGAGGCCAACGCCCGCCGGGCCGTGGAGCTGGGCCTGCGCCCGTCCGGCCAGGAGTCGACCGGCAAGGTGGCGACGTCGGCGGTGCACGCCACCGAGGACGGCCAGCCGGTGCGCGACGCCGCCGGGCAGCCCGTCTCCGGGCCGCCGGCGTGCGGTGTGTTCGGCCAGCTCGATTTTGAAACCGTCCACCTGGTGTGGGACACGCTGGTGTGGGTGGGCGCGCTGTGGCTCCTGGCCAAGTTCCCGGGCAACGTGTGGCTGTGGGTGGCGATGGTGGCGGCCAGCGCCCATGAGATCGAACACCTGTTCCTGGGTGCCATCTTCTTCTTCGATACGGCCAAGCAGTTCACGTACACGGAAACGTTGTGGGCGACCGTGGTGAACGGCAACAGCGTCACGGCCTATCCGGCCGGCGTGCAGCAGACGCTGGTGAACTTTTACGATGCCGGCGGCAAAACGGGGATCATGGGCCGGGCCGGCCTGGTCGAACAGCTGTTCGGCCTCAAGGACGTTCTGCCGATCCGGCCGTACCTGCACTTTGGCTACAACACGCTGGTCGTCGTGCCCACGGTGATCGCGTTCCTCGTCCAGGCACGGCGCGCCTACGACGAGTACCTGGCGCGGGCCCTGCCGCAGCTCACCGAGGAGCAGCTCCTGCGCGCCACGCCGCGCCTGCAGACCCTGCGCTTCCCGGCCGGTGCCGTCATCGTCCGCCAGGGCGACCCGGCGGACCGCTTCTACATCATCACCCGCGGCTTTGTCGAGGTCGTGCGCCACACCCCGGACGGGCGCGAGGTGCTGGTCAACCGCCTGGGCGAGGGCCAGTATTTCGGCGAGATCGGGCTGTTACACGGCGGGCGGCGCATCGCCACCGTGCGCGCCGTGGACGCGGTGGAGGTGCTGGCCCTGGACCGGGAGACGTTCGTGAGCCTGATGCAGGAGTCGGAGATGAGCCGGGCCGAGGTGGACCGTCTGGTACGGCAGCGGGTCCTTCAGGTACGGGCGTTACAATAGCGCACCGGCGGGCCGGCCGGTGGACCCCGGCCGGCCCGCGCGGAACGCATCGGGCGTCAGTCTCATGGCTACTGGCCAGCGCACCCGCATTCTCATCCTCGGCGGCGGCTTCGGGGGCGTCGCCACCGCCCAGCGGCTGGCCCACCGCCTGGGACGCCATCCCGGCGTCGAGATCACGCTGGTCAACCGCGACAACTACTTCGTGTTCGTGCCGCTCCTGGCGTCGGCGGCGGCCGGCTCGCTGGAGGCGCTGCATGTGGTGGCGCCGCTTCGCCATCTGCTCAAGGGCCAGGTCTTGTTCCGCGCCGAGGAGGTCACCGGCATTGACTTTCAACGCCGGCTGGTGACCACCCTCTCCCCCACCACCGGCCGTGAGCACGCCCTCCCCTATGACCATCTGGTCATCGCGCTGGGCAACGTGGTCAACCTGGCGCGGCTGCCGGGCGTGGCCCAGCACGGTAAGCCGCTGCGCACGCTGGGGGACGCGCTCGCCATCCGCAACCACGTGCTGCAGATGCTGGAGGCGGCCGACATCGAGACCGATCCCGCCATTCGCCGCGAGCTGACCACGTTTGTGGTGGCCGGTGGCGGCTTTTCCGGCGTGGAGATGGTGGGCGAGCTCAACGACATGGTGCGCGCGGTGATCCGCTACTACCCGGCGCTGCGGGAGGCGCCCGTGCGGGTGATCCTGCTGCACTCCGGCGAGCGCCTCCTGCCGGAGCTGTCGCCGGGAGTGGCCGACTACGCCCTGCGCCGGTTGCGGCGGCGCGGCGTGGAGGTACGCCTCAACACCCGTCTGGCGGCCGCCACCCCCTTTGAGGCCGTGTTGGAGGGCGGGGAGAAGATCCCCACCCGCACGCTGATCGTCACCGTCGGTAACGCGCCGCCGCCGGTGGTAGAGGGATTGCCCCTGGCCAAAGAACGCGGCCGGATCGCGGTAGATGAGTACCTGCGCGTGCCCGGCGTGCCCGGCGTGTGGGCGCTGGGGGACAACGCCGCCGTGCCCAACCGGGCGGCAGGGGACGGCGCCATAAGCCCGCCCACCGCCCAGTTCGCCATCCGCCAGGGCCGCACGCTGGCCGATAACCTGGTCGCCACCCTGCGCGGCGCCCCCTTGCGCCCGTTCGCCTTCAATGGGCTGGGGCAGCTATGTTTGGTCGGGCACGGCGCGGGGGTGGGTGAGCTTCGCTTCGGCATCAAGCCGCGCGGCCTGCTCGGCTGGGCACTGTGGCGCGGCGTGTACTGGGCGAAGATGCCCAGCCTCGGCCGCAAGCTCCAGGTGGGTGCGGATTGGCTGTTCGACCTGTTCATCCCGCGCGAGCTGGCCCAGGTGAACCTGGCGCGCACGCGGAGCCTGGCCCACGTGCACTACGAGCCGGGTGAGGTGATCGTGCGCCAGGGCGACCCCGGCGACCACTTCTACTTGATCGTGAGCGGCACCGTGGAGGTGGTGCGCGAGCGCTCCTCCGGCGCGCAGACGGTGCTCGCGCAGCTCGGGCCGGGCGAGTACTTCGGCGAGACGGCGCTGCTCACGGGCGGCCGGCGCACCGCCACGGTGCGCTGCCTGACGCCGGTGGACGTCCTGGCTCTCGGTCGCGATGATTTCGCGAGCCTCACCGGCGCCTGGCTGCACCTGGCGGAGCACCTGCGGGCGGTGTCGGCGCAGCGAGTTGCGGCGGGTCCGGCCACCACCTGGATCCCGCGGTCCGAGCCGCTACCTCGGCCGCGGCCTACCGGCCTTCTCGTGCGCGCGGGCTCCGGCCAGGAGCTCGTGGTGGACGCCGACCTCATCAGCCTGGGCCGCAGCCCGGAGAACCAGGTCGTGGTGCCCGACCCGCGCGCGTCGCGCCGCCACGCCCTCATCCAGCGGGACGGTGACCGCTTCTGGCTGGAGGACCTGGGCAGCACCAACGGCACCTACCACAACGGCATCCGGATCCGCGAGCGCACCCCTCTTCAGGACGGCGACTCCATCCGCGTTGGCGCCACTGAGTTCACCTTCTCCCTGCGGCCCGATGCGGGTGAGCCGGGCGTCACCACCCTGCTCCAGCGTCTCGATGAGCCGGCGGCCGCCCCGCGCAGGCGCCCCCCTCCCTGACCCGCCCCGCGCTAATTCGCGAGTGGGGCAGACGGCATGTCACGAGGCGAGCGCCGAACCGATCTGTCGGTTGCCGCGCCCCTTCGACGGCGTATAATGCCACACGTGACAATATTGGAAGAACTGGCTGACAGGACGCCGCGTGCTCGCCGCCAAGCTTCATCCTCCCCTGCGCAGGCCGGACACCCTGCTTCGCTCCCGGCTGGTCGACGCGCTGCGCGAGCACGTCGAGTGCAAGCTCCAGCTCGTCATTGCACCGCCCGGCTTCGGTAAAACCACCCTCCTGGTCGACTTCATCCACGAGGTCGCGCTGCCCACCTGCTGGGTCACGCTCGACCAGGGCGATGGTGACCTGCCGGTGTTCGTCGCCGCTTTGGTCGAGGCGTTCCGGCGGCGCGCGCCCGAGATCGGCGCGCGCACCCTGGCGGCCCTGCAGGCGGGCGCGGACCTGGAGCGGCGCGCGGGCGCGCTGGCGCGCACGCTGGCGGCGGAGCTGGACGAGCAGGTCGACCGCCTCACCCTGCTGGTGCTCGACGACTTCCACGAAGTCAACGACAGCGCGGCCGTCACCGCCTTTCTCGATGAGCTGCTCCGCCTCCTGCCGGACGGTGTGCGCCTCATCATCGCCGGGCGCGCGTTGCCCAACCTCACCGTCTCCCGCCTGATCGTGGAGGGCCAGCTCTTCGGCCTGGGCGAGGCCGACCTGCGGTTCACCACCGATGAACTGCTCACCCTGCTGCGCCGTCACGGCCGCCAAATCCCGGCCGACCAGGCCGCCGCGCTGGTGGATGGCGCCGAGGGCTGGATCGCGGGGTTCTTGCTGTCCGTGCCCCACATGTGGCAGGGGCTGGTGAGCAGGGTGATCGCCGCTCGCGGTGAAGAAGGGCCGCTGTACGAGTACCTGGCCGCGGAGGCGTTCGACCGCCAACCGCCGCACATTCAGCGCTTCCTGCTCACCACCGCCGTGCCGGACGTCCCCGACCTCGACCTGTGCGCCGCGCTGCTCGGCCCGGGCGACTGGGCCACCGTGCGCGACGCCGTGGAGGCCGCGGGGCTGTTCCTCACCCGCCTGCCCGGGCCGACGGGCGCCTTCCGCTACCACCAGCTCTTCCGCGGGTTCCTGCAGGCGCGCCTGCGCCGCACCGCCCCGGATGAGTTCACGCGGCTGCACCGCCAGGTGGGCGACGCCCTGGCACGGCGCGGCGACTGGCAGACCGCGCTCGCCCACTACCAGCGGGCCGGTGCGGTGGCGGAGGCGGCAGCCCTGGCGGCGCGCATCGCCCCGGAGCTGGAGCGCGGCGGGCGCTGGCGCACGCTGGCCTCCCTCGTGGCTGAGCTTGACCGCGATGCTGCCGGTGCGTACCCGGACCTGCTCGTGCGCGCCTGCCGGGCGGCGATCATGATCGGCAACCTGTGCGACGGCGAGCGCTTCGCCCTGGCAGTGCAGGAGGCGGGCCGGCGCCGCGGCGAACCGGTCACCGAGGGGTGGGGGTATGCCTACCTGGGCAACATCCGTCGCCTGCAGGGGCGCACGCGCGAGGCGGTCGCGCTCCTGGACCGGGCGCTGGCCCTGGCGCCGGAGGAGGGCATGCTGGCGGCACAGGCGCATCGACAGCGCGGCGCCGCCCTGATCGTCCAGGGGGACTTCGCCGGCGCGGTGGCCGAGCTGCGCCGGGCGCTGACCAGCTTCGACCGGCTGGGCGACGACTACGAGGCGGCCTTGACCGAGTGGGCGCTGGGCGTGGCATGCAGTCGCGCGGGCGAGCTCCGCGAGGCGGCCGCCTGGTACCGCTCATCATTGGAGCGTTGGCAGCGGCTGGGCGACGCCGGCATGGAGGCGGAGATGCTCAACTGCCTGGGGGTGGCCAGCGCCGACCTGGGCCGCCTGGACGAGGCGCGCGCCGCGCTGGAGCAGGGGCTGGCGCGGGCGCGGGAGGGCGGCTACCCGCGCACCGAGGGCCAGATCCTGCACTCGCTGGGCGAGGTCCTGTTGGCGCAGGGCGACGCCCAAGGCGCGCGACGGGTTTTCGAGCGCGGCCTGGCGCTCACGCAAGAGCTGGGCGAGCTGTGGGCCGTTACCCAACTCGCCGAGGGCCTGGCCCTGGCGCTCGCCCTGACCGGTGAATGCGCCAAGGCGGAGGAGTCCGCCCATCGTGCCGTAGCCCTGGCCCGGCGCCAAGAATCCGCCTATCTTGAGGCCCGTTGCACCGCCACCTTGGGCGCGGTGCAGGCCCGTGCCGGCCGCCGTCAAGGCGTGGCGACGCTCCGGCAGGCGGTGGCCGCCCTGGAGCAGGCCGGCGCCCGCCGCGACCTGGTGCGGGCGCGGCTCTGGCTGGCGCAGGCCCTGTGCGGGCAGGGGGCGTGGGACGAGGCACTCACCCACCTGCGCACCGCCCTGGCGCTGGCCGAAGAGCTGGGAACGGACGCCGCGCTGGCCGTGCATGCCCGCTGGGATGCGGCCCTCTTCCGCCAGGCCGTGGGGGAAGGGATCGCCGTCGAGCGGTTGCGCGCGGCGCTGGCGCGGGCGGCGGAGCCGGTGCCGCTTGCTGCCCCCGCGCCCGCGCCGGAGCTACCCGCGCTCGTGGTGCGCGCCTTCGGCCCGGGGAGCGTGACGGTGGAGGGTGCGGGTGAACTGGAATGGGGGTGGGAGAAGAGCCGACAGCTCTTTTTCTACCTGCTCGCGCACGGGCCACGTCGCCAGGAACAGATCGCCGCCGCCCTGTGGCCGGAGGCGTCCCCCCTGCGCGCCCGCTCCGCCCTGTACGACGCCGTCTTCCGCGTGCGCCGCTGCCTTCACCCGCAGGCGGTGAACCGCCGCGACGGCGTCTACCGCTTGAACCATGAGCTGATCACGTTCTACGACGTGCGCGCCTTCGAGCGCGCCCTGCTGGCCGCCGAGCAGGCCCGGCCGGCCGACGCCATCGCTCACCTTGAGGAGGCGGTGACCCTCTACCAGGGTCCCTACCTGGACGGCACCGACGCCGAGTGGTGCCTGGATGAGCGCCGCCGGTGGGAGCGGCGCTATCTGGAGGCCCTGGAACGCCTGGCCACCCTGTACGCCACCACCGGCCAGCCGCGCGAGTGTCTGGCCACGGCCGCGCGGCTGCTCGCCCTCGACCCCTTGCGCGAGGACATCCACGCCCTCGTCATCCGCGCTCACCTGCGCCTGGGCGATCGGGCGGCCGCGCTGCGGCATTTCGAGCAGGTCGCGGCTCTGCTGCGGGTCGAGCTGGGCGTGGAGCCCGGCGCCGAATTGCGCGCCCTCCTCCGCCGCATCCGCGCCTGATCGGCTCAGGCGCGGCGTCCGGCCGGCGTACCCCGCCCGGCTTTTTCGAGATTTTTTCGAGATCCGGCTGCTAGCGTGGGCACGGTCAGTCTCGACCCACGCGAGGGCGCTATGTTCAACGTCATTCGCCCCCAGGACCGGAAGCCACCACCAACACTGGCCCAAGATCGCATGTTGCGCTGCCCGATCTGCGGCAACCGGCTGGCGCAAGACCTGTGGTGGCGCTCCCTGCACTGGCTGTGTCCCCAGGGACATAGCTACTCCAACGTGCGCGTGCTGATCGCCGAGCTGCGCGAGCGCGGCTGGCTGCCGGAGAGCTACTCGCTGGACGAGTGACGCGGCCCTCGGCAGCTCGGACCCGCCGGCCGCGGCCGACTTCGCCAGGGCGTGCCGGCGCCGCGGCGGACTATCATGCGGTCATCTCGAAGTGGGGTGTTTCGTGCCCGCGTGGGCAGACTACCATCCGACCGGTGTCGAGATATCACCAAAAACCAACAGGAGGTCAACCATGCGTTTTCTTCGCCGCCATCGGCACCTGATCGTCGCCCTCCTGGCGGGGCCGCTGGGCGTCCTGCTCTCCACCGGCATCGCCCGCGCCGATGTGGGGCTCCCCCCATTCTAAACCGTCGGGAGGCGAGCATGCCGTTGTGCACGATGCAGCAGATCCTCTGCCGCGGCGCCGTAGACCGAGCGTTTCTGGCGGCGCTTTTGCAGGCACCAGAACGGGCGCTCGCCGAGTACGAGCTGAGCGCAGAGGAGCGGGCTGTCTTCCTGAGCGGCGCCCCTCGCTCGCTCGCCGATCTAGCCGCCGCCGTGGAGGCCTGGCGCCGTGGAGAACTGGTCGCCGTATCGGCCGGGCGTGAGTTGGCACGAGCCGGCTGAACGGGCGAGGATCGCTACCAGCCGCCGTGCGGCCTCGGCGCTGCTAGGGGCGCGCGGCCCGTCGGGGTCGCACGGCGTCCGCCCGCCCTCACCCCCGGCGAGCCTTCATCCCCTGTCCTCCTCTCTCTGACGAGGGCGAGGGGGAGTCTGGCGCCAGCGAAGCGGTTTCGCCGAAGCTCCCCTCTCCCGCGTGCGGGAGAGGGGCCGGGGGTGAGGGCCAGCTCTGGCCGGGGTGAAGGGCACGGCGCGCGTCGTCTCCGCCGCCCCGTTGCCGGGAGCCACTGCACGTTCCCGCTGCGCGCAGCGGGTCGGGATGGTATGGTGATGCCCAAACCCCGGCGTGGCCGGGGTGGCATTGTCCCATCTCAGGAGCATCCCCGTGCAGTGGACGAGCATCCTCACCCCCTTGGACGGCTCGCCGGTGGCTGACGCCGCTCTGCCCTACGCCGTCGCGCTGGCGCGCGTGAGCGGAGCGTCGGTGCACCTGTTTGCCGTGGTCGAGCGCCAGCCACGCGGTCTCACCGAGCGCTCAGAGCAGGTGGCAGCCCAGATCGAGGAGGCGCGGCGCCAGGCGCTGGCGGAGCATCTGGCCGTCGCCTCCGCCTGGGTGCGCGAGCAGGACGTCTCCGTCACGGCCGAGATCGTGGTCGGTGAGCCGGTCGACGAGATCATCGCCGCCGCGGAGCGGGAAGGGGTGTCGGCCGTGGCCATTGCCACGCACGGTCGCAGCGGCCTGGACCGGGCCGCCATGGGCAGCGTGGCCGACAAGCTCATCCGCCTGCTCCGCCGTCCCGTGCTCGTGATCCGCCCCCCGTATTACCCACCACCCCTGCGCCCGGTCAGCCTGCAACGCGTGATGGTGCCGCTCGACGGCTCGGAGCTAGCTGAGGCGGTCCTGCCGCTGGCGGTGGACCTTGCCGGTGCGGCTGGCGCTCGGCTCACCCTCGTGCGCGTAGAGCCGTGGCATACCGAGGGCCTGGCGCCGCCCGGCACCGTGCCGGAGTTCACCCGCCAGGAGGAAGAGGCCGCGGCCGAAGTGCGTGCCTATCTGGACGGCGTGCGTGCCCGGTTGCCGCAGGAGCTGCCCGTCGAGGTCGTGGTGCTGCGCGGTCGCCCCGCCGACACCTTGATCGAGTACGCGCGGTACGAGCGGATCGACCTGACCGTAATGAGCACGCACGGGCGGTCCGGATTGGGGCGCCTGTTGCTCGGCAGCGTGGCCGACCGGGTGATCCGGGGCGGCGTGCCGGTGCTGCTCGTGCGCCCGCAGCCGAGACCGGCCGAGCGGGCTGCTCCGTCCGCGATGGCGGCCGTGCCGGGCACCCGCGCGCGCGATATCATGACGGCCCCGGTGATCGCCGTGCGCGAGGATACGAGCCTTGAGGACGTCGCGCGCCTCATGCTGCGTCACAACGTCGGCGCGGTGCCGGTGATCGATGGGCAAGGCACGCTGCGCGGTATCATCACCGAGGCCGACTTCGCCGAAAGAGAGCGCGGGATTCCCTTCTCCGCCTACCGGGCGCCCCAGCTCTTCGGGCGCTGGGTATCCCAACGGGATGTGGAGGCCATCTACGCCGCTGCCCGTAGCCTGCCGGCGCGTGCCATCATGAGCACACCGGTGCTCACGGTGACCGAGGACACCCCGGTCAAGGAGATCCTCGACCTGATGCTCCGCCACGATGTCACCCATCTCCCGGTGGTGCGCGAGGGTGCGCCGGTGGGGATGGTCTCCCGCCACGATCTGCTGCGCCTGGTGGCGCGGGCGGCCGGCGAAGAGACGGCCGGCGCCACAGGGGGGTAGCGGCGGTGATGCCGGCGTGGGCGCTGTTCCTGCTCAGTGGCGCGCTGGTGGTGGCAGCCGGCACGGTGCTCTCCCATTACGGCGACGCCATCGCGGCGCGCACCGGCCTCGGCGGCGTGTGGGTGGGCGCCATCCTCGTGGCCGCCGCCACCTCCCTGCCAGAGCTCAGCACCAACCTGTACGCCGTCCGTCAGGGACATCGGAGCCTGGCCGTGGGGGACCTGTTCGGCGCCAATATGACGAACATGCTCATCCTGGCCCTGCTCGACCTCAGCGTTCGCCATGGGCGCGTGCTCACCCGCGTGGCGATCAATCAGGCGCTGGTCGGGGCGTTGGCGGTGGCCCTCACGGCGGCGGCCGCGGCCGGCGTGCTGGCCGGCGAGCGGCTGAGCCTCGGGCCGTTGGGTTGGGCGCCGTTGCTGATCGTGGCGGGGTACGTATCCGGTATCCGTCTGGTGCACGTAACCCGGAAGAACCCTCTCTTTCAGACGGAGGCCGAGGCGAAACGGGCCGCCCGGGAGGCGCCGCCCTTGCCGCGCGCGGTGGTCGGGTTTGTGCTGGCTGCCCTCGTGATCCTGGCAGCCGCCCGCACGCTGGCCGCGTCCGCCGCGGATCTGGCGGCACAACTCGGCATCTCCAGCGGGTTTATGGGCGTGACGTTGCTGGCGGTGACCACGACCATGCCCGAGCTCGTCACCTCCGGTGCCGCGGTGCGCGCCGGCGCCTACGACCTCGCGGTCGGCAACCTGCTGGGCAGCAACTGCTTCAATATGGCCATGCTGGTGGCGCTGGACCTCGCCGACGGCCACGGATCCCTGCTCGCCCAGGTGGAGCCACGTCTGGCCACCAGCGCGCTCATCGCCATCCTCCTCATGGGGCAGGTGCTGCTCGACATCCTGCATCGCGCGGAGCGTCGCGTCTGGTACCTGGAGCCAGGCCCGGCGCTGCTCATCCTCACCTATGCGTTCGGTCTATACCTGACCTATGAGAGCGGCCAGTAACCGACGGTCAGGTGCCGCCACACCCCACCTCTACCTCGACCAGGGCAGGACACCGCGCATCCATGGGGTACCCTAGAGGTGAAGGCCCCGGCATTCGGGGCGTGTGCGAGGCAAGTATGGACCAGAAGGCGAAGGTGGCCGCCGTGCTCTTCGAACCGTACGGCGCCTTGCTGGAGATCGAGACCGATGAGCGGGACTGGTACGCCTACCTCAACCTGGCTCGCTTCCTGGAGTACCGGGGCGTCTCCCTCACCGCCGACGCCCTGCGCTGGTTGTGGTTTGAGACGCTCGCCCGCCAGGTCGGCGAGTCCACGGAGCGCTACCCGGAGGTCGATGCCCGCGCTGCCTGGCGCGAGATCGTGAGTACTCACCGTGATCCCTGCCGGGACCAGCCCGATCTGGACTTTGGCACGTTCCTAGCAGATGTGACCATGCTGCATCGCGCCCTCACCCGCCGCACCCTCCGGCTCATGGAAGGCGTGCGACCGCTGCTGGAAGGGCTGCACGGGCGCCTGCGCCTAGGCGTCGTGACCGACGCCCAGCCCGATTACATCCTGCCCGAGCTGGAGATCACCGGTATCCGGCGCCTGTTTGACGTCATCGTCATTTCCGGTGCGCACGGTTACCGCAAGCCGGACACCCGTCTCTTCCAAGAGGCGCTGGCGGCGGCGGGTGTGCCGCCGCACCAGGCCCTGTTCGTCGGCGTGGATACCGGGCGCGATATCGCCGGCGCCCGCGCCGCCGGCATGCACACCGCTCTCGTCCTCACCCCCTACGGCTCCAAGGACATCGCCCTCGCCGAGCCGGACGTCGTGCTGGACCGGACGGCGGACCTGGCCGGTCTCCTGGACACAATGCCGGACCGGACCGCGTAGCGGCGCCCTCCTCACCCCCGATCCCCGCACGGCCGGATGCCCCCGTCGCCCCGCCCATCCGTCTTGCCAGCTCCGGCCCTGCTCGCTATATCAGAATTAGCACTCATAGCATGAGAGTGCTAACGCGCGGCGATGGACGAGGCGAAGGCAGACGCCGTTCAGTCCGCGGCGGAGGCGGTGCGGCCGGTGCTGGTGCTCTCGCGCTTCGCGATGGATCGGCTCCTGCGCCTGCGTGCCATCTTGGGCCGTCAGCGCGAGGCCGAGCGGATGCTCTACGGTCAGGAGCTGGCGCAGGCCCGCGCGCTCCTCAGCCGAGCCATCTTCATCCTGTACCTTGACTGCCGCGAGGCCGGTGTCGGCGCGGAGGCGCTGGCCCTGCTCGAGGAGGCCCGGGCCGCCAGTGGGCGAAGCGCTGGTGCGCCCCGGTCGTGCCCGGCGGGAGAGCGCCGGTCTCGTGAGCTAGGGAACGGAGGAGGACACCGATGCGTGTGTTGATGGTCGCCCCCTGCTGCCTGAGCGTCGATCGGGACGCCGCCGGTCCCGGCGGCCAGGTAGCCCTGCTGGCCGAAGCGCTGGCGGCACGCGGGCATGAGGTGACGGTCTACACCTCCGAGCCCGCACGGCTACCGGTGCGCACGCGGACGGTACGGCTGTCGGGCGCGTCCGACCCCTTGGACCGCGAGCGGCTCACCCGCCTGTACGCGGTGCGTGCCCTGCTCATGGCCGATGGCTACGACGTGGTGCACAGCTTCGCCGGCCCGGAGCTCGCGCTGGCGGCGGGCACCGACGTGCCGCTGCTCACCACGCTCTGGGGCATGCCGGTCCCGGCCGAGCAGCCGCTGTGGAACCGGTTCCGCGGCCGCTACGTCGGTGTGAGCTGGGCGCAGCTGCGGCGCCTGCAGGGGCTGCTGCCCGAGGCCGTGCCGGCGGGGGTCGTCTATCCGGCCCTAGACGTGGAGGCCGTGCCGTACGAGCCGGAGAAGGAGGACTACCTGCTGCTGGCCGGACCGATCGGGCCGGACGCCGGCACCGACCTGGCGCTGGCCGGGGCGCGCAAGACGGAAATGCCGCTGCTCATCCTCGGCCCGGTGGCACCCGGCGCCAGTGCGTTCTTCGCGCAGGAGGTGGCGCCGCGCATCGATGGACAGCTGGTGCGGTACCTGCCGGCGGTGGGACGGGCGGAGCGCCGTCGCCTGCTGGCCCGTGCCCGCGCCCTCCTGCTGCTCGGCCGACGGGCCCGGCCGTGGCTGCCGTTGGCTGCGGAGGCCCTGGCCATGGGCACACCGGTGATCCTGCTCAACCGCGGCCCGGCAAGGGAGCTGGTGGTGCACGCCGAGACCGGCTTCGTCGTGGACGACTTCATCGGGCTGGTGAGCGCCATCGACCGGCTGGATACCATCGACCCGCTCGCCTGCCGTCGGCGTGCCCAGCGCTGCTGGGACGTCTCCCAGGCCGCCCTCGCCTACGAGCGCCTGTACGAGGCCGTTCATGAGCCGACGGCGGCGCCGGCGCCGCACCCGGAGCTGGCCGCGGTCGGCGCCGGGTTGCCGAGCCACGTCTAACACTGCCCCTCGCACCGCACACGGGGATGGAGGAGACACGCCCAGCTCGTGTCCCCGGAGTGTGTGGCGCATGGACCGCCACCCTTGCCCATTGGCCGGCGCCCCGTATGATCGCCGGAAGAGCCACGTGGAGGGCGGCGATGGGCGCGGACGTGCACTTCGGGGTCACCCTTCCCCAGATCAGCCGGACATGGGAGGAAGCGAAGGCGGCGGCGCAGGAGTTCGAGCGCCTGGGCTTCGACTCCGTGTGGGTGTGCGACCATCTGCTCGGCGTGCCCCGGCCCGAGATCCCCATCCTCGAATCGTGGACGCTGCTCAGCGCCATCGGCGCCGTCACCGAGCGCGTCGAGCTGGGCACACTGGTCACGCCGCCCGGCTTCCGCAACCCGGCCCACCTGGCCAAGATCGTGGCCACACTGGACCGCATCACCGGCGGGCGGGTGGTGCCCGGTTTGGGCGCCGGCTGGAACCGGCAGGAGTTCGTCGCCTACGGGTATGACTTTCCGGACACGCGCGAGCGGCTCGGTCGGCTGGCCGAAGCGGCCGAGCTCATGACCCGCGCCTGGACGGAGCCGGGGCTGACCTATCAGGGCCGCTATTACCGCACCGAGAACCTGACCATCGCCCCACCGCCGGCCCGTCGCCCGCCGCTGCTCATCGGCGGCGGCGGGGAGCAGGTGACCATGCGCGTCGCCGCCCGCTTCGCCGACATCTGGAACAATCCGGCTGGGCACCAGGCACATCTGGGGCATAAGGTGCAGGTGCTGCGCGACCACTGCCGCGTTGTCGGTCGGGAGCCGGATAGCATCCGCGTGTCGCAGCAGTGCCTGGTGCTGATCACCGAGCGCGAGGCAGACGTGGAGCCGATGCTGCAACGGGCGGAGCAGCTCTTCGGCGGGCACATGGGCGACGTGCGCGGGCCGCTCGCCATCGCCGGCACACCGGAGGCTGTGGCCGAGCGCATTCAGCGCCACATCGACCTCGGCTGCACGCATTTTGTGATCGAGTTCTTCGGCCGCGATACCCGCGTGCCGGCGCGCCTGTTCGCGGAGACGGTGATGCCCCGCTTCCGCGCGCGCTCGTAGGTGGTTGCCGATCGGGAGACAGGCAGGAGGAGGACAGGCAGAGATGGAGTTTCGGAACCTGGGACGGTCGGGCCTCCAGGTGCCGGTGGCCGGTCTGGGCTGCAACAACTTCGGTCGCCGTCTGGATTACAGCCAGACCGAGGCGGTGGTGAGGAGGTGCCTGGAGCTCGGCGTGATCTTCTTCGACACCGCGGATGTGTACGGCCCCAACGGCCTCTCTGAGGAGTACCTCGGTCAGGCCCTCAAAGGCCACCGCCATGAGGTCATCATCGCCACCAAGTTCGGCAACCCGATGGGCGAGGGGCCGCTGTGGGCCGGCGGTTCGCGCCGATACATCATGCAGGCCGTGCGCGAGAGCCTGCGCCGCCTCCAGACCGACTACATCGACCTGTACCAAATGCATCTCCCGGACCCAAAGACGCCCATCGAGGAAACGATGCGCGCCCTGGACGACCTAGTGCGCGCCGGGCACGTGCGCTATATCGGTTGCTCCAATTTCACCGGCTGGCAGATCGTGGAGGCGCAGTGGACGGCCCGTTCCTTCCACGGGACGGAGTTCGTCTCGGCCCAGAACCAGTACAGCCTGCTGGATCGGCGCGTGGAGCGGGACGTTGTCCCGGTGTGTGAGCGGTACGGGCTCAGCCTCCTGCCCTATTTCCCGCTCGCCTCCGGCTTCCTCACCGGCAAGTACCGCCGCGGTGCGGCCCCGCCACCGGGCGCGCGCCTGGCTGCCGCCGGCCCGATGGCCGAGCGCATCATGACCGAGCGCAACTGGGCCATCCTGGAAAAACTGGAGCAGTTCGCCGCGGCGCGGGGCAAAACGGTGCTGGATGTGGCCCTGGCCTGGCTGGCCGCACAACCCAGCGTGGACTGCGTGATCGCCGGCGCCACCCGCCCCGAGCAGGTCGAGGCCAACGTGCGCGCCTTGGAGTGGAAGATGACTCCCGAAGAAGTGGCCGAGGTCTCCGCCATCACCCAGTCGACCGCGTGAACCGGGCAGAGCTCATATCCGAATCGTCCAGGAACCAGCGCAGGGCCTCCTCCAGCACGTCCGCCGGCACGGTGTGACCGCCGTCGAACTCCCGGTAGCGCACGGGGTAGCCCGCGCGCTGGAGCAGCGGCACGATGCGGCGGCTGCAGGCCTCGATGGGTAACACCGGGTCCTGCCGGCCGTGGCTGACAAACACACGCGGCCGGCCGATGGGCCGGCGCGGCGCGAGGAAGCCGGGGGAGAAGGCGAGCACGGCGGCGAACAGGTCGCCGTTGTCCAGCCCCAGGGTAAGGGCGTAGGAGGCGCCGTCGGAAAAGCCCTCGATGCCGACGCGCGCGGGGTCGACGGCGCAGCGGGCAAAGACCAGGGTCAGCGCCCGGTCGATGAAGGCCACATCGGGGCCGTAGCCGCCGCGCAAGATGTCCCAGGTCACGGCGCGTGCGTCCGGCGCCAACAGGAGTAGGCCGTGTCGCTCTGCTGGCTCGCGCAGGGCAAGCACACCCCGGCTGCCGGAGCTCCGCGCCCCATGCAGGCACAGGAGCAGCGGCGCTGGCCGCTCCGGCCGGTAGCTGGCCGGCACATACAGCACCCCATCCCGCCCGGTAGCCAGACCGAGCGGGTGTTCACCGGGCGGCAAAGGGCGTGGAGGTCGCGGCTGCCAGGGCCGCGCGGCCAGCCGTCCCCGCACGGCCCCTTCATCCGGGCTGACGGCGCTCGGTGCCATGGCGTCCCTGCTTGATTCGATCATTGCATCAATCAGGCAAGGTTCGATAGAGATAGATAATAATGGAATGGGGTCAAGCGCGAGAACATCCCTCACCAGTGGCATTCATCGGTGCGGCAGCGCGCGTAGGGCTTGGGCTGGAGGCGGGCGATCACACAGGTCATTGAGCGGCAGGAGCTGGCAGGGCCGGACATCGCCGCGCGGCTAGTGGAGGCCGGCGCGATAAGTCGGCGTGTGCCGCTGGCCACCTATCGCCTGCAGTTCAACCGCGCTTTCCGCTTCCGCGACGCCGCCGCCTGCGTTCCGTACCTACGCGAGCTGGGCGTGAGCGACATCTACGCCTCACCCTACCTTAAAGCCCGGCCGGAAAGCAGCCACGGCTACGACATCACGGACCACGGCCACCTCAACCCGGGCATCGGCAGCGAGCGCGACTACCGGCGGCTGGTCACCGCCCTGCACCGCCGCGGCATGGGCCAGGTGCTGGACATTGTGCCCAACCACATGGGCATCGGCTCGGCCAACCCGTGGTGGATGGACGTGCTGGAAAACGGCCCCGCCGCCCGTCACGCTGAGACCTTTGATATCGATTGGCAGCCGCTCAAGCCAGAGCTGCGCGGGCGGGTGCTGTTGCCCATCCTCGGCGACCAGTACGGCAAGGTGCTGGAGCGCGGGGAGCTCACGCTGGAGTACCGCGACGGGGCGTTCTACATCCGCTATTGGAGCCATCTTCTGCCGGTGGACCCGCGCACCTACCCGGAGCTGCTGTGCTTCCGGCTCGAGGCCCTGGTCGCCCGGCTCGGCCCGCAACATCCGGCCGTGCTGGAGCTGCAGAGTATCATCACCGCCGCCGGTAACCTGCCGGAGCGCACGGAGACCAGCCGGGAGCGGGTGGAGGAGCGCGCCCGCGAGAAGGAGATCATCAAGCGCCGCCTGGCCGCCCTGTGCGCCTACAGCCCGGAGGTGCGCGCCGCAATCCGCGAAACGGTGCGCGCCTACAATGGCCGGCCCGGTGACCCGCACTCCTTTGACCTGCTGGACGCGTTGCTGGACCGGCAGGTCTACCGCCTCAGCTTCTGGCGCGTGGCCGCCGAGGAGATCAATTACCGCCGCTTCTTCGACATCAACGACCTGGCCGCCATCCGGGTCGAGCGTCCGCGCGTCTTCCACGAGAGCCACACCCTGGTGCTTGAGCTCATCGGCCAAGGCGCCGTCACCGGCCTGCGGGTGGACCACATCGACGGGCTGCGCGAGCCGGCGGCGTACACGCTGCACCTCCAGGTGGCCGCGCTCGTGGCGCGTCTTGGCCCGGATGTGCCGGATGAGCAGCGGGCGGAACTGGAGCGGGCCGTCGCCGAGCGGCTGCGCGCCCGCCTGCGCGAGTCACCGGAGACGGCCGACGCCCGGCCGCTGTGGGTGGTGGTGGAGAAGGTTCTGGGGCCGGGTGAGAGTTTGCCCGAAGACTGGCCGGTGAGCGGCACCACCGGCTATGACTTCCTCAACGCCGTCAACGGCCTGTTTGTGGACGCGGGCAACCGCCGCGCCATCGACGATATTTACGCGCGGTTCACCGGCCTGCGCCAGAGCTTCCGTGAGGTGTCCTACGCCTGTAAGCAGCTTATCATGGACACCTCGATGGCCAGCGAGCTGAACGTGCTCGGCTACCAGCTCAGCCGACTGGCCCAGCGCAACCGCCGCACGCGCGATTTCACCGTCAACAGCCTCACCGACGCCCTCCGGGAGGTGATCGCCTGCTTCCCGGTCTATCGTACCTATATCACCGACATGAATGAGCGCGTGAGCGAACGGGACCGGGCCTGCATCGAGGCGGCGGTGGCACGGGCGCGACGGCGCAACCCGGCCATGGACCCCTCGGTGTTTGACTTCGTGCGGAACACCCTCCTCCTGGTTCCCCTCGGGGGAGAAACCGAGGAGGATCGGCAGGCGCGGCGCGACTTCGTGCTTAAGTTCCAGCAGTACACCGGACCGGTGATGGCCAAGGGGGTGGAGGACACCGCCTTCTACCGCTACAACCGCCTGGTCTCCCTCAACGAGGTGGGCGGTGAGCCGGAGCAGTTTGGGGTGAGCGTGGCCGCATTTCATCGCCAGAACGCCGAGCGTCAGCGGCGCTGGCCGGAGGCGATGATCACCACCGCCACGCACGATACCAAGCGCGGCGAGGATGTGCGCGCCCGCATCAACGTGCTCTCCGAACTGCCGCGCGAGTGGCGCTCAGCGCTCACCCGCTGGCGCCGCCTCAACCGCCGCCGCAAGCCGCTCGTGGACGGCGTGCCCGTACCGGACGCCAACGAGGAGTACCTGCTCTACCAGACACTGCTGGGCGCCTGGCCCGCCGAACCCATGACCGCCGCTGAGAAGGAGGCGTTTGTCCGCCGCATCCAGGCCTACATGCTCAAGGCGGCCAAGGAGGCCAAGGTCAACACCAGCTGGGTCAACCCCAACGCCCCCTACGACGACGCGATCCAGGCGTTCGTGGCCGCCATCCTCTCCGGCGGTGAGGACGACCCCTTCCTGCGCGACTTCCTGCCCTTCCAGCGGCGTGTGGCCCGCGCCGGCGCGGTCAACAGCCTGGCGCAGGTAGTGCTGAAGCTGGCCTCACCGGGCGTGCCGGACATCTATCAGGGCACCGAGCTGTGGGACCTCAATCTGGTGGACCCGGACAACCGCCGGCCGGTCGACTTCGAGCGGCGGAAGGCGGCGCTGCTGGAGATCCTGCGCGTGCCGGAACGGGAACGAGCGGAGCTGGCGCGCGCCCTGCTGACCGCCTGGCCGGACGGGCGCGTGAAGCTCTACATCACCCACCGTGCCCTCACGCTGCGGCGCGCCCATCCGGAGCTGTTCCGCGCCGGCGCCTATCTGCCGCTGGAGGCCGATGGCCCGCGTGCTGATCACGTGGTCGCGTTTGCCCGTACGCTGAACCAGGAACTGGTGATCGCCGCGGTGCCGCGGCTGGTGGCCCGGCTGATGCGTGAGCCGGACGGTTTCCCCCTCGGCGAGCCGGTCTGGGCCGAGACGTGGCTGGCCGTCCCCGGCGAACCCGGCGCTCGGTTCCGCGACCGCTTCACCGGCGTGGAGCTGGAGAGCGTGGCGCACGACGGCCGCGCCGCCCTGCCGCTGGCCGCCCTGTTCGCCTGCTTCCCGGTGGCGCTGCTGGAGCGGGTGGCATGAGCCTCTGGGCAAAGAGGCGCGGGCCGGGAGGGAGGGAATCGCCATGTCGCAACCGTCAGCCGCCGCGGCCCGGGCCAGCGGCCTGCTCTTGCACCCGACCTGCCTACCCGGCGGGCACGGCGTCGGCGACCTCGGCCCGGAGGCGTATCACTTTGTGGACTTCCTGGTGGCGGCCGGCCAGGGGTTGTGGCAGGTGATGCCGCTGGGGCCGCCTGGCTTCGGCGCTTCCCCCTACGCCGTCCGCTCCGCCTTTGCCGGCAACCCCCTGCTTATCTCCCTGGACCGGCTGGTGGAGGAGGGCTTGCTCGCCCCGGATGAGCTGGCCGACGCGCCAACCGGCGACCCGGCGCGCCTCGACTTCCCGCGCGTGGAGGCGTTCAAGCGGGAGCGGTTGCGCCGGGCCTTCACCCGGCTGGCCGGGCATCCCGAGGCGACCGCGCGTATGACCGCCTTCCGGGCGGTACATGCCGGCTGGTTGGAGGACTACGCCCTGTTCATGGCCCTGCGGGACGCGCACGGCGGTGCCGTGTGGACCGCGTGGGAGCCGGCGCTGGTGCGACGCGGGCCGGAAGCGCTGGCGCGGGCGCGGAGGGAGCTGGCCGGGGAGATCGCCTTTCACACCTTCGTTCAGTGGCTCTTTTTCGAGCAATGGGGCGCCCTGCGCCGTTACGCGAACGCGCGCGGCGTGCGTATCATCGGCGATCTCCCCATCTTTGTGGCGCACGACAGCGCCGACGTGTGGGCGCATCAAGAGATCTTCGACCTGGACGAGCGCGGTGAACCTGCCACGGTGGCGGGCGTGCCGCCGGACGCCTTCTCGGCCACCGGTCAGCGCTGGGGCAACCCGGTGTATCGCTGGCCGGTGCTGCAGGCCCGCGGCTTTGACTGGTGGGTGGCCCGGTTCCGCGCCGTGCTGGAGGCGGTGGACATCGTGCGCATCGACCATTTCCGCGGCTTCCAGGCGGCCTGGCACATCCCGGCCCGGGAGGAAACCGCGGAGCGCGGCACCTGGGTGGAGACGCCGGGGCGGGAGCTGTTCGCGGCCGTGCGCGCGGCGCTGGGGCCGTTTCCCGTGATCGCCGAGGACCTGGGCCTGGTCACCCCGGAGGTGCACGCCTTGCGCCGGGAGCTGGGTTTTCCCGGGATGAAGGTGTTGCAGTTCGCCTTCGGCGGCGGCGCCGATAACCCTTACCTACCGCACAACCACGAGCAGGACAGCGCCGTCTACACCGGCACGCACGACAACGACACCACCGCGGGCTGGTACGCGACCCTTGATGAGCGCACGCGCGACCATGTGCGGCGCTACCTAGCGGTGGACGGCCACGACATCGCGTGGGATTTCATCCGCGCCGCGCTGGCGTCGGTAGCGCGCATCGCCGTGATCCCCGTGCAGGACGTGCTGGCGCTGGGCAGCGAGGCGCGCATGAACTATCCCGGCCGCCCGCACGGCAACTGGTCGTGGCGGCTGCGGCCGGGTCAGCTCACCCCGGCCCACGCCGCCCGCCTGCGCGCCCTGAGCGAGCTGTACGGCCGATTGGCCCCGCCGCCCGCGGGTGAGGCGTGAGGACGTCTCGGGGAGACGCCACCTATCGGAGCCATATCCCATGAACTGACGGTTGATCAGCTGCCCGCGTCTCATCCGCCTGCATCTGGTCAAGGACGAGATCATCCCGGCATGAGGTTGCCCCGCGACCTGTCTGGCGAGGAGGCGGCCCGCCGTCTCCGCCGCCATGGGTACATGCTGACGCGGCAGAGAGGACCGCCTACTTGATGCCCACCACCATCGACTCCGGGGCGACGAGATGTTCCACGTAACACTCTCGGAATCCCGCATCGCGCAGCCAGCCGCAGCAGTCGGCACCCGTGTAGTCGAAGCCGGCCGGCGTCTCGATGAGCATGTTGAGGCTCATCAGCAAACCGAACACGTTGCGGCGTCGCTCGTCATCGATGATCGCCTCGTAGATGATCAACGCGCCGCCGTCCGGCAGCGCCTCGTACGCCTTGGCGAGCAGGCGGCGCTTATCCTCCAGGCCCCAGTCGTGGAGGATGTGGCCCATGATCAGCACGTCCGCGGTGGGCAGTGGTTCATTGAGGAAATCGTTGGCGATGAAGCGCAGCCGCTCGCTCAGGCCAAAGGATACCACGTAGTCCGTGAAGATCGGTTCAAGTGCCGGCAAGTCGGTGCCGCCGCCGGTGAGGTGGGGGTGGCGCAATGCGATCTGGACCGGCAGGTTCCCCTCGGCCGTGCCGATGTCCATGAACGTGCGGTACTGCTGCCAGGGGAAACGTTCGGCGATGGCGATGGCCGAGCCCATGCTCAGACCGGTCATGGCGTGCGGGAACTCCCTGAGCCGCGCCGGGTCCTGGTAGAGCACCGTGAAGAAATCGCCGCCCGATTTGGCCTCATTCTGGGGGCGACCCGTTTTCAGACCTTCGGTCAGATCTCCCCAGAAGAGGTGCTGAAGTTGCTCCTGCAGGGGCGGTCCACCTGGGAGATCGCTGTCGGGCGGTACATCTCGCCCTACACGGTGCAGGAGCACTGCCGGGCGATCTTCGACAAGGTCGGTGTGCGCAGCCGGCGCGAGCTCGTGGGCAGGGTCTTCTACCAGCAGTATGAGCCGCGTCGGCGGGCCGGTCTGCGCCCGGGGCCGTCGGGCTGGTTTGCGGCGGCGGGCGGCACGGGCGAGCCCGAGGACGACCCTCCACCCGGGCGCGCCGGCGCGATCGCGGTACAATAGACCGTGCCGGCCGCACCGCCGGCCATCTCGCCAGCACGGTGCCCCGCGTGATGGTGGAGCCCCGCGCCACGCGGCTGCTGCTGCCGCAGCTTCCGCGTGTGACCACCGAGCTGTGGATGGGCGGCGCCAGCGCCGCCCTGGGCGAGCCGCTGCGCCCGTCCGACCTCGCCGGCGCGTGGGTGGTGGATTGCGCTGGCGATATGCCGCCCGCGTACCGTGCCGCCGCTGGCCTGTGGCTCGAGCGCGTCTTCGCCGACGTGGAGGAGCCACCGCCGACCTACCCGCGTCTGGCCGCCCTGGCCCGCAGCCTGGCCCACTGCCTGGCCCGCACCGGCGCGCGGCGCGACGGCTGGGAGCACCCGCATGAGCCGCCGCCGCGGCTGTACGTGCTGTGCGCGCAGGGGCTCAACCGCAGCGGCCTGGTCATGGGCCGCATCCTGCGCGAGCTAGGCCTGAGCGGGGAGGAGACCCTGGCCGTGATCGCCCGGCACCGCCCCGGCGCCCTCAACAACCTCACCTTCGCCCGTCTGGTGTGCGCGTGAGCGCGGCGCTTCCCCATCGGCCCGGCCAATCGAGCGCTCGATCCGTCACCTATGGACTAGATGCCACCCCTCGCGGCAGCTTCTTCCCCTTTGACAGCTCTCAGGGCCTGTGTTATATCGGGCGCACCTAGACCCGGCGGTAAGAATCACCAGTGCCGGTTGATGTCCGGCCGGAAAGGTTTAAAATCGGCAGCCCAACGCGCTGGGGGGAGGGGGCGTGGCATGAACGGGCAGACCGAGCGCACGCGGATCACCCGTCGCACCACCCTGCGGCGGGGAATGCTCGGCGGGATAGGGGCGGCGCTCCTGGTCGCCTGCGGCGGCAGGCAACCGGGCGCGCAGCGGCCACCGACCGGTCCGGCCGGCGGCGCCGGCCGGCAGGCCACGCAGGCGCCGAGCATCCTCTCCGAACGGGTTGACTCAACGAGTCGCGCCGTACCGGGTGGCATCTATCAGTCCTCCACCACCGCCGACGTCACCAACCTGGACCCGCTGGCCTCGCCCTCCTTCACCGCCAATGTGGTGGGTGGCTGGGTCTACCCGCGCCTGCTGGCGTTCAAGCCGGGCTACAAGGTGCCGGCAAAAGGTGAGGTGGAGCTGACGGAGCTGGCCGAGTCTCTGGAGCAGCCGGAGCCGACCCGTCTCATCCTCAAGCTGCGGCGCAACGCCGTGTGGGACGAGCGTCCGCCCACGAACAAACGCACGGTGGACGCCGAGGATGTGGTCTTCTCCTGGAAGAAGTTCGAGGCCCAATCCATCTCCCGCCAGGACCTGGCCAACAAGGTCAACCCGGCGGCGCCCATCCAGTCCGTGGAGGCCATCGACCAGTTCACGGTGGCGATCAAGCTGGCGTTTCCGTACGCGCCCCTACCGGTGGCGCTGGCCTACTCCCGCTACCTGCAGATCATGCCGCGCGAGGCGGACGGCGGCTTCGACCCGCGCAACGAGACGCGCGGCGCCGGGGCGTGGGTGCTGTCCAACTACCAGCGCAACGTCAAGTTCGAGTACCGCAAGAACCCCAACTGGTTCCGCAAGGACCGGCCTTTCCTCGATGGGTTCGATATTCCCATCATCCCGGAGTACGCGGCCGGCCTGGCCCAGTTTCGCGCCAAGCGCCTCTGGAGCTTCGCCGTCCGCCAAGAGGACATCATCGCCACCAAGAAGGACCTACCGGAGCTGCTCCTGTTCCAGGCGGAGTTTTCCCGTGCCTGCTGGCTCATCTACTTCGGCCTCCAGCCGGGCTCCCCCTTCCTGGACGAGCGCGTGCGCCGCGCCGTCTCCATGCTCATCGACCGTGACGCCTGGATCGACACGTTCTATGACGTGTCCCGATTCAAGAAAGAAGGCTGGCCGGTCGAGGTGCGCTGGCACAGCCACATCTCCTCCGGCTACGAGGGCATCTGGATCGACCCGCGCAGCACGGACATCGGTGAGGGCGGCAAGAGCTTTGAGTTCAACCAAGCCGAGGCCAAGAAGCTGTTGCAGGCGGCCGGCTACCCCAACGGTATTGACACCGAGATCCGGTGGATCAGTACCGGCCAGTACGGCACGACTTTCCCCAAGCATGCCGAGCTCTTCAAGGACATGCTCGAGGACGGCGGAAACTTCAAGCTCAAGCAGATCAACCCGGACTATCAAACCGAATACCTGCCCAAGATCTACTTCGGCAAAGGGGATTTCAAGGGCATCGCCGTCGGCGCCTCCACGGCCTATCCGGACGTTGGCCAGTATATGTTCGCCTACTACCACTCGAAGGGGCCGCGCCAAAAAGTGGCCTTCCAGGGACAGAGCGGTGACGCCCGCTCCGACGGGTTGATCGAGGCGCAGTTGCGCGAGCTGGACCGCAACAAGCGGGTCGAGCTCATCAAGGAATGGCAGCGCTACATGGCCACCCGCATGCTGATGGTCCCTTACCCGGGCCAGTCGCCGGCCTTCAGCCTGGTCTGGCCATGGGTGGGCAATGCGGGTGTGTTCCGCGCCTACGACGCCGAAACCGCGCCGCAGGAGACGACCATTCACCTGTGGTTCGATAAGAGCAAGTACGCCGGATAGGAGGCGCGTGCTCCGCCACGGCGAACGTGCGGTGAGAGGGTAGGCATGGGACGCTACGTCGCGCAGCGGCTGATGCTGGCGGTGCTGACCCTGTTTCTGGTCACGCTGATCGTGTTCACATTGCTGCGCGTAGTGGTACCCCTGCTCTACGCGGACGCGGTGGACCTGCTCGCCGGTGAGTACGGCCGCAACGACCCAGAGCTAACGCGGCGGCTGCGTGAGCAGTACGGCCTCACCGCCTCCCTGCCAACGCAGTACCTCACCTGGCTGGGCCAAGTCCTGCGTGGCGATCTGGGTCGCTCGCTGTTTAACGGTCGGCCGGTAGCGCACGAGATCCGCGACCGGCTGCCGGTCTCGTTTGAGCTGGGCCTGGTGGGTCTGCTCTCCGGGCTGCTGTTCTCGGTGCCGATGGGGGTGCTTTCGGCTGTGCGCCAGGATCGGTGGCCCGACTACGTCCTGCGCAGCCTCGCCATTCTGCTTAACGCGACGCCCGGTTTCTGGCTGGCGATCCTGATCATCACCTTCGGTTCCCTGTGGTTTCACTGGGCGCCGCCGCTGGACTTCGCCTACCTGCACGACGACCCCGTGCGGCACATCAAGATCATGCTCCTGCCGGCGCTGCTCATCGGGCTGACGCCCAGCGCCGGGCTGGTGCGGATTGTGCGCACACAGATGCTGGAGGTGCTGCGACAGGACTACATCCGCACCGCCCAGGCCAAGGGTCTGGACGGGCGGGCGGTGGTGCTGCGCCACGGGCTGCGCAACGCGCTCATCCCGGTGGTGACGGTGGTGGGGCTGAGCCTGCCCGGCCTGATCGCCGGCACCGCCCTGTTCGAGAGCATCTTCACCCTGCCCGGCATGGGCCAATACCTGGTGTCGTCCGTGGGCAACCTGGACTACCCGGTGATCCAGTCCACCAACCTGATCTTCGCCACCCTGATCGTGACGGCCAACCTGCTGGTGGACCTGTCGTACACCGTCCTGGACCCGCGGATTCGCTACTAACGGGCTTTCCACCCGCGTCAGGAGCAGCGCGCCATGGCCACCTCCTCTCTCAGCGGCCCTTTGGAACGCGCTCTCGCCCGTCCGGCGGCTCCGCCGTTGCCCGTGCGTGTGCTGGGCTTGATCGGGCGCTTCGCCCATCGCAAGCCGCTGGGCTTTGTCGGCCTGCTGATCGTGCTGGCGTTCGTGTTGATGGCGGTGTTCGCGCCGATGCTGGCCCCCTACCCACCGAACAAGACGGATCGCCGCCATGGCCTGGAGGGCCCCAGCGCCCGGCACTTGCTCGGCACCGACAAGACGGGGCGGGATGTGCTCTCCCGCCTGATCTACGGGGCCCGCATCTCTATCACGGTGGGCTTCGGCGCGGTGACGCTGAGCGCGGCCGGCGCCGCGTTCGTGGGCATGGTGAGCGGGTACCTGGGTGGCTGGCCAGACAAGATCATCCAGCGGTTTGTGGACGCCTGGCAGTCCATGCCGGGCCTAATCGTGCTCATCACGTTTCTGGGCATCGTGCGCCGATTACCGGACGTGAACCTGCTGCTGGCCATGATCCTGGCCATCGGCGTGCTGGGCATCGCCGGGACCTCGCGCGTGATCCGCTCGGCGGTGCTGGTGATCAAGGCCTCGCCGTATATCGAGGCGGCGCGCGCCACCGGCGCTACCGGCTGGCGCATCGTGCTGGTGCACATCCTACCTAACGTCTTCCCGCTCATCTTGGTGGGGGCTACCGTCTCGCTGGGTGGCGTGATCCTGGCCGAGGCCAGCCTCAGCTTCCTGGGCTTCGGCCCCGCCGGCCAGCCCTCCTGGGGGCAGATGCTGAGCACCGACGGCCGCGACTACATGCGCGCCTACCCCGGCCTCGCCATCTTCCCCGGCTTGTGTATCGCCCTGGCCGTGTTCGGCTTCAACATCTTCGGCGACGCCCTGCGCGACGTGCTCGACCCCCGCCTGCGTCAGGGCGGACGACGCTGAGGCTGCGGTCGCACGGTGTGAAACCGCCCTCTGCACCCTCACCCTCAGCCCTTCACCCGCCGCGCGGGCTTCCCGACCCCCGGCCCGCTGAGGAAATCGGTACCAGGACTCAGCGGGCCGGGGGGTGGCCGGGCCGCCCCGCCCGCCCCGTATCCCTGACCAGGGTGCTTCAGCCGGGGGCCGGGGGTGGCCGACCCCGGCCCGCCGGTCCCGCCCCGGTATGCCGGGGGGCGAGCCGGGCGGGGTGAGGGTCAGTCGGCTCGGGCAGCGCATGCCGGGGGGCCCCGTCTCCCGGCCGGACCGGTGGTCGGAAGACGGGGCTTCCACTTAACGCGCGATGAGCGGTGCGACGCCGAGGCGCTCGGCCAGGGCCCACAGGCCGAGCCGGTCGATGGTGGCCGCGGTCGGCCGGCCCGTCGCGCTGTCCCATCCCATCAGACGGTAGTACTCCTCCACCATATCCCGGAGATAGGGGGCGATGGAGATCCCCGCTGCCCGGCCCGCCGGTGGCGGTTCGAGCAGTCGGGGTGAGATGTCAAACTCGTTTTCCTTGGTGAACCCGCGGCTGAGCGCGATCAAGCGCATGAGGTTGATCACCCGCTCGCCCACCGCTAGGCCTTCCTCGCGCGTGAAGTCCTCCCACCCCGTCGCCTGGGCGACCGCCTGGGCGGCCAGCCGGGTCACGTCCTTGACGCCCCAGCAGGCGAACCAGCAGACACCCAAGCAGTCCTCCCAGATCTTCTCGATCTGGGTGACGCGCACCGCCTGCGGCTTACCCTCCGGGGTGGTGCCAGGGGGATGCCGTAAGTAGCCGAAATCGGGGGCGCCGGTCCACGCGTCCACACCGGGCGCCTGCCACGAGGGCCCGGTGCCGGCGATCACCTGGCCGAGCAGCACGCTCCACACCGGCCGCCAGTCGTGCAGGTTGATGCCGGCGCCCTTGACGTGGACTAGGAACCGGTCGGCACCGCCACCCACGGCCGCGGCCGCCGCCTTCAGACCACCCGTCAGCCGGCCGCCGAAGCCGCGATGCTCGATCATCTGCTGGAGGAGCTCCAGCGCCGCCTCGTAATTTCCCCAGGATAGGTCGAGCCCCTCGGTGTCCTCCTTGGTGATAATGCCGCGGTTGTACGCCTCGAACGCCATGCCGAGCACCGCGCCGCCCGTCGAGCTCTCCAGCCCGATGTCGTCGTAGTGGTCGGTCATCACCAGCGCCGCCCCCGGGTCCTCAACCCCGATCAGGGCCGCGGCGCCCTCGGTGTTCTCGCCGCCACCGCACAGGCTGACGGTCATGCCCTGGAACGGCCCGGAGGTGATGCGCACGTTATAGGCGCAGGCGATCGAGCAGTTGTACGACGGCTGCGGGTCCACCCGCCACATCGTGCAGCCCTGCACGTAGTTGCGTGCGTAGGTCTTGCCCCATTCCGGGTCGGTGAGGTTCTTGCCCGCGAGCATCGACAGGTCGGCGACCGCGGTGTAATGGCGGGTGATGCCGGCGCTCCGGAGCAGCGCCGCCACCGGCGGCACGCCTCCCTCCGGCGTGACGAACAGGTTGCCCTCCCAGGCCTCGGCGGTGGCCAGAAACGGCCCAGGGGCGGCCAGCGAGACCGTGCCGCTGCCCCGCACCGCGATCGCCTTCAGGCGTTTGGCGCCCATCACCGCGCCGGGGCTGCCTTTGCCCGCACCGTGGTTGCGGTCGTTCTTGACCGAGGCGCCGTGTAGCAGGCTCTCCCCCGCCGGTCCGATGCACGCCACGCTGATCTGCGCCGGGTCCCCACCAAGCTCCGCCTTGATCAACCGCTCCGTCTCGCGCGTGCCCTTGCCCCACACCGCGCGCGCGTCGCGGATCTCCACCCGGTCGTCATCGATCCAGAGGTACACCGGTTCCGAGGATGCGCCGGTGACGATCACGCCGTCATATCCGGCGAATTTCAGGTACGCCGCCCAGAACCCGTGCGAGTGCCCCGCGCCCGCGGCGTATGGCACGTCGTAGCTCAGAGACACGATGACGTGGTTGGACGAGCTGGGCGCCCGCGTGCCGGTAAGCGGGCCGGTCATAAAAATCAACGGCGTCTCCGGATCGGTCGAGCGCGCGTCCCGTGGTGTCTCTGTGGCCAGGTAGTACAGCGCCAGGCCGGTACACCCAACGAACGCCCGCAGCACCTCTGCCGGAGGCAGTGGCTCCGTCCAGGTGCGACGGGAGGTGAGATCGACCCGCAACACCTGTCCCGCGTGACCGTACGCCATCACGCACCTCCTTCCCCGTGATCAGCGCCACGCCGGGTTGGGCCCCACCAGGGCCAGGCGAGGATGGCCGGACGGGCGTCTCCCACCGCGGGGTGGCGGTCGTCTTGCCCCGCGCTCTGCCAGCCGATGATACGGCCCGGGCGCGGGGCCGTCTGTCCGGCTGTGCCCCACAGGGAGCCGGCGCGGGGATCGGTGCTGCCGAACGGCCACCGTGCCGAGGCACGGTCCCCCGGCATTCCCTGCGCGCTCGCGCTGTTCGTGAACCCACCCCGAGGCGCTCCGGAAACGTTAACCCGGTGGGGCTGGCACCAAGCCGGTCCGTCGGCTACGGTGACGGGGATGAACCGCATCATGGTCCCTCAGGAGAGGCAATGCTAGAGCGCACACGGGTGGCCGGGCTGCTTGCGCTGGCGGCGCTGCTGGCCGCGTGCGGCGGTGGCACGCAGACCACCCGCACGGAGTCGGCCGCGGCCACGACCCCACCCTCCACCGCCCAGGCCGCGGGCGCCGTCACGCCCGACCCCTACGCCTATACCCGGTTCCAGAAGTACATTCCCTCGGATCAGGAGCTGCCAGAGCGGGTCGCGTACCAGGCCGCGTTCGACCTGAGCAACGAGAGCGCCGCCAAGGACGCGCAGCAGTTGCAGATGTTTCGCAACACGGGCCGGCTAGGCGGCATCCAGGTGCTGTTTGCGGTCGAGGCCGGCGCCCGTAACGTGTCCGTCGGCATCTCTTACTACAACAACACGGAGGAACCGCGGAAGCTCCTGCGCGGCTCCGGCGACCCGGCTGCCACCTCAGCGCCGAACCGCTTCCAGGTACCGGGCCTGGGCGATGAGTACATCGGTCAGCGGTTCCAGCTCGGGTCGGGAGAGGCCTCGACCTCGGTGATCAACATCGTCTGGGTGCGTGGCCCCTTCTTCGTCTCCCTGGCCGACCTGGGCGGCACCCCGGACACTCCGGTCGATATCGCCGTGCGCATCGCCCGGCTAATCGACGAAAAGCTCAAGGCTCACCCCAACCCCTGACGCGGTTGCACACCCGTGCCCTGCGGCCACAAGTGCACCGTCCAGAACTGGAGGACGTCATGCTCCCTGCCGTCAGCATCGTCGCGACGCCGGGCCGTCGCCGCCAAGCGCTGGAGGCGGCGCGCGAGGTGGAGCGGCGCGGCTTTGCCGGCATTTACGTGCCCAGCCTCTTCGACGGCCTCGGCTTCTGTGAGGCGCTAGCGCTGACCACCGAGCGCATCCGCTTCGGCACCACCATCGCCAACATCTACACCCGCCACCCCACCGAGTACGCCGCCACCGCCGCCCTCATCCACGAGCTGAGCGGCGGGCGCTTTGTCTTTGGCGTCGGCGTGAGCCACGGCCCCGTGCACCGCTACCTGGGCATCACCCCCGGCCGGCCGCTCCAGGACGTACGCGCCTTCGTGCAGGCGCTGCGCGGCGGTCGCACCACCGGCGGTGCCGGCTTCGGCGCGCCCGGCCCGCTGCCGCCGGTGGTGCTGGCCGCTCTGCGCGCCAACATGGTGCGGCTGGCGTCGGAAATCGCCGAGGGGGTGGTGTGGGCCAACGCCGCCCGCTCGCACATGCCCGCCTCGCTGGCGCACCTGCGCCCCGAGCAGCGCACGGGTGAGGACTTCTTCGTCGGCAACATGATCCCCACCTGCATCGCCGAGGACCGCGAGGCAGCCGCCGCGGTCCTGCGCCGCGTGCTCACCGGCTACGTCCAGCTCCCCAACTACCAGAACTACTGGATCGAGGCCGGCTACGCGGAGGAGATGCAGGCCATCCGCGCCGCCATCGCCGCCGGCGAGCTGGAGCGGCTGCCCGCGTTGATGAGCGAGCGCTGGCTGCGCGATGTGACGCTGTTCGGCACGCCGGCCGAGGTACGCGCGGGTCTGGAGGCCTGGTACGCGGCCGGCGTCAAGACGCCCATCCTCGTGCCCTTATCCATCAACGGCGGGCAGTTCAAGGCCCTGGAAGAGGTGGTGGCGGCGTTCGCGTAGCCGGCTGGCACACCCCCGCGCTATGCCGGGCTGCGGGCGGCGGCGTCCATCGCCTCTTTGAAGCGCCGCACGGCGTCGATGTGCTGCTGCGGCGAGGTGAAGCCGCCGCCCATGGTGTTCACCGACAGGTGCGTCGCGCCCAGGACGCGCCAGGCCTCGGCCCGCTCCACCCATTCCTCCGGCGCGCCGCGGGTGACGCTCATACGGCCCTCAATGCCCATCGTCGCGGGATCGCGGCCGGCCGCGCGGATGTAGCCGCGCAGCCGCTCCACGGTGGCGCGCGCCTCCTCGGAGGGTGAGAACTGCGGAAACCAGCCGTCCGCCAGCCGCGCCACGCGTTTGAGCACGGGCTCGGCCATGCCGCCCATCCAGATCGGGATGGGCCGTTGCACCGGCAGCGGGTTGATGCCCACCCGGTCCAGGTGGTGCCAGCGGCCGGTGAAGGTCACCACCGGCTCCGTCCATAGCCGGCGCAGCACCGCGACCTGCTCCTCGATCCGCCGCCCGCGGGTGTGGAAGTCCTCGTTGAGCGCCTCGTACTCGGTGAAGTTCCAGCCGATGCCCACGCCCAGGCGCAGGCGGCCGCCGGTGAGCACGTCTACCTCCGCCGCCTGCTTGGCCACCAGCGCCGTCTGCCGCTGGGGGAGGATGAGAATGCCGGTGACCAGCTCCAGGTGGCGGGTGATGGCCGCCAGGTAGCCGAACAGCACCATCGGCTCGTGGAAGGGGCTCTCGTGCGTGTACGGTGGGCGGCGGAAGCCGAGGTTCGCCCCTTCAAAGCGCTCCGGCAGGGCGCCGAGCACGTGGTCGTAGATCAGCAGGTGGTGGTATCCTGCCTCCTCCACCGCCTGCGCGTAGTCGCGGATGGCGGCCGGGTCCGTGCCGATCTCCGTCTGCGGGAACACCACGCCCAGTTTCATCCGTGTCCTTCTCCTTGTGGGTGTGCGCGGAGTAAGCTCACGAGCCGGACCGCGTCTGGCCTTCCTTATTTGCCCTCAGCACCGCCCCTCACGCGAACTTGGGCATCACCTCTTCCACGAAGGCGTCTAACGCTTCCCAGTCCACCGGCGGGCGGAAGGCGATGTTCAGGGCCGTGACGCCCACGTCCACAAACCGGCCGATCTGGTCCACCACATCCCGCGGGCCGCCCACCAGCGAGCCGGCCGCCATCGCCTCTGGCGACCGGGGGCTGCGCTCCGAAGCGCCCCACTGTCGCCGCAGCTTTTCCCACGCCGCCTCGGCCTGAGCCTGGGAGGCGGCCATGTAAAAGCCCAGGTTGATCGAGCGCTTGATCGTCGCTGGGTCGCGGCCCTCCTTCTCGCACCAGCGGTCCAGCACCTCGGACTTGTGCTTGTAGTCCTCCGGGCCGATGTAGGGCACGTTCCAACCGTCCGCGTAGCGGGCGGCGATGCGCAGCGTGCGCCGCTCGCCCTGGCCGCCCACCCAGATCGGCATCGGCCGGCGCACCGGCTTGGGGTACATGGCCGCGTTGGTCAGGCGCACGTAGGTGCCCTCAAAGGTCGTGCGGTCCTGGTCCAGCAGCATGCGGATGGCGCGGATGTTCTCCTCCAAAAGGTCCAGCCGCTCCTTGGGAGGCCGGAACGGGTAGCCGAAGGCGTTGTGCTCCATCTCGTGCCAGCCCGCTCCCAGGCCGATGGCGGCCCGACCGCCGCTCAGGTGGTCGATGGTGATCAGGGACTTCGTCAGCAGGCCCGGGTTGCGGTAGCTGGCGCAGAACACCAAGCAGCCGATCTCCACGTTGCGCGTTTCGCAGGCGATGGCGCTCATCAGCGCCACTGCCTCGAAGTGGGGTGAGTTGCCGTCCACCGGCGGCGCCTCATAGAAGTGGTCCCACACTGAGATCCACTTGAAGCCATGCGTGTCCGCGTAGGTCCACAGCCGCCGCAGGTCCTGGATGTCGATGTTCTGCGGGCCGATGTGAATCCCGAAGGTCACCCCCATCGCCTTGCCTCCGTCGATGCTGCCGCGCGCCACGGCGCGTCACCCCATTGTTGGGGCCGCGCGCGGTCGACGCAACCTCGGGTGCCGCCCGCTTGCGGGGTGCGCCACATCTGCTACGCTCCCGGCGGGAGGGAGTGCATGGCCGCCTTCACCACCGTGCTGCGGATGGTGTGGCAGCGCAGCCTCGGCCAGTGGCGTCTGATGCTGACGGTGGCCCTCGGGGTGGTCACCGCCGCCGCGCTGGCCGCCGCGGTGGTGATCTATACCGAGGCGGTGCGGGACCTCGGCCTGGCCCACGCCCTGCGCAGCCGCCCCCTCACGGACTTCACGATCACGGTGCACAGCTCCAACCTGCCCGCCCGTCGGCGCGAGTTCGAGCTGCGGCGCGACCTCACCGCCCGCCTGCTCCAGCGCGCGGCCGGTTGGCTCATCCGTGAGACGGTGCGTACCGGTCAGTCGGCCACGTTCTTTCTCACGGCTCCGGGCCAGCCGGTGCCCGAGGACCCCAACCGGCCGCGCTCGCTTTTCCAGTACGTGGAGCGCCTGAGCGAGCATACCCGCCTGGTCGAGGGCCGCGCCCCACGCCCGCCCGCCCGCCCCGCCGGCGGTCCCCCGGAGATCGAGGTACTGATCGGCCGGGCCGCGGCTGAACGCCTGGGTGTGCGCCCGGGAGAGCGCTTCGACCTGCACCCCTATTGGCGGCCCGAGGTGGCGCCGGTGCGCGTCACCGTGGTAGGCGTCATCGAGCCGAACAACCCCGCCGAGGCCTACTGGCAGGGCCGCACCGATCGCTTCGCCGTCACTACCACCTCCTGGCCCACATACCCGTTCTTCACCGACGAACAGACGGTGGTGGATGTGCTGGCGGCGTATTTGCCCGACGTCACCGTCTCCTATGAGACCTACGCCTTCGTGGATATCAGCCGTATCAACGCGCGTAACGCCGCCCGCCTGGCGGCCGACCTGCGCGCATTGGACCAGGCGTTGCGCCAGGATATCCCCTACACGCGCGTGGACACCAAGCTGGCGGAGACCATCACCGGCTGGGAGCAGCGGCTGTTCTTCACTCGCCTGCCGTTGTTCGCGCTGGTGCTGCAGATCATCGCCGTCGTCATGTACTACCTGGTGATGATCGGCACGATGCTGGTGGAGCGGCAGGCCGGGGAGATCGCCCTCCTGCGCTCGCGCGGGGCGAGCACGTGGCAGGTGCTGGCCGTCTACACCATCGAGGGCGGTGCCCTGGCGCTGGTGGCGACGCTCCTTGGCCCATTCGCGGCCGCGGCGGTGATCGCCCTCCTCGGGCCGACACCACCCTTCCGCCCCCTGAGTGAAGGCGGATTGCTGTCGGTCACCATCTCCGCCCAGGCCTTTGCCCTGGCCCTGTTCGGCAGCCTGCTGGCGCTGGCGGCGCTGTTGTGGCCGGTTTGGCGTGCCACCCGAGCGACGATCGTCCATTACAAGCAGGGGCTCGGCCGGCCGGAACGGCAGTCGCTGTTCCTGCGCTACTACCTGGACGTGTTTCTCATCGCCGTGGCCGCGTTTCTGTTCCACGAGCTACGCCAACGGGGCTCGCTGGTCACCGAACGGCTGTTCGGCGGCCTTTCCACCGATCCCTTACTCCTGGCGGCACCGTCGCTGTTTATGCTGATGGTCGCGCTCATCTTCCTGCGCCTGTTCCCGCTGGCGCTCAGACTGGTGGCCTGGCTGGCACGCGGCACGGACGGGGTGGTAGCGGCGCTGGGGTTGGCACATATGGTGCGCGCGCCGCTGCACTACTCGCGCCTCATCCTGCTGCTCATCCTCACCACGGCGGTGGGGATGTTCGCCGCCGGCTTCCGCGCCACCCTCAACCGCTCGTATGAGGACCGCACCGCCTACCAGGCCGGCAGCGCCCGACGCGTAGAGGGGGTACGCGATACGATCGGCCTGGCGCCCGACCGCCTGGCGGCGACGGTGGCGGAGGCGACCAGCGGCACGAACGCCACACCCGTCTGGCGCACGACCGGCTCGTATACCATCAGCCAGTACCGCTACGCCGACTTTACCGTGCTGGGTGTGCGCCCGGACGAGTTCGCGCGGGTGGCGTTCTGGCGTGAGGACTTCGCCGACCGCTCGCTGCCTGAGCTGCTCAAGCCGCTGCGCGACAACCGCCCGCCCGCGTCGTCCGGACCAACGCTCCCCCTCGAGGCGGTGTATGTGGGCGTATGGGTCTGGTCGCCGTTGCCTGCCGGGGCGGCGAGCTACAGCCTGCGCGTGGTGGACGCCGCCGGTGTGCCCTGGGACTACACGCTGACCGGACCACCACCCGAGGCGTACCGCCCCGAGCGCTGGCAGTTCTACGTGGCTGACCTGCGTCGTCCCGGTCTGGGACGCACGCCGCCCGCCCGCCGGCCGGATCGCAGCGCCCCCCTGCGCCTGGAGGCGATCGTCCTGCGTCCCGGCTTGGCCCCGCAGGTGGCGGAGCGGGCCAGCGTGTGGCTGGACGCCGTCACGGCCACCTCTGCACCAGAGCTGCCACCAGACTGGTGGGAGGTCGGCCTGCCCCAGCCGGTGCTCGTGGAGGGCTTCGAATCGTTGGACGCCTGGGAGCTGATGCAGGGGCAGACGGCGCAGCCCTCGCCCGGCGCGCTCAGCCGTTCGGAGGCCCGGGCGCGGGATGGCCGCGCCGCGGCCCAGCTCACGTTCCTGCGCCAGCGCGGCGGCTTTCTCCTGTACGGCCTCCGGACCCGCGGGGACGGCGGCCGCCTAAGCCTGCTGGCGAGCGACACGTTCCTGAAGCAGACCGGCCGGAGGGTGGGCGACGAGCTCCTGATCTACGTCGGGCGGCAGTACGTGCCGGCGCGCATTGCCGACCGCTTCGCCCTGTTTCCCACCTATACCCCCAACCCGAACGGCGCCCATCTGCTCGTGGCCAACCTCGACCGGTTGTTGTACGAGACCAACCGCGTGGCCGGCGTGGAGCCGAACTTTGCCAACGAGGTGTGGATGGGTGGAACGCGCGGCCCCGCCCCGGACGCCGCTACCCTGCGCGAGCGCGGCCTGCTGGCGGACAAGGTCGTCGACCTGGAGGCGCTGCGCGCCACGCAGCAGCGCGACCCGCTGGTGGCGGCCAGCTGGGAGGGCATCCTGTTCCTGTGTTTCGCGGCTGTGTTGCTGCTCACCGCGTTGGGGTTTGTGGTCTACTCATACCTGTCGGCGCAGACGCGCACCCTGGAGTTCGCGGTGCTGCGGACGATGGGCCTGTCCGGCGGGCAGATCGTGGCGCTGGTGGGCTTTGAGCAGGCGTTCGTGATCGTGGCGGGCGCGGCGGCGGGCACGCTGCTCGGCCTGCCGCTCGGCCGCTTGATGCTCGGTTACCTGGGCATCACCGAAACCGGGGCCAAGGTGCTGCCGCCGTTCGTCTCCGAGGTGAGCTGGCGCACGGTGGCGGTGGCGGATGGCCTGCTGGCACTGGTGTTCGTGGCTACCATCGCCGCGCTGGCGCTGCTGTACGGGCGGCTGGCCGTGCACCGGGCGCTGCGCATGGGTGAGCTGTAAAGCGTGGGGAGCGAGGCTGCCGGGGTTGGACGAGTACTACATCGTTTGTGAGGACCTGTTCAAGATCTACAAAACGGCCGAGCTGGAGGTCGTGGCACTGCGTGGCCTGGACCTCAAAGTGCGCCGCGGCGAGCTGATGGCCATCGTCGGCGCCTCCGGCTCCGGCAAGACCACCCTGCTCAACATCCTCGCCGGGTTAGATACCCCCTCCGCCGGCCGGGCGTTCGTTGGCGGTCGCAACCTGCTTACCATGTCGGCTGGCGACCTGGTCGAGTACCGCCGGCGCTACGTCGGGTTCGTGTGGCAGCAGACCGGCCGCAACCTTATCCCATATCTCACCGCCCTGCAGAACGTCGAGGTGCCGCTCATCCTGGACGGCGTAGCGCCGGCCGCGGCGCGGACGCGGGCCACGGAGCTGCTGGCGGCGGTGGAGCTGGCCGACCGGGCGCATCACCGACCGGCGCAGCTCTCCGGTGGCGAGCAGCAGCGGGTGTCGATCGCCGTGGCGCTGGCCAACAACCCACCGCTGTTGCTGGCGGACGAACCGACCGGCGAGCTGGACGCCATCAGCGCCGAACAGGTGTACGAGGTGTTCCGCGCCCTCAACCGCCGCTACCAGGTGACGGTGGTGATCGTGACGCATGACCCAGATATCGCCGCACGGGTGGACCGGGTCGTGACGATTCGGGACGGGCGCACAAGCAGCGAGCTATTTCGCCGGGTGGAGATGCGGGCCGGCCGCCCGGAAATCGTGCATGATGAATACGTGCTGGTGGACGCCGCCGGCCGCCTCCAGATCCCGCGTGCCTATCTGGAGCGGCTGTCCATCGCCGAACGGGCCAAGTTGCTGCTCGGCGAGGACCGGATTGAAGTGCTACCGGATCGCCGCGGGGATGAGCAAGCCTGAGCGGTGGGTCGGTAACAGGAGCGTACCATGGCCGGGGCCCGGGTGACGGTCAAGGACGTGAGCCGCTGCTTCCGCTTGGGGGCTGAGGAGGTCTGGGCGCTGCGCGGGGTCAGCCTGGAGGTGTCGCCGGGGGAGTTCCTGGCGCTCATCGGTCGCTCCGGTTCGGGCAAGACCACCTTGCTCAACCTCATCGCCGGCCTGGACCGACCTACCACGGGCGATGTGTTCATTGACGGCCGCAGTGTGCCTGCCATGAGGGAAGCGGAGCTGTTAGAGCTGCGGCGGCGCACGCTGGGGTTCGTGTTCCAGTCGTTCGGGCTGCTGCCACTGCTTTCAGCGGCCGAGAACGTGGAGTTGCCGCTGCGCATCGCCGGCATCGGCCGAGCGGAGCGGGTGCGGCGCGTGCGCTGGGCGCTAGACACGGTGGGCCTGGGCCGGCGGGCGCACCACCGACCGTACGAGCTGTCCGGCGGAGAGCAGCAGCGGGTGGCCATCGCCCGTGCGCTTGCCATCCAGCCGCGCCTCATCCTGGCCGACGAACCCACTGGTGAGCTCGACTCCACCACGGCGGTCACCATCTTCACGTTGCTGCGTGACCTGGCCCGTTCCGAGGGGATCACCATCATCACCAGCACGCACGATCGGCTGGTGATGGAGCTGGCCGGTCGGGTGGAGGAGCTGAGCGACGGCCGCCTGGTGCAGGACGGCTCTGTGCGCCGGTTCGTGGCCGAGCGCGCGCGTTTCCCCGGTGCGGCCCTCACCCATCCCTCATCCCGGCCTGCGGCCACCCCGACCCTCACCCCCGGCCCCTCTCCCGCACGCGGGAGAGGGGTGCCCTCCGACGCTGTCGGGGTAGACTCCGGGCGGGGTGAGGGCTCGCCAGGGCCGGGGGTGAGGGCAGCGCCGGTGCTGACGCCGGAATCCTCCCTCCAGCACGGGCACGACGAGCCAGCGCGCATGTCTCCAGCGCCATCGCCTCCGCCGGGGCCCGCATCGCCGGACGGCGCGGAGGGCGCGACATCGTCGCCCGCACCGGACGAGGACATCCTGCGCTGGGCGCCGCCGGACCGACGCCAGGGCCCGCCCCCGGCATAACACCGCACCCCGCTGGTCCAATGGTTCCCTGCTAGCGCGGTGGTCCTTTCCACCGCGCTGAGGCCGTGCCCAGCGTGGTCAGGCGGTGATGTCCCGCGCGCCCCGGTTCATCTCCTGCATGCGCTCCAAGGCGGTGTCGGAGAGCAGCAGCTCCAGGAACCGCGTGCGCTCCTGGGCAAGGCCGGTCTCTAGGGGTGTCCGCGTGGCCAGGTGGATCAGCCCCTTGCAGACGGCCACGGCGCGCGCCGGCTGAGCGGCGATGCGCCGGGCGATGCGCCGTGCCAGCTCCACGGCGCCGCCGAACGGCGCCAACTCCTGCACGATACCCAGCCGATGCGCCTCGGCCGGGGAGAGAGTGCGCCCCTGCAGGATCAGCTCCATCGCCCGCCCGGGGCCGACGAGGCGGGTGAGACGCTGGGTGCCGCCCGCACCCGGCAGGATACCCAGCTTGACCTCCGGCAGACCGTACCGGTACTCCCCGTCCTCCCCGACGCGGAGATCGCAGGCCAGCGCCAGCTCAAAGCCGCCGCCCATGGCCGTGCCGTTCATGGCGGCGATCGTCACCTGCGGCATGGCACCCAGCCGGTTGAAGACGCGGTCGATCTGCCGTTCCGGGATGGGCGTCTCCGGGTCGACGGCCGTGCCGCGGGCGCGCAGCCGCTCGGCCAGGGCTTGCAGCTCCTCCACCGAGTAATGGCGGATGAACACCCCGGGCAGCCCGCCGCAAAAGACGATCACGCGCAGCGCCCCGTCCTGCTCCGCCTCGGCGGTGAACCGGTCCAGCTCCTCCACCGTCACCCGGTCCATGTAGCCGTGCGGCGGGTTGTGAAAGGCGCAGACGAGCACGCCGCCGTCCCGCTCGATGCGCAGCTGGCTGTAGGCCATGGCGTCTCTCCTCTCCTCGAGCCCTCACCCCGGCCTGCCCGACCCCCGGCCCTCACCCCCGGCCCCTCTCCCGCTTGCGGGAGAGGGGCCGGGGGTGAGGGCCAGCGACTACGGTGCATCCCGGCTCACCAAGGTGGCAGGCTCGATCTCGCGCAGGAACAACGACGGCGCGCCGCGGGTGGTGAGCAGGTACAGGCGCTCGGCGGCGCGGGTCATGCCCACGTACAGCAGGCGGCGGCTGGCGTCGAGTTCGGCCTCCCGCTCCGGCGGCGGGGCCGTGTAGTCCACCCGGGGAAAGGGCTGCGGCGGGTTGTGGGTCAGGCCGACAACGAACACCACCGGGAACTCGATCCCCTTGGCGGAATGGATGGTGAGCACCTTGACCTCGTTCTCCAGCACGGAGAAACGCTCGTTGTCCGTTCGCACGCGACAGGGGATATCGTGGTTGATCAGTTCGCCATGGACCTGTACACACCACGCCCGGGTGGGCGCCAGCACGGCGATGTCGCCCGGCCGGTAGCGCTGACCGGTGTCGCCGCGGCAGAGGCGCACCACCTCCTGCCGCACCACGCGGGCGTGATCGGCCTCGGTGGCGCAGGCAATCAGCACCGGCCGGGGGCCGTGGGCGCGCGTCGCCTTCGGAGGCACGTACTCGCCGTGCTTCACGAGCGTCGGGCTATGGGCGATGAGCGAGTTGGCGGCGCACACCACCTCGGCGGTGTTGCGGTAGTTGGTCTTTAGCACGCGGGCGCGACCGACGACGTCCATGCCGGCGTCGCGCCAGGAGATGCCGCGGTAGTAGATGCTCTGGGCGGCGTCGGCGAGCAAGAAGATGTTGTTGCCCCTGGCCAGGTGGCGCACGGCCCGGAGCTGGACCGGCACCAGGTCCTGGGCCTCGTCCACCACCACCTCGTCGTAGCGGGGCTCGGGGCGCGTCTCCAGCTCGTGCAGGGCGAGCAGACGCACGTCGCCGAAGTCCATCAGCCCCCGGTCCTCCAGCCGCCGCTGGTAGGCCTCGTACACGTCCCACACCGCGTGCCGGGCCGCCTCGCCCAGGCCGGTGCCCGTGCCCACGCGGTCGATCGCCAGGTACTCCTCGCGCGTGGCCACGCCGCGGCCTTTGATCACTTTGTCCAGCTCGTGCTCGAAGAACGCGGGTAGCCGTCGGAGCACCACGTGCGGCCGTGTCGCCCGCACCTGGTCAATGGCCGCGCGCAGCTCTGCCTGTGTGCCGGAGAGGTCCACGCGCACGGGATGGCCCCGCTGCCGGCAGAAGCCGAGGAGCCACCGGTCGACGGTGTCCACCTCGATGCCGTCCGGCAGGCGGCCGTACAGCTCGGCAAACAGCTCACGCACCGTGTCGGCCAGGACGCGGTTGTAGGTCAGGAACAGCACGCGGCCGCCCTGGGTGAATAGGTCGCGGGCGGCGGCCCGTGCTCTGGCCCGGTAGATACCGATGGTGGTCTTGCCGGAGCCGGCCACGCCGCGCAGCAGGAACGGACCGCGCGTTTGCAGCCGCACGTACTGTTCCTGAACGGGATCCAGGTTGAGCAGTAGCCGTTTGATGCGGCCCTCGCAGTAACCCGCGAGCTGGTCGGCGGTGGCGCGGAAGAGCAGGCGGGCCGGGTCGAACATCACCTCATGGAGGTCTGGCCGGGTCAGGATATCCAGCAAGGTGCTTAGAACATCTTTGGGCAGGTTGAGATCCCAAACCTGTTCCGGGTCCCGCAGGGCACGCACGGCGTCAACGTGCTTCTCCGGCACCCCCAGGAGCTGAAGCAGCGTGGGTGAGAAGCGCTCGAAGGGGCCGGGCGGAGCCACCGTCACCGGCGCGAGAGCCGGCGGCACCGCGGCCGTCCCGGCGGGCATCGGCCCTTCAGGGGCCACGGCCCGGCTCAGGTCTGGCTGGCCTAGTCGGGCCGCCTCGTCGATCACGTCGTGCGGCCCCACCCGCCACAGGTAGATCATCCCGTTTACCCACTGGTACAGCAGGCGGTGGGCCTGGTCCACGCGTGCCTCCCAGATCTCGCCTTGCTTGGCGGCGTGCAGTTTCTTACATCGCAGGCCGGGATGCCGCGGGTCGCGGCTCAGCAGGCGGATGGTCTTTCCCACCTGCGCCCGTTCGTGCTGGACCAGCGCCTCCAGGTCGCGTAGAAAGCGCCGGTCAACGCGGTAGTCGTACTCCTCTACCGGCGGCAGCTCCGTGGTCATCGATGCGTTGCCTCCTCGCGGCCGCTCACTCCGCCATGCGCAGCTTGCACGGCGCCGGGTCGATGGCGGTAAGCAGCGGCCGGCTGAGACTGGTGAAGGCGACGATCGCCTGTCCGGGTGCCAGGCCCGGCAGGCGCAACCACAGCGAGTCGTCGATGCCGGAGATGGAGCGCCTGAGGCGCGCGATCACGCCCGCGTCGCTGAGCTTGTGCAGGATGTAGTTGTTCACCAGGCCGAACACCTCGTCCGGCAGGTGCTGGGGAAGCTGGGTGATGAACACCAACCCCAACCAGCGCTTGCGCCCCCGCCGGGCGATGCGCGCCACCTGGCTGAACAGGTGCTCCATCTGCGCCGCCCGCTGGCCGGACAGAAACTCGTGCGCCTCCTCGATGAACACCACCACCGGCGTCGGTGCCCGGCCCTCCCGCTCCGCCGCGCGTGCCGCTTCCTCCTGGTGCTCGTGCACGCCCCGCAACAGCTCGGCGATGGCCAGGTTGCTCACCTGGGGTGATTCCGTGTCCGAAAGGTCGATGATCGACACGGCGCCCGGCCGCGCCATCTCCGCGTAGGGGAGCGGCGGCGCGTCGGGACTGTCGAACACCTTCAGCCGGCGCAGGAGCCCCACCTTGCCCAGAAGCGCCCGCCACGAGGTGGGGTGGCTCTCTTTACTTCTATTGACGGCTTGCTGTAACCGATCGGCCGCCTCCGGTGGGGCGAAGTCGGGCGACAGCGGCCGCTCCGCCTGCTCGCCCGAGACGCGCCGCTCGTAGGCGCGGATCACGTCGTACAGGTGGAGCAGGGTCATGCCCGGCCAGCCGCGCTCGAACTCGTCGGTTTCCATCAGGCGTTGCTGCTCCTGCGCGCTCATCTGGCCGTGACGCAGGTCCCACAGCAGGCGCTTGCAGGTGTCGTAGGCGCGCAGGAAGCGCTGTTGCTGCGCCTCGCTCAGGTCGAGGATGTCCATGACCGTGTAGGGTGACAGCTCGTCGAAACGCAGGCTGAAGCGGAACGTGCGCGGATAGCCGGGGTTGGCCGTATCCCGGCCGACGAGGTGAAAGAGGCGCATGTTCGGCACACCCTGCGGCGTCAGCCCCGCGCGCGCGAGGGCTGCAAGCATGTGCGGGTCGTCGGTCGGCTCGTGGATGCGGGTGTACTCGCCCTCCGTGTCCAGCACGATCACGGCCACGCCGGCCTGCTGCAGGCGGACGATCAGCCCGGCCACGGTGGTAGACTTGCCACCGCCGGTGGTGCCCAGCACCGCCGTGTGACGGGGGAAAACCGCCTTGGCGTCGCCGGGCACGGCCACCACGATGTCGTCGTGGCCCACGGCCACACCCAGGCGCACGGTGCCGCCCGTGCCCAGGACGCGCGCCGTCTCCTCGCGGTCCAGTGGAAACACCGGGCTGTTGGGCAGCGGCCGGAAGCGCGGCGGTACCAACGTCCCGTCGGACAGCTCCTCGCCCACCAGCTCCACCTGTACGCGCCCGTGGTAGCGGGGCAGGAACACGGCGCCGCGCACGGTGGTGGTGACCATGATGGGCGCGTCGCCGCGCAGGCCGTCCGGCTCGGCGAACGGCCCGGCCACCACCACACCCAGGTAGGTGCGCCCGTCCGGGTGGCTGCGGATGCGCACCGTGGACTGGGAGGGCAGGGCATGGATGTGCTCGCGCGGCAGCAGCACGGTGACGGTGTTATCCGTGCTGGCCGGCGTATCGAACATGGTGCGCCCCACCTCGCCGTCGAACTGGGGCGGTGCCTCCCAGGCCGTGCCGGCCGCCGCCAGGTCTTCCTCCAGGGCAGCCGATGCCGATGCCGGTAGCGGCTCCGGTGCAAAGGCCGTGCCATCATGTGATGTCTCGGTCATCCGTATCCTCCCGCGCGACGGTTCATCTCGGCCCCGGTCAGGGCGGGGCTATCGGGGTCGATTACTCCCGTGTCTGTCGCTCGCTCAGGTAGCGGAAGGGCGCCCCGTGCGCGGCGTAGGCGGCGCGGGCGGTGCCGTGGAACACCTCCGCGCCGAAGGCCGCGCGACAGACGGCGTGCGCCAGGTCCAGCAAGAGGGGAAAGCCGCGATGCTCCTGCAACGTGCTGTCCGCGATGGCGATCAGCCCGGCCTCGTGGGCCAGCTCGAGGTGGCTGTAGAAAAGCTGCGGCGGGGCGGCGCGGGAGGCGCGGAAGACGCCCACGGCGATCTGCCCGCCCACCGCGTGCACGAACTCGTCCAGGCGCCGCTCCAGGGGGGGTGGGAGCCGGCCGCTGCGCTCCAGCATCGCCTCCAGCCGTTCGCTGGCGCGGCGGACCACGGCGAACTCCAACGGTCCCAAGGCGTTGCCGATGGTGAGCAGCAGGCGGTCCTCCGGCTCGCTGGGCACGAACAGGAAGCGGCGGTGCCCGGCGATGAGCTCGGTGAGCATGTCCAGCGAGGCGCGCAGCAGCTCGAACGAGCCAGAGCCGGTGAGCAGCTCCAGCGGCGCCGGCGCGCCGTGCCCCACGCGCCAGCGCGCCTGCGAGCGGTACACCAGCGCCGCCCGCTCGGCGTAGGTCATCAGCCCACGGCGGGCCAGGCGGGTGAGGGCGTCGCGCCGCTCCTGGCCCAGCCCACCTCGCTGCCGGCGCGCCTCCAGCAGCGCCAGCGCCTCCGCGGCCGGGTCGTCGTCGGCAACGCGCAGGTCGCGACGGAAGAGCCGCTCCACCCAGGTGCCCTGGTCACCGCGGTAGGAGACGAGCGCCACGCCCACCTGGGCGATGGTAACCGGCATGGTATCGAGGAAGGCGCTGGCGCCGTCACAGGCCTCCACCGCGCCGGTGAACAGCAGGCCGCGGTGCACACGCTCCACCTGGTCGGGCGTCACCCGAAACACACCCGCGCCGGGTGGCGCCTGCGGCCGGCGGGCGAGACGGGGCAACACCTCGGCGCGCACGCGCCGGCCGACGCGGTTCTCCTGCACCAGCGCCTCACCCACCTCCTGTTCCAGACGCTGGTAGAGGGCGGCCAGGTCCTCGCCCGGGCTCCAGGTGTTCAGGTCCAGCACGCGCGCCAGCGGCTCGCCGAAGGCGCGCTCGAAGGCATCGGCCGGCACCGGCGGGGCGGCGTCGCGGGCGGCGATGTAGAACCCGTTGGTGGGCTGCGTGTCGGCCATGGCACCGTGTGTGTTCTGTGACCCGCTGCGGCGCAAGACCGGCATTCACCCGTCTCGCTCCGCCAGGCCTCTGGCCCTTACCTCCCTTGCCCCTCTCCCTCTCACGAGGGCGAGGGGGGCTGCCGCGAGCGAGGCCTGTCCTCACCCCCAGCCCCCGCCCGCGTGCGGGAGAGGGATGTCCGCAGGGCGGGGCGCGGGTTCGCCGGGGCGGGGGGTGAGAGGCTACTAAAGACGAGAGCTTGCCACCAACCTCCTCGCCCAGCTCAGCGCCTGGCGCCCAGGCCCAGCCACTCTGCCACGCTTGGCCCGCCGGTGAGGCGGTGCAGCAACCCGCGGGCGTATCCCTCGGCCACCGCCGGGGGCAGACCGAAGCGGGCGGCCAAGGCGGCCGCAGCCCGGGCGGCCTGCGCCGCGTACGTTTCCCTGTCCGTCCCCGTCGCGCGCACTAGCGCCAGCGCTTCTCGTTCGGGCGCCAGAAGCTCCAGCGCGAGGCGGTCGGCGTCGCACTCCGCGCTGGCCGCCTCCAGGCAGGGGGCACCGTCCGGTCCCCGCTCCATCAGGTGGGTGTGCAGTCCGAGCGGCACGTCGGCCAGGAGCGCCTGCAGGCGCTCCTGGTGGGTCGGCGGCCGCTCGCCGTCCAGCACGGGCCGAATGGCCTCACCCAGCCGCGCCAGGGCGCGCTCGCGCTTTTCTTGATAATCGAGCAGGAAATGCGCCGCTTCATGGGCCAGGGTAAAGCGCTGCTCCGCGGGTGGATCGTCCGCCGCAACGAAGACCATGCCCTGGCCGCGGCGGGCGAGCAGACAGCCGCGCAGGCGCCGGGCCGGCCCCAGCGGCGGGTGCGGCAGGCCCCGTGCGGATAGCCAGGCGGCGATGTGCGCCACCGTCAGCCCGGTGATCGGTTGCACGTCCAGCGGCAGGGCCCAGAGGACGGCGCGTTCCATATCGGCGGGCGGTGTCGGCCGACCCCCGGACCGGGACCAGAACCGCTCAGCCGCGCGGGCGATGCGCCGCTCAACCATCGTTTGGCTCCGTGTCCTGATGTGCGTCTGCCTCTTCCTCCCGGTCGCGGGCGGCGGCGAGGAGGTCCTGCCGGCCAGTGGCTCCCAGGGCTGCGAGGGCGTTCACACGTCGGAGAAGGCGCACCAACCGGTCGGGATCGGCGCGCACGTAGGTGGCGATCTGGGTGACATCGCTCTGGAAGCGGGGAGAGGCGGGGTCAGGGCGGCGGCAGAGGGCGAGGTGGGGGAGCATCTCGGCTGGGCAGCGCAGAAAAGCAGCCAAGGCGCGGTCGTCGAGCCGCTGCAGGCGGCGGAAGGCAGCCAGAGCCGAGGCCATGAAGAACGGGTCCTGCTCGGCGCGGCGGGCCATCCGTTCGTGCCAGCCGGCGGGCGGTTCAGTGGCCACGGAATCCCTCCCCTACCCGGCGCATCATCTTGTTGAGCCGGTCCTTGACGCGCTTAACCTCGCGCCGCTGCGCATCCCGTGGCAGGTGCTCGATGCCCAGGACCTGGACAAAGACCTCGGTGCGCCGCTCTCCCTCGACCACCATGAGACGCAAGACCTCTCGGTCGCGCGGGCTCCGTACCTTGTCCCACAGCGCCTGGAGCACCTGCTCACGGGTAACACCGGGCGGCAGTGCGATCGCATCGTCCTCATCCTGCTCATCGTTCCGCGCCGGCGTGCCGTGTACGACGGGGTCGAGCGGCACGAGGTGGGCGCGGTGGCGTGCCTCGCGCTGGAGGAGGTTCTTCAGGTCGCGGTCGGCGGCCATGAGCAAGTAGGATGAGAGGGAGAGCCGGTCCGGGTCGTACCGAGCCGGGTTCTTGAAGTACTCCAGCAGGGCGGTCTCCGCCGCCTCTTCCAGGAGGTGCGGGTCGGATACCGTGGGGTTACGCCGGCACAGGGCGGCGTAGAGCCGGGGCAACCAGTAGTGGGCAGCCTCGTCCGGCGCGGTCGGGTCCTGCGCCAGCAAGCGCCGGTGCAGCTCGGCCTCCTGGACGGCGTGCTGGTGGGCGGCATCGTCGGACGCGGTCATCGCGTACACCCAAGGCGCGGTCAGCCTACCCACCGCCGCCCGATATGTCAACGTAACAGTGCGTAACGCCGCTCTGCGCAAGGGCGTGAGGTGAGGGCCGGTGCGCTACCATGGAAGGGAGGCCGTTGCCCGAGGAGGGCTGCTATGCCCACGCAGTACACCGCCACCGACAGCCGCACCGGTCTGCAGGTCACCGTCACCGGCGAGTTCCCACCTGAGCCGGACGACCGCGTGCGCATCGCCGCCACCACCAATCTCTTCACCCGCCTGATGGCCACGGTGCTGTCCACCGCCGGTGCCGCGGAGCGGCGCGCCTTCCTGCGTTCCCTGGAGATGGCCCTGGAGTGGGCGGACGCCGCCGTGCGCCAGGACACGGAGGAGATGCAGCGCATCGTGCAGCGCTTTCTGGGCGAGCTGGGCATCACCCCGGAGCAGATCGAGGAGATGGTGCGCCGCCTCCAGCGGGAGCTGGGCGAGCAGGGCTTCGGTCCGCCCAGCCCCAATTAGCCTGCCCGGCGCCGTTACTCACCGGTGAACACCGGCGGTCGCTTCTCCAGGAAGCTGGCGCGCGCCTCGGCCACATCGTGCGGGGCGCGGCGGGCGTAGATGAGGCCGGTCGTCTCGTAGCGCAGCGCCTCCTCCAGGTCCACCTCCAGGTTGTGCTGCAACACGCGTTTGGCGCTCTGCATGGCCACCGGCGGCCAGAAGGCGATCTGGCGCGCTAGCGCCAGCGCCTCCTCCAGCAACCGCTCGGCGGGTACCAGTCGGTCCAACAGCCCGATGCGGTACGCCTCCTCCGCCTCCACGGTGCGGCTGGTGAAGATCAGGTCGGCGGCGCGACTGTAGCCCACGATGCGCGGCAGAAAGTAGCTCATCCCCGAGTCCGGGGACAGCGAGCGCTCGATGAACACGGTCTTGAAACGCGTCAGCTCGCTGCCCACGCGCAGGTCACAGGCCAGGGCCAGGCTCATGCCGGCGCCCGCCGCCACGCCGTTCACGGCGGCGATGGTCGGCTTGTCCAGCCGGTACACGGCGATGGCCTGCCGCCCCACCCAGCCGAACTCGTCCAGGCGCTGGGAGCGCGTCTGTCGCTCTTCGCCGTCCCGCCGGCCGCCGGTGAGGTCGGCGCCCGCGCAGAAGCCGCGCCCGGCGCCCGTCCACACGATGGCGCGCACGCCGTCGTCCTCGCGCAGCTCCTCACAGACCCGGAGCATCTCCAGGTGCAGCTCCCGATTGATGGCGTTCAGCTTATCCGGCCGGTTGAGCGTCACCAGCGCCACCTGCCCGTCCCGTTCGACCGTGAGGTACTGGTAGGCCATTACCTTCCTCCCGTGGGGGCGGTCGTAAAGGGCGTCGGCCCCCGCTGTCCGCCCGTCGCTCGCCGGCTCGATGGTGCTACCGTAAATCGTCGCCAAGCCAGGGTTCAAGGTAGGTCATCGCCTCGGCGAAGGCATCGGGGGCCATGAGCAGGTCGGCCGTGCGGATGGCGTCCGGCAGAACGGCGATGAAATCGCGCAGGGCGCGGCGGGCGACGAGTAAAGCGTTGAAGAAGGCGCGCAACTCCTCCCGTTCACGGGAATGAGGCACCGTCAGGGCCGCCTCGCGCAGGGCGGCACGCACGCGCGCCGGGCTGGGCGCCTCGGGGTGCTCGGCGCGATACGGCCGGAGCACGTAGTGCAGGTAGCGTCCCCAGGCGTGGTTGCCGGCGTCAAAGGCCTCGATGGCGGCGGCAATTGCCTGGTTCAGGGCTTCGTCCCCGTTCATGGACCGGAACCGTCCCGTGCCCTTACTCGATGATCTCGTCCACGGTCTCAAACTCATAGCCGGCGGCACGCAGGCCCTCGATCACCGCCGGCAGGGCCAGGGCGTCCTGCGACTCACCGCCGACGTGCATCACGTAGATGGCGCCCGGCTCGGCCAGGCGCAGGCAGCGCTCGACGATCGCCCCGGCGCTGTAGCGCATCCAGCCGCGCGAGTCCACCGTCCACAGCACGTTGTACGCATACCCGCGGGCGGCGATGTCGCGCAGCACGCTGGCATCGGTATCGCCATAGGGGGCACGGAACAGCGGCCGCGTGCTCTGCCCGGTCAGCTCCACGATCACCTGCTCGGTGCGGTCGAGCTGTGCCCACCGCTCCTCAGCGGTGAGCGGCCGCCGGCCGGTGGAGCGGCCGGTAAAGGAGCGGTGGTCGTAGGAGTGGTTCATGAGGCGGTGCCCCTCGGCGGCCATGCGCTGGACAAGGTCCGGGTTGCGCTCCGCCCATGCGCCCGTCATGCCGAACGTCGCCCGCACCCCCTGCTCTTTGAGCACGTCGAGGATGTACTCGGCGTAACCGCGGTCCGCGCCGGCGTCGAAGGTGAGCGCCACGGCACGACGCGCCGGGTTGCCACGGTCCACCACGCGCGCCGGTCCCCCCTCACCGGCCCTCACCCCCGGCCCCTCTCGCGCGTGCGGGAGAGGGGTGGCCGACCCCGGCCCGCCGGGGCGGGCCGGCCGGGGTACGGGTGGGCCGGCGGTGAGTACGGGCGGCGTCGCCGGAGGCGTGGGCAAGGTAGCGGCAGCGGCCGGTGGGGCGATCAGGCCCTCACCCCCGGCCCCTCTCCCGCGTGCGGGAGAGGGGTGGCCGAAGGCCGGGGTGAGGGCCGGGCTGAGGGCCGGCGTCTGCCCGCGCGTCGCGGGCGCGGCTGCGCACGCCACACCGGCCAGTGTCAGCGTTAGCGCCAGGATGACAAGCGCCCGCAACGGGGTGAATCTGTGCTGGTGTTGCTCCCTGGCCACGGCTGCTCGTTCCTCCCCGCGCGCAGCAGCCACACCCGCCGCGCGTCCTCCAGCACCGCGCGGGCGGCGTCCGGTCCCTCCCAGCGCAGCAGCACGTGCCGACGCTGGAACCAGCGCCACATCGCCGCCCGCCGCTCCTCTTCGACCTGCGCGACGTCGGTCAGCGTGGACCGGCGCGGGTCCACCACCACCAGCTTGTTGTCGCCGTCGCTGCGCCGCAGCACGCCGATCAGGCGCGCCCTGACGTGCTCGCCGGGCCGATAGGGATGGTCGTTGCGCAGCAGGAGCACGTCCAACAGCTCGCCGTCGGCGGCGCTGAAGGCGCGCGGCACGCAGCCGTAATGCTCCGGTGGCTGGAACTTTTCCTCCCGCTCCACCGGCACCACGCGATCCGTGCCCTCGTCCCACTCGTAGCGCTGCGGCGTGAGCGCCGGCCACTCCACCACGATGTCGATCGCGAACGGCTCGTCCGTCATGGCTCCACGGTGACCTTGAGGGCGTGGCTAGCCTTGTCATCGGCGGTGGCGTAGGCGCGCGCGATCTCGGCCAGCGGAAAGCGGTGGGTGATGAGGCCGCTCACCAGGTCGCGGTGGGCGGCGACCAGCGCGATGGCCCGCGCGAAGTCCGCCACGCCCGCGGCGCGCCCGTACGTGGCGGCCCCCACCAGCCGCACCTCGTTGAGCACGGTGGCAAAGGCGTTCAGGCGCGGCGGCTGGAAGAAGATGCCCACCACGCACACCCGCCCGCCGGGCCGCACCAGCGTTGGCGCCTGCACCAGGGTATCCGCCTCCCCGCCCACGGTCTCGATCACCGCGTCGAAGGGCTCGGCGGCGGCGTAGGCGGCCAGCTCCTTGGCCCCCGCCTCGTCGGCGGGGAACACCCGCGTGACGCCGAAGCGCTCCGCCGCCGCGGCCTGATGCGGGTAGCGCGCCGTCATGACCACGTGGGCGCCGGCCGCGCGCGTCGCCAGGGCCGTGAGCAGGCCGATGCTGCCGCTCCCCTGCACCAGCACCCGTTCACCGGGCTGCACGTCGAGAAGGCGCACCGCGTGCACGGCCACCGCTGTCGGCTCCGCCAGTGCGCCGAGCGGGAAGGGCAGTCCGGCGGGCAGGGAGAAGAGGGTGTAGGCCGGCACGGCCACGTACTCGGCCAGACCGCCGTCACGGCCGACGCCGAGCAGGAGCCGCCGACGGCAGAGCTGGTAGTCACCACGGGTACACAGCGAACAGGCGCGGCACGTCACCAGCGGCTCGATCGCCACCGGCGTGCCCGGCTCCCAGCCGCGTACACCGGGGCCGAGGGCGGCCACCTCACCGGCAATCTCATGGCCGGGCACGGCGCCGCTGCCCAAGCCGCCGCCGCGGTAGCGGTGCAGGTCGCTGCCGCAGATGCCGCAGGCGCGCACGCGCACGAGCACCTCGCCCGGGCCAGGCTCCGGCTGCGGCACCTCGCGCAGCGCCACGATGCGGGGTCCCTGATAGCTGGCCGCGCGCATGCCTTCTCTCCCTCTCGATCCGGCCGTTATCGTATCACCAATCGCTGGCGCGCACGCGACGGGTGCCGGGAACGAGCGAAGCCGTGTTGGTATGGTGTGTTTCGCCCCGATCGGATTGCCATCCGCCCGGTCCGGGGCCGTATGATGACGTGGGGGAGCGCGGTGTGCAGGTGTTGAACGATATCCGGCCCTGGTGGGGCCCCGAACTGGGCAGGGTGCTCTCCATGGTGGACTTGATCGCCAACGACACGGTACCGGCCGAGGTGGCCGGCGCGTTGTGGTGGGCGATGGAGCGTGGCGCGTCGGCGATGTCGGCCGCCGGCCCGCGGCTGGCCGGTAAGACCACCCTGGCCACCGCCCTCCTCGGTTTCCTGCCGGACGAGGCACGGCTGTACGCCGTACGCGGGCCGTACGACCCGATCGATGTGCCGCTGGAGGATGGCCCCCTGTATCTGATGGTGAACGAGCTGAGCGACCACACCCCGTGGTACGTGTGGGGACCGGCGGCGCGGCGCGCGTTCGCCCTGCTGGGCCAGGGAGCACGGCTGATCGGCACGCTGCACGCGGACAGCGCTGCCGAGGCGGTGGCCGTCATGCGCTACGAGACGGGCGCGTCGGCCGAGGTGATCGGACGGGTCACCCTGGTGCTGGTGCTGCGGGCGCGCTGGGCCGGCGCCGGCATCGAACGACGCCTGGTGGAGGTGAGCCTGCTTCGGCCGGCCGACGGGCGGGTGGCCGTGGTCCCCATAGCCGTGCCGGGCGCGGACGGGCGCCTGAGCTTGGCGCCACCGCCTGGCGGTATCGCCGCCCTGGCCGCATGGACCGATGTCGACCCGGAGACGGCACAAGCCGAGGTCGAAGCCCGCACGCGATTTCTGACCGATCAGTGGCGGCGCGGCGTGCATACCTGGCCAGACGTGAGCGCCGCGGTGCGCTGGTTCCGCCGCCACGCGCGAGGAGGATATGCCCCGGCATAACCGGCAACGATTCGGGCGCGTGGGGGACCGCCGCTGGGGTAGCCCCCGGAAGCGCCCGCCCGAGCGCGACACCGAACGCGGCTTCCGTCGCCGGCGTAACGGTCGCGAGGCGGAGCCGTGGAAGCTGTTCCTCAGCGGCGAAGCGGCGCCAGAGGCGCTGGAGCACGTGCCGCCGGCGCGCACCTGCGGTTCCTGCCGCGAGTGGTTCCCCCACCCGGAGGGCGGCCGGGGCAACTGCGCCCATCCCGGTAGTGGGTTCCTGTTCCCGTGGGCCGATACCCCGGCCTGCCCGTTCTTCACCCCCCTGCGCTGAGCGCAGCGGCGTCGGGCGCGTGCGGCGTCGTCCCGTCGCACACGCCTGCCGGCTACTTTTGGTTTTGGACCGGCTCCAGCACTAGTGGGGTGTCGTCACGGTTGGCCCACTCGCGCATGGAGGCGTCGTACATGCGCACCCGCTCCGCGCCGAGGAGATAGAGGACAAACGCTCCGTGCGCCGCACGGATCCCTCCCTGGCAGTAGGTGACGACCTCTTGCTCGGGGTTGATGCCTACCTCCCGCAGCATGGCGCGCAGCTCGGCGGCCGGCTTGAACACGCGCCGGTCGTCGCTGGTGACGAAGTGGATCCACTCCAGGTGCTTGGCGCCCGGCACGTGCCCCGCGCGCCTGTTGCCGCGGTCGTTGGTGCCCAGCCATTCCTCGTCGGTGCGCACGTCGAGGATGTTGGTGTCGCCCGCCTGCACCTTGGCCATCAGGTCGTCGAGGCGACAAAGCATCGATTCATTCACACGGGGCGTGAAGGACCCGCGCGACGGCCGGGTCTGGTGGAAGGTGATGGGCCGTCCCTCGGTCAGCCAGCGGTGCCAGCCGCCGTTGAGCACCTTGGCGTTGGTGTGGCCGTAGTAGTTCAGCACCCACCACAGCCGCGTGGCCACCAGCGCGTTGTTGTCGTCGTAGGTGACGACGGTCATGTCGTCCGTGACGCCGAGCCGTTCCATCAGGTCCTTGAACTGGTCCGGCTGCATCACGTAGGTGTCGTTGGTCGGATCTTTGATGTAGAAGTGCACGGGCAAGCCCACGGCGCCGGGGATGTGGGCGCGGCGGTAAGCCTCTAGCGGTGCGCAATCGATCACGCGCACGGTGGGGTCATCGCGATGCTCCCAGAGCCAGTCCGGTTCGGCCAAAAGCTCCGGACGCGCGTAGCCGGGGTCGGTGGTCATAGCCTCCTCCTTTCTGGCGGCGCCCACGGCGGGTCATATCGGCGCGCCGCCGGCGGTCCGATCTCAGGGGGCATCGTAGCGCGTCCACGCGCGAAACGCGCGGGTGCACCGCCGTTTCTCAGGCGCCGATGGTCGCCGGGTCGGCGGCGCGCTCCTGCTCGGCAAGCTCCAGCACCCGGTCCACGAAGTCCGTGGTGTGGCCCAGGGAGTTGCGCAGGTCGAACAGCGCGTCGAGGTCGGTATCGGCCAGGTGCGGCGCCGCCGGCGAGGCAAGCAACGCCTCGCGCAGGCCGATGCCCTGCTCCACCGCCCGCATCGCCGCCTCGTACACCAGCATGTGCGCCGTCTGCTTGCCCACCTTGCGGGCGAGCGCGCCCATCACCGCCTCGGAGGCGAGCAGGCCGTTCTCCTCGTGCAGGTTGCGGCGCATCGCCGCCGGGTGGACCTCCAGGCCGGCGAGCACGTCGCGGGTGAGCTGCACCGCTTTGGCCGCCAGCACGCACGCCTCCGGCAGCGCCACCCACTCCGCCTTCCAGGGGCGGCCGTCGCGCTCGTGCTCGTGGATCATGCCCTCCAGCAGCACCGCCGCGTCCGCGCGCACGATCTTGGCCAGGGTGACGATGTGCTCCACCGTCTCCGGGTTGCGCTTGTGCGGCATGGTGACGCTGCCCACCCGCCCGTGCTGGAACGGCTCGGCCAGCTCACCGATCTCCGGCCGCTGCAGGTTGTACACCTCGGTGCCGATCTTGGCGCAGGTCTGGGCGACCATGGCCAGAAACCCGGCGAACTCGGCCAGGTTGTCCCGCGCCGTGTCCCAGGCGATATCCGGCACGCCCAGGCCCAGGCGGCGCATCACCCGCCGCTGCAGATCCAGCCCCTTGCCCGCGAAGAAGGCGAGCGTGCCCACCGCCCCGGCAAGCTGCCCGATCAGCAGCCGCGGTGCCAGCTCGCGCAGGCGCTGGATGTGGCGTCGCACCTCGCGCGCCCACACCGCCGCCTTGAAGCCGAAGGTGATCGGCAGGCCGGTCTGGCCGTGGGTGCGGCCGGGCATAATCGTGTCCCGGTGCGTGCGCGCCAGGCGCAGGCACTCGCCCTCGATGGCGCGCAGGTCGCGGTAGACGATCTGGCACACCTCGCGGAAGGCAAGGGCGTTGGCGGTGTCGGTGATGTCGTGGACAGTGGTGCCGTAGTTGATGTACTCGCCGGCATCGCCGTCACACACGGCCTGCAGGGCGCGGATGGTGGAGAGCAGGGAGTGGCTGGTCTCCTCGATGCCGCGGCGGATGGCGTCCAGGTTCAGCAGCTCCACGCGCGCCTTGCGCGCGATCTCCTGTGCGGCGGCATGGGGGATGAGGCCCAGCTCCGCCTGCTCGAGGGCCAGCGCCGCCATGACATCTAGCCAGCGCTGCAGGCGGGCGCGGTCGTCGAACAGCGCGCGCACCTCGGGCGTGCTCCAGGCACCGCGGAACAGCTCCGAATCCATCAGGTGGACGGGCATGGGCAGGTCACACGCGCCGACGGGCGCGGGAGCCGGTCAGCGCGCTCCTCCTTCCTGAACGGGTTGAACGCGGGCGCAGAGCGCCGCCAATCCGGCCTCGACCTGACGCAACGTGGCGCCCCAGGGCACGGTCAGGCGCAGGCCCTCTAGCGCCACGTCGTACTCGTACTGGCAGCATTTGAGGATCGTCGGGCAGTCGTCCGCCGGCGCCAGGTCGCGCGGGCAGATGTTCACCCACTGCGGCTCGCGGCCGTAGAAGTGGCGGTAGATCTCCAGCGAACGATGGCAGCCGAGCAGCAGGCTCCCCTCGACGTCCTGCGGGCGCTGGTCCAGCGAGAGAGCCGGCACCGAAAAGGCGAAGCCCGGCACGCGGCAGGGGGTGAGCACACCGGCGGGCGGCGGCTCGGGCAGGAGCCGGTTGAGGTCGAACGCCTCTTCCTGGACGTCGATGGCCGGCAGGTCGGCGTAGTCCAGCACCTTGCGCACCATGACGGCCAGCTTGGCCGGCGCGGGCGGCACCACGTCGAACACGCGCAGCGGGATCGCCGTCGTATCGAGCGCGAAGTTGACATGCTCGTATAGCCCCTTCACCACCGCCGCCCGCCGGCCGCCGCGCCGCGCCGCGCGCACGAGCTGGGTGGCGTTCATCACGTCGGCCTCCGGGGCCTCCACCCAGGCCGTCTCATGCGGCAGGGCCAGCACCGTCACCTCGGTAATAGGGCTGAACAGCGCCCCCGGCCGTGCGCGCCTCACGGCCACGATGGCGACCTCGTCGCCAGCGCGCAGGACGATGAAGTCCGTGCGCCGGTAGGCCTCTTTGCCCAACAGATAGGCGCGGATGGCCTCCGGCGTGAGCGGGATGGCGACGTCCTGCACGCTCACCTCCCGGCAGGTGCAGGCGGGCAGGGCCGCGCGTGGCTCCATCACCGTCCCTCCGGCAGCGCTGTACGAGTTCCCAGTATAGGCGCTCTGCGCCAAACGGGTGAGCGGCCGGGAGGTGCAGGAAGGGTGCGCGCCTCAGCGGCGGGCCAGGAGCAGCAGCCAGACGAGCAGCGCCCACGCCAGCCAGAGGTACGGCAGCGTGACACCCACCGCGACGGGCTCCGACGGCGTGGGGTTCTCGTCATCGATGCTGATCAGGTCCGTGACCGGCAGCGTCAGTCCGGCGAGCACCACGTCACCGGCCAGCCGGCCGGGCTTAAGCGTGCCGGACAGGCTGTGCGCCCGCCCGCAGCCATGACAGTGAAACACCGCACGGCAACGGTGGCCATACAACCGGCGCAGGTCCTCGGGGTTCACGGGGACACCACCATCATGCGTGGGCATCGACCACTTCTATTGTCGCCCGTCCGGTGGCCAGCGGGGATCGTCCGATCGGACGTGGGGCGCCGCTGTCTCTGGTACCGGGCGCGCTACAATCGGGGCACAGCCCAGGTGGGCGCTGGCAGGTACGAGCGGGGCGCGATGGGAACCACCGCACGCGTGTTAATCGCCGTGGACCACCTCAACCCGCCGTTCTCCGTGGCGGATGAGTGGGGCGACGTGCGCGGCTTCAGCATCGACCTCATCCGCGCGGCCTTTGCTCACCGTGGGTACGAGGTCGAGTTCCTGCCGTTGGACGGCCCCATGGCGCAGATCATGTGGCTGGCGGCGGGACGGGTGGACGCCGCCGCCGACATCACCGTCACCGAGCGCCGCCGCGCCTGGTTCGCCTTCTCCGCCTACTACCACGTGGAAGAACTGATGATCTTCGGCCGGCGCGACGGCCCCATCTGGCCTGGCTTCCGCCACTTCACGGGCAAGCTGGCGGTCAAGGTGAACAGCTATGTGCAGGAGTACCTCGTCCGCCACCACCCGCATATCCCGCTGCTGGCGGTGGAATCCACGGAGGCGGAGCTGGAGGCGTTGCGCGCGGGCCGGGTGCAGGGGTTTGCTGCCACCCGTGAGACCGGCCTGGCCTTGATCGCCGCCGGCAACGCTCAGGACCTGATCGCCGAGGGAGCACCGTTCGGGCCGGCGCCCCTGGCCCTGGCCACCCTGCCGCACCAGGCCGAGCGCGTGCTCCCACCCTTCAACGCCGGCCTGGAGGCGCTGCAACGCTCCGGCGAGCTGGCGCGATTGCAGCGGCGGTGGCTTCATGCTTTTGCCCACGCCTGACCGCACCGCCGCCTGGTGCCGGCGTAGGACCCCGGAGAAGGTGGCAGGAGCAACCTATCCGGCGGCCCCGAGCAGGTCGCGTAGCCCGGCATCCAGGCCGACACCGGGTGTATAGCCCAGGCGCGCGCGCAGGCGGGTAATATCCGCCCAGGAGCGGCGCACGTCGCCGGGCCGCTCGCTGGTGAAGGTGATGGCGGCGTCCACGCGCAGGATGGCGCGCATGGCCGCGATCAGGGCCAGCACGCTGGTCTCCGTGCCCGAGGCGACGTTGATCGGCTCGCCGCCCGGGTCCGAGCCGAGCGCCGCCCGCTCGTTCACGGCCGCCACGTCCGCCACGTGAATGAAGTCGCGCGTTTGCTCGCCGTCACCGTAGATGGTGATCATTTCGCCCCGCCGCAGCCGCTCGGCGGCCACCGCCACGATGCCGGCATACGGGCTGTCCGCGCGCTGCCGCCGCCCGTACACGTTGAAGTAGCGCAGCACCACCACCTCCAGGCCGTAGGCCGCGCGGTAGGCGGCCCCCAGCAGCTCGCTGGCGGCCTTGTGGGCGGCGTAGGGCGACGCCGGCCGGAGCGCGCTATCTTCCGACGTGGGCAGCGGCGGCTCGCGCCCGTATACCGCCGCGGAGCTAGCCAGCACCACCCGCCGGATGCCGGCCTGGCGCGCCGCCTCCAGCACGTACAGCGTGCCGCCGACGTTGCTGGCGTGCGTCTCCAGCGGGTGGGCCACCGACGCCACCACCGATGCCCAGGCCGCCAGGTGGATGACGGCGTCGAACCCGCCCTGCCCACACACCGCCAGCAGCGTGCGCGGGTCGCGCACATCCGCCTCCACCCGCTCAATGCAGCCTCGGGCCGTCGCCAGGTTCTCCCAGGTCCCGGTGTGCAGGTTGTCGAGCGCGGTGACGGCGTGACCGGCGGCCGCCAGCCGCTCCACCGTGTGCGAGCCGATGAAGCCCGCCCCGCCCGTGACCAGCACCCGCGCCATGCTCGCCTCCAAGATGTCCGGGGCCAGGGTAACGCGTCGGCCCCGGCGGCTCCAAGATCGGGCGCTGGCATCGGACGCTACAATGGAGACGGCGCGGGGCAAGCGGCCCGGCGCCGGGAGGACGGATATGGCACACCGTGCGCCGGGGAGCTTTGGCGCGGCAGACGATTTCCTGCAGCGCCTGACGGACGGGCTGCGCCGGGCGGCCGAGGGGCTGGGCCGCCAGATCAACGAGACCTTTCCGGTCTTCACCGAGACCAACGGCGTCGCCCGGCGAGTGGTGCGCGATGTGCCCACCGTCACGTTCGACGACGTGGGCGGCTGCGAGGAGGCCAAGCAGGAGCTGGAGATGGTCTGTCGCGCCCTGGCGGCGCCCGACCTCTACCAGCGCTGGGGAACGCGGCCGCCGCGCGGGGTGCTCCTGCACGGGCCACCGGGTACGGGCAAGACGCTCCTGGCCCGCTGCGTGGCCGGCCAGGCGCAGGCCGAGTTCATCCACATCCGCGCGGTGGATATCGGCTCTATGTGGTACGGCGAAGCGGAGAAGCGCATGCAGGCGGCCTTCGACGAGGCCCGCCGCCGCGCCCCGTGCGTGCTGTTTCTCGACGAAGTCGACGCGCTCACCCCCCCACGCGAGATGGCGCACGAGGCCACCCATCGGGTGGTGGCCACCTTATTGGAGAACCTGGACGGCCTGCAGCCGCTGGAGGGGGTGGCCGTGCTGGCCGCCACCAACCGCCTGCACGCCGTGGACCCCGCCTTCACCCGCCCCGGCCGCCTGGACCGGCTGGTGGCGGTGCCGCTGCCGGACGCCCCCGCCCGGCTGGCCATCCTGCGCGTGCACCAGCGCCGCGCCGAGGCGCTGGCCGGCCGCGAGCTGTTCGAACGGGGCGAGTACGGACGGCTGGTGCGCGCCACCGCCGGCATGTCCGGCGCCGAGATCGCGGAGGTAGTGCGGCGGGCCCTGGAAGAGAAGGTACGGGCCGGCGCCACCGACGGCGTCGTCAGCGAGGACGACCTGCTGCGCGTCCTGAACCGCTACGAGTGGGGCCGCCCCGGCCCCGGCCGGGGCCGTCGCCGCTCTTGGTGGCGGTGGGGATAACCGAGACAGCCGAAGAGGCCGGGGCAAACCTCACCCTGTCCTCCCGCCGCCCTCGCCGACTCTCACCCCGCCTGTGGCCACCCGGCCCTCACCCCCGGCCCGCTGAGTCTCTAGCACCGATTTCCACAGCGGGCCGGGCGTGAGAAATGCCAGACGGCGGGGTGAGGGTTCACCGCGCTAGGCGGTGGGGGCCGAGCGCCCGGCGCGGCCGCCGGCCGTGTCGATGCCCAGCAGGCGGTAGAGCGGGCAGAACCCCACCAGCCCGGTGAGGATCAAGACCACGCCGATCAGTGCCAGCACGTAGCCGCCAATCGGCCCCAACACCCCGATGCCGACCACGGCCAGCACCAGCCCCGCGATCACCCGGATGACCCGGTCGAGCATGCCCACGTTGCGCGTCATGGTGCTTCCTCCTTACGTCTCGTCAGCCCCACTATACCACGTGGGGGTACCGGGTATATCCGGCAATGCCAGACGACCGGTGTGGGGAGCGGCCCCACCGCTGCCGGGCTACCACCCGGCGCTCACGGCAGGGCCCGGCGCAGGACATCGGCGACGTAGGCCACCTGCTCGCGCGTGAGGTGCGGGTACATGGGCAAGGAGAGGACCTCGGCGGCGGCCCGTTCCGCCTCCGGGTAGGCACCCTCGCCCACCTCCAGATAGGCGAACGCCGGCTGGCGGTGCAGGGGAATGGGGTAGTGCAGCCCGGTCTGCACGCCTCGCTCCGCCAGGGCCGTACGCACCCGCTCCCGCCGCGGCACGCGCACCACGTACAGGTGGTAGACATGCCGACGGCCCTCCGGCTCGACGGGCAGGTGCAGGCCGCTGCCCGCGAGCTCTTCGGCGTACCAGGCGGCAACCCGGCGGCGGCGCTCGTTCCAGTCCGCCAGTCGTTCCAGCTTGAGGCGCAGCACCGCGGCCTGGATGGCGTCCAGACGGGCGTTCACCCCGTCGGGGATGACGTGGACATAGCGTTCGCGCTGGCCGTGGTCGCGCAGCAGGCGCACGCGCTCGGCCAGCGCCGGGTCGTCGGTGGTGACGGCCCCCGCCTCACCCAGCGCGCCCAGGTTCTTGCCAGGGTAGAAGCTGAAGGCGGCGGCGCGGCCCATACTGCCGGCCGCCAGCCAGCGCCCATCCGGCAGCCGGTAGGCGGCGCCGTGCGCCTGGCAGGCGTCCTCGATCACCGGAACGTCGTGCTCAGCCGCCACCTCCAGGATCGGCGCCATGTCCGCCGGCAAGCCGTACAAATGCACTGGGATGATGGCCGCCACCCGCAGGCCGGTGTCGCGTTCGCGGGTTACGCCGACGCCGTCGCGTGTGCACCGCTCGGCGAGGTAGGCGCGCAGCAGCTCCGGGTCCATGGTGTAGGTCACGGGGTCGATATCCACAAAGCGGGGCTGGGCGCCGAGCTGGTGGAACGCCTCCACCGTGGCGATAAAGGTGTTGGGCACCGTTACCACCACGTCGCCGGGGCCGACGCCGACGGCACGCAGAGCCAGCTCCAGGGCGTCAGTGCCGCTGGCCACGCCCACCGCCGCCCGCACGCCGCAAAAGCGGGCGAACGCCTCCTCGAACGCGGCCACCGTGGGCCCACCGACGAAGTCGGACTCGTCCAGGGCGCGGGCAAACGCCTGCTCGATCGCCGCTCGCAGCTCCGCGTGTTGCGCCCGCAGGTCGACGAACGGGACATGCATCCTCTGTCTCCAGCCCGGAGTTCTTTCCAAGGGTATCGCGGAAGTGTACGAGGTGACAGGCTGACGAAGTCGGCGTGGGCCGGCTATCGGGTGCTCGGGCGACGTAAACGGCGTACGATGGCGGATGGGGTGGCCGCGCGCCGCTTATCACCCGCGTGGAAGGACGTCATGCCGTACGCCGTCACCAATGGGATCCGGACCTACTACGAGATCGACCCCGGCCCACCCGACGCACCGCCGGAGCCGCTGGTGTTGCTGCATGGCTTCACCGGCAGCATCGCCCAGTGGCATGAGGTACGCCCGTGGCTCAGCGCCGAGCGGCGTGTGATCTGCTATGACCTGCGCGGCCACGGCCACAGCGAGGCGCCGCACGACGCGGCCGCCTACACGATGGCCGCGTACGCGGACGACCTGCGCGACCTGCTCGATCATTTGCAGGTGGCCCGCGCCGATGTGCTGGGCAGCTCGTTCGGCGGCATGGTGGCGCTGGAGTTCGCGCTGCGCTATCCGGAGCGGGTGCGCAGCCTGATCCTGGCCGATACCTCCGCCGGGCCGCGCTGCATCGAGCTGTCCGAGGCCATCGCGGCCCGCGAGGAGGGTATCGAGCGGGCCCTGGCCTATGCTGCCGAGCACGGCCTGAGCGCCCATGTAGAGCGCGAGCTAGCCACCAACCCGATCCTGCGCGCCGACCCCACCCGCCGCGAACGCTTCCACGAGCGCTGGCGGCGCATGACGCTGCACGGCTTTCTCGGTGCCGGCAAGGCGCGCGCCGAGCGCCCCGACCGCCACGCCGACCTCGGGCGCCTCACCATGCCCGTGCTGATCGTGGCCGGCGACCGCGACGTGCTGGTGCCGGCCGCCGAGTACATGCACGCCCACATCCCGCACAGCGCCTTGCGTTTCATCAATCATGCCGGTCACCCCGCCGTGGCCGACCAGCCGCATGGCTTCGCCGCCGTGGTGCGCGGCTTCCTGGCGGGCCTGACGGCCGATACGCCTGCGCTGTCCACCCCGGAGGCAGACAACGGCGCGGGATGAAACCCGGCTGCAGGGTACTGCCGTCAGAGCGCGGCATTCGTGACCTCGCGGTGGCGCGACCGTCCGCAACTGGAAGAACGTCCAAGTGGTGAACCGTCCGCAACTGGAAGAACGTCCAGTGGTGAAAACGTTGGCCTAACGGCCCGCTCGCCTTGGAGTGCCGCGTGCTGCGTGCTGCGATGGCTCCCTCAGCACGCAGACTCCTCTTCCGCTAGGCAAATCGGCCAAGCGCGTGGTGGCGGCCTGTTGCCCAGCCCCGCGGTCCGTCTCCGCCCGACACGAACCGCGAATATGGCCTGACAGACCCCACCCCAGGGGATGGGTAGGCTAAGGATGTGGACGGTGACAGAGTGGGCGTGGATGGCGCTGTTCTGGGGGATCGTTATCCGGGCTGTCTGCCACCTGGTCACCCGGCGGGCGCTCGTGATGCGACCCGCGGCAGGGAAGCGTCGGAGCCAGGCGCTCTGGAGGTCCTGGAGCGCCGCTACACCCGCGGCGAGCTTTCGGGCGTGGATTTAAGGCGATGCGTGAGCGCCTGCACCCCTCACCCACAGAGCCCTCAGCCGGCGAAGCGCCGTGCCCCTCGCCTGGCCTTCGGCCACCCCCTCCCGTTCGCGGGAGAGGGGCCGGGGTGGGGCGGGCTGAGGATGGCGCACCTCGACCGTCACATTGCCACACACGAGCCTAGTTTGCCGGAACGGAGGGTAGCAATGCCGATGCGTATCTTGGTGCTCCCTGCCCTCGTCGCCGCTCTGGCGCTTGCCGGAGCGTCGCCGCTGAAGGCCCAACCGGCGATGCCGGCGCCCGGCGGTGGCCCCACCTTTGGGCATCACGTCGCCCACATGGCGCCGGAGCACGCCACGGAACATGGCGCGATGTTCGGTGCGTGCGTGAGCGCCATGGCACGGGGCGGCGATTGCCCACACGCCCCGTAGCGGTCCAACGAGCTTGGCCTCTGGTCCTCACCCCCAGCCCCCGGCCCCCGGCAAGGCCGGGGCACGGGGCCGGAGTCCGTGCTCCCCGGCCCGGCCGGGACGGGCTGCCGGACCGTGCTCCCCGGCCCCCCGGCTCGCCGGGGCCGGGCCTCTCCCGCACGCGGGGGGCCAGGTGCCCGAAGGGTGGGGTGAGGGGTTGCTCGGGCCGGGGGTGAGGGTGACCGGCCCCCAGTAAAGGTCTGGTGGAATGGGGAGCCTATGCAGGCAGACAAGCGGGAGGCGCTCAAACGCCTGGCCTACATCGAGGGCCACCTGCGAGGCATCCGCAGGATGGTGGAGGACGACCAGTCCTGCGTGGACATTCTCCGCCAGACCCATGCGATTAAGCATACCCTCGATAGATTCGACGCGCTGCTGCTCAAGGGGTATCTTGAAGGCTGCGTGCGGGCAGGCTTTGCTGACGGTCGCACTGACCAAGTGCTTGCTGAGCTGCACGAGCTGTTTGAGCTGTCCCTGCGACAGGCGCGCTGCATGCAGCCACTAGGGCCGGCGCCGGGGCCGTGAGCTGCGGCCTGGCCATGACACAGTGACGACGTGGTCCAGCCCTATTTCTGCACCTGGGGCTGGGGCCAGGCGTTTCGAGAGGTGCCGAAGCGCTTCCTGACGACCGGAGCACACCAGAGCGACCGGAGGTGCCGTTATGCATCTGCGAGCACGTCTGTTGGTCGTCGTGACATTGCCCCTCATCCTCGGCGTCAGCTGCGTCAGGGCGGGCGATGCAGCTGACGAGGAGCCGGCTGGGGCCCAGCGTCTGACGGTCACGGTCGGTGATTCACTCGCGTTTGACCCACCGACCTTGACGGTGACGGCAGGTAAGCCAGTGATACTGACGATCCGCAATATCGGCAATACCGATCACGACTCGACGATCACGGGGCTCCCCGCTCGAGATATCAAGAGCGCGGTTCAGGCTGGTCACGGCCACCCTCGCACCGGTGAGATCGTCGGCCATCCAAAGCCAAGAGGAGAGGTTATCATCCGGTTCACGCCCACCCAGCCGGGAACGTACGAGTTCTATTGCAGCGTGCCTGGCCACCGGCAGGCCGGCATGAAGGGCCTTCTCCAGGTGACCGAGCCGACGGCCGCACAACCTGCTTATGGGTGAGCCACCCGCGAAGAAGAGGGATAAACGTGGTGATGGACCGGTCTGATGGACGTGGCTGCCCCTGGGCGTGGTTGAAGTGCGACGTACCTACTCTGGTGCTGGGCACCCATCGGCTGTGAGCGGGAGCGATCGCCGAGGTGTGCGTGGCCGAGGCTGCACCAGCGTGGGCAGGGCGCCGGGCAGAGCGGTCCATCACACCAGGCCGCAGACGGATAGCGATCAGGCGCGCCCTGCCAGGCGGTGGCCCGCGCGCCACACGCCCTGGACCCGCTTGAGCGCGGTCACATCCGCCAGCGGATCTCCCTCTACCAGGAGCAGGTCCGCGCGGCGGCCGGGCGCAAGGGTCCCGGTCTCGTGCGCAACGCCCAGCAGCTCCGCCGCGGCGGAGGTGGCGGCGCGCAGGGCTGCCACCGGGGGGAGGCCGGCGGCCTCCACCAGCAATGCCACCTCGCGCCGCACCGCGTCGAGCGGCACAAGCGCCACCGCATCCGTGCCGGTGGCCAGCCGCACGCCTGCCCGGCGGGCCATGCGTACCGCCTCCACCGCCGCCTCCCAGCGCTCGAGGGCGCGCTGACGCGTCCCCGCGGGCTGGTCATCGCCCCAGAACGGCGCCTGGGCGGCCTCCATCGCCACCAGCGTGGGCACCAGCCAGGTGCCGCGGCGCGCCATCTCGGCAATGGTGTCCGCGTCCAGCCGGTAGCCGTGCTCGATGCAGTCAAACCCGGCCAACACGGCGTCACGGGCCCCGGGCAAGCTGTGGGCGTGCGCGGTGAGGCGCAACCCGGCGGCGTGGGCGGCCTCCACCGCCGCGCGCAGGTTGTCCAGGCCGAAGCTGCGCGGCACGGTGAGCCCCGGCCGCGCCGGTACCGGTGAGGCGATCACCTTGATCACCCCCGCTCCGGCATCGACCTGGGCGCGCACCGCCGCTCGCACGGCCTCCGGATCGGCGACCTCCACCGCCACACCGGCGACGTAACCGTCGGGCAGGGCCAGCGGCCGCCCGGCCGCCACAATCGCCGGCCCTGGCGCCTGTCCGGCCTGCACCGCGCGGGCGGCGGCGATGGCGCTGTGGTCGCGGGCGCCCAGGTCACGCACGGCGGTAATACCGCAGGCCAGCATGGCGGCGGCCGCGGCCAGGGCGGCGGCCAGCGGCCCTTGTGGGTGCGTCTCACCGCCCCATGCCAGGTGCACGTGCGCGTCGACCAGGCCGGGCAGTAGGGTACCGCCCCGACCGTCGATGATGTCGGTGCCCGGGCCGGTAGGGGCGTCCTCCGCCGGGCCGAGCCAGGCGATGCGCGCTCCTTCCAGCAGTAGCGCCGCGCCCTCCGTGGGCTGCTCGGCCAGTCCGTCCCACAGGCGGATGTTGGTGATCAGCGTCTTCATGCCGCTCACCTTGCCCGGGCGGTGGCGCCGCGTCAAGCAGGCTCATGACGGGCCGCGGCGTGCATACTGGCATCAGGCAGGACGCGGTGCTCAGAGGGGGGTGGCGGCGATGACCGAAGCGACGCGCGGCAGCAACCGGGAGCTCGCGGAGCTCTTGCGCGATGTGGCCACGGCGCTGCGTGTGAAAGGCGCGGACCGGTTCGTAGTGGAGGCCTACGAGCGCGCGGCGCACGCCATCGCCCGTCTGGGTGAGCCGGTGCGCGAGCTGTGGCGGCGGGGGCACCTCACAGACATTCGCGGCGTGGGCCCCTCCATCGCCGGTCACCTGGACGAGTGGTTCCGTACCGGCCGGTGCGCCCGTTTCGAGGAGGCGCTGGCCGGTGTGCCGGACGCGGTCCTGGAGCTGGTGCAGGTGCCCGGCATTGGTCCGGCCACGGCCCTCAAGCTAGCCGCCGCTGGCGTGGAGGACATCGACGACCTGGCGCGCAAGGTTGAGCGCGGCGATCTGGCCAAGACGGGACTCAGCCCAGCGCTCCTGCGCCGCATCGCCCAGGGGCTGGCCGAGCTGGCCCGCCGCCCGGACCGAATGCTGCTGCCGGTGGCGCTGGCCGCGGCCGAGCCGGTACTTGTGCACCTGCGCGCTGCGCCCGCCGTGCAGCGAGCCGAGATCGCCGGCAGCATCCGTCGCCGCTGCGCCACCGCTGGTAACATCAACATCGCCGTGGCGACCGTCGATGGCGACGCCGTGGTGCGTCATGTCCGCGCCCTGCCCGGCGCCGAGGGCGTCACAACCTTCGACGCGCAGGCGCTCACGGGGGAGAACGAGCGTCCGGGAATCGGGCTCCTTGTGGGCATCACCCTGCGCCTGTCCGGCGGGCAGCGGGTAGACATCCTGGCCGGGCCGCCGGAGCGGTTTGGCGCCCTCTGGCAGTGGTTTACCGGCTCGCCCGCGCATAACGCCGCGCTGATGGGGCGCGCCCGCGCACGGGGGCTGGCTGTGGGGCCGGACGGCGTGCGCGGCCCCGATCGCGCCCTGCTGCCCACGCCCGAAGAGGAGCAGGTGTACGCCTTGCTTGACCTGCCGGCGCCGCCGCCGGAATTGCGCGAGAACTGGGGCGAGCTGGAGGCGGGCGCGAGCCTGCCGCGCCTGCTCACCTCGGAGGACGTGCGCGGCGATTGTCACACCCACACCACGTGGAGCGATGGGCGGGACAGCGCCCGCGCCATGGTGGAGGCGGCGGTGGCGCTGGGGCGCGCATATCTGGTGATCACCGACCACTCCTACCCCAACCTGGATTTCGCCGCCCGCGCGCGAGAGCTGGCCGCGCTGCAGCAGAGCTTCCCCCAGATCCGCCTGATCAACGGCCTGGAGGTGAACATCACCATCGACGGCCGCCTGCAGGTTCCGGACGAGGTGCTGGCCACCCACCAGTTCTGCCTCGCATCCATTCACACCGGCTTCCGCCAGCCGCGCGAGGTGATCACCCGTCGCCTGCTGGCGGCGCTCGCCCATCCCTTCATCAACGGCATCGCCCACCCCACCGGACGGCTCCTGCTCCAGCGCGAGGGCGTGGACGCCGACTGGGACGCCGTGTTCGAGGCCTGCCTGCGCTACGACAAATTCCTGGAGATCGACGGGCCGGCCGACCGACTGGACCTGCCGGACTACCTGGTGCGTGAGGCGGTGCGTCGTGGGGTGAAGCTGGTGGTGGACAGCGACGCGCACCGTACAGAAGAGTTGCAGAACGTGCTGGGCGCCGTGGACGTGGCTCGGCGCGGCTGGGCCGGGCCGGCCAACGTGCTCAACACCTTGCCGTTCGCGGAGTTCGTGCGCCAGGCGCGCGTGCGCGGAGTGGGCTAATGACCGCCCCAGGCGCGCAAGAGCGGCGGCAGCTCGCTCAGGTGCGCGATGGTGGCCGTGGGCGCTATGTTGTCCGGTTTTGGCCTGGGCCGGCCGTTGGTCTTCCAGACGGCGCGCATCCCCACGCCCAGCGCCCCGACGATATCGTCCAGCGGACGGTCGCCCACCATCACGCAGGCGGTGGGCGGCACCCCCAATCGGCCGGCCACTTCCAAAAACACGGACGGGTGCGGCTTGGAGTGGGGCAGGTCCGAGGTGTAGACGAGCTCATCGAGCAGATCGGCCAGGCCGTGGGCGGCGAGGTCAGCGTTGTGCCAGTCGGCGGCCCACCAGGTGTTGGACAGCAGCCCCAGCCGGTACCCGCGGGCGCGCAGCGCTTGCAGGGTGGGCGCGGCGTCGGGGAAGGCGATGGCCCAGCCGTCCACGGCGCGGGCGTAGCCGTCCAGCACGGTCAGCAGCTCCCGCTCGTGCACGTGTAGGCCCAGGCGGCGGAAGCCGTCGCGCACCAGGGCGGAGGGCGGTCCGCTCCAGTGCTCGGTCTCCACGCGCAGCCAATGGGCGCGCTCGGCCGCGCTCATGGCGGCCACGAAGGCCGCTTGTTCCGGCCAGTCGGACCGATGGACCGTGGTAACCAGGTAGTCGTAGGCCAGGGCCCAACGGCGGGGACCGTCGGTATCCCACTCCGGCCAGTCCACCAGGGTGCCGCCCAGGTCGAAGATCACCGCGCGGGGCGCGACGTTCATGTGGGCTCGCTCGGTCGGGAGGTGTGCCGGCTATCGGTTTCAGGCTAGCATGGCGGGTGGCGAGGGGTGATGGGGCACGGTGATCCGAGTACACTGGTATGGGCCGGATACGGAGGATCGGGCCGCGTGGTGGAGCAGCACGAGCATCGGCATGGTGGGGAGTACCTGCGCGCCCGCAACCGGCGGGCGTTAGTGGTCGCCCTGGCCATTACCGTCGCGTTTGCCCTGACCGAGGTCGTGGGCGGGCTGCTCACCGGCTCGCTGGCCCTGCTCGCCGACGCCGGCCATATGCTCACCGATGTCCTGGCATTGGGGTTGGGGCTGTTCGCGGCGTGGGTGGCGGGTCGGCCGAGCACGCCGCAAAAGACCTACGGTTATTACCGGGCCGAGATCCTGGCGGCGCTGGTGAACGGCGCGCTGCTCATCCTCATCGCGGTGGGCATCGCCTGGCAGGCGCTGGGGCGGCTGTCGCGGCCGCACCCGGTCGCGTCCGGCCCGATGCTGGCCATCGCCGTCGCGGGACTCATCGCGAACCTGGTGGTGGGCCTCGTCCTGCTCCGTGGCGGGGCCGGATACAGCCTGAATGTCCGCGGCGCGCTCCTGCATGTGGCCAGCGATGCGCTCGGCTCGATCGGCGCCATGACGGCCGGCACCGTGATCCTGCTCACCGGGTGGAACGAAGCGGATGCCGTGGCCTCCCTGCTCATCGCCGGCCTGATCCTCATGGGCTCCTGGCAGCTCCTGCGGGAGGCAGTGGATGTCCTCCTGGAGGGGACGCCCTATGGCGTGGACATGAGGCAGTTGCAAACGGCCATGCTCGGGGTACCCGGAGTGGCGGGCGTGCACGACGTGCACGTCTGGACGGTGACGTCCGGATTTGTCGCCATGAGCGCGCACGTGGAGCTGGATGGTCGCCGGGATGCGCACGCGGTGCTGGACGACCTTACGCACCTGCTGGCCGAACGCTTCCACATCTCGCACACCACCATCCAGGCGGAGACGGCCGACCACACGGCCGTGTGCTGCGCGCTCGTACACGAGCCGGCGGGTCCGCTCCGTTGAGCGGGCGCCTCAGTTTCCCCAAGGGGATCAGGGCGTGCAATCGAGGGGCATCCCACCGCCTCCCCTCGTCCCTGGGGAACCGGCCCTCACCCCTGACCTGGGTTGGCCCTTACCTCCGGCCACAGCCGGTCCCTACCCCGGCGGGGAACGGCCCTCTCCCGCGCGTGGGAGAGGGGAGCATCATCGGCGAATCATCTTCGCCGGCGCCAGACCCCTCGCTAGGCGGGAGGACCGATCATTGTCAGCACAACCGCTTCACCCACGCCAGACCCCCCTCCCTCGCCGAGAGAGGGGGCGGGGGGTGAGGGCCGGCGCTCGCCACTCCTCAGCAAGGCCATCAGCCTACCCAGGCGGCGCCGGCATCGGCGGTAGCACCCGCTCGCACCAGGCGGCGGCCGCTAGCACCTCGGCCTCCCGCCACGGCGCCGCCACCAGCTGCACGCCTAGCGGCAGCCCCTCTGGGTCCAGCCCGGCTGGCAGGGCGATGGCCGGCAGGCCGAGCAGGCTCCAGAGCGCGTTAAACGACGGGTCGCCGGTGGAATCGAGCCCGGCCGGTGCCGCGCCGGGCGCGGCCGGCACTAGCAGGCAATCGGCCTGCTCGAACAAAGGCAGGACGGCGGCGCGGATCAGGCGGCGCAGGCGCTGAGCGCGCAAATAGGCGGGTGCGGGGATCAGCGCGCCGACCTCTACCAGCAGACGCAGGCGCGGGCCGTAGACCTCAGGCTGCGCCCGTATCCCCTCCAGGTGCACGGCGCTAGCCTCACTGGCCATCAAGAGGTGATGGGTGTCCAGCGCGGCGGAAAGGATGGGCGGTAGCTCCAGGGTCACCAGGGTGGCGCCGGCCCGTTCGAGGCGGCGCGCCGTCTCGCCCAGGCAGGTGCGGGCGGCCGTGCTCAGCCGTTCAGGGTACACCTCCCCCACCAGTCCCACCCGGGGCGGACGCGGGTCGCGGACAGCCGCCTGGTAGTCGGCCACCGGCACGTCCGCGCAGAGGTCGTTGCGTCCGTCTGGCCCGGCCATGACGCTGAGCAGCAAGGCCGCGTCCGCCACCGTGCGGGTGAGCGTGCCGGGATGGTCCAGGGTCCAGGCCAGCGGCAGCACGCCGTGCCGGCTGAGGCGACCGTAGGTCGGCTTGAAGCCCACCACGCCGCAGAAGCTGGCCGGGCGCAGCACCGAGCCCGCCGTCTGGGTGCCCAGGGCCACGGGCACCATGCGGGCGGCCACCCCGGCGGCCGAGCCGCTGGAGGAGCCACCGGGGGTATGCGTCGGCCGCCACGGGTTGCGGGTGGGAGCCGGGTCGGCGTAGGCGAACTCGGTGGTGTGGGTCTTGCCCAGGATGATCGCGCCCGCCCGGCGCAGGCGCGCCACCACCGTGGCGTCCTCAGTGGGCTCGGACCGGTAGACGCGGGAGCCGGCGCGGGTGGGCAACCCGGCCACGTGGAAGATGTCCTTGACCCCGATCGGCACGCCGTGCAGCGGCCCACGCAGCGCCCCCCGCGCCGCCTCGTCGGCCAAGCGGCGGGCGGCCGCCCGCGCCTCTTCCGCATCCAGGTGGGCCCAGACCCGCAGCTCTGGATCCAGCCGCGTGGTGCGGGCCAGCAGCGCCTCCACCAGGTCAACCGGTGATAGCTCCCGCCGTGCGATGCGCTCGGCCGCCTCCGCGGCGCTCAGCTCGGTGAGGTCCGCGCCCTCACCCCCGGCCCCCCGGCCGAAGGCACCCCGGCTCGCCGGGGCGGCAAGGCCGGGGCTGACTCCGGCCCCGTGCCGGAGTCCGTGCTCCCCGGTCCCCCGGCCGGGACGGGCCGCCGGGCCTCTCCCGCGCGCGGGAGAGGGATGGCCAAAGGGCGGGGTGAGGGCCGCCGGCGGCAGCGGCACCGCCTGCACCGTGACCAGTGCCTCGGCCGTGCGCCGCAGGAGCGGACGCACCGCCGACAGGCGTGCCGCGCCCCACAGCTGTTCGGCCGCCGCCTCCAACATCGCCATCGGTTCACGCCCCGCGTCCCCCATGGCACGCGATCCTCTGTGGACCCTCGGTCAAGTGGCCACGCGCAGGATGATCTTGCCGAAGTTGCGGTTTTCTTCCATGTAGCGATGCGCGTCCGGTGCCTCGTGTAGGGCGAACACGCGGTCCACCACCGGGTGCAGCACGCCTGCCCGGAATAGGGGCAGGGCGTGATGGAGGAACGCCTGGGTGAGGGCGATCTTCTCCTCGATGGGGCGGGCGCGCAGCACGGTGCCGAACAGGCGCAGCCGCTTTTGCATCAGCAGGCCGAGATTGAGCGTACCGGCGGCGCCGCCCATCGTGCCGATGAACACGATACGCCCTAGCGGCGCGGCGGCGGCCAGGTTCTGCTCCAGGTAGGGCGCCCCCACGAAGTCCAGGATCACGTCCGCGCCGCGCCCACCCGTGGCCGCGCGGGTGACGGCGACCCAGTCCTGCTCGCGGTAGTTGATGGCCAACTCGGCGCCCAGCGCCTGCGCCCGCGCGGCCTTCTCCGCGCTACCCAGGGTGCAGAGCACACGGGCACCGGCGGCGCGCGCGAGCTGGATGGCGGCCGTGCCCACGCCGCTGCCGCCGGCATGCACCAGCACCACCTCACCCAGGCGCAGGTTGGCCTGGGAGAAGAGGGCGTCGAAGGCGGTAAGAAACACCTCCGGGATGGCCGCCGCCTCTTCGAAGCTCATCCCCTCCGGGATGGGGATGAGCATGCGTTCGTGGGTGACCACGTGTTCGGCGTAGCCGCCGCCGGCCAGCAGGCCGCAGACGCGGTCACCGGGGCGAGCGGTGGTGACCCGCTCGCCCACCCGCTCAACCGTACCGGCGAACTCCAGGCCGGGGATCTCGTGTGCCGGCCTGGGGGAGGGCGGTGGGTAGCGGCCCATACGCTGGAGCAGGTCGGCGCGGTTGAGGGCGGTGGCGGCCACCCGCACCAGCACCTCATCCGGACCGGGCGCCGGCTCCGGCACCTCGCGCAGGCGCAGCACCTCCGGTCCGCCGTACTCCTCCAGGACGATCGCTTTCATGCCTCGCTCCCCGTGTCTTGCCGGGCTAAAACACCTGGTTCCAGGGGCGGATGCGCCACGAGACGAACACGCCGGCCCGGTAGAAGGGGTCGTCTTTGAGCAGCGCCTCCGCCTGCTCAGGCGAGTCCGCTTCGTAGATGATGAGCGCGCCAGAGCCGTCGGCAAAGGGGCCGGAGGCGGCCAGGCGTCCCTGGGCCTTGAGCGTGGCCAGATACTCGCGGTGCACCGGCCGCACCGCCTGCACCTTGTCCTGGTCGGAGATGTACTCGATGATCGCGGCGTATTTCATCACGGCGCTCCCGGGGCAGCGGCCCGCCGCTCAGTATGGGCCAGGGAGGGTTACCGGACAAGAAACGCCCCCGCTCCGGCAGAGCGAGGGCGCCCTTAACGGCAACGCCCCGAGCGACCTCCCGTCTCGTCGTTGGGCTTCATCCGCCTCCCTCGCAATTGGCGGTTCCGGGCTTTCGCCCGTTACCTACCAATCGTTCGGGATTTGTCCACCCAACCGATGGCGTTCAGCCGCTCGGGGCAGAGCCATCCTAAGGTGGCCCTTTGCCCTTGTCAAGGGGATCTCTCGATAGAAACGCGCGATACGAATATGAGCACAGTATTTGACAGAGCTATCGAACGGTTGGGCCGGGTGGGGAACGCCTTGACCGCCTGGGGAGGCGGGGCTAGCATCACGGTACGCCGCGTGCGCGGTGCTGAGCCTCGGTATGGCCGGGGTCAGGCGGTGGTCGTTGAGGGTGGAGGGAGACGCGATGCCTGTGCCAGGAGTGCCGCTGTTTCCGGTGACGGTGGTCGGAAGCTGGCCGCGGCCCCGGTACCTGCTGGACGCGCTGCGCAAACGGCAGGCGGGGCGGCTGAGCTTCGAGGAGTTCAACGAGGTAGCGGACCGCGCCGTCCTGGAGGCGCTCAAGGTCCAGGACGAGGCCGGGGTGGACATCGTATCCGATGGCGAGCAGCGCCGCGACAACTTCTACTCGTTCGTGTGCGAGAAGCTGGAGGGCACGCGGCTGATGTCGCTGGCGGAGATCATGGACGTGGTGGAGGACAAGTCGAGCTTTGAGGCCATCCTTCGCCAACGCGACACGCCGGCCTTCGCCATCCACAACCCGACGGTGACGGGCAAGCTGTCACCGCGCATGCCGCTGGCCCTCGACGAGTACCTGTTCCTGCGCCGCCACACGAGAAAGCCGATCAAGGTCGCCCTGCCCGGACCGTACCTGCTCACCCGCGCCATGTGGGTGGAGGGCATCACCAACTACGCCTATGCCTCCCAGGAGGAGCTCGCCGACGACATCGTGCGCATTCTACGCGATGAGCTGATCGCCCTGCGCGACGCCGGCTGCGCGTTCGTCCAGTTCGACGAGCCGGTGCTGTCGGACGTGCTGTACGGCCCGGACGTGAAGGAGCGCACGTTCATGTGCGCCTCCATGGCCGCCTCCTCCGGGGACAAGCACAAGGAGCTGACGTGGGCGGCACGCCTGATGAACGAGATCGTGCGCGGGGTGGACGGGATCGAGATCGGCGTGCACGTCTGCCGCGGCAACTTCACCCGCAACGAGGCCGGGCTGCTCACCGGCTCCTACGAGCCGATGATTCCCTACCTGCTGCTCATGCAACTCCACCAGCTCGTGCTGGAATACGCCACGCCGCGTGCCGGCGACCTGGACGTCTGGGAGCGCTACCCGCGGGTGCGCGAGATCGGGCTGGGCGTGGTCAACCCCCGCTCGGAGGGCGTCGAGTCGCCGGACGAGATCGTGGCCAAGGTCAAGCAGGCGCTGCGCTACTTCGAGCCGGAGCAGATCTATCTCAACCCGGACTGCGGCTTCGGCACCTTCGCGGAGCGGCCGATGAACGACTTTGAGACCGCGGCCCACAAGCTGGCGGCCATCGGCGCCGCGGCGCGGGAGCTGCGTAAGGTGCGCACCGCCGTGTGAGGCACGCGTCGGGCGTGTGGGCAGGAGCGAACGCGATGACCACCGAAGAGCACGTCGTGCTGAACGGGATCGACGTGACCGAGTTCGAGGAGGCGCTCAAGCTGGTGGCGGCCACCCCCGGTGCGCACCGGGCGCCCAAGGCCTCGCGCGTGCGCTGGGCCGGCGGGCTCAAGTTCAAGGTGGGGGTGCGCAACCACACCTTCCTCGTGGACGAGCCGCCCCATCTCAAAGGCGAGGACACCGCCCCCAACGCGGTGGAATACGTGCTAGGGGCGTACGGCGCCTGTCTGGCCACCGGATTTGTGCTCAACGCCACGCGGCGCGGCATCGCGATCCACAACCTGGAGCTGGCCCTGGACTCCACCCAGGACAACGCCTTCTCCTTCCTGGGCATCAACGACGAGGGCCACTCCGGCCTGGACCGGGTGCGGGTGAAGCTGTACGTGCAGGCGGACGCCGACGAGGCGACGCTGCAGGAGGTGTGGCAGCACACGCTGCGCACCTCACCGGTCGGCAACAGCCTCACCCGCGTGGTGGACATCGAGGCCGAGCTGGCCGTGTTCCCGTAAGCCGACCGACGCCGGCGGCGCTCCGTTGCCGCGCAATGCCAACGCCAGGTGTGCGCAGGAGAACCCCTTCATGCCGGAGGCCGCACCGCCGCTCGTCGCGTGGGAGAGCTTCTACGTCATCCTGAGCTCTGCTGCCGCCGTGCACACCGGGCTGGTGTTCGCGGTGGTCACCTTGATCGGGGACGGTTAGATGCGTCGCTCACCCGAGGAGATCGAAAGCGGGATCGCGGCCTTCGGCACGCCCACGGTGGTCCACTTTTGCAGGGTGCTCCTGCTCGCCGCGATCCTGAGCGCGCCGTGGCACAACTTGGCCAATACCGCCCTTCTGCTTGGCCTCACCGGCGTCGGCGGGGTAGCGTACGCGGTTGTCACTGGGGGACGCCTGCGCCGGCAGGTGCGTTATCGGCCGGTGTGGGAGGACTGGCTGTGGCACGCGGTGGCTTCGCTCATGGCGTACGTCATTCTCTTCGTTCTCGCGATCGCGCTGCCCCGCAGCCCGACGCGGGTGCTGTTCGGCGTGGGCACGTGGCGGTGGCCCTGCTGTTCATCGGTCTCCGCAACGCGTGGGATTCCGTGACGTACATCGCCGCGCAGCGTGTGCAGCGGTGGGACGAACCGTCGATTAGCGGCTTAGCGGCGCACGGTGATTTCGTACCCCCCGCAGTTCCAGGAAGATGTCTGAGGTGGCAGAGCGGCACGTCGCCAAGGGGCTGCGGAGGCGCGGCGCTCCCCAACGCCGATGAGGAGCACATAGATGGTAGAACCTCTGCCCGAGCCAGCGGTGCAGCGCCATTACGACGCCGCCGATTTAGAGGCCCTGATCCTGAGCGCGGTGGCGCCGGCCGACCGCTCCCTGGCGCGCGTACAGGTCGATGACCTGGCCGCGCTCGACCAGCTCCACGCCGGCGGCAAGCCGGCCACGGTGGCGCTGGCGCGCCTTGCCGATCTGCGGCCTGGCCTGGCCGTGCTGGACGTGGGCGGCGGTCTGGGTGGCCCGGCGCGCACGCTGGCGGCGGAGTTCGGCTGCCGGGTGTGCGTGCTGGACCTGACGGCGACCTTCTGCCGGGTGGGCGCACGCCTTACCGAGCGCACGGGGCTGGACGAGCGGGTGCGCTTCGTGCGCGGCAGCGCACTGACCCTGCCCTTCCCCGACGCCACCTTTGACGTCGTCTGGACGCAGCACAGCACGATGAACATCGCGGACAAGGCGGGGTTGTACCGCGAGGCGCGGCGAGTGCTGCGACCCGGCGGCCTGCTCGTCTTCCACGAGGTACTGGCTGGGCGCGGCGGTCCGCCGTATTACCCGGCGCCCTGGGCGGACGACGCCTCGATCAGCTTTCTGGCTCGCCCGGAGGAGGTCCGCTCCCTGGTCACGGGGCTGGGCTTTGTCGAGCGCGCCTGGCTGGACGTCACCGCCACGACGGTGGAGGAGATGCGGCGGGCACGACCCGCCTCCGGCCCGCCACACCTGTTAGTGCTGACGCGGGGGGCGGAGATGGGCACGGCTATCCTGCGCAACTTTCGGCGCAGCGTGGAGGAAGGACGGGTAGCGGTGATCCAGGCGGTGTTTGAGCGGGCCTGAGCGGCCACCCGGCCGCTCACTCCACCGGCAGACCGGCCGCCTGCCAGGCGTCGGTGCCGCCCTCCACGTTGTACAGCTCCTTGCGGCCGATGGCGGCGGCGTACTCGGCCGCCAGGGCGGAGCGCTGGCCGACCTGGCAGATGAACACCACGGGCTTGTCCGCCGGGATCTGGTCCGGGTTGGTGAAGATGGTGTTCAACGGCACCAGGCGCGCCCCCCTGGCGTGCCCCCGCTCGTACTCGTGCGGCTCGCGCACGTCGATAAACGCTACGTCCCCCCGGTCCACGAGGGCTTTCGCCTCCTGGGGCGTCAAGCGCTTGAACGGCTCCGCGTGCGGGCTCTGCCTCTCCGTGCTCACCTCGCTTCTCCTGCGGTAAACTCCTGCCTTGCTATCATACCGGCCGCGGTTGCGGTCGCGGAGGCTGGGGCGTGCGCGCCCGAACGCGGGTTGAGCGCAGGTTGTCCAAGGAGCGACAAGCACAATCGGACGGCCTAGAAGCGCATAGCCGTACCACGCGCCATGATGGGGAGCGGCAGGCCCTGGCGGCGCAGTTCGGCCGCCGTTGCCGGGCGGTAGCCGGTTGGTGAGTACGCCACATAGGTGCCGGCGATTTTATCCCACAGGCACTGGTGGTCGCGGTCCCAGACACACCACAGGGACGCCAGCAGCTCATACACGCCCAGCGTCACCAGGCTCAGCAAGAACCCCAGCAGGCCCCGGACAAGAAGCTGGCGCACCCAGGTGTAGACGCCGCCGGCGCGGGTGCCGTCGGCGCGCATGATGTACATGCGCAGAAGCTGTTTGGCCGGCGTCTGGCCGTTGGGCGCCACGATGATAAACCAGATCAGCCAGCCGATGCCGAGCGTGAGCAGTGAGAGCAGCACGTCGATGATGTGGCCGACCAGCCGCCGACCAGGGCCCGCCGTGACCAGTAGGTCCGGCGGATACAGCGATTCGATGAACCGGGTTGGTACGACGAACATGGGCTGTGGCGCGACGACGGCTGCCCGCGTGCCGCACGCCGAGCAGAAGCGGTCATTGGGCCCCAGGGCCGTGCCACAGCTCACGCAGTACATGGCGGCGTCCGCTCCGGGGAGAACGCCAAACCGTCGCTGATGGCCGGATGTCTTTCCGCCCGATACTCTAGCAGAGCAACAGCCGACAAACAGCCCCCTGCTCGCCTTTGGGCAGGGGGCTGCGTCCAATGCCATGAGCGCCGGTTAGGGGGCCGCGGGGGCGGTGAGGCCCGCGTATTCCTTGAACTTGGCGTTCATGCGCTCCTGGTGGCCGGTAAGGCCGGCGGCGTCCAGCTCGGCCAGCAGCGTGTGCACGAAACGGCGGCGCAGCTCTTCCACCAGCGCCAGGCCCTCGGCGGCGCGGTCGGCCAGGGTGAGGACCAGCGCCTCGGTGAAGCTGGTGTCGCGTGCCGCCTCGGCGGCGAACACCGCCTCGTGGCGCAGGAGAGCGAAGTGCAGCTCGGCGGCGCGCGCCGGCTCCTTGCTGAGCATGTGGCGGATGAGACCGGTGTGGTAGGCCACGTGCCGGTTGCAGTCGCGCGCCACCAAGCTGAACAGCGTGCGGTCCACCTCCGTGCGCGGCCGCTCGGCGACCGCCTCGCAGACCAGCTTGGTCCACAGGGCGCGCAGGAGCAGCGCCATGGCCAGGTCCGGGAAGCGGAGCGCGCCGAGAATCGCGCGGTGGTAGATGCCGGGGCCCTCGATGCCCAGCCCGCCGCCGTTGACCAGCGCCCGCTTGCGGAACGCCTCCGTGTGGCGGGCGCGGTCAAAGATGTACGTGGCCAGGAAGTTCTTGACCTCCTTGAAGCCGTAGCTGATGCGCTCCAGCCAGGAGGCGAGCACCTGTACGTCCAGGTACGCCTGCTCGCTCAGCTCCGTGCACACCTGGTCGATGGCCGCCTCCGTGATCTCCGGCAACGGCGTGATCGTCTCCCAGGGGATGCCGGTGGCGGAGGACCAGCGCTCGTAGATGGCGTCCTCGTACAGGTCGATGCAGTTGTCGGACCAGACGCTGATCTTGTCGTAGATGGTATACCCGGCCGGGATCACCGGGTGCTTGGGCGGGATGCTGCCGCGCGGCGTGTCGTTCACGTACGGCCAGACGTCCGGCACCTGAAGCGTGTACTCGTTCTCCACGTCGCGCAGGCGCAGCCCCTTGGGACCGGGCACCGGCTTGGGCAGCTTGGGCCGCTCCACCGTCAGCCAGGACAAGTCCGTGCGGATGGGGAAGAATTCCTCGATCGGGCGGTTGAGGGGGTTGGGCGCCTGCTGGGTGGCGCTCGTCTGTTCGGCCATCGCTCCTCACCTCCTGCCGAGTCGGCCCGCGGTCGCTAGTTGCGCGGCGGGTCGAGGAACACGCGCATCTCCGGGTGCATGCGCTCGCGTCGGTCGCCGAGGCCGATGACCTCCAGGCGGTGCATGTACTCGTTGATCTGGCGCTTGCGGATGGCGAGCAGCTTCTTGTAGCCCTCGTCCATCTTGTCCTTGCCGCCGCCGAGCAGAATGGCGAGCGACTCCGCCGAGGCGCCGCCGCTGGTGAGCCCCGCCTGGGTGGTGCCGAGCAACCCTTCCTGGCGGTCCAGGTAGTGATGGAACTCCTCGCGCCGCTCCGGTTCGGTCTCCAAGGTGTACTTGAGGTGGGTGACGCCGAAGGCCACGTGGCGGGACTCGTCCTGCGCCGCCAGGCGGAACATGCGCTTCTCCGCCTCGTTCTGGGCGATGAGCTCGCCCATGCGGAACAGGCTCTGCACGAACCCCTCCGCCACCACATGCAGGATGGCGGCCATCTCGGAGAAGTCCTGGATCTGGAGCAGGCTGGTGGCGCCGAAGCCGGCCTGCAAGAGCCCGACGCCGTTGGCCAGCGCCCGCTTGCGGAACACGTCCTCGTGCCGGGCCTCATCCATGACCTGGGTGGCGAGGAACAGCCCGACCTCGTAGTGGTCCGGGGAGATGCTGCGGATCCAGCGGCCGGGCAGGTCGCCGGCGATGAACTCCACCTGCGTGAGGAAGGTGCAGAGCTGGCACATGGCCCGCTCCAGGTCGTCCGGCAGCGGCGTGAGCTGCTCCCAGGGGATATCGGTGGCGGAGGACCACTGGCGGGCGATCGCCTCCTCGTACAGCATGGCGATGGAGGCGGACCACACCTCGGACTTGGCGTCCCAGGTGACGCCGGTGCGCGGCTTGCTCAGGCGCCGGGCGGCGCCGCGCGGCTTGAGGGTGTAGTTGCGGCTGGTGTCGGGCACCTCGCCGTAGCTGCCGAGGTTGATCTCCTCCAGGGTGAGGCCCTTGCGGCCCGGCCGCGCGGTGATCCCTCGCTCGCTGTCCACGCGGAGCCAGCCCAGGTCAAGGCCCGAGTAGTCGGTCTCCGTGCGGAGCATCTGCAGGGTGTCCTGGCTGAGCGTCATAACCCTTCTCCCCTCTGCGATGTCCGATGACGCCCGACGCGTGTCGGGCTTTACCATATGGTTCTGACCGATGGTACCATTACGCCAACCGTCCGCCAAGAGGGTGCCGGGTACCGACCTGCGGGGAGCGCGTGCTCCGAACTCGATTAGAGCGTGTCCACCGCCTCGGGCGCGGCCGGCCGCGGCGGCCGGTTGGCAGCCTCCGTCAGGGCATCCAAATGGGCGATCAACGCCTCGCGCGACAGCAGTCCCAGCGCGTAGTAGTCCATCAGTTGGCCGAGGGCGGCGCGCGCCACGTGCTCCGGCGGGGTCCGCCGGTACCGCAGAAAGCCGTGCAGCAGGGCGAGAATGCCGCCCAGGCAGGCCTCGACCTCCAGACGGCGAAACTCGCCCTGCTCTATGCCGGTGGTCAGGATGCGCCGTAGTTGCGCGGTGACCAGGTGCCCGTGCTCCTCCACGATGGCGTGGTAGAGCGAGGGAGACAGGCTGTTGAGCTCGCGCAGGACGGTGCCCATCATCGGCCGGGAGACGAGGAAGGCGTTGAGGTACACCTCCGCAAAGCGGCGGAGCTTGAGCAGCGCCGGCATCTCGCCTTCGACCACCGGGCGCAGCTCGGCGGCCGTCTCCTCCAGCAGTCGACGCACGGCCGCCAGGTACAGCCCCTCCTTGCCCTGGAAGTGATAGTAGATCATCGGCTTGTTGGAGCCGGAGCGCTCGGCGATGGTGCGCAGGGACGTGACGTGAAACCCCGTCGCGCCGAACTCGGCGATCGCCGCCCGCAGGATCCGCTCCTTGACGCCCTCTTCGTTGCCGTAGGACTTTCGCTGTCGGCCGGCCATTCCGCGTGCCCGCTTCGGAGGTGCGCGCGGCATGCGCCACGCTCGCCCCTAAGGGTACACCAACGCCGCGCGACGCGATGCCGCCCGGCGTTGGGAAGGGGAGAAACGGGGGGTGGCGACGCCGGTTAGACCGCCGTGGGGGCGCGGTAGTCGCCGAACACCTCGCGCAGCACGCCGCAGATCTCGCCCAGGGTGGCGTAGCTCTTGACCGCCTCCAGGATGGGCGGCATGAGGTTGTCGTCGCTCTCCGCCGCCGCCCGCAGGCGCGCCAGGCTGCGCGCCACGGCGGCCGCGTCGCGCTCGCGGCGCAGCGCCTCCAACCGCCGGAGCTGTGCCTCCGCCAGGCGCGGGTCCACGCGAAAGATGAGCTTGGGCTCCGCCTCGTCCTCGCTGCGGAAACGGTTGACGCCCACCACCACCTCGCGGCCGCTCTCCACGTCCTGCTGGTAGGCCCACGAGGCGGCCTGGATCTCCTGCTGCATCCAGCCGGTCTCGATGGCGCGGACGGCGCCGCCCATCGCCTCGATCCGCTCCAGGTATTCGCGCGCCTGCCGCTCCAGCTCGTTCGTCAGGTACTCGACGTAATACGAGCCGGCCAGCGGGTCGACGGTGTCGGTCACGCCGGTCTCGTAGGCGATGATCTGCTGGGTGCGCAGGGCGATGCGCTGCGCCTCCTCCGTGGGCAGGGCGAGGGCCTCGTCGTAGCAGGAGAGGGCCAGGCTCTGCACGCCGCCCAGCACGGCGGCCAGGGCCTGGATGGCGGCGCGCACGATGTTGTTCTCGGGCTGCTGCGCCTGCAGCGTGCTGCCGCCGGTCTGCGTGTGTGTGCGCAGCATCATGGATTCCGGCTTTTGGGCGCCGAAGCGCTCCTTCATGATGCGCGCCCACAGGCGACGCAGGGCGCGGTATTTGGCGATCTCCTCGAAGAAGTTGTTGTGCGTGTTGAAGATCCAGGAGATGCGCGGCGCGAACTCGTCCACGGACAGGCCGCGGGCCCGCACCGCCTCGATGTAGGCGATGGCGTTGGCGAAGGTGAAGGCCATCTCCTGCACGGCCGTGGCCCCCGCCTCGCGGATGTGGTAGCCGGAGATGCTGATCGGGTTGAACTTGGGCATCTCGCGGCTGGTGAAGGCGATCAGGTCCGCGGCCAGGCGCAGCGAGGCCTGGGGTGGGAAGATATACGTCCCGCGCGCCACGTACTCCTTGAGCACGTCGTTCTGAGCGGTGCCCTGCAGGAGGTTGAGCGGCACGCCCTGCTTCTCGCCCACGGCGGCGTACATCGCCACCAGCACCGGCGCGGGGGCGTTGATCGTCATGGAGGTGGAGACCTTATCCAGCGGGATCCCCGCAAACAGGGTCTCCATGTCGCGCAGCGAGTCGATGGCCACGCCCACCTGGCCCACCTCGCCCGCGGCCATCGGGTCGTCCGAGTCGTAGCCGAGCTGCGTGGGCAGGTCGAAGGCGACGGACAGGCCCGTCTGGCCCTCCTCCAAGAGGTAGCGGAAGCGCTCGTTGGTCTCCTCGGCGGTGCCGTAGCCGGCGTACTGGCGCATGCTCCACAGCCGGCCGCGGTACATGGTGGCCTGGATGCCGCGGGTGAAGGGATACATGCCCGGGAAGCCGATGTCGCGCAGGTAGTCGGTGTCGGCGATGTCGGCGGGGGTGTACAGGCGGTCGACGGGCAGGGAGCTGGTGGCGAAGGCCTGCTCGCGCTCCGGTCCACGGGCCAGCGCTTTCTGCAGCACCGTCGCCTCCCACGCCGCGCGCGCGGTGCGAATGGCCTCCAGGTCCTGGCGGTCGTGCATATGGTTCTCTCCGGCCGACATGCTGCACGGCCCGGACCCCCGGCTCGCTGAGTCCGCGGTACCGAGTTCCTCAGCGGGCCGGGGGCCGGGCTCGTGCTTCCACTCTACGGGTGGACGATACGGTTCGTAAATCGCGGCCTCGGCCGGGGACGGGTGCGGCCCGGCCGGCCGATAGACGCGGTCGATAGGATCAGCGCGCGGCGGCCTCACCGGCCGGTTCCGCCGCCTCCACGACGCGGCGGATGAAGGCGTCGATCCGCTCGTTGGCGCGGCGAGCCAGCGCCGTCGGGAACAGGTTGAAGCCGTGTACACCGCCCGGATACACCGCCAGCTCGGCCTCGTTGCCGGCTGCTACCCACCGCCCGTACATAAACAGGGTGTCGTCCAAAAGCGGGTCCAGGGTGCCCACGGTGAATAGGGCTGGCGGAAGGTCGCGCAGGTCGGCGTAGAGGGGGGAGACGTCCGGGTCGCGGCGCCGCGCCGGATCCGGCACGAACTGCTCGATGAACCAGCGGATGATGGGTGTGCTGAGCACGAGGTTGCGCTCGCCCCACCGGGCTACACTGGGGGTCATGGTCAGGTCGAACCCACCGTAGACCAGGTTGGCGCCGCGAAAGCCGGTGAAGCCGTGCCGGTCGCGCAGGCGCAACAGGGTGACGGCGGTCAGGTGGGCGCCGGCGGACTCACCGCCGATCACCAGCCGGTCGCTGCCGAACTCCTGTGACGCGTTGCCGGCCAGCCACAGGGCGGCGGCTTCACAATCGTCGGGCCCAGCCGGATAGGGGTGCTCCGGTGCCAGGCGGTACTCCACGCTGACGACGGCCACGTGGCAGGTGCGGGCGATGGCCTCTAGGCGCGGGTCCTGGTGGTGGGCGCCGCCCAGCACCCAGCCGCCGCCGTGGAGATGCAGGTAGACGCCGTCCACCCGCTCGGGCACGAACAGCCGCAGCGGCAGCGCTCCGCCGGGGCCGGGGATGCGCCGCTCCACCGCCATGTCTGAGCGCACGATTGGGCCAAACACCCCCTGGCCGGACTCGCGTTGGGCGCGCGTGACCGCCGCGGGCTGGGTGTGCACGGCCGGCACGGTCTGGAGCAACGCCTCCAGTTGGGCGTTGAAGGCACGCGTCTCCTCATCCACGGCCTCTGGACGGAACAGGTGCGGGCCAAACTCCGGGAATCCCGGCATGGTGTCACCTCCCTGGTGGTAGCTGCTACCGGCGATTGTGCACGCCCCAACCCGTGCGCGCGAGCGCCCGGCGCGCCCGAAGGCGGCTTCCCAACCGCGTTCCTCGTTCCTCGTTGCTCGTTCCTCTACACTCGGGCTGAACGCGGCGGGGAAGGGGCGGGCAGTCATGCTGGTGGCGGTGGACCTCGGGGGCACGAACGTCAAGGTGTTGCTGGCCCGCCCGGACGGGGTGGTGCTGGACAGCGCCGTCATGCCGTGGGTGACGGTGGACGACGTGGACGGCCTCGTGCACCTGCTGGAGTCCGCCGGGGCGCGGCTGAGCGCGGTGCGGGCCATCGCCATCACCGGCGGCCGGCACCGGCGCCTGCCCTCGCTGCTGGGCGATACCCCCATCGTGCACGTCGATGAGCTGACGGCTATTGGCCGCGGCGGGCTGATCGCCGCCGGGGTGGAGCGGGCGCTGGTGATGAGCATGGGCACCGGCACGGCCATGGTGGCCGCCGGACCGGAGGGGGTGTGGCACCTGGGCGGCACGGCGGTAGGCGGCGGCACCGTGCTGGGGCTGGCACGCCTGCTGCTGGGTACGGTGGACCCGGAGGAGATCGGGCGCCTGGCCGAGGCCGGCGACCCGCGCCATGTGGACCGCAGCGTGGGCGATATCGTGGGTGGCTCTATCGGCATCGTGCCGGCGGACATGCCCGCCTCGCATTTCGGGCGGGTGGCGCAACCCTCGTTCGAGGGACCGGTGGCGCGGGAGGACATCGCCGCCGGGCTGATGGAGCTGGTGGGCCAGTCGGTGGGGCGTCTGGGGCTGATGGCGGCGCGGGCGCACGGTTTCGACCTGCTGGTGGTGACGGGACACGCCGTGGAGTGGGCGGGCATCCGCGCCGCGCTCAACCGGGTGTCCGGGCTATTCGGCGGGCGCATCGTGGTGCCGCTGCAGCCCGGTCTGGCCACCGCCCGCGGGGCCTTGGCCGTCCTCGTGGCCCAGGACGAGCCCATGCATCGCGGCTAAGGCGGGTGCGCCGCGGCCGCCGCCCAGACGTGCCTACCGACGTCGGCGCCGCGCCGCGCGCGCTAGTGTCTCGTTTGACTCGCCTTCCGCCGTGCCCGTGCCCGTGACGTTGGCCACGCCCTCGGTCATCAGCGCCTGAACGGCGGTCCGCTCCGCCTGCCGCTCGGCCGCCGGCCGCCGCCGGCCGCCGGGAGCCGGTTCCCCGGGACGGGCGAGCACGAACCGCAACTGCCCAGGCGGCGCCGTGCGCCAGACCAGGCGGTAGCCGCGCTCCTTCGCCGCCAGGCTCAGCCGCCGCTTCTGGGTGCGCTGCTGCTCGCCCTCCTCCAGCGAGAGGACGGCTCCCACACCGCCTTGCTCCAGGATGCCATCGATCAGCCGCAGGTACGGTGTCAAATCGATCCTCACCACAGCCCTGCCTCGCTGGAGATCTTCCGCACGAAGAACCTGATCCAGGCGCGGCATAGTATCCTCCTTGCGCCGAAAGGTTCTCGCATTTCCATCGATTGCTTTTCAGTGTATCTCTGACCGTCTCTTGTGCAACCCCTGCACCACAGGCTTATGTGTATTGAACTCGCAGAAGCTCGCGGGAACTGCCGATCAGGGGTGCATTGACCGGGCTGGTAGGTGTGAGACGAACCTACCGACGAAACGCCCGGTGCGGAGCGTGCCGGCCGTGGCCGGCACGGGGTCCAAGCCTGCGGCGGCGCCCGCGCTGGGCTGGAGCGCCCGTTTACCCGTTGCCACCGGCCCGCGGGCAGGGGGCGCCCAATGAGCGGGCGGCCGGCACGCGGATCGCGTTGGTGGTTGATCGTTCGCCCATATATCAATTACTGTTACGTTGTCCCGCTGGTGTTCTGTTCAGGCAATGGGGGCTGGCTCCCCGGACCTCAACGCCGGGCGCTGAGATCGGGGGTCTTTTTCTATTCCCCGGTGTCGTCCCGGTGCTCGCAAAAAGGAATCCCGCGATGAACCAGCCACACGCACACGACCCGAGCATCTGTAGGCTATGGCAGTCGGACTCCGGAGCGAAGGGGCAGGCCTGTGCCTGCGCCGCCACGCTGTACGCGGCGCACCATGAGCACGATTCGTGTGGTGTCGGGTTCGTAGCCCGTATCGATGGACGGCGCGAGCACGCGGTGCTCCGTCTGGCCCTCGAGTGCGTGAAGAACCTCACCCATCGCGGAGCCTTGATCGACAACCGAACCGGCGACGGCGCCGGGGTGATGACGCAGATCCCTTACGCGCTGTTCGAGCCGGTGCTGGCCGCCTGGGGCGTGCGCCTGCGCCGCCCCACCGACCTGGCCGTGGGCATGGTCTTCCTGCCGGGTAAGAGCCTGGAGGATCAGGTGGTGGCCCGCCGCTACCTGGAGCGGGCCGCCCGCCGTCAGGGCTTGACGGTGTTTGGCTGGCGTGAGGTGCCGGTGGACCCGTCCGTGCTGGGGCCGCTGGCGGCCGCCACGCAGCCCAAGATCGAGCAGGTGTTGCTCGGTCGGCCAGAGGGCGTGGATGACGCCGAGTTTGAGCGGCGGCTGTTTCTGGCCCGCAAAGAGGTGGAGCGGCGGACCGTGGAGGAGGACATCCGCGGCCTGTACGTGCCGTCCCTGTCCCACCGCACCATCGTGTACAAGGGGCTGTTGGTGGCGCACCAGCTCCCCCAGTTCTACCTGGACTTGGCCGACCCGGCCTACACCACCGCCCTGGCGGTCTTCCACCAGCGCTACTCCACCAACACCATGCCTTCCTGGGAGCTGTCTCAGCCGTTCCGCATGGTGGCCCACAACGGTGAGATCAACACCCTGGCCGCCAACCGCAACTGGACCAGGGCACGCGAGCCGGAGCTCACCTCGCCGGTGTGGGGCGACCGCATCCAGGAGCTGCTGCCGCTGTGCCAGCCCGGCGGCTCGGATACGGCCTCCCTGGACAACGTGGTGGAGGTGGTGACCCTCTCCGGGCGCGACATCCGCCACACGCTCATGATGCTCCAGCCCGAGGCGTGGGAGAACATGCCCAACATGCCGCCGCACCGGCGCGCCTTCTACGAGTACCATGCCTGCCTGACGGAGCCGTGGGACGGACCCGCCGCGCTGGCCTTCTCCGACGGGGTGGTGGTGGGCGCCTGCCTGGACCGCAACGGCCTGCGCCCCTCCCGCTACCTGGTTACGCGCGACGGCCTGGTGATCGCCGGCTCCGAGGCGGGCATGGTGGAGGTGCCCGCCGCCGAGGTGGTGGAAAAGGGACGGCTAGGGCCGGGGCAGATGATCGCCGTGGACACCGCCCGCCAGCAGTTCCAGCGCAACGATGACGTCAAAGACGAGATCGCCTCGCAGCGGCCGTACGGCCAGTGGGTCAAGCGCCAGCGCCTGCACCTGGACGACTACCTCGCCACCCGGCCCGGCTCCGGCCTGCCGCCGGACCGGCTCGACGTCCTCCGCCAGCAGGTGACGTTCGCCTACACCCAGGAAGAGCTGGCCTTCATCCTCCGGCCCATGGCCAACGACGGCAAGGAGCCCGTCGGCTCGATGGGCGACGACACGGCCCTGGCGGTGATGGCGGCCACGCCGCGCCTGCCCTATGCCTACTTCAAACAGAAGTTCGCCCAGGTCACCAACCCACCCATCGACCCGATCCGCGAAGAGTTGGTGATGTCGCTAGACACCTACCTGGGCCGGCGGCGCTCGCTGCTGGAGGAGACGGAGCTCCATGCCCGCCTCGTGCACCTCACCAGCCCGCTTATGATCGATGAGGAAATGGAGGCGCTGCGGCGCATCGCCGAGCCGGCCTTCTACGCTTTCACCATCCAGACGCTGTTCGACGTCTCCTGCGGGCCGGACGGGCTGGAAAAGGCCCTGCACCGCATCTGCGACGAGGCGGTGGCGGCTATCGATAGCGGCGCCACCATCCTCATCCTCAGCGACCGCGGCGTCGACCAGCAGCGGGCGCCGGTGCCCATGTTGCTGGCGGTGGGCGCCGTGCACCACCACCTGATCCGCACGGGCCGGCGGATGCGCGCCAGCATCATCGCCGAGACGGCCGAAGCGCGCGATGTGCACCAGATCGCCTGCCTGATCGGCTTTGGCGCCAGCGCCGTCAACCCCTACCTGGCCTTCGCCACGCTGGCCGAGTTGGCCGAGCAGACGGCCCGGGCGGAGCGCCTGGAGAAGAGCGAGCTTGCCGACGTGGCGCTGGCCGTGGCGCGCCAGCTTGGCGAGGAGAACCTCGCGCGGGCGCGGGCGGACGGTACCTTCGCTCGCCTGATCCGGGAGAAGGCCTTCCAGAACTACGAGATGGCCGTGGACGCCGGCCTGCTTAAGATCTGCTCCAAGATGGGCATCTCCACCATCACCGGCTATCACGGGGCCCAGATCTTCGAGGCCATCGGTCTCAGCCAGGAGGTGCTGGACACGTGCTTTGCTGGAATGACGTCCCGGGTCGGCGGCATCGGCTTCCGCGAGCTGGGGATGCAGGTGCTGAGCCGGCATGCCGTGGCCTTCAGCGAGCACCCCCGGCTGGAGGACGGTGCCCTCTACCGCTTCCGCCGTGACGGTGAATACCACGCCTTCAACCCGAGCGTGATCCAGGCGGCGCACAAGGCGGTGGAGTCAGGCCGCTACGAGGACTACAAGGCGTACTCAGAGCTGGTCAACTCCCGCCCGCCCACCACGCTGCGCGATCTCCTGCGGATCAAGCCGCTGGGCGAGCCGGTGCCGCTGGAGGAGGTGGAGCCGATCGAGCACATCATGCGCCGCTTCGCCACCTCGGCCATGTCCCTGGGCGCGCTCAGCCCTGAGGCGCATGAGACGATGGCCATCGGCATGAACCGTATCGGCGGCAAATCCAACACCGGTGAGGGCGGTGAGGACCGGCGCCGGTACCGGCCGCTGCCCAACGGCGACAGCGCCAACTCCAAGATCAAGCAGGTGGCCTCGGCCCGCTTCGGCGTCACCCCGGCCTACCTGGCCAACGCCGAGGAGCTGGAGATCAAGATGGCGCAGGGCTCCAAGCCCGGCGAGGGCGGCCAGCTGCCGGCGCACAAGGTCTCGGCGCAGATCGCGGCCCTGCGGCACACGCTGCCGGGTACGCCGCTCATCTCGCCGCCGCCGCACCACGACATCTACTCGATCGAGGACCTGGCCCAGCTCATTTACGACCTCAAGCAGGCCAATCCGCGCGCGCTGGTGTGCGTCAAGCTGGTGGCCGAGGAAGGGGTGGGCACCATCGCCGCCGGCGTGGCCAAGGGCTACGCGGATGTGATCCACATCGCCGGGCACGATGGCGGCACCGGCGCCTCGCCGTGGTCCTCGATCAAGAACGCCGGCGCACCGTGGGAGCTGGGCCTGGCGGAGACCCAGCAGGTGCTGGTGCTCAACGACCTGCGCGGGCGGGTGCGCCTGCGTGTGGACGGCGGCATGAAGAACGCCCGCGATGTGATCGTGGCCGCGCTCATGGGCGCCGAGGAGTACGGCTTCGGCACGGCGGCCGCCGTGGCCGTGGGCTGCAAGATGGCGCGCCAGTGCCACCTGAACACCTGCCCGGTGGGCGTGGCTACCCAGCGTGAGGACCTGCGCGCCAAGTTCCGGGGCACGCCCGAGCACATCGTCAACTTCTTCGCCGGCATCGCCCAGGAGGTGCGCGAGTACCTGGCCCAGATGGGCGCGCGCAGCCTGGACGAGATCATCGGCCGCGTGGACCTCCTGGAGCAGGCCGAGCCCTGCACCGAGGACCCGCGCATCCGCATGTTGGACCTCTCCCGCCTGCTGGCCGACCCCGACCCGTCCGGCCAGCGGCCGCGCAAGCGCGTGCAGCCACGCAACGACCGGCCGGGCGATCAGCCGCTGGACGATCTGCTCATCGAGCAGTGCCTGCACTCGCTCAACAACGGCTTCCCGGCCAAACTGTACGCTAAGGTGAGCAACCGCCACCGGGCAGTGGGCACCAAGCTGGCGGGCGAGATCGCCTACCGCTGGGGCGACGACGGTCTGCCCTACGGGACGATCGAGGTACACCTGGAGGGCAGCGCGGGGCAGAGCTTCGGCGCGTTCTGCGTGAAGGGGCTGCGCCTGGTCCTCACCGGCGAGGCGAACGACTACGTGGGTAAAGGTATGGGTGGCGGCGAGATCGTGGTGCGCCCGCCGGCCGATGCCGCCTACGCCAGTCACGAGAACGTGATCGTCGGCAACACGGTGCTGTACGGCGCCACGGGCGGCTCGTTGTTCGTGGCCGGCCGCGCGGGCGAGCGCTTCGCCGTGCGCAACTCCGGCGCCCGCGCGGTCGTCGAAGGCGTGGGTGACCACGGCTGCGAGTATATGACCGAGGGCGTGGTCGTCATCCTGGGCGAGACCGGGCGCAACTTCGGCGCGGGCATGTCCAACGGCGTAGCCTACGTGCTGGACGAGACGCGCGAGTTCCCCAAGAAGGTGAACCCCGAGCTGGTGGGGCTGGCGCAGGTCACGCACGGCGCGGACATCGAGCTGCTGGAGGGGCTCATCCGCCGCCACTTCGAGGTGACGGGCAGTCGGCGCGCCTGGCAGATCCTGGAGCGGTGGGACCAGTACCTGCCGCTGTTCTGGAAGGTGGCGCCGCACTTTGCCCTCACGGAGGAGGGCCCGCAGACCGTGGTGCAGCGGCACCTGGACTCGCTGCGCGCCGGCGCCCACTGAGGCGATCGGTGAGCGTATGCGCACCGTTCAGGGTCAGCGGCGCCTGCCGCGCGGGCGGCGCAGGTGCGGCGGCAGGGGGTGGCGCGCGCCGCGGATCGGGTGTGGCCGCGGGCGGCGTGGCTCCTCCCGCTCCCGCCGCGGCCGACGTAGCCACTCCTCCAGCTCGGAGGCGGCGGCCGGCCGGGCGCCCGCGCCACGCGCCTGTTCGGCCATGGCCAGTGCCGCGGCGGCGATGTCGATCGGGTCGTGATCCTCGGCCAGCTCCTCGACCAGCTCGCGGTACTGCCCCCAGCGGCCATCGCGCAGCATGGTGGTCACGCGTTCGGCCAGGAGCTCGCGCTCCCGTTCGGCCACCTCGGCGGCAGTCGGGATCTCCGCGCGCTGGATGCGCGTGCCGACGATCCGCTCTATCAGGCGGAACTCGCGCAGCTCCCACGGCGTGACAAACGTGATCGCCTCGCCGGTCCGGCCGGCGCGGCCGGTGCGGCCGATGCGGTGCACGTAGGTCTCCGCGTCCTGGGGCAGGTCGTAGTTGATCACGTGGGAGATGTGCTCCACGTCCAGGCCCCGGGCGGCGACGTCGGTGGCCACCAGTACCTCCACCCGTCCCTCGCGGGCGGCACGGAGAGCACGGTCGCGCACGGTCTGGCTCATATCGCCGTGCAGCGCTTCCACCTCGTAGCCGCGGGAGCGGAGGGCCTCGGCAACCTCATCCACACCCCGCTTGGTGGCGCAGAACACCAGCGCCAGCCCCGGTCGCTCCACGTCCAGCAGGCGCACCAGCGCCTCGAACTTGTAGCGGCCTGGCACCTCGTAGTACCGCTGGCTGACCGTGGGCACCGGCGCGCCGCGCGGCCGCCCCAGTTCCACGAGCACGGGGTCGCGCAGGTAGCGCTGGGCCAGCGCGCGCACCGGCTCCGGCATGGTGGCGGAGAAGAGCGCCGTCTGCCGCTCCCCGGGCAGGCGGCCCAGGATCCACTCCACGTCCTCCAGGAAGCCCATGTTCAGCATCTCGTCGGCCTCGTCGAGGACGGCGAAGCGGGTGCGGTGGAGCGCCACCGAGCCGCGGCGTAGGTGGTCCATCAGACGGCCCGGGGTGGCTACCAGCACCTGCGCCCCCGCGCCTAGGGCGCGGAGCTGGCGGTCGATGGGTTGGCCGCCGTAGATGGGCAGGACGCGCAGACCGCGGTACCGCCCGAGGCGGTAGAGCTGGTCCGCTACCTGGACGGCTAGCTCGCGCGTGGGCGTCAGCACGAGACCCTGAACGGCGCCCACCGTCGGGTCCAGCCGCTCGGCCATAGGGATGCCGAAGGCCGCGGTCTTGCCCGAGCCGGTGAGCGCCTGGGCGATGACGTCGCGCCCCTGCAGGAGCAGCGGGATCGCCTGCGCTTGCACGGGGGACGGCTCCTCGAAGCCCAGGTCCGCGATCGCCCGTCGCACCTCCGCGCTCAGTCCAAAGGCCGCAAAGTCATCCATCAGTCGTGCTCCTGTCGCCGGGGACGGGCCGCTGGGCGGCCGTGGCATCGCCTCGGCTGGTTGCTTCCACCATACCGGAGAGGAACGCCACGCGGGGGCGCGCGGGGGAGCGCGGCTGCCGGAGGCGACCGCTACCCATCGCCGGCGTAATGTTCGGGAGGGAAGACGAGCACGCGGTGCTTGTCCGCGTAGAGCATCTCATCAGCGACGTCGAGGAGGGCGCCGGGGTCTGCCATCCGCGGATGCCAGGCGGCGACGCCCACGCTCACCCGCACGCGCACTTCCGGTCCGCACTCGCGGGTGCGAAAGGTACGCGCGGCCGTGGCCGCCTTGATGCGGCCGGCCAGGCGCCGCGCGGTGCGGGGTTCGGTGTGGGGCAGGAGCAAGGCGAACTCGTCGCCGCCGTAGCGGGCGGCCAGATCGCCGGGGCGCAGGTGCTCCAGCACCAACGCCCCGAACTGACGCAGCACCTCATCGCCGGCCGCATGGCCGAACGTGTCGTTGACCTGCTTGAACCCATCCAGGTCCATGAGCACGATGGTCAGGGGCCGACCGGATCGCCGCGCGTGATCGATCGCACGCCAGAGCTGCCCGATGAAGGCTCGCCGATTGGCCAGGCCGGTAACATCGTCCACGCTGGCCAGCCGGGACAGGAGGTGGGTGCGGGCAGACAACGCCGCGATCTGTCGCTGGGCCACACGATGGGTAAGCCACCAGCTGCCGGCGCCAAGGACCAGCACGAGGGTGCCACGGGCCATGTCCGCCGCGTTGTCGGATGCCAGCAGGGGGGTCACGGCGAGCACCAGGGCTGCCACCCATACGCCGAGCGCGCCCAGGCGCAGGGGCCGAGCGTGGCGAACGGGCAGAGGGGGCCGATCGGCTCCGGTGAGGAAACGGCCTTCTCCTTCATCGCGATCCAGGTGTGGGCCTGCGTGCTCGGTCACGGTGCTTCCCGGATGCTGATGCGGGCGCGTGCCCGTTGAACCTCCGCCTCCCCGTGCCCAAGAGATCAACGGGGGTCGCGCTCGCATTTGGGTGTACCAAAACGTCTGCCGAGACGTCTGTCCAACATGTTTCCCTGGCAATTCCCGGAAATACGACTTGCCGGCCGGTCACCGACCGGCCGGCAAGCGGCTTGCATCACGCGCGGGTGTGGCCCTACGACCGATGGTCACGGCTGGGCCCGAGCATCTGCTCCGGGCGGACGATGCGGTCGAACTCTTCGCCGGTGAGCAGGCCCAGCTCCACCGCCGCCTCGCGCAGCGTCTTGCCCTCGGTGAAGGCCTTCTTGGCCACCTTGGCGGCGTTGTCGTAGCCGATGTACGGGTTAAGGGCGGTGACGAGCATCAGCGAGCGCTCCACGTACTGGGCGATCTGCTCGCGGTTGGGCTGGATACCCACCACGCAGTGCTCGGTGAAGGAGCGGCAAGCGTCGGCCAACAGCCGCGCCGAGCGCAGGAAGTTGGCGATGATCATCGGTTTGAACACGTTCAGCTCGAAATTGCCCTGCGAGCCGGCGAAGCCGATGGCGGCGTCGTTGCCCATCACCTGGACGCACACCATCGTCATGGCCTCGGACTGGGTGGGGTTCACCTTACCGGGCATGATCGAGGAGCCGGGCTCGTTCTCGGGCAGCAGCAGCTCGCCCAGGCCGGCGCGTGGGCCGGAGCCCAGCCAGCGGATGTCGTTGGCGATCTTCATGAGGGAGGCGGCCAGCGTCTTGAGGGCCCCGCTGGCCATGACCAGCGCGTCGTGCGCGGCCAGGGCGGCGAACTTGTTTGGCGCGCTGATGAACGGCAATCCGGTCAGCTCGGCGATGCGCGCCGCCACCCGCTCCGCGAACTCCGGGTGCGTGTTCAGGCCGGTGCCCACGGCGGTGCCGCCGATGGCCAGCTCGTACAGGTCGCTGAGCACCGCCTCCAGGCGGTACAGGTCGTGGTCGAGCTGGTCGACGTAGCCGGAGAACTCCTGTCCTAGGGTGAGCGGCACGGCGTCCATCAGATGGGTGCGGCCGATCTTGATGATGTCCTTGAAGGCCTCCGCCTTGGCCGCCAGGGCGTCGCGCAGCGCGCGCACGGCGGGGATGAGCCGCTCGGTGATCGCCTTAGCGGCGGCGATGTGCATCGCCGTGGGGAAGGTGTCGTTGGAGGATTGGGACATATTGACGTGGTCGTTGGGGTGGACCGGCCGCTTGCTGCCCAACTGCCCGCCGGCCAGCTCGATGGCCCGGTTGGCGATCACCTCGTTCACGTTCATGTTGGTCTGGGTGCCGCTGCCGGTCTGCCAGATACGCAGGGGGAAGTGGTCATCCAGCTTGCCGGCCACCACCTCCTCCGCCGCGCGGATGATGAGGTCGGCCTGCTCCGCAGGGAGCAGACCAAGGTCGCGGTTCACCTCGGCCGCCGCCTTTTTGAGCAGAGCCAGGGCATGGACGACCTCCAACGGCATGCGGTCGGCGTGCGGGTCGCCGATATTGAAGTGGATGAGGGAGCGGGCCGTCTGGGCGCCGTAGTAGCGGTCGGCGGGCACCTCGATGGCGCCCATGCTGTCCGTCTCGATGCGGGTGGCGCCCGCCTGGCGTGTCTCCGTGGTCACGGCGAATGCTCCTGGGTTGGGATGAAGGGCGCGAGCGGACCGCTGTCATCCGCCTGCCGCGCCGTCCGCGACCAGTCTACCACCGCCACCTGATGCGAACAGGCGGGGCGGCCGGGGAGCCCTCCGGCCGCCCCCGGTGAAGGCGCGCGCGCTCGCGCCCTAGTCGCGGCTGCTGCCGCTCAGGTATGTGAGGATGCGGAGGATGGAGAGGAAGAGGTTGACGATATCGAGGTAGATCCCGAGGGTGATGGCGACGGCGTTACCCATGGTGTCCTCGGCGAAACGGGCGCGTTGCACGTCCCACACCAGCAGCAGGCTGAAGACCACCGCCCCGACCCAGCCGATCAGGGCGTGCAGGAGCGTGCCCCCGACGAACAGGCCGATCACGCTGGCCACGATCAGGCCCAGCAGGGCGATGAATAAGTACGGTGCCAGGCCGGAGAAGTCCCGCCGGGTGGTGAGGGCGTAGGCGGAGAGACCGGCGGTCATCACGGCCGTGATGAGCAGCGCCTGCACCACCAACACGCCCAGACCGGCGCCCACGTACAGCGCGATCAGGGGGCCCAGCGTCATACCGGAGACGAAGGTGAAGGCGTAGAGCAGCGGCAGGTTCCAGCGCGCGTTGTCGCGCGCCACCATCACCCCGATGAGCAGACCCAGCTCGACTACCACTAGCGGCAGCAGCCAGCCCTGGGCATAGCGGGCGCCGACGGCGCCGCCCAGCACCGCGAACGCCAGCGAGAAGGCCAGCAAGCCGAAGACCTTCCCGAGCAGCCCACTAGACAGGGCACCGGCACGGGCTCGTTCCCGCGGCAAATAGGACATGGGGCGCTCCCTCCCTGGGTGGGCACCCCTCCCACCACCCTGGTCGGACCGCGCGGGCGCCCACCGCGCCGATCATAGCACGTTGCCAGAGCGTGCCAACGCCGTGTCGTGCGACAGCGACCGTGGGTCCGACTGTGTTCGGCGAGGGCGGGCCGGGGTACGATGATCGGTGAGGGTGGCTCGCGTGGGCCGCCACAGGTCACGAGGTCACGAGGAGGAAACGACCGTGTTGTTGCAGCCTGGTGACGCGCTCCTCATCGTGGACGTGCAAAACGATTTCTGCCCGGGCGGCTCGCTGCCCGTGCCGCGCGGCAATGAGGTGGTGCCCGTGCTGAACGAGTACGCGCGCCGCTTTCACGAGGCGGGCCTGCCGGTGATCGCCTCGCGTGACTGGCATCCGCCCCAGACCAAGCACTTCCAGAGCGGCGGTGGCCAGTGGCCGCCGCACTGCGTGCAGGGTACGCCGGGGGCGGAGTTCCACCCCAACCTGCGCCTGCCGGAGGGCACGATCGTCGTCTCCAAGGGGATGGACCCCAGCCAGGACTCCTACACGGCTTTTGACGCGGTGACCGATGACGGGCGGCCGCTCCTCCAGCTCCTGCGCAATTTGGGCGTGCGCCGTCTGTTCGTCGGTGGACTGGCCACCGATTACTGCGTGCGGGCCTCGGTGCTGGACGCGCTGCGCCACGGGTTTGAGGTGATCCTGCTCACCGACGCCGTGCGGGGCGTGGACGTGACGCCGGGCGACTCGGAGCGGGCCTTGCAGGAGATGCGGGCGGCCGGCGCACGGGAGATGACGGTGGCGGAGGTGGCGGTGGCGTAGGCCGCCGACGGGCTTAGTTGACAGAACGATTGACCATCGCTACCATGCGCCGCGGCGGCGCCGGGCAGCGGGGCCGCCCCATGGGTGATGACGGTTCGGCTGCGCCGCTCGCCGCCGCGGTTCCGGCGCCGAAGCCGGCCGGCGCCGGTCCTGGCGCTGCTGGCCGCCGCGGTGCTCGCCTCCGCGGTGTTCACCCTGCGCGCCCGCGCGCAGGAGCGGATGGCCGTACGCATCGAGGCGCTGCCGCTCGCGGCGGTGACCGCGCCGGCCGGCAGTGTAGCGATCGACGGGGTGCTGGTCTCGCTACCGCCGCTGGCGCCGCCGCGACCGTTTCTTGCCGACCATCGGGTGATCTCCTTCTACGGCACTCCCTTGACCGCGGCGCTGGGCGTGCTCGGCGAGCAAGACCCGGAGGACACGGTCGGGCGCTTGCGCGCCCAGGCCGCCGAATACCGGCCGCTCAGTGCCGACCGCGCGGTAGTGCCGGTCTTCCACCTCATCTACGCGGTGGCCCAGGGGTACCCCGGTGAGGACGGGACGTACCTGCAACGGCTCGACGACGCCACCGTGGAGCGGTGGGTGCGGCTGGCGCAGGCGCACGGCTTCTTACTGTTCCTGGACGTCCAGATGGGCAGGAGCAGCGTGGAGCGGGAGCTGCCACGTCTGTACAAGTTCCTCGTGCACGAGCACGTGCACGTGGCGCTGGACCCGGAGTTTGCCTGGGGAGAAACGGGGCAGCCGGGCGAGGACATCGGCCACCTCACCGGGCCGCAGATCAACCAGGCACAGGCCATGCTCCAACGCTTTGCCATCGAGCACAAGCTGCCCACCAAGATCCTGATCGTCCACCAGTTCCTGCCGGGCATGGTGAAACAGAAGGATCAGGTGCGCCGCTATGACCGCGTGGAGCTGGTGTTTGACGCCGACGGCTTCGGCACGCGCGCGGTGAAGCGCGGCTCCTGGGAGCAGGTGATCGTGAACGACGGCGTGGAGCTGGCGGGCATCAAGCTGTTTTACAAGTTCGACCCCGACCTGATGACGCCGGCTGACGTGCTCTCCCTCACCCCGAAACCGGTGGTGGTGATCTACCAATGAGCGGCTGGGGCCACCCTCAGTAGGTCTCCAGCCCCTCGGTGCGCAGGTGGTGGACGTCGTTCAGGTAGCGCACCGCGCGCCGCCCCTGACCGGCCACGGCCAGCGAGATGGAGGCGTGCGCCGGGCGGAAGAACATGTCGTACGGCGTGGCCACGAGGTGCCCGAGGTAGGCGTTGATCACGCCGCCGTGGCAGACCACGGCGATGCGCCGGCCGGGGTGGGCGGCGATGATCGCCTCCACGGCGTTCACCGCCCGGCGCTTGAAAGCCGCGCTGGGCTCGGAGAACGGGTACACGTCCCACGACTTCTCGTTGATCATGCGCTCGCGCAGGGCGGTCAGGTAGTTGTCGCCCAGGTACTCACGCACGCTCTTGTCCTGGGGCATATCGCGCCAGATCTCAACCTCGCGCAGGTCCGGCACGAGCACGGGCTCCAGGCCGTGAGGGGCGGCGATGGCCACCGCCGTCTTCCGTGCGCGGCGTAGCGGGCTGGCGTAGACGGCCGCCAGGCCGAGGTGGGCGAGGGCACGCGCCACCGCCTGGGCCTGGTGGCGACCCAGGGCGCTGAGCGGCGGGTCCACCATGTCGCCCACCGGCCCGTGCGGGTCGATATCCTGCTGGGCGTGGCGGACGAGGTAGACCTCCGTCACGTCGGGCACGCCGGTGAGGAAGGCGATGTCGAAGGCGCCGGGCACCCGTACCGGCGGCGCCAGGTCGGGCTCCGGGATGGCGTGCTCGTGCGGCCGCTCGCCCCGCTCGGTCACCGCATCCCTCCGTCGCTGGCCGGGACGACGCGGGGGCTTGAGACGGCGCTTACCCCGGCACCGTGGCATGCTCCCGCGCCGCCCCGGAGCGTCTTAGCTGGAGGCCGGCGCCTGCTGCGGCTGGGCCTGCTCCTTAGGCGCCCACGGGTTCTTGAGCCCCTGGCCGAGCGTTTGCGGCATGATCGCGACCAGCTCGTCCACCGTCCAGTAGCCGCGCGGGTTCCAGATCGTGCGCTCCGGCCCAGGCAGGCTCATGAGCGAGATCTGCGGCCCGCCGACCAGGAAGTCGCGCCCGTTGATGTAGCCGGCCTCGTCCAGCGCCAGGTAGACCACCAGGGGCGCCACGTACTCCGGCAGGAGTTTCTCCATCATCTGGATCACGTCGCTGGTATCGGTGCGCAGGCCGGCCTCCCGAGCGCGGCGCGCCGCCTCCTCCATCTGCGGGCTGACCGTGAGGCGCGACTTGGCGCGCGGCCGGATGGCGTTGGCGGTGACACCGTAGCGGCCCAGGTCCCGGGCCAGGGTGCGGGTGAGGCCGACGATGCCCTCCTTGGCCGCCGAGTAGTTGGCCTGACCCATGTTGCCCAGGCCGGATTCGGAGGAGGTGTTGATGATGCGGCCGGAGCGCTGCTGGCGGAAGACCATGGAGGCGTACTTGGTCACGGTGAAGTGCCCTTTGAGGTGCACGGCGATCACCGCATCCCACTCCTCCTCGGTCATGTTGAAGATCATGCGGTCGCGCAGAATGCCGGCGTTGTTCACGAGGATGTCCAGGCGACCGAAGGTGTCCAGGGCCTGCCTGACCATCCGCTCGCCGGCTTCCATGGAGGCGACGCTGTCGTAGTTGGCGACGGCGCGCCCGCCCATCTTGCGGATCTCCTCCACCACCTCGTCGGCGGGTGAGGTGGAGGCGCCGGTGCCGTCGGGGGCGCCGCCCAGATCGTTGACCACCACCGCGCAGCCCTCGGCCGCGAGCGCCAGCGCCTCGGCACGGCCGATGCCGCGCCCGGCGCCGGTGACGATCGCGACTTTGCCCTCCAGCCGGTTAGCCATCGTTGCATCCTCCATGGCAGGGGCGCCGCGGCGCCCCGGTTGGTCATAGGGTCCGCCCCAGCTATACGGGCTCCGTCCCGTAGGCGCAAGGTGCTGTCCCAGGTCTTGACCAGGGCGACATATGAATATATAGTTCCTTATATAGGGTAAGGATACGGGCCGGGCGCCCGGCCTCCACCATCATCACCGAGAGGAGTTGCGCATGACCACCGCTCCGACCGCGATCAGCACGTGGACCATCGACCCCGTGCACTCCATCGCGGAGTTCTCCGTCAAGCACATGGTGATCGCCACCGTCAAGGGCCGCTTCCGCAGCCTGGGCGGCACGCTGACCGTCGACGAGTCTAACCCGGTCAACTCCCGCGTCGAGGCGAGCATCGACGTCGCCAGCATCGACACCGGTGACCCGCAGCGCGACGCCCACCTGCGCTCCGACGACTTCTTCAACGCCGAGCGCTTCCCCACCATGACCTTCCGCAGCACCCGCGTCGAGCACGTCGAGGGCGACCGCTGGCGGGTGTACGGCGACCTCACCATCCGCGATATAACGCGCGAGGTGGTGCTGGACACCGAGTTCGACGGCCGGACCGTCGGCCTGTACGGTAAGGAGGTGGCGGCCTTCACCGCCACCACCGAACTCAACCGCAAGGACTTCGGCCTGCGCTGGAACGCCGTGCTGGAGACGGGCGGCGCCGTGGTCGGCGACCGCGTCAAGGTCACCCTGCACATCGAGGCCGTGCGCCAGAGCTAGCCCACCATCGGGCCAGGCGGGCTGGTGCTTGCGCGGCCGGCCCGCCTGGCCCGCGCCGCTCTGGGGATGGTGTCGGCCGGTCCGATCCCGCGGCCGGCCGACGTCTCTCGCCATCAGGCGAGGCGACGGCCGCCGTTTCCTGCCACACTGGAGCCACACCAGCGCATCCGATCCCCGCCGGCCAAGGAGGCACACCATGACCGAGCAAGACCACGTCCCGGCGGGCGCCGCCCTCCGCTTCGCGCCACTCGCCGTGCGCCGCAATGATGAGATTTACTTTATCGACGGCGGCTGGTTCAAAGCGCGCTGGCACTTTAGCTTCGATCGCTACTACGACCCGGCGCAGATGGGCATCGGCGCGCTGCGCGTCTTCAACCACGACACGCTCGTGCCCGGCGCCGTTTGGCCCATGCACCCCCATCGCGATATCGAGGGCATCACCTACGTGGTGGCCGGGCACTTCGAGCACGCCGACAGCCTGGGCCACGACGGCGTGCTCGAGCCGGGTGGCGTGCAGCGCATGACGCTCGGCGCCGGCGCCTGGCACTCCGAGCGCAATCATTCCCAAACAGAATCGATGGAGTTCATCCAGATGTGGGTGCTGCCCAGCCGCCGCGGCCTGCCGCCCGCGGTGGAGCAGCGCCAGTACACGGCGGCCGACCGCCATAACCGCCTGCTGCGCATCGTGCGCCCGGAGGGCAGCGCGGGCGAGGGGGTCTTAGTCCACCAGGCGGTGTCCATCTACGCGGCCCGCCTCGACCCCGAGGTGGCGGTGACCCATCATATCGACGTAGGCCGCGGCGGTTATTTTTACGTGATTCGCGGCGCGCTGGCGCTGAACGACGAGCGGCTCGAGACGGGCGACGCGGCCAAGGTGCTCGGCGCGGGGGTGCTGCAGATGCGCGCCCTCCAGCCCAGCGAACTGCTGCTGGTGGACACCGCGCTGTGAGGCGATCGCCGGGCGAGCGGCGGTGAGAAGGGGGAGGCCATGATCCGCACACTTCGCATCTCGCACCCGGCGCTGTGCGGCACGCGCAGCGCGGCCACCATCGACTTCTACACGCGCGTGCTCGGTATGGAGCTCGTGCTGCGCCAGCCCAACCTCGATTACCCGTCCGAAGAGCACCTGTTCTTCCACGTCGGAAACGACACCTTCATCGCCTACTTCGTGCCCAAGAACGAGGCCGAGGCCACCGGCTACCAGCCGGCGCGGCCGGGCAGCGGCGGCCTGGACCACCTGGCCATCGACGTGGACGCTTCATCGTTTGAGGCGGCCATGGCGCGCCTGCGCGCCGAAGGGGTGGCCTTCGAGGGGCCGGTGGACCGCGGCTACGAGCGTTCCATCTACTTCAAGGACCCGAACGGGGTGACGCTGGAGCTGCTCACCTGGATCACGCCCCCACCCGCGGATCTGTCCATGGCCGCCGTGATCAAGCGGGCGCAGCAGCTCCGCGTGGCGCGCGGCGCCGCCTTCATTGAGGACGACGACGTTCGCGCGGCGATCGCCGACCTCCGGCAGGAGGGGACCTGAGCACCACGCGATGGGGCGAGGGCGGACGGTGCGGCAGCCGCCTATAGGGCGTATGTGTCCGCCGCACGATAGCGTGCCACGGCTCAGGAGCCGTGGCCGGCATCCGCCTGCGGGACGACGCGGCCTGCGCCCGTGAGCTGGCCGCGCGCTGGCGTGCCTACGAGCCGTACGTGGCCTGGCTTGCGCGGTACCTGCACATGCCCCTGCCTCCCTGGCTACCGCCGGAGGGCGTTCCCGACGCCTGGCAGACCACCGCCGGTGAGGCGTTTCGATGACGACAGGCCGGCGAGGCGGACGTTCGGCTCTACGCGATCACACCGCCCATCACCGTCACCTCCAGGCCGCGACGGCGCAGCTCGGCCACGTAGGGCGTGATGCCCACGCTGTCGCCGGCGATATGGCCGGTGACGATCAGGTTGCCCAGGCGTTCCCGCTCGATGCGGGCGGCGTCCTCCGGGGGGAAGTGGATGCAGATCACCGTGCCGGCGCCGTGGCGGAAGTAGGCGCTGGCCACGGGGTAGCCGCCGTTGGTGTAAGCGCCGTGCGACACCACCGTGCGGCCCGCCGGCGCCTCGGCCGAGCCGGCGCGCACCTCGATGGCGGTATGCGCCGCCTGGAACTCCGGAAGTTCCGCCAGCGCCGCTACCAACGACCCAACGGTGGCCCGCGGGTGCGCGGCCAGGTGGGCGTCCACCAGGGCCTGCATGCGGCGGCGGCCCAGCTCGTCCCACGGGTTGTGGATGTTGAGGAACGGCATCCCCAGCAGGCGGGCCACGGAGGGGGCGCGGTCGTAGTTGTCGGCGGAGGCGGCGGCCGCAAGCTGCGCCCGGCGCAGCTCCACGATCTGTTCCGCCTCCTCCGGCGGCACGCCGAACTGCGTCATGTGCAGGGCGTGGCGTCGGTAGACGCTGAAGCGGTCCGGAACCGGCCCGGCCGGGTGGTGCGCGATCACGCAGTCGTAGCCGAGCTGTTTGGCCAGCACGAGCTCCGCCGGGCCGATGTCGATGCCGATCATCACCCGGCGGATGTCGTGGCCCGGCACGTAGATGGCCGAGTCGCCGGGTACCTCGCGGTAGCCGACAAGGTCGAGCGCGATCTGCATCAAGGCGTCCGTATCGAGCATCTGGTCGTCCTCGCTGCAGGATGCGGGGCGGCCGCGGGTCCGCGGTCGACCGGGCGGGGCACCCTGCCGGTCGCTCTGACTCCCGGGGCGCCGCTTTTCGCTGCGGCGGCCCGCGTGTAGACTGGACCCCGGATAGGGGAGCCATGCAGCGCAATTGGTCTGCTGGTCTGACCAACAGTAGCACAGGTTGCCCCTGAGTCAAGAGGCCGGTCGTTCGCCAAGGAGTGCGTTGGGGGCTGCCGGCCGGATGGTGCGTGATGCGGCTTTCCGGGAACGGTCGCGGCGGCGCACCGGTCCAGCCCGTCCGCCGCCGTAACGTCTCGCACGAGCTGGTGGAGCGGCTGCAGGTGGAGATCCTCTCCGGCCGCCTGCAGCCGGGCGCCCGTCTGCCCTCGGAGCGCGAGCTGAGCGAGCGCTACGCCGTCAGCCGTTCCTCGGTGCGGGAGGCGATCAAGACGCTGGAGAGCCGCGGCCTGGTGGAGGGGCGCCAGGGCAAAGGGACGTTCGTGCGCCCGCAGGGGCTCGAGCACCTGGTACAGCCGCCGGTCGGCCCGGTATTCGTCAACGAGGCGGAGGTGCGGCACCTGTTCGAGGTGCGCGAGATCCTGGAGCCGGCCATCGTCCGCTTGGCTGTGGCACGCGCCCGCCGCGCCGATTTCACCGCCCTGCGTCGCCTGCTCGAGCAGCAGGCCGCGCGGGTGGAGGCGGGTGCCTACACGAGCGACGACGATGCCCGCTTCCACGTGCGGCTGGCGCGCATCACCGGCAACCCGGTGCTCATCCGCCTGATGGAGGGGGTGATGCACCTGCTGGGCGTGGTGCGCGAGCCCGCGCTGCGCGCCGCGGCGGCCGGCGGCAACCTGCGGGTGCGTCTGGAAGGCCACTGGGAGGTGCTGCGCGCCCTGGAGGCGCGCGACGCCGACGCCGCCGCCGAGCGGGTGCTACAGCACCTGGCCGCCGCCCGCGCCCTGGCCCTGCGCGTCCTGCGCGAGCAGGGCCAGTCGCACGAATAACCGCACCATCGTCGACAGCGGTGGCGCTCGGTGGGTGGCTACTCTTCCTTGCCGGTCGATGAGAAGTCGAGGTTGAGGCGGGAGAGGGCGTCGGGCGGATTGAGACTGTCCGCCCATGCCACCTCCTTCTCGTACTTCGGGTCTAGGGACTCGATCTTCATCTTGAGCGACTGGTGGTAGGCGAACCGGGAGAGGGTGCGCTCGGCGTTCGGTCGCCCGCATGCCGGGCAGTCCACCGGGCCAACGGAGGCGAGGGAGCGGAACAGCCGGGTAAAGGTGTGGCCGCAACCAGGGCAGCGGTACTCGTACAGGGGCATGGGTCACCTCGATGTACGTTGGACTACCTCGGTTCAGGCAGGCACGACCGCTGCCAGCCGAAGCCCTCGGCCGCCGCGCCGGTGCCTGTCGCCGCGATCTCATCGTAGCGCCTGCCGCCGGAACCGCACCGGACCGGAGCGCGCTTCACTTCGCGCCGCCGCGTCACACCTCGCGCTCCACGGTCCTTGCTCGCGTATCCTGGACGGGACTGGGCGAGTGGCGTGTAGGTGAGGCGGGACGTGTCGTTGCGACGCATCGAGCGCGAACTGCGGCAGGCGTTGCGCCAGGTCGGCCGGCGCGACCTGGAGGAGCGGGCCCTGGCCGGCGTGCGGTTCACCGACGACGGCAGCACGGTTTACATTCACCTCTTCGCTCGGCCGGACTGGCCGCCGGTGCGGTCAGGGGACGCCCTCGTGCTGGCGCACGCGGACCATCCGGATCTGCGCACCTGCGCTCAGTGGCGCGCGTTTCTGGAAGAGGCGCGCCTGTACCTGCACGATGAGCTGCCGCGCGTGGTCCGTTGGCTGGAAGGGCGGTAGCAGAGATCCGCCCTCAGCGGCGATGGCCCGTGACGGATTGCTCGGCGGGCTCGACCGCATCAGCGGCCGCCGGTGGCTGCAGCCGGACCGCACGACGCCGCAGGCGGGCTCGCACGATGAGCAGCGTGGTGATACCGCCGATGGCGAGCACCAGCAGCAATCGGTCCAGCCGGTGCACGTTTTCGTCCGCGGTGCTCAGGCTGATGCCCAGCACGCCCAGCAGATACCCGGCGGCCAGATACACGCTCACCCAGACGGCGGCGCCCACCAGGTCCAGCAGGTACCAGCGGCGGAAGGGCAGACGGAGCGCGCCCGCCGTCACCGGCCCCAGCACGCGCGTGTAGCCGAGGAAGTGATACGCCAGCACGAACAGCCCGGTGCGGCGCAGGAGGGCAGAGCGCACCGAGCCCATAAACGGCAGCTGCTCGGTGCGGCGCAGCGCCCGCCGCCAGCCGAAGCGTCCGGCGGCGTACGAGGCCGTGTCGCCGATGGAGGTGCCGAGCAGGGCGCACAGCAGGGCCAGCCGCGGGTCGATCAAGCCCTCGTGCGCGCTCAGCCCGGCCAGCAGCAGGACGAACACCCCCGGCACCACCAGGCCCAGAAACAGCAGGTTCTCGAACATCGTGCCGAAGAACACGACGAAATAGCCCCAGCGCCCAAAGAGGTTGCGGATGATCTCGATGACGAGCTCGGTGACCTGTTCCATGTAGCCCGTCCCTGGGCGAGATGGGGAGCGCAAGGTGACCGCTGGCGCGGTGCATCCGGTCGGTTGCTACGGCCGGGAGCGCGGGCCGGATCAGCGGCCCGTGAACACCGGCTGGCGCCGCTCCATGAAGGCTTTCACCGCCTCCCGGAAGTCCTTCGAGCGGAAGAGCGGCAGGAGCTGCAGGTACACGTGGTGCACGTTGGCCTCGAAGCTTTCCTCCAGGCCGAGGCGCATCATCCGCTTCGTCGCCTGGACGGCGGCCGGGGCGCAGGACGCGATCTCCGCCGCCCAGGCCCGCGTTTCCGTCATCAACCGCTCGTGCGGCACCACCGTGTTCACCAGGCCCAGACGCAGGCACTCCTGCGCGTCCAACACGCGACCCAAGAAGGCCACCTCCGCGGCCCGCGCCCAGCCCACGAGGCGGGGCAGCAGCCAGGTGCCGCCGCTCTCCGGCAGCACGTTGCGGCGTACTGCCACGGCCGCCAGCTTGGCTTGGTCGGAGGCGATGCGGGTGTCGCAACCGAGGGCGAGGTCCATGCCGTAGCCAGCGGCCGGCCCGTTCAGGGCACACAGCACCGGTTTGTCCGTGCGGTGCAGCACCACCGGCGGCGCGTCCTGCAGGTCGAAGCGGGGTGTGCCGCCGCCCGCGCCGATGCCGGTGCCGGCGGCCACGTCCTTGAGGTCCAGGCCGGAGCAGAAGCCGCGCCCCGCTCCGGTGAGCACGATCACGCGCACGTCCGGGTCGTGGTCCGCCGCGATCAGCGCCCGCGCTAACCCCTCCAGCATCGGCCGGCTAATGGCGTTCAGCCGGTCCGGCCGGTTGAGGGTGATCGTGCACACGTGGTCCGCCGTCTCGACGATAAGGTCCTGATAGTCCATCGCTCTCGCTCCCGGCCGGTACCGGATCAGTGTCGCAGAGCGCCGCCCCCGCGGCAATCGCCCACGTCAAGCGAAGGCGGCGACGCCGAGCGTGTCCCGGCCGATGATCAGCTTCTGGATCTGGGTGGTGCCCTCATACAGGGTGAGGGCGATGGCGTCGCGCAGGTAGCGCTCAACCGGATACTCGGAGACGTAGCCCACGCCGCCGTGCACCTGGATGGCGGCGCGCGCGGCGCGCACCGCCGCCTCGGAGGCGAAGTACTTGGCCATGGAGACCTCGCGGCTAGCCGGGTCGCCCTTGTCCTTGAGTGCCGCCACCTTCCACACCAGGAGGCGGGCCGCCTCCGTCTCCACCGCCATGTCGGCGATCATCTCCTGGATGAGCTGGTGGGCGGCGATGGGCTTGCCGAACTGCACGCGCTGCTTGGCGTAGGCCACGCTCGCCTCCAGGCAGCCCTGGGCGATGCCCACCGCGCAGGCGGCGGTGGAGAAGCGGCCGTTGTCCAGTGCGCTCATGGCCACCCGGAACCCGTTGCCCACCCCGCCCAGCACGTTCCCCGCCGGGACACGCACGCCGTCGAAGAACAGGAAGGCGGTGTTGGAGGCGCCCAGGCCCATCTTGCCCTCGATGCCCCGGCGGGTGAGGCCGGGGGCGTCGCCCGGCACGAAGAAGCCGGTGATGCCGCGATGGCCCTGGGCCGGGTCGGTCTGGGCGAAGACGAGGATGACGTCGGCCTGGGCGCCGTTGCTGATCCACATCTTCTGGCCGGTGAGCACCCAGTCGTCCCCGTCCCGGCGGGCGCTGGTCTCCATCGAGGCCGGGTCGGAGCCGTGGTTGGGCTCGGTCAGCGCGTAGGCGCCGATCAGCTCGCCCGCGCACAGCCTGGGCAGGTAGTGCTGCTTCTGTTCCTCCGTGCCCCACTTGAGGATCGTCTGGGCCACCAGCGAGATCTGCACGGTGAGGGCGGTGGTGAACACGCTGGCACTGGCTTTGCCGATCTCCTCACAGATCAGCGCGTACGACAGGTGGTCGATGCCGCCGCCGCCGTAGGCCTCCGGGATCGGGCCGCCGAGCAAGCCGGCGGCGGCCATCTTGCGCAGCACCTCCACGCTGAACGACTCGTCGTGCTCGCGGGCGCGCACGTGCGGGGTGATCTCATTGGCCGCAAACCGGCGCGCGGTGTCCCGAATGAGCCGCTGGCTTTCGTTGAGGTCCAGGTCCATGGCGCCGCCTCATCCTGCGCGTGTGCTGTGGGTTCCAGGATACGTCGCGGCCTGCCTACGGTCTCCCTTTCAGCGGCGAGCCGCTACGGGCGCGTTCGCGCCCCCAGGGCGGTGCGCAGCGCCGCCGCCACCTGCTGCTGCTCGGCCGGGGTGAGGCCCGGGAAGAACGGCAGGGTGAGGGCCGTGGCCGCGAGGTGCTCGCTCACGGGCAGCGAGCCGGGACCGTCCCCATAGCGGGCGTAGGCCGGCTGCAGGTGTACCGGTGTGGGGTAGTGCACATCCGTGCGCACCCCGGCCTCCGCCAACCGTTCTCGCACCGCGTCCCGCTCCGCAACCTGGACAACGTACAGGTGCCAGCAGGACTGGGCTGCGTCGTCCGCGGGCGGCAGCTCGAGCGGCAGACCGGCCAGCAGCTCGGCATAGCGCGCCGCCAGCGCCCGCCGCGCGGCGTTCCAGCGCGCCAGGTGCCCTAGCTTCACGGTCAGCACGGCCGCCTGCAGCTCGTCCAGGCGGCTGTGCGTGCTGTGCTCCACGTGCCGGTAGCGGGCCGCCTGGCCCAGGTCGCGCAGCCGCCTGAGGCGCGCGGCCGCCTCGGCGTCGTCGGTGGTCACTGCACCGGCATCGCCCAGGGCGCCGAGGTTCTTGGTGGGGTAGAAGCTGAAGCAGGCGGCGTGGCCGAGGACGCCGGCGGGCCGCCCCCGCCAGCGGGCGCCGTGCGCCTGCGCCGCGTCCTCAATGAGGAGCAGGCCGTGCCGCCGCGTCAGCGCCTCCAGGGCGTCCATATCGGCGGGTCGGCCGTAGAGGTGCACCGGCAAGAGGGCGCGGGTGCGCGGTGTGATCATGGCCGCGGCCGACGCCGGGTCCAGGGTGCGGGTGCGCGGGTCGATGTCCGCGAACACCGGCGTGGCGCCGGCCGCCACCACGGCCGCCACGGTGGGCGTGGCCGTGAGCGCCGGCACGATCACCTCGTCGCCGGGGCCGACGCCGAAAGCCCGTAGGGCGAGGGTGATGGCGTCCGTGCCGGAGGCGCAGCCCACGGCGTAGCGCGCGCCGCACAGGGCGGCGAACGCCTGCTCGAAGGCCTCCACCTCAGGGCCGAGGATGAACCAGTTGCGGTCCAGCACGCGGTGGATAGCCGCGTCCAGCTCGGCGCGGATCTCGGCGTGGGCGCGCGAGAGGTCGGTGACCGGGATCATGTGCCGTCCGGCGCGCCGGGATGGTCTTCCCTTCCGGCGCGGCTACTTCGTCGCGTTCCAGTAGAGGTGCCGCCGCTCGGCGAAGAACGCCACCGTGTGCGCCAGCCCCTCGGCCAGGGGAGTGACCGGCTGCCAGCCCAACAGCGAACGGGCGGCGCTGATATCGGCCACGAAATCGCCGATCTCGATCGGCCGCTGCTCCGTGGGGTACTCGACGTAGCGCACGGTGCCGCGGCCTGCGGCCCGCACCGCCGCCTCGGCCAGCTCCGCCACGCTTACCCCGGTACCGGAGGCGATGTTGAAGGCGCGTCCGTCCGCAGCCGGTTCCATGCCGGCGAGCAGAAACGCCTCCACGGCGTCGTCCACGTACAGCACATCGCGCAGTTGCCGGCCGTCGCCGTACACGAGCAGCTCCTCACCGTCCATCGCCCGGCGCAGGAACCAGTTGAAGAAGCCTTGGCGGCCGTGCGCCATGAGCTGGCGTGGGCCGTAGGTGTTCGTCAGGCGCAGAGAGCAGGTACGGATGCCGTGGCAGGCGTGGTACACCAGGTGCAGCCGCTCCGCCGCCGCCTTGTACACGCCGTTCACGTCCGTGGGCTCTTGCGGGTGGTCCTCGCGCACGGGCAGGGTGCGGGTGCGCCCGTACTGGCTACGGCTGCCGGCGTACACGACTTTGGCCGTCGGGTTCTGCGTCCGCACTGCCTCCAGCAGGGCCAGTTGCGCCACGGCGTTGGCGTGCAGGTCGCCGAACGGGTCGCGCAGGCTGTCCATGTGCGCCACGCGGCCGCACAGGTTGAAGATGACGTCGTTGCCGCGTACCAGCCGCGCGACCAGGTCGCGGTCGGCCTGGTCGCCGATCACCACCGCGACGGCCTCGCACACGCCGTCCAGGTTGTGCCGGTTGCCGCCCTGGCCGGGGTTGAGGTTGTCGAGCACCGTGACGCGTGCCCCAAGCACCACGAGCCGCCGGGCCAGGTTGCTGCCAATGAAGCCCAGGCCGCCGGTGACCAGGACGGGGCGATCCCGGTAGAAGGCAGCCAGCCGCGCGGCGGCCGGCAGGGGGCGTTCCTCGGTTCCGTTCATATCCTGCATCCCGTTGCCGCTCGGTGGCGGGTGCGGTCAGGGCTTCTGGGCCACGCCGATCACGGACAGGCCAAACGGCAGGTCCCAGCGGCAGAGCAGCGGCGCCTCACAGCTCAGCGCCGCGCGCAGGCCGGCGTTCAGCGGGCCCGGCACCGGCCGCACGTCTGAGCGTTCACCGCGCCGCGTCGCCCCGGCTTTGTGCAGGATGCGCCAGGCCGCCGCGGCCGGGAAGAGCAGGGCATTGGCGTACGTCACCCGCCACACGCCCAGGCCGGCAGCTCGGAGCATGCGCCGCACCTCGCCGGCCGTGTACCGGTGGCGGGTGAACACCGCCGCATCGTGGTGGCTGCGCAGGCGGTCGAAGGCCGGCAGTTGCAGGTAGAGCACGCCGCCCGGCCGCAGGACGCGGGCGAACTCCCGCACGGCGCGCAGGTCGTCCTGCACGAACAGGTGGCAAAGCACATCGTTAGAGAGGACCAGGTCAAAGGCGCCGTCGCGGAAGGGCAGGCGGTCCACCGAGCCGCGCACCAGTGTCAGCCCGGGTCGGCGGCGGGCGAAGTGCAGCGCCGCATCGGCGGCGTCGAGGCCGGTGACGCGGCCGTAGCGTTGCAGATGCTGGGAGTTGCCGCCCGTGCCGCAGCCGGCGTCCAGGATGTCGAGGTCGCCGGCACGGCCGTTGAGGCGCGGCCGCAAAAGGGCATCCAGGATGCGGCGCATGCCGGTGTACCACCAGTGGTGGTCCTCTACTTGGTACATGGCCGCGTACTCGTCCGGCCTCACGGGGCCTGCTCCTCGCCGGTGGCCGTGACCACGGCCGCCGCGCGCCGGCGCTGCTGCCGACGCAGCTTCCACCACAGCCGCCACAGGTCGGTAAGCAACTTGTAGACGTGACGCACGCGGAAGAACTCCGAGCGGCCGTACAGGCGTGGGTAGTGGTGCACCGGCACCTCCACCATGCGGCAGCCGACGTCTTGGAGGCTGCGCACCAGCTCCACCCCGATGGCGCCGCTCTCGAACGAGAGTGGGATGCGGCGCAGATACTCGGTGCGGATCAGGCGAAAATCGCAGTCCACATCGCGGAGCTGGATGCCGAAGAACCGGCGCGCCACCCACTCGTACGTCTTGCCCGTCACCTTGCGGTACCACGGGTCGGACCGCTGCAGCTTGTAGCCGTTGACGAGGCCGATGCCCTCCCGCATCTCCCGCACCAGCAGCAGCAGCTCTTCTGGGTCGTACTGGCCGTCCCCGTCGGTGTAAAACACGAAGTCGCGCGTGGCCGCCTCGAATCCGCTGCGCAGCGCCGCCCCATAGCCACGGTTGACGGGGTGGCGGATCACGCGCAGGTAGGGCGCGCGCGGTTTGAGCGCCTCCAGCACCGCGAGGCTGTCATCCTCGCTGCCGTCGTCGATCACGATGATCTCAAAATCGCTCGTGACCCGGCGCAGCGTCGCGGCCGCCTTCTCCACCATGGCGGCGATGGTGGCGGCGTCGTTGTAGCACGGAAAGAAGGCGGAAACGGACGAGAGTCGGTCAGCCAATGCCTCTCCCACGGCAAGGGCCATCTCGGTAGGGCCGAGCTCCCCCGGGGCCCCCTCTATCCCAAGGTCAACCCGCGCAAGCGTACCACGGCGGGCGCGGCCCGTTCCAGGGGCGGGAGCGCCCCTTGTTCGCGCCTCGCGCCGTTGCTACGCTCGCGCCGGAGGCTATGGCGGATGAACGGCGTGGCGATCGCGGTCGAGCGGCGCGGCCCGGTGGCGTGGGTGACCCTCAGCGCGGCGCAGGGACGCTGGCTGAGCCCCGAGCTGGCCCTTCAACTGGCGGACACGCTGGCCACCCTGGCCGATGAGCCGGCGGTGCGCGTGGCCGTGCTGCGGGCCGAGGGCGACCTGCTGGCGCGCGATTGGGACCGCGCGGCGCTGACCGCCGGCCCCGATCTGCCCGAAGGGGTGCGACGGCTGAGTGAGACGCTCCAGGCGCTGGCGACGGTGGCCCTGCCGGTGCTGGTTCTCCTCGAAGGAGAGGTGCGCGACGCAGGGCTGGCCCTCGCCCTGGTGTGCGACGTGCGCCTGGCCGCCACGACGGCACGCTTTGCCCTCACGGGAAGCGAGAGCGGCCGCCTGCCCCTGGGCGGCACGGTGGCCCGCCTGGCGCGCCTCGCCGGGAGGGCGGCGGCGCTGCGCATGCTTCTTACCGGCGAGGCGCTCACCGCTGCCGAGGCCCTGGCCTGCGGGCTGGTCAGCGGGGTCTGGCCGCAGGAGCGGCTCGCCGCGGAGGCGGAGCGCCTGGCCGGTGTCATCGCCGCCCGCGGCCCCATCGCCGTGCGCTACGCCAAGGAGGCCGTGACGTACGGCATGGAGATGCCGCTGGAGCAGGCGCTGCGCTACGAAACAGACCTCACCATCATCTTGCAGACGACCGCCGACCGCGCCGAGGGCGTCCGCGCCTTCATCGAGAAACGACCGCCGCGCTTCAGCGGAACGTGATCGGCGCGTCAGCGCGGCGGTAGGGGCACTGAGGGGGGACTATGCAGGTCATTCTCGACGTTGATGAGGCCTGGTCGCTGATGACCGTCATCGTGTCGCAGATGATCGACAAAGCCGGACTCTCACCGGAGGGCAAGGCCCGGCTGCGCAAATGGCGCAGCGACCACGCGGTAGGCACCGCGGAGATGGCCGAGTTGACGATCGACATGAATGAGGCGCTGGGCAGCACGCTGGACGAGAAGACCACGCGCCTCATCCGCCGCAAGGGCTACTACGTGAGCAGCAAAGAGGTGAGCTGAGCCGGCGCGCGGCGTCGCCCGGCCGGGAGGGGGGTCGCATGCGGGTGCAGTTCGACGAGGACGAGGTGTGGGCGCTCTTGTCTACCGTCACCAAGGTGGTGCTGGACGAGACGGACCTCTCCGAGGAAGACCGCGGGCGGCTGCGCCGGTGGCGGAGTGACGACATGCGCCCCGGCCGCGAGGGCCTGCGCACTCTGCAGGAGAAGCTCAACGCGGACCTGGAGCGGGCCCTGCGCGCCAAGGAACGCAGCCTGATCCAGCGGCACGATTGGGTGTGAGCGGCACGCACCGTCAGAAGGTCGGCGAGAGCCTGTGAGCGAGCCAGAACCGCTCGTCCGGTACGAAAAGCTCGGCGGTGTGGCGCGGCTGACGTTGAACCGTCCGCAGGCGCTCAACGCCGTTAACCTGGCCATGCGCGACGAGCTGTGGGTGCTGCTCCAGGCCGTGCGCGACGACCCGGACGTGCGCGCCGTGCTGTTTCGCGGCGCGGGCGAGCGGGCCTTCTGCGCTGGCGCGGATGTGAAGGAGTTCGGCACCGCACCGTCGTTTGTGGAGGCGCGGCGGGCGCGACGGGAGCGCGACCTGTGGGGCCTGCTGCTGGCTCTGCCCAAGCCGTTGGTGGCGGCCGTGCACGGCTGGGTGCTGGGCGCCGGCTGCGAGCTCAGCCTGCTGTGCGACCTGCGCATCGCGGCCGAGGATGCCCGCTTCGGTCTGCCCGAGGTCAACCTCGGCTACATCCCCTCGGCCGGCGGCACGCAGACCCTGCCGCGGGTCATCCCGCGCGGGGTGGCGCTGCAGATGATCCTCTCGGGAGAGCCGGTGGCGGCCGCCACCGCCCTGCAGCTCGGCCTGGTGCACCGCGTGGTGCCGCGCGAACGGCTGGAGGCCGAGGCGCTGGCCGCCGCCGAGCGGCTGGCCGCCCTGCCGCCCGCCTACGTGGCGGCCGTCAAGCGGGCCGTGAACGACGGCCTGGACCTGCCCCTGCCTCTGGCTCTGCGCCGTGAGGCCGAGATCGCGGCCGCGCTGGCCCCATGACGAGCGTGCTCGGAACGAGATTCTCTAGAATCGAAAGTAGGGACATCCTCCCGGTGGTGGCCGGTAGGGTGTCCGCACGGCTCTCGCGGTGCGTGCCGCGCTGGTGCCATCTGGCCAGCGCATCCTCTTTTCCCTTAGACGTGGACGCGTTAGGCTGAGCGGGCAGAAACCGCGTATTGGTGGCATTCCCGCACGGCAGAGCGCGGCAAGCACCTTCGAGCGGCGGGGAGGGGTGTATGAACACGGCTGAGTTCTTGCAGATCACCAGCTACACCGTGCCGGAACGCGAGGCCTTCGTGCAGGGCGACACGCGCGTCACCTTCATGGAGGCGGCCGAGCACGTGAACCGGCTGGCGACGGCGCTCCAGCGCCGGGGCGTGCAGAAGGGCAGCCACGTGGGGGTCATGGCGCTCAATAGCCCGGCCTACGTCGAGACCTATTACGCCTGCGCCAAGCTGGGGGCGGTGTTCGTGCCGCTCAACTACCGCGCCAAGCAGGAAGAGCTGACCTACATGATCAACACCGCCGGTATCGAGGTGCTGTTCATCGGCCAGCGCTACCTGGACCTGCTCGCCGCCATCCGGCCGACGCTCACCACCCTCCAGCACGTGATCTGCTACGACGCCGCACCGGAGGGGATGGAGAGCTACCAGCAACTCATTGAAGGCACGGAGCCGGAGGAGATCTTCGTGGAGGTGGCGGACGAGGACCCGACCATCCTCATGTACACCTCCGGCACCACCGCCATGCCCAAGGGCGTGCTGCTCAACTACGGCGGCATGACCGAGTACGTGCTGAGCAGCGTGGAGATGGCCAACCCGGAGGACCCCAACCCGGACGTGATGCTGGTCTCCGTGCCCTTCTTTCACATCGCCGGCGCGACCACGATGATGCTGGCGCCCTACGCCGGCCGCAAGCTGGTCATCCTGCCCCAGTTCACCCCAGAGGCGTGGTTGGAGGCCGTGCAGAAAGAACGGGTGACGATGAGCTTCCTGGTGCCCACCATGCTCAAGCGGGTCATGGAGCACCCGGACTTCGCCAAGTACGACCTGCGCTCGCTCAAGTCCATCACCTACGGCGCGGCGCCCATGCCCTACGAGGTGGTGCGCAAGGCCGTGGACGTGTTCGACTGGGTGGACCTGAACAACGCCTACGGCCAGACGGAGAGCACGTCCACCCTTACCTTCCTTGGCCCCGAAGACCACAAGATCAAGGGGCTCACCGGTGAGGAGCTGGAGAAGAAGCTCAAGCGCCTGCGCTCCGTCGGCCGGCCGCGCGACGATGTCGCCATCTTTATCATGGACAACCACGGCAACATCCTGGGCCCCAACCAGGAGGGCGAGATCTGCGTGGCCAGCGCCCGCGTGATGGCGGGCTACTACGGCAACGAGGAGGCCACCAAGGAGGCCATCCAGGACGGTATCCTCCACACCGGCGATGTGGGCTACATGGATGAGGACGGCTACCTGTTCATCACCGGCCGCAAGAAGGACCTGATCATCCGTGGCGGTGAGAACATCTCGCCCGGCGAGATCGAGGCCGTGCTGATGGACCACCCGGACATCGACGACGCCGCCGTGATCGGGGTGCCAGACCTGGACTGGGGCGAGGTGGTGAAGGCGATCGTCGTGCGCCGCCCCGGCTCCCAGATCACGCCGGAGGAGATCATCCAGTACACCAAGAGCCGCTTGGCCAGCTACAAGGCGCCCCAGTACGTGGCCTTCGTGGATGAGCTGCCGCGCAACCCGATGGGCAAGGTGCTCAAGACGGAGCTGCGCAAGACGCACGGCGGGCCCAACAACGACTGAACCTCCCCCGCGTGGCTCGGCCGCCCCGGCAAGCCGGGGCGGGCGGGGGTCGGGAGGCTGAGGCATGAGCGACGGAGGGGGACCGCAGCCGGAGCGCTCCCGGCTGCTCAGCGCGCCCGTGGTCTGGGCGGCGATGATCGGAGTGGCCGGCGTGGGCACGGCGGCCGCGGCCGCGCTGCCGGAGAACGTGGCCCATCGCGAGGTCTACTTCAACATCCGCGGCGGCTGGATGGTCTACCCCCTGCTGGCGATGCTGGTGTCCACGCTGCTGTTCATCCCCTTCCAGCGCGCTCGCCTCTGGCGCCTGGGCCGCCCCGTGGACGTCTCCGACCGACCCGGCGCCCGCATCCGCAACCTGATCGTGCTGGGCCTCATGCAGCACCGCGTGCGGCGGGACCGCTTCGCCGCCGCCTACCACCTGCTTATCTTCTTGAGCATCGTCAACCTGTTCATCGTCACCAGCATCCTGGCCATCGACTCCGAGGTCATCGAGCCGCTGGTGGGCGAGCCGCTCCTGCAGGGCGGCGTATACAAGGCCTACTCGTTGTACGGCGACGTGAGCGGGTTTGCCGGGATCATCGGCGTGCTGATGGCCTTTTACCGTCGCTATCTCGATAAGACCCACGCCAACACGCCGGTCCACTACATTGAAAACCGCGATCGCATCAAGTGGCGTGAAAACTGGACTGACCACACCATCTTGTGGCTGCTGTTCTGGCTGCTCATCGGCGGCTTCGTGGTGGAGGGGGCACGTATCGCCGCTACCGAGCTGCGGGAAGGGCACGAGTCCTGGTCCGTGTGGTCGCCCGGCGGCTGGGTGATCGGGCTGATCTTCAACGGCATCGGCCTGTCGCGCGAGGCCGAGCTGTGGATCCACCGCGTCTTCTGGTGGACGCATATGCCGGCGGCGTTCGCCTGGCTGACCCTGATCGCCTTCACCAAGCTGGGCCATATCTTCCTGGCCCCGACCAACGCCTACTTCAAGTCGCTCAAACCGTCCGGCTACCTGCCCTACACGGGCGGCGACCTGACCGCGGAGGAGGCTGGTCAGCTCACGCGGGAGACGTTTGGCGTGGGGCGGGTGCAGGACTTTACCTGGAAGCAGCTCTTTGAGGCGGACGTGTGCGTCCGCTGCGGGCGCTGCTCCTCCGCCTGCCCGGCGCACATCGCCGGCCAGCCCCTTTCGCCCATGCAGATCATCCAGGACGTCAAGGCGGAGCTGACCGCCGTGGGGCCGCGGGTGCTGGAGGCGCGAGCGCGGGGAACGGAGGAGCCGGTCGGCTCCCTCATCGCCCGCGTCACCGAGGAGCAGCTGTGGACCTGTCGCACCTGTGGCGCCTGCGTGACCGAGTGCCCGGTATTCATCGAGCACATCCCCACCATCGTGGACATGCGCCGCTGGCTAGCGATGGACGAGGGGCGCATGCCGGAGACGGCGCTGGCCGCGGTGCAGAACATCGAGCAGCGCGGCCACCCCTGGCGCGGCACCGCCTTCACCCGCACCTCCTGGATGGAGGAGATGGACGTCCCCCAGTACGATGGCACGCAAGAGTACCTGTACTGGGTGGGGTGCACCGGCGCGCTGGTGGAGCGGGCGCTGGCCATCACCAAGAGCGTGGTGCGGCTGCTCAAGGAGGCCAACGTCAGCTTTGGCGTCATCGGCGCGCAGGAAACCTGCAACGGCGACCCGGCCCGCCGCCTGGGCAACGAGTACCTGTACCAGGTCCTCGTCAAGCAGAACATCGAGACGTTCAACGCCCTGGGCGTGCGCAAGGTGATCGTGCACTGCCCGCACTGCTTCAACACCTTCCGCAACGAGTACCCGGAGTTCGGTGCCAAGATCGAGGTGATCCATCACTCCAAACTGCTCGACCACCTGGTCAAGACCGGCCGACTGGTGCCCAAGCGGCCCCTCGGCCAGACCATCACCTTCCACGACCCGTGCTACCTGGGCCGCCACAATGACATCTACGAGGAGCCGCGCGACGTGGTGCAGGCCACGGGGGCGCGGCTGGTGGAGATGCCGCGCAGCCGTAGCCGCTCCTACTGCTGCGGCGCCGGTGGTGGCAACATCTGGATGGAGGAGCGCAAGGGACGGCGGGTGAACCACGTTCGCACCGAGGAGGCGATCGCCACCGGCGCCGATGCCGTGGCTGTGGCATGCCCGTTCTGCATCCAGATGTTCGAGGATGCCATCCCCACCCTCCAGCCGGAGGAGGGACGGCGCATCAAGGCGTACGACATCGCCGAGATCCTGGAGCTGGCCGTGATCGACCGGCCGATGGCCGAGCGCCGCGCCTCTTCCGCCTCGGCGGGGGACTAACGCGGCTGAGACGGCGCGGGCCGATGGACCGAAGCGGGAGGGGAGCGATGAAGCTGGCGCGCGTGCAGACGGCGGGCGGACCAGTGGTGGCCGTGATCGAGGGGCAGGAGGCGTTCGCGGCGCTAGCCGACGGCCGTGGCTTTGATGACCTGCCGGCGCTGCTGGAGGCCGTGGCGGGCGACCCGGCGCGCCTGCGGCCCGGTGACGCCCTGGGTGACCTCAGCGGGCTGCGCCTGCTGGCGCCGGTGGCGCGACCGCGCAAGATCATCTGCATCGGCCTCAACTACCGTAAGCACGCGGCCGAAGTGGGGTTGGAGCTGCCGCCGGCGCCGCCGCTGTTCGCGAAGTGGGACAACGCCATCGTCGGCCCGTACGACCCGGTGCCCCTCCCACCGGGCTGTGACACCGTCGATTTCGAGGCGGAGCTGGCGTTCGTCATCGCCCGTCGCTGCCGGCGCGTGCCGGCGGCCGAGGCGGGTGGGGTGCTGCTCGGCTACTGCTGCGCCAACGACGTGTCCGAGCGCCGCTATCAAAGCCAGACCAGCCAGTGGACGGCCGGCAAGGCGTTTGATGGTTTCTGCCCGCTCGGCCCTTGGATCGTGACCGTGGACGAGCTGGGGCCCAACCCGGACCTGGCCATCCGCGGCCGGTTGGACGGGCAGGTGATGCAGGACTCGCGCACCAACGACCTGATCTTCACCGTGCCGCAGCTTGTGGAGTTCATCAGCTTCATCATGACCCTGGAGCCGGGCGACATCGTGCTCACCGGCACGCCCGAGGGCGTGGGCGTCGCCCGCCGGCCGCGGCGCTTCATCCAACCCGGTGAGACCTACGAGGTCGAGATCGAGGGCATCGGTACCATCCGCAACCGCTTCGTGGCCGAGTAGCGTCCGCCCTTCGCCTTGGGATCTGGTCCGCGTGGTGGCCCCCCGGGCTCACCGCCCCCCTAGGTGCGGGAGAGGGCGTTAGGCTCGATGACACCGTTGCACTCACGTCAGTCCCCCGCGCCCGCGTCGGGGAGAGAGGCGATGTGGCACCAGGATGCGCCGCGCGAGCAGGGGAAGGGCGGCGCGTCCCACACCGGCCGGCGGCCCCCTCAACCGATCGTGACCAACCGAAGCACCCTGCGCGGTTCGTTCGCGCGACGCCATCCCCGGTCACCGGCCGGCCGGCGAGCGGGCGGCTTCGCCCAGGGCCCGTGCCGCAGGTTGGCGGCCGGTGACGCGCCGCACGCGGCGCGGCGCTGCCAGCCACACGCACGCCGCGCTCACCGCTACCCCCGTCGCCGCGATGACAAAGGCCAGGTGGTAACTGCCGGTATGGTCGAAGATCAGGCCGGCCAACCAGGCCCCCACGCCCGAGCCGCTGTTGGAGGCCAGGGCGATACCGCCGAAGATGGCGGCGTAGGCCGGCCCACGGAACAGGTCGGCGGCCACGATCGGCGGCAGGGTGGCGCTGGAGGCGTAGCCGGCACCGATCAGCACCGCGTACAGGTAGGGCAGCCAGCCCGGACCCAGCACCGGCACCAGCCACAGCACGGCCACCGAGGCGGCCACGAGCGAGGCGCCGATCGTGTACGTCAGCTCCCGGCCGATGCGGTCGGAGGCGATGCCCCAGGTGATCTTTGCCGGGATGCTGGCGATGCCCACCACCCCCACGATGCCGGCCGCCGTGAGGGCGGCCACCCCCGCGCTGCGCAGGTAGGCCACGTGATGGGCCAACAACTGCTGGCTGGTGAATGAGGCCAGGAAGAACCCCACCAGCAGCAGCCAGTAGCGACCGGTGCGCAGCGCCAGGTGCAATGACCAGGGCCGCTCTGCCCATTTGCGGTCGATGAGATAGGGGTCGTCCTCAACCGCGGCCACGCCGGTGACGGGCGCACGTGCCAACGGCCCCTCGCGCAGAACCAGTGCGGCCGCTATCGTGACGACGAGCGCACCGGCGGCCATGGCCAGGTAGGCGGTGCGCCATCCCGCCTCCAAGATGAGCGCCTGGATGGTGGGCACCAGAACCATGATCCCCACGCCCACGCCGGCCGAGGCGATGCCGGTGGCGGTGCCCAGCCGCCGGCGAAACCAGGTCTGGAGCACGGTGACCACGGGGATCCAGCCGGAGAGGGAAAAGCCGACGCCGGCGATCAGCCCGAAACAGAGGTAAAACTGCCACAGGGCAGAGACGCGACTGGTGGCGGCCAGCCCGCCGGCCAGCACCAGCCCACCGGCCAGTACCACCCGCCCGGCGCCGAAGCGGCGGATCAGCATCCCCGCGTTAGGGCCGGTGAGCCCGCTGCAGATCACGAAGATGGAAAAGCCCAGCGCCGCCTCCGCACGGGACCAGGGAAAGGCCTCGGTAAGGGCGACAAGGAACACAGAGAAGGAGTGCCAGACCACCGAGACGGCGCCGATGAGCAGCGTGCAGGCGGCCAGCGCCACCCAGCGGTACGCTCCCGCCTCCGGCGCGGCCTCCTGAACGGACGGTTGTTGCATCGCGCCGGCCCACCTCCCGCGCGGCTGCCCACAAGCTTACCGCACCCGGCACGAACGCGCCGCCCGTCTGTTCGCCCGGCACGACTGCAATTACCACCCTTGGAGCCTAAGCACCGTGGCAGCGGCGAAGCGGTCTGCCGCGTGCGGGGCGAGGTCCAAGGCCGGGGAAGGCTCGTTCAGCTCCAGCTCCATGAGCAGGAATTGCCCGTTCCGCACCACGCCGTCCACCCGCGCGTAGAGCGGTAGGTGTCGCCGTCGTCGCGGTGCACCATCGTCACACGCCGTCCACCCGCGCGTAGAGCGGTAACGTCAGGGATGTGCTCAAGCACCGCGTGTGCCTGCCGCACCACCGCCGCGGGTGCATCGGCGGGCAACAGGCGACCTCCATACTGGGAGTTGACGCGAAACTCACCGCGGGGCGGCAGCCGCACGAACGCGTGGGAGAACTCGCCGTCAAAGAACACGCCAGACAGCTCGCCGGTCTGCACCTCGGGGACGAACTCCTGCATGAGATAGCAGGCAGCGGCGGAGCGCCGGAAGCCGGTAAGCGCCTCAGCCTCGGCCCCGCGCTCCACCAACCGCACGTTGTGGCCGCTGGCACCGACCACCGGCTTGAGCACGGCGCGCTCCCACCCTGCCTCCCGTACCGCCCGCGCGATCACCGACGCGTCCGGGGGCACGACCCGCGTGGCCGGCACGGCAACGCCGGCGGCCGCCAGCGCCAGCAGGTAGCGCTTGTCCAGGTTCCAGCGCACGAGTGACGCCGTGTTGAATAACGGGATGCCCCGCTGCTCCAACCAGGCCAGCCAGGTGGTAAACGCCTCCAGCTCGTGGTGGTAGTCCCAGTTGGCGCGCAGCACCACGGCCCCGGTCTCGAGGAACGGCGTTTTCGGCCCGTTCCACGGGGCAGCCCGCACCGTACATCCCCGGGCGCGCAACGCCTCTGCGTAGAGCTGGTCGCTCGCGCTGAGATCGGGCCAGCGGCGGCAGGTGACCAGGGTGATGGTCGCGGTCATGACGCTTCTCGGTGCCGACGCGCGGCGCGGGGATCGAGCAGGTCGCGCAGGGCATCACCGGCTAAGTTGACGCCCAGCACGGTGAGCGCGATGCACAGGCCCGGCGCCACCATCTGCCAGGGATGACGCTGGAAGAAGGGACGGGCATCGTTGATCATCATGCCCCATTCCGGTGTCGGCGGCTGGGCGCCAAGGCCTAAAAACGAGAGTGCCGCCAGGTTGAGCATCACGCTGCCCAGGTTCGCCGTGGCCAGCACGATCGCCGGTCCTACCATATTGGGGAACACGTGGCGCAACAGCACCCGTGCCTGCCCCGCGCCCAGGGCCAGCGCGCTCTCCACGTAGGGCGCCGCCCGTTCCTTGAGGATCAGAGAGCGGTAGCTACGCGCGTACCAGGGCCAGTTGGTCACGATCAGGGCGACGAGCAGGTTGCGAAACGAGGGCCCCAGCACGGCCGTGAACGCCAGCGCCGTCACAAGACCCGGCAGCGCCATCAACGCTTCGATCAATCGACCGAGCAAGGCATCGGTACGGCGGCTGCCGGTGGCCGCCAGCGCGCCCACCACGAAGCCGATGAGGCTTACCCCGCCGCACACAATGGTGGCACCACCCAGCGTCCAGCGGCCGCCGACGAGCAGCCGGGCCAGGATATCGCGGCCGAACTGGTCCGTGCCCAGGGGATGGGGCCGCGAGGGGCCCTGCAGGCGGATCTCAATCCGCTGCGCCAGCGGATCGTGCCCCCAGAAGCGTGGACCAACCAGGACGGCGAGGATAATGGCTGGGAGGAGCACGATCGCCGCCCAGCCCGTGCCGCCTATCCGGCCCCTCGGCATGCGGCTCGAGAGGGACAGCGCGGCGCCAACCCGCGACTCCGTGACTGCCGCCATCAGATCCTCCGCGCCCGCGGGTCCACCGCCGCAATGGTCACATCCACCACCAGGTTGACGAGCACGAATACCAGCCCGGCCGCCACGGCAAACCCGGTCACCACGGGCACATCGCGCAACAGGGCGGCGTCCACCACCATCTTGCCGATGCCGGGCCAGGCGAACACGTATTCCACCACCACGGCACCGGTCATCAGACCGGCCACCTCAAGCCCGAGCACCGTGAGGACCGGTACGAGCACGTTGGGAAGCACATGCCGCCGGGCCACGGCCCATTCGCGCAGCCCCTTGGCCCGCGCTATAGTGACGAACTCCAGGGAGAGCACGTCCAGCATCGCCGCACGAGTGAGGCGGGTGAGCACGGCGATGTTCTGCACCGCCAGCACCGTGGCCGGCAGGATGATGCCCTTGGGCGTCAGCGAACCGAAGGCCGGCAAGAAACGGAGCTTTACGGCAAACAAGAACATCAGCAGCAACGCCAGCCAGAAGCCGGGGATGGCGGCTCCGGCCACGGCCACCAGCTGCGCCACGGCGTCCAACACGCGCCCACGATGGTAGGCGGCTAACATGCCCAGCGGCAGCGCGATCGTGGCGGTGAGCGCGGCGGCCGCGGCAGCCAGGGCTGCGGTGGCCGGCAGCCGCTCACGATACAGCGCTGCGACCGGTCGATAAGAGCGGAATGAGCGACCGAAATCGCCGCGCAGGGCGTGCGTGAGCCACAGGAGATAGCGTTCCGGCATGGGGCGGTCGAGCCCGAGCTCGGCCCGCTTGGCGGCCACGGCCTCCAGTGGAGCCGGGTTGAGGCCGCTCGCCTCCACCAGGATCCGCGCCGGATCGCCGGGCGCCAGCGCCTGCAGCGCGAACGCCAGCAGGGAGACAACCACCATCACCGGCACGGCGCTGAGCAGGCGCGTTGCGAGGTAGCGAGGCATCGCGCGCACCTCCCGGTGGTCACCCAGGGTGGGGAGGAACGCTCAGGCGGGGTGCGTGCCGAGCAGGGCGTAGCGCACACCGAACGAGGGGGCCTGCTCCGGGAACAGCGCCCGCTCCAACGCGGTGATGCGCTCCAGCCACACCACGCGCACATCAACGAAGCCCGCCGCCCGCGCCAGCTCCACCACCGGCTCGACGGCGGTAAGCCGGCGCAAGGGCAGCGCCGCCTCCATCTCCGGTGTGTAGCCGGGGTGCGAGCGCGGGCGCTCCGCCGGCTGCTGCTCCTGGCTCCACAGGCTGTCGATCGCGAGCAGGTGCCCACCGGGCCGCAGCAACCGATACCAGCTGGTGAAGGCCCGCGCGGGGTCGATCAGCGTCCAGAGCAGGTGACGGTTGACCACCACGTCAAACGAGGCCGGCGCAAAGGGCGGCGCGATGGCGTCGCCCACACGAAAGATCGGGCGCGGGTTCAGCCCATCTGCCCTGCGCTCGGCGGTGGCCAGCATCCCCTCGGCGAGATCGATACCGATGACCGGATAGCCAAGCTCGGCGAGCAGCAAGGCGAGGAAACCCGTGCCACAGCCTACATCCAGCACCTCTCGCGGTGGCGGCGGCAGCAGCTCACGCAGCGTGTCCAGCCACAACGCGCGCTCCTGCGGGTGCAGGATGCCGTGGCGGGGCTGGTTGTCGTACACCTCGCCGCGTGTGTCCCAGTAGGCCGTGATCTGACACTGAACGCGCTCCAGATCTGAGGTCATAGGTCATTGCCCTCGCTCAATCGACCGAGATAGAGGAATCGATGAAATAAAGGTCGTTGGGATTGGGAGTAAAACCTTTCACTTTGCTCTTTCTATAGGCGAACACGATAGGAGCCGCCACGAGGTAGGCGTTCGGCACATCAGTCTTGATAATCTCTTGGGCCTGCCTGGCCAGTTGCGCCCGCTTGCCGGGATCGAGCTCGAAGCGAAGCTGCTCCACGACCGCCTCCATGTGTGGGTTGCTGTAACCGCCGTAATTGATGCCGCCGTTCCTGGCCAGGGTGTAGCCGAGCAGGTACAACGGGTCGCCGGTTGGCAGCGTGTTGAGCGAGTACATGGAGGCATCAAAGTCGCCGCTCTGGAGCTGTTTGGTGATGTCCTGCACCTGTTAGACCTGGATGTCGTATCCCAGCGCCTTGAGCTGGCTCTGGATGACCACCGCCATTGGCGTGAGCTCGGCGCGGCCGGGGTAGCTGTACAGGGTAAAGGCCAGCCGTTTGCCGTCCTTGACCCGCCCCCCGTCCGGACCGGGGCGCCAGCCCGCCTCGTCCAGCAGCTGCCGGGCACGGGCCACGTCGGTGTCCTGCGCCGGCACGATCTCGAAGGGAGCGCTGGGCGGGAAGGCGTTGCTCACCACCGCGCCCAGGCCGTCGAGCACCGCCCTGTTCAGCGCGCCCCGGTCCACGGCGAGCGCGGTGGCCTCGCGCACGCGCGGGTCGTTGAACGGTGGGCGGGTGTGGTTGAACAGCACCAGGTGCACGCGGGTGGAGGGGATCACGGCCCGCTCGATGTCCGGCGGCAGGCCCTTGACGATCTCCGGGGGCAGGCCGAAGACCATATCGACGTCGCCGGACTGGAGCGCCAGGGCACGGGCGTTGGCGTCCGGCACCAGTTTGATGCTGATGCGGGCGATGGGCGGCGGGCCACCCCAGTGCTCACGGAAGGCCTCCAGCTCGAGCAGGTTGTCGGTCTCAAACCGCACCGGCCGGTACGGCCCGGTCATGGAGGCGCCGCCGGTACCAGGCTTGTGCACCACAAACTGGAAGGCGGCGAGGCTGTTTAAGAAGCCACCCACCGGACGGGCGGTGCGAAACTCCAGCGTGAGCGGGTCAACGACCTGGACCTGCGTATCCTTGGGGATGAACGTGTTGGCCGTGGGCTGTGTCTCCCAACTGCGACGAAAGGACGCGGCCACGTCCTCCGCCGTGACGGGCGAACCGTCGTGAAACTTCGCCTGCGGCCGTAGCTTCACCCGCCAGGTGGTGGGGTCGACCTGCGTCACGGATTCGGCCAGCCACGGCTCCGGCTTGAGCTGCCGGTTGATGCGCATCAGCGTCTCGCCCACGCCGACGAACACCAGAGCGAACCCATCCTTGGTGGCGTCCAGGGTGCCGGGCATGTGAATGCCAAAGGCCAGCCGCAGCTCGCCGCGCGGCTGGCGAGCCACCCCAGACCCCACCGCGGTCGCAGTCCCGCTGCCGGCGCCGGCAGCGCCAGGGCTGACGGTCTCGGTGCGCGATGTGCCGCCACACGCCACGATCAGGACGGCCGCGACCAGCAGAGCAACACGCGCTCGCATGCAGCATCCTCCCTGCATCCCCGAAACACGGGGGCGGGCCCGGCCCGAGTTTGTGCAATCGAAAGTAGATGCAATACATTGCATCTGTCAAGTGTGGTGGGAGGTGACCCGTGGTGCAACCGGACGCCAAACAGGTGATCCGCGATTACTGGGACGACCAGGCAGCGTCGTTCGATGACCAGTTCCTCCACTCCATCGCCACCGAGGGCGAGCGACACGCCTGGGAGCGCATCCTCGACCTGCTCGCGCCACCCGGCCGGGTGCTCGACGTGCTGGACGTGGGCTGTGGCACCGGCTTCCTCGCCCTGCTCTTCGCCGCGCGCGGCCATCGCGTTACCGGGGTCGACGTGGCGCCGCAGATGATCGAGCGTGCGCGAGCCAAGGCCACCGCCCAGGGGCTGGCCGTCACCTTCCGGATCGACGACGCCGAGGCGCTCCAGGACCCGGATGCCAGCTATGACCTCGTGGTCTGCCGTCACCTGCTCTGGACGTTGCCTCACCCGCAGCAGGCGCTGGCGGAGTGGGTGCGCGTGACGCGCCCCGGTGGGCGGGTGGCCGTGATCGACGGCGAGTGGCGGAATGCCGCGCCGATCCGCAGCACGGAGACCAACACGATGCACACCGCCTATGGGGAGGACGTCGTCGCCGCCCTGCCCTTCTACGGCGGCGCTCCCGCCGCGCAGGTCATGGTGCTGATGGAGGCCGTGGGCCTGCGGGATATCCGCACCGATCCGCTCCAGGACCTGATCGCGGCCCAGCTGGCCCGCATGACGCCGGAGGAGCGCGAGCGGCACGCCTACGTGCGCCACGTGACCTTCGGCGACCGGCCACCGGCGTAGCCGGCCTTACAAGAAGAGGTGACCACGGGCGCCCAAGACGCTGGCCTGCCGGCACCATCGCCGCCCGTCTAAGAGCGCTTGACCGGGCGACTGCGATGGCGCATGCTCCGCACACAGGCGACAGCCTTCAGGGGGCGCGATGTGGCTGGCACCGGCGAGGGTCTGGAGCGGGCGCACGGAGTTGACGGCTTCCTTCGCCGACAGCCGCTTCCGGGCGCTGTGGACGGCCGGCGCCCTGTCCAGTGTGGCCCAGTGGACGCTCCTCACCGGCCGCTCCTGGCTGGCGCACGAACTCACCGGCGGTTCCGGCGCCGTCGGCCTCGTGGTCTTTGCCCAGATGCTGCCGTACGTGTTCGTGCCACCCGTCGGCGGCCTGCTCGCCGACCGGTTCAACCGCCGCACCGTGGTCACCGGCACGCTGACGGTATCGTTTCTGTCGGCGCTGGTGATGGCCCTGCTCACCCTGGCGGACGCCGTGACGGTGTGGCAGCTCTTCCTGCTCTCGCTGATCAACGGCATGGCCCGCTCGGTGGAGATGCCGGCCAGCCAGGCGATGGTGCCGGCGCTGGTGCCGCAGGAGCGGTTGCTCAACGCCGTGGCCCTCACCGGCGTGGTCACCCACGGCTCACGGCTGCTCGGCCCCCTGATCACGCTGCTGGTGCTGGGCCCGTTCGGCGCGGGCGGGGCGTTCCTGGCCGCCGCCCTGCTCTATCTGGGCGGGTTGGTGCAGCTGCGTCAGGTACCGCGCCCGGTCCAGGCAGCGATGCCGCCCGGCGAGGGACCGCTGCGGCAACTGGCCGGCGGCGTTGGCGCCGCCGCCCGGGAGCCGGTGATCGGCATGATCCTGGTGCTCGTCCTGTTCCACTGCGGGCTGACGATGTCCTATGACGCCCTCATGCCGGCTTACGCCAACGACCACATGGGCCACGGCGACGACGCCTTCAGCCTGTTGATGATGGCCGTGGGCGGCGGCTCCATGCTCGGCACGGTGGCCCTGGCAGGGATGTCGCTGCGCTGGCACCGGGGCCGACTGTTGCTGCTCAGTGGCCTGGGCAGCGGGCTAGCGCCGGCGCTGCTGGCCCTGGCCCCGGGGCGATCAGCCGCCGTGGGCGCGGCCCTCACGATGGGCGCGGCCCAGGCCATGTTCATGGCCCTGACCAACGCCACGCTGCAGACCATCACCCCGGACCGCTACCGCGGGCGGGTGCTGAGCCTCTTTCTCATGATCGGCGGCGGGGTGATGGCCTTCGGCAATCTGGCGGCCGGCTACCTCGCCGACCGTTGGGGCACGCTGCCGGTGCTGCTCATCCCCGCCCTGGCCTTTGTGGCGGTGATGCTGGCCAGCACGGTTGGCAGCACCCTGCGCGGCGTCTACCGACTGCGCGCCCTGCCGGCGGCGCCCTGACGTCGTTTGACGCGACGCAACCTCCCGTGGTACTGTTATGACCACACAATTGAATAGCGCGCCTCTTATCAAGAGGGGTGGAGGGAGACGGCCCTGTGAAGCCCGGCAACCGGCCCCGCAAGGGGTGCGGTGCCAACGCCGCCCCGGCCCGTCAGCCGGGGACGATGAGAGGTCGCGTGCGCGGGTGCGTATGCCGGCCTCTTCTTCGTAGAAGAGGTCTTTTTGTGCCCTGGCCGGCCGTGCTGCCCGCCGCGCGCTACTGGGAGGAGCAACGGTGTCATACGCAACCGCGCTGCGCTGCCGCGAGTGCTCGCGCGAGTACCCGCTCGCGCCTCGCCACGTCTGTGAGTTCTGCTTCGGCCCGCTGGAGGTCACCTACGACTACGACGCCATCCGCAAGGCCATCAGTCGCGAGCGGATCGCCCGCGGCCCGGCCAGCCTCTGGCGCTACGCCGACCTCCTGCCCGTCGATGAGGAGTACCGGGTAGACCTGGGCGCCGGTTTCACCCCGCTCCTGCACGCCAAGAACCTGGGCCGGCGGCTGGGGCTCAACCGCCTGTACCTCAAGAACGACACGGTCAACCCCACCTGGTCCTTCAAGGATCGGGTGGTGGCGGTGGCCGCCACCAAGGCGCGCGAGTTCGGCTTTTCCACCCTGGCCTGTGCCTCCACCGGCAACCTGGCCAACTCCGTGGCCGCCCACGCCGCCCGCGCCGGCATGGAGGCGTACGTGTTCATCCCGGCCGACCTGGAGGCGGGCAAGGTGCTGGGCTCCGCCATCTACGCGCCCACGCTGGTGGCCGTCAACGGCAACTACGACCAGGTGAACCGGCTCTGCGCCGAACTGGGCGAGCGCAACGGCTGGGCGTTCGTGAACATCAACGTGCGGCCGTACTACTCGGAGGGGAGCCGCACGCTGGCCTTCGAGGTGGCGGAGCAGCTCGGTTGGCGGGCACCGGACCATTGCGTGGTGCCCATCGCCTCCGGATCCCTGTTCACGAAAATCTACAAGGGCTTTATCGAGCTGGCCAAGGTGGGGCTGATCGAGGAGCCGCGGGTGCGGATGTCCGGCGCCCAGGCCGCCGGCTGCTCGCCCGTGGCCACCGCCTGGGCCCAGGGCAGCATGAACTTCCGCCCCGTCAAACCCAACACCATCGCCAAGTCGCTCGCCATCGGCAACCCGGCCGACGGCTATTACGCCCTCGTTCAGCTCAAGCAGACGGGCGGCGCCTGCCCGGCCGTGACCGACGATGAGGTCATCGAGGGCATGAAGCTCTTGGCGGAGACGGAAGGCATCTTCGCCGAGACGGCCGGCGGTGTCACCATCGCCGCCCTCAAACGGCTGGCGGAGGCGGGCCAGATCCACCCGGACGAGCTGACCGTGGCCTTCATCACCGGCGCGGGGCTCAAGACCCAGGAGGCCGTGCAGGGCCACCTCGTGGAGCCGCTCTCCATCGATCCGACGGTGGAATCGTTCGAGGAGCGCCTGCTCGCCCGCCGCACGGCGGCGGTCTGAGAGGTGGAACGTGAAATGTGCGGCACGTGCGCAAAGCGTGTGGCCGGCTCATGTGATGCGCGGCACACAACACGCGACATGCAGTGCGCAATGCGTGATAGAATGTGCATCGTGTAGCTCGTATCACGTATTGCCTCCGTTTTGCCTCACGTGTCCCGTTTGACGCTGCACGTTCCACGCCCCGGAGTGTGTATCATGGCCCTTCGCCGCGTGCGCTTTACGTTCCCGGAGCACCTCATCCGCGAGCCGATCATCTGGCAGCTCGGCCACACCTTCAACGTGGTCACGAACATCCGCATGGCGGACATCGACGAACATGTCGGCTGGGTCATCCTCGAGCTCGAAGGGGATGACGACGAGATCGAGCGCAGCCTGGCCTGGGCCGAGGCCAAGGGCCTGCGCGTGGACCCGGTGACGGGCGACGTGGTGGAGTAACCCCGGGGGCTGGACGGAGCGATGCACGACACCGCCACCACGTTCGTCAAGATCGCCGACCTGCCCGTGCGCGGGCACTATCTGGAAGCGCTGGCCGAACGCGTGATCGTGTTCGACGGTGGGATGGGCGCCACCATCGAGCGCATGAACCTGCCCGCCGACGCCTGCGGCGAACCGCGCTGGGCCGGCTGCAAGGACGTGCTCACCCTCACCGCGCCGGAGATCATCGAGGAGATCCACGCCGGCTTTTTAGCGGCCGGTTGCGACGTGGTGGAGACCAACACCTTCCAGGCCTCACCCCTGCGCCTGGCCGAGTGGGGGTTGGCCGAGCGCGCCTACGAGCTGAACCGCGCCGCCGCCCAGCTGGCCCGGCGGGTGGCCGATCGTTTCAGCACGCCAGGGCGGCCGCGCTTCGTGGCCGGCGCCATCGGCCCCACCGGCAAGCTCCCCTCCGGCACCGACCCATCCCTGTCCGATACCCCCTACCGCGCCCTGGTTGAGGTGTTCAAAGAGCAGGCGCGCGGCCTGGTGGACGGCGGCGTGGACCTGATCGTGATCGAGACCCAGTTCGACCTGCTGGAGCTGAAGGCGGCCGTGGCCGGCTGCACGCGCCTGTTTCGTGAGCTGGGCTTCCGCGTGCCGATCCAGGCCCAGATCACGCTGGACACCGGTGGTCGCATGCTGTTCGGCGCGGACATCGCCGCCGCCCTCACCGTGCTGGAGGCGCTGCCGGGTGTGGACGTGGTGGGCATCAACTGCTCCACCGGTCCCGAGCATATGCGCGAGCCGGTGCGGTACCTGGCGGAGCACGCGCGCAAACCGATCGCGGTGATCCCCAACGCCGGCATCCCTATCAACGAGGGCGGCTGCGCCGTCTTCCCGCTCACCCCGGAGGCGCTGGCCGAGGCCCACCGGGAGTTTGTGGAAGACCTTGGCGTGGAGGTGGTGGGCGGCTGCTGCGGCACCACCCCAGAGCACCTGCGCCGCGTGGTGGAAGCCGTGGGCGGGCGCCGGCACAAGGGCCGTGCGCCGCGCTGGGAGCCGGCCATCGCCTCTGGCGTGCGCGCCGTCGCGCTGCGTCAGGAGCCGCCGCCGCTTCTTGTGGCGGAGCGGGTGAACGCCACCGGCTCGCGCCGGGTCAAACGCCTGCTCCTGGCCGAGGACTACGACGGCGTGCTGCAGGTGGCGCGCGAGCAACTGGAGGGCAACGCCCACGCCCTGGACGTGTGCGTGGCCCTCACCGAACGCGCCGACGAGCGCGCCCAGATGGAGCGGGTGGTGAAGAAGCTGGCGCTGGGCGTGGAGGCGCCGCTCATCATCGACTCCACCGAGCCGGAGGTGCACATCGCCGCCCTGGAGCTGTACCCCGGCCGGGCGGTGGTCAACTCCATCAACCTGGAGAACGGCACGGAGAAGGTCGCGGCGCTGTTGCCGGCCGTGGTGGAGCACGGCGCCGCCGTAGTGGCGCTCACCATCGACGAGCAGGGCATGGCCCTCACCGCCGAGCGCAAGCTGGCCGTCGCCCGCCGGATCTACGACCTGTGCACGCGCGAGTACGGCCTGGCGCCAGAGGACCTGATTGTCGACGTGCTCACCTTCCCGCTCACCACCGGCCAGGAGGAGTACCGCACCTCCGCCCTGGAGACGCTGGAGGCCATCCGCCGGGTGAAGGCGGAGCTGCCGGGGGTGTTCACCATCCTGGGGGTGAGCAATGTCTCCTTCGGTGTGGCGCCGCACGCGCGGCGGGTGCTCAACTCGGTGTTCCTGCACTACGCCGTGGCCGCCGGCTTGGACCTGGCCATCCTGCACGCCGCCCAGGTGCTGCCCTACCACGAGATCGACCCGGAGCAGCGCGCCCTGTGTGAGGACCTGATCTTCAACCGGCGCGCGGACGCCCTCGCCCGCTTCATTGCCTACTTCGAGCAGCACGTGCCCGCCCCCGTGGAGGAGGCGGCCGACCCCTTCGCCGGTCTGACGGCCGCGGAGCGCATCTACCACCAGATCGTCCAGCGCCGGCGTGAGGGGATCGAGGCCGCCATCGACGAGGCGCTGCAGACCCGCACCCCGGTGGCGCTCCTCAACGAGGTGCTGCTTCCGGCCATGAAGGAGGTGGGCGACCGCTTCGGCGCCGGAGAGCTGATCCTGCCGTTCGTGCTCCAGTCCGCCGAAGTGATGAAGCGGGCGGTGGCGCACCTGGAACAGTACCTGGAGAGGCGGGAGGGCTACCGCAAGGGCACCGTGGTGCTGGCCACGGTGTTCGGGGATGTGCACGATATCGGCAAGAACCTGGTGCACACCATCCTGGCCAACAACGGCTACACGGTCTACGACCTGGGCAAGCAGGTGCCGCTGAACACCATCATCGAGAAAGCGGTGGAGGTGAACGCCGACGCCATCGGTCTGTCTGCCCTGCTGGTCTCCACCTCCAAGCAGATGCCGCTGTGCGTACAGGAGCTGGACCGGCGCGGCCTGCGCATCCCGGTGCTGATCGGCGGCGCCGCCATCAACCGCCACTACGGCTACCGCACGCTCTTCCTGGAGGACGGCCGCCCCTACGCCGGCGGCGTGTTCTACGCCCGCGACGCCTTCGAGGGGCTGGCCATCCTGGACCAGCTCACCGACCCCGACGCCCGGCCCGAGTTCATCGCCCGCGTGACGGCCGAGGCGGCAGCCCACCTGCGCGCCCCGGCGGCCGCGTCTGACGCCTCGGCCACGGCTGCCGACACGCACCGTGCTGCCGTGCGCTTGGACGTGCCAGTGCCGACGCCGCCCTTCTGGGGCTGGCGCGCGCTCCACAACGTGCCGCTGCCCGAGGTGTTCGCCTGCATGGACCTGAACACCCTCTTCCGCCTGCACTGGGGCGGCAAGGTGCACGGCGAGGCCTTCCAACGCCTGGTGGAGGAGGACTTCGGCCCGCGCCTCCGGCGCCTGGAAGGGCGCGCCATCGCCGAGGGCTGGCTCACACCGCGCGTGATCTACGGCTACTTCCCCTGTCAGGCCGACGGGAACGAGGTTGCGGTGTACGACCCGACCGGCCTGGCCGACGGCGAGCTGCCCCCGGCGCGGCCGCGGCGCGAGCTGGTACGCTTCCGCTTCCCGCGTCGGCCGGATCGCGACCGGCTGTGCCTCGCCGACTACTTCCAGCCCGTGGGCTCCGGCCGATTGGACGTGATCGCCCTGCAGGTGGTGACCGTCGGCCGGGCGGCGAGCGAGCTGGTGGAGCGGCTGCAGCGCGCGGGCGAGTACGCGGAGGCCTACTTCATTCACGGCCTGGCCATGGAGGCGGCGGAGGGACTGGCCGAGTGGACGAACCGGCGCATCAAGCGGGAGCTGGGGCTCTCGCCGGCGGGCAGGGGTGGCCTGCGCTACTCCTGGGGCTACCCGGCCTGCCCGGACCTGGAGGAGCAGGAGAAGCTCTACGCCCTCATGCCGGTCGCGGACGCCATCGGCGTGCAGCTGACGGCCGGCTACCAGCTCGACCCGGAGGCCTCCACCGCGGCCCTGGTGGTGCACCACCCCGAGGCGAAGTACTTCAGCGTGCGGCCAAGCGAGACGTGAGGAGTAGCTACCGATGAGCGTCAAAGTGAAGATCCCTACCCCGCTGCGCAGCCTCACCGGCAACCAGGACACGGTGACGGCCAACGGTGCGTCCACCCTCGGCGCGCTGATCGAGGAGCTGGAGGCGCAGTACCCCGGTCTGCGCGCCCGGCTGTTGGACGACACGGGCGAACTGCGCCGCTTCGTGAATGTGTACGTCAACGGCGAGGACGTGCGCTTTCTCGACGGCCTGGGCACCGCCGTCAAGTCGGGCGATGAGGTGAGCATCGTCCCCGCCGTGGCCGGCGGCTAACCACCTCGTCCCCCGGTTGGAACAGCGCGATGGGGGCAGATAGGGGCCTCGGTCCGTCGTTCTCGCTCGTGCCTCCGTTCGCGCTTGGCTGGGCTTGAGGGATGGCAGGCGTCCGCCGGACGGCGATGAGCTCCCGGTCGGCCTTATAAGCTGGCTTGGGGGTGGCGTCCCAGTCCAGCAGACCGTAGCTCCCGGCGCCGGCGTCCGCGTCGGTGTCGAGCAGCTTGAACCAGAACACCCGCTTCGCGCCCAGCTCCAGCAGGTCCGGCAGGCGGTCGCGCCGCTACTCGGCCTGGCCCTGGGCTCCATGGAACTGCCGCCCGGTCTGCTCGCGCGGGTCGCTGGGGTAGCCGGCCTCGGTGACCCAGATCGGCTTGTCCGCTGCACCAAGCCGCGCCGGCGTGTCGCGCACAAAGCTCATGCGTCGTGCCGCTCCGCCCGCGACGCGTAGAAGTGGAAGTTCATTACATCAAAGAAGCGGGCCGCCGGGTAGTCGGGGTCGGCACGGATGGCGGCGAGGAAGTCAGGGCTGACCCGCTGCCCGCCCCGCGCCAGACCGCCCAGCACCACCTGTGCCGCCGGGTTAGCCTGCGTCACCGCCGGGTGGGTGCGGGCCAGCAGGGGGGCGTACTGCGCCGGGGTGTCGTGCCGGTAGCCGGGTAGATCGGGCTCGTTCCACGGCTCCCGGTAACGGATGTCCGGGTAGTAGGCCACCGTGCGCGCCACGTACTCGGCAAACGCGTCCTCATCGCGCAGTGGATGGCGAATGGGGTGCGGGGTACCGGGCGGGGCGGTGGCGCCACCACCCAGGGTGCGCATCATGGCCCTGTGATTGCCCATAATAGGAGAGCACACCCGCGATGGCGTGTGGTAAGCCATCGGTCGGAGGGGATGTCATGGCCGAACAACCGCTGCCTTCGCGCGCCGAGGACTTCGCCGAGTGGTACAACCAGCTCGTGGTACGCGCCGAGCTGGCCGACTACGCCCCCGTGCGTGGCTGCATGGTCGTGCGTCCCTACGGCTGGGCCATCTGGGAGAACATCCAGCAGGCGCTCGACCGCCGCTTCAAGGCCACGGGGCATGTGAACGCCGCCTTCCCGATGTTCATCCCCATGTCCTTCCTGGAGCGCGAGCGTGAGCATGTCGAGGGGTTCGCGCCGGAGCTGGCGGTGGTCACCATCGGTGGCGGTGAAACGTTGCCTGAGCCGCTGGCGGTGCGGCCGACATCTGAGACGCTCATCGGCTACATGTACGCGCGCTGGATCAAGTCCTACCGGGACCTGCCGGTCCTGATCAACCTGTGGAACAGCGCTGTGCGCTGGGAGAAGCGCACTAAGCTCTTCCTGCGCACCACCGAGTTCTACTGGCAGGAGGGGCACACCGCTCACGCCACCGAGGAAGAGGCCGAGGAAGAGGCGCGGCGCATGGTGGGCATCTACGAGGAGTTCGCCGTGACCGAGGCCGCCATCCCGGTCATCGCCGGACAGAAGAGCGACAGCGAGAAGTTCGCGGGGGCGGTGCGCTCCTACACCATCGAAGCGATGATGGGCGATACGCGCGCCCTCCAGTCCGGCACCTCCCACAACCTCGGCCAGAACTTCGCCCGCGCCTTCGATATCCAATACCTGGACCGTAACAACACGCTGCAGTACTGCTGGACCACCTCGTGGGGTCTCTCCACCCGCTTTATCGGTGCCATCATCATGGTGCACGGCGACGACAAGGGTCTCATCCTGCCGCCACGGCTGGCGCCCTACCAGGTGGTGATCGTGCCCATTTACAAGAGCGACGACGAACGGGCCCAGATGCTGGCCGAGGCCGATCGCCTGGCCCAGGAGCTGGGCGGCTTCCGCGTCTACATCGACCGCCGCGAGGAGGTCACTCCCGGCTACAAGTTCAACGACTGGGAGATGCGCGGTGTCCCCCTGCGGCTGGAGATCGGCCCGCGCGACGTGGCCCAAGGCACGGTGGTGCTGGCTCGGCGGGACGTGCCGGGCCGGGAGGGCAAGCTGACCGTGCCTCGTCCCGGTCTATCGGAGCGGGTCGGCACCCTGTTGGAGGATATCCAGGCCGCGTTGTACCGGCGGGCACTGGCGTTCCGGAAGGAGCACACCTTCGAGCCGGTGGACTACCCGGAGCTCCAAGAGTCGGTGGAGCGAGGCTTCGCCCTGGCCTGGTGGTGCGGCTCCCCCGCCTGCGAGGCCCGCGTCAAAGAGGAAACCCGCGCCACCACCCGCTGCATCCCGTTTGACCAGCCGGGAGGCGTCGGTCGTTGCGTGGTCTGTGGCCTCCCCGCCGACCGCAAGGCCATCTTCGCCCGCGCCTACTGAGCAGCCCGCTGCCGATCCGGTGGCGGGGGCACGGGTGGAAGGAAGGACGGTGTGGCGCGGCTCGGGCGAACTCCCGTCCGCCGCCGGTGAGCCACCAGCCGCGCGCCGGACCGGCCGTCACCCACTGGGCTCGGTTGCCGCGTGCGTTTGGTCATGCCTTGCCTTCCCCTTGGAGCCGCGGTGTGAGATGGCAGTGACGGTGGCGTTGCGCGCGACCGCCCCGCCGCTACACTGGTGCGGCGAGCCGAAAACCAGGAGAGGTGGCAGCGGATGACGATTGACTTGCACGGCCATTGCACCCCGCGGGCCTACATCGACGCGCTGCTGGCACGGCGGGAGTTCCCGCGCGCCCATCCCGACGGTGACGGCTATCGCGTTGAGGTCAGCGAACAGGCGGCCTTCCGCGTGACGCCGCTGCACTGGGACCTGTCCCTGCGTGTGCCTGCCCTTGACGCCGCCGGTGTGGAGCGCCAGGCGCTGTCCCTGTCGTCCGCTTTCGGCTTCGAATTGCTTCATGGCGCCGAGGCCGTGGACACGGCTGACGCCGTGAACGAGGCGCTGCGGGTGGCGGCTGCCGCCTATGGCGTCCGCTTCCTGCCCCTGGCGGTGGCGCCCATAGAGCCCGCAGACGAAGCCCTGGCGGTGCTCAAGCGGGCGCTGGCCGGGGGCTGCCGAGGCATGATCCTGTCCGCCAGCGTGGTGGTCCATCTGCCGGCCGACGAGATCCTACTCCCCTTCCTGCGCGCCCTTGAGGAAACCAACGGGTGGGTGCTCGTCCATCCTGGCGCGCGCGTGAACGTGAGCGGCCTGCCATCGCGCTTTCCACTCGCCCTGAGCGCGGCCGGTTTCCAGAACGAGTTGACGGTAGCCCTGTTTCGCCTACTCTTCGGCGGGCTGCTCGACGCCGTGCCGGGGTTGCGTGTGGTGGTCGTCAACCTGGGCGGCGCGGCGCCGCTCCTGGCGGAACGGCTGCGGAGCCTGTGGGAGGGGCGCCGCCAGCCCGGTGAGGCGCCACCGCACGCCGCCTTCCGCCGCGTCTGGTACGACTACTCCTCGTTTCGGGAGCATAGCCTGCGCGCGGCGGTGGCGGTGCTGGGCGCAGACCGCGTGGTCGTGGGCACGGACTACCCTATCCAGCCGCTGGAGCGACCCTTGCAGGCGTTGGCGGCCGCCGAGCTGGACCCTGCAATCCAGGCGGCTATCCAACGCGAGAACGCCCACCGGGTGGTGAACGGCTGAACGCGCCGGCTCAGTCGGCCGCAACCGTAGCCGACACCTCCCGCAGGAACTCGGTGACCAGGCGGACCGTCTCCTCCGGGTGCGAGCCGGCGAAGTTGTGGGCCGCGCCGGGGATGACGTGCAGGCGGCTGCCGGCGATGCGCTCGTGCAGGATGTGGCTGTTTTCGGGCGGGATGAGCACATCGCGGTCCCCGGTGATGATCAGCGTGGGCGCGGTGAGCTGGTGCAGGCGCTCGTGGCTGCTCCAGGCGCGGATCGCCTCCATCTGGAAGCGCCGCGTCTTGGGCGGCGTCGGATGGGCCAGCACGCGGTCCAGGGTCTGTTCCAGGATATCCCGGTGGGCGGCGATGAACTCCGGCGTGTAGCTGGCCGGCCACGCCCGGCGGGCAGCCTCGCGCGGGTCCATGCCCTCCGGCACCATCAGAAGCTGGACGACCTCAGGGGCGGCTGGCACCGAGAGGGGGGCGCCGCAATTGGTGCAGCCCAGCACCAGCCCCAGCACCCGGTGCGGATGGCGCAGCGTCAGCTCCTGCGCGATCATGCCGCCCATCGACAGGCCAAACACGTGCGCCCGCGGCACCGCGAGGGCGTCCAGCAGGGCGGCGGCGTCGTCGGCCATCTGTGCCAGCGTCCACGGCGTGTCGGGGTGATCGCTCTGACCCGTACCGCGGTTGTCAAAGGCGATCACGCGGAACGAGCGGGCCAGGCCCGCCAACAGCTCCGGTCGCCAGGAGGCCGAGCTGCTGGCGAACCCGTTGATCAGCAGCAGCGGCTCGCCTTGACCGTGGACTTCGTAGTGAATGGCGATCTCGCCCGCCTGCACCCGTGGCATCCCCACCCTCCTGCACCGTGCGTTTGCGCGTTCCAGTATAGGGCGCTGGAGCGGCAAGCGGCGTGCTCGAAGGTACGCGCAGCATCCGGCTCGGACGTGGCGTCGCTCAGCCACGGCGAGGGGATCAGACCGTGATGGCGGGCTGACTCGCCCCCGCGGTCGTCGTGGCGACAGGCCCGGTGCTCGGGGCGTGCCCCGTTCGGATGATGTAGAACGGTCGGCGCTCGGCTACCATCACTACAGCCCTCAAATGCCGTACGATCAGGTCGAACCTTCCATCAGCGGAGTGGTTCGATTTGCACCGGAAGGAAGAAATGGGGATGCAGACCAACGCGGTGCCGCTGACGCGCGAGGCCTACGAGAAGTTGCGGCGTGAGCTGGATTACCTGCGCACCGTGCGCCGGCGCGAGATCGCGCAGGAGATCCGCGAGGCCTGGGAATCTGAACTGGACAAGGACTCCGACGTCGCGCAGCCGTTTGAGACGGCCAAAGAGGACCAGGCCTTGCTGGAGAGCCGGATCGCCACCCTCGAAGACATTTTGGCCCGGGCCACCGTCATCGATGAGGCGGTTGCCCGGGCCAGCGACACGGTGACGGTGGGCAGCGTGGTAGTGGTCGTGGACAGCAAAGGCGAAGAGCACGTCTATCAGATCGTAAGCCCAGTGGAGAGCGATCCCGCGGGCGGCAAGCTGAGCGCGGAATCGCCGGTGGGGGCAGCCCTGCTGGGCAAGCGCGCTGGCGAGCGCGTGCGCGTGCAAACCCCCTCGGGTATCAAGGAATTCTTCATCAGAGAATTGCGCTAGATCGGGTGCCTTTTCCGGCCAGGAACGCGCGTCTGAGCAGGGGCGGGGCAACATCCGGCCAGGGGCGCGTTTCTTATACAATGAAGTTATGAACAGCGCCCTTCGCCCGGCGGAACGGGTAGCCGTGAGCTCGGCCCCGGCGGCACCCTCCCTGGTGCGCCGCCTGCTCGGGCTGCCGCTGCTTTGGAAGGTGTTGATCGCCAACTCGGCGATCGTGGTCTTTGGCGCGGTGGCCGGCACGCTCATCACCGCCCACGTGGCGCGCGCGCGCCCGGAGATCTCCGCCATCGATCTGCTGCTGCTGCCCGCCCTGGCCGGTTTGGCCCTGAGCGTGGCCGTCAACCTGCTAGCTCTGCGTGCCGCCCTGGCGCCGCTGCGGCACGTGCGCGAGACGATCGATGAGGTGCGGGCGGGCAACCTGCAGGCGCGCGTGCGCCTGGGCCTGCTCACCGACCCGGAGGTGGAGGAGGTCGGCCAGACGCTCAACGCTATGCTGGATGAGCTGGCCGGCGTGCGCGCCCGCCTGCGTGAGCTGTCCGCCGGCATCCTCAACGCCCAGGAGGAGGAGCGCCGACGCATCTCGCGCGAGCTACACGACGACACCGCCCAAACCCTCACCTCGTTGCTGCTCTACGCCAAGGCGTTGGAGCAGGGTGATGTGCCGCCCTCGGTGCGGGAGGCGCTGGCCGAGCTGCGCGAGGAGGTAGCCGCCAGCCTGGAGGGCGTGCGCCGCCTGGCACGGGAGCTGCGCCCCTCCGCCCTGGACGACCTAGGCTTGGTAGCGGCCCTGGACGGCTACACCCAGGACCTGGCGCGTCGCACCGGCCTGCCGGTGCGCTTCGAAGCCGCCTACAGCGGCGACCGCCTGCCGGCGCAGGTGGAGCTGGTGCTGTACCGCATCGCCCAGGAGGCGATCACCAACGCTGCCAAGCACGCCGGCGCCCGCCACATCGACGTCGAGCTGGTGCGTGAGCCGGGCGCCGTGTCGCTCACCGTGCGCGACGACGGCAAGGGGTTTGACCCGGCGCGCGTGACCCGGGGACGTGGCCTGGGGTTGTTCAGCATGCGCGAGCGGGCGGAGCTGGCGGGCGGCACGCTCAGCGTGACCTCACGGCCCGGCCAAGGCACCACGGTGGTGGCGCGCATCCCCATCGCGCGGGCGGAGGGCTGAGCAACGCGCTCGACGGCGCGGGAGTGGAAGGTGAGCGAGCGGATCCGCATCCTACTGGCCGATGACCACCGCCTGGTACGCTCCGGCTTGCGCCGGCTGCTGGAGACCCAGACCGATATGGAGGTCGTGGGCGAGGCGGGCGACGGTGAAGAAACCGTCAGGCTGGCGCAACAGTTGCGTCCAGACGTAGTGGTGATGGACATCGCCATGCCCAAGGGCGGCGGCCTGGAGGCCACGCGCCGCATCGCCGAGGCCGGCCTCCCTACCCGCGTGCTCGTGCTTACGGCGCACGCGGAGGAGCAGTATCTGCTGCCGGTGATCCGCGCTGGCGGCGCCGGCTACCTGCTCAAGAGTGCCGCCGATGAGGAGCTGCTAGACGCCATCCGCGCGGTGTATCGCGGCGACGCGTACCTGCCGCCGCCGGCGGCCGCCATGCTCCTGCGCGATTACATGCGCCGCACCGGTGAGGGCGGCGGCCTCGCCGAACTCAGCCCGCGCGAGCGGGAAGTGGTGCGCCTCACCGCCGAGGGCTACGACGCCCGCGATATCGGCGAGCGCCTGTACCTGAGCGCCAAGACCGTGGAGACCTATCGCCGCCGGGCGATGGAGAAGCTCGGCCTGCAATCCCGCGCGGAACTCGTGCGCTACGCCCTCCGCCACGGCCTGCTTGGGACCGACACCGCCGAGCCGAGCTGAACGCCTGTCCGTGGCCCCCGTCCTGTCAGGAAAAGCCTGACACCGCTGTCCGCCATCAGCCGACGGCGAATGCGCCGTCCGGAGCTAGGCGGGTCCTGCTGAGCATGAAACGATGGGGGACACCGGGGCGGGAACGGCGCCGCCTGTCGGCCGGGCGTGGTTGGGGAGCACACGCGCGGCGGGCAGCGGCCCCGTTCTCGCCCCGGTGTTTCTCCCGCGCTCGCGGCTAACCGGCGCGCAGCAGGCCATACGCCAGCAGGGCGGCGATCATGGCGCCCGCGGCGAGGACGCCGAGCACGAGCCGCGCCAGCGCCAGCTCGCCGGCTGCCTCTGTCTCGCCCGGCGCGGTCCGCGGTACCCGCATCGTCGGGGCGGCACGCAGCGCCGCGACCTGGAGTGAGCGGCGCAGCCGGTAGCCGGCGATCGCCGCCAGCCACAGCCCGCCGGTGCCGACGGCCAGCGGCAACAGGCTGATGCGCGGCGGTGTTATCACCCACTCCTCCCAGAGCTGCCGCAACGCGCGCACCGTCTCCTCCGGGTGGGCAACCACGTGTCGCGCCAGCCAGGAGGCGGCGGCCGCGTCGCGGAGGCTCTGGGGCAACGGCAGCGTCAGCGCCGCCAGGGTGAGGGTCAGCACCACCACGGCGCCCAGGGCGGCGCCGGGCACGATCCCCAGCACGCGGTCCAGCAATGCCAGCGGCGGCACCAGCCGCAGGAGCGTGCGCAGGGTATAGCCCGCCTCGCGCAGGGCGAACCCGAAGATGAAGCGCAAGAGGCCGGTGAGCGCTACCACCAGCACCGGGCGGGCCAGCGCCCCGGGCAGGCCCGTCAGCGCCGCCACCCGCGGCGCCAGGTGCGGCGCCAGGACGGCGGCCAAGGCGAAGGCCAGCGCCCCGCCCACCAGCTGCAGCGCGAACGCGATCAGGCCGCGGCGGTAGCCGCCGTAGGCAAAGGCCAGCACCAGAGCCGCCGCCAGGAGGTCGAATTCCGTCATGGCCGGTCACCCTGGGCGGCGCAGCGGGCGCAGCGCGGCTCGCGCCCGTCCCGCGGTGCGGGCGGGTCCGTAGCCCGCGCGCCGCAGCGGCAGACGTAGCCCACCACCCGGGCCGGGTTGCCCACCACCAGCGCGAAATCAGGCACGTCCCGCGTCACCACCGCGCCGGAGCCGACCATCGCCCAGCGGCCGACGGTCACACCGGGCAGGATCAACGCGCCCGCGCCGATAGAAGCCCCCTCGCGGGCGCGGGTGGGGCTGATGGTCCAGTCCGCCGGCCCCTTCAGGCGGCCGTCCGGCGTGACGGCGCGCGGGTGCTTGTCGTTCAGAAAGGCGGCGTGTGGGCCGACGAACACCCCGTCTTCCAGGGTGGCGCCCTCGAACACGCTGGCCCGGTTCTCCAGCTTGCAGCGGTCGCCGATTACGACGCCGGCGCCCACGTACACGCCCTTGCCCAGCACGCACTGCCGCCCAATGCGTGCCCCCTCCCGCACTTGCGCCTCGTTCCAGACCTTGGTGTCGTCGCCGATCACGGCGTCCGGCGCCACACGCGCCGTCTCGTGGATGAAGGGTTGCATCCCGCACCCCTGATCCGGTTGTCCGTGTGCGGGGCACGGGCACGCGGTGGCCTCGCGGCCGTTTCACCCCGTCGTTCATTCTAGCGGTACGCCTCATCCAGCAGCTCGACGACGTGACGCACCGGCACGCGTAGGCCGCGGCGGCGCAGGCCACTCTGGAGCTGGAGCGTGCAGCCGGGGTTGGCGGTGGCGATCTCCTCTGCACCGGTGGCCAGGAGGTGGTCCAGCTTGCGCCGGAGCAGCCGCTCGCTCATCTCCGGTCGCAGCAGGCTGTAGCTGCCGGCGCTGCCGCAGCACAGCCCGGCCTCGTCCGCCCCCACCAGCCGCAGCCCCGGCACGGCGCGCAGCAGCGCGCGCGGCGCCGCGGCGATGCGCTGCGCGTGCAGCAGGTGGCACGGGTCCTGGTAGACAACCGTCCGGTGGAGCGGCGCCAGGTGGCCCCGCAAGGGCTCCTGGGCCAGCAGCTCGGTGACGTCGCGCACGCGGGCGGAGAACGCCGCGGCGCGGTCGGCCCAGGCCGGGTCATCGCAGAGCAGGTGGCCGTACTCCTTCATGGCGGCCCCGCAGCCGGCCGAGTTGGTGACTACCACGTCGGTCCCCGCCGCGTCGAAGGCGGCAATGAGGCGACGGGCAAGGGCGCGCGCGCCGCCGGGCTCGCCGGCGTGTAGGTGGAGGGCGCCGCAGCAGCCCTGCCCCGCCGGCACCACCACCTCCCAGCCGTTGCGCGTCAGCACCCGCACCGTGGCCCGCATCACCGGCGCGAAGGCAGTGTGCATCACGCAGCCGGCGAGCAAGCCGGCCCGCCCTCGACGTTCGCCGCGTGCCGGGTAGACCTGCCCGCGCGGCGCGAAGAACGGCCGCGAGAGGGGCGGGAGCTGCGCCTCCAGCCGCTCCAGGCGCAGGGCGCGCACCAGCCCGCCCCGGCGGGCGAGCGCCTGCAGGCCGCCGCGCTGGGCCAGCCAGGCCACCGTGCCGAGCGCGCGCACGCGCGCCAGGTCGCGCAGCAGCCAGTCAAACACGAGCCGACGCAGGATTCGTTCCCGCCACGAACGGCGCCCGCGGGCGGCACGGGCCTGCTCCACCGCGGTGCGCGCTGTCTCCAGCGCCGCGCCGTAGGCCACGCCGCTGGGGCAGGCCGGCTCGCAGGCGCGACAGCCCAGGCACTCCGCCATCTGATCGGTGAACACGGGGTCGAGCACGTCCAGCCGCCCCTCGGCCACGGCGCGCATCAGGTGCAGGCGGCCGCGCGGCGAGCTCTGCTCGCGGTACGTCTCGCGGTAGGTGGGACAGCCGGGCAGGCACAGCCCGCACTGCACGCAGGTGTTGAGGATGGCGTCGATCCTGGCGAAGATCTCTCGCTCGGCCTGGGTGAGCCGTGCCGCCGTGCTCGTCATAGCCTGCCCGTCCCTCGTCGGCCGCCCTTGGCCGCGCTCAGATCCCGCCCACGAAGCGGCCCGGCTGGAGCGTGCGCTCCGGGTCGAACCGCTGTTTGATCGCCCGCATCAGGGGCAGGCCTTCCGGCTCCTGTCCCCAGGGGCGCGCCGCGCGCTCAATCGCCGGGTCGCCCGCCACGAGCGTGACGGCGGGCCAGCGGGCGAGCAGAGTCGCCTGGGCGGCGGCGAGGCCCGCCGCCTGCCCGGTGTCGACGGCAACCAGGCGCGCGTAGACCGGCCCACTCCCGGCCCGCGCCCAGCGCCGCGCGCGCAGGCCATGCTCCTCCGCGGCGCGCGCGATCGCCTCCATTACCTCACCCACTGCCACCGGGCGGGTGCCGATGCTCAGCAGCGCCTCCGTCGGCGCCAGGTCATCGACGCGGGCCAGATCCACCCAGGCGCGCCAGACCCGGTCCAGTTCCGGCCCATCGACGGCGTCGCAGCGCAGGCCGTGGCCGGCGGCGTCGTGCGCCACAGTGCGCGCGTGCGCGTCCACCACGGCCGACGACCCTTCCAGCAGCACCAAACCGGCGGCGCCAGGGCCGTCCAGGCCGCAGGCGTACGCCGCCGCCTCGTCCAGCAGGTCGAGTGTGGCGACGCGCAGGGTGGAGGCCGCAATCTCCTGAAGCAGAGTGGCGACGGCGGGCAGCGGGCCGCGCGCCGCCATCAGCCGCCGGGCGGCCGGCAGCGGCGCCAGCTTGACGTTCACCTGCACGATCACGCCCAGGGTGCCCAGCGAGCCGGTGAACAGCTTGGCCAAATCGTAGCCCTGTACGTTCTTGACCACGCGGCCGCCGCTCTTGATCACGCTGCCGTCCACCAGCGCCACCCGCATGCCGATGACGAGGTCGCGCCAGCTCCCGTACAGCCAGCGGCGGGGGCCGGCGGTGGCCGTGGCCACCAGCCCGCCCAGGGTGGCGCAGTCGGGGCACGGCGCCTCGATTGGGATCTGCTGTCCCTGCGCGGCCAGCGCCTGCTGGGCGGCGGCCAGCGTCAGGCCGGCCTCCAAGCAGGCGGTGAGGTCGTCGGGCTCCCACTCCACGATGCGGGTGAGGCGCGTGGTGCGCAGCACCAGGTCCAGCCGCTCGGGTGGGGGACCCAGCCGCTGCTGCGTGCCACCGCCCCACGGCGTCACGGCCGCGCCCGCCTGCCGGGCCGTGGTCAGCACCGCGGCTACCTCATCCGGGGTCGCTGGCGTCACGGCCAGCGGCGCGGGGAGCCCGTCCACCGTGAGGCCAGGGGAAGATGCGACCTGGTCCGGCCCGACGATGCCGGCCAGCCGCTCCGCCAGCGACAGGTGATCGACGGCCGTCATGGCGTTCCTTGTGCAGCCCTCCTACCACCAGAGCGCGGCGTCCCCCGGCAGGGCGCGACGGTTGAGGTCGCGGATCTCGGCGCACTGCGCCCCGGCCGGCAGCAGCTTGTCCGGATTGAAGAGCGCGCGTGGATCGAACGTCTGGCGCAGGCAGGCCATGGCGGCCAGGTCGCGGGTGGAGAAGGCGTACGTCATCTGCTCCCGCTTCTCGATGCCGACGCCGTGCTCACCGCTGATCGCCCCGCCGAGCTCCACGCAGGTCTTAAGGATCTCGTCGCCAGCGCGCAGGGCGCGCTCGATCTGGTCCGGATAGCGGCGGTCGAACAGCAGGGTGGGGTGCAGGTTGCCGTCGCCGGCGTGGAACACGTTGGCGATCTCGATGCGGTACTCGCGCGCGATCTCCGCCACGCGGCGCATGGCCTGGGGCAGGCGGGTGCGGGGCACCACGCCGTCCTGGATGTAGTAGTTGGGCGCCATGCGGCCGATCGCCCCCGCCGCACCCTTGCGCGCCGCCCACAACGCCGCCCGCTCCGCCTCTGAGGCCGCCAGGCGCAGGCTGAAGGCCTCGTGCTCGCGGCAGATGCGGGCGATGGTCTGCAACGTCTCGTCGATACCGGCCTCCGGCCCGTCCACCTCCGCAAGGAGCACGGCGCCCGCCTCCAAAGGCAAGCCCACGTGGTAGGCGGCCTCGATGGCGCGGCAGAAGGGACCGTCGATCATCTCCAGCGCCGCCGGCACGATGCCGTGACCGATAATGCGGGAGACGGCGTTGGAGGCATCGTCGATGGTGGGGAAGGCGGCCAGGGCGGTGCGCACCGCCTCCGGGAGGCGGGTGAGGCGCACGGTGATCTGGGTGACGATGCCCAGCGTGCCCTCCGCGCCCGTGAGCAGGCCGGTGAGGTCGTAACCGGGCAGATCGGGGACGCCGCCGGTGTGGATCACCTCACCGTTGGGCAGCACCACCTCCAGGCCGAGCACATGGTTGGTGGTGACGCCGTAGGCCAGGCAGTGGGGCCCGCCGGCGTTGGTGGCCACGTTGCCGCCGATGGTGGAGATCTTCTGGCTCGAGGGGTCGGGTGCGTAGTAGTAGCCGAACGGCAACGTCCGCTCGCTTAGCTCGAGATTGATCACCCCCGGTTCCACCACCGCGCGCCGGTTGGGGATGTCGATCTCCAGGATGCGGTTCATACGCGTGAGGGCGATCACCAGCCCACCGCGTAGCGGCACGGCGCCGCCGCACAGGCCGGTGCCGGCGCCGCGCGGCACAACGGGAATGCCGGCCTCGTTAGCCAGACGCACGGCGGCCTGCACCTGGGCCGTGCTGCGGGGCAGCACGACGATATCGGGCGGATGGGTGTCGAAGCCCATGTCATACTCGTAGGCGAGCAGCTCGCCCGGCTCGCTGAACACGCCGTCGGGGCCGATCGCGGCCCGCAGGCGCGCGATGAGGGAGGCGCGGTCAAGGCTCATGGCTACCGTCCCGTCGGGCACATCGTACACCACCGGCCCGCAGCGCCGCGCGCACGAACGCCACGGGGTCAGCGGTCGCCTCGGCGCTGGCCACCAGCCGGCGCAGGTCGCGCAGGATGGCGCCAGCGGCGGCGTCCAGCTCGGCGACGTTCGCAGCGCGCGCGGCGGCGGCGCCTAGCCGGCACAGGCCGACGTCCAGCAGCAGCCGTGCCGCTTCCTCCGGCACGGCGCCGAGCAACCGCTCGTCGCTCATGAACTGCTCGGCCCAGCGTTCGCGCGCGTCGGCGATGGCGTCGTGCGACATGACATTCCCCGCGGATGGCCGGCCCTGTCGGAAAGGGTAAACCCCGCTCACACGAGTGCCGATATCCAGAATATCGGGAAGGCCGGCAACAGGCTGCACCCGAGGGGCGGCACCCTCGCCCGGCGAGAAATCGGGTTCGTTCCGGATGGGGGCTCCGGCGAACCGGGACGAGACTCGGGGCAGAAACCGAGGGAGCCAGGGCCATGTTCCGCTGCATCTTATGCGCCTTTGATACCGAGCTGGACGATGCCGTGGTGGCGAACAAGAGCGGCCGCTGCATTTGCCTGCGCTGCTACCTGCGAGAGACGGGCGGTGCTAAGACGATGGAGCAGCGGCTACGCCGCGAACTGACCGCCACGCTCGATATGCTGGAGATGACGTAGCCGCCGGCCGTCCCGCTTGACACCGGCACCGCCCGGTCCGCACACTTGTTCGCGACTGACAGCGGGATGGCCCGGCATGGGGCTGGCGGAACTGCTAGGGGCGCTGCGGGCGGCACCGGAACACCGCGACCACTTCGTGGCCTGGCACGAGATCCCGGCACGTCCTGCCCGCTACGCCGAGGCGCCGGCCGGGGTGCATCCGGACGTGCTGGTGGCCCTGCGGGCACGCGGCATCAGCCAGCTGTGGACCCACCAGGCGCAGGCCGCGGCCGCCGCTCTGCGCGGCGAGCACGTCGTCGTCGTCACCCCCACCGCCTCCGGCAAGACGCTCTGCTACAACCTGCCGGTCCTCTCCACGATCCTCCATGAGCCCGCCGCCCGCGCCCTGTACCTGTTCCCCACCAAGGCGCTGGCCCAGGACCAGCTCGACGAGCTGCACGGCCTGGTCACCGCCACCGGGCGGGACATCAAGACATTCACCTACGACGGCGACACCTCGGCCGATGCCCGCCGCGCGGTGCGCGCCGCCGGGCACATCGTCATCACCAATCCGGACATGCTGCACACGGGCATCCTGCCCCACCACACCAAGTGGCGGCGCCTGTTCGAGAACCTGCGCTTCGTGGTGATCGACGAGCTGCACGGCTACCGGGGCGTGTTCGGCAGCCACGTGGCCAACGTCATCCGCCGTCTGCGGCGCATCTGCCGCTTCTACGGTGCCGACCCGGTGTTCATCTGCTGTTCGGCGACGGTCGCTAACCCCCAGGAGCTGGCGGAGCGGCTGATCGAGGCGCCGGTGACGCTGATCGACGACAACGGCGCGCCCGCCGGCCGCAAGGTGGTGGCCATCTACAACCCACCGGTGGTGAACCGCGAGCTGGGCATTCGCCGCTCGGCGATGGCCGTCGTCCGGCGGCTGGCGAGCGCCTTCATCGCCGCCGGGGTGCAGACCATCGTCTTCGCCCCCAGCCGCGTGAGCGTGGAGCTGCTGCTCACCTATTTGCAGGGCGAGCTGCGCCAGCGCCCGGGCGAGCCGCCCGCCGTGCGCGGTTACCGAGGCGGCTACCTGCCCGCGGAGCGACGCGCCATCGAGCGCGGGCTGCGCAGCGGGGAGGTGCGCGGGGTGGTGGCCACCAACGCCCTGGAGCTGGGCATCGATATCGGCGGGCTGGAGGCGGCGGTGCTGCTCGGCTACCCCGGCTCCATTGCCAGCACCTGGCAGCAGTTCGGGCGCGCCGGCCGCCGCCACGACCTTGCCGCCGCGCTCCTGGTGACTACCTCCAGCCCGCTCAACCAGTACATCGCCGCCCACCCGGAGTTCATCCTGGGTGGGGCGCCGGAGGTAGGCCTTATCAACCCGGACAACTTTTACATCCTGGTCAGCCACCTCAAGTGCGCGGCGTTCGAGCTGCCGTTCACGGCCGGCGAGCGCTTCGGCCCCAACACCGATCTCCTGCTCGACCTGCTGGTGGAAGAGGGGCTGTTGCACCGTGAGGGCCACCGCTACCACTGGATGGCCGAGGTCTACCCGGCGGAGAACGTGTCCCTGCGCTCGGCGGCGGTGGACAACGTGGTCATCGTCGACACCGGCGACGGGCGGAACGGCCCAACACCGGTGCAGGTCGCACCCGAAGAGCGCGCGGCGCGGGGCGGGCGCCAGGGGCGGCCGACGGTCATCGGTGAGGTGGACCGCGCATCGGCACCGATGCTGGTGCACACCGGCGCCATCTACATGCACGGCGGGCGCCAGTACCATGTGGACCGGCTTGATCTCGCCGAGCGCAAGGCGTACGTGCATGCCGTGGATGTGGACTACTACACGGACGCGGAGCTGGCCGTGGACCTGGCCGTGCTCACCGAGGACCAGCGCGCGGCGGAGGGCGGGGCCGCCTGGACCTGCGGCGACGTGCGCGTCTCCTTCCAGCCCACGGTGTTCAAGAAGATCAAGCTGCACACGCACGAGAACGTGGGCTGGGAGAAACTGGACCTGCCACAAGACGACCTGCACACCCGCGCGGTGTGGCTGGCGCTGGGCGCCGGCGCGGTGGCGGGTCTCTCCGGGGAGGACGTGCAGGCGGGGGTGTGGGCGCTGGGCAACCTGCTGGTCAACGTGGCTCCGGTGTTTGTCCTGTGCGACCCGCGCGATATCCGCGTGGTGGCGCACACACGCTCGCCGCACACCGGTCTGCCCACGGTCTTCCTGTACGACACGGTGCCCGGCGGCATCGGGCTGGCGGAGCGCCTCTTCGAGCTGCGCACCGCCCTGTTGGCGGCCGCGCGCGACCATGTGCGCGCCTGTCGCTGCGCCGCCGGCTGCCCCTCGTGCGTGGGGCCGGCCAACGAGGTGGACGGCGACCCCAAGCGGGCCGCGCTGCGGTTGCTGGGACGGTTGCTGGAGCGGGATCGGTGACGTAGTGGCTCCGGGTAAGCAAGCGATGGTTTGTTGCCGGACCTGACCTGCCGCGGCGCTGCCGAGGTAGGGACGGGTGAGGGCAGGTCTCCAGGGGCGGGGAGATGAATGCCGTCATGTTGGACGAACCGCGGAGAGAGCGCCCCGCAGACGGCCTCTCGCGACGGGCACTGCTGGCGGCAATGGGCGCTGGCATCTTGGCTGCCCTCGTCGGTGGCGATGGACGGGCTCACCCCCTCTTCCAGGACGGCGACGCCAGCCATGGGCCGAGGACGACGGGCGCAGGCGAACCGGGACCATCGGCGGAGCAGCAAACCGTCGAGCCCTCCTTCTCCCAGGTAGAAGAGGTGGGGCCGTGGGAGGCGCTTTGGTACCTGGCGGGACGCCACCCGCGCTATCCCGGTGCCAACCTGGACAGCATCATGGGCTTCTCCGCGGCCAACATCCTCGAGACGATGGACACCGACGTGCTGGACGCGGTGGCCGCGCGGCGCGGCGAGGCCGCGGTGGCGACGCTATATGGGCTGATCGCGCGGCGCCTGCTGGACACCTTGCTTGCGGTGTACGGGGGGACGCCGGTGTTGCTCGCCTTGGACGCCGGCCACGGCGGTCTGCGCGGCGTGTACTTCGACCCCGGCGCCAACGGCACCGAGTACTACCACACCCGCCGCGTGGTGGAGGCGGTGGAAGCAGTGGCGGCGGAGCCCGCGTATGCTTCGATCACTATCCGCCGAATCTTCAACGACGCCATCGGCGACGATTTCGGCCTGCCAGCGCGGTATGAGCGGCACGGCGCCACCGCGCTGGTGATCCGCAATGCGCGCGCCTCCATGCTGGCCTACGAAGCGGACGCCTGGAACCGACAGCACCCGGACCGCGCGGTGGCCGTCCACGTCATCTCCGTGCACTTCAACGTCGGCTCCGGCGGCATCCTCGTCCTCCACCAGGGCGATGCCGTGCCGGAGGTGTTCCGCGAACGATCGGTGGCCTATGCGCATGCCTACGTGGACGTCGCGCGACTCGCCCTCAACGCCAGCGGCCTCCTGCCGTACCCGCTACGCCTGGCGCTGGGCACCGGCCTCTCCGATGACCGGTTACTGTATGAGCCCCCCTATCGTCTGACGGTCAACCCGTTTACCGGCGTGGACCGCGCCAAATTGCCGCGCCGCTACGCCATGCTCCAGGCATCGCTCCTGGAGCGGGACTACGCCGACGGTGCCCTGCGCTACCACCGGCTGGTGTGACGCGATGCGGCGGAGCGACGACGCGGCAGGCGCGGCACCGCGCCCAGGGCCGGCGGGGGCCGGATCGCCGGTCAGAGGACAGTACGTGACGATGATGCAGCACCCGGAGCACCTGCGCGCACGCCTGCGCGAAGCCTTGGGCGCGGGACCGCCACGCCCTCACCCCGGCCTCGCTCCGCTCGGCCACCCCTCTCCCGCTTGCGGGAGAGGGGCTGGGGGTGAGGGCCGATGGCCGCAGGCCGGGGTGGAGGTAGACCGGCCGACCGGCGAGGAGGAGGTCCACCACGTCCTGCCCGGCTTCTGGCAGGACACGCCGGTCGGCCGCGTGTTCGTGGTCGAGCGGCGATTTGCGCTGGAGCATCGGCACGGCCGCCTGCCGCTGGGGCAGGTGCTCCAAATGCCGCCCACGCTATGGGCGCGTATCGGTCGGACGCCCGCCCTGGCCGAGGCCGATCCCCGCCGCGTGGTGTTCCTCGACACGGAGACCACCGGGCTGGCGGGGGGCACGGGCACGATCGCTTTTCTCGTGGGTATCGGTCACTTTCTAGACGGCCACTTCCGTCTGCGCCAGTACTTCCTGCCCACCGTCGAGCAGGAGCGCGCCATGCTGCGCGCCCTGGCCGACTACCTGGACGGCTTTCAGGCCGTCGTCTCCTTCAACGGGAAGGCCTTCGACCTGCCGCTTTTGGAGGCACGCCTGGTGCTGGCGCGGATGCCGCGCGACCTCGCGGCCCTACCCCATCTGGACCTCCTGCACCCAGCCCGCCGCCTGTACGGCGACCGCCTCGCCTCCTGCCGCCTGACGGAGCTGGAGCAGCATCTGCTTGGCCTCACGCGGGTGGACGACGTGCCCGGCTGGGAGGTGCCCGCTCTGTACTTCCGGTACATGCGCACGCGGCGCTTCCGCGCCCTTTTGCCGGTGTTCGAGCACAACGCCACCGACGTGTTGTCGCTCGTGGCGCTCACCGCGCACCTGGCGTCTGTGCTGGCCGGCGAGGCCCGTCTCACCGGCGCCGACCGGCTGGCGCTCGGCCGGGTGTGCGAGGCCGAGGGGCGCTCCGAGGAGGCGATCATGCACTACCGCCAGGCGCTGGCGCAGGAGCTGCGACCGGTGGAGCGGCAGGAGTGCGAGCAGCGCCTTTCCCTGCTGCTCAAGCGACTGGGGCGCTGGCGCGAGGCGGCGGCGCTCTGGCAGGAAGTGGCGGCGCGGCCGGACAACCGCCTGCTCTACCCGCTCGTGGAGCTGGCCAAGTACCACGAGCGCGTCACGGGCGACCTGGCCGCGGCCCGTGCCCTGACGGAACGGGCTCTGCTGCTGCTCGAAGGCCATCACGCGCGCATCGGGTTCCGTGGGCTGGCGGCGGAGCGAGAGGCGCTCACGAAGCGGCTCACGCGGCTGGAGGGGCGCATGGCCCGCGCACGGTTGAAGAGCGAGCAGAGGAAGCGGACGCCCGCCTGACGAGGGGGAGCGGGCGGGTACGGACTCCGTGCGGCGATGCCCGCACCCGCCCACGGGCTGGAACGGGGGCAACGCGGGTTATTCCACTTTAAGGATGGTCAACGTGCGCTGGCCTGCCGGCACCTTGATGGTGACCACGTCGCCCACGGCGTGGCCGAGCAATCCGGCACCGATCGGTGACGAGGCGGAGATATGACCCCGGCTCGCGTCGGCCTCCAGCGGGCTCACGATCACGAACGTCTGTTCGCGCCCTCGCTCATCCCGGACGGTGACCCGGCTGCCCAGTCTGACCGTGGTATCCGGCTGCGGGGCGACCTCCTCGGGACGAGCGGCAAGGGCCGCCTCCAGCTCGTGGATACGGGCCTGCACCCGCGCCAGCTCCTCCTGCAAGGCGAGGTAATAACTGCTCTCTTCCCAGGCGTCGCCCTGCTCGCGCGCCTCGCGGAGCTGCGCCGTCAGGCGCGGCTCGCGCTCGTTCCGCAACTGGTTCAGCTCTGCCAACAGACGAGCGCGACCGGCACTCGTCAGCGGTGCTGCGCGCCGGACTTCATCTGCCATGACAATCCCTCCCCTTGGTCGGCTGACCGCACCACCCTCCCACCTCATTGTCGTCCCGGCGGCCGCGCGCGCGTCAAGCGGGGTGGCCGCGGGGAGCGCGTCTGCTTGACACCCGTGCGCGCGGCGCGCTACGGCAAGAGAGGGGAGCCTGTCCATCGGTCTTTCTCGATCACCCGCGTGTCGCCGGTCGCCCGTACCCCAGCGGGCATGGGGTCGGTGTGACGTGTTGCGGCGATGCGCTCGGCGCGGAGAGGCTTCCCCGGACCGCCGCTCTGGGAGGCGAAAGAATGTTCACCTGCACGTTCTGCCTGCGACCAACACCACTTGATGACGTCACCGTGGCGCTACCACCCAACCGCTGCGTGTGCTTCCGCTGCCACGCCCGTCGCCGCGGTGCTGCCCGACGCTTAAGCCCGGAGTTGCGGCGGGCGCTGTCCGAGGTGCTGGCTGCGGCTGATCCCAGCCCCCGGCGGCGTCCGGCGTCGCCGGGGACCGGCGCTCGCGGCACGTACTCGCGGCGGCGCCGGGAGGCGCGTCGACCCGGCTTGCCGCGGCGTGGTCCGCGGGGGGGATCCAGCGCCGCGCTCGGGCCGGTGCCGTTCCTGCCCCTCTGGCCCTCACCCCGGCCTTTGGCCACCCCTCTCCCGCACGTGGGAGAGGGACTGGGGGTGAGGGCGGGTCCGCCACGGTCCCGGACGATGCGCGCGCCTGCGCGTACCGGTCGAGCGATCGGGCGGGGCCGGCCGCGGCAAGCGCGCAGATAGGGTGACGACCCCACGACGGCCCGGCAGGGCCGCCTTTCTCCGGGCGCTCTGCCGGGCCGCCCGGCTCAGGCGCGCTCGGTTGGCTGGGGCGGTGCGTCCGGTGAAGCGGGCGCCTGCTCCGTCTCGGCGACCGGCTCGACCGGTCCGCCGCCGAGCAGGATTCCCTCCGGGGTCAGATACAGCTCCGATTCGCCATGATCCTCGTACCCGGCGGCGCCGCGCTCGCCCTGGCCCCAGGAAGCCATGCCGCGAAACTCCGCCGGCCCGCTGGGCCACTCCGGACCAGAGACGGGGTACACCCCGGTGCGGCCGGGCACATCGATGCGGCCGGCACCGCCCCCCGGGTTGCCGCTCTCGCGTCGGGCCTCGTCATCGGGTTGCTGCCGTTCGGGTTCCTGGGCCGATCTCATCCCTCGTTCTCCGCGTTGGGGATCCAGGCGGGGCACTTTCAGTGTAAACCGGTGTCCACGCGGGAGCGGTCGGCCCGCCAAGCTGGATACGATTTCGTTATGATCAGCGGCTGTTGCGCGGCGCGCCGATCCGGTATGCTGAGACAAACGCCCTCGGATGCCGCCCCGCCCTCAGTCGGCAGAGGCCTGCCTGTCCAGACGCTCATCGAGTTTGGCCTAACCGGCGTTTTGTGTGTGCCCGCCGTTCCGAACCGCGGGGCAGCAGCGCGGGCATGGCGAGCACACGACGATCACTCTCGATGTGAGGAAGTGGACTATGCCGACGTCATTACCGAAGGACATCGTGCAGGGTGCGGTACCCGCGCCCCACACCAGGTACAGCAACGGCCGCGGCGCTGTGGAGCGACCACTCCGCATCGCCCAGGTAGCACCGCCGGTGGAGCGGGTGCCACCGGAGCGCTATGGCGGCACGGAGCGCGTGATCGCCGTGCTGACCGAGGAGCTCGTGCGACGCGGGCACGAAGTGACGTTGTTTGCCAGCGCGGACTCGCACACCAGCGCCCGCCTGGCGCCGATTGTGGATATCCCCGTCTGGCGACACCCGCGCTACACGGATGCCCTGCCTTTTCTGATGATGGCCATCGACCAAGTTTACAGCCGGGCCGAGGAGTTCGACGTCATCCATAACCACGTGGGCTTTCTCGCCTTCCCGCGGGCGCGCGTCTCTCCGACGCCGACCGTGACCACCCTGCACGGCCGGCTCGACATCCCGGAGCTGGCGCCGCTGTTCGCCCACTTCAACGACCTGCCGCTGGTGTCGATCAGCGATGCACAGCGAGCGCCGCTGCCTCACGCCAACTGGCTGGCCACGGTGCACCACGGCATCGATCTGCAGCCGTTCACCTTCCAGCCCCGTCCCGGCGAGTATCTCGCCTTTCTCGGCCGCATCGCACCGGAAAAGGGGCTGGACACGGCCATTGAGGTGGCGCGCCGGGCGGGGATGCGGCTCAAGATCGCGGCGCGCATGCCCCTCAACATCCCGGACCCGGAGGCGCAGCGCGACTGGCGCTACTACCGGGAGGTGATCGAGCCGCTGCTCAAGTTGCCGGGGATCGAGTACATCGGTGAGGTGGGCGACGACGCCAAGTCCGCGTTCCTGGGCGGGGCGGCGGCGTTGCTCTTCCCCATCCGCTGGCCGGAGCCGTTTGGCCTGGTGATGGTGGAGGCGCTGGCCTGCGGCACACCGGTGGTCGCGCTGCGCGCCGGCTCGGTGCCGGAGGTGGTGGAGCACGGCGTGACCGGGTTTGTGGTCGAGGATGAAGCGGCCATGGTCCGGGCGCTGGACCGTCTGGGCGATATCGACCGGCGCGCCTGTCGGCGGGCGGCGGAGACCCGCTTCTCGGCGGCGGCGATGGCCGACCGCTACGAGCGCGTCTACCGGCAGGTGCTCACCGCCGAACTGTCCGCCGTGGTCGCGGCGGGATCGCGCGACCGGCGCTGAGTCGCTGCCGTTCGCTCTGGGCCGAGGGGCCCGGGGCGATGCCGCCCCGGGCCCGTGTGATTCAGCACGCCGTGTGGATCACGCTACCTCGCATCATCCTCCATCGCCACCGCGGTGGCAATTTCTACCTGATGGCCAGCATCCGCTCAATGGCCTGACGTGCCCGGGCTGCCACCTCCGGCGCCACCTCCACCCGCGGCGCGAGGTCGCGCAGCGTGTCGCGCAGCTTCGCCAGCGTGATCTGCTTCATGTAGCGGCAGACGGCGGCGTCATCGGCGGCGATGAAGCGCTTGCCCGGCATCTCCTTGTGCAGGCGATGCAGGATGCCCGTCTCCGTGGCGACGATGAACGTGTCGTTGGGCGAGGCGGCGGCGTGGCGCACCATGCCCTCCGTGGAGAGCACGTAGGTGTTGGGCGCCATCATGCCCTGGTCCTTACCCCACACGCAGGCGCTGGCGCAGCCGCACTCGGGGTGGATGAGCAGGTCCGCGCCCGCGTATTGGGCCTGCTTGGCCGCCACCTCGTCCGGGCGGATACCGGCGTGTACGTGGCACTCGCCCATCCACACGCGCATGTTCGCCCGGCCCGTACGCCGCTTGAGCCAGTCGCCCAGGAACATGTCGGGCAGGAACAGGATCTCGCGGTCCGCGGGCACCGCGCGGATCACCGCCTCGGCGTTGCCGGAGGTGCAGCAGTAGTCGGACTCGGCCTTGATGGCCGCGGTCGTATTGACGTAACTCACCACCACCGCGTCGGGGTGCTCTGCCTTCCACGCCCGCAGCTGCTCCAGGGTGATGGAGTCCGCCAAGGAGCAGCCGGCCGTCTCGTCTGGGATGAGCACCGTGCGGGTGGGGTTCAAGATCTTGGCCGTCTCGGCCATGAAGTACACGCCGCACATGGCGATCACCTCGGCGTCGGTGCGGGCCGCCTCCATAGCCAGGCCAAGCGAGTCACCCACGAAGTCCGCCACGTCCTGGACCTCGGGCACCTGGTAGTTGTGCGCGAGGATCACGGCGTTGCGCTGCCGGGCTAGCTGGCGCACCTCCTCTTGCAGGGCGCGCACCTCGGGTGGGTACGCGGCGCCGTTGAGCACGGTGAGGGCGGTCACGGGATCACCTCCACGGAGAAGTCGAGCGCGCCGGCGGAGTGGGTGAGCGCGCCCAGCGAGATGTAGTCCACCCCGGTAGCCGCGACGGCCGCCAGGTTGGCGAGGGTGATGCCGCCGCTGGCCTCCAGACGGGCGCGGCCGGCGGCATGTGTCACCGCTGCGCGCAGGCCGTCAACGTCGAAGTTGTCGAGCAAAACGAGGTCTACCCCGGCGGTCAGGGCCTCGTCCAGCTCGGCCAGGGTAGTGACCTCCACCTCCACCCGCATCCCGGGGGCGGCGCGCCGGCGCGCGGCCGTTACCGCCGCCGTGATGCCGCCGGCGGCGCGGATGTGGTTGTCCTTGATGAGGATGCCGTCATCCAGGCCGGCGCGGTGGTTGTGGCAGCCGCCCACGCGCACGGCGTACTTCTCCAGCACGCGCATCCCCGGCGTGGTCTTGCGCGTGTCCAGCACCACGGCGCCGGTGCCGGCCACGATCTCGGCCGCGCGGCGGGCCATGGTGGCCACGGCGGACAGCCGTTGCAGGAAGTTGAGGGCGGTGCGCTCGCCGGTGAGGATGGCAGCCGCCGGCCCCGCCAGCGTCGCCACCACCCGCCGCTCGCCCCAGGAGCCCTCCTCGGCCAGGGGGGTGAGGCGCACGCGCGGGTCGAGCAGGGCGAACACGGTCTCCACCACCGGTAGGCCGCACAGCACGCCCGGCGCCTTCTGCACGATCTCTGCCCGGGCCGTGGCTCCCGGCGGCACGGTGGCGGCGGTGGTGAGGTCGCCGCGGCCGATGTCCTCGGCCAGGGCCAGGCGGACGATCGGCTCGACGGCGCTCCGCGGGGGCGCCTCGGTGCGGGTCAGGGGCGGCGCGGTGGAGCCGGGGGGGCGGGCAGGGTTCATGCCGTCACCTCCTCGAAGCGGGGCTCGACGCCGCGCCGCCAATGGATGCGGCCGCGCCAGGTGGGTTTCGTCTCGGGCGCGTCGGTGCGGTAGTGCGCGCCGCGGGTTTCAGTCCGCAGCAGCGCCGCCCGCGCCACCAGCCCGGCCAGCCAGGCGTCGTGCCCGGGGCGGGCGCCGAGGTCGGCCACGAGGCGGGCCAGGCGTGGCCCGTCGCGCTCCACGCTCAGGTCGCGGTCTAGGCGCTCGCCAAGTGATAGCGCGTCGTCGTCCGGGGCGGAAGCGGTCACCACGGTGCCCGCGTCGATGGGCAGGGGAACGGTATGCCAGACAGCGGCACGGTCGGCGGGGTCGCGCAGGGCGGCGCGGGCGGCGCGGGCGCCGAACACCAGACACTCCAGCAGGGAGTTGGAGGCCAGGCGGTTGGCGCCCTGGGCGCCGGTGCAGGCCACCTCACCGGCAGCGTACAGGCCGGGCACGTCCGTGCGGCCGTCCGTGTCCGTCCGCACGCCGCCCATGCAGTAGTGGGCCGCCGGGGCGATGGGCAGGGAGTCGCGGGCCAGGTCTAGGCCCCATGCCGCGAGCTGGGCGGCGATGTTGGGGAAGCGGGCGCGCACGAAGGCCGGGTCCAGGTGGCGCAGGGACAGGAACACGGGGCCGTGCTCGCGTAGGCGGCGGGCCAGGGCGCGCGCCAGGCGGTCGCGCGGCAGGAGCGGGTCGACGACGGGCTGGCCCGTGGCGTCCACAACCTGCGCCCCCTCGCCGCGGAGCGCCTCGGTGAGCAGAAACGCGGGGCGGCCGGGTAGGGCCAGGGCCGTGGGGTGGAATTGGACGAACTCCAGGTCGGCCAGGCTGGCGCCGGCCGCCCACGCCAGCGCCAGGCCGGAGCCGCGACTCTCCGGCCCGTTGGTGGTGCGGCCCCACAGCGCGGCGTAGCCGCCGGTGGCCAGCACCACGGCACGGCCCTCAAAGCGGCGCCGACCGGAGCGCACGCCCACCACGCGACCGTCGCGAAGCAGCAGCTCCTCGGCCGGCGTGTGGGCGTGCACAGAGACGTTGAGGTGCTCCACGGCGCGGGCCACCAGGGCGGCGGTGAGCGCCTGCCCGGTGGCACCGCCGCCCGCGTGCAGGATGCGCCGGCGGGCGTGGCCGGCCTCCAGGCCCAGCTCCGGGTGCAGGGCGCCGCCGTCGAAGGGCACGCCGTCGGCGAGCAGGCGGCGGACCACGGAGCGCCCCTCTTCCACCAGCACGCCGACGGCGCGTGGGTCGTTCAAGCCGGCGCCCACGGCCAGCGTGTCGCGCGCGTGCAGGGCGGGGGAATCGTCCGCGCCCACGGCGGCGGCCACCCCGCCCTGAGCGCGGGGCGAGGAGCCGGCCATGACCGGCCCGGCGGTAAGGAGGTGAACGCGCGCACCGGCCTCGGCCGCGGCCAGGGCGGCGGAGAGCCCGGCCACGCCGGAGCCGACCACGATCAGGTCACCCGTCAGACGTTGTTGTTGCATAGCGGTTGTCCTAGGCCGGCGGACGGGGGCGCCGGTGTGCTCAATCGACAGGGTCAAGGCCGTTGCATTTCTTGGTATCCCAGGGCAGCTCCCGCTCCCAGGTGCCGAGCAGCGGGCCGCGGAAGCGGTACAGGTCACCGGGGCGGCCTACCCGCCCGGCGGCGGCGCGCTGGCCGACAGGGACTAAGGCGCCGGTGGCGAACAGGGCCGCGAACGCCTTCTTGAAGTTGCTGGTGTTGAGCCGCAGCAGCGAGGGGTCCAGGATGGCGGCGTAGACGGCGCGCAGCTCCGGCAGGGTGAACGTCTCCGGCAGGAGCTGGAAGGCGATCCAGGAGTAGCGCAGCTTGGATTGGATGCGGTTGATGGCCACGCGCAGCATATCGGCGTGGTCGAAGGCCAGGGCCTCGGCCTCGACCCGCCGCACCGGCAGCCAGTCGATGGAGGCGATGCCGGCGCCGGGGACCAGCTGCAGGTCGTCGCTGCGCACCAGCGCCACGTGCGCCACCGACACCACACGCCCGCGCGTGTCCCGGCCCGGATCGCCGAACGTGCCGAGCTGCTCGATGTACCAGTCGCGCGCATCCAGGCCGGCCTTGGTCTGCAGGGCGCGGCGGGCGGCGGCGTCGAACGTCTCCTCGGCGCGGACCAGCACGCCCGGCAGCGACCACTTGCCGGCGAACGCCGGCTCCTCGCGGCGCACCAGCAGGATCTGCCAGGCGTCCTGGATGTCCGGCGTCTTGCGCACCGTGAACACCGCCACGTCCACGGCGATCACGGCGTTGGGTTGCAGCGGGGCGCGATTGCTCGTCACGCCCGAATTCTACTCTACTAGATTCGAATTTGCCAGAGTTTTTTGAGGGGTGCTGTGGGGGCGCGGGCGCGAAAGGGGAAGGTTCAGGGCGCGCGGTAGATGCGGGTGTGGGGTTTGAACACGGCCCAGGAGAACCAGAAATGGTTCCCGTGCACCACCGGTTCAAGCTGCCGACCGGCCAGCGGCCCGGCGACGGCCTGACCGAGCAGCGTCCAGCGGCTGGCGGTCTCCGCGTCCACGAAGCCCTCCGCCTCGGCGCGGAAGGTGAGCCGGCGACCGTCCAGGACGGCGTGGTAGGCCGCGGCGGCGCCGACGTCCTTCGACTCGCGCAGCACCTCCGCGTCCAGCGGGGAGGCCGTGCCGGGCTGCCATACCACCACGATCGGTGTGCCACCCACGGTGTCGTTCACGACGCGCAGGCGCTGGAGCACGCTGAAGGGGTAGGCCACGTCTTCGCCGTTGAGCGAGACCGTGACTACGCGCTCCTTGGGTAATAGCCGTCCATCCGGTGAACCCTTGAACAGAAACGGCGGCTGGTCGGCCTCGTCGTATCCCACGTACGGGTTGATCCCATAGGGCCGCTCGTGTCCGGTCTCCTGTGAGAGCACCGCGCCCCGCGGGTAGGCCGCCTTGAAATCGCGCCAGGCGACAATGGCCGCCGGCAGAAACGCCAACCGCTTGCCGGTGAGCGCCCCGACGATCGCTTCGCCGGTGGCCTGTTGCCACCAGGACTCCGTTTGTCGGTCCCACATCACCAGATCGGAGTGCCGCAGGTTACCGGTGGTGCCGAAATCGAGCACTTGTCCCTCCACACGGCGGTCGAACACGATGGCGATGTTGCACAGGGGACAGAAGGTGACCGCCACCGGCATACCGCCCACGGTGTCATTCACGATCTCGTGCCAGATGAGGATGCGGACGGGGTAGGCCCGCGCGTCACCGTTGAGCACCAACGCGATCACCGGCTCGGTATCGCGCAGGAACCCGTCGCCAGCGGCCACGGGCAGGAATTTGGGCGCGTCTATCGGCGGGATGCCGTCGCGCGGCGGGCCGCCCGGCAGGATCTCAGAGAGCGGCACGCTGTGCCGGGAGAAGTCGGTCCGCCAGCCGCCAGTGGAGAAGGGGAACAGGTCCTTGGCCGCGCCGGCGATGGGGGTGGGCACGACGGGCGCGGGGGGCGTCGTCTCCCGCCCCAGCGGCGGCCCGCCGCGCTCGCACGCCGCGGTGAGCAGCCCTGCTACCAATAGCAGCGTCACAGCCGTGATCGGCGCGCCGGTGCTCCACCGCGGCCTGCGCATCGCCCCCCTCCCGGCGCTCTCCGGCACAGGGTATCCCCGCGTGCCGGGCGGCGTCGGTGATCGCCGTCACACAGACGTGGGGCACCGGTCGCTATCGCCCGAACCACCAGCGTCGGCCCCGTCGGCGCGGCTGCCGACCCGGCGGCGCGAGCTGAGGGGCGTTCACGGCCGCGTGGCCGTCGTCCAGGGAGCGGAGGTAGGCGTCGATGGCGGCGGCGGTGCGCCGGCCGGCGGCGATGGCCGTCACCACCAGGTCGGGGCCGTGCACGCCGTCGCCGCCGGCGAACACGCCGGGGCGAGAGGTGTGCCCGGTCTGCGGATCCACCAGCAGGCGGCCGTCGGGGCCGGTCTGGAGACCGGTGCGCGGGTCGGTGAGGAGCGGGTCGGGCACGTAGCCCAGGGCCACGATGACCAGGTCGGCCGGGACCACGAACTCGCCCTCGCCCATGCCGAAGGCGCGCTGCGGCCCCCGCCGCTCGGCCTCGTCCCAGCCCAGGCGGCGGCAGCGCACGCCCGTCACCCGGCCGCGGGCGTCGCCCTCGAAGGCCACGGCGCGCACGCGGTAGCGGAAGGTGACCCCCTCCTCGCGCGCGTGCTCGTGCTCCTCGCGCCGACCGTGCAGCTCCTCGGCCGTGCCCTCGAACAGGCAAGTGACGGAGGCGGCGCCCAGGCGGAGGGCGGCGCGCATGGCGTCCATGGCCGCGTCCGAGCCGCCCAGCACCACCACGCGCGGGCCGCGGGCGGCCGGCACCACAGCGTGCGGTGGGCGGTGCGGGTGGTACGTGGCCAGCAGGTGGCCGACGCCGGCGTTGGCGCGCAGGAGGAACTCCGTCACCGGCACGATGCCCTGCAGCTCCGTCTCGCCCGGCAGGCGGGCGGGGGCGTCCATCCCGGCGCCGATGCCCAGGTAGACGGCGTCGTGCTCGCGCAGCAGCTCGTCGATGGTCACGTCGCGGCCCACGCGCGTGTTGCAGATGAAGTCGACGCCCAGCAGGGTGAGGTGGCGCAGCTTCTGGCGCAAAATCTCGCGCGCCAGCTTGAAGGGAGGGATACCGTGCGCCAGCGCGCCGCCCGGCTCATGCCGTTGCTCGTAGACGGTGACGGTGTGCCCGCGCAGGGCCAGCAGCTCGGCCACGGTGAGCCCGGACGGCCCGGAGCCCACCACCGCCACGCGGCGGCCGGTAGGCGGGGCCGGGGTCTCCGGCAGGGGAAAACCGCCCAGGCGAGCGCGCTGCTGGTCGGCCACGAACGCCTCCAGCTTGCCGATGCTCACCGGCGGCTCCTGGCGGCCGTCCGGCCGGATGGCGAAGCCGACGGGGCAGTCGCCCTCGCACAGCCGCTCCTGGGGGCACAGCCGCCCGCACATCTCTGGCATGGTGCTCGTTTGGCGGAAGACGGCGGCGGCGCCGAGCACGTCGCCCCGTTCCAGTAGGCCGAGGGCGGTGGGGATATCGTTGTGCACGGGGCAGGCGGCCACGCACGGCGTGGTGGGGCAGTGGATGCAGCGGGCGGCCTCGATCCGCGCCCGCTCCAGGTCGAACCCTTGATAGACCTCTTCCCAGTTGCGGACCCGCTCCTCCGGCGCCTGCTTCTCGGCCGACTGGGCCGAGATCTGCAGGCGGAGGTGTACCTGGTTGCGCATGCTGGCCTCCCAACGCTCCTATTGTCCGGGTGGCCCCGGCCGGAGGGAAGCGGCGGCACGTGGCATAATGGGGCATGCTCCCCGGCTTGCCGGGGCGTCACGCCCTGCAAGGAGGTCAACCGTGCCCCAGATCTTCGACGGCCAGATCCGGTTCGGTGTGCATGCCGGGCCGCAGCACGTCACCTACGCCGAGTACCGCAACCTGTGGCAGCAGATCGAGGCCATGGGCTACGACTGGGCCTCGGTGTTCGACCACTTCATCCCCATCCAGACCGACCCGGAGGGGCCGTGCTTTGAGGGGCTGACGCTCCTGGCGGGCCTGGCGGCCCAAACCCGCCGCCTCCGCTGCGGCATCCTCGTCGTGGGCAACACCTACCGCCATCCGGCCGTGGTGGCCAACATGGCCGTGACCATCGATCACATCTCCAACGGGCGGCTGGAGCTGGGCATCGGCGCCGGCTGGTGGGAGATGGAGCACCGGGAGTACGGCATCCCGTACCACACCACCGGCCGCCGCATCCGCATGCTGGGCGAGGCGGCGAAGGTGATCAAGCTGCTGTGGACGGAGCACCGGGCCAGCTTCGCCGGCCGCTACTACACGATCACCGACGCCCTGTGCGAGCCCAAACCGGTACAGCGCCCCCTGCCGCTGTGGGTGGGCGGCCAGGGCGAGCGGCTCACCCTGCGGGTGGTGGCCGAGTCGGCCGACGGCTGGAACACCTTCCTGATGCCGGAGGAGCAGTACCGGCACAAGCTCGACGTCCTGGCCGAGCACTGCCGCGCCGTGGGCCGCGACCCGCGCGACATCCGCAAGTCGCTGGTGATCCAGGCCCTCATCGGCGAGACGGAGGCGGAGGTGCGCGAGCGCACGGAGCGCATCGCCCAGGCGCGAGGGCTGACGCCAGAGGCGTTGCGGCGGCAGGCGGTGGTGGGCACGCCGGAGCAGGCGGCCGAGCAGATCCTGCGCTATGTGGCCCTGGGCGTGGGTGATTTCCTGGTGGGGGCGCGTGTGCCCTACGACTACGCCGGCCTGCAGCTCTTCATTGAGAAGGTGGCGCCGATCGTGCGCAAGGAGGCGGAGCGTATGGCCGCCTCCGGGCCGGCGCGAACGTGAGCCGGGGTGGGCCGCTCAGGCCACCTGCGCCGCGCGCAGGCCGAGCTCGGCCAGCAGGGCGTCCACACAGCGCGGGTCCAGGCGGCTGCCGGCCTCGGCCTGGACGACGGCCACCGCCTGCGCGAGCGGCATCGCCTTGCGGTAGGGGCGGTCTGATGTGAGGGCGTCCCACACGTCGGCCACGGCGACGATGCGCGCCTCCAGGGGGATAGCCTCACCGCGGAGGCCGTCCGGATAGCCGGAGCCGTCCAGCCGCTCGTGGTGGGCGCGGATGATAGGCGCGGCCTGGGCCAGCACACCGGCGCGGACGGCGACGCGCCAGCCGCGCACGGGATGCTGCTTCATCACGTCGAACTCGGCCGGCGTGAGGGGGCCGGGCTTGCCCAGGATGCGGTTGGGGACGCCGATCTTGCCCAGGTCGTGCAATCGCCCGGCCCAGCGCAGCACCTCCATGCGCTCCTCCGGCAGGCCCACCCGCCGGGCGATGCGCACGGCCAGCTCGCCCACCCGCTCGGTGTGCGCGCCGGTCTCGCTGTCCTTGGCGGCCACGGCGGCGGCCAGGGCGGTAAGGGCGTGCGGATCGCCCGCCTGCAGGCCGCGCACGGTGTGCCGCAAAAACAGGCCTTCCACCAGCACGGCCAGGTCGCCGGCGGCGCGGTACTGCCGGAGGAGGGCGAGCACCGGCGCCAGGAAGCCGAGAAACATCACCACGTGGTACTCCCACCAGCTCGGCGCCCACAGACGGCCCTCCACCATAAAGAGCTGCGCCTCGGCCAGCAGGCCCATGCCCAGGGCCATGGTCCCCTGCAGGGGCAGGGCGGTGAGCCGGTAGGCGTGCGCGAACCGCCAGGCGGCGAAGGCCAGGCACAGCCAGGTGAGGGCGGCGATGGCATACGGCGGCCAATGGGCGATGGGCAGCCGCAGCACCGCCACGGGGGTGAAGAGCGCCGTCAACCCATACAGGGCCAGCAGCGCGGCGACGACCAGGGCGAGCAGCGTCCAGCGGTGGACGATGCCGTCGGCCAGGCGGCGGGGAAGGTCGGCACTGGCCAGGGCAAAGCACAAGGCGCTGAGCAGCAGGCTGAAATAGGCGGACAGACCGGCTACTTGCAGGCGGGCCGCCGCGCCGGCGGACGGTGCTCCATGGGCGTGCACGCCAGCGGGCGCTGCCGCTGCCATGGTCGGGCCGTACTCGCCGTACTCGTTCGCGGCTGCGTACGGCTCATCCGGGATGGAGGCGACGGTGGGCGCGGGTGCGGCCTGGGACCGGGGCATGGTGCCGAGGGCGTGGGCCAGGAACACGCCGCTCATGGTGAGGAAGCCCATGGCCAGGAAGAACGTGCGCGCGTCCGGCAGGGAGCGCACCGCCCAGGCCACGGCCGCGGCCAGCACTAGGGCCAGCGCCGACACCGCCGTGACGATCACGAAATGTCCCATCGGCGAGGGGGAGGGGCGGTCCAGCGCGGGGGTCAGGCGCAGGAGCAGGAACAGGACGAGCGGCGCGCCTAGCGTCACGCTCGCCAACCGCACCGCACCGGTGGGCACGGCCGACCCGTACTGCGCGCGGCCCTGCACCGTCACGTCTCTGCTGGACATCTCCCGTCTCGCCCCGATGTCAACGCCCCAACTACCGTAGGTATCGGGCGGTTCTCCGCGGGCTGAAGGGTCGGCGGGCGTGATGACCGGCGTATCGCGGCATGAGGGCCGGCCCCGGCCAAGAAGAAGCAACACCTCGGCCGGCGCGTCAAGGAGGTAGACCTTGCTGTTGTGACCGCGCAGGCCGTAGGTCAGGTCGACGCTGGTGCGGCCAGCAGCGCTGCCCGCCCCGGCGGGCCGAGGTCGGCCCTGGCCCCGCCGGCCGGACGCTCGGCGCGATCTGCGGTCGGGCAGTGCGGTTGGCGCGACGTTGCCCAGCGCCCGTGGCCCATGCGAGCCGCGCTCGCCCGGCCGGCTACAGCCTGGGCCGTACCTGGCGGGCGAAGCGCTCGAGCGCCGCGTAAGCGCGGGCCGGGTCGCGGAAGCTGGTTTCCAGGCACAAATGACTGACACCGGCCTGCTTATACTGGTGCAACCGCTCCAGCACGACGTCCGGGTCGTCGTCGGCGCGCAGGCCGGTGCGCACCGTCACCGCCACCGCCTCCGGCGCCCGACCGGCCTCGCGGGCGTAGGCGCGCAGCTTCGCCGCGGCCGCCGCCACCTCCTCCGGCGTCGACCCGGCCCCGTGCCATGCTTCGCCCAGTCGGGCGGCGCGGCGCAGGGCCGGCTCGGTGTTGCCGCCGATCCAGATCGGCGGGTGCGGCTGCTGCGCGGGCCGTGGGTAGGAGGCGACGTTGCCCAGGCGGTAGTAGCGGCCCTCGAAGGAGGGGTCGTCCTTCGTCCACAGGTTCTTGATCACCTGCAGGTACTCGTCCATCCGCGCGCCGCGGTGGTCGAACGGCATGGCCAGCGCCTCGAACTCCTCCTTGAGCCAGCCGGTGCCGACGCCGAGGATGAACCGTCCCCCGGAGAGGTAGTCCAGCGTGGCCATGACCTTGGCGTGCAGCACCGGGTTGCGCATGGGCAACACCAGCACCGTGGTGCCCAGCCGGGCCCGCTCGGTGACGGCGGCCACGAACAGGAGCGTGGACAGCGGCTCCAGGATGGGAAGGTCGATCCATGCCAGCCGGCCCGAGGGGTGGTAGGGGTAGCGGCTCTCGTACTGGCGCGGGATGACCACGTGGTCGCTTACCCAGAGTGAGTCGTAGCCCAGCGCCTCCATCCGCTGCGCGAACTCGATCAGGGTGGCACGGGTGGCCTGCGGGCCGACATGGGGCAGGTGGACACCGATCTGCACGTCGCTCCTCCCGAGACGATAGTGTGGCCGTCACATAAGGACACCGGTCGTCGTCTTAGCCCTCCCCCGGCAGGGCATGACGCCGGCGCTCGCGCGCCTGGAGCGCCATCACCTCCTCGAAGGCGCGGCCAAAGATGGGCGGCACCGGCCACCCCTCCAGCCCGGCGTAGGCGTCGATCTGGGCACGGTGCGCCACCTCGTGCTCCAGCATCATCATGAGCACCCGCCAGCCGGACACGCTGCCGGGCGTGTCGATCAGCGCGATGCGGCGCGCCAGCCAGTCGTCCGGCGTCTCCTCCAGGCGGCGACGGAACTCGGCGGCAGCCGCCTCCAGGTGTGGCACCCAGGCAGACCGCGCCTCCGGCCGAAACGGTAGCTCGGGGAAGAGCCAGCCTTCGCCCCGATAGGCGCTGGCGAAGTACAGGCGCGCGCCGGCGATGTGGCCCACGAGCTGGCCCATGCCCCAGCCGGCCTCTCCCGCCCGCGCCGGTGGGTGCCAGCGCGCCGCCGCTTCCGGCAGGGCCGCCACGTCGCGCGCCGTGCGCCGGAACACGGCGTCCGCATACCGAAGGAAAGCGGCGATGGACGTGATCATGGCAAGCTCCATTTGCCGAGCGATGGCGTCGCGATGGATGATAGCAGGAAGCCCGTCCGGCGGAGAGGGAGGCGTGCGGTCGGACCGAGGGACGGTGGCGCCTACCCGCGTGGTAACCGTGTCGCTGGTGATGGCCCTGGCGCTGCTGGGGGACTCGCTGCTGTATGTGGTGCTGCCGTTGCAGGCGGCGGCGCTGGGGCTGAGCGGGGTGCAGGTGGGCGTGCTGCTCAGCGCCAACCGCTTCGTGCGCATGGCGACCAACACCGGCGCGGCCCGGCTGCTGCGGCGAATGAACGCCGGCCCGCTGTTTGTCGGCGCTACGGTCCTGGCCGCGCTCACCACGGCGATGTACACGCTCACCCCCACCTTCTTCCCCTTCCTGGTCGCCCGCTTGCTCTGGGGCTTTTCTTACTCAGCCCTGCGGCTGGGCTGCTTTATCACCGTGTTGGCCACGGCTACCGCGCGCACGCGCGGGCGGCTGATGGGTCTGTACCAATCCATCTCACGCGGTGGCAGCTTTGTGGCCGTGATGGCCGGCGGCGCCCTATTCGACGCGTTCGGCTACCGGCCGGCCGTGCTGGTGATGGCTGCCGGTACCGCCCTGGCTCTGCCCCTGGCCCTGTGGCGCGGACCGATGGAGAGAAGCGGCCAGCCCGTATCGGCATCGACTCCTGAGCCGCGCCAAACCGATCCCGCGCCGGCACCGCCTGGAGCCCGGTTGCTAGCCGTGAAGTGGTCGGCGTTCGCGCTATCCTTCGTCGCGCGCGGCGTGGTCACGGCCACGCTGGCCGTCTTCTTGCGGCAGGCGTTCGGCGAGCGCCTGGGGCCCGGTGGGGCGCTGGGCGTGGCCACCCTTGCCTCGTGGCTGATCGGCGTGCGCTGGCTGGCCGAGATCGGCCTGGCCGCACCGCTGGGCGCCCTCTCTGACCGGATCGGGCGGACACGGGCGGCCATTGCCTGGCTGCTCATCGGGGCCGTGGTGACGCTGGCCCTGGCCCTGGCGCCGGCTTTGGGCGTGGCCGTGGCCGCCGCCGTGCTGCTGTTCGTGGCGTCCTCCGGGCTGGGGGCAACGCTGGATGCGGCCGCGGGCGATCTCGCCCCTGCCGGCCGCCGCGCCGAGGTGATGAGCGCCTACGTGGACTGGGCGGACATGGGGGCGGCGCTCGGCCCGCTGCTGGCGCTCAGCCTGGCCGACAACCTGGGCCTGCGCCCGACCTACGCGGCCGGGGCGCTGCTGCTGGGCCTGGGCGCGGCGGCGTTCTGGGCGACGCATCGGCCGGCGGTGTGGCGGGCGGACGCGCCGGTGGGCCGGGGCACGGTGACCGAGCGGTGATGGGATCTGCGGCCGTATTTACCCATCGCTGCGGTCGGGATACGATCGAGGCCACGCACGCGCGGTACGAGCAGGAGCGCCGAACATGAGCTTGTTTGTGGTCCGACATCAGCACGAGGCGGAGCGCTGCCCGGCGCGCGATCCGCAGATGGGCGCGATGCTGCTTCGGCACATCGCCCCTGAGAACGCCCGGAGCTTCGGCCTGAACATCCACGGCGAGGCGGTGGTGGACGGCGCGCACACGCTGTACCTGATCCTGGACGCGCCGGCGCAGGAGAACGTGGCGCGCTTCATGCAGCCGTTTGCCCAGGCCGGCAGCGTGGACATCATGCCCGCTTCTCCCTGTGACGTGGTGGTGCAGCGGCAGGGATGCGAGCCGGCCCCGGCCGCCGCCGGCGAACAGGCCTCCTGACGCGGGCCGTCCACGAGGCGTTTTGCGTGATGCCGCGCCCAGCGCCAGCGACCGGCGCTGGGCACGGTTCCTGTCCCAACGATCGGCGAACAAACGTGCGGCCCCGGTGTATACTGGCCGGCATGAACCGCACCGACCGGCTGCTGGCCATCGTGCTGGAGCTGCAGGCTCGCGGCAGCGTCCGTGCCGAGGACCTGGCGCGCACCTTCGAGGTCTCCAAGCGCACCATCTACCGGGACATCACCGCCCTCTGCGAGGCGCGCGTGCCCATCGTCGCCCTACCGGGCCGCGGCTACCGCCTGATGGAGGGCTATTTCCTGCCGCCTCTTTCCTTCACCCCGGACGAGGCGGCTATGCTCATCCTGGGAGCCCACGCCGTGCGGTTCGCCGTGGACGCCGCCTACCGCGAGGCCGCGCGCATGGCCCTGCGCAAGCTGGAGGCGGTGCTACCCCCGTCCTCCCGCGCGCGGGTGCAGGAGCTGTACCGCAGCATGCGCGTTTTCAGCGGCTGGGCCTCCCCGGAGGTCGCCGACAAACTGAGCGTGCTCCGGGACGCGATCCTGGAACGGCGCGTGGTGCGCCTGCGCTACCACTCCCCCCGCTACGAGGCGGCGCTCGAGCGCGACGTGGAGCCGTACTTCCTCCAGTTTTACCGCAACGTCTGGCACCTCTCGGCCTGGTGCCGCCTGCGCCGCGATATGCGTGAGTTCCGTCTAGACCGCATCGACCACCTGCGCGTGCTGGACGAGCGCTTCGCGCGCGATGAGGACCGCACCCAGCATGGCTGGTCCGGGCAGGCACGGGCCGCACCCCGCCTCACGGTGCGCGTGCGCTTCCGTCAGCGCGCCCTGCGCTGGGTGCGCGAGGAGCGCCACTGGGGCTTCCGCACCGAGGAGCCGGACGGGGTGATGGTGTTCGCCGTCGACGAGCCGGCCGACATCGTGCCCTGGCTGTTACGCTGGGGCGCCGCCGCCGAGGTGCTCGAGCCCCCCGAAGTGCGCCGGGCCCTCGCCGCCGAGGCGCAGCAAATTGCGAACATGTATTCGTCTCTGCTCCGTCGCTGACATACCGCTGTCACCAGCCCCGGCTACGCTGGTCGTACCGTTGGTGGCGTGTGGTGTGACGGAGGACAGACCGGTGCCCGAGCTGGAGACGTGGGCGATGTGCGTGCGGGTGGAGCGGGAGCTGGCGCTGCGCCGGGCGGAACGGCAGGCGCGGTGGGCCGTGGCCGAGCCGGGCCTGAGGGCGCGCCGATGGTGGTCGCGCCTGCGGCGCCGGCCCGCCACGCGGGTCACGGACACACACGGCGCGGTGTCGGTGCCGGCCGACCGGAAGCGGCGGCCGGCCGCGGCGGGAGGCGCAGAGCGGTGAGAGCGGCGACCGACGAACGGGTGGAGCGCGCCGACCTGTTGCGGGCACTGGAGGAGGGCTGGGGCCGGTACCTCGCCGACCTGCGACGCCTGTCGCCTACGCGGCAGGCCGCCTTCGCCCGCCTGCAGGGCTTTCCGCACCTGAGCGGCCTGCTGGCCCACCTCTGCGCCTGGTGGGAGCGCACGCTACAGGTGGTGGCGGCCATGGGTGGGGCGGACGTGCCGCATCACTACGCCCTAGACGGCGCGGCCGGCGGCGACGGCGCAGACACGCGCTACCGCGGTCGAGGGCCGGCGGAGCTGGAGAAGGAGTTCGAGCGGCTGCGCGCCGCCCTCACCGCGGTGATCCGCGCCCTGCCGGGGCGGGTGCTGGCGGATGAGCGCGTCTCCGCCTGGCTGCACGAGAGCGTGGTGGAGCACTACGCCGCCCATCGCCCGCCCTGCTGGGAAGTGGACTGAGGCTGCTCAGGCCGACGGCGCCAGCGCGCGCAGCATGGCCCAGGACTCGACCGCCTGGCCGGCGAGGTCGGTAGCGGCGGGCGCAAACGCCAAGAGCGGCGTGTCCACCCCCGCCGCCACGTACGCCTCCACCTGCGCCCGGCAGCGGGCGGCGTCGCCCACGGCGTAGAAGGCGTCCACCGCCTCATCGGGGATGGCGGCCAGGGCGCCGCGGCGGTCACCGGCGTCCCACCGCTCCCACATCTTTTGGAGCAGCGGTCCGTTGCCCAGCCACTCGTGGAACTTGCGGTACACGGGCACGTTCAGGTAGGCGGCGATCTGGCGGCGGGCCAACGCGCGGGCCGTGTCCAAGTCCTCGTGCAGGCAGACGAAGATGCGGCATACCACCTCGATCGACGCCGGGTCGCGGCCCGCCGCCCGCGCCGCCTCGCGTACCACCCGCACGACGTTGGGCACGTCCCGCGGCGCCAGCCAGTTGATGATCACGCCGTCGGCGATCTCACCGGCCAGGCGCAACATGCCAGGGCGGAGCGCGGCCAGGTAGATCGGCACCGGCGCCGGCACCGGCCGCGACAGACGAAAGCCGTGCATCTGCACCGTGGTGAGCGACCAGCTCACGCGGGCGCCGCTCAGCGCCTCTCGCACCAGCTCCATCACCTCACGCGTGCGGGTGAGCGGCCGCTCGAAGGCCATGCCGTTCCAGTCACGCACGATCGTCTCGGAGGAGGAGCCGAGGCCGAGCACGAAGCGACCGGGCGCCGCCTCGGCCATGGCCAGCGCGCTCTGTGCCAGGGTCGCCGGGCCGCGTGTGAACGTGTTGGCGATGGCCGTGCCCAGCCGCATCCGTTCCGTCCAGCAGGCGGCCACGGCCAGGGGGGTGAAGATGTCCGTGCCGTCCACCTCCAGGCTCCAGGCGTCCGTGTAGCCCAGCCGCTCCGCCTCCCGCAGCACGTCCCGATGCTGCGCCAGCGTGATGCCGCTCAGGGGCAGGCTGAACCCCCATCGCGTTCCAGGCATCGCTCCTCCCCGCCCGCGTGGTATCCCTGTGCCAATAGCTCCAGTGTGTCTTCTGGTCGTTCGACCGCGAGCGCACCTAGTGTTCTCGCGGTGCCAGCAGCTCCACCCCCCGCTCTAGCAGGCGCGGCGCCGAAGGGCCGATATCCTCCCAGTGGGGGTCGGGCCGGCGGCCGCGGCGGTGCAGGCTGAGGTTCAGCCCGGTGATCAGCGCGAACTTGTACCCGGCCAGCGCCCGAAACCAGCCGATCGCCTCCGCCGGCTCGCCCATGGCTTCCTCGTACATGGCCACGATCTCCTCCGCCCGGGGGAGCGGTGCCGTCCAGCGGGCCAGCCCCACCCAGGCGTCCGGATCGCTGAACAGCGCCAGCCAGCCCACGTCCAGGCGGGTCTCGCCCACGCCGGCCAGCTCCCAGTCCAGCACGGCCACCAGCCGACCCGCGTGAAAGAGGGTGTTGCTCCACTGGTAGTCGCCGTGCAGGATGCCCTGGCGGCGCGGCGTCGGCAGGCAGGCCAGCAGCCGCTCGCGCACCTCCGGCGCGCGGGCGGTGAGCGAGGGGTCAGACGTGCGGGTGGGGTCCTGGTTGCGGGCCAGCAGCCAGTCCCAGCGCGTGACCTCCTCGGCCAGCGTCGGCGGTGGCCCCCAGTCCGGCACTTTCGCCTGCCAGTCCAGGCGGTGCAGGGCGGCCAGGGCCGCCGTCACCTGCTGAGCCATGTCCCGCAAGGCGGCAGCGTCGTACGCCACCGGCGCGCCGGTGGCGGTGCGGAAGCGGAGGGTGTCGCCCGGCAGCCGCTCCACCACCATGTAGGGGCGTTCGAACCACTCCAGGTCATCGCCGGCCCAGCGCACGCGCGGCACGGGCACCGCCGTGTCCGCCAGCGCCCGCATAATGCGCGCCTGGCGGAGCACGTCGGCGGTGCCCACCCAGCGCACGCCCGGCGGCGGCAGGCGCAGCACCAGCCGCTCCATCTGACCGGAGCCGTGGCCGAGGACAAAGCCCCAGCTAAAGCCGGCGTGCCCGGGCATCACCTCCACATCGGTCACGGTGGCCGCCGGGTCGCCGGTTTTGTTACGGCAGAAGGCGGTGAGGCGTGCCGTGAGCTCGCTCAGGTCCATGCCCCGTGCCTCACGGCCGAATCTCGCGCGCGTAGTCGATGCCGCGCTGGGGCGTGACGCGCATGATCGCCCCGGCGCGGCTGTCGTCACGCACCAGTTCCAGCAGCCCCTCGGCCACCCGCTCCGGCTTGAGCGGACCGCCGATGGCCGCCGCCCGCTCCGCGGCCAGCCGACGCTGCTCCTCGCTCCCGCGCCACAGCAGCGGCGTATCGACGTAGCTGGGGCAGATGGCGTTGACGCGGATGTTGGCCTCGTCCTTCAGGTAGGCGAGCGAGCGGGTGAAGTGGATCACGCCCGCCTTGGTGGCCGCGTACACCGGCGCGGTGGGCATGGGCAGCAGGCCGCCCATGGAGGCGGTGTTGACGATCACCCCGCCGCCGTGCGGGCGCATGGCCAGCACGCCCAGGCGGGTGCCGAGGATCACGGCGGTGAAGTTGACCTCGATCAGTCGCCGCCAGCCCTCCCCCTCGAACAGCTCGTTCGGCCCCTCGCCGATGCCGGCGTTGTTGCAGAGGATGTCCAGGCCGCCGTAGCGCTCCCGCGCCAGGCGCAGCATGCCCGCCACGTCGGCTTCACGGGTCACGTCCGCGTGCACGAAGGTGGCCGTGCCGCCCGCGGCCGTGACCAAGCGCACGGTCTCCGGGCCGCCCGTCTCGTCGATATCGGCGACAACCACCCGGGCGCCCGCGCGTGCCAGGGCGAGCGCCATGGCCCGTCCGATGCCGGAACCGGCGCCGGTCACCACCGCCACCCGGTTTGCGATCTCCATGGTTCCTGCTCCAGGCCGGGGCCGACGACGCGCTACGCGCCTTACGCCTCGGCGATGATGCGGTGCATGCGCTCGATCTGCTGCGGCACGCGCCACTCGAACTCCGCCGCCCGCGGGTTGCTGGCCGTGCCCTCCAGGTAATGGGCGTAGAGCCCTTCGAGGATGATGGCCAGCTTCCACACCGCCAGGCAGAGGTAGAAGGAGATGTGCCGCATGGAGCGGCCGGTACGCGCCTCGTAGCGGGCGATCATCTCCTCGCGGGTGAGAAAACCGGGCAGCGTGGCCGTGAGCAGGTTGCTACCCGGCTGCATCTGCGAGACCGGCAGCCCGGTCTCGCCCCAGTAGGAGAGCAGCCAGCCCAGGTCGGCCAGGGGGTCGCCCAGGGTGGCCATCTCCCAGTCGAAGATGGCCACCAGCCGTGCCGGCGCCTGGGCCGCGAACATGACGTTATCCAGCTTGTAGTCGCCGTGCACGATGGTCGGCGGGCCGGACTCCGGCAGGTGGGCGCGGAGCCAGTCGCCCACCTCGGCGATGCCGGGCAGAGGGCGGGTGCGTTGCAGGGTAAGGTCGAGCTGCCCCTGCCAGCGGCGGAGCTGGCGCTCCAGGTAGCCCTGCGGGCGGCCCAGGCCCTCCAGTCCGCGGGCGACGTAGTCCACCGCGTGCAGCTCGGCCAAGGCGTCGATCAGCTCCTCGCTGATGCGGCGCCGCTCTATCGGCGTATCGAGCGTGGGCGGCAGCTCCTCGCGGATCACCACGCCCTCCACCCGCTCCATGAGGTAAAACGGTGCGCCGATCACGTCCGGGTCCTCGCAGGCCAGCACCACGCGCGGCACGCGCACACCGGTGCCCTGCAGGCCGCTGAGCACGCGGTACTCGCGCAGCACGTCGTGCGCCGTGGGCAGGAACACGCCGCGCGGCGGGCGCCGCAGCACCCAGCGCTCCGCGCCGCGCGTGACGTAGAACGTCTCGTTGGAGAAGCCGGCCTGGTGCTTCTCCACCGCGAGCGGCGCGTCGGTGCCCGGCAGGCGCTCGGCCAGGTAGCGTTCCAGGCGGGGCACGTCGATCAGGCCGGCGAGGTCGTGCGATGCGGTCATCGGTGGCTGTCCCCGCGCCCCCTTTCCCGGTTCGAGAGAAAGGGGGCGCGACATCAGAGCGGGAGCCGTGCCATGGGTCGGGCGAGGCTACCACTCGCCCATCGCCTCCAGGAACGTGACGTCCGGGTTCTGCTGGAAGGCCCGCAGGATGCGGCGGGCGACCACCATCCGGTGCACCTCGTCTGGACCGTCGTAGATGCGGGCGGCGCGGGCGGCGCGGTACATGCTGGCCAGCGGCGTGTCCTCCGTGACGCCGAGCGCGCCGTGCACCTGGATGGCGCGGTCGATCACGTCGTGCAGCATCTTGGCGCCGTAGAACTTGATCAACGAGATCTCGACGCGCGCGTCCTCGCCCTGGTCGATCTTGTAGGCGGCGTGCTGGGTAAGCAGGCGGCAGGCCTGGATCTCGGCCGCCGAGTCGGCGATCCAGTTCTGCACCGTCTGCTTCTCGGCCAGGGTGCTGCCGAACGCCTCACGGGTGAGGGCGCGGCGGCACATCAGCTCGAAGGCGCGCTGCGCCTGGCCCAGCCAGCGCATGCAGTGGTGGATGCGCCCCGGCCCCAGGCGCTTCTGGGCGATGAGAAAGCCGTCGCCCGGGTTGCCGAGCGTGTTGGTCACCGGCACGCGCACGTTGTCGTAGATCACCTCGGCGTGGGTGCCGTAGCCGCGGCCGACGTGGCCCATCACCGGGATGTTGCGCACGATTTTGAAGCCGGGCGTGTCGGTGGGCACGATGATCTGCGTGAAGCGGCGGTGGGGCGGGGCGTCGGGGTCGGTGTTGGCCATCACGATGGCGAAGGCGGCGCCGTCGGCGGCGCTGGTGAACCACTTGTGGCCGTTGATCACCCACTCGTCGCCGTCGCGCACCGCGCGGGTGCGCAGGTTCACCGGATCGGCTCCCGAGACCTCCGGCTCGGTCATGGAAAAGCAGGAGCGGATCTCGCCGGCCACCAGCGGCTTGAGCCAGCGTTCCTTCTGCTCCGGCGTGCCGAACAGGTGCAAGACCTCGGCGTTGCCGGTGTCCGGCGCCTGACAGCCGAAGATGCGCGGCGCGTACGGGCTGCGGCCCAAGAGCTCGTTCACGTAGGCGTAGGGCAGGAAGCCGCGGCCGGTGCCGCCCGCCTCCGGCCCGATGAACAGCGCCCACATGCCCTGCTCTTTGACCTTTTGCTGGAGCTCGCGCGTCAGCGCCTCGGCCTCGTCGTTCTCGGCGCCCAGTTTGTCCTCATTGGGGTAGATGTATTCCTCCATGAAGGCGCGCACGCGGCGGCGCAGCTCTTTGATCTCCGGGGAAAGGGCAAAATCGACCATACGACGCGCTTCCTTCCTAATACATCCAGCCGGCCGCGCGGCCGGCGGTACAGGCACTTGGGGTCCGGCGGGCAGGTCAACCGGCTAAAGAGCATGGTGCACCATCCGCGCGATAGGCTCAACGTGCCGCTCAGCTCAGCGGATGGCGCGCAGGGCGGGAGCGCGTGCTGTCCACCCCAGCAGGCCGGCCAATCCCAGCAGCGCGCTGACGCTCACCGCTACCGTCGGATCGGTGACCTGGGCTGTGAGCCCAAGCAGCACCATGCCGAAGGGCAGCACGCCGATGGCCATGCTCAGCACCCCCATCGCCCGTCCGCGCATGTCCGCCTGGGCGGCGAGCAGGATGAGCGCCCCCTGGAGGGAGGCGAACCCGGCCTGCCCCAGGCCGGCGACGGCCAGGGCCACCCAGGCCAGGGGGTACCAGGGGGCGAAGGCGAAGCCGAGCAGGCCGGACATGGCGAGACCGGCGCCGGCGATGTACGTCCAGCCCCGTCCGATGCGCTCCGGCACGAAGGCGGCCACCAACATGGAGCCCACCAGGGCGCCGCAGCCCGCAGCGCTGGCCAGCGCACCGGCCCAGAAGGCGTTTGCCCCCAGCCGCTCGGCGAATACCGGCACCAGCGGCAGGTAGGTGAAGTAGCACAGGTTCATGAACACCGTCACCCCGAGAATGCCGATGATGGCCGGCTCACGGCGCACGTAGGCCAACCCCGCGACCACGTCGCGGCGCAGGGAGGGGCGCGCCCCGGACGTCGTCGCCCCCGCCGGCCGCGGCAGACCGAGGAGCGCTAGCCAGGCGGCGGCGTAGGCGAGGGCGATGAGCAGAAAGGCGTAGCCGATGCCCACGACGTTGGTGATGGCACCGCCCAGCAGTGTGCCGATCATCGTGCCGCCGGTCTGCGCCATCGCCTCCAGGGCCATAGCGTTGGTCACCCGCTCGGCGCCGACCAGGTCGAACACCAGCGCCCGCCGGCTGGTCATATCCAGCACGCCGCCTATGCCCACGGCCAGCATGAACGGGTAGACCATCCACACCCGCACGGCGCCCCCGATCACTAGCGCGGCCATGAGCAGGGCCACGGGCACCAGGGCGGCCAGCTGCGTCATGATCGTGCGGCGGCGGTCGAACCGGTCGGAGATGACGCCGCCCAGGATGCCGCCGAAGAACATCGGTGCGAAGAAGGCGGCGCCCACCAGTTGCACCAGCAGCGGTGAGCCGCTCAAGCGGTTGACCAGATAGCTGCCCAGGAACACCGCCATCCAGCGGGTAAGGTTCCACAGCCAGCCGCTGACCCACAGGCGAGCGTAGCCCGGCACGGCCAACGCCGCGAACACCCCGGTGGCCTCGGCGCGCTGGAGGCGGGCATGGGGCTGGACGGTGCCGTCGCGGGCTATGCGGATGCGGGCCACGGCGCTATCATACCCGACGCCGCGCGGTGACCTACCGGGCGGAGGGAGCGGCGTGCGTCCCGTCCCTGCTCCGTGCTGGTTGGTCCGTGGGTCGCTGGCTGAGAGGGTCAGGCGCGGTTCGGGCGCCGACGGAGCTCGTCGGTCTCGTGAGGGCGGGCGTAATCGTCCTCCAGCCGGTAGGTGGTGCCCACCTCAGGGGTGGAGGCCTCCACGATCTCGGCGTCCTCCAGGGCGACCAGGCGGTGCTTCTGGAAGGGGCGGATGGTGTAGCCCTTGCCCGGCTCCATCTCGATCTCGCGCAACACGCCCTGCTCGTCCTCCAGGATGAGCAGGGCACGGCCGCGGATCAGGCACTGGGTTTCCAGCTTGGCGTCGTGGTACTGGAGGCTGAGCCGTTTGCCGGCGTGGATGTGCAGGATCTTGGCGCAATACTGCGGGGTTTCCGCCCACAGGATCTCCCACCCCCAAGGCTTCTCGACGCGCCGCTGGTGCGGTCGGAGGTCGTAGCCGCGCTGCGTCTCGTATGCCATCGGGCCGTGCTCCCCCGCACGATGGAGCGTACCATAGCTTAAGCGCGCGGCTCAGGGGCGTGTGCGACCGGTTGAGAACGGGTGACCGAAGTCAGGCCACCACACCGGCGGTGCGTAGCTCGGCGATCGTCTCCGGGGCATAGCCCAGCTCGGCCAGCACCTGCTCGGTGTGCTCGCCCAGCCGCGGCACCCACGGGTCCGCCACCGGCCAGCCGTCCACGTTGAAGGGGGGCTTGAGCGCGGCCACATCGCCGGCCGGGGTGTGCAGGGTGCGCACCCGGTCGCGGGCGGTGACGGCCGGGTGGTCGAGGATGGTCCCCGGCTCGTTCTCGCGGCCGTAGGCGATGTCGGCCCGCTCCAGGCGCCCTTCTATCTCCTCCAGGGACATGTCGCTCAGGATTTCTTCCAAGAGCGGCTCCAGCGCGTCGCGGTGGGCGACGCGCAGCTCGTTGCGGGCAAAGCGCGGGTCGGTGGCCAGCTCCGGGCGGCAGAGCACCTCGTGGCAGAGGCGCACCCACTCGCGCTCGTTCTGCACGGCGAGAAAGACGCGGCGGCCGCCGCCGCAGCGGTAGGGGCCGTACGGCACAATGGAAGGGTGGCGGGCGCCGGCGCGCACCGGCGGGCGACCGGCGCGGGCGGCGACGATGGCCGGGTTCATCCACTCACCGATGGCGTCGAACAGGGTGGCGCGGATGGTGGCACCCTCGCCGGTGCGCTGCCGCCGGTACAGGGCGGTCGTGATGGCGGCGAAGGCGTAGAGGCCGGTAGCCATGTCCACCACGGAAACCCCCGCCTTGGCCGGCTGCTCCGGCGTGCCGGTCACGGCGAGCACCCCCGCCTCCGCCTGCACGATGGCGTCGTAGGCCTTGCGGCCGGCGTAGGGGCCGGCGTCGCCGTAGCCGCTGATGGCGCAGGCGATGAGGCGCGGGTAGCGGGCGCGGAGCTGGTCCACGCCCAGGCCCAGCCGCTCCATGGCGCCGGGAGCGAAGTTCTGCACCACCACGTCCGCCCGCGCCACCAGCCGCTCCACGATCTCCCGCCCGCGCGCGTCCTTCAGATCCACGGCCAGGGAGCGCTTACCGCCGTTGAGCACCACCCACCAGGAAGAAAGACCGTTGACCGCCGAGTCGTAGGCGCGGGCGAAGTCGCCCCCGTCCGGCCGCTCCACTTTCACCACGTCGGCGCCCAGGTCGGCGAGGTGGCGGGTGCATAACGGCGCCGCCACGGCCTGCTCCAGCGCCACCACGCGCAGGCCAGTGAGGGGGAGTTCGCCCATTGACACAGCCTCCTGGCCCCGGTGAGCCGGGGCCGTCACGGTCGGGTTCCGCGCTCAGCTTAGAGGGCGACGCCGGTTGCGTCGATGGGGCGGTGCCGGGCCCTCAGAACAGGTCGAAGGCGTCTCGGGGTTCCTCGGGCTCGGTGTCGACGCGCTCGGCGCAGTCGTCGGCGCTGATATCGCAGAAGCGGCACTCGCGCGAGCTGGGCACGCGCAGCGCCGGCGCCGGGTCGCCAATGATGCTCATCACGGTGCGGAAGTGCTCGCGGAAACCGTCGTCCACACAGTCGGCGGGCACGTCGACCGCGTCACCGCGGTACACCACGCGGCCGTGCATGGGGAGGGAGCTGTACGGCTTGCGGGCGTAGGGGAGCGATAGCAGGTAGATCATCATCTGGACGTGATGGGAGGGGCGGGGTGAGCCGGTTTTGCAGTCGATGACCAGGGCCGCGCCGTCCCTGACCGCCACCAGGTCGGGCCGGCCGGCGAGCACGAGGCCCGACCGGCCCTGCAGGTGGAAGGCGTTCTGGCCCTCACGCAAGACCGTCCAGCCATCGGCGGTGAGGCGGTCGGCCTCGGCCGCAAGCAGGGCGGCGTGCTGCGCCTGCCAGGTGGCCAGGTCGAACCCCGAAGGGAGGCGCGTGTAGGTGTGGTGGGCTTTGAACCAGGCGGCCCACAGGCATTGGGCCTCCCCGGCCAGGAGCCTGCTGACCCAGGTTACCCAGACGCGGGGTTGGGGTCGCGGCTGTGCCATCGCCATCTCCGGACGTTCGCCCGTAACAACCACATCGTGGCGCGGGCGTCAAGACGCGGTCGGTCAACCAAGGAAACAATTGCCGTCCGGCCGTCGTTTAACCAACAGGCAGGGTCCGTCGATAACGGGAGTAGCCGCGCGCGCGGGTATCCGTGGGCGGTGGGGCACGTGGCGTGGGGCTACCAATCTCGGCAGAGAAGTCTTGACTTGCAACGTTACAAGGTGTAGTATGTACGCTGCCACCGCTGTCCCCTCACGTAGGATTCCCAGACGGTCTGGCTGGTACGATGCTGCGCAGGCCCGTCACGGCAGGTGACGGGAAGGCGCGTTTCGACCACACCGGACGGGCGGATTGCGAATGAGTGTGAGCGTGTGGAGCAGGGGGTTGAGAGCATGACGAAGAAAATGAAGATGGACCACGACATGGACCTGCGCGATGCGGGCGCCACCGTGCTGGCGCGGCCGGAGCGGGCGCAGCGCTGGCTGGACGCCGAGCAGGAGGACGAGCTGCAGGCCCCCGTGCCGGTGTTCGAGCTGGACGAGGAGACCCTCGCGCCGGACGAGGACGGCGTGGTAGCCGGTCGCCACGCCGAGGAGGACGAGGAGGAGGCGCCGGACAACGTCCGCGCCTACCTGCGCGAGATCGGCCAGGTGAAGCTGCTGACCTTTGCCGATGAGCAGCGGCTGGCGCGGGCCATGGAGGAGGGCAATTACCTGAAGGCGCTCGACGCGCGCATCCAGGCGCAGACCGGCCGCCCGGCCACCACGCGTGAGCTGCACGAGGCGCTGCTGGCCGACCTCACGGAGCTGCGGCCGGTGCTGGCCGCGGCCGCCAAGGTGGCCGGCCTGCGCGGCAAGCCGGAGCGGCACATCGATGACCCGGCGGTACGCGCCCTCATCGACGCGGCCCCGGACGAGCGGCTGGTGCAGAAGCTGACCGCCAAGGGGCTCAGCGACGAGGAGGCGGTTCGTCAGGTGATCCGCCTGTCCACGGTGACGCGCATTCTGCCGGCCGAGCTGCGCGACGCACACGCGCCGCTGGCGGCGGTGGAGGCGCGGCTGCGCCAGGTGCGCAAGGCGGGGCAGGAGGCGGAGCAGCGGCTGATCCAGGCCAACCTGCGCCTGGTGGTGAGCGTGGCCAAGAAGTACCTGGGCCGCGGCATGCCGCTCCTGGACCTTGTCCAAGAGGGCAACCTCGGCCTGATGCGCGCGGTGCAGAAGTTCGAGTACCGGCGCGGCTTCAAGTTCAGCACCTACGCCACCTGGTGGATCCGGCAGTCCATCACCCGCGCCATCGCCGACTACGGGCGCACCATCCGGATGCCGGTGCACATGGTGGAGCTGGTGAACAAGCTGCAGCGAGTGAGCCGCCAGCTCGTGCAGCATTACGGCCGCGAGCCGAGCTTCGAGGAGATTGGCCGCGAGCTGGGGATGTCGGGCGAGCGGGTGGCCGAGATCCTGCGCGCCGCCCAGGAGACGGTCTCCCTGGAGACGCCGGTCGGCGACGAAGAGGAGTCCGAGCTGGGCGACTTCATCGAGGACACGGGCATGGTGGCGCCGGTGCAGGCGGCCACGCAGAACCTGATGAAGCTGCACGTGGCCCAGGCGCTGGCCACGCTGTCCGAGCGCGAGCAGAAGGTGCTGAAGCTGCGCTTCGGCATCGAGGACGGCCGCGCCCGCACCCTGGAGGAGGTCGGCCGGGAGCTGGGTGTGACGCGCGAGCGCATTCGCCAGATCGAGGCCAAGGCGCTGCGCACGCTGCGCCATCCGTCCCGCAGCCACACCCTCAAGGACTTCCTGGAGTAATCCCGGCGTCAGCGCGGCCCGCACCCGCGTTGCCAGAACCGCCCGGCCCGGGGCGTACGCCCCGGTCCGGGCGTTGCCGTTTCTACCCCACGAACATACCACCCGCCGGGTGCAGCATCTCGCCGGTGAAGTACGAGGCCTCGTCTGAGCAGAGGAACAGGGCGGTGGCCGCCACCTCCTCCGGCGTGCCGTAGCGGCGCATGGGGGTCAGGGATAGCGCCCAGCGGCTACGCGCCTCGTCCGCGCGCAGCATGGCCGTCATGGGCGTTTCGATGAACCCGGGGCCGATGGCGTTGACGCGAATCCCAACCGGCGCCAGCTCGATGGCCAGCGCTTTGGTGAGCATCCAGACGCCCGCCTTGCTGATGCTGTACGCCCCGCCCGGCAAGGGCAGCTTGGCCGCCACCGAGGCGATGTTGACGATCGCCCCCGGCCGGCCGTGCGCCACCAGCCAGCGCGCCACCGCCCGGTCGGAGAACAGCACGCCGTACAGGTTGACGGCCAGCACGCGCTGGAAGTGGTCGGTGGGCAGGTTGAGCAGGGGGAAGGGATCCGACTGCGGCGGCTGACCCGGCCGCGCGCCGCTGATGCCCGCGGCCGCCACCAGCAGGTCCACCGCGCCGAACGCCGCTACGCAGCGTTCCACCATGGCCTCGGTGGCCGCCTCGTCGGCGGTGTCGGTCTGGACGGCCACGGCACGGCCACCCGCCGCCTCGACCTGGCGCACCGTGTCCGCCGCACCCTCCAGGTTAAGGTCGGCCACGCACACCGCCGCCCCTTCCACCGCGAAACGCAGGGCGCACGCCCGGCCGATACCGCTGCCGCCGCCGGTGATGATCGCGATCTTGCCCGCCAGCCGTCCCGCCATCGTTCGGCCCTCATCGGTTTGTCTTGCTGACGCCGCCGTGACGCGACGCCTTCCCAGCATAGCCGCCCGCCGCCCGTCTTGACAGCCGCACCTGCCTCCCATAGGATGCGATTGTCGAGTTTATTGGTACAGAAAGTAAGCATTGGGGTGCGGCGATGCAGGCGTCGCAGGACCGACCGCCGACGCCGGAGGAGCAGCGGGTGCTGCGCGAGGTGCTGGCCGCCATCCGCTCGCTGAACTACGGCACGGTCACCCTGATCGTGCAGGACCGGCGCGTCGTCCAGCTTGACCGCACGGAAAAGCGCCGCCTGGTCTGAGCCGTCACCGAACCGGTGCTGACCGGACAACCGGAGGCCCGCTCCTGACACCCGGGGCGGGCCTCGTTGCGTTTGTGGAGGTTGCGATGTCCCGACGCCGACTGCCGGTGCTCATAGCCTTGTTCGTGTTGCCCCTCCTGGCGTGTACCCGGTCCGCGGAGCGGTCGGAGCTGACGGTGCGGCTGGGCTTTTTTCCCAACGTCACGCACGCCACCGCCCTGGTCGGCCTGGAGGCGGGGATCTTCGCCCGCCACGCGGGAAGCGGGGTGACGCTCAAACCGATGGCGTTCAACGCCGGACCCGCCGCGGTGGAGGCGCTGTTTTCGGACGCGTTGGACATCACCTACATCGGCCCCAACCCCACGCTGAACGCATTCATCCGCTCGAGGGGAGAGGCGGTTCGGGTGGTTGCCGGTGCTACCTCGGGCGGCGCCGCGTTCGTGGTGCGTCCGGAGATCGCCTCCGCCGATGACCTACGCGGCAAGAAGGTCGCGTCACCGCAGCTTGGCAACACGCAGGACGTGGCCCTGCGCCGCTGGTTGCAGACGCAGGGGCTGCGGGCCGACCTTGCGGGCGGCGGCGACGTTTCGGTGGTGCCGCAGGACAACGCGCAGACGCTGGCGGCCTTTCGCGCCGGGCAGATCGCGGGCGCGTGGGTCCCGGAGCCGTGGGCCACCCGCCTGGTGCTGGAGGGTGGCGGCAAGGTGCTGGTGGACGAGCGCGACCTGTGGCCGGGAGGCCAGTTCGTCACCACTCAGGTGGTGGTGCGCACGGCGTTCCTGCGCCGCCACCCCGACGTGGTGGAGCGGCTGCTGCGCGGCCAGGCGGAGGCCACCGCCTTCGTGAACGCCCACCCAGAGGAGGCGCAGCGTCTGGTGATCGAGGCCATCGCGCGCACCACCGGCCAGCGCCTGTCCGAGCCGGTGGTGGCGGCGGCGTGGCGGAACCTAACCTTCACGTACGACCCGCTGCCCGCCACTCTGCGCAAGGCCGCCGCCGACGCCGCCGCCCTCGGCCTGCTCGATCTGGGCGCGCTCGAACGCGCCGGGGTGGGGCTCGATGCCCTCTATGACCTGCGCCCTTTGAACAACGCCCTGCGCTTTTTGGGCCAACCGGAGGTTGCGCCGCAATGACCGAGACCGGCAGTGCCACCCTGACACCGCTTTGCTCCGACCACGCGCCGCCGACGGCTGTGGCGCTGCACGCCGTGACCAAGGTGTACGGGCAGGGCCGGGACGCGGTGCCCGCCCTCAACGGGGTGTCGTTCGCCGTGCGTGCGGGCGAGTTCGTCTGTCTGGTGGGCGCCTCGGGTTGCGGCAAGAGCACGATCCTCAACCTGATCGCCGGCCTAGACCGCCCGAGCGAGGGCACGGTGGAGGTGAGCGGGCGGACCACGCTGATGTTCCAGGATGCGGCCCTGTTTCCGTGGCTGACGGTGGAGGAGAACGTGGCCTTTCCCCTGCGCATGCAGGGGGCGCCCAAGGCACGACGGCGCGAGCAGGTGCGCGCGTTCCTGACGATGGTGCATCTACAGCATGTGGCCCGGCGCCGCCCGCACGAGCTCTCCGGCGGCATGCGCCAGCGGGTGGCGCTGGCGCGTGCCCTGGCCCAGGGGGCGCGGGTGCTGCTCATGGACGAGCCGTTCGCCGCCCTCGACGCGCTCATGCGCGACCGGCTGCACGACGAGCTGGAACGCCTGTGGCGGGAGGCCGGCCTGACCGTGGTGTTCGTCACCCACAACGTGCGCGAGGCCGTGCGCCTGGGGGACCGGGTGCTGCTGCTCGCCGCCCGCGGCGGTCGGGTGGTGGCCGAGTTCCCGGTGGCGCTGCCAAGACCGCGCCGCATCGAGTCCGCCGCCGTGGCCGAGCTGTCCGCCCTCATCACCGATGCCTTGCGCCGGGAGGTCGCCGACCATGCGGTGGCATGAGCGCGCATCCGGGCGGTTGACCCTGTTCGAGGGGCGATCCGTCTGGAGAGACGCCCTCGGCTGGGTGCGGCGTGTTGGGCGAACGCTCGGACCGCTGGCGGCCGCGCTCGCCCTGGCGCTGGCCGGATGGCAGGCGCTGGTCTGGAGCGGTTGGCGCCCCGCCTACGTGTTGCCGGGGCCGGGGCCGGTGCTGCACCGCCTGCACACCGATCTCCTGCACGGCGACCTGCTGCGCGCTACCGTCATCACGCTGCAGCGGGCGGCGGTCGGCTATACCGTCGCCCTGGTGCTGGGCATGGCCCTCGGACTGGTCATGGTGCGGGCGCGCACCCTGCGCGCCGCCCTCGGCCCGATCGTCGCTGGCCTGCAGTCCATGCCGTCCGTGGCCTGGTTTCCCCTGGCCATCCTGCTCTTTCGCCTGAGCGAGGCGGCCATCCTGTTTGTGGTCGTGCTCGGCGCCGCACCGGCCATCGCCACCGGGCTGGTGGCCGGTGCGGACCACATCCCGCCGCTGCTGATGCGGGCCGGTCGCGTGCTGGGGGCGCGCGGCTGGAACCGGTACCGGCACGTGCTCGTGCCGGCGGCGCTGCCGGGGTTCGTCGCCGGTCTCAAGCAGGGCTGGGCGTTTGCCTGGCGCAGCCTGATGGCCGGTGAGCTGCTGGTGGTGATCCCCGGCCGTCTCTCACTGGGGGTACAGCTTCAGTTCGCACGGGAGTTCTCCGACGCGGCGGGGTTGCTGGCCGCCATGATCGTGGTGCTGCTCATCGGTGTGGCTCTGGACGGGCTGGTCTTCGGCCGTATCGAGCGCGGCATCCGTGCCCGCCGCGGCCTGCTCGACCCGGGCGGGTGACCCTCTGCCGCGGCCGCGCGCCCTTGACAGCGCCGCGACCGCCGGCTAGCATCATTGTTGATTTAGTTAGTAAATAAAGTCACGTACCGTGTGAACGGTACGTGGGCTGACCGGACGACCGGAGGCCCGTCTTTTCGGCAGGGGGCGGGCCTCCGGTGTTTCTGAGGGCGTAGGTGGAAGCGAGCCTGGTGCTGGCCGGCGCCGCCACCGGCCTGCTCATCGGCCTCACGGGGATGGGCGGCGGGGCGCTCATGACGCCGTTCCTGATCGCGGTGGCCGGGGTGCGCCCGGTGTACGCCGTGGGCACCGACCTGGTGTACGCCGCCCTCACTAAGGTGCTGGGCGGCTACCGCCACCTGCGCCTGGGGACGGTGGACCGGGCGCTGGCCCTGCGCCTGGCCCTGGGCAGCGTGCCGGGGGTGCTGGCCGGCACCGCCCTGCTGGCCTGGCTGCAGGGCCACGGCGAGGCCACGGCGGACCGCTTCGTCACCCGCGCCCTGGGCGTGGCGCTCATCCTCACCGCCGTGGCCGTCTCCTGGCGCGCCTGGCGCCCCGCGCCGCCCACCGTGCGCGCCCGCGCCACCGCCGGGCGGTTGCTGGTGCCGGCGGCGTTCGTGCTCGGGGTGCTGGTGGGCGTCACCTCGGTGGGCAGCGGCAGCTTGTTCGTGGTGCTGCTGGCCTTGGCCACGTCGCTGTCGGTGGAGCGGATCGTGGGCACGGACGTGTTCCACGCCGCGCTGCTCACCCTGGCCGGGGCGGCGGCGCACTGGGGGAGCGGCACCGTGCAGCCGGAGATCGTGGTGCCGCTCCTGCTCGGCTCGCTGCCGGGTGTGTGGGTGGGCAGCACGCTGGCGGCCCGCATGCCCCGGCGGGTGCTGTCCGGCGCCGTCGCCGCGCTCCTGTTCGCTACCGGCCTGCGCTTAATCTGACCACCGGGCGGACCGCCGACGGTGCGGTCCGCGCCGGAACTTGCAGGAGGGCTCATGTCGCGAGGGTTCACGGTCTGGCTCACCGGCCTGTCCGGGGCCGGCAAGTCCACCATCGCCCAGGCGCTGGCGCCGGTGCTGCGCGCCCGCGGTCTGCGCGTGGAGGTGCTGGACGGCGACGCGGTGCGCGAGCACCTGAGCAAGGGGCTCGGCTTCTCCAAAGAGGACCGCGATACGAACATCCGCCGCATCGGCTTCGTCGCCCACCTTTTGGCGCGGAACGGCGTGGCGGTGATCACCGCCGTCATCTCCCCCTACCGGCAGACGCGGGACGAGGTGCGCTCCCTCATCGGCGATTTCGTCGAGGTGTACGTGCGTTGCTCGCTGGCGGAGGCCGCCCGCCGCGACGTGAAGGGCTTATACGCACGGGCGCTGCGCGGCGAAATCCCCAACTTCACCGGCGTCTCCGACCCGTACGAGGAGCCCCTGAACCCCGAGGTGGTGGTGGACACCGAGCGGGAGACGGTCGAGGAGAGCGTGGCCCGCATCCTGCGCGCGCTGGAGGAGCGCGGGTACGTGCCCGCGCCCGAGCTGGCCGGGGAGGTGCCGGCATGACCGCCCTGTCCCAGGTGGCGCAGGGCGAGCTGCTGGCGCCCATCCCCCCGCATGGGGGCGCGCTGCAGGAGCGGCTGCTGCCCGAGGCGGAACGGGAGGCGGCCCGCGCCCGCGCCGCCGCGCTGCCGGCGGTGGAGCTGTCCGCCCGGCAACTGGCCGACCTGGAGCTCTTGGCCGGCGGCGCCTTCAGCCCGCTCACCGGCTTCCTGGGTTGGGAGGACTACCGCGCGGTGGTGGAGGAGATGCGCCTGGCCGACGGCACCGTCTGGCCGCTGCCGGTCACCCTGGCCGTGGACCGCGACCGGGCTCGCGCCCTGCACGGCGCGGAGGAGGTGGCGCTGGCCTACGAAGGCCGGTCGCTGGCCCTGCTCCGCCTGCGCGAGGCGTACGAGTACGACAAGGCGCGTGAGGCGCGCCTGGTGTACGGCACGGACGACGCGCGCCACCCCGGCGTCGCCGCCCTGTACGGCCAGGGTGACGTGCTTCTGGCCGGCGAGGTGGACGTGTTCGACCTTCCGGAGCGCCCGTTTGCCGCCTACCGCCTGACGCCGCGCCAAACCCGTGCCGCTTTCCGCGAGCGGGGCTGGCGCACGGTGGTCGCCTTCCAGACGCGCAACCCCGTCCACCGCGCCCACGAGTACATCCAGAAGTGCGCGCTGGAGATCGTGGACGGCCTGCTCTTGCACCCACTGGTGGGGGAAACCAAGGACGATGATGTGCCGGCCACCGTGCGCCTGCGCTGCTACGAGGTGCTCCTGGCGGGCTACTACCCGCGCGACCGCGTGCTTCTGGCCGTCTTCCCGGCGGCGATGCGCTACGCCGGCCCGCGCGAGGCGGTGTTCCATGCCCTGGTGCGCAAGAACTACGGCTGCACGCACATCATCATCGGCCGCGACCACGCCGGCGTGGGCAACTACTATGGCACGTACGACGCCCAGCGCATCTTCGACCGTTTCCGGCCGGAGGAGATCGGCATCACCCCGCTCAAGTTTGAGCACACCTTCTGGTGCCGGGCCTGCGGCGGCATGGCCAGCGCCAAGGTGTGCCCGCACGACGCCGCCGAGCACGTCACCCTCTCCGGCACGCGCGTGCGCGAGCTCCTGCGCGCCGGTGAGCGGCCGCCGGCGGAGTTCACGCGCCCCGAGGTGGCCGACGTGCTGATCGCCGCCTATCGCAACGGCGCGGCGTGAGGGAGCTGGAGCAAGCGGCACGCCCTTCACCGCGGCGGGTGCCCGCGGGCAGGTGGCAGGGAGAAAGGAGCGCAACCATGGCCACCCAGACCGAACGGACGGCGAGCAACCGCTTGACGGAGCCGACGTGGGAGCTGGTGCTCAAGCGCAACTCCATCGAGCGCCTCAAGCAGGAGAAGTTCCCGCTCGATATCGTGCAGGAACTGCCGGACCTGATCGCGCGCGGCTACGAGGCCGTGCCCGAGGAGGACATCGTCCGCCTCAACTGGTGGGGGCTCACCCACGACAAGCCCAAGGTGGGCACCTTCATGGTGCGCATCAAAGTGCCGGGCGGCCGCATCACCCCCGCGCAGCTGGTGGGCATCGGCGAACTGTCGCAGCGCTACGGCAAGAACTACGGCGAGCTCACCACCCGCCAGGGGATCCAGTTCCACTGGGTGCGGCTGGATGACCTGCCGGAGGTGCTGAAGGCCATCCAGGCCACGGGCCTTACCACGGTGGGCGGCGAGGGCGACACCGTACGCAACATCACCAGCTGCCCGGTGGCGGGCGTGGACCGCGATGAGCTGTTCGACGTGCGGCCGGTGGTGGAGGCGGTGGCCCGCTTCTTCTACGGCAACCGCGACTACTCCAACCTGCCGCGCAAGCACAAGTACACCATCAGCGCCTGTCCGGCCCAGTGCAACGCGCCCGAGATCCACGACGTGGCCCTGGTGGGCGTCATCAAGGACGGGCGGCCCGGCTTCGCCGTGCGCGTGGGCGGCGGCCTCTCCGCCACGCCCCGTATCTCCCGTGACCTGGGCGTGTTCGTGCCGGTGGAGGACACTGTGGCGGTGCTGCGCGCCATCACGGACGTGTGGCAGAGCAACCTCCGCTACCGCCTCAGCCGGGCCAAGGCGCGGATCAAGTTCCTGGTGGACGACTACGGCCCCGACGGCGTGCGCGCCATGGTGGAGGAGCGGCTGGGCCGTCGCCTGGAGCCGGGCAGCGCCCCGCCGCCGGCCGCCGACACCGACCACCTGGGTGTGCACCCGCAGAAGCAGGACGGGCTGGTGTACGTGGGCGTGCCGGTGCCCATGGGCTGGGTGCGCGGCGACCAGCTCGTGGCCCTGGGCGAGCTGGTGGGCGAGTTCGGCGGCGATGTGCGGTTCACGCGCATGCAGAACCTGATCGTGACCGGGGTGCCGGCGACGCGCGTGTCGTGGCTGAAGGAACGCCTGGCGGCCATCGGCCTGAACCCGAACGGGCACCCCCTCTACGGCCGCGCCATCGCCTGCACGGACCACCGCTTCTGCAACTACTCGGTGGCGGAGACCAAGGGCAAGCTGCAGGAGATCGTGGCGGAGCTGGAGCGCCGCTTCGGCGACGCGGTGACGGAGCTGCGCGTCTACATGGACGGCTGCCCGCACGCCTGCGCGCACCACTGGGTGGGCGATATCGGCCTGCAGGGCACCACCACCCAGCACCCCACGCGCGGCGAACGGGTGGAGGCCTACGACGTCTGCCTGCGCGGCGGTCTCGGCACCCGCACCGCCATCGGCAAACCGGTGCTGCGGCGCGTGCCGGAGGACCAGATCGTGGAGCTCGTGGCCCGGCTGGTGGGGGCCTGGCTCGACGCCCGGGCGACGAACGGTGCCCTGACGTTCCGCGACTTCGTGGACGCGCGCACGGACGAGGAGCTGCAGGGCATCGCCCTGGGGCAGAGCCTGGCCGGCGAGGTCGAGGAGCAGCCCCGGCGGCCGGTGGTGCGCATCCCCGGCATGCTCCTGCCCTTCACCGATGGCGCCGACCGCGTGGAGGTGGCAGCGCGCACGGTGCGCGAGGCCCTGGCCACGTTGCGCGAGCGCTACCCACGCCTGGCGGAGCAGATCCTGGCACCCGACGGGAGTGTGCATCCGTCGTTGAACCTGTTCGTGGGCGATGAAGATATCCGCGACCTGGGCGGGCTGGAGGCGCCGCTACGCGCCGGTCAGGAGCTGATCATCCTGCCGGCCCTCTCGGGCGGCGCCCAATGAGCAATGGCAACAAAGGAGGACGGTGCGGATGGCACGGCAGGTGGTGTTTGACGACCTCGAAATCGGCGAGATCGCCGTGGAGCTGGATGACCAGGAGCCGGAGGCGGTGATCGCCTGGGCGCTGGAGACCTTCGGCGACCGGGTGGCGGTCGTGACCTCATTGCAGGCGGAGGGGATGGCCATCCTGGACATGGCGGTGCGCCTGCGCCCGGACGTGCGCGTGATCACGGTGGACACGGGGCGCCTGCCCCAGGCCACCTACGCCTTCCTGGACCAGGTGCGGGAGCACTACCCGCAGGCCCGCTTCGAGGTGCTGTTCCCCGATTACCGCGAGGTCGAGGCCCTGGTGCGCCAGCACGGCGTCAACCTGTTCTACCGCTCCGTGCCGCTGCGCCTGCTCTGCTGCCAGGTGCGCAAGGTGCGGCCGCTGGTGCGCGCCCTGGAGAACCTGGACGCCTGGATCACCGGCCTGCGTCGGGAGCAGTGGGCCTCCCGCGCCAACATCCGCAAGGTGGAGCTGGACCACGACCACGACGGCATCGTCAAGGTCAACCCCCTAGCCGACTGGACCAAGGAAGAGGTGTGGGAGTACCTGGAGGCGCACGGCGTGCCCGCGCATCCGCTCTATGCCCAGGGCTACACCAGCATCGGCTGCGACCCCTGCACCCGCCCCATCCAGCGGGGTGAGGACGACCGCGCCGGTCGCTGGTGGTGGGAGGAGGGGGCGCCCAAGGAGTGCGGCATGCACTGCCCGATCGAGACCGGCGGCTTCGAGCATGAGGCGCACGCCATCCTGGGTGATGGGCACCACGGCCAGCCGGTGCATGCCGGCAAGGAGTGATCGTTCGTGAGTCACCCCGAGCAGGCGCAGAACGTCGCCCTGAGCGAGGATGAGGCGGCGCTGGTGGTCGAGGAGGCGCTGCACCTGGCAGAGGCGCTCTCCGGCCCGAAGCGCGCCCGTACCCTGGCGCTCGCCCAGGTGTCGCGGGACGGCGCCGTGCCGGCCGAGCTGGTAGACGTGCTGGAGGGCGTGGTGGTGCTGGCCCTGCAGACGGGGCGGGCGCGGCGCCGCTACCTCGCCGAAGGCGAGCGGCTGCTCACCGAGGTGCTGCGCCGCACGCCGCGCGGCCGCGACCTGCAGGACCAACTCGCGGCCGTGAACGGCGCTCTCCGCGCCCTGGCCGGGCGACGCCTGGACGGTGTGCGCGTGGAGATGCGCACGCTGGGGCACTTCACCCTCACGCTGCAGTGCGAGGGGATGTCGCTCACCCTGGCCGTGCGCGCCGACGGCGTGCAGGTGGAGAGCGTGAGCGCGGACGGCGCGCCCGTGGTGGGGTCCGGGGCCGGCGCGGGAGGAGGTTCGTCCTGATGCCGCCTTGCGTGCTGCTGCTCGAGTCCCGCTACCCGGAGGCGCTCGCCGGTCTGGTGCGCCAGGCCGGCTGGGAGGCCGTGTGCGTGCCGGCGGTGGGGGAGGTGGAGGCGGAGCCGGAGGAGGTGCGGGCACCGCTAGAGCGGCTCTGCCGCCGCGAGGTGGCGCTGGTCGTGCTGCAGACCGGGGTCGGCACGGAGCGGCTCTCCCGCTTGGCGGAGCGGCTGGGCCTGGCAGACGAGTTTCTGCGGGCGTTGCGCGAGCTGCCCGTGGCCGTGCGCGGCCCCAAACCGACGGCCGTCCTGCACCGCTGGGGCGTGCGTCCGGCCATCGCTGCCCCCAGCCCCTACACCACGACTGAGCTGTGCCAGGCGCTCGCGAACGTGGACCTGGCCGGGCGGGCGGTGTTCGTGCAGCACTACGGTCAGATCAACGCGCCGCTGCGCGCGGCGCTCCTGCAGGGCGGCGCCACCCCCGTGGACGCCCTCCCTTACCGCTGGGCGCTGCCCGAAGACGTGGGGCCGCTCCAAGAGGCGGTGCGCGCCCTGGTCGAGGGTGTCTTTACGGCCCTGCTGGTAACGAGCCGCCCGCAGGTGCTGCACCTGTTCCAGGTGGCGGCGGACATGGGGCTCGTCGAGGCATTGCGGCAATGCCTCAACGGCACGGTGGCAGTGGCCGCCGTGGGCCCGGTGGCGCGCGGCGCCCTGGCGGAGCAGGGGGTGCCCGTGGCGGTGGAGCCGGAGCGCCCCAAGATGGCGCCGCTCGTGCAGGCCCTGCGCGCCCACCTGGCGGCCGTGCCGGCCGAGTGAGCGCAGGCCCCGGCCTGTAAGGAAGAACGACCATGCGCATCGCACCGCTGGGCCGCCGTACCGAGGGTGAGCGGGTGACCACACCCGAAGCGTACGCCCGTGCCTACCGGCAGGCGCACCCCGAGGCCGACCACGCCGCCCTGGTGGCGGCCGTGGCGCGCTGGATCGCCGCCCGCGAGCGCGCTGCGGGCGGCGGGGTGCTAGACCTGGGTGTGTGGGACGAGCGCGCCTGGTTGGAGGAGGCTGCGCGCGCCGTAGCCCGCGCCGACCCAGGTCGACCGCCGGGGCAGGTGCCGGCGCGGCCGAACGGCGCACTTTGAGGTGGCTCACGGGAGAACCTTCCCGCCGCGCGCGGCCGGACCGCTTGGCGGGCGGGATGAGGAGCGACCCCGCCCGCCGTGCCTCTCCGGCCGTGGGCCGGTGGGCTACATCTGGCTGTAGCCGGAGCCGGGCCGGTCGAAGCCGATCCCCTTGCCCTGCTCGATCAACCCGTACTGCTTGAGCACCACCTGGGAGTAGGTCACCCAGCCGGTGACCTTGTCCACCGGCTCGGAGGCGAGGATGAGCGCCGCCTTGGCCATGTACTCGGGCGGCTCGCCGCGTGGGTCGTTCATCCCCTCCACCAGGTGGTGGAACACGGTGCCGGGTGTGGGAACCACCTGCGATGGGGAGACGCAGGTGACGGAGATGCCGTACTGGTACACCTCCTCCGCCAGGCCCTGGGTAAACCGCTCCAACGCCGCCTTCTCGGCGCCGTAGCAGGTGCCGCCGCGCGTGCCGGCGCCCGGTGGGTAGGGGCCGCGGCCGGGACCGATGGCGGCGCCGGAGGAGATGTTGACGATGGCGCCGCTGCGTCGCGGGATCATGTCCTCCAGCACCAGCTTGCTCAGAATAAAGGGCGCGTGGAAGTTCACCGCCCACGAGCGCAGCCAGCGGTTGATGGGATAGTCCTTGACCGGGATGAAATACGTGAGCGCGGCGTTGTTAACCAAGACGTCAATCGGGCCGTAGATGCGCCGCGCTTCGTTCACCAGCTTCTCGCACTCCGCCGGCTCGGAGATGTTGGCGGCCACCGCCGTCGCCTCGCCGCCGGCCGCGCGGATGCGGTTCACGGTGGTCTCCAGCGAGCCTTCCAGCGGGTGCTCGCCCTCGTGCAGGGTGCGCGCCGCGCAGATCACCTTGGCGCCTTCCTCCGCGAACACGCGCGCGATCTCGGCGCCGATGCCGCGGCTGGCGCCCGTGACGATCGCCACCTTCCCGTCCAGCCTGCCCATCGGTTGTCCTCCTGAGTGTGTCTTCGGTGATGGAGCCCTGACGTGAGCGTAAACGTCGTGGCGCTGGGCGCAAGTGCCCCCGTGCCTAGGTGCCGCGACTGATATCCTGCGGGTACAGCCCCGCGCCCACCGCGCGGTCCGGGAGGCAGTCGATGCAGGAAAAGCCGATGGAGCGCAACCTGGCGCTGGAACTGGTGCGCGTCACCGAGATGGCCGCCATGGCCGCCGGCCGGTGGATGGGCCGCGGCGACAAGAACGCGGCCGATCAGGCGGCCGTGGACGCCATGCGCTACGCTCTCTCGTCGGTGGACATGGACGGGCTCGTCGTCATCGGCGAGGGGGAAAAGGACGAGGCGCCGATGCTCTACAACGGCGAACGCATCGGCAACGGCAACCCGCCGCAGGTGGACATCGCCGTGGACCCGATCGACGGCACCACGCTGTTGGCCCTCGGCCGGCCCAACGCCATCTCCGTGGTGGCCCTCACGGAGCGCGGCCAGATGCGCTGCCCGCGTGAGGTGGTGTACATGAACAAGATCGCCGTCGGCCCGGAGGCGGCCGGGGCGATCGATATCACCGCCTCGCCCACCCAGAACCTGCGCTGGATCGCCAAGGCCAAGCGGGCGGCTATTCAGGACCTGACGGTGGTGATCCTGGACCGGCCGCGCCATGAAGCGCTCATCCAGGAGGTGCGCCGCGCCGGGGCACGCGTCAAGCTGATCACGGACGGCGACATCGCCGCCGCCATCAGCACCGCCATGGCCGACACCGGCGTGGATGTGCTGATGGGTATCGGCGGCGCACCGGAGGCGGTGATCTCGGCGGCGGCGCTCAAGTGCCTGGGCGGCGAGCTGCAGTGCCAGCTCTGGCCGCGCAACGATGAGGAGCGCGAGGCGTGCCGGCGCGCCGGCCTCGACCTCGACGAGGTGTACGACATTCCCAAGCTGGTGGGCAATGGCGACACCTTCTTCGCCGCCACGGGCATCACGGATGGGGAGCTGCTGCAGGGCGTGCGCTACTTTGGCGGTGGCGCCACCACTGAATCGCTGGTCATGCGCTCCTACTCCGGCACCATCCGCTGGATCAACGCCCGCCACAACTTCAACCAGCTCGACAAGCTGGCCGTCGCCTCGGGCCGGCCGCCGTACTACGAGGGAATGCCCCTCCTCCGTGGCGGCCGTGGCCGGGTGCGCGCCGGTCGGTAAGCCTGCCGGGTGCGCTCGCGCGGCACAGGGCGGGGAAGCACAACCATGACGGGAGAGACGGGCTTCGGCGCGGGTGCGACGTATGTCTACCTCACCACCACCGGGCGGCGCACGGGTCGCCCGCACACCATCGAGATCTGGGCCGCGGCGCACGCCGGCCGGCTGTACCTGCTTGCCGGCCGGGGCGAACGCGCCGACTGGGTGCGCAATCTGGTCGAGAACCCGACCGTGCGAGTGCGCGTCGGCGCGGAGACGCGGGCCGGCGTGGCGCGGGTGGTGCGTGACCCGGAGGAGGACGCGCTCGCCAGACGCTTGCTGGCGGCCAAGTACCAGGGCTGGCGCGAGGGACAACCGCTGTCCACTTGGGCGCGCACGGCGCTCCCGGTGGCGATCGAGTTCCCCGCGTCGACGGGTTGATGGCGCGCGGTATCCCCCGGAACGTGCCACAATACGGGCCGGAAATCGTGTTTGGGAGGCGGGCCATGGACCTCGGGCTCAGCGGTAAGGTGGCGCTGGTCACCGGCGCCGGGCGCGGCATCGGTCGTGCCATCGCCATGACGCTGGCGGCGGAGGGCGCGCGCGTGGTGGTGAACGATTACTACCAGGAGCGCGCCGACGCCGTGGCCAAGGAGATCACGGCGGCGGGCGGCACGGCGCTGGGCGTCCAGGCCGATGTCACGGACTTCCAGGCGGTACGCGCCATGGTGGAGCGGGCGGTGCAGCACTTCGGCGCGCTGCACATCCTCGTGAACAACGCCGGCATCCCCGCCACCACCGGCGGGGCGGAGATGGGCGGTGGCTTCTCCGGGCCGCTGTTCAAAGAAACGGGGCCGGAGCAGTGGCGGCGGACGATGGACGTCATCACCCTGGGCACGCTCAACTGCTCGCACGCCGCCCTGCCCCACCTGATCGCGGCCGGCGGCGGCGCCATCGTCAACATCATCTCCGACGCCGGCCGGGTGGGCGAGCCGCGCCTGGTGCCCTACTCCATGGCCAAGGCGGGCGTGATCGGCTTCGCCAAGGCGCTGGCCAAGGAGGAAGGCCGCAACGGGGTGCGCGTGAACTGCATCTCGCCCGCCACCACCGAGACCGAGGCCACCACCGCCCTCTTCCGCGACCCCTCACCGGAGGGCCAGGCGCGGTTGCAGGCCATCCTCCGCCAGTACCCGCTGGGCCGCTGGCGCGGCGGCCTCGGCCGACCGCAGGACATCGCCGACGCCGTCGCCTTCCTGGTGTCCGACCGGGCGCAGTGGATCACCGGCCAGGTCCTGTCCGTCAACGGCGGCTACAGCATGGTATAGCGGGCCGAGCGGGGCCGGCCGTCATCCCCTGGGGGCGGGCCCTCACCCCCTTTCCCCCTCGCCCTCTGACGAGGGCGAGGGGGGCTGACGCCGGCGGAGCAGTTTCGCCAACGATGCTCCCCTCGCCCGCAGGGCGGGAGAGGGGCCAGGGGTGAGGGCTAGACTCGGGCCTGTTTGCTACCATGAGCGCGGATCCCCGCTCTGGAGCCGTCGCCCATGCCCTTGCCCGCCCGCTACGCCGAACAGGTGCCCGAGCTCACGGCCATCTGGTCGCCGGAAGGGTACTTTGAGGCCCAGACCAGCATCTGGCTGGCGCAGTGTGAGGCGGCGCACGAGCTGACGGGTACCCCCACCGCTGCGGAGCTGGAGCAGATCCGGGCGGCGTTGCGCCTCAGCCCCGAGGACGTGGCCGGGCTCATCGAGGCGCGCGGGCACGAGACCAACCGGTTGCTGCGCCTGGTGCAGTCGCGCCTGCCCGCCCGGCTCGGTAACCTCATCCACCGCGGCAACACCAGCAGCGACGTGCTCGATACCTCCCTGGCCCTGCAGATCCTGCGTTCGCTGGCGGTGCTGGAGGGGGACTTCCGCGCCGTGGCGGACGCCCTCGCCCAGCTCGCGCTGCAGCACGCGCACACGTTGCAGATCGCGCGCACGCACGGCCAGCACGCCGTGCCCCAGACCTTCGGGCGGCAGGTGCTGGGCTGGTACGCCGAGGTGGAGCGCTGCCTGGAGCGCATCGCCCGCGCGCGGCAGGTGATCGCCGTGGGCAAGTTCGCGGGCGAGGTGGGCACCAGCGTCTTTATCTCACCCGAGATGGAGGAGGCCACCCTGCGCCGCCTGGGCCTGGTGCCGGACCCCGCCCCCACCCAGGTGATCAGTCGCGACCGCCACGCCGAGGTGGTGGCGCTCTTGGCCGTCAACGCCGGTACGCTCTGCCGCATCGCCACCAACCTCTCCCTGCTCGCCATCACCGATGTCGGTGAGGTGCGCGAGCCGTTCGACCCGGAGACGCAGCAGGGCTCCAGCGCCATGCCGCACAAGCGCAACACCGAGCTGTGCGAGCGCATCCGCGGCCTCACTCGCCGCGTGTGGAGCGCCGCCCAGGAGGAGCTGGGCGCCATGGTGTTGTGGTTGGAGCGCGATATCAGCCACTCCTCCACCGAGCGCTTCACCTTCCCCGACGTCTTCGGCTGCCTGGCCTACAGCGCCCGCCTGCTGACCGAGGTCCTCACCGGCCTGGTGGTCTACACGGATCGGATGGCCCAGAACGTGGAGGCCACCCACGGCGCGATCTACGGCTCGCGCCTGCTCAACGCCCTCCTGGCCACGGAGCGCATCGGCCGCACCGAGGCCTACGAGCTGGTCAAGCGCCTGGCCCAACAGGCGCTGGACACCGGCGTCCACCTGCGCGAGCTGGCGGCGCGGGACCCGCAGATCACCGCGTTGTTGGGTACCCAGGACCTCGACGACCTCTTCCGCCCCGATTTCTACCTGCGCAACATCGGCGTCGCCTACCGCCGCGTTCACATGCCGTTCCCGCCGCCCCCGGCCGCCGGCACGGTATCTCCGACCGCACACGAGGCCGCACAGGGTGCCTGACGGTTGCAAAACGGTCACGAAACCTGTCATCAGCGTTCTGCGGCATCTACGGGCGGTGAGCGGGAACCTCAGCCGTTGTCAGCCGTCCTCGTCCCACTTGTTGCGCTTGCCCAAAAGGCGTAGGCGACGGAAAATCCCTGCGGTATCCGGCAGTGGTGTGGCGTCGCAAGATCGGGAGATGGTGCGACGCCACCTCGGTAGATCCCCGACGGAGACGCGGCGCCCGACGCCGTAGGCTTCGCTACACGGGTTCCGCCCCGCGGGGCGAATCCACCGAAAGGAGGCGAGCGCGCTCTGGATCGTCAACCGACCGGTGCGGTTTCCCAGCCCCGGGAGCCGCGCACAGTGCCGATACGACGCCTGCGCCCCGCCCGTCTCGTCGTCCTGGCAGCGCTGATGGTTGTGGCCGCGGCCGGCCGCACGGCCGCCTGGGCGGATGCCGTGGCCGTGGTGGTCCCGGCCGATGGGTTGCGGCTGCGGGCTGGGCCAAGCACCGAACACCCGGTACTCGATCTCATCCCCGGTGGTACGCGCCTGGCGGTGACCGGGCCCGCCGTGGCCGGCAACTGGTACCCAGTGCTCTACCGTGGCCAGAGCGGCTACGTCCTGGGCGAGTTTTTGTCCTTCGATGAGGGGGGCGCGGCGACTACCCGCAAGGCCACCGTGGCGCCGTCCGACGGGCTCAACCTGCGCGTCGCGCCGTCCGAGATGGCCGAGGTCCGCGCCGTGCTCACCGCCGGCACGGCGGTGACGGTGCTGGGCCAGCCCACGAGCGACGGTTGGGCGCTGGTCCAGGTCAACGAGATGAGCGGGTGGGTGTTCGCGGCTTACCTGAGTTTCGATCCCCCCTCGGGAGCCGGTGGGGGTGTGACCTCCGTGCTATCGCCGCCTCGGCCTGCCGGGGCAGGCGGCACGCGCGTTACGGTGCGCTACTACCATCCATCGTTTGAGGGTGAGCGCCTGGCCTGCGGTGGGGTGTACCGGGCCGACGACCCCACCATCGCGGCCACGAACTCCTGGCCCTGCGGCACGGTGCTGCGCCTCTGCCGCGGCGCGGCCTGCGTGGTGGTCACCGTGCGCGACCGGGGTGGCATGGCGGCCAACGAGGTGGACGTCTCCGCCGCGGCGTTTGCCCGCCTGGGCACGCTGGGCGAGGGGGTGATCACCGCCACCGCCGAGGTGCTCGGGCCGTAGCGCGACTGGGAGCCGGTCGGCGCTGCCCGTCAGCGTCGGCCGGCCGCGGCCAGGGGCTCAGGCGTGCGTCACCTCGTCCAGGAAGCTGAGCACCGCCTGGTTGAAGGCCTCCGGCTGGTCGATGTTGGCGGCGTGGCCGGCGTCGGCGATCACCACCTTGCGCGCGCCCGGGATCTTGTTGGCCATGTAGTCGGTGGCGTTGAGGAACGGCGTGTCCCGCTCGCCCACGATTAGCAACGTGGGCACGCGGATCGATTCCAAGCTGTTGATCACGCGCGCGTCGAACTGGGCGAGCATGCCACGTGCGGCCATCGCCAGCCCGGCGGCGGAGCGGTGGCTGGCGCGGGCGGCCTGCACCTCGGCGCTCTGCCCCAGCGCCGCGAGACCCTGCTCCTCGAACGCCTTTGCCCGCCGGTAGGCGTTCTCGTTCCACTGCGCGCGGGCCTGGTCGTTGCGGTAGCCGGGGCCGGTGTCGCAGAGGATGAGGGCGCGCACCATCCGCGAATGGGCCAGGTGGAAGGCCAGCGACATGTAGCCGCCCAGGGACAGCCCGCCGATCACCGCCTGCTCGATGTCCAGGTGCTGCAAGAGCTGGCGCATGTCCTCCACGGTGGCGGCCTCGGAGTAGTCCTCCTGGCGGGGCGGGCTGTCCGTCTGGCCGTGCCCGCGCATGTCCCAGAGGATCAGCCGGTAGCGGGCGCTCAGGGCCGGGATTTGGGGTTGCCACATCCGGCTGCTGGCGGCGTAGCCGTGGGTGAGCAGCACCGGCACGCCGTGGCCGTGGTCTTCGTAGTACACCTCGATGCCGTTAAGGCGGGCAGTGGGCACGTTTGCCTCTCCCGCGCGGCCGCTCCGCCGGCCACGCCCTTCCGCACCCCAGCGTAGAGCGGCGTATAGCGCGGGGCAAGCACCGCGACCGCCCCCACCGCCCCGCTTGCTCGGGGGTGCGAGCCCAGGCCAGCCCCCGGTGCCCGTCCTCTACTCCATCGGCTGCTCGGCGGGCGGCATCTCGTCCGAGGGCGGCTCGGCCGAGGGCGCCTCCTCCATCGCCGGCGGCTCGGCGGCGGGTGCCTCCGCCGGCGCGGCCGGGGCGCCGCCCACGGACAGGTCGAGCTGGATGAAATGGCCGGTCTGGAAGACACCGGTCTGGTCGGCCGGCACGCCGTTGACCACGAAGCGAACCGTCGCATCGTCCGTGCCGCATCCGGGGACCGTGCCGTCCGCGTTGACGTCCAGCACGTAGCGCCCGTCGTTCGTGGTGGTGGTGCGGCCGCACTCCACCTCCCCGACGTAGGCCACGACCTCGATGCCGCCGGGCGCCGGTACGCCGTTCAGGGCAACGGCGCCGTAAAACCGGGCGGGTGGCGTCTGCGCGCGGGCGGCGCGCGGCAGCGTGGCGATGAGCAGGGCGACGGCAACAGCCAGCGGGATCAGGACGGTGCGGTTTCGCACGCGACAACCTCTCCATCGTGGTGTGGTCACGGGCGGCGCGAGCGGACCGAGACCTGGGCGCACCGCCCGCGGGCGAACCCGCACGCCAGTGTACCAGCGGCCATCCCCCGCGCCAAGCTCCTTCGTGCACGGATAATTTACATAATACCTGACGCGTTTGCCGGGCGGGTGGGGCGGGCGTATACTGGGCCTGCAGTCTCATGGGGCGGGCATCCCGCTCGCCGGAGGTCTTCCGTGGCCTATCAGATCACCGATACGTGCATCGGCTGCACGGCGTGCACCAACCGCTGCCCGACGGGCGCCATCACCGGCAGCCGCGGCGTCATCCACGTCATTGACCCGAACCTCTGCATCGATTGCGGCGCCTGCGGGGTCGTCTGCCCGCCGGAAGCGATCATCGACGAGGAGGGCGACGTCTGTAAGACCTTCCGCCGCAAGGATTGGCCCAAGGCCATGGTCGTTGAGGAGAACTGCATCGGCTCCGGCTGTGAGCTGTGCATCAACGTCTGCCCCTTCGACGCCCTCTACCTGGACACCAGCGGCGAGCGGGTGGGCGACTTCTTCGGCGTGGCCACGGTCATCGAGAAACGCTGCACCGGCTGCCGCCTGTGCGAGCAGGCCTGTGGCTGGGGTGCGATCTATATCGACCCACCGCGCGACGAGCTGAAGAAAAAGCTCCTGGAAGTCGTGGCCTAGCCACCCGCTTGGGGGTGGTAACCGGGCCTGGGCCACATCGCCCAGGCCCGGTTGTGTATGAGCGGTAACCGGGATGCGCCACCCGACAACTGACATGTTTTTGTGAGCACTTGCACGACAATCATGTTCCCTTCGACAGTTCAAGTCCCTTATACTTCGACGATGTGGTAGTACACCTGAACCACCGTCGGGCTGGCCCGGTCCGACTCGCATCGTCGCCCCCTGTTCCGCACCCGGGAGCAGGGCCGCGAGGCGTACGCCGGCTGCGGCACCGGCATCCAGGTGCGAGTCGCCACGGTAGCCGGCACATAAGCTAAGGAGGCACGCCGGTCCTGTGACGAAGCCGGTGCTGGTCGTCCAGCAGCGCGCGGTGATGCGCCGACTGCTCCGCCTCAACCTGGAGCTGGAAGGGGTGCGGGTAGTGGAAGCCGCGACGGCCCACGAGTGCTTTCGCCACCTTCGCTCCCAGGCGTTCGCTGCCCTGGTGGTTGACCCTGAGGTGTTCGCCCTCCCCCGGCACGAGGCGACCCTGATCCGCACCGTTCGACGTCTCTGCCTGCCGACGCTGGTGGTGGCCAACGGGCCTGAACAGCGCCGGTTGGCCCTCCGCTTGGGCGGTGCGCCGTACATCCCCCGTCCGGACGCGTTGGAGCGTTTGGTGGCCACGGTGCTCGCCCTGATCGCGGGTGTGGCGGTACCCACCACGGTGTGACGCGCGTCACGGTACCTCGTCCGGGCTATCGTGCCCGCCGGGGCGCACTACCTACCATGGGCGGTGACGGACGGCAATGAGCGGGCACGGGTCGTGGGCGCATGGGCAGGGCGGTCCATCGGCCGGAGGGCGTGGTGCTCGTGGTCGATGACGACGCCGCGGTGCGGGAGTTCGTGCCGACGGTGCTCAGCGCTGCGGGCTATCGGGTGCTGACGGCCGCCCACGGCGGAGAAGCGCTGGAACGTATCGCCCGGCAGCGGCCCGACGTGGTCCTGCTCGACCTGGCGATGCCGGTGATGGACGGCTGGCAGGTGCGGTGGGCGCTGCGTGCTCAGGGCGTGCACGTCCCGTTGATCTTCATGAGCGCCGGGTACAACGCGCGCCTGGAGGCCGAGCGCCACAACGCCAATGGGTACCTGGATAAACCGTTCACCTCGGCCGACCTGGTCGCCGTTGTCGCCCGGTTCCTGTCCGCCGTGTCGCCCTAGGGTGCGCCACACGCTCGCGCCGGTTATGGTGAAGGCGGGGAGCAGCCCACGAGGCTCCCCGCCCGTTTGTTGTCGGACGCCCGCGAGGGTACCGGGATGAGCGACGCCGCCGACCGCGCCGTGCGCCTCTGCCTGCACCTGGTCGCCGATTGGTTGGGTGAGCGCACCGCTCAGGCGGTGCGCCTGGCGCCGGTGGCGCCGGTGCCGGATACCTGGGCAACGATCGCCGCGGGGGCGGTGGACGGCCGACCGCTGGCCGCGGCGCTGGTCTTCATCGCGCCGCCGGACGGCGAGGGGCCGTGGTACGCCGCCAAGCGGGCGTTGGAGGAGCGGCTGAGCGCACGGCAGGGGGGCGGGTACCTGATCTGGGTGCCGCAGGGCGCGGAGCTGCCGGAGCGCGAGCCGGGCGTATCTGAGTTTATCCTGCGCGCCGAGGAGACGTTGGCCCGCTTCGTGCCGGGCGGCCACGGCGAGATCCGCTTCCCCGTGGCGGTCTACCTGCGCAAGAGCGACGAGGAGGGGAGCTACGTCACGGCGCGGGGCGGGCTAGCGCCGCACTGGGCGCGGTTCACCAACCGCGTCTTCGGCCACTTCCAGCTCGACAGCCGCGAGCTGTACCGCCTGCCCGCCGGGGAAGGCCACTTGCGCGAGCTGATCGAGCGCATCGTGCAGGTGGCCGGCACCGTTGAGCTGGGGCGCACGGTGGAAGTGCCGTGCGAGGACGCCTGGGTGGCGCAACGGCTGAAGGGCGGGGCCGGGGTGGCGCTGATCGGCGAGCCGCCCGGCGCGGAGCTGTCCGCCGGCGCCGGGCTGCGTCGCTCCTTGCGCCGCGCGCTCCAGGCCGTGCGCGGCCCGCTGCTATCCGTCACCGCCGAGGCGCGCCTGGTGTGCCTGGTGGGACCCTATACCTACCGCGCCGAGCAGCCGGTGGGCACGGCCCTCTTGGGCTTTGACCCCGCCCTCTACCAGGGCATCGACCTCATCTGCCTGGCCTGTGAGGGCGAGGTGATGCCTCTCCTGGACCTGACGCGCCACCCGCTGCTGGCGCCGCGCGCCGCCGTGTAGCCGCTTAGTCGTCGGCTGTCCCGGTGCATCCGGTTTTCTCCACGCGTTGCGTGCCCGGTTGTCGGCTCCGGTCGTTTCCGGGACCGGGGGAGCCGGTCTGGTTAGGCTCCCGCTTCCTGACCGCCGGCGGCGCTCGCGTGCTCCTTGCCGCCGGTGATGGTCTGGATCTGGGCCAGGACCTTCTCGGCGGCCTCGCCGGTGCGGAGGCGGATGGTCTCCGCCAGGCGCTCGACGCGGCCGCGCGCCTGCTGGATGTCCTCGTCGGTCACGGTCGGCCACTGGGCCTTGATCTCGTCGGCGTGCGCTTCCAGCGCCTGGGCGGCGCGCGCGGCGGCGGCGCGGCGCTCGGCCAGCCACAGGCCCAGGCCGAGCCCGGCGGAGAACCCGGCCAGGGCGGCCGCACCGACGGCCCACAGCGGGACGGCGCCGCCGACCAGCCGCGCGGGGAGCGAGCGGCGCCGGCGCAGGAAGGGCAGTCCCTCCAGCAGCTCGGCGGCGGGCAATGCAGAGAGCGATATCTGGGCCAGGCGGTCGCGGACGGCCGGGGCGGCGCCGTCCGGCAGGCGCTCCAGGGCGGCGCGGGCGGCCAAGGCGGCCTCGCGGGCGCGCTGGGCGGCGGTGAGGGCGGCGTCACGGACACGATCGGCCGCGTGGTCGCCGGTGGTGGGGGTGGTACCGGTGGCGTTGTTGGCCGCGCGGTTCCCGACGCGGCCGGCGCGGCGGCCGAGCGTCAGGCGCACGCCGCGCCGGCGTTGGCGGCGGAAAGGCCAGGGGAAGCGCGGCTCGGTTCGCTGGAAGGGTGGGAACATCGTGCACCTCGTGAGGGGTCCGGCGCCGGTGAAGGCGCCGGGGCATGGGAGACGGGCGTACTGATCACGTTACAGCCTAGGGAGGCGCGCGCCGTTCGTCCATACCCCGATGGGCGCGGCGCAGACGGTGTCTGTCTGCGCGGGCCGCGCGCAGGCAACATAACCCGACGCGGGAAGCCCGGATCCGTATGCTACGATGCGCGGCGAGGATCCCTCCGCGTGTGAGGCTGTCTTGTGGTACGCGATGCGCGGCGCGTGGTGGGGAAAGGCATCCGGCTGGCCGTGGTGCTGGTGGGACTATTGACCGTTGCCATCGGTCAGTTAGGTGGTCCGACGGCTCACGCGCAACGGCTCTCAAATCTTAGCAAGACCTGTACAGGTCCGGATGGTGGTAGCACGGCATCCGTGGGCGACACAGTGACATGTGTTTTGTCGTTTGGGACTACTCTACCAACGTCTTCGCCGTTTTCAGTATCGATTACGGTGGAAAGTGGCATTGGGAACTTCCTTTTTTCTACTATTACTTCATGCTCAACGTCTCCGTCCCAAATCACGTGCACTTCGACCCTGCCAACGCCCCCCGGTCAATCTTTCACGATCGCTATATGCCCACAAAACGATCCGTCATGTGGAGGGCAATCTGTTACAGTGACAGTAAATGAGACGATTTTAATCCAATCTGTGGTTCCTGATACTATTTCACAACTAGTAAATAGCACTTCAGTGTCAGCGATTGGATTTCGGCTGGTGGCACCTGGAAAGACGTTTTTTGTAAAAATGGATGGCAGCGATGCTAATAACTGTCAGTCACGTTCATCAGCCTGTCAGACTGTGAGTAGAGCGTTACAAGTTGCACGTGACGGGGATACAATTTTGATTGTCGCCGGAACGTATCCTGTTCAAAAGACTATATTGGTGAACAAACTTGTGACAATCCAGCCGGAGGGCGGCGGAAAGGTCTTATTGGCTGCTACAGCGCCAATTGTTGTGTTTGAAGTTACTGGGCAAGGAAGTCCATCACTGCACGTGGTTATCTCCGGCCTCCAGGTCGGAGGCTGTTCGCCATCGGCGGCGTTATCATTGACCACACCTACACCAGTGTCAGGACCGGCAGGTACACCGGCGCCCGGGCTCTGTACATCCCGTATCTCTGCCAAAGCTGCGTTCCATCTCAACAACGACAGCTACACGGAGATCGCCAATAACATCATCGGCGCCGAGGATTTGCCCATCGACAACGGCATC
>Ga0101943_1000108_pt1 | contig 229619 bp, 180 predicted proteins | sample DewCreD2012metaG_5_FD_75244 | JGI IMG/M metagenome (GOLD analysis project Ga0101943, IMG submission 75244) | Hot spring sediment bacterial and archeal communities from British Columbia, Canada, to study Microbial Dark Matter (Phase II) - Dewar... ... | reverse complement strand
CCCACTGCAGGCGGGCAGCACGACCACGGGGGTTGGGATCATGGTAATGACGTATGGTTTCAACAATTTCCGGTGGACAACCGGCGGCAGCGGCCATCTGTGCTCCACGGGCGGCATGGCCAGCATAGAGAGCGATAGGCGCGATCAAACGGGCAGCAATCAGGTACAGGGCCGGCCAGCGTTTGAGAATAGTTGCCAGCACGTACCAGCCAAGCGCCATTGGCCGTCCGTGGTCGTCAACTTTACCACAATCGTGGTAGAGTGCGGCGCGCAGGAGAAACACATCTTGTTCACCTGCCGCGACCAGCGTGTAATACACGTCCAGGCAGTGCCGCTGATCGTAGCGTGGCATCTGATGAAACAGGCGCTGCTCTGCCGGCGTCAACAGATGACGCACCAGATCGTATTCGGCGGGTGTGATCCGGGCACGTACAGCGCTACGAAACTGTCGAATGCGATACGATAGTGACATGAGTGACCAGTTGCAGACGAGACACGTATCGGTTATCAATTGGGGTATTATAAACCAGGTAGGGCGGTGCGTCCGACATGCTGAGTGATGGGGCGGGTTGGTAGTGCAGAAGATGGGCACACAGCTTGCCTATGGGCTACCCTGAGAGTAAACAGAACGTGTGATCGCATGCCAGCAGCGCAGGGCAAGTGTAGAGTACTGACAAGGTAGCGCCGGTACGAGTAAGCCGTGCCGCGAACGCAACGTCAGGGTGCAAGGCGGTACGTCCCTACGGGTACCGGCAGAACAGACACTCCTGGCAAGCAATCGTCATTGGTCAACCCTTCACGGCATCCTGCTGAGTTACAGACGAGGCACCGAATCTACTCCCTGTGCGTTGGGCTTTCAGCCCGCGCTCGTGCAACACCTTACACAGCATCACGTGATTGAAAGAGAGCGGGAGGATGCTTCTCGCCTGCCCCGCTATTATTTCATAAAACGCTGTGCTGTCGCGCTCTAACAACCATCTGTGGTGCTATCACGCGCTGGATTGGTTGCCTTATTCGCTCATCATCCGCGTGTCGCGACGTTTGGAGTGCGGCAGCCATGCTGCCGCGCCAGCCTTGCTCACGAACTGGCACGTGTCAGGTCGTTGATCCGGCTGGTCACGCGAATGCAGGGTGTGCTCGTTACGATCTACGATCATGGAACCGGTCGGCAACAAATGAGATACCCTCATAGTAGCTGTTTTTTGAAACAGGTTCTACAACATCTGACTCTGTGCAATAGCCTGTGACATGGTGTATGATTTCAGAGATGACTATTGAAGAGTAATCTGGCCGCGCTAACGATTATCAAGATTTCGTCCAATAAGACATTCTGCTTACAAAATGGTTCTAGCCATTACGGAGAGAATAGCGATGGGCAATCGTTACGAAGACTGGTGGCGACAGGCAGAGGCAGATTTGCGTCATGCTCGCAATGCGCTCGACGATGGAGATTATGAGTGGAGCTGTTTCGCTGCCCAACAGGCTGCCGAAAAAGCGATCAAAGCCGTATTCCACAAACTGGGAATGGACGCCTGGGGGCATACGCTTACGGTATTGATCGGTAATTTGCCCGAGTCTATCCAGACCCCACCAGAACTGATCGATTATGCCCGTATACTTGACAAGCATTATATTCCTACCCGCTACCCAAACGGTTTCGATTCAGGAGCACCCACCGATTTCTATACTGCAACAGAGGCACACCATGCCATCCAATACGCCGAAGCCATCCTCACATTCTGTCGTCATCAAATCAATTGATCGCGCTCGTATCGAGCAGGCGGTTGAGCAGTATGTCGCCAGACTGCGTTCAGAACACCCGCAAATTGAGCGTGTGATCTGGTTCGGTTCATGGGTGAACGGTTTACCGTCACCGGGTAGTGATGTTGATCTCTGCCTGATCGTCTCTGCCACAGACAAGCCACCGCGCGAGCGAGTCGCTGACTTTTTGCCGGTTGGATTTCCGGTCGGCATTGATCTGTTCGTTTACACTCGCGAAGAATTCGCGCGGTTGCAGGAAGCACACCCTGGCTGGCACGCGAGCATTATTGCCGGTCGCGAGCTGTGAAGATTGCCGGTGATCAGCCCCAAACACATAACTCACTCCGCTATGAAGCCGCGCCTGCCACGGCAAGCGTGGTACAATGAAACCCAAGAGTATACGAACCATAGACCTGACGAATCGCACGATGAAACGACTGATCATTCTCCTCAGCCTGATCCTGGTTGCCTGCGGCACTACATCAGCGCCCAGTCAAGCGCTGGTGGTTGGTGATACACCAATAGCAGCGGAAAGTCGTCTGATCGACACCCGACCGGACTGGGCGGCTATTCCCGGCGAGATGGCCCCCGACTTTAGCTACACTCTGGCCGATGGCACATACAAATTGAGCGATCTGCGGGGCAAGCCGGTGATTGTCAACTTCTGGGCAACCTGGTGCCTGCCGTGTGTCGAAGAGATGCCGACGCTCGACGCGGCGCGGCGTACCAATCCCGACCTGGTCATTCTGGCGGTGAACCGCAATGAATCGACCGAGGCGATCAGTGCCTTTGCGCCGAAGGTCGGAGTCAGCTTCCCGCTCATCACTGACCGTGATGGCGTGATTGGTGAACGGTACGGGGTGATTAATTTGCCGACGACGTTCTTTATCAACAGCGACGGAACGATTGCCGTTCGCCACGTAGGTGCGCTCACCGCCGAACGACTGGCCGAACGATTAGCGGAGGTACGATGAGCGAGTATACACCCGATGAGATTTTGCGGATGGCCCAAGAGCGCATTGCAGCGCGCCAGGCCGAAACACGACGTCCGCTGCCGTGGGGAGCAATCTTCGCCGGTAGTTTTAGTGCGCTGCTGGTAGCGCTGCTCTTTAGTCCGGGGATGCCGCTGGAATGGAAGATGTATGCGGTTGTGCATGGCATCTGTGCACAGCAGCACAACATCTTTGTCGGTGGATTGCAATTTCCGCTTTGCGCACGTAACAGTGGCATCTACCTGAGTTTCATGCTCACCTTCATCTACCTCTACGCGATTGGGCGGGGACGGGCCGGTAAACTCCCGCCGTGGCACATCTCGCTCACCCTGGTGGCATTTGTGGCGATTATGGCGGTTGATGGCTTCAACTCGCTATTTCTCGATCTTGGCTTACCCAACTGGTACCCGCCTGACAACTTCTTGCGCACGCTCACCGGGATGGGAATGGGGATCACGATTGCGACAATGCTCCACATTGTGCTCAACAACACGCTGCGCCAAAACGTCGATCCGCAGCAGCCGGTCTTCACCCGCTGGACAGAACTCCTCGGTATCATCGCCATCGACCTGCTGGCACTGGCAGCAATTTACGGCAACCTGGGCATCACCTTCTGGCCGTTGGCCTTTCTCGCTTTCTTCGGCATCCTTGGTGTGCTCTACCTGGTGTGTCTCCTGGTAACCAGTCTGTTTATGGGGTATGAAGGAAAAGTGACCAGTATTCGCCAACTGGCGCGACCGGCAACGATTGCCCTTATCCCAACCCTGCTGATTGCCGGCACAATGTCATGGCTGCGCTTCTGGATGGAGAGTATGGGTCTTGTTATATAGATGACGAGACCGTTCGCTTTTCAGATGTAATACATCACCGTGCCATCCTGGCTGCGCTTACGCTGGCAGAGATCATCAAGCGTGATGGCAGCCAGGCGGCGTTCGATGGTGGTGCGCAACTCGCTCCAGATTTCATCGATTACGGCGCGATCAGACGGCTCGGTAGGCTGAAGATCATCGCGACCACCTTCAGCGGGCAAAATAGGACCTTCGAGGACGGTTAGCACTTCCAGGAGCGTAATCGATTCGGGGGAACGAGCGAGGAGATGACCACCCTGCGGCCCCCGGAGACTCTCGACTAAGCCGGCCCGTCGCAAGGTGATGAGCAACTGGTTGAGATAATTGACCGGAATGCCCTGGCGGATGGCAATAGCTTCGCTCTGGATCGGCCCCTCGCCGTACCGTTGCGCCAGATCGAACAGAGCACGCAGGCCATAATCGCCTTTACTTGAGATACGCATGCACCCCTCCATATAGTCAAGTAGATCACTTAACAATTGTAGCAATAAGCCCGGCATGCGTCAACATTCCCTCTTCCCAACAAACGCCAACTTGTGGTATGATATGGGCATTCCATGACGCAGTGCGTCTAAGGGTTAGGTCGCGACCAACCATACAACCCGACTTGTGCGTCACGATGTGGAGAGCGCTTTCGCTTGTGGAAAGCGCGGCTGCAATGGTCAAGGAGGACCCGATGACCTATCAGATCAAGCGCGTTGGCGTGATCGGCGCCGGCACAATGGGTGCCGCAATTGCTGCTCTGGTGGCCGGAACCGGTATTCCGGTCATCTTGCTCGATGTCCCACCCTCTTCACTTACCGCTGAGGAAGAAGCGAAAGGTCTCACCCTCAACCACCCGCAAGTCCGCAACCGGATTGTGCAGCAGGGTTTTGAGCGGATGCGCAAGGCCCGGCCAGCAAACCTCTACAGTGAGCGGACTGCCGAGCTGATCACGCTGGGCAACACTGAAGACGATTTTCACCGGCTGGCCGAATGCGACTGGATCGTCGAAGCGATTGTCGAGCAAATTGGCCCCAAGCAGGCCTTGATGGCGCGCCTGGAAGAGGTGCGCAAACCGCACGCAATCGTCACCACCAACACGTCAGGTATTCCGATCCGAATCATCGCGGAAGGGCGGAGTGAAGCCTTCCGCCGGCACTTCTTCGGCAGCCACTTCTTCAACCCACCACGGTACCTGCGGCTACTCGAAATTATTCCCGGCGACGATGCCGATCCGGCTGTGGTAGCGGCGTTCCGTCAGTTTGCCGAAGAGCGGCTGGGCAAAGGGGTAGTTATCTGCAAAGATCGCCCCAACTTTATTGGCAACCGAATCTTTGTGTACGCCGGACAGGTCCTGATCAATTATGCCCTGCAACACGGCTACCGGGTTGAAGAGGTGGATGCCCTCACCGGCCCGCTGATCGGACGCCCGAACACGGCGAGCTTCCGCCTGCTCGACCAGGTTGGGATCGATGTGATGGCTTACGTCGCCGCAAATCTGTACGATGCGATTCCCGATGACGAGAGTCGTGATGTCTACCGGCAGAATGACCTGACGCAAAAGCTGGTGGCCGCCGGCAAGCTGGGGAAGAAGGTCGGCCAGGGCTTTTACAAAGAGGTGCGGCAGAATGGGAAACGTGAATTCTGGGCGCTCGACTTGCAGACGCTCGAATATGTACCACCCCAGGGAACTGCGGCAGTTGATGAACTGATCGGTGCAGCACGTAAGATCAAATCACTCCCCGAACGCCTGCGCTTCATTCTCGGTCGGGCCGAGGAAGGTGATCGGGGTGCGCAACTGGTCGCCGCTGCCGTCTACCCAATGATGGCCTATGCTGCCCGCCGCTTACCTGAGATTGCCGACAGTGTTGCCGACGTTGATAACGCCATGCGCTGGGGTTTTGCCCACGAGCAGGGGCCATTCCAGATCTGGCAGGCGATGGGGATCGCGGAAACGGCGAGTCGGATGCGCACTTTTGGTGAGAGTCTCCCGGCGTGGGTGGATCAACTGATTGCCACCGATGGCCGTTTTTACGGTGAGATCGACGGCACGCCGGCGGCCTTTAACGTTGCGACAGGCCGACTGGAACCGATCCAGCGTGACCCACGCGCAATCGATCTGGCTGCGCTCAAAGCGGCTGGACGCGAACTGCACGGGAATGAGAGCGCCAGTGTCATCGATCTTGGTGATGGGGTGTTGTGCTTCGAGCTGCACTCGAAAGCGAACACCATTGGCGGACAGGTAATCGAGATGCTGATTAAGGCTCTCGACGAACTGGATCAGGGGCCGTGGGTTGGCATGGTGGTCGGCAATCAGGGGCCACGCTTCTCGGCAGGTCTCGATCTCAACGATGTCGGTGCAGCGGTAATGACCGGGGCCTGGGACGATATTGACGAGTACGCAGCCCTGGTTCAACAGACGTTCCGGCGCATGCGCGATAGCGCCAAACCTATTGTGAGCGCTCCGTTCGGCCAGACATTAGGCGGCGGGGTTGAACTTTCGATGCACAGTGCGGCCTCGGTTGCGGCTGCCGAAACCTACATGGGCTTTGTCGAATTCGGTGTGGGGGTGATTCCAGCCTGGGGCGGCTGCACTGAGATGAACCGGCGGATTATTGCCGCCGCCGTGCGCAACGGCAGTGATCCCCTGAAAGCCTTCCAGCAGGTCTTCGAGACAATTGCGCTGGCGAAGGTCGCCACCAGTGCTCACGAAGCCAAAGAACTTGGCCTGCTGCGGCCAACCGACCGGATTGTCTTCAACCCGGACTACCTGATCGGTGAAGCGAAACGCGAAGTGTTACGCCTGGTCGCGGAGGGATACACACCGGCAGTCACGGCGAAACCTTGCTATGCGCTAGGGCGGGATGGTCTGGCAGCGGCGCGAATTGCCATCTATCAGATGCGCGAAGGCGGCTTTGCCACGCCATACGATGCAGTGATTGCCGACAAGCTGGCCTACGTGCTGTGCGGTGGCGAACTGAGCAGCCCGCAGTGGGTTGACGATGTGTATATGCACGCGCTCGAACGGGCGATGGTACTCGAATTGCTTAAAGACCCGCGCACGCAGGCCCGCGCCCGGCATATGCTCGAACACGGTAAGCCATTGCGGAATTAAGCTGGACGTATCTTGTTGTGGGCGAGAGACGTTGCCGTTGCGATGACTGTTCACAGGCGGCAATTATACCGAGAGACATCGGGTTACAGATCATCAGCCGGAAAACCTGACGGTTCTCTCACCAAACGGCGGTAGCACAGGCTGGTAGCCTGTGCTACCGAGGCAACGAGATATGGGCCTGTTCCTTCGTAACTGAAACAGAAGTAAGACATATTCCCGGTTTTAATGGCACTCACGATGAACAAAGGAGTATCACAATGCGTGAGGCAGTAATTGTTTCTGGAGTACGTACAGCAGTCGGCAAAGCCGGTCGAGGTGCACTGCGTACCGTTCGCCCCGATGATCTGGCAGCAATCGTCGTGAAAGCGGCTATCGAACGGGCCGGCATTGATCCGGCATTGGTGGAAGACGTGATTATGGGCTGTGCAATGCCCGAAGGCGAACAGGGCCTGAACGTTGCCCGGATCGCCGCCCAACGCGCCGGCCTCCCCGACAGCGTGTGTGGCGTTACCGTCAACCGGTTCTGCGCTTCGGGATTGCAGACGATTGCGATGGCGGCCTACCAGGTTATGTCAGGGCAAAGTGATGTCGTGGTGGCCGGCGGTACCGAAAGCATGAGCATGGTACCGATGAGTGGCAACAAGTTCTCGCCGAACCCCTATCTGGCCCAGCACGATCCGGCAGTGTACATGAGCATGGGCTTAACTGCCGAGCAGGTAGCGCGGCGCTTTGAAATTGATCGTGAAGAGCAGGATGCTTTCGCCTTGCGGTCCCACCAGCGCGCACTGGCAGCACAGGCTGCCGGACTGTTCGACCGGAGCATTGTGCCGGTAGAAGTGGAGCTAGTCGAGCCGGGAGCAGACGGTCGCCCACAGCGCCGTGTCATGGTCTTCGACCGCGATGAGGGACCACGTGCCGACACCTCAGCCGAGGCCCTGGCGAAACTGAAGCCAGTCTTTGCCGCCGAAGGCACCGTCACCGCCGGCAACTCATCCCAGATGAGCGATGGTGCGGCTGCTGTTGTCGTGATGAGTGCTGAACGTGCGGCAGCGCTAGGCTTGAAACCACGGGCACGCTTCGTGAGCTTCGCAGTCGGCGGCGTGGAGCCAGAAGTTATGGGGATTGGCCCGGTCGTTGCCATACCCAAAGCGCTGAAGCTGGCCGGCCTGACCCTTGCCGACATTGATCTGATCGAACTCAATGAAGCCTTCGCCGCCCAATCGATTGCCGTCATTCGTCAGCTCGATCTTGACGAAGAGCGGGTGAATGTCAACGGCGGTGCAATTGCGTTGGGACATCCGCTGGGATGCACCGGTGCCAAATTGACCGTCCAGATCCTCGATGAACTCGAGCGGCGCGGCGGTCGTTACGGCATGGTGACGATGTGCATCGGGGGAGGTATGGGTGCCGCAGGCATTTTCGAGCGGATTAGCTAAGGAACAACGCCTGTTGCAACCGGTGTGAACAACAACAGGGCGGGGGCAATGCCTCCGCCCTGTTGGTTGCTGGCCTTTTGATCACTGGCTACCTGCGACATGTGGTAGTGCATAGGCGTGAGGCGGGAGCATACCCTCCACCACTCCTCTTTCCGCTGACACCTGATCCTGAATTCGCTTGACAGGCGATATCGAATTCTCTATACTCTTATGCGTCAGTAGCGTTCTCATATTCCTGGGTTTACCTTCTTCGGCGGCACTATGTGATAGTACTACCATCTACGCAGGTGTTCGCCGGCACGATTATGACAGGGAGGATGCAGGTATGCTCTGGCAGCGGCGAGCACAGCGATGGTGGTCATGGTTTGTCGCGTGGATATTCTTCATAACCCTCCTGCCACCAACAGGGATACAGGCTGATCCCCAAGTGGTGGTAGTGTGTTTCCCCGGGGCATATCTCTCCACCCCCCCCCCCCCCACCCGCGATAAGGCATTCCACCCAAAAGCCCCCACCCCCCCCCCCCCCCCCCCCCCCCCCCCCCCCGCAGCGGTAGCTTCCTTACAGCTTGCTCCACAGCCTCCTGATCCGGGTATACCAACCCTGGCCGGAGCTGTTACCGTTTCACCCGATCCCCTTTCACCTGGAACCCCTGCTCTCATCAACGTTACCATCTGGAATCGTTCACCTTACGTCGCCCGTGATGTTACTGTTACGCTTGCAGGGCCAAAAGGGATATTGGCCGGACTTCCCGCCGAGTCTGCTGACACTGCCACAAAGGCAGTAGCCGTCGTCTCACCTGCTGACCATACCTGGCAATGGTCAATCGCTGAACTGGCACCGTATGGAACGGCCGTGCTTACCGGAACCATACAGGTTGATCAGCCGTTAGCGGGGCAGGCGATTGTCCTCCAGGGCCAGATTCAAGCCGCCGGTGTTGCAGAACCATGGTTCGTGCGTGGTGGCGCACTGATCGATACCAAACCACTCACGACCGAAACAACCTTTGATCCAGGACGTACAGCAACGCTCAACCTACCTGATGCACCTGTAACCGTTGAGATGCCGGCAACGCTGAGTCGTCGTCGTCTCACTGTACGGTATACCACGCAATCTGACAGGAGAAGCGTTGTACCTCCACCAGAGATCCATGGACGACCACATCTGGGTACTTTTTACCTGGAGGCCTTCGACGAGCAAGGCAAATCGGTCAGAACCTTCGATGCACCGCTGACCATTCGGGTGCGGTATACACCCGAACAACTTGCTGCACGCGGGATTGCCGAGTCAGACCTGACACTCTTCTACTTCGATGAAGAACAGAGCCGTTGGATACCGCTGCCGACAACCGTGGAGCCGGCAACAGGGATAGCCTGGGCAACCGTCGATCACTTTACTCCCTTCACACTCGGCGATGGATCGACGATATCAACCACGTATGTTCCTTCATTGCAAGGCTTTCAGGTCGGCACCTTTAGCGGTGCAATGAGCTACGGCATCCAGATCGAGGTTCCGGCAGGGCCAGGCGGATTGAAACCGGTTGTCAGCCTCTCGTATTCCAGTGCAGCCTCAGATGGACCTGGTGGATTGCGTGAACTCTGGCAGGCCGGTCCGGTCGGCAAAGGATGGTCGCTTAATGCAGGCGGATCGGTCATGCGCAACAAGAGCCTGGCCGGTAGTAACTGGGATCACTTCTCACTGGTATTTGAGGGTCGTTCATTCGACATCGTGCGCGGACAACTGCTCAGCCCATGTACTGACTATCAAAATGGAGCCGCACTTGAGTGTTGGAGCTGGCATGCGGTCGATGAGCATTTTGTGCGGGTTCGGGCTGAGCAGTCGAACGGAACATATATCTGGCGTGCCTGGACAACCGATGGTACCCGATATGATTTTACGCAACCTCTCTGGAATCGTCCCGATACGGATGTCAATACACCGGAGATATACGGATGGCTGCTGACCCAGGTCGTTGATGTACACGGGAACCGGATCGAATACCTGTACCACATTGATGTCGTCCCGGGAACAGTTTTTACCCCAACCTGGTATCTGGCCGAGATTCGGTGGGGGTTTGACGGAGCAACACCTGGCACCGGCACCCCACGCTATCGGATTACCTTCGAGACGGCCGATCGCGCAACCGGGATCAGTGCGGGAGTAGATGCAAACTATGAACACCCCTACCCAGGGAATGCATACTGGCGGCAGATCACACCTCACCAAAAATACCGGGTTGATAGCATTAGCGTCTGGAGTAGGCCGGGAGCAAACTACGAACTGGTACGGCGTCTCGTTTTATCGTATGCCTCGCTGAACGAGAGTGTTTTCAGCGATGCCCGCAACGGCCAGCGCGTGTTAACGCTCAAGGCAGTCCAACTCGTTGGGAGCGATGGAATACAGGCATTACCGGCAACAACCTTTACCTACCATCCACGAGACACCTCCGTCAATGCACCCAATCCCGGCGCGAATCGTTTGGCGACGATCACAAACGGTCAGGGTGGTAGCCTCACCATCACCTATGAAAAGACATTCCCAGCGAACAGTAGCTGGCTGGAAATAAACTATCATCGGGTTGCCAGCGTGCTGCGCAGCGAGACGGCAATTCCCGGCAGGTCAACCCAGACCCTTACCACGTACAGCTATAGCGCCCCGGCGCTCAATACACGAACCCATGCGGCAACCGTCGTGTTTGCTATGTATCCACCGAGTGGCAACGGGGATAGCCGCCAATTTATGGCCCGCCCCGAAGCGCGGGAATTTCGTGGTCATGGTCGGGTCATTACTCACGTCTATGCAGGGAATACTACGTCCACACCGTTACTCAAACGTGTGGTTGAATATTTCTACCAGGGGAACGGTGGTCCCAATCTTGACGCATTTCAGACCTGCAATCCAGCGCTGGTTACCCTCCCGAACAATCGCCTGGCAGTCAACGAGAGTGATCCCTGTTTTCAGCGGATGGTCGTGTATGAAGCCTGGAAAGGGCGACCATATCGGGTTGAGATCACTGATGAACAAGGGACACTCCTCCAGCAGACGACCTTTAGCTATCTCCACGTTCCACTCCCCTTCTTTGGCGCAGATCCACAGGTGCCAAATTCAGCAACGCTCAGTAACAATTATCGGCGAGCCGGGTTGTGGCGTGCTTTTAGCGGTGAGCAGCAACAGTGCGTCAATCTACCGGCCAATGGGTCAAGTGTTGAGCGTTGCACGGTCACGTTTTACGACCTTTCCCCTGGTCACAACACTAACAGCAATCAACAACCTTACGGCAATGTCACGCGTCGCGATCTTATCGCCAATGGGGTACTGATACGCACGACACGACAGCATCATACCATCGTTGACCAGGGGACAGTGTATCTAACCAATCGAGTGTGGGTAACAGTGGTCACCGATGGACAGGGGCAACGCATCGGTTTCAGCCTGCGTTTTTACGATGGTGCCACGACCCAGGCCGGCATTGGGACACGCGGCTTGCTGACCCGTGAGATCACGTTCAATGTGCCACCGGGCACAACAACTATCCCCAACGGGATGACGATCAGTGGACGGGATCACACCTTTACCTATGATGCGAGCGGACAGCAGGTCACCAGTAGTACCTACAGTGGAGCAGCTACCGCCACCTACCAGAACGGTACGTGGGTAGTGAGCGCACCGGGAGGTGGCAGTCCTGCACGAACTGCAACGACCGTCTATCATCAGGTCTATCGCTGGTTGCCGGTGCAGTATACCGATCCAAGTGGCGCTACCAGTCGGGCAGTGTACGATCTCCGCCTGGGCACACTGATTGAGGTTGATGGGCCGCTAAATGGTGACAACAGCTACAGTTGTACGACCAGTGCGCCAGAGACAATCATTCCCACACTGACAGACGATGTGGTGTGTGCAACATATGACGTTTTCGGGCGCACGACGTCAATCACCAGGCCGGGAGATCGGCGGGTGGAGCCGTCGCTGCGGATATGGTATGCCGATGCTGAACTGCCAGTTCGCTATACCCTCCAGGAACGCGACGGATTGAGCAGCAGCGATCCCTACCGGACAACCCATCACTTTTACGATGGATTTGGCCGCTTGATCCAGACTGCCCAGGAAACGAGCGATGGGACAGCCATCCAACGGATTATTCGAGAGAAGCGCTACGACGCTCTAGGGCGGGTCATTCAGCAGAGTCAGCCATGGCTTGTCAATGGCATGGGGGCAACCTACCAGCCACCTGATGCTCAGGTACGTTGGACGATCACAACGTATGATGCGCTAGATCGCGAACGTCAGGTCATTGATCCTCTGGGACATACCACGACCATAACCTACGGGGTAGGAGGAACAGGGAGCGACCGGTATACCATAAAGACTGTCTTGACACCACGCGGTGTGCGGACTGATTACCGACTTGACGCCCAAGATCGATTAGTGGAAGTTCTGGAATACCCCTTTAGCGGTACAGCAAGGGTCACCCGGTATCGTTACTCAGCCCTGGACCTGCTACGGGAAGTTGTGCGGAGCGATGGGAGCATAACAACCATTACATATGATGGTCTTGGGCGAAAAACCCAGCTCAATGATCCCGATGTCGGCACCTGGTTGTACGTCTACGACATCAATGGTAATCTCATCCGGCAGATTGATCCCCGCGGTCAGCGACTTTGCTACCGCTACGATGTTGTCGATCGCCTCATCGGTGTCCACGAGCGACTTGATGATGGCTGTCCAGCCGATCCGGTACACGATCAATACGTTTACCGCTACGACAATGCTGGACGCCTGATCGAGCATGCCGTCAGGGATGGTGTCACGGTACGCTGGAACTATGATGCGCGGAATCGGCGCCTTAGTATGAGTCAGAGCCTGCCGGCGCAGCCAATGCTCACCATCAGTTGGAGCTATTACGCCAACGACCTTGTGCAGAGCGTGACATATCCGGACACGAATGGCACAAGTGAGATCGTCACCACGAGCTACAACGCCGGCTGGCAACCGACTCAGCTTACCAGCTCGCTCGATGGGGTTATTGTCAGTCATGGCCGATACAATGCGCATAACCTGTTGACCGATCTCCACTACCCGAACGGGCTACGTGAACGCTGGGACTACGACGCAGCAGCCCGGCCCACCCGCTGGCTGCTGGGAACGGCCAGTGCGCCGGGGAGTATCGTTGATCGGAGCTATGCTTATGACGGTCATCACAATCTGACGCGAATTGCCGAAGGAAGCGCCATTCAGACCTTTGCCTACGACGATCGGGATCGCCTGATCCGCGCCAGTGTGCTTGATGCCACCACCCGCAGTCCGACCCTGACCATCCGGGCACGGGGCACCGCAGCCGGCGGGGTCTGGCCGAGCATGGCGCTACGGATCAACGGCGCCATCGTCCAGCGCTGGACGGTCACCAGCACGACCTTTCAGACCTATACCTATACCCACCCAACCCCCCTCGACGCCGATCAGACCATTGACCTGCTCTTCGAGAACGATGGTGTGGTGGGGAACGACGACCGCAATCTCTTCATCGACACCATTCAGATCGGCTCCCAGGTCATTCATGCCGGCCAGCGGGGAGTCAGCTATGACCGGGGGGCACTTGATGGGCGCGACGTGTACGCCAGCACCGGCGCGCTCTACTGGAATGGCGCACTCCGGCTCACCGAGCAGTATACCTATGACAGCGTGGGCAATCTGACCCGGAAAGCAGACCTGCCGATCACCTATGGCACCGCCGGGAATGGCCCGCACCGACCGACGACCATCGGTGGGCAGGAGGTGCGGGCCGACGCGGCAGGCAATCTCACGGCGGTGAATGGGCGGCAGATTGTCTGGAACGCCCACGGGTTACCGGCCAGCGTGAGCACAGCCGGGGTCAGTGAGCAATATGGCTATGATGCGACCGGCGCGCGGGTCACGGTCATCAGCAACGGGGTCCGCCAGCGCGTCGTCGGAGGCCTCTGGGAACAGCACGGCAGCAGCATTCGCCATGTCTATACCCTTGGGCAGCGACTGGTCGGCGTGCGTGACGTCACCAGTGGCACGTGCACCTTCCTCCACCTGGATCACCTGGGCAGTATCAGCGTTGCCACCACGGCCCAGGGGAGCGTCATCCGGCAGGAGTATGACCCGTGGGGTGCCCTACGGGTACCGGCCGTCCAGGCCGGCCACGTCCCGATCACGGCGACGAATCGAGCGTATACCGGGCAAGCGCGTGACGCCAGTGGATTGTTGTATTATAATGCACGATACTACGATCCCGACATCGGGCGGTTTCTCTCCGCCGACACCATCATCCCCGGCAGCCCGCCGCTCACCGTCTGGCCGAGCGACGCGACCGCGCAGGGGATGTGGCGCAGCGCCGGCAGCGGCCCGGTCAATCCGCAGGACCTGAACCGCTACGCCTATGCGCTGAACAATCCACTGAAATACACTGACCCGACGGGGCATTTGCCGCTGCTGCCGGTGCTGCTCGTTGGCGGGATTGCGCTGCTGAAGGCGATTGACTACGGCTGGACGGCGTGGGATGCCTTCCAAGCCACCCGCACGCTGGCCGATCCGCAGGCGTCGGTGGAGGAACGACGCGCGGCGGCTGCCAATCTGGCGCTGACCGCCACGCTGGAAGCGGCCGAACCTGATGACCTGCTGCCGGTTGGCTTGCCCCTCGATGACTTGCTGCGGCTTGGAATCATCGGGGGGAGCAAGGGGGCGGGGTCCCTGCTTCCGCTCGGCCGGTCTTTCGGTCAGTATGGCACGCTCGTTGAGGACCCAGGGATATCGATCACACTCCTTACGTATCATGCTACCAAACAGCACCAGGTAACGCGGGAGATGGTCGAGGCCTGGCAGCAGCTTCCCAAAGCGGTGCTCGCCCAACACAATGGTCAGCGCTTCCTCTGTATCACCAGCGAAGGTGCGTATGTCATCGACCGGGCAGGGCGGGTAGTCACTGCCTACCCCCGGAGTGAGTTTAAGCCTAAACTTATCGAAATCGCTAAGGAGCTTGGGATTATTCAGTAAGTACTGGAGTGGCTGTTATAGCGGCGAAAGGAGCGTCCTGATGTGGTTTGATATCCCTATCTATAATGGTGGCAGTAATCTGATCCTGGTATTCGCCCCCGCCGAACCTCGACGATGGTATAACGTCACCGCCCTATGTGACACCGATGCCGATGGCCGTCTCTTTGGCATCGAATTGTTGATATATGAAGAGCCGGAGATCGCCCTTGCCACGCTCCAGCATCAATTGCACGGCTTTGAGAATGTCGAAGTCAACGACGATGGGTTACTGTATATCACCCTGCGACGAGAACCGCGACCGTCGCACGCCGGCTTTGGGCGTGACGCCTTTGTTGGTATCACCAAGACCGGCCTTCTGGCGCGAGTGGAGATACCGTGGATCGCACTAGGCGCCGCAACGCCGGTGGCCGACCCGGCCAAGGCCCTCGCCGGACTCACATTCGAGAACGGGTATCCACCGCTCTATCCCGAGGACCCCGAGGCAGAACGGTGAAGCCTGCCCCAGAAGGGGCGCACAGGCAACCTGGGCAGCACGGCGGGGCAGGAAGTCGCGCTAACACGATGTCACCGGTCCCCCAGCGCGGGAGGAAAGCAGGTATCCTATCACTGTGGTCGCAGTCTGAGGCCGGTACATCGCCCAACATGGTCATCGCTTCCCGCTCCCCCATCACCCCGTCTCGAACAGTACGTTCCGGGTGATGGCGAGCACAGCGCGCTGATGCGCTGAACACCCCGCTGACATCCACCGACCTGACGGGGCATTGGGTTGAGAGCGCGTGGGACCTTGCCAATCTGGCCCTGAGCGCCGCTGCCGTCTGGCAACATCCCAGCGACCCCTGGAATTGGGCCGCGCTCGCTGCCGACACCGCATCCACCGTGCTGCCCGTCGTTCCTGGCGGCGGAGGGGCACTGATCCGCGCCGCAGCCCACGCCGATGAGGCGGCGGGCGCGGCGCAGGCGGCGGCACGGAGTGGGAATGAGTTTATCGATGATCTTCCTGATGACGACATCCTTTATATGTATTCGCGTCCTCCCAAGGATGGACAATTTCAGGGATTCCCCAAAGACCTCCCTCCCGGCGAGAGCGGCATGTCCTGCCAGATAGTATTGCAATTGCGGTAATGATCCTGTTCGAGGATGTTGGGAATCGTTCGAGAGAATGCCTGGAGCGGACAACTGAGTTCGTCCAACACCCGGTAGCAGAGTGATAGAACGACAGGATGTCAGCAAAACCATATTGCACGTTCCGTTACCCCGCTTTACCATGGGAGTGTCTGCATATGTCAGACGATCTCCAAAGTCGGTGCCCTACAACAGGACAAAGCACGCAACTTGATACACGAAGTAAGGACCTGCTGTGCCGACGGCTCCAACAACCCAGGTCATTCGCGGCACATATCATGGTCAAGACGTGATCCATTACTACGACCCTGCCACAGGATTAAATGTCATGACCGATCTCAACGGCACCTTTCTCAGCGGTTGGAAGCTCAGCCCGGAACAGATCCAGCATCTGACGACCACTGGCTCACTTGGCGGAGGATAGCGATGACCCTGACGGAATATAAGCGCCTGATCGAAGCCTTTCTCACGCACGAGATCTCTGCAGCAGAGTTCGAGGAACGGTACATGGCGGCTTTCCTAGCCGAACCGGGAGGTATGGACAAAGAACTGTTCTTGATCCTGGATGCCCTCTTCGCGGCAGTCGACTGCTACTGGCCTGGCTGTGCTCCAGGCGAGGAAACTCCGTTCGAGATCTCCGAGGAGCAGTTGCGCCGCGAAGCCCGTGACGCGTTGGCCCGCCTGGAGCAGCTCGCCGCTCGCCAGGCGCCGCCGCCACAGTCAGAAGACTAGCGGGTAGCGCACGAGCCGCCGGGACGTGGAGCGTGCGCCTGGGCGCACGTGCGCCACGCCTAGGGCGGTCGCCGCTGCGCCCACGTCCGAGGCGAGAGTGGGAGCAGTGCCCTGGCGATACAGGCAATGCTTACCCACGCGAGCTACGTTCACGCTCAACGACGAAACGCCACCCAGGGCGGAGATATCTCCCTACGACGCGCCGGGCAATCTGATGAGCAAAACTGGGGTGGGAGCAGACACCCACGGCGCCAACGGAAACGACGGAGGCACGTCCCAGACCATCCTCCTGAGGCGCGGTGCGCAGCGGGGGTATCGGTCAGACTGCGTTCACCTGCGTTCACCGACACCGGACAGCACCTGGATGCCAGGGGGTTGCTGGAGTATCATGCCCGGTACGATGATCCGGCTAGCGGGCAGTTCATTACGCCGGACAGCAGCGTCGTCGGCGCGGGGCCGCTCACCGTCTGGCCGAGCGATGCAACGGCGCAGGGGATGGGGCGCAGCGCCGGCAGCGGCCCGGTCAACCCGCAGGACCTGAACCGCTCCGCCGATGCGCTGAACCATCCACTGACATACACCGACCCGACGGGGCATTGGGTTGAGACGGCGTGGGACCTTGCCAATCTGGTCCTGAGCGCCGCTGCCGTCTGGCAACATCCCAGCGACCCCTGGAATTGGGCCGCGCTCGCTGCCGACACCGCATCCACCGTGCTGCCCGGCGTTCCTGGCGGCGCGGGGGCGGTGATCCGCGCCGCTGCCCACGCCGATGAGGCAGCGGGTGCCCTGCACGCTATGGCCCACGCCGATGAGGCGGCGGGGGCGGCGCAGGCGGCGGCGCGGGTTCTCACGCGCGAACAGGTCATTCAGGCGCTCGGGGAAGTCGTCCAACCGTACCTGACATCCGTGCGCGAGCTTGCCGGTGAGCACGCACGGATTGGCTTCCGTGGCAGCCTGGCACGCGGAACAGTCGGGAATCCGAACAAGCCTACGTTTGGACAGCCGGTCAATCTGAGCGACTTCGATGTGGATGCATTCATCATCAGTGACGAACTCATTGCACGCACCGGCAAGCGGTGGGGAAGTCAGATTGAGGAAATCAAGGGTATCCAAAAGGCAATTGAGGCAGCCCTGCAACAACGTCCTGAATTCGCAGGACTGAGGAAGGATGGATTTACCTTCAGGCTATTTACCCGCTCCCAGGCAGAACGACGCTTCACCGGCGAAGAGATATACTTCATTGGAGGTCAGTGACATGCGGGAAATCACGTACATCTATGGCTTTGTCCACTTTCGGTCACGGCGCGATCTCGCGCAGACGGCACAGATTGTCGCAGACGTGTTGGGCATTCACCTGGTGCCCGATGCAGAGGGCATCTATGAAGAATTCCCCGCCTATATCGGGCACGCCCTCGGGCTAGAGGTGGCGGTGCTCGGTCCACCGGACGATTCCGCCTTGCAGGAAGAATGCCAATTTTCGGAAGTTGGTGTCATCCAACTTCGCCCTGCTCCTGGATTTGGTTCGTACGAGACAAGATTTAAGGGTGACATTGACATTTCCGCAAATCTAGAGGAATTACTACAGACAGCCACCGATTTTGAGATACTCCCCAATCGAGGTCCGGTTTTTCGGCATGCCTGATCTGTCGGAAGATGCAGCGTACGCCTGAGCACTATCCGACTCGGGCAGGCGCTGCAGGACGAGGGGGCAGGTATGCTAGCTCGTGCCGTCACCGAATCTCGGAACATCAACGTGCTGCACCACTGTGCTAGCGAGATAGAAGGGCGATGACCTGACCAGGGTTGCGGGCAGCGGTTGATTGTTGTGCGCCAGCCGATGGCCACGCACCATCCAGGCGAAGCGGTCGGCGAACCTGCTGCGGCACACACACTTGATAGTCCACTGATACGGCACGTGCGGATCTCGCCGTCAGCACTGCTGCCGTCTGACCGCACGTGCGACGCCCCTCTACCCCTCCGTCGCGGGGTCGCCGATCCGAGGCACGACCCACGCCGACACCATCGCCGATGCGCTGCACACCATGGCCCACGCCGATGAGGCGGCGCAGGCGGCGCAGGCGGCGGCGCGGGGTGGGGGGGTAGTTGCAGCGGCTGTACCGCAAGCCGGGCAACTGCACAAGAATGCCAACGATGTCACAAAGCGGCCAAGTGGCTTCAGAAAGGGAGTACGTGAAGCAGTTGAATCCAAAGCTACGCGAAATGAGGAAGGTGAAATGATCTGTCCGACTTGCGGACGAACAATGACGAAACCAGATCTGGACCACACCCCACCTTGGAGAGATAGAGTTGCAAGAATGTTCGGTTGGACACGTAAGCAGGTGCTAGATGAATACAATGACGTCACAAAATTGAGGGCTCAATGTCCATCCTGCAATCGCAGTAGGAAGTTTGAACAAGGAGCATCGTATGAATGAGAAGTCATTGGGCTTATGCTATTTTGACCATTTCGTTCTTCACCTGGGTGCAAATCCCATCGATCACCATGTATTTTGTCCGGAAGATGAGAAGGCAAGCTGCATACAAATCTTAACCTTCGACAACATCTTTTCGGGTTGCCGTGCATTTTGCTCTCTCGGATTATCCCTGTATGAAGAGGCCATTGCCAATTTGGCAGAGGTAATCTTGCCGATAAGTGGCGGTTGGGAATCTATTCCTTTTGTGTTGGCTAATACGCTGTTCTATATAATTAAGAATCGGTTAATATTGCGCAGGGGAACAGTAATAGGTGGCATTAGCAATATTGCTCCCGAATTCGCGCAACGATTTGGTAAACAAGCAATCTACTTTGCCCAACCATTTGGATTTCCCGAAGGCTTTGGAGAGCTAGTTTGCGACTCGAGACCTGGACGGGTCTACCTGGCGTGTTTGATCTCACAATCCGAGTATCTGTATCGTAAAGAAAAGGGTACCGACCAGTTTGAGGAGTTACTTGAAGAACGAGGAGTTGATGTTTTCGACATAGAAAGACCTTCTTGCATCTGAGGTGCATCACTTCTCCCAAGAAATTTTCGACAAATACGAAGTAAGCATAGATAATGAATTAAGTGGCGGTATTGCTGTTAATGGAAGAACGAACAGTGATGCACAACAAGGTGTGCTCTATACGCAATCCGTTTGCGTGTATTGCTGTTAATAGAGTCTCTGGGAAAGTGACATGTCCTGCCAGATAGCATCGCAATATGGTGACGGTGACCATCAGTTCTAGGGTGCAGACAACCGTTCGGGCAGAACCTGGACCTGGACAGGCTATTGAGTTCGTCCAATACCCGGTAGCGGGTTGATAGAACGACAGGATAGCAACAAAACCATATTGCGCGTTCCGTTACCCCGCTTTACCATGGGAGTGTCCGCAACTGTCAGACGATCTCCAAAGTCGTTGCGCTACGACAGGACAAAGTACACAACTGGATGCACGAAGTTCACTACCGTACAGAACATGTGGGCTAGGCTGCCTTCTTGTTCGGTGTCTGGATGCGTGCAGCCGGCAAGATTGCTGGAACTATCAAGCCCTCAGGGATTGGGATATACTCTTTGAGACAGCGCGCCAGCAAGCGCATTCCCAGCCGAAACAGGCTCAGGTCACACCGATGCACTCGATGGAGCTGTTGCATCCAGCCATCCCGCAGCGCGCACACGCCCAGGTACACCAGCCACACATACGCCAGGCATGCGGCAATCAACAAACGGCTCAAGCGAGCTGGGTCGCTGAGATGGCTTTTGTGGATGTGGAAGCCGCGGCTTTTCTGGTCGGAGAAGAACGTTTCAATGTGCCCACGTTTGCGATATGACTTGAGCGCAGTATCCAGGTCGAGCATGTTGGTGACCAGATAGATCGGCTGCTCATACTGCTGCTCCCAGACGGCCGGGATGCTGATCGGCCCATACTGCTTCTTGGTCATCCAGGCCGGAGTGAGCGCCAGCACCTCGCCGCGCGCTGGCCCCAGATCGGCAACATGAAAGGCATCGCCGCCAGCCGAGAGCAAGATGTTGGAGGCCGTGCGGCAGACGTAGTGCCAGTGCGCCTGGCGCAGCTGCTCTTGCAGATCGATGCCGTCAAACTCACCATCGCCCAAGAAGGTGACGCTAGTGCCGGGCGGGATGAGCGGCTGGACCTGAGAGAGCAATGCACAGTGAGTGGCCTCAGGGGAAAAGACCTTTGCTGCCCGCAACAACCACCCAGCACAGCGGCAAGGCGCGTCCGTGGTAGACCACACTCAGCATCAAGGCCAGACAGCCACGCCCGACTACACTGCCATCCATCACCAAGTGGAGCGGCTGAGCAGCCAGGGTGCTCAGGAGTTCTTGCGCGACGGGCAAAAACCAGCTTTGGAGCGTTTGGTCGTCGTGCTCAAGCCAGCGCCGAAAGCGTTTGATCAGACTTGCCTGGGTGGCACGGTTGGAAGGAGCATGGTCAGCAATCGTGGAGAGGTGGGCGTGCTGACCACCGGCCAAGCCGCAGATCAGGGCGACCAAGGTATTGAAATGGCGTTCGCGATGGCCTTGCGGGCGCGGGTGATAGAATTGCATGATGGCCTGTTTTATGGCACGATAGCGGCGATGCGTGTCGCTCATGGCGCTCCTCCTGACTACTACAAGTCGTTCGTACGGAGAAGCATACCAGAAGTGGCACGTATCACTGTTTCGAACACATTTTCTGTACGGTAGTCAATACTCGAATAAAGATTGAGCGATCTTCGTAGGTAAACGCTCGTGCAGAAGCGCTCGGCTATGCAATGGCACCCGCTGGCGCGGGCTCCCGGCCTCAGTGTTGCCCAGCTGTCCTGGTATCCGCCGGGCATGGCCGTAGGGCCCGCAGCACGGTAGAGTCATGCACTCCGGGGGCTGGGGTGACGCCCCATCCGTGGGGCTCCGGGGCGGACGGGACTGCTCCGGACGCCACCCGCGCAGGGCAGGCAGTCTGAGCACGAACGGCGTCCGCGGGCGCAGCTGGCGTGTCGCGGCGCATCCACAGCGACCACCCATCGCTCTGCTCAGGGCCGGCCTCGGCAGCGTGAGCCTGACGACCACCAGCGCCGGCGCGCTCGCCAGCCAGCAGGCATTCGACCCATGGGGGAAGGTGCGCGCGGGCAGCGTGGGGAAGACCACGCTGAAGTATACCGGCCAGCGGCTGGACGGGACGGGACTGCTGGAGTATCATGCCCGCTACTATGATCCGGGGCTGGGGCGGTTCATCAGCGCCGACAGCGTGGTGCCGGGGCGGGGGCGCTGACGGCCTAGCCGGGCGATGCCACCGCGCGGGCGGCGTGGGCAGCGGAGGGCGGCGGGCCGGCCAACCCGCAGGACCTGAACCGGTATAGCTACGGATTGAACAATCCGGTCAAGAATACCGACCCGACGGGGCATTGGATCGAGAGCGCGATTGATATCGCCTTCATCGCCTATGACCTCTACGACATCTCGCAGAATGGCCTGACGTGGACCAGCGGGCTGGCGCTGGCAGCAGATGTAGCCAGCCTGGCGCTGCCGATGGTGGCGGGCGGCGGGATGCTGATCCGCGCCGCAGCCCACGCCGACGACGCGGCGGGTGCCCTGCACGCTATGGCCCGCGCCGATGAGGCGGCGGGGGCGGCGCAGGCGGCGATAAGGGGTGGGGAGGCGGGGGCGGGGCAGATTTCGGAGTCTGCGCGCGAGGCATCCATAGTCTATCGCGGACTTGCTCAAGGCGAGGATCCAACAAAAGGTATCGTTGCCAGAGCACCGGGTTTACGCAATGTAGATCCGAAAAGCCACGTCGCAGGACTGCGAGCCAGTCCCTGGATTTCTACCACAAAGGATAAACGCATTGCCATCGAAAAATATGGCCGATACGGCGTTGTGCAAATCGACCTGACGAAAGTTCGTTCTGAGATCGTCGATATCTCGAACGGAATTCCAGGTGTCAAAGGAAGGCTATCCCAGTGGGCTAAGCATGACAAGGAAGTCCTAATCCGTGATTTTATCCCGCCTGAAGCAATCATACGCATTCAATAGATCATCCTGGAACTGAGGCATAGAATCACGACGAGGAAGGAAAGAGATTTCTTGGGAAATGAACGTATGATCGCATAGCAGAGGTGAGGGAATGGATAGCGAACCCATTATTCACGCTCTTGAACAGGAATGGGAACAACCGACAGGCTTCTTCGCCCGTTTGAGAGCGGGTGAGTTTGATGAAGCTGGGCTCGAACGGCTCCTCACCCTTCTTTCGGCAATCGAGCAGGCACATGATGCACCGCTGAGTCGGCGAATGGTCGCGCTGCTATGGTTTATCCCCCTCTTTATGACGTGGCAACGGGAACGATTGGTTGAACAGGGTGAAGACCTGCATACGTTCGAGGAAGCCCTCCATCGCGTGCTGAATAAGTTGTATGGTATTTTAGGGCTACCGTAGGGCAAGCACTGCCTGTGCTGTGCGTGTGAGATGACGTAGGCAGTGGTTCCTGAGGGTCTTTCCAATTGGTGGAGCGCTGCAAATTGATGGTGATCATTTTCGTTGAAAGTGCAGTGATCATGTCTTTGATTGAGGTCTGAGAAGCTCATATCCTGCCGACACCATCATCCCCGGCAGCCCGCCGCTCACCGTCTGGCCGAGCGATGCGACCGCGCAGGGGATGTGGCGCAGTGCCGGCAGCAGCCCGGTCAATCCGCAGGACCTGAACCGCTCCGCCGATGCGCTGAACAATCCGCTGCCCGCCACCGACCCGACGGGGCATCTGCCGCTGCTGCCGGTGCTGCTCATTGGCGGGCTGGCGCTGCTGAAGGCGATTGACGATGGCTGGACGGCGTGGGATGCCGTGCAAGCCACCCGCACGCTGGCCGACCCGGAGGCTCCTGCTGAGGAGAAGCGCGCGGCGACCGTCAACCTGGCCCTGACCGCTGCGCTGGAAGCGGCCGAACCTGATGACCTGCTGCCGGTCGGCTTGCCCCTCGATGACTTGCTTCGGGTTGGGATCATCGGGGGGAGCAAGGGGGCGGGAAGTAGTCGCACACGGCCCTCCACCCTCACTCCAGGGCCATATGCTGGAGACTCGATACCAGCGAGAGGACCAGGACGAGATTTTACGCGCGAGGAGCGCGATGCCATAAATGAAATAGGGCGGATGACTGGCTGTCATACGTGTGGGGCGACAGACCCAGGGACGATCGATGGAAACTTCATCCCTGACCATCAACCACCCAATGCGCTGAGTCCACCTGGCGCGCCCCAGTGGTTATATCCTCACTGCCTTGCGTGTAGTCGACGACAAGGTGGAGAGATTCGGAATATTCAGCGCCGAGGCACTGGGGCAATACAGCCGCAGTAATCAGGGTTATCTATAGACGGGGCACTATAGTTGTTGGACTGACAGTGCGCTCCTTCGCGCAGGGGCCTATGCGACGCCGGTGGATGGTAGATGCGATAGTGCGTTGCACCGCATATCCACGTGTGGAGCGAACAACACAGGCGCGGCGTCGACGTCGGACCGGTAGCATCATGGATCCCAATAGCCAATCACCTGCTCGTCGTGGTATACCAGTATGCTGTGAGGCGTCTATGCAGTACGAGTACACTATCATCACTGACCACTATCAGTTTTATGTGGAAGACGAGGAATGTAGTGCTGATACCAGTACAATCTGGGATACGAGCCAGGGGGGTGGCCTGCTTGCGGTCAATAGCTGCCTGATAAGTATCGGAACTGTTCGTTATGGCGGCGAGACACGGGTCATTGTCCAGGTGCTCGATAGAAGACCGATAGACGCAGTTGACGAGTTTGATCACGTCGTCGAAACAAGCATCGAGGTACCATCGGGACGCCTGGTGGTATGGTCGCCGGAAAACGAATTCAGCACGGCGCCGCGCATCAGTGTGCGGCCCGGCATCTATGGAGTAAGGGTATGCTACGGAAATACCAACGCCGTTGCAGACACGAATGCCACTTCTGGTGACGATTATTATAAAGTGGTGCTCTGGCCTGCTGAAAAGCAACCGGTCAGGGTGCTCAAGTAGAGAGGTTGTGCTCTAACACCAACTGCAGTGGCAGCATGGAAGCCGGAAAGCAGCGGCCCGGTCAATCCGCAGGACCTGAACCGTTCTGCGTACGCGCTGAACAATCCGTTGACATACACCGACCCGACAGGGCATTGTCCGACGTGCGTGGTATCAGGGCGATCCTCCCGAAGGGTACTACCACGGCTGGACGGCGTGGGTCATCCACCAGTAGGTCTTCAGTGACCTCAACATTTACACCTTGGACCAGTACCTGGCAAGGTAAAGCATCATCCTGGCGCTAGAGTCTGGAAGTCAGTGAGTGCGATAGCGACGTCTTGAGGTACACTTTCATTTTCAGCGCCTACTTTCCTGGTCAGTTAACGTGCGGCGCAACCTTGTCATCCCATTCCGCACCTGCTGCTACGCAGTTCTGCTATAATAGCCGGCAATTCGAGCAAAGGAGCGGGCTATGACGGTCAAATATACGCGCTGGCTGCGTAGTTACGTCGGTCATCAGCGAATTTTACAGGTACGGGCAAGTGGTTTTGTGCGCAATGAAGCCGGCCAGATTCTGCTCTGTCGGCGGGCGGATGTGATGCTCTGGGATGTGCCGGGTGGTACGATTAACCTCGATGAGTCGCCGGCCCAGGGCCTGGTACGGGAGGTGCGCGAGGAGACCGGTCTGCTGTTGCGACCCGAAAAGCTGATTGGCATCTACAGTGGCCCCGATTTTGCCTGGAGCTACCCCAACGGTGATCAGTCACAAATCCTGGCGATCTTTTTTGCCGCCCGTATTGTCGGCGGTGAACTCCAACAGGCCGGGCACGAAAATGTGAATGTGGGTTTCTTTGATCCCAATCATCTGCCACCACTGCTCACCCGCACCCGCCGAATGCTGGCCGATGCGTTCGCAAACCGGCCAGAGGCGGCTTTTGACTTTTAGAACATACTGTCAGGCGGGTTATCTGCCCCGTGCGTAGTAGAGCGGGGCTACCTGCCGCACCAATCCTTTCAACTCTAACAAAGCCAGTGCTGCTGCTGTCGCCGCTGCGGATTGACCGGCAGCACGACCGATAACATCGATATGCTGCGGTTCTGCTTCAACCACGGCATAGATCGCTTCTTCTTCCGCAGTCAGCGCAAGTTCTAACGACGGTTCAAACGCCTCTCCACATTGATCGAGATTGAGTGCTGCCAGCACATCATCGGCGCTGGTAACAATGACTGCCCCATCACGGATCAGGCGATGCGGGCCAACACTCAACGGACTAAAAATTGATCCGGGGACGGCCATCACCTCGCGTCCTTGATCGAGAGCAAACTGGACAGTGATAAGGGCACCGCTGTTCGCACCTGCTTCAACTACTATCGTTGCCAGACTCAGCCCGGAGATAATACGGTTGCGCGGCGGAAAATTGAGGGGTGCCGGCGGGGTGCCCGGTGGATAATCGCTTAACAATGCTCCCGATGCAATGATCTGCCCGGCCAGAGCATGGTTGCGTTCAGGATAGATCCGATCAACCCCACTGGCCAGCACGGCAATTGTGCGGCCACCAGCCTCCAGTGCGGCAGTGTGGGCAATTGTGTCAATGCCTAAAGCCAGACCACTGACAATCGTCACTCCCGCAGTCGCCAGATCACGGGCCAGGCGTCGTGCTACTTCACGTCCATAATGACTGGGATGGCGCGTACCAACAATCGCGACCGCCCGCTGATCGGCAGGCGTAAGCGTGCCGCGCAGATAGAGCAGTGGCGGAGGTGCCGGAGTCATGCGCAGCAAAGGTGGATAGAGTGGATCAACGACTGCCACCGGCGTAATGCCGGCAGTCCGAACCCGTGCCAGCTCAGCATCGAGATCGATGCTCTCGCGAACTGCACGCAAACCGGCCATACTACGCGCATCAAGGCCGGCAGCAACCATCGCCGCTTCATCGGCGTACCACGCCTCAGCAATCGAGCCACAACGTTCGATCAGGCGGGCCAGCCGCAACGGGCCAATACCGGGTACCAGATTGAAACCGAGGTAGTAGCGGACAATATCATCCATACATCAAATCCTCTGGACAGATTTCCTATTAATAGAACCGGTTTTGACCCGCAAAAGGTGCGCGACTTGTGGCATCATGAAAAAAATTGCGATACGTGATGGAGGAAACGTATGCCCCGTGCAGTCTGGAACGGTACTGTGATCGCCGAAAGCCCGACAACCATCGTCGTTGAGGGTAATCACTATTTCCCGCCGGAATCGGTGCGTCGCGAATATTTGCGTGACAGCCAGACCCATACGGTGTGCCCGTGGAAAGGAACGGCTAGTTACTACGACGTAGTGGTGAACGGTCAGGTGAATCGTGATGCAGCCTGGTACTACCCGACACCGAAAGAGGCAGCCCGGCAGATAGCTGGCTATATTGCCTTCTGGCGTGGAGTGCGGATTGAGGTGTAACAAACAGAGGGTAGCTGGTCTGGAAGGTGAACGAACCTTTGATCTGAAACGTTCAGGCACACCGAACTGGTATGCACTGGTGTTCGCAGACCAGAAATAACTGCTTACTGGATCAATTTACCGGGAATGATCGCATCCCGTACCCGCCAGTCAGCTCTCTGATACAAAAACCACACCTTGCTACCGAGGCAGGTGTACAACCGACGTGTGATATCGAGCGCGGACGCCAATACCTCAGCCACGATTCTTAAACCATGCTTCCAGGGCCAGACTCTGAGGACGGTCGTGCAGACGGACGCGGCTCAACTGACGTTGTATATTGAGACCAGGAATATTGAGTACCCGCAGCTTACCGGCAATCAGCTCAGATTGGATCGTAAAGCGCGAAACCATGCTCAACCCTAATCCGGCACTCACTGCCTGCTTCACGGCTTCGGTACTCCCCAATTCCATCACCGGACGTACCGTCACGTTATGTGCTGCCAGTGCCTGTTCCATCACCTTACGTGTGCCTGAGCCAGGTTCACGCATAATGAAAGGGGCATCCTGGAGATCAGAACAATCCAGGGTGACCCGACGGGTAAGCGGATGATCGGGAGAGGCAATCACAACCATCTCGTCACTTCGCCACGGCACTACCTGCAAGTCTTCGTTCGCTGCTACCGGCCCTTCCACGTAAGCGACATCAATCTGATAGGATAACAGGCGTTCAATAATCTGTTGGGTATTGCCAATATCCAGGAACAACTCGATGCCCGGATACCGACGATGATAGTTACCGAGGAGTGGGGGTAGCAGGTAAATACCAATCGTACTACTTGCACCAATTGCCAGCCGACCTCGTTGCAGACCGCGTAGTTCGTTCAACGCCTCGATAGCCAGCCGCTCATGCGTAAAGATGCGTCGGGCATGCTCACCCAGGATAGTACCGGCCATCGTTGGGGCCACACCGCGCGCACGCCGTTCGAGCAGAGTCGTGCCAAGTTGACGTTCAAGCTCTTGCACTGCCCGCGATACCGCCGATTGACTCATTGTGAGGACTTCGGCTGCTTTCGTGAAACTGCCCTGTTCAAGCACGGCAACGTAAATGCGTAGTAAATGCAGATTAAGTGTCACTTTGCCTCCCAACAATTTTATTTCTGATGCAATATATACCATAGCTGGCCCTTTCTGCGAATACGTCACTTCCCACTGACATACTCTATGCAATGAGGCAACACACCAGGAACGGTCATTATTGCCTCTGCTCCCTCTTTACAGACATTCACTGTTGTGGCAGGCATGCCAACATGTATGCCAGATATGTCTCTTCTGATCACTAACGCAACCGTAGCCGCTTCCTTCTTCAATCAGGTATCAGCGGCAGGTCAACGTAACACGGCTTTCAGTTTTCGAGAGCGCGCCAGCCGGTGCAGGCAGGCGTTGCGAAAAAGGTAAGAATTCGGTTAACCCGTTGAACATGGGGGGTGTCGCTTCGTGAAAATACGCCATGTAAAGATACTCTATTTTATGCATTCTATTTTATGCATAATGAGCTGAGATTGTATGCACCGAACGTATCAATCTTGCAGACAAGAAGGTCAATTGGTTGTGAACAGCATGGATGTTGTTGTCCTGGAATGATTGAAGCTGATGAGAATCCAGGTGACGACCGGTTTATGTCAAATCCGGCAGAACAATGACACGCCAGCCAGCTATCACCCTGATGCTGCCCTTGAACGATGCACGGCTGGATACCAGCGCGACAGTAGGGCGACGCATGCGTGGCACCTACGACGCCGACAACAACCCACCAGCCCCTCGCCGCTGGCATACCCGGTAATGCTTGAACACGAGAAGTACATCTAAACGGTGACCGCTGCGACATCCGCCCGGCATCAAACTCAGTGGAAAAGAGGATTCCGCACACCACGCGACACGCGCATTACCGGACGTGAAGAATAGCCAGTCCAGCCCAGGTAGGGACGACGCATGTGTCGCCCGCCGATACCAACAAGCCTGATGATAACGAGACTATGCGTTGTGCCTGTGACCGGCAGGGTGACAGCAATGCCTCTCCGCGCACCATCTGTCAACCAGATAACCCAACATTCCTGAACAGCCGCCAGATGCGAACGTATATCAGTACCCTTGACCACATGCTCGCAGCGTGCAGTAATCCCAAAGTGGCCACGAATCCAGGCAGGTCTCTTTCCTGGTATTACAACGCAATCCGTTTGCAGGATGGAAGGCATATTAAAGAGCTATCTTCGATAATGTATGCATATTTTCGATATTAGTTATCGAAAATATCTACTTGTTCGATAGATGCATCTCTGCTATTATTTGCCTAGTCGAGGTTCTTATGCTATAGCCAGAAAGAGCTGGCCATGACAAACTACGGCTTCCTCATCGATCAGCGGAAGTGCATCGGTTGCCACGCATGCAGTACTGCCTGCAAGTCGGAGAATGAAGTTCCACTTGGGGTTTACCGCACGTGGGTGAAGTATGTAGAGACCGGCACCTTCCCCTCCACCCGGCGCCATTTTCAGGTGACACGTTGTAACCACTGCGCCAATCCACCTTGTGTTCGCATTTGTCCGGTCACAGCAATGTATCAGCGCACCGACGGGATTGTAGAGTTTGATCCGAAGGTGTGCATCGGCTGCAAAGCCTGTTTGCAGGCCTGTCCTTACGACGCCATTTACATTGATCCAGAGAGCCACAATGCGGCGAAGTGCCACTTCTGTGCGCACCGTATCGATCAGGGGTTGAAACCGGCTTGTGAAATTGTCTGTCCCGAACAGGCGATCATCTCTGGCGATCTCGATGATCCCAATAGTCTGATCAGCCAATTAATTGCCCGTGAGCCGGTTTCGGTGCGCAAGCCTGAACAGGGCACCGCACCCAAGCTGTTTTACATTGATGCTGACCAAACCACATTGACGCCAACCGCCTCGACGACCAGTTCTACCTTTATGTGGGCTGATGTGGTGAGCGAGCAACTGGTTGGTCACCACCATACGAACGGACGAAAACAACATGCCCGTGAGGTCATTCCGCTTACTGCGGCTTCGGGAGCAAAGATTCGCCCGCCGCGTGAACAGGGGCTGGGAAGTGGTCAGAGCGCGCTGATGCTGGGTGGCCGGGTGGCCGGTCACATGGTGCAAACCGGCTACAACGCTCAACACAAGATTCCGTGGCACTGGCCGGTACCGGCATATCTGGTGACAAAAGGGATTGGGAGTGGTGTCTTTCTCGCAGTGGCCGCCGCTGTTGGTCTTGGACTGGCGCCGCTGACTGCACCACTGCTGGCAATTGCGCTCTTTGTAAGTCTGCTCTTCATTGGTATTACAACCGCTCTGCTGGTGTTTGATCTGGAAAAGCCGCATCTGTTCTTTACCATTCTCACCCGCCCACAATGGCGGAGCTGGCTGACACGCGGGGCGTTTATCCTGATTGCCTTTACGCTGGTTGGCGGGCTGTGGTTCCTGGCTGAGGCCGGCGCTGCCTTGAATATCTGGCCAGAAGCCGCTGTCTCAGGCTTGCGGCCAATCCTGGCCTGGATCGGGATGCCGCTGGCCGTGCTGGCAGCCATTTACACCGCGTTCCTCTTCGCGCAGGCCGAGGGGCGTGACCTGTGGCAAAGTCCCCTCTTGCCGGCCCATCTCCTGGTGCAGGCTGTGATGGTTGGTGCCGGTACGCTCTTGCTGCTCGCACCGTTTGTGGCTATGCCGGCAGCATTTCTCACCCTGCTCGGCTGGCTCTTTGCCGGTAGTTTGCTGATCGATCTCTTTATGCTCCTGGTTGGTGAGTTCGGTATCCCTCATGCCAGTGAAGTTGCTGCCCGCGCCGCGCACGATATTAGCCACGGCCGCTACCGCAACCACTTCTGGCAAGGAGCGATTGCTCTCGGTCACGTTCTCCCGGTGCTGTGCATCATCCTGGCGTTCATTGCTCCGACCCTGGCGATGCCACTCCTGGCAGTAGCCGGACTGGCCGCAATTGCCGGGTTGTACGCCTTTGAATACGCTTTCGTCATGGCGCCGCAACACGTGCCGAACAGTTAAGAGAGGTATCATTATGGCGACATCACTCCTTCATCGCCTGCTTGGAACACTTGGTCAACGATCATCTTCGCGGGTTGAGCCGCTCACACCACCAGTACAGGCGTATGTCACCAGTACTACACCCACGGCAACGCTAACCAGTAGCCAGGAACTGCGTGACTACCCACCGGTCGAACGCTGGCAAGACTGGACGGAGTACGATCCCAAAGCCTGGCCGCAAAAGGTTGCCCGCCGCTACACGCTGGTACCGACGGTCTGCTTCAATTGCGAGAGTGCCTGTGGACTGCTGGCCTACGTTGATGTCGAAACCCTCAAGATCAAAAAGTTCGAGGGCAACCCGCTCCACCCCGGTAGTCGCGGTCGCAACTGTGCGAAAGGGCCGGCAACGCTCAATCAGGTCTATGACCCCGACCGGATTCTCTATCCTTTGAAGCGTGCTGGCAAGCGTGGTGAAGGCAAATGGGTGCGCGTCTCGTGGGATGAAGCGCTCGACGATATTGCCGGTCGTATCCGCAAAGCAATTATCGAGAAGCGCCAGACCGAGATCATCTACCACGTTGGTCGTCCCGGTCACGATGGCTTTATGGAGTGGGTATTGCCGGCATGGGGCGTCGATGGTCACAACTCGCACACCAACGTCTGCTCGTCAGGTGCACGCTGTGGGCAGGCGATGTGGATGGGACTCGACCGGCCTTCACCCGATCACGCGAATGCGCGTGTCATTCTCCTCATCAGCTCGCATCTTGAGACCGGCCACTATTTCAACCCGCACGCCCAGCGGATTATGGAAGGTAAGATGGCCGGCGCAAAGCTCATCGTGCTCGATACCCGCCTCTCGAACACCGCCTCACTGGCCGATGAGTGGCTCTCGCCGTGGCCGGGCAGCGAGACGGCAATTCTGCTTGCGATTGCTAACTATCTCATTCGTACCGGGCAGTACAATCGCGATTTTGTGCGCCGCTGGGTCAATTGGGCAGATTATCTGCGGGCCGAACATCCCGATCTACCGGTTAGCTTTGAGCATTTCGAGATGAAGTTGCAAGAGCTTTACGCTCAGTATACCTTTGAGTTTGCGGCCCAGGAGAGTGGAGTCAGTGCTGAGCAGATCGAGCGTGTAGCCAAAATCATCGCCCGTTGCGAAGGCAAACTCGCCACCCATAGCTGGCGCAGCGCAACCAGTGCCAACCTCGGCGGCTGGATGGTCGCTCGTTGTCTCTGGTTCCTCAATGTCCTGACCGGATCGATTGGGGTCGAAGGTGGAACATCGGCCAATGTGTGGGACAAATGGATTCCGCGTCACCCGAACATGGCACCCCACGTGAAGGTCTGGAATGAGCTGACCTGGCCACAGGAGTATCCGCTCAATTTCTATGAAATGAGCATTTTGCTCCCGCACTTCCTGAAAGAAGGACGGGGTAAGGTTGACACCTATTTCACCCGTGTCTACAATCCGCTCTGGACAAACCCCGATGGCATGAGCTGGCTGGAGGTCTTGACCGACGAGAGCAAGATCGGTCTCCACGTCCATCTCTCGCCGACGTGGAGCGAGACCGGCTGGTTTGCCGACTATATTTTGCCGATGGGTGTCGGCGCCGAGCGCCACGATGTGATGAGCCAGGAGACGCACGCCGGTTGCTGGATTGCCTTCCGTCAGCCGGTTCTGCGCGAAGCAATGCGCCGCCTGGGCAAGCCGGTGAACGATACCCGTGACGCTAATCCCGGCGAAGTCTGGGAAGAGGTTGAGTTCTGGATCGAGTTGTCGTGGCGGATTGATCCCGATGGTAGCCTGGGTATTCGCAAGACCTTTGAAAGCCCGTACCGACCTGGTCAGAAGATTACTGTTGATGAGTTCTACGGCTGGATGTTCGAGAACCACGTGCCGGGTCTGCCCGAAGCCGCGGCGAAAGAGGGATTAACCCCGCTGGAATACATGCGTCGCTACGGTGCATTCGAGCTGCGGAAGGGCGTACAACCCACCTTCGATAAACCACTCAGTGCGGCTGACCTGAGCGACGCGACGATTGATCCGAATACCGGTATCGTCTACACCAAAACACCGGCACCACCATCGTCGAATATTACGCCATTGCCCTACTTCGAGCCTGATCCCGAACGTGGCCGACCAATTGGTATCAAACTGGAAGACGGTTCGATTGTGACCGGCTTCCCCACCCCGTCGCGCCGGCTTGAGTTCTACTCAACTACCTTACGCGATTGGGGGTGGCCGGAGTACGCTATTCCTACGTACATTCACAGCCACGTGCATCCCAGCAAGATTGACCGGAGCAAGAATGAGGCGGTACTGCTCTCTACCTTCCGACTACCTACACTGATTCACACCCGCAGCGGGAATGCCAAGTGGCTATACGAGATCAGCCACAAGAACCCGGTCTGGATTCACACCAGCGATGCCGAACGGCTCGGCTTGCGTACCGGTGACCTGATCAAAGTCGTGACCGAGATCGGCTACTTCGTTGATCGGGTTTGGGTGACTGAAGGCATTCGCCCTGGTGTCATCGCCTGTTCGCACCATCTGGGGCGATGGCGACTCCAGGAAGATGGCGGCGGTCGACTCTCGACTGCTCTGGTCGAACTCAAACAAGAGGGTCAGGGTGAATGGCGTATGCGTCAGCTTCACGGCATCCGCCCCTACGAGAGCGACGATCCCGACACCTCGCGCATCTGGTGGGAAGATGCCGGTGTGCATCAGAACCTGACCTTTGCCGTACACCCTGATCCAATCAGCGGCATGCACTGCTGGCATCAGAAAGTACGCCTCGAACCAGCCGGCCCGAACGACCGCTATGGCGACATTTATGTCGATACCAAACGGGCACACGAAGTCTACCGTGAATGGCTGGCGATGACGCGACCGGCAAGCAAGGTGTCACCAAACGGCATGCGTCGGCCACACTGGCTGTTGCGACCGTTCCGCCCGGCCCGTGAGGCGTATTTCCTGCCGGAGAAAAAATCGTGAACGATACCGCTGACCTTGTAGCCCGCCAGACCCTGGCCGATGTCATTGGCCGTCTCCTTATCGCACCGCCTTCCGCTCAGCTTTGGGCGGAGGCGGTGGCACTGCCTGAACTGGCAACGGTGATGACAGATCAACCGGAGAGCCTGGCGGTTGCGTATGAGCAGACCTTCGGACGCAATGTCTACCCTTACGAGTCGCTTTACCGCGACGAAGAACTCATGCTCAACACCGCAGCCGCCGATCAGGTGGCGGCTTTCTACGCTACCTGTGGCTTTACGCCACCGCAGACTGTTGGTGCTCCCGACCATTTGGGGATCGAATTCCTCTTTCTTGCCCGCCTGATCGCCACTGAAGCAGCAGCTCTGGCCGATGGCGACAGTAGATTGCAGCAGTGGGCACACCAACACGCAGCGTCCTTTCTCGGCAACCATCTCGCCGTCTGGGTGCCGGTTTGGGCGCATGCTGTGCAGCGCATTCCCGGTCATCCACTCTATCAAACCCTGGCCACCCTCGCGGTAGAATTTATCGAGAGCGAGCTGGAGCGTCTTCAACCGGTACCGTCCTCATCTCGCTCATACATTCCGCTCGCCACGAGCGCTGCCTCGCCAGAAACAGATGACCTCAACACGCTGATACGTCATCTCATTACACCGGTACGCGCCGGCATCTTCTTCAGCCGCGCCGATTGCTCACAGTTGGCCCGCCGGCTCGGATTTTCAATCCCAATTGGGGATCGCTTCACGATGATGCGCACCCTCTTCGAGACTGCCGGTGAGTTTGAGCAAGCAGACGGATTAATCGTTGCCTTGCAAGAAATGATGTCAGCCGAAGCACAAAGGTTGTCTATGCTGATTGATGGGCAGGCGGTCTGGCAACCATTTCTCGCCCCGTGGATCGAGCGGTTGGAGCGTAGTCAACGCTTGATCAGCACCTAGCTTTACACCAGACCCGGTCTTCGGCACTCTTCAGCCGCGAATGCACAGGCTTGCGCCTATGCAATTTGCTTGTCGTTATCAACCAGTGCGACTCCACGCGACGTTGCTCACTGCACAACATCAGAGACACATCTTGAACTGATGTCCCCTGATCCCAACGGCTCAAGGATGAACAGAACCTGTGAGCGCGGGCAAGCGGTAGGGCTTGATGATGAGCTGAAAGCCCTCAGCCCCGGCCCCCCTACCGCAGTGCAGGCTATGCATTACCCACGTGTCACGCTGCGTTAGGCCGGGCTGCAAGCGCTCCCCGTGGCGAGGGCTTCCAGCCCGCGTGCAGGCATCCCCACTACCGCCGTCATGTGCTGGTCGTGGCCGCTGGTGCACAGGCTAGAAGCCTGCGCCACGGTCTAATACACCATCTACCTCCGCCACCACTGCGACCATCCGCTTCCCGTTCGTGACGTAACACCCACGCGACAATCCGTAGGGGCAGGTTCTAAACCCGCCCCTACGGAACCGCCCCTACGTCCCACCATCATCAGAGGCACGTACCGGCACGGGAGTCCGCTGCAAGCCTCGCCGGATCGTGAGCACGGCTGGTGCGGCAGCGTGGCTGCCGCACTCCATACCACGCGCCACGGGTAACGCCGCCGGAAACCCGTATCCACCCCGGCGGGTGCAGCGGCAATGCCGTTCGCCGGGTCTGTGATCACGACCATCGTGATCGGGTGATGTCCCTTATTCACCACCTCCCCTGGATGGTCAGGTGAACGGCCCAGGCACCGTCTGTAGGGGCGGGTTTAGAACCCGCCCCTACGGAACCGCCCCTGCGTCCCACCGACACCAGCACGCTGTGGGGCAGGCTGCTGGCCTGCGTTCAGCCATCCCTATCATCAGAGGCACGTGCCGGCACGGGAGTCCGCTGCAATCCGCGCCGGATTGTGAGTACGGCTGGTGCGGCAGCATGGCTGCCGCACTCCGTACCACGCGACACGGGCATCACTGCCCGGTAACGGTATCTTCGCCGAAACGTGATCTCACTGCATGCGGAGCGAGAATGCCAGTTTGGCATCTCAACGCTTAGGGGTGGTGGCAGGGGAATTGTCGGATCACGGCTCATGAACTCTCCTCCACCAGAATCCACCCGGCCTTTTGGCTTTCAGCCCCCGTGCGCTGCCATGCTATACTTGGGTGTGTTTGCATATCTCACAAACACGTGAGAAACGTTGCGCTCACCGGTTTTGCAGGTTATTGTTACGAACAATTGCCTGTCATGCACCGACATTCATGCTCTTTTCGATAGCTTTGGACAAGGAGCTTCATCATGATCACCTATACGATTGCAATGCCAATGCCGCATTCCCACCTCTTTCATGTGCAGATCGAGATCGAACGTAACGAAACCGGTGAGATTCGCCTATCGTTACCGGCATGGACTCCTGGTTCATATATGATTCGTGAGTTTGCACGCCATGTGCAGGAATTTCAAGCAGTTGACACGCAGGGTGTGCGGTTGCCGTGGCGAAAAATTCGCAAAGATTGCTGGCTGGTTGAGGCCGGTGCTGCGTCGCGGGTGATAGTGACCTACAAAGTATACGCATTTGATCTTACCGTGCGTACCAGTCATCTTGACGGATCGCACGGCTATTTCAATGGCGCAAATGTGTTTATGTATGTCCACGGTCGCACGCAGGAACCATTGGCCCTGCACGTCGATCCGCCCACCGGCTGGCAGGTGACGACCGGCCTGACCGCGTTACCGCCCGATCCGGCGCGTCCGCAGCGCGCTTCATTCCAGGCCACCGATTACGATGAATTGATCGATTGCCCGGTTGAATGCGGAACGCATCGCTTGCTCACCTTCACGGTTGATGATGTCCCACACACTATTGCCATTTGGGGCCACGGCAACGAAAACGAAGAGCGATTGCTGGCCGACACCAAACGAATCGTTGAGGTGCAGCGAGCAATGTTCGGTAGTCTACCCTACCGCGACTATACCTTCATCGTGCATCTGACCGATGGCAAGGGTGGTGGACTCGAGCATCGCAATAGTGCTACCAATATGGTTGACCGCTGGACATTCGGTGAGCACTACGAGCGCTATTTGAGTCTGACCTCGCACGAACTGTTTCACGCCTGGAACGTCAAGCGATTGCGCCCGGCACCCCTGGGGCCGTTCGATTATCAAAACGAGAACTACACCCGACTCCTGTGGTTGATGGAGGGTGCCACCAGCTATTACGACGATTTGCTTCTGGTACGGGCCGGGCTGATGAGTGAAGAGCGTTATTTGCAAAAACTGGCAGAGAAGATCGTCCAATTGCAGAGTCAACCCGGTCGTCGTCTCCAGAGCCTCGAACAGAGTAGTTTTGATGCCTGGATTAAGTTCTACCGTCCTGATGAAAACAGTATCAATTCAAGCATCTCGTACTATTTGAAAGGTGCGTTGGTGTGCTGGATGTTTGACATGGCGATCCGGGCGCAAACCAATAACGAACGCAGCTTCGACGATGTGATGCGCTATTTGTACCAGCGTTACCCAATCACCGGGCCTGGCATCCCGGAGGACGGCGCAGTACTGGCGGCAATTGAAGCGATTGGCGGTACAGACAATGGCTTACGTTCGCTCTACGAACGCTATGTTGTCGGTGTCGACGAGCTGGATTATGCAGCAGCGCTGGCTGTTGTCGGGTTGGAACCGCGCTGGCAATACCGCCGACCACGGCCCGATGGTCAGCCACCGGCATGGCTGGGTGTGAGTTGGAAGAAACAGGGTGAGCGCACCATTGTGGCTACAGTGCGCAGTGACGGCCCTGCTTACGAAGCGGGGGTATATGCCGATGATGAGCTGGTTGCCCTCGATGGCTGGCGCGTCAATGAAGAGCGTTTGCAGCAACGACTGCTTGAACGTCAACCCGGTGATGTCGTGCGGTTGACCCTCTTCCGGGGAGATGCGTTGATTGACGTCCCGGTGACACTGGCTGTCGCGCCATATGATATGCTATCACTGGTCAATGTAGCAGCGCCGACGGCTGCCCAATTGCACACCCGTTCAGCGTGGCTGCAAAGAATGGTCTAGGCACTTCACAGAACAAGAGTGACAGCGACGATGAATACAACGTCAACTGAGACACGCAAAGCAATGGCGGCAGCGGCGGCGGTAGCCCTGGTACGGCCAGGGATGGTGATCGGGTTGGGCTTTGGCAGTACTGCCGCCTACGCAACACGCATGATTGCCGAACGTCTGCACCAGGGTGATCTGAACGACATCGTTGGTGTACCGTGTGCCGAGGGCACTGCCCAACTGGCTCGCGAACTGGGTATTCCGCTCACAACGCTCGACGAAGTCGCTGCGGTGGATTTGACCATTGACGGCGCTGACGAGGTTGATCCGCAACTATCGTTAATAAAAGGAGGCGGCGGAGCACTATTGCGTGAAAAGATGGTCGCGCAGGCCAGTCGGCGGGTCGCGATTATTGTTGATGACAGCAAACTGTCACCAGCCCTCGGTACACGCTTTGCCTTACCGCTCGAAGTCGTCGATTTTGGCTGGCGCGCCACTGCACGCTGGCTGGAGGCACAAGGCGGAACGGTGCAGCTTCGCCTGCGGGCCGATGGTCAACCCTTCCGTACCGATCAGGGAAACCTCATTCTCGATTGGAAGTGCGGCCCACTCAATGATCCGGCAGCGCTGGCAGCTCAGCTATCAGCGCGAGCCGGCATTGTCGAACACGGTCTGTTCATTGGTCTGGCAACCGATCTCTTCGTAGCCGGCCCGGACGGTGTGCAGCACGTGACCACCAGCGATTGCGGTACAATAGCCTGGTAGGCTTTCATTCGCGGAAGGCGTGGATTGAAACCATCATAACAACAGGGATGCTATGCGGCTTGCGCCTTCAATTCTCACGGCTGATTTTGCGCGTTTGGGCGAACAGGTTGCCACAGCCTGTGCTGCCGGTATTGACTGGATTCATCTCGATGTGATGGATGGCCGGTTTGTGCCGAATATTAGTTTCGGTCCGCTGGTTGTTCGCGCATTGCGACCACTAGCCGATCAATACGGAGCATTACTCGATGCTCACCTGATGATTGTTGAGCCGGAACGCTACCTGGCCGACTTTGCCGCTGCCGGTGCCGATCTGATAACCGTCCACGCTGAAGCGACGCCTCACGTGCATCGGGCCGTGCAAATGATCCACAATCTGGGCAAAAAAGCCGGGGTTGCTATCAACCCGGCAACTCCTCTCAGCATGGTCGAAGAGCTAATCGATCAGGTAGAACTCATCTTGTTAATGACGGTCAATCCCGGTTTTGGCGGACAGACGCTCATTCCGTCGGTACTCGCAAAAGTACAGCGGCTGCGCACCCTGCTGGGTGATCGTCCGGTGGAGATTATGGTTGATGGTGGGGTAAATCCAACCACCATCGCCGCCTGTGCAACTGCCGGTGCGACGGTGGCAGTGGTTGGATCGGCGGTATTTGGCCCGCAACCAATCCCGGATGCCATTAGCGAGCTGCGCATAGCGTTGGGTGAGGCCGTTCCGGGTAAGTGATGGGCTAAAGGATGCAAGCGGGTCAAAACAGAACCTTACTCTTGTGGACAGGGCATGTGTTGAAATAATGCAGGTGATCTATGTATCTGGCCGGTGACATCGGCGGCACAAAGACAATTCTGGCCCTCTTTGATCAGGCGACCGGGCCACATCATCCGGTTTTTGAACAGACATTTGCCAGTGCGCGTTATCCCGATTTAGAGACGATGATCGCTGAGTTTCGCGAACAACATCCGGTTCCCATTGAGGGCGCAGCGTTTGGCGTCGCCGGGCCGGTGGTCAGCGGACGGGCCAGTATCACGAATCTGAGCTGGACAATTGACGCTGCCAGATTGAGTACAGTGTTAAACGGCGCACCGGTACGCCTGTTAAACGATCTGGAAGCGATTGCCCAATCGGTTCCGATTCTCGAACCTGCTGATCTGGAGACACTTACTGCGGGGCAAGCCATTGCTGGTGGCGCAATTGGGGTCATCGCCCCTGGTACCGGTCTGGGTGAGGCATTTCTCACCTGGGACGGGGTGCGCTATCGCCCGCACCCCTCTGAAGGCGGTCACACGACATTCGCGCCCCGCAATCAGGTTGAAAAAGATCTGCTCGATTACCTGCATCAACGGTACAATCACGTCAGCTACGAACGTGTCTGCTCGGGCATTGGCATACCGAATTTGTACGCTTTTGTACGTGATCGACTGCTCCAACGCGAAACGCCGGCGGTCGCCGAGCAACTGGCCGCTGCCAGTGATCCCACACCGGTCATTGTCCAGGCCGGGATGGCAACCGAACAGATGTGCCTGGTATGCCGTACCACCCTTGAACTGTTCGTTGACATTCTGGCAGCCGAAGCCGGCAATCTGGCGTTAAAGGTACTGGCGACCGGCGGCGTATACATTGGCGGTGGTTTACCACCACGGATGCTGCCATTGATCAAGCGTGAACGATTCCTACAGGTCTTCCGTGATAAAGGACGTTTCAGTGAATTGCTGAGCCAGGTGCCGATTCACGTCATTCTCGAACCGAAAGCCGGTCTCCTCGGCGCGGCAGCAGCAGCAATGAGTTGACACCGTTAGTATTTTAGTGTATAAATAACACTAAATCACAACGGAGGGAGATAATCGATCATGCAGGATGAACGCCCGGTACCTTACGACATCAGCAAATATCAACTGCCGGCTGTCACGGTCGATGTGGTCATCTTCAGCCTGATCAATCGTACCCTGCACGTCTTACTGGTACAGCGCAAGCGCTGGCCATTTGAAGGACGCTGGGCGATACCGGGCGGTTTCATCCGGCTTGACGAATCGCTTGAAGAGGCTGCACGTCGTGAACTCGAAGAGGAGACTGGGGTACGAGATGTGTACCTTGAGCAGCTCTACACCTTCGGCGATGTTCAGCGCGATCCGCGTCACCGTGTGATCAGTGTGGCCTACATTGCACTGGTACGCGCTGATGCACAGACGATCCGGGTGAGCGCTGAGAACAGCGATGTGCGCTGGTTCCCGGTTGACCACCTGCCCACGCCGTTGGCCTTCGATCACGATCAGATTCTGGCCTATGCCCTCTCGCGATTGCGCTCGAAGCTTGAGTATACGACGCTGGCGTTTCAGTTGCTACCTGAACTCTTCTCGATCCTCGAATTGAAACACATTTACGAGCAGATTTTGGGGGAAAAGCTCGACAAGGGCAATTTCTACCGCAAGATCAAAGAGGCCGGTATTCTGGAAGAGACACCCTATATGCGTGAAGGCCGTGGGCGACCAACCCGCCTCTGGCGGTTTCGCCGTGATCGATCCGGCGATAAGCAATTTGTCTTCCGCTGGCGCGAGGATCGCCGTGAAGGGGTGAGTTGACCGACCCCAAGATCAGCTTCTCTAATGTTTCTGCAAGCGTTTGTCATCAGAATCGATAGGGTAGAACCCTGTTCTCGCTTCGTGCACCCCCGTGCGGGACTGCCATGCATTACCCATAACTCGAATACTGCATAGCTCGCATGCGGGCGAGGGGCCGGGGATGAGGGCCGGCGAGTCGGCGGGTTAAAACCCAGCCTCAATTCGTAGAAGCCCCGCCGGGGCTGACCTGACGGCGAGGAGTGGTGCCAGACGCACGTGTGGATAACCCCAACGGGGCTTCCACGTCGTGAGGGAGGGCTTCAGCCCGCACGACCAGATCGGCGGGTTTGGCTGCACGCGGGATCGAGGCTGCGGAACACCTGACGCCTGGTGTGCGTGACGAACGATGCGCCGTGTTCAGCACGATGTGTTATGAGGGGTCATACCGGCTTCTGTGTGACATGTGGGTAATGCATAGGCGGGACTGGTGGGGTAGCGCGAGGAGGGGGTATCGCACTTGCCCTAACGGGGCTTGCACGCGGTCAGGCAGGGCTTCAGCCCGCATGACGGCAGGACTGGCCTGACGGCGGGAAGGGGACATAGAAGTTACGGTATATCGCTCCCCTGAGCCAACACGCGACAGCAGGAGCCATCTGTCACCGGTAGTTCCCACCCCCAGAGATGAAATAGGATCGGGGCGTGTCGCAGGTCACTGGTGGATACAACACCACCGTTACCCACTCATCACCCATCACGCTGGCGCTGTACCTGAGCGTGATAACCCGTGAACCGGTTCGTGTGCACCGCTGACAAACCACCATAAGCGCACTGGTAGTACGCCGGCAGTGCGCCAGCATGGGTCTGACGACCCGAATGATGTCATTCAAGATATGATTTACTCACTATATTCCGCGCAACGTTTGCGCTCCTGAACCGGTTTATATAGAGAACACCGTTTCTGCTCAGGAGCGCATTATGATCCAGTACGCTCTTCCATCTGCCCGCCACTGCTGCCTTTGCGCACCGACCATCAACAGACCGTCTCTCTCCCACACGCATCACCCGGCACGCTGGCGATCCGGTGTGGTACAATACTGTTCCAACGCCGCTTCCACGCCGATACCAACATCATCAGGGAGGTATCACGATGACCCACCTCAAGCCCAACCTGACTCGTGCGCGCGCACCACGTACAGCCCCTGCCGACGACCCGTTTCGCTACGGCTGGCGCTTTGTGCCCCGCCCCACCCCCGACGATCCCCATCACCTCGAACAGGTGCCACTCACTCTCGAGGATGTCCTCCATCCGGAGGTGGGAGACGTCATCGTGCATAGCGACCGTCACGAAACCGACCGGATGTATCTCACCAGTGTGTTGCGGGAGCGCCTGGAGCCGTCGGGGATAGCCATTGTGCTCACCGATGTGCGTATCGCCTGGGACGTGCCCAACCTCCGCCCGCACAGCCCGGATGTGACGGTCATTCCCGGTCTCCCCGCACGGCGGAACTGGAGCACTTTCGATGTGCGGGATGAAGGCCAGCGTCCGGCGCTCATCATTGAGATTACCTCGCCGGAGACCCGCCAGAATGATCTGGAGGCCAAGGTTGAGCACTATGCCTGGGCAAGGGTGGCGCAGTACGTGATCGTCGACACCACCCGCTCTGAGCCACGACAGCTGCGCTTACTGGACTATCGATTGGTCGGGGATCGCTATGTACGCCAGCGGCTCGACGCGAATGGGCGGGTGTATCTGGCGATAGCCCGGCTCTGGGTCGGAATTATGGGCGACCACGTGGTATGCTACGACGAGCAGGGGGTGGAGATCGGCGACTACACTGAGGTGGTGCGGCGTGCCCGCCAGGAAGCGGCAGCCCGGGCGCTAGCGGAAGAGCGAGCACGCCTGGCTGAAGAACAAGCCCGCCGTGAGGCCGAGGCTCGCGCCGCTGCTGAAGAACAGGCCCGCCGTGAAGCCGAGGCCCGCGCCGCTGCTGAAGAACAGGCCCGCCATGAAGCCGAAGCGCGTGCCGCAGAAGCGGCAGCACGCGCCGCTGCTGAAGAACAGGCCCGCCGTGAAGCCGAGGCTCGCGCCGCCGCTGAAGCACAGGCCCGCCGTGAAGCCGAAGCACGAGCGGCAGAAGCGGCGGCACGGGCGGAAGTCGAAGCTCGTCTCCGCGAGCTTGAGGAAACATTACGTCGATTGCACGGCAACGGATAGTGTTATCGGGAGTGCAGCATAGTGTGCGGCGAATGGGCTTGTCACATACGCAGCCGGTTCGGGAGTTTCCCTATTTCATGTGGTGTCCTGAACTGGCTGCCTGTGTAGCCAGGATGTAAAACGTTGTTCAGCTTCTCGACGCCAAGGCTCGCATATCGATCAGATTACTACTGATAACTCAAGTTGCCGCCTGTACTATGGGCATGCCATGGAGTTTGACCGCCAGGATAAACAGCACGACGTTGTGCGCAACACTGTGTGGCGTACCTGCATGAACGATGTGGGGAGTATCCAGTTCCCATCGATGCGCTACGTCACGCCTCACGGTAGCAACTCAGGTTATACCTAATCCTCTGTGGTGACAAAGGTAGCAACCTGGGTTACTGGCAAGCCAGATACGGCATTAGCGACGTCGACAGGCATCATCATCGCACGTCGTGCTACCGCCGAAGAGATAGCGATTGCGGGCAATCAATTCGTACACCGGCTGAGCCAGTGTCAGGGCACCAGGCAGGCGCAAGAGTTCACCTAAACCGCGCAGTGTCGGTAGCTGTAGGAGAATTTCGCGTACTGCCTCGGCACCACGGTAGATGGTACCGTCTGGGCCGACGACATGCAATTGCCCCATCGCTTCTTCGTGGCTAATTTGGGGAAAACGTTCCCGTGCACTGGTGCTGTTGGCGTCGAGTAGCTCGATCTGGTTGTGATCATCGTAACCGGCAATCAATGCGGCCTGGCTGCGACATATCCGGCAGTTGCCATCGTAAAGCATTGTGTAGCGCATAGGTGTTTTCTATCGATCAGTACGGCACAATCGCCGTTACAACTAATGCCAGAACCAGAATGCCGATGATGACGGCACTCAGAATGCGAAACCATTGCTGATAGCGTTTGCGACTCATATCACTCTCCTGGAAGAGGTTGAATCAAACGGTTTTATCGCTCTCTATCATTATACCCGTACTTATGGCAATCTGGCTGGCAAGAGCGCTAACGATCTATCGCCTGGATGATTGCGTCTACAACCATAGCAGCAATCGCATGGTGACGGTACGGCGGCGGTGTTCGTTTGGGGTAGGTGCGGTTGCACAGCAGGACGATTGCCAGTCTCCGCTGGGGAATGCCGATCAGGAGGGGGCCGGTGAAGCCACTATGGCCGAAGCCGTGGTGGATGGCGCTCCCCATGTATGGGCGGTGTAGCATCCAGCCCAGGCCACTCACCAATCGGCTGGTGTCGGAGGCCGGTTGTGGGGTTAGTGCAGCCAGTGCTGTGCCGGCCCGCAGGAGCTGGCGGTCTTGCCAGGCTCCTTCCTGGATGAAGAGCTGTACCAGCCGCAATGCTTCAGCCGCCGGGCCGAAGAGGCCGGCATGACCGGCAACGCCGCCCAGCGCATACGTGCTTTCGTCATGCACCACGCCGTGTACAAGGCCACCACGCCATTCCCAGTCCCATTCGGTGGGGGCAATGGTTGCCCGCCACTCCGTCGGTGGGTTGAAGCGCGTCTTGTGCAGGCCGAGCGGTACACAGACCAGTTCGGTCAGGGCGTCGGCCAGTGAACCACCGTAGATCGCGGTCACGACATCACCCAACAACAGGGTGTTGAGGTTGGCATACTCAACGATGCGACCGGGTGGATGGCGGGGAGTGGCTGTGTAGACCATTGTTCTGATCGTTGCGGCGCCGGCGCGGGCTAAGGGCGCCAGTTGGACGGTCAGACCACTGGAGTGACTCAGGAGATGGCGAACGGTGATGTCGGGTGCATGCAGTGCCGGTAGCCAGTGCTGGATGGGTTGGTCGAGTGGTAGCATGCCGGCGTCGTGCAGGCGGAGTGCGGCGGTGGCGGTGAAGACTTTGGTTAACGACGCCAGATCGTAGATGGTATCGAGCGTGACCGGCATGGTGCCGGGGTCATCGTACATCGTGGTGCCATAAGCAGCCGCATGCAGGATGTGGGTGTCCTGCGCCACCAGGACAATGGCGCCTGGAAAGATACGCTCGTGAATCGCGGTGGTGATGATGTGATCAATCTCAGGTATCATATCGTTGTGGGTACGAAGGTTGCTCCCTTATCTGCTGACGCTTTCCTGAAAGTATACGCCTGTTGTGAGGTGAAGGAATCGGTGCGGCTCAAGCCGATACCAGTAGCCTTCAGGTTGGGCTACCGTGCTGTGGTCTCAGCCGCACTACACGAGCAGGCGATTTCTGCGCAGGGCAATCTCGACCAGCCAGAGCAGGAGTGCCAGTCCGGCCAGGTATGGCCAGAGCGCTACTACTTCGCCGCTTGTGCGAGCCGCCGGTGTGGTCGCAGAGAGATCAACCTCCATACTCCCACCGGTTAGTGTGGCAATCTGTTCCAGTAAACGCTCACCCTGTAATGGCTGTGGTGGCGGAAACGCATACTCCGCCGGGGGTAGTTGGACGTAGCCGATGCTACGTTGTAACGTCTGCCCGTTGGCGAAGAGGGTCACCGTGATCGCATAGGGGCCAACGCTTGTAAACGAAAGATCGCGAGCGTATCGCCCCGGCGCGACCTGGATCAGATTGATGTTCTGCTCGTTTCCGTTGGGGAGCGCGATTCGGGCAGTGACCTGGGCCAGGTCTATCGGCTTCCCTCCGGCAGAGCGAGCGTCAACGACCAGGCGGGTACGGCCATGCGCAGTTTCAACCTGCACTTGCAACGGGCCGCTATCGGGGGTTGGTAGCGTGTACTGCACGATCTGCGCCCAGAATTGCTCGTAGCCTGGCCAACCCGGCCATGAACCTGCCCACGGCGAGGTTGCACTCGCCGCCCAGGCGACGCTGCGCCCCAACCCATACTGCCAGACTGCCAGCAGCGGGTCTTCCGCAGGACTTTTCAGCACCATTGAGGCTTCAGGACGTGGCTGGAGGGCGATGTATCCGTCAAGCGGAGGGAGTTCACGCGGATTGAGGTTTCGTACCAGGGGGTGAGGCTGATGCAAGATCACCGGTACCGGTTGCTCGACGGTGAGTTCAGCGGTTGCGATCTCGCTCTCTTGAAACGTGATCCGCGGGAGATCGGTCGCGTCGGCGACAAAGTAGTAACGGCCATTCCCCCAACTGGCTAACTGATTGAGGAGTTCGGTGTCAGAGTCACTACCAATGGCGATTGTCGAGAGCGTTATCTGCGCAGCGCGCGCAGTCTCGACCAGTTGCTGGTAGCGCGGGTAGTTGTTGCTGTAACTCCGACCATCGGTCAGTAATACCGCATGGCGTGTGCTGTACGGTTCGTTCGCCAGCGCCGGTAGCCCAACCGAAAGGGCGCGTTCGATATTCGTTCCACCACCGAGCGACATTGTCGCAATCTGGTCTTGCAACTCAACCAGCGAAACACCTTCGCCAACCGTGCGGAACGGCACCGTCCAGATCGTCTCGGTATCGAAGGCCAACACACCAACCCGGTCACCCGGTTGGAGCGTCGTCAGTGAGAGGATGGCAGCCTCTTTGGCCATATCAAATTTGCTGATCCCAAAGGTAGCACTCATACTGGCCGAACGGTCAATAATGAACAGGATCGACACTGGCGCTCGCTGTGGGCGTGGCGGTGGTGTCATCAACAGCGGCAGTGCATCGGCGAGAGGGGTTTCGGCATACCCGCCAAGGGTGAACGACTGATTACCACCGATGACGGTCAAGCCTTTGCCTTCGCTACGTACCACCTCGCGCAGGGCAACCATCTGCTCTAATGAGAGCTGAGTGGCCGGAACATCAACCAGCACGAAGCCGTCGAAGCGGGTAAGCAGATCGAGGTTGGCCGGCAGTTCAGAGGCGCTGCTGCGTTCGATCACCATATCGGCCCGACGTAACGCATCGGCGAGGACAGCACCCTCATCACCACTATCTTCAATCAACAGGATATTTGGTGGCGGCATGACCAGCGTGGTCGCACCCGCTACATTGTTCGCTGTAAATGTGTCATTCCTATCGGGCACAAGCTCGGTGCGCAGACGGATAACACCAGGTTCGGTGGCGGTGTGCGTCGCTACAAACTCGTAGGAACCGGAAGGAATAAAGATCGGTTCTTCACCGAGCAGTTGATCGTCTGCCCATACCCGTAACCGGGCGGCCAGCGCGTCACTACTGACCGGTGACTGGTAAAACGTAGCGATGCGTAGTTCAAAGGTTTCCCCACTACGCACAAACGCAGGCGCATCGAAGCGCGTCACTGCTACTTCAGAAACCGCTGGTGGCGAGACAAGACGCACATCAATCCGAATACCGACCTGCGCAGCCTGTTGTGCGGCAATCAGAGCATCACCCCCCGTCGTCTGACCATCGCTGATCAGAATGACTCTCCCGCCACCGGGGAGCAGGTGGCGAACGGTGGCGATGGCGGCGGCCAGATCACTACCGGCGCCATCGGGGAGCCGATCACCACCTGCCACCACATCAGCCCCGAACGCGAGCAGCCGGGTCTCGGGGCCGGCGGCAGCGGCAATCGCTTCGGCTTCGGCGCGAATAGCCGCCTGCCCGGCAGGTGTCAGGCTATCGGATTGATCATAGAGCACGATCAGCGGGCCGGCGAGTGGCGCACCGGGTAACGGGCGGATAGGATCGGCCAGGGCACCAACCAGCAACGCGACGATTGCCAGGCGCATCCCAACCACGCTCCAGGGCAGACGGTTGCCGGCACGACGCCAGATGAGCAGCAGCGCCGGCAGAACCAGAAGCAGCCAGAACATATGCGGTGCTTGCCAGATCATCGTCCCTCCTGGATTGGTCTGCGCTGAATGTAGAGCCATTCTGCGACCAGGATGCCGATAGCCGCGATCACCAGCCACGACCATACAGGCTGTGGCACGGGAGTACGTGTAGCCGGCATCGGCGCGAATGTCGGGTTAACGGTGGTATTGTCAATCCGTGGCGTCACATCAGATTCGAGCAGAGAACCAGCGTTCACCGGAATCTGCGCCTCGCGCAGCACCTGCCCGCCAGACAGCTCACGAACCTGGTAAAGCCCGGCTTGTGACGGTTCCAACGCGACGGGCAACGCCGGTTGGATGGTCATCACGTCACGGACACCGTCTGGATGGCGCACTTCCAGGTCAGTCGTCCGTAGATCGGTCGCGTAGATGACAGGTGTGCCAAACGTCACTGCCGTTGGCAATACCGGCGGCGCCAGGTCACGAATGGTACGGGCCACCAGTAACGGAAACGCCAGGCGTCTGGTGATGGGATGATCGGTCAGATCAAAGTTCCAGACCGCGACATCACTGCGCTCAAAACGGCCCCGCAAGATAAGCGGATGATTGCCACTGAAGGCCAGCGGCGTCAACCAATCGGGCGGATTACCGAGCACTACTGATCCCCAGTTCACACCGCTCAGATTAATATCGCGTAGCAGCGTTTCACCGGCAGGGGTCAGCGTCACGGTTGCCTCAGCCGGCGCCCGCCCCTGAACCGCCAGCAGCGACCCATCAGGCGGATTGATGACCAGCACCCCACCCTCCGGCCAGCGCGACGGCAGCGTGTTCACCAAAACGGTAACATCGGCCAGAGGAGCCTGATCGGGATTATAGGTTGCTGATGATATTGTCGTCAGGGTTACATCCGGCATCGCTTGCAGCGCGCGCGTAAGCGCCTCAACGTCACTGCCAACCAAGAGGACTCGAACCGGTTGTTGATTATTCATCACCACCGTGGCAGTATCGTCGAGTGGTAAGCCATCGTTACCGGCAATCTCTAGCCGCACCTGGCGGGCCGGGCCGGGAAGTGTCCAGGTCAATTCGAGCGTAGCACCTGCCTGCATTGTCACGGTTTCGGTCAGGCTGTTCTGATCGTCGATCCAGAGCCGAACCGGGCCACGGAAGAAGCGATCACCGGCGTTCAACAAACGAGCGTAGATATGAACTTCGTTCGCCGGCCCCGGTTGTGCAGCCAGAGTCACGACCGCACGATTTGCCTGCACGGTACCCAACACCTCGACCCGAATGGGTAGTTGTCGTGCGGTGAGATCAGGTGGTGGTAAGGCCCCATCAGTCAGCATAACAACCCCGGCACCCGGTTGATCGATCAGAAACGTCTCGGCGATAGTCAGCGCGCCGGTAACATCACTCCCGGCACCTTCAATACGCAATGCAACAAGGGCAGCGAGTAATCGCTCTCTATCAACCACCTGCCCCCGGTCGATCAGACGCGCCTGCGGGCCGGCACTGATCAATATCACCTGATCGGAACCTCGCATCTGCCCAATCAACGTCGCTGCCTGTTGACGAGCCTGATCCAGCCGACTCCTGCCATCTTCGACCAGCGCCATACTGGTCGACGTATCAATAATGATGGCGAGATTGCGTGGCGAACCGAGCCACGGCCAGGTTATTTGGGGTTGGGCAATGGCCATGCCGATCAGAAATGCGGCCAACAAATGCAAGAAGAGCAAGAGAGTCAGGCGTAGCCGGCGCCGACGACGAGCTATGGGCTGTAGTGGCAGTTGTTGCCAGAGGAGCAGGGAAGGCACTTCTACCCGCCGCCGCCGTGATTGGATCAGATGCAATATCACGATCACCGGCAGCGCTAGCAGTGCGAGTAAGCCCAATGGCGCAAGTAGTGTCATGGGTCTCCTACATTGACAGACTCAGAGCCTGGCACATGTGATACGTCGTTATCACGAACATCCGCGCAGAGAGCAACTGCCCTGAACGGAATCACGACCGGCGATGCTCAATACCGGATTTGCACAACAGCAAACGCGCCTAACCGACGTCAGGTCAGAAAGCGGCGGATGCGCAAAAACGGGATCACTTGCCGTTCCAGCACCCAATCGGTCAATACCGGCGCATAATGCAAACCACGGGCAGAGCAGTGCTGAGCGATTGATGTACGCCAATGCTGTACCGCAGCACGATAAGCCGCCAATGTCGCCTCATCAAGATCAACAACCAACTGATCACCGGTTTCGCTATCAACCAGCTCCAGCGGCCCGTACAGATTCGGGTTCAGATCGGCGTTACTCAGCAGGTGCAGCACCATAACCTGCCAGCGCGGTGCAGGCAAAATCTGGTTCAGCCGCTCAATCGGCATCGGGGTGAGCAGGTCGGAGAGTAACAACACCAGACCGCCCCTGGGATGATGTTGCACTATCTGGCGAGCTGCCTGCTCTAAATCGATGCGACGGGTCGGTGTCAGGTCACGCAGCGCCTTGAAGAGTTCAACCGCGCGCATTTTGCCACGTGCCGGGCCAAAGAGTGGCTGTGGTTGATCACCGGTCAAGACGGTCACTCGATCACCGTGGGCCAATGCCAGATAGCCCATGGCACCGGTCAACTGAATTGCCCGGCGCAACCGTTCCGGATCGCCGGTCACCATACTACGCGAGGTATCAAGGATCAGACTAACCGCCACATCCTGTTCGGTTTCACCCAAACGCACCAGCAGATGTTCCTGGCGAGCGTAGACATGCCAGTCAAGATACCTGGGATCATCACCGGGCGTATAGGGACGATGATCGCTAAAAATGGTTGCCGGCATCGGTTGCCGACCGGGATACCGACCAACAATTGGCGTACCGCGCAGCGTTCGCTGCGCTTGCAGACTCAGTCGTTCAAGCCGACGCAGAAAGGCTTCGTCGAACAAAGGTGGCGGCGGATTATCTGATTTACGGCGAAAAATAGTTGCGAACCACATCGCGAACATCCGTAGGAATCTGAAGCGGATCGGTGGCTGTCTGCACCGGGCCACCGGCATTGACGCTGCCGGGACGAATCACCAGTTCACCCGCTGAAGCACCGGTTGATTGTTCAGCAGACGTACCGGTTGTCGGCACCTGACCACTACCATCAGTCGTTAGCTCTAACGGCGTACCATCAACCCCAGATGGGTTAAACGACTGCTCACGGCGCTGGCTCCCCGGCGTATTCCCGGCCCCACCGCCACCGCCGGCTACCGGTGCCGTCGGTTGACGCTCAAGCGCATCGGCCAGCGCATCCATACCGGTCGCACCGGCAACACCATCGCCGTACTGAAGTGCATCAGCAGTGGCTCGCAACTGATCGGCGAGATCAGGACGGGTCTGGTCGATTGCACGGGCTGCCTCGCGCAACGACTCGGCCAATGCTTCGCGAGCTGCCGGTGAAATCTCACCCATCTGATCGGCCAGTTCGCGCAGGGCATCAGCCGCCCCGGCAAGATCACCCTGATCGAGAGCTTCTGCTGCGGGGCGCGTCAATGCCTGATCGCGCAGGGCATCGGCCAGCGCTGAAATCACGTCCAGATCATTACCTGATACCGGTGAGAGAGCAGCTTCAGTGGGAATCGGATCGGGTTGGGTGGCAACCGGATCGGGTTGGAGAAGATCGGGCAACGGTTCCGCTTCACCAACGGCTGGGATTGGCGGGGAGACGATCATCAGCAAGCCGGCGAGCATCAACAGTAACGCGACTGGCATGAGTGCTTCTGACCAGATCGGCTGACGGGATCGGCTGAGATACCTTTGCACGCGCTGTACACTCTCTTGCGCCTGTGCCTGCAACCTGCCGGCAACCCCTACTTGAGCGCCCTGTAGTTCCAGAGCCGTGCTCAATTGCTCTTGCAGCCCAAACCGCCGATCCAGGCGACGGGCGGCCGTCGTTGGTGTCAGCCGGAACTTCAGCGCCCGTAGACAGCCAACCATCGTACTACCGACAATGATCCAGCCAAACAGCGACCGTGGCAATGGGGCAAAGCCAAACACCGGCAGCATTGCGCCAATACAAGCGACAAGCAGCCCGATACTGAGCGAACGTATCAGTTGTTCAATTGTATACTGCCGCCAGCGTTGCGCACTCAGGCGACGAAGTTGTCTGATTAATTGTTCCTGCATACTGGCAGTGTACCACAATCTATCGAGTAAAATATGATTTATCGATGAATGTCTGGCAAAAGATACCGGCTGAGTAGCAGATTGAGGAGAATATGAACGATCTACACGCGCTCCTGGCCCGTCGTGTTGCGGAAGGGCGACCGTTACGGGTAGGTCTGATTGGCGCCGGCAAATTTGGCACCATGTTTCTGGCCCAGGCGCGACGGGTGAAGGGACTACACGTCGTCGGCGTCGCAGACCTGGCGCCGGAACGGGCGCGGCTGGCATTAGAGCGCGCCGGTTGGCCAAAGGAGCAGTATGCCGCTCCATCGCTAGCCGCCGCTCTGCAACACGGCACGACCTTTATTGGCGATGACGCACCTGCTCTGATTGCGGCAGAGGGGATTGAGGTCATTGTTGAAGCAACCGGCGCGCCGGCGGCCGGTGTGGCCCATTGTCTGATGGCAATTGAGCACCACCGCCACATCGTTATGGTCAATGTTGAAGCCGATGCCCTCCTGGGGCCATTCCTTGCCCGCCGCGCTGCCGAGGCAGGCGTGGTCTACTCACTGGCCTACGGCGATCAGCCGGCATTAATTGCCGAACAGGTCGAATGGGCACGGGCGTGTGGATTCGAGGTGATCTGCGCCGGCAAGGGAACCCGTTATCTACCACACTATCATCAGAGCACGCCGGAAACGGTCTGGCACTATTACGGCCTCAGTGCCGAACAGGCCGCCGCAGGTGGGATGAACCCCCAGATGTTCAACTCATTCCTTGACGGCACCAAATCGGCGATTGAGATGGCGGCTGTCGCTAATGCCTGCCTGCTGCGTCCACAACCGCACGGCCTGGCATTTCCACCGTGTGGCGTGGACGATCTCCCTCACGTCTTGCGTCCACGTGAAGCGGGCGGGCAACTCTCACATGCAGGAACGGTCGAGGTTGTCTCGTCGTTAGAGCGTGATGGACGGCCGGTATTTCGTGACCTGCGCTGGGGCGTTTACGTCGTCTTCGCAGCCCCTGACGACTACGTGCGGCGCTGTTTTGCCGAATACGGTCTGGTGACCGACGCCAGCGGCACGTACAGTGCCCTGTATCGGCCATCCCACCTCATTGGACTGGAATTACCAATCTCCGTATTGCGGGTCGGCTTACGGCAGGAGCCAACCGGATACCCACAGGCATTCCTCGGCGACGTGGTTGCGGTTGCCAAACGCGATCTGATCGAAGGCGAGACCCTTGATGGCGAAGGTGGCTACACTGTCTACGGCAAACTGATGCCGGCAGCCGACTCGGTTGCGCTGGGCGCACTCCCGATTGGCCTGGCCCACAACATCCGCACCCTTCGCCCCATTCCTGCCGGTGCAGTCGTGCGCTGGGACGATGTTGCCTACGAGACCAATCATCCAACAGTACGACTACGCCGCCTTATGGAGCGCACCATGCTGACGGAGACAAGCCAATGAAGATTGCATTAATCGGCCTGGGTTTAATGGGAAGGCCAATGGCGCGTACATTGTTGAAGGCAGGATTCAACGTTACCGGCTGGAATCGCTCACCACTCGACCCCGCGCTCACTGAAGGGATACCACTGGCCGCAACACTGGCTGAAGCGGCTCAGGCCGAGACCCTCATCCTGATGCTCAGCGACTCAACGGCAGTCGCTGAACTCTTAAGCCGGCTTGATCCTCTCTTGCGCGAGGGGCAGTTAATCATCGACATGGGCAGCTCCGATCCACGTCACTCCCAGACCCATGCCACAACCCTGGCAAACCGCGGCATCGGCTGGGTTGATGCACCTGTTTCAGGCGGGCCAGAGGGTGCGGCTGCCGGAACACTGGCCATCATGGTTGGCGGCACGGCCAGCGATGTCGAACGGGCAGAACCGATCCTTCGTGCATTGGGGCGCCCAACCCACGTTGGCCCGCCGGGTGCCGGACATACAGTAAAAGTCATCAACCAGCTTATTGTCGGCCTGACAATCCAGGCTGTCGCCGAGGCGATGGTTCTGGCCGAAGCCTACGGGATCGACCCGGCACTGTTACGAACAGCATTGGCCGGCGGTTTTGCCGACTCAAAAGTGCTCCAGATCCACGGCCAGCGCATGGCAGCGCGACGCTACACCCCTGGCGGCAAGGTAACCACCCAGCTCAAAGATCTGCGCATGGCCGCAGCAATGGCATCGGCAGCAGGCATTGCTTTACCACATCTTAACGACACCATCGCACGCTACGAAACACTGGTAGAGCGCGGCCTGGGTGAACTGGATCATTCCGCCTTGCATATCCTGTTAGATGAGAGGCGCGCAAGAGGGGAAAAGGACAACGCTTGAGGTAACCCAAGTTGCCACCTACGCTGTGAGCAGGCTACGGAGGCTGACTGCCAGGATGAACAGCACGACACTGCGCACAACACCGTGCGCTGTAACGGTATGAACCATGTGGGTAGTAGCCAGTTCCCATCGACGCACTACTTCGCATTTCATGGTAGCAACTCGAGTTATAATTGTGTCCTCCGTGACTCTGTGGTGGCAAAGGTAGCAACTTGGGTTATAGTTTACGTAAACACTGCCACACACAGCGCTCTCACCTGCGGATAGAGACATCCTGGGTGTGCGACACCTCACCTGCTCTGCCGCAACGCATACTGCACTCCATCACGTAGATCGGCACGGGTCACAATCGTGCTTAGATCAACACCAAGCGCAACCAGAGTCTGCGCAACATCAGGACGGATCCCGGTGATCACCAACTGAGCACCGAGCAAGCGCAACGACGTAGCGCACTGCAAAATAGCATGCGCAACCTGCGTATCAATCACCGGCACCCCGGTTACATCGAGCACAACAATGCGTACCTGTCGGCGCTGCACTGCCTGTAAGAGTGACTCGATTAACGTCGCCACCCGTGCACTATCGAATGCGCCGACCATTGGTGCCAACAGTACTCGTGTGGCAACTTCGAGTAAGGGTGTCGACAGCTCAGCCAGCAATGCAGCCTGGGTTGCAATGACCTCTTCGCGCACTGCCAGTTGCCGGCGCAGCTCCTCTGCCTTCTTCAATTCAGTGATGTCAATCCGCAATCCGACGATCCCCCCATCGGCAGTTCTTCGCTCAACAATCCGAATCCAGCGCCCATCGGCGAGATGTTGCTCGACCGGTTCAAGTGCGGCATGTTTCCGCAACCGCTCCGCAACCCACTCGTCAACCCGCCCAATCGCTTCAGCGTACTGCCCTCGCTCGGCGCCAATCCGAATCATTTCGGCAAATGGACGGCCAGGTGTCACGAGATCAGCACTGATGGCATACAATTCACGGTAGCGTCGATTGCAGAAGACGATCCGATCATCTTTATCAAGCAGCAGAAAGCCCTCTTCCAGACTGTCCAGTGCGCTCAAAATCACATCAAGCTGATGCTGAGCTGCACGTTGCGCAGTCAACAGCGCTGTCACTTCGACAACCTGAGCGGTCAATGCGGCCTCACTGCGTAGGATCATGATCTGAACATGACGTGTCGGGTCACGGCGCAACGGCGCTGCCAGTTGCAGCGGCGGATCGCCGGCAGAGAGTGTCGCAATCCATTGCCTGGCTGCTGCAACCTCAGACTCGTTCCAGGCCAGAATCTGTGCACAGGCTTCCACCAGGTCTCTCGCAACTCCTCCGCCATCACTCAACTCCAGCCATAAACGATTACACTGCACCGACCCTCCATCAGGTGCATAGGCGGTCGGCAACGGTAAAGTATCCAGCATTGCTTTGCTCTCGCTAACTTGCCTGAGAACCGGTGAAAATACGCTTGCATTATAACCCACCTGACATGAACTTATAAAGCTGCACCATCCACGATCCGCGATGCAGGTGTCGCGTGACCCGGCATGCGTATGCACAGCTTCCCCCACCATGCTCCAGACGCTGGTCGTGCCGGTCACAGGTACGACGCGCATAACCGTCACGATTGTCTGGCCTACCGGTGATGAATGAGCTAAATTCATACAATGTCGTCATAACAACCATCATTGCGTCCCTCGCTGCGGCAAAGTGTGGTATAACGATGGTGTAGTGCAAAATATTTGCAAAACATTGACAAAAGGAGAAGGGTTATGACGTTAAACGGCATACATGCTCTGGTGACCGGTGGTGGTCGTGGTCTCGGTCGGGCCAGTGCGCTGGCGCTGGCCCGTGCCGGTGCCCAGGTTTCGGTATTAGCCCGCAGTGCCGACGAGGTTGCCGAAACGGTCTGGCTCATTGAAGAAAGCGGCCAGAGCGGTTTGGGGCTGACGGCTGATGTGCGTGACCGTGCTCAACTGAACCAGGCCGTGGCTCAGGCTTACGACCACTTTGGCCCCATCCGCGTACTGGTTGCGGCTGCTGGTGTTGGCCTGCGTGCCCCGATTCAGGAGACCAGCGAAGAGCAGTGGGATGCAGTGATCGATACGCTTCTCAAAGGAGTGTTCCTGAGCGCTCGTGCAGTCATTCCCCAGATGATTGAAGCTGGTGGTGGCAACATTATCGTCATTGGCGCACCGCTTGAACGCATCGCTGTACCCGGTTTTGCCGCTTACTATGCGGCCAAAGCCGGCGTCGATGGCCTGGCCCGGGTGATGGCCAAAGACCTTCGTCGCTTCGGGATTAATGTCAATATCGTGCATCCCGGTGGCTTCGCCGATACGCATATGGTACGTACAACAGTACCAGAGGTGCGCACCGGTCTGCTTAGCCCCGACGAGATCGGGCCGGCGGTGGTTGAACTGGCTGCACTGCCTCCTCGAAGCCAGACCGGGCAGACGATTGATGCCCACGCCCGAAAATGAGTGCAAAATTAATCCGTACATGATCTTGACAAAACCTGTGCAAAGATCGAAAATATACTCATCCAAAATCTTTGAGGAGGCGTATATCCAGATAGCGAATTATTAACGCCTCGCAAAGAACGGTCGCGGAATCGTTGCCGTCAACCGGAGATGAAGGAGTACTGCCGTGAAAGCCTTCCCTCAAAAGCACGCAGCCGATAGTGAAATGGAGCCGGAATTGTCCGCGGAGGCCACCGAACTCGATGCTGAGTGGGATGGCGATGTTGATCCCGAACCAGAGGATCTCGAGGTAGCAGAACTGGAGCCACTCGATGACCTCGAGAGCGAGGGTGATTTTGAGCCAGTTGAGGATTCGGTACAGCTCTACTTGCAAGAGATCGGTCAGGTTCCACTGCTTACCGCCGAAGAGGAAGTAGAGCTGGCCCGGCAGTACAGTCGCGGTAAAGAGGCACGGCAACGTCTACGCAACGAGGATTTCGCCAACGACCGCGAACGGATGCGGCTGGAGATGGAAATGGCTCGCGGTGAAGAGGCGCGGCGGCGCCTGATTCAGGCCAATCTGCGCCTGGTGGTGAGTGTGGCGAAGAAGTATATCGGCAGTCCGATGGCCTTCATGGATCTCGTGCAAGAGGGGAACATCGGCCTGATGCGTGCAGTCGAGAAGTTTGACTACACGAAGGGTAATCGCTTCAGCACCTATGCCACCTGGTGGATCCGCCAGGCCGTAACCAGGGCTATCGCCGAGCAGAGCCGTCTTATCCGTCTCCCCGTTCATCTCAGCGAGTCGATTGTGCATCTGCGCCGCGCCATCTATCGCCTTGAACAGGAGCTGGAGCGCGAACCAACTGCCGAGGAGCTGGCTCACGCCCTCAATATGAGTGTGCGCAAAGTCAAGCGCCTGATCCGCGCTTCAACTCAGCCTATCTCGCTCGAACAACCGCTCAACAACGAGCAGGAAGGTCGGGTGAGCGAAACACTGGCTGATGAGACGGTGGCTTCACCGATGGAGATCGCCGAGCAGAAGATGCTTCACGCCGAGTTAACGGCTGCTCTGAACGAGCTGCCGGAACGTGAACGCAAGATTCTCCAGTTGCGCTACGGCTTGATTGATGGTCAACGCCGCACCCTCGAAGAGGTTGGGGCAACGTTTGGCATCACGCGCGAACGCACCCGCCAGATCGAGGCCGAAGCGTTACGTCGCCTGCGCCATCCCAGCGTTGGTCAGCGGTTACATAGCTATCTTGACTAGAAGTGGTCTCACAAACAGATACCGGGAGAACAGCGAAGGGCGACATGTGTGTCGCCCTTCTCGCATTATGTCACATCTGACAGCACGCGCCGCTAACGCTCCCAAAACATCAGCCACTAATACAATACCGGACATTCACAGATAATACAAATCTTGCTCAACAATGTGCATCGTTCATGTTTGATCCTTGTGCAGAAGCGTTAGCGGGTTATGCCACCAGCAAGTCGCCAGTGGGTGTTGGCGACGCAGGGGGCACGGCATGCCGTGCCCCTACCACCTTCGCAGTAATCGGTATCTGGTGTGTCTTTGCCTCTACGCTACCAGGTTTTAACCGGCAGACGCCCTACACCCGCCCGTACAACCCGGTCAGGTACGCCAGATGATGCGCCAGATCGAAACTGAGCTGGTCTCTTCGCATGCGCCACGCCCAATTACCCTCCGCTCTGCCCGGCAGATTAAGCCGTGCCCATGAACCCAATCCCAACACATCTTGCATGGGAATAATGGCCGTATCAGCGACCGACATCAAGGCCGCCCGAATAAAATCCCACGCGATATGATCGTCACGTGCGCCCAGATAATCCCGCACGTGCTGGCGAGTACGCTCATCCAGCGTTGACCACCAGCCTACCGTCGTATCATTATCGTGAGTACCGGTGTACACCACGAGGTCATGGGTATAGTTGTGCGGTAAGTAGTTACTGGTCGCGTCGCCACCCCAGGCAAATTGCAAAACTGCCATGCCGGGAAAACCGAGTTGCCGGCGTAACGCTTCCACATCAGGCGTAATCAGGCCCAAATCCTCAGCGATGATTGGCAACGAACCCAACCGGTCCTGTACCGCTTCAAAGAGGGCTGCGCCAGGGCCGGGCACCCAGCGCCCTTCGAGCGCCGTTTCCGCCATTGCCGGCACTTCCCAATACGCTGCAAAGCCACGGAAGTGATCGATACGCACAATGTCTACCAACTGCAAGAGCACCCGAAATCGCTCAATCCACCAGTCATACTGCCGTTCCGCCAGCCGATCCCAGCGGTAGAGCGGATTACCCCAGCGTTGACCGGTAGGACTGAAGTAGTCTGGTGGCACACCGGCAACGACGGTTGGATTACCTGCATCATCCAGATGGAAAATATCGGGATTGGCCCAGACATCGGCACTGTCGAACGCTACAAAAATCGGTAGATCGCCGATAATCTGAATACCACGCTCATTCGCGTACTGGCGCAGTGCAGCCCACTGGCTGAAAAAGAGCCATTGCAAGAATTGCTGAAAGCGAATGCGATCCGCCAGCCGCTGACGAGCCTCTGCCAGAGCCGTCGGTTCACGTCGCGCCAGAGCCGCATCCCAGCGGTTCCATGGCGCACCCCGGTAGGCTTCCTTCAGCGCCGCAAAGAGGGCAAATGTGTCTAGCCACGCATGCTGTTCGTCACAGAATCGCGCAAATGCCGCCCGCTGATCTGCACTACCATGCGCAAGAAAACGGGCAAACGCCCACTCTAAACGAGTCAGCTTCCAGGGAATGATCGCACCGTAGTCGATCCAATCACCGTTGCTACCCGGTGCCCCAACCAGCGCCCCCTCATCAAGCCATCCCATCTGCACCAGTTGTTCAAGTGAAATGAGCAACGGATTCCCTGCCAGTGCCGACAAACCGGCATACGGCGAGTCACCATAGCTGGTTGGCCCAAGTGGCATAATCTGCCAGCGTCGCTGCTTCGCCGTTGCCAGCCAGTCTACAAACCGGTACGCCATGTCACCAATATCGCCAATCCCTCCGCTGCCCGGTAACGCCGAAGGATGGAGGAGAACACCACTAACCCGCCGACCGCTCATGTGCCACCTCAAGTCGCTCAATCATCTATTTCGTTGCATACGCAATTATAGCATAAAAAACTATTCGCAAGATCGTCAGTACTCGCTCTCATCTCGCACGTGCGAACCCGCAGCCCGCCGTAGCAAGCTTGGAGCAGGCTAGAAGCCTGCTCGCTGCCAGGCACTCCCCACCCAACTGCCGGTCTGCGCCACCGCTGCCGTCACCACTTTTTGGAGTGCGGCAGCCAGGCTGCCGCGCCTTCCCCCGCCCGACCGCCGGTCAGCGCCACTTCTGCCGTCACCACACCGCATCCCCGCCCAACCGCCAGTCAGCGCTACCACTGCCATCACTGCTTTTTGGAGTGCGGCAGCCAGGCTGCCGCGCCTTCCCCCGCCCGACCGCCGGTCAGCGCCGTGCCTCCCTGCCCGACTGCCGGTCAGTGCCACCACTGCTGTCACCGCACCGCACCCTTCCCTGCCCGACTGCCGGTCAGCGCCACCGGTGTTCTCATCAACTCACACCTTCCCGCGCTCATCATCGTGAAGGTCGTCTGCAACGACAGTTCCCCACTCCCCATTCCCACCTCACGTTGTGCTACAATTCGATAAGACGTATCATAATGCTTACGGTTCCAACATGAATGTTACCCGCCCACTCTTAATCTTGCTCCTCGCCGGTGCCAGTTATCTGGCTGCCCAAAGCACCGGTCAACGCCTCTTTTTCCACCTGAGCTACATTCTGGCCGGTTTACCTCTGGTAGCGCTCACCTGGACGTGGCTCAATTTGCGTGGTCTAAGCGTCGAGCGTGAACACTCCAGCCTCCGCGCCAGCGTTGGTGAATATACGCGGGAACGAATTACGATTCGTAACCGCTGGTGGTTACCCAAACTGTGGATCGAACTACAAGACGAGTCGGATCTCCCCAACCACGAAGCCGGTTTCGTCACCTATCTGGGTAGCCGCGAGACAACACGCTGGACAACACGCACGCTATGTACCCATCGCGGACGGTTCAGACTCGGCCCAACCCGGATCATCAGCAGTGATCCGTTCGGCCTCTTCCGCTTCTCTCGCCTGATTGCCGGTGGTGGCGAGATCATCGTCTATCCACCCACCGAGGTCTTGCCCGATGTTCGGCTGCCCGGTGCCGACCTGATCGGTGGATCGTCGAGCCTCATCCGCACACATACGATGACCCCCAATGTTGCGACGATCCGTGATTATCAACCCGGCGATAGCCTGAACCGCATTCACTGGCGCAGTACTGCCCGCCACGGACGGCTGATGGTCAAAGAATTCGAGCTAGACCCGTTCGCCGACATTTATCTCATTCTCGATTGCCATGAGCGAGCGGTCGTGCGTATGCCATCAGCACAACCGGAACGCGATGAACGGCAGAGCGCTCCCTGGTGGCAGCGCCAACCTCCACCTCGCCATCGCCCACCACCTGACTCCACGGAAGAGCATGCAGTGTATGTTGCTGCTTCGCTTGCCCGTACCCTGCTCGCCCAAAACCGGATCGTTGGCCTGCTCGCCTGGAGTGAACGACTTGAGGTCATTCCGGCTGAACGTGAGGAGCGTCAGCTCTGGAAGATGCTCGAATTGCTGGCCGTACTACGCGCCGTCGGGCAACATTCGCTGGCCGAACTCCTGATCGCCGAGGGGCAGCGCTTCGGGCGTGATACGACATTGATCATTATTACGTCCGATCTCGACCCTCGCTGGATTACTGCCCTGCAACAACACCTCTACCGTGGGGCACGGGCTGCTGTGATTTTTATCGATCCGCGCAGTTATGGCGGATGGAATGACCCAACTCCACTCCTCAACCATCTCACCAGCTTACGGATCGATGTCTACCATGTCCGGCGCGGTGAAGCGTTAGCCGAGTCGTTGCGCTTCCCACTTCAATCAGGAACGCAGTAATAGTATCTCTGACCCTTAAACAAAACTCCTGTGGTCAGACCATTGAGCATCTCATTGCAATCACCAATGTAGTACTAACGTCGAGAAGGAATAATTAACTATTGCACTCTGATACTGGTGCGCAGTACAATAAAATCGTTGTACTGCGCATTGTAATTCATAGTGTACCTGCTCTTGTGTAAGTGATGAGAGAACACGAATGGCTCACCAGACACTCGCCAGAATCCAGACCACACCTGCCAGAAAACGATTGTTCCTTCTTGCCCTCATTCTTGTCTGTACAATCAGTATGATCTTTGGCGCGGCCCTGTCGGTCTTCGCTGCCGGTACGCTAACTGTTCAGGTCTATCTGGATAGTGATCGTGACGGTACATTCGACAGTGGTGAGACCGGGATCGGTGGGGTTCAAATCGCCGTCTACTCTGCTGAGAGTGTGATCGTTGGGCTGAACACGACTGATACCGGCGGGCAGGTTGTCTTCCCCGCGCTTCCCGATGGTAATTACCGCATCGAGGTTAGCAATATCGGCGCCCGCGTTGTGTCAGTACCGGGGCCAGACAACCCCGGTTTGTTGTCGTTTGTAACCATTGCCGGCGGTGCCGTCACCCAACGCATTGGTCTGCGAGAGCTTGACGGCGGTTCGATAGATACCGGTGCTCCGGCAGGTACCCGCAGCATTTCGGTGCGGGTCTGGGACGACAGTGATGCCGATGGAATTCAGGATGCCGGCGAGCCGGCATTCAGTGGTCTGCCGGTCCGCCTGGTTGACAGCATCGGCAACACGGTTGCCGGGCCGGTAAATACCGACTCACTGGGCCGGGCCACGTTCAACAACGCTCCGACCGGTGCCGGGTATCGGGTGCGTATCCTGGCGGCTGACATCCCTACGGGCTACATCGTCACCCAATCCTTTGTCAACGACGGCGATCCCAACCCCGGTATCCGTGACTCAAATGCAGTGCTGACCGGTGGCAACGTCGAAGCATCGTTCCCCAACACCGGACGCGGCGTTAATATCGACAATGTTGACATCGGTTTCACCCGTGGTGCCATCAGTGGTTTCGTCTGGCGCGATAACAACCGGAATGGATTGTGGGATACGACCGAGCCTCGCCTGAACGGGGTTACTGTCCAACTGGTAAACACGTCAACGTCAACCACTGTCGCAACGACCACCACCCGCCAGCGCATCGGCTCAACCCAGCCTGAAGAAGGGGGTATCTTCGTCTTCCCCAATCTCCCCCTTGCCACAACGTATCAGGTGGTGATTCCAAACAGTCAGTTTGCCAGTGGTGCCCTGCTCTTCGGCGCAGCCAATTCACCAAACGCGACCGGCGGTGATGTGGGTTCGCCAGACGGTGTACCTGCGGGTGATGTTACCGGGCCATCCATCACTCTGAACGCAACAACCAATACCAGCACCGATCAGCGCTTTGGCTTCTACAAGGGTGTGGTTGGCGATTTTGTCTGGCTTGATGACGATAGTGATGGTACTCAAGACACTGGTGAAGCCGGCATCAATGGCGTGACCGTCTTTGTTGACGATGGTCGCGGCGGTGGTATCGCCAACGACGGCATTCGCAATGGCGGAGAGATTGCTACCGTTACCTCCAATAATCCCAATACCAGCCAACCTGGCTACTACCTGTTCGATGATTTACCGTTAGGGAGCACGTATCGCATCGTGCTTGACCCGACCAACTTCCAACCCGGCGGGGCGCTGGTAGGGCTGGGTAATTCTACAGGAACTGCTGCAACTAACACCAACGGTGATCGCTACGTTTATCGTGTAACGACCGTCAACGACACCACACCCGAAGATACCACTGTCGACTTCGGCATGACAAGAGCCAGTATCGGTAACCGGGTGTTTGAAGATGCGGATGGGGATGGCGTGTTCGATGCGGGTGAAGCAGGCATTCCAAATGTTACGATTAGTGCCTATCGAGCCAGCGACAACACGCTTCTGGGCACTGCCACAAGTAACGCCAGTGGATTTTACAACCTCCCTGGCCTGCCTGCCGAGCCGATCTATGCCACCTTTGACCTCTCAACCGCCGGTGCCGGATACATCGGTTTCGTCGGTAGTCTACAGCCATCCGGTGCAACGATTGATCCAACTGAGACCACATATCCAGACTACAGCGATCTCATATCTAACGTCGGTGGCAGCGTCTGGCGTACCGACATTTTTACCCCGACCTTAAACACAGCAAACAATGGCATTGATGCCGGCTTCTATCGTCCAGTACGCATTGTCGTCCGTGTCTTTGGTGAGACAGTGACGATCAACAACACGCTTGAAGGTGGTGAACCTGGAATTAGCGGGGTCACCGTTCAAGTCACCGGCACCGAAGCGCAGACGCTCACCACAAATATCGGTGGAGAAGCCATCTTTAATCTGCGCCCCGGTTCGTATACGGTCACGGTCACCACACCAACCGGTTATCTGGCTTCCCCCGGTAATACCGGTAGTGTTAGCTTCGCGAATTTGAATAGCCAGGCAGCAGTGAACGCGGATTTTGGCTACTACCGTCCGGGTAGCATCAGTGGGCTTACCTTCTTCGATGCCAATGCCGATGGTCTGGCTAACAGCGGCGAGCCACGTCTACGCAATGTTACCGTTGAACTTGTTGACACGTCTAATACCGTAGTTGCTACCACAACGACTGCGACAAACGGTACGTATACATTCAACAATATTCTGCCTGCCGATTACACGGTGCGCTTCACCAATCCAGATACCGGCAACTATGTCTTTATCACCGGTGGTGATAGCGATGTAACTACCGCCGGAAATGTTGCCACCAGTAGCACGAATACGCTGACCGTCCCCTATAACGGTTCTCTGACCAACATCAATGCCGGTTTCCGAGGTCAAACAACGGTCAGTGGTCGTATCTTTGAAGACAACAATGCCGACAATCTGCAAGATGCCGGCGACACCAATCTGAGTGGTGCCACCGTCACATTGACGGTAACCGCGAATCTGACCAATCTGGTCGCCACCTATCAGGCAACCCTCAACACGCCTGCCCCCACCTATGCCTTTAACAACTTACCCGGTGGCAACGGCGTGAGCTACACCGTAATCTTTGCTCCGCCATCTTCTACCTATATTGCCAGTGACGCCAATGTCGGCAGTGACGATACGATTGATAGCGATGGCCCGACCGTCACCATCACTAATCCCGCGGCTGGCGGAACGATTACGAATGTCGATCAGGGTTACTTCCGTAACGTAACCATCACCGCCCGCGTCTTCCGCGAACCATCGGCTGGACGCAACAATCAGTGGGATAGCGGAGAAAATGGGATTGTCGGCGTTCGTGTCTTCCTCGAACAAGGCGGCACACCGGTACTGACCAGAACCACGACAACCGGTGGTCTGGTAACCTTTACCATCCGCCCGGGTTCGTATAACCTCAATGTTGATGAAGGCTCCAGTGCACTCAGTGGTCTCCTGCCCTCATCAGGCTCAACAGCCGCTGTGCCGGTAGCCGGTTCACCATTGAGTAGCGGTGGTAGTTCGCAAACTGAAACAACACCGCCGGGTACGACCAACGTCTTCGGGTTCTATACCTTTGGCACGGTCAGCGGACGGGTCTTCTTTGACGGCACCGCCGGCCCGGCAGACAACCTGGCCAGTGGTGAGCCAGGGATCAGTGGGGTAACGGTACGATTGCTTGATACAACAGACACCGTCGTATCAACCACAACAACCGATAGCAACGGTAACTTCACCATCAATAATGTTGAGGGAGCAAGCTATCGGCTCGAATTTGTCAATCCCGACTCGACCAATGTCAGCTTCGTGGCAGCGAATACCGGCGACAACAGCGTTGCGACGCTTGTTGGAAACAATGGACGCACCGATCTGTTCACGGTCACCGATGGTCAAACCACGAATCGCTCGGCAGCCATGATCGGCACCGGTACTGTCAACGGTATCACCTTCGTTGACGGCGACTATGATGGGCAGCGCGGTGGTACCAACGACGAACTGCTGGCAAATGTCACGGTCAATCTGACGGCAACAGTCAGTTTGCCCAATTTGAACACTACCATCACACGCAGTGTAGCCAGCGATAGCAGTGGAAACTACAGCTTTAGCGGCCTGCCTGCCGCCACCTTCTCGCTGAGTTTCACGCCGCCGACGGCGACCCCAGCCTATCAGATCACGCCGGCCGACCAGGGAAGTAATGCAACCGACAGCGATGGGACGGCAGAACTGACTAATCAGACGCTGAACGCCGGTGCGACCGAAAGTCGCGACCAGGGGTACTATCAGAATGTCACCGTCAGCGCACGGGTATTCAACGAAACAGTGACGATTAACAATACTTTTGAGAGCGGTGAAGCCGGCATCCGACTGATTCCAGTGTCGTTCAACGGCCCGGTTAGTGGCACGATACAGACCGATCTCTCTGGCATTGCGACCTTCAGCGGCCCGCCCGGCACCTACACGGTAAGCATCGTTAGCGATCCTTCCGGTTTCACTCGTTCGCCGGGTAATACCGGCACGGCCAGCACTGGCCCGGTTTTGAGCGGGCAAACAGCAGCAGTACCGTTTGGTTACTACCGCACAGCCCAGATCAGTGGCACTGTCTGGTTCGATACCGACAGCGATGGCCTGTTCGACAGCGGTGAACCTGGGATGGAAAGTATCAGCGTCAGGTTGATCGGAAGTAGCAGCGGCCCCGGTACTCCGGTTACGACTGACGTGAACGGTGCATTCGCCATCACCGGCATCGAACCGACCGGTCTGACTAACACGACATACCAGATCTGTATCACGCTTCCAACCGGCTTTACGCCAACAACCCAGGGTAGCACACTCACGACCGACAATAACAGTGATATTGACTCAAGCGGTTGTACTGCTACCTTTACCGTTGCCTCAGCGGCAAACATTACCTACATTGATGCCGGTCTGCGCGGTACGCTAGCCATTGGTGACCTGGTGTGGGAGGACACCAATGCCAACGGCATCCAGGATAGCGGCGAGCAGGCGCTCGATGGTGTAACGGTGACAGTTCTCGTCACGACGACCGGTAATGTCATTAACACAACCAACCCATCGTTCACATTGAGCACCGTCTCGACCACTGCCAGTGGTTTGAATCCTAACTACACCATTGGCAACATTCCACCCGGCAGCACAGTAACGATCCAGACAGTTGAGCGGTTCGGTTATCTCTTAAGTGCAGCTAACCAGGGTGGTAACCCGGCCACCGATAGCAATGCCGTTGGCAGTAGTGTCACGCTCAACGCCAACAACACGACAATTGACTTTGGCCTCTATCGCACAACGGCTGTTGGCGATACCGTCTGGCTTGATGTCAACGGTAACGGACTGTTCGACAGTGGTGAACCTGGCCTGCCTGGCATCACCATCACGCTGCGTGATGGTGGTGGAACAGCGGTGGCAACCACACAGACTCTGGCAAATGGGAGCTACACGTTCAGCAATCTCACCCCAGGCAGCTATTCGTTGCAGTTGAGCCTGCCCGCCGGCTACGCGACCACCAACAACGGCAGCGGTTCCATCACCGTTGACAACGACAACGATTTCCGCAATGATGGCACAACCGCGACCTTCACTCTCACCAGTGGACAGGCGTTGGCAGGCATCGACGCTGGCTTGCGCGGAACCGGCAACGTGAACGGTATCGCATGGTTCGACACCAATGAAAACAACATCCGTGATCCATCGGAAACCAACCGTGCCAGCAGCGTCAGAGTCACCGTCATTTACACGCCAACCCTGACGCCAACACTGCCGCAGACAGTTGAAGTCGCCACCGATACCAATGGTACCTACTCCGTAGCCGGTTTACCGCCGGGTCAGGTTACTGTTATCTTTGTCAATCGGCTCGGTTACCTGTCGGCACAACCCAATGTCGGCGATGACGCTACCGATAGTGACGGACCTGAAGTAACCTTCACGCTCAATGCCGGACAGAGTGTCACCATAGATATGGGTTACTACCCGCGGGTCATGCTCTTCTTGCCAATGACCATCGCGCAAGGTCCGCCGGATCTGATCGTCAGCGTACAGGCAACGCCAACCAGCCCGAACAAGAATATACCGGTCACCTATCGCGTCACGGTCACCAATGTAGGCCGCGAACCAGCCAGCAACTTCTGGGTTGATCTTTACGTCAACCCCAGCCGACCACCGAACGTTAACGAGCCGTGGAACGAGCTGGCACGGCAAGGACTCGCCTGGTTCTTTGATGGCACGCTCCAGCCCGGCGAGAGCGTGACCCTGATCAGCTTCCCACGCAGTACGACTAACCCGTTCGGATATGATCCGGCTGCCAGTTCACCGACGTGGAATGGACGCCTGCCACCTGGCCGCAACACAATCTATGTCTACGTCGATAGCTGGAACCGCAACGTATCGGGTGATATACGGTCACCGTTCGGCGCCATCGAAGAGGGTAATGAGACAAACAATCGCGCTGACATCACTATCGTGGTATCAGAATAGGTCAATACCCTGCGGGTTGTCAGCACACCTGCCATACAACCCGCAGGACACAACGGTGATATAGCATAACAGAGCGGCTGATGTTACAATTGTCTCCGTGGCGATTGTTGTCTGCGCCAGCCACACTTGCAACCGCTAAAGGGGTAAGGAGTTGCTTATGCAACGACGAATGATCAGCTTTGGTATGATGATTTGCGGCGTGATCGCAATGGTCATTGGTTTTACGTTGCTACCACTTCCCACGCCGTCGACCGCAGCACCAGCGCTGCAACCATCGCCACGCCCAACTATACCGCCGGTCAATATCGTGCCTACCAGCGAGCCAACGGTAGTACCGATGGGTCGGGTTACCGGGACGATTATAGATCTGCGAACCCATGCACCTGCACCCAATATCGCTGTGCAAGTTGGTGATGCAGTAGTTTACAGTGACAATAATGGTAATTATGATCGTTGGGTTGAGTCGGGGTTCTATGTGCTGGCCCTGCAATTAACCCCAGAGCAGGGATCACCCGGCCAGCCACCGCTGGAGATTGCCGTTGGCCCTGGCGATACGGTGGTTGCCCATCTCTTCTTTACCAGTCCGGCTCCCAATAACGCCACAGAGTCAGGGCTGACCGTGGAAGCTCCAACGGCGGCACCAGTTCCACCACCAGCAGTAGCTCCGGCCATACCTGAGTCCATTCCACCAAAACTGCCTTTTACCGGTATTGATACCGACAGCGAGTCGGCACCAGCAGGGAATAGCAATCAGTTGCCGAATCGCCTGCCCCGCACAGCCACAAACACACCGTTCAACGCCTCATTCTGGTTCGTGGTTGGCTTCATCTTGCTGGTCGGAGGTCTGGGGTTGCAATTCTGGCCGGTGCGTCGCCCTTCGGCGCCGCGCGCAGATCAGCTTCTCGCCGAATTGTTGACCACACCACCGGCATCAAGGGAAGAATTGTTGCGGCAGCTTCTCTCCAATCCGACCGAGCGCTGAAGAACACCGGCAGGAAGGAGTTACCCTTCCTGCCAATCTCCGTTTGCCCAAAGCATTTCGCACCGATAGTAACGTCGTGGTAACATCACATCAGTAGGGGCGCACGACTGTGCGCCCCTGTTCTACGCTCTGATGATCCATCGCGATGGCAATGTAGTCTGGAACACACAACGACCGTAGGGGCGGGTTCGGAACCCGCCCCTACCACCACACACGCCAAACATCAAGGATCGCAAGCTGCCGTATCATCCGGGTCAACATTACCGGGCAGACAAGGCCATGCCTCTACCTGCCCGGTAATGTGACGTGCCCGATTATCCCAATGACAACGGTTCAGCCTATCGCCTAGGGCACAATCACCGCTCTACCGGCAATTCGTCGGTTCTTGAAATCGTCAATCGCCTGGTTGATCTGATCAAGCCGGTATTGCTGACCGTGAAGCTTAACCCGACCTTCGGCATTCAGTTCCATCAGTTCAACCAGCTCGACGTAGTTACCGACCAAGCTACCTTCAATGGCTATTTCGGTAATGATCATGTGCACGGTTGGCACGTGAACCGCCCCACCATAGCCAACCACAAAATGGGTTCCGCCCTGTCGCAGCATTTGCCACGAGACCTGTTCAGCACCCAGTTCACCGACGAAGTCAATCACCACGTGAGCGCCACCGTGCGTTAGCTCCTTCACCTCTTGCACAATGGTATCACTGCCATCGAGCACGTAGTGCGCCCCCAAATTACGAGCTAACTGACGAGCCGCCTCTGAACGATCAATGGCGATAATGCGTGCCCCGCACAATTCGCGTACCGATTGCAGTGCAATATGTCCCAATCCACCAACACCGAGAATAACACAGTACTGGCCGGGATTTAATTTCCGGGCAGCCTTTTTGGCTACCCGATAGGCGGTAATGCCCGCATCGGCCAGGGGTGCAACATCAACCGGAGCCACGTTGGGATTGAGCTTAATCAACGCCCGTTCGTTGGTGAGCATGTACTCGGCGAACCCACCATCACAGTTGAGACCGGGGAAACTACCGTGCTCGCAGTACATGTCCTCACCGCGCCGACAACCAAGGCAGACGCCACACGAGCGTAACGGATGGCAAATAACTGGATCACCGACCTTGACTGAGGTCACGCCAGGCCCAACCTCTTCGACCCAACCTGCGTTCTCGTGGCCGAGGATGTAGGGGAGCAGCGTGCGTTGGGGGTCTTGAATATCTTTCCAAACCCCTTCGATGATGTGCAGATCGGTACGACACAGGCCGGCTGCACCGATGCGAACGATAACGTCACCGGGTTTGGTGATCTTCGGCAATGGCACGTCTTCGAGTTGCAGTTGGACATTAAGATGTTCATCGTACTCGTGGAGACGGGCAGCACGCATAGGTTTGTCCTCTCTATCCAATCATCAGGCGATCACCCACACTGGAATAGTCGTACTGACGTTCAGGAAAGAACTGTGTACGCAACAGTCCTTCACAAAGACTGGTGTTGAAGGCAATGTTGAGCCGGGCCGAGCGCGAGTAGCGCAGATAGGCAGGTAGTTCAGCTTCTGTAATAGGGCGATCTTCAACGGTTGTGAACAGGTAGGCATCGGCGGTTATTGCCAGATGCAACCGGCGTCGTTTGTGAAGATACCGGCGTAAATCGGCTGCGGCCAGCGCCACTCGCTGCGGTGGGGTCGTTTGCAGCAACAGATCCTCTCCCTGTACCATCACGTCACCGATGCGCAAGGCCAGAATCACCGCGTCGGCCAGGCCGGCCTGACGCATTCGCCGAATCAAGACATCCTGCCGCGCCAGAAAACCCTTGACGGTGAACGTATGACGCAATGCTTCAAGATCGGCCTGTCGATCAACGTCGTCGGGGAAGGTCTCGGCGAAGCTGCGACCGGCATTCACCCCACGGTTGATCTCGTCTTCCAGACAATTGTTGTGGACGATCACGGTAACCTGGGTCACGCCCGGAACCTGCGCTACCTCGTGGCGAATGTCTTGCGACATCATAAAGACGAAGTTTGGCGCACACCAGAATGTAGGCACCGTGTAGGTCACCGTGACATGACCATCGGCCACATGCACCTCATTGACAAACCCCAATTCGGTGATCGGTGTATCAAGTTCGGGATCGTACACCTCGGCCAGCGCACGATAAATCTCGGTAAGTGTCGGCATTGGCAGGTACCTTTCACGCAACCGCAGGTGTCGCACCATCAAGCACAACCGGCATATTCCGCAGTTGAGCCTTCTTCGCCTCAACATCGATACCGTAGAGACGGGCAGCATTCAGACCGAGAATCTTCTCCTTAGTCTCCATGGTGAGCTTTACTCCAAACTCAGCCTCGAGATCCGCCGGTAACTCAAACGCCATGAACTTATCGATCAGCCAGCCCGGCGTCCAGAGAGCGTAATCGCTGGCAAAGGTCAGCTTATCCGGGCCGAGCCAGTAGAGCAGATTCGCCATCACTTCGGCAAAATAGCGCGGGCGCGAGTGAATGAACGGCATTGCCACCGCCAGGCCACCCCAGACATTGGTCTCCTGGGTTGCAATCCAGCAGAAGTCTTCCAGGCGCGGCAAACCACAATGCTCGACGATAAAGGTCAGGCCGGGAAAATCGGTCGCCACATGATCAACATCGGCAACATCAAACGCATCGCGATCAAGCGGCCAGATGGTGGGGCCTTTGTGGATGTGAATGTTCCTGATGCCAAGCCGCTCACACTCTTCAAAGAAGCGGTAAGCTGCCGGATCATTCAACTTCCAGCCACGCGAGCCATTGTGCCACTCTGCGGTGTAGAGCTTGACACCCTGAATGTCATATTGTGCTTTTGCCCGGCGCAGGGCATTCAGACCAAGTGGGCCGTCTTCGCCATGGCGTGGATCGAATGAACCGTTCAGGATCACCCGCTCAGGAAACGCCTCTTTCAACTGGGCATTACGTTCGATAGGGTTAAAGCCGGTGTGGTAGAAATCAAAGAGGTTCGTTGACTGAAGAATGCACATATCAACGTACCCTTCGACAAACAGATCACGCGCCATATCGGTCACCGAATAGCGCTGATAGTGTTCGAGCGTCCAAACCTTATCGGCGGGTGACAGATTCTTGTGGTAAGCGTAGAAGCAATCGATCCAGCCTTTCCCCAGCTTACCGCGCTGATTCTCTGGGCTGGCATCCCACAAATGGGTGTGGGCATCAATAACGAAGATCTCACGACCATCAGCAGTGCGATACATAAGCGCCTCCTGTCCTCAATGACACTGATCACCGACCTTGTGACTGGATTCGTGGGAAGTGGGATGGCTTCATCGTAGCAGGGGCGGAGATGGGGTGCGGTGAAAAAGTGGTGAAAAAACGGGTGCAAGTGGTAGACGCTCTGATTGAGGTGTGGTATAACCAGATTACCGCAACCAGACAGGTGGATAACAGGTTTCAGGCGCAGGGAGGCGCTATGAGCGGAGCAACGCTGCATATAACGACCATGGCCGATCTTGACCCCCTGGTGTGGCAGATTGCGACGCTACGTGAACAGTTTCTCGCCAATACCGAGGTCGATCTCTCACCGATGCGTACCGTCATCCGCGAGTCGTGGCAACGGTGTCGGGCATTCGCCGTCAATGCCGATCTCAATCTGGCCCGCTTTGCGACCACCAGCGATCAACAATTGCGCGATCTGCACGAGCTGAACGTGGCATTCCTGCGTGCTGCCAGTCCGGTATTGCTCCGCTTACGAGCAACACTCGGTAATGCTGGCTACGTCGTTGCGATCAGTGATGCCGAGGGAACGCTGCTCGATGTCGATGGCGATCCTGCCTGTCGCCGTAAACTTGCTCGCAAAGGCTTACTGCCGGGTAGCAACTGGAGTGAAGCGGTAGCCGGAACCAATGCGATAGGTGTGGCGCTGGCCACCGGCCATGTGGTGCAACTGGTAGGCGCCGAACACTATTGCAGCGGCTGGCAAGACGTAACCTGCACGGCGGCACCGGTGTTCCACCCTGATAATGGGTCGTTGATTGGCGTGCTCGATATTACCGGCGACTATCGGCTGGTACGCCCTTTTTTAACCGGCATTATGGCTGCTGCTGCGGCTGAGGTTCAGCGTCGGTACCGCCTGGAGCGCATCAAACAACCGATCCGACCACGCACCTTTCCCGGCTGGACACCACCAGCAACGACCAATGCAACAACGACGAGTGGTGAGCCATCGAACATTCTTGAGCGCCTAACCGATGCGATACGGATTGTGAGTAGTGTGATCGATCCAGCTCACGCCCCCAACGTAATCACAGAACAGATGGGTCGCTTACTCAATGCCAGTGGTGTGATGCTCGTGGAAGGTCCTCCGGGAGACACACTATGCACGCACGTCTGGCATGCACCAGGAGAAATTGGACGTCACGCGCTGGCCTCGCTCCAACGGGCTATCAATGATCCAACCATTCTGACCTGGCGCGCTTCGCCTGGCCCGTTTCTCAAGCGTACATTAACCCCCACCGCCGAAGTCATCGGATTCCCACTACCCGACATTAGTGGCGTCATCCTGGCCGTTCGTCTACCGACACAGCCCTGGACCGAGATTGACCAACAGAGCGGCGCAACGCTGGCAACGCACAGTGCAGCCATCTTGCGGCATGCGCGTCTCTACACCGACTTACAGGCATACGCAGCACAGACCGAAGTGCTGAATACCCTGGCCCTGTTTCTCAGCACCCTCCTCGATCCGATTCGCCAGATCGATATTGTCCTGCAACGCATTCTGGCGCTCACCAATCTCGATGTAGGGATTATTGTGCTCAAAGAAGAGAAACAACTGGCAGTCACTGCCGTCCCGCAGATCGCCATTGATCAGACGCACATGCTGGCCTTAATCGACACCGTCATCAGCACAGGCCAACCGATCTGGCTGTGTCGTCAACACGCTGTTGCCCCTGAAGCCGCCCTGTTGCCGCTTCATGGATTTTGTGATCTGGTGGCGTTGCCCTTGATCCTCCACGCCACCAATGCCGGTGCCCTGGTAATTGGAAGTCGTGCGCATCGTCATATCAGCGGTGAAGACCTGACGCTGCTGTTGACCATTGCCCAACAATTGGGGCTGACCCTGAGTAATGCCCGCCTGCGTCAGGTAGCAAGCGAGAATGAAGCCCTACGGCAAGCGAACCATTTGAAGAGCACCTTCCTGGCCGGTGTATCGCACGACCTTCGCTCGCCGTTGACCGCAATTCGCGCCTCGGTCGAAGATTTACTAGAGCGGCAACATCACGTATCACCTGGTGAACATCGTGCCCTGCTATCGAATATTGCTCGGGAAACAGCACGCCTGAGTCGATTTGTCGATCAACTGCTCGATCTCTCGCGAATTGAAGCAGGGACACTCCCGCTCGACCGCGAGTGGGTGGAATTCAATGCTCTGGTACAAGACGTTGTCACCAGCTTTCACCAGCAATATCCGACCTGTCGCGTTGAGGTATGCGTATCACCGACACTGCCACTGCTGTATATCGACCCGTCACTTATCACGCAGGTGCTATGGAATTTGCTGGAAAATGCTCAGAAGTATGGGCCATCTGAGGGGCCGATTACGCTGGAAGCCTTCTGTACCCATACCGATCTGGTGCTGAGTGTTGGTGATCGCGGGCCGGGCATTCCGGCCAGCGAACGGCACCGCATCTTTGACCGATTTTACCGCTTAGAGCGTGATCGACGCAGTCACCGGAGCGGGAGTGGGTTAGGGCTTGCGATCTGTCATGGTATCGTTACTGCCCATCAGGGAAGCATCTGGGTAGACGAACGACCGGGAGGTGGCAGCGTATTTCGGATTACCCTACCGTTCATCAACGACCAACCAACTGCGTGGTGCCCGTTGGAGTTTCACGGAGGAGAGCAGGTATGAACCAGCGCATCCTTATCGTCGACGATGATCCGGGAATTGTTGCTGCGATCACGCCTTCACTGCGGGCACAGGGATACAACATTGCTATCGCGCACGACGGCGAGAGCGCATTGCAGAAGTTTAGTCACCTTGTTCCCGATCTGGTGCTCCTCGATCTCGTCATGCCATCGCTGCACGGCATTGCTGTCTGTCAGCGAATCCGCCAGCAACGTTCAACCCCGATCATTGTGATTAGTGTGAAAGGTGCCGAAGCGGATATTGTCACCGCCCTTGATAACGGTGCCGATGATTACCTGGTTAAGCCCTTCCGGTTGAGCGAACTGCTGGCCCGCATCCGGGCAGTCTTACGTCGTGGCCGTAGTGAACAGACGGTTATTCAATGTGCCGATCTGGTGATTGATACAAACCGCCGTATTGTGCAGCGTCAGGGGGAGACGATCAATCTAACGCCGATAGAATACGCGGTACTGGCCGAACTAGTCGCGCACCGCGATGGTGTCGTCACTGCGCGACAGATAGTGCAGAGAGTATGGGGGCCACAGTATACCGATTCAACTGACTACGTCAAAGGGGTTATTCGCCGTTTACGGGTGAAGATTGAACCAGACCCTTCGCATCCGCGCTACATCATTACCGAGCCACATGTCGGTTATCGATTCAATGATGGTGGGTAGAAGGCTACCGCATCGCCCACTTGTCGTGCCCATGACCGGCGAGCAACGTACCATCATACGCCTGGTCGCTCGTGGGTTGTCGTCGGCGTGCGGTAGGGGAACGGCGTGCCGCTGGCACATCTGGCTGCATGTGACCGATCTGCCGGATTTTCGTCGGCGTAGACGTAGGGGCACGGCTGCACGTGACCGATCTGCCGGATTTTCGTCGGCGTAGACGTAGGGGCACGGCATGCCGTGCCCCTACAAGGCCCGCCGTATGACATATACTACTCACCCTTCAGCATCCAGCGCCGTTGCAACTCGTGTAGCACACCCTGTTCCTTCAGCCGATCCAGCGCACGATTAATTTCACTTTCCAATTGAAAAGCTGACGCCGGCATAACCAGCACATACGGCTCGTAGCTGAGAGCGGTAGCAATCCGCAGATCACCGGTCGCCAATGCACCCAATGCGGTAACGTGGTCGAGAATAATCGCATCAACTTCACCGCGCTGCAATGCCTCGATCAGGGGGGCGGCTTCATCAGCGGTATAGCGGTGCAGCGGAGTTGTCTGCGCGAAGCGATACGCCAGCGCGTCACCCTCACTTCCCAGTACCACACCGATACGTTGCCCTCGCAGATCGGCAAGATCAGCGATAGTGCTATCGTTCCTGGTCAGTAGCATCAAGCCACCATCGAAATAAGGCTGGGAGAAGCGCGCACGGTACCCTTGCTCTGGCGCGTAAGGCAGAGCCGAGGCAATCAGATCGGCCTGACGACTGGTTAACTGGTCGTAGAGTGCATCAAACCCACTCCGCACGAACACAACCTCAAACCCTAATTCGTTGGCCAGCGCCGTAATCAGATCGATGTCAAACCCCACCAGCCGGCCACCTCGCTCCTCGACAAAGGGCCGGTAACCGGCATCAACCGCTACCCGCAATACCCCACGCGCACGGAGATCGGCATAAACCGGATCAATGGCAGTCGTACCAGTTTGCACACTCCAGGCCAGCCAGCCATAGGCCAGCAACACAACTACTGACAGACCATCAAGCCATCGCCGCCAGTCGCGCCACTGCATTTCCTTAACGCTTTCTCATTTTTCTCGCCTTGACCGAATAATACTCTGTCGGTATACTTCATTATAAAGCTATTGCATCAATCACGGCCTATTCCCCTTTGTAATTACTGTCGTCATACGCAGTTATTACGTCAATTCAGAAATGGGAGTCGCGCATGGCAATTGAGCCTTACCGCCCAACCCCCGATTCTTCCGCTACCAATCGCGAGCAAGAGCTGGAGAAGAAGATCGCCAAGCTCTTCGAGCGCTGGAACTGGAAGCTATTCCGTTTCCTGCGAGCAATGATCTTCCTGGCGATTGGTATCTGGCTGGCGGCTAATCTCCTACCGGGTATCTTCAACATCATCATCACCGGTGAAATCGGTGATCTCATCTTGCAGATCATCCCGGTGGCCGTTTACCTCTTCTTCTTTATCGGCTTTCAGTTCTGGCTCATGTACTTCTTCATGGCCCGTACCCGCATCTACTGGGTTAAGCCGGGAGAGACAGGCGTGAGCTTTAAGGATTATCGCGGTAATCCAGAGGTACTAGAAGCGGCTCGTCGGGTGGTTACCCTGTTGAAAGGTGCCAAAGAGTTTAAGCAGATGGGTGGTGAAGTCACCCGTGGCATTCTGCTGATTGGCCCACCTGGTACCGGGAAGAGCTATCTGGCGCAGGCTATTTCGACCGAGGCCGGGGTGCCGTTTGGGTATCTGAGCGCGCCCTCGCTACTCTCGGCCTGGATGGGCATGGGCAATATTAAGGTGATGAATCTGTACCGCAAAGCCCGCCGTCTTGCCCGTGAGTACGGTGCCTGCATCCTCTTTATTGATGAAATTGATGCGATTGGAATGGCGCGCAGCTCAAACCTGATGGGGACAGGAGCTGCTGGTGCCGGGATGAATAACCGCGAGAATGTGGTGATGGGGGTTGGCGGTATGATGGGTGGTGGTAGCAGCCTGCTCAATGAGTTGCTGCTCCAGATGGATCCACCGCCGCAAGAGCAGACCTGGTGGGGTAAGCTGCTGCGTCTGGTCGGTTTACGCCGTGGTAAGGCAGAGATGCCACCAGTGCTTACGATGGCAGCCACTAACCTTGCCGAGACTCTCGATGCCGCACTGCTCCGTCCTGGTCGCTTTGATCGCAAGATCGCGGTTGAGCCGCCCGATGCCGATGGACGCCGTGAGGTGATCGAGTACTATCTGAGCAAGGTGAAGCATGAACCAATGCCTATTGACCGGATGGTTGCCGACACCATTGGCTACACCCCGGTTGCGATCAAGTACGTGATCAATGAGGCAACCATTCATGCGCACTTTGACGGTCGGGCTGCAATCAATTATTGGGACTTCACCCAGGCGCGTGAAATTCACGAGTGGGGCTTGAAGCAGCCGATTCGCAGTATGTCGTATGAAGAGCGGCGCCGAATCGCGTATCACGAAGCAGGTCACGCCTACGCTGCGGTGAAGCTGTTGAAGAAAGAGCGCCTCACGAAGGTGACTATTGTCCGTCACGGCAATGCCCTTGGCTTCGCGGCATGGAAACCGGAAGAAGAGATTCACACCCGTACCCGCGAGGAGCTGCTGGATCGGATCAAGATCTCACTGGCCAGCCGGGCTGCGGAAGAACTCTTCCTCGGTACCCAGATGAGCGGTGTAACCGGTGATCTACAGAGCGCTACCGGCATTGCGGCGATGATGGTCGGTGCGTATGGGATGGATAACAGCTTCTTCTCGTACCTGCTCTTTGGGATGCAGGGCTTGTCGGCACCTGATGTCAAACCGCGCGTAGAAGCGATTCTGCAAGAGCAGTACCGCATCGTGAAGCAGATGCTCGAACAGAATCGCATGGCGGTGATTGCTATCGCTGAGGCGCTGATCCTGCGTAACGAGTTGACTGACATCGATGTGAAGGAGATTCTGGCACGGGTGGAGGCAGAGCATCCTTACCTACCACCGAACGAGAAGCCTGAACGACCGGCCTTCGGTTTTGCCGCTGCCCTGTCGCGCTCGCAGACCACGCTGGTACGCCGTCGCCGTGAACCGGTTGTGTTGCCGGCTCCAGAGCGGCCTGCACCGGAGATTACGATCATCGATGCTCAGCGGCGCAATGAAGCCGGCGGTGAGACGCCACCTGCTCCGTCTAACGGGTAATAATGTACGCAATCGGGTGGCGACGAAGCGGGGCGATGAACATTCGCCCCGCTTTGTGTTGTATAGACCATACCACCACCGCAGCCGGTATGGGTATCTGTCCGCCCCCTACGTTCCATGGGAATATCCACCTGCCGCGTTGGCATTGCCGCTGCTCCACCCGCACCCGCTAGGGGCGGGAAGTGCCGGGGCCGGATGGCTCTCGCTAGCGCGAGCTGGTGCAGGAGGGCGATACTCTGGTGGAAGTAGACATAGCTTGCCGCACCTGGTTGGATGCGCGCCGGAGGCGTGCGCTCATGGCCGTGTTTCCAGGAGGGGGCGCACCGGAGGCACGCGCTCCCGGTTGTCTCTCCAGTGGGGTGCGCCGGAGACACGCACTCCCAGATGTGCTTGTACACCACTCCACGCTACACGATATGGACATCACCGCCCACAGATGAAGCTGATAAGTTAACCGTTGCAGTGTCTATCCTGTTACCGGATTGTCGCGCAGTTTCGTGTATAATCGGCATATCTTTGACTTAACAACCAATCATGTAGAGGAACCATTATCTATGACCGATACCACAACCACAACGCAAGAACTCTTACACCAGCGTTACGGCAATGATATTCCGCCATCCATCATCAGCACCCCGATCATCGACCTGTTACTGAGTCACCGTTCTGTACGTTCGTACAGTAACGAACCACTGCCGGAAGGCACGCTTGAAACGATGATTGCAGCGGCCCAATCTGCGGCCACATCATCAAATCTCCAGACGTGGAGTGTGGTTGCGGTGACTGACCCCGAACGAAAGCATCGCCTGGCGACCCTGGCCGGTGATCAAAACCAGATTCGGCGGGCACCGCTTTTCCTGGTCTGGCTGGCCGATCTGCACCGCATTGCCCAGGCGGCTGATGCCCGGCAGATGCCACACGAGGGGCTTGACTACCTGGAAATGTGGCTGGTGGGTGTGATAGATGCGGCCCTGGCAGCACAGAATGCTGTCGTTGCCGCCGAGTCGCTCGGCCTCGGTACCGTCTACATTGGCGCCATTCGCAATCATCCACTGGAGGTAGCGGCTGAATTGCAACTGCCACCGATGGTGATGCCGGTGTTCGGGATGTGTGTGGGTCGTCCCAATCCGGCACGACCGGCAGCGATTAAACCACGTTTGCCCCAGGAGGCGGTACTTCACCGGGAAGTCTACCGGCCAGAGCAGATACCACCTGCTGTCGAACGTTACAACGCGACAATGAGCGCCTTTTACGCGGCCCAACAGATGAATGTAGAAGGCGATTGGGTCGATCACTCGGCACGTCGGGTTGCCGGGCCGCATACCCTTTCGGGTCGTGATGTCCTGCGTGAAGTGCTGCATCGACTCGGTTTTCGGTTGAAATAAGACAACTTTACGCATAAGTACGCGCTTCTCCCGCTGTATCGTCTTTGGTGCAGCGGGAGATATGTTATACTTTGAATAGGTTTAAACAGATTTAACAAGACTCCTATGAGCGACAAGGAAACAGCAACCTATCTTTCGCTGTCGGCAGCAAGTAAGCTTCTCGGCGTGCATGCCTCAACCCTCCGGCGCTGGGCAGATGAAGGTGCCGTGCCGGTGTATATCACGCCGGGTGGACACCGTCGTTTTGCCCGCGCCGACATTCTGGCCTTGGCTTCGCGCCGACCATTACCATCGCAATCGATCAGTAGTGTCCTGGCCAGCAAAGCATTGGCCCAGACCCGTAATGAACTGGCGCATTCGTCGTCGGCACCAGCCTGGATGCACGCGATGAACGAGCAGGAGCGGCTGGCATGGCGACGGGTTGGCCAGCAGTTGATGGGTGTTGTGTTGCGTTACGTCAGCACCCACGACGAACAGAGTCCACTCCTTGATGAGGCACGGGCGATTGGTCACAGCTATGCCCGTCTGGCCCGTGCGGCAGGACTGCCGTTAACAGATGCGATTGCCGCAGCGCTCTTTTTTCGCGATTCGCTGGTTGAGGCGGCGATGGATTTGCCTGAAGAAGCTCGTGTACGCCCCTCGGAGAGTGCGCGGCTGCTGCGACGCATCAGTCGCGTGGCTAATGAAGTCCAACTGGCTGTTGTGAGCGGATATGAAACAACAGAGGAGTAAAGTGTGGAACCGACGACTGAGCAACGATTGAATGTCCCACGGACTCTCAAGCTGGGTACTTTTCATATCGGTTCATCGTTCATCGATTTGTTGACATCAGGGGTTCTCAATCGAGTGCTGATCACCGACCTGGCGCTGGCTGCGACACCGGTTGCCCTTCTCTCGGCGTTGCGCTACCTGCTTGCTCCGCTCAGCATCTGGGCCGGTTACCGCTCTGATCTGCGCCCGCCGGGCACTTTACGCCGGCTCCCATTCATCTGGGGTGGGCGCTTGCCGATGCTGCTTTCACTGCCTTTATTGCCGATAGTGACGGCTCTGCTGGCAACCGATCCGGCATCGGTTGCAGGGTGGTCATTAGCATTTTTTGCCTTTCTCATTTACGGTGTTGGGACGCTCATTTCAGGGAGTACCTATCTCAGTCTGGTGCGCGATAGTGCACCGCCGGCCCGGCGCGGGCAGGCACTGGCGATTGTCCAGGTGTTCCTGGTGATCAGCTTCCCGGTGGCCGGTGTTATTTATGGTCGTTTGATGCCGGTGTACGATCAGGCCAGCTTCTGGCGGCTGGTGTTGATCGGGATGAGCATCGCCTTTGGCTTTATTGCCTTTGCACTCTGGCGAGCCGAACGACCGGCCAGTGCGGTCGAAACTGACCCGACTCCACCAGAGCCATTCTTGCCCCTCCTGCGGCAGATGTGGTCTGATGTGCGTGCGCGCCGCTTCTTCCTTTTCCTCGCTCTTGGTGCAGTCAGCGCCTTCGCCCAGGATGCCGTACTCGAACCGTTTGGTGGCGATGTGTTTGGGCTGGACAATGGTCAGACAACACGCTTCAATGCCTACTGGGGCGTCGGTGTGGTGATCAGCCTGCTGGCAACCGTCTACTTTACCCGTCGCCGGGCAGCCCACGAGCAGACCGGGGTGGCAATGCTGGGTCTTGCCCTGACTGCGCTGCCGCTCTTCCTGTTGAGTGTGCTGGCGATTACCGAATGGCAGGCACTGTTGATCCCGGTGCTGGTCATGTTCGGGCTTGGTTTTGGCATCTATACAGTCGGTGCGGTCTCGCTGCTGGCCGCAATGACCACCGAACGCCATGCTGCGGCCTATCTTGGCCTCTGGTCGATGACCCAGCTTCTCTTCCGAGGTCTCGGCATCTTCGCCGGCGGCGCAGTACGTGATGTTGCGCTCTGGATGAGCGGATCGCTGCCTCTTGCTTACGCCAGTGTCTTCCTGTTGGAAGCAATTGGGTTGCTGGTCTGTATTGTGATTTTGCAACGGGTTGATGTGCCCGGTTTTGCCCGTGGTGAAACCAAACCATTGGGTGCGGCAACGGCGCTGGCCGCCGCCGACGGGTAGAGGGTGGCAGTCGGTCAACACGTTGGTGTCGAGTTGTAGGGGCGACGCATGCGTCGCCCCTACTGCGCTGCAACCCGCGTCTGCGCAAGAGGACGGCTGTGCGGCAGCATGGCTGCCGCACTCCAAACGCTGCAACACGGGCAACCTGGTCGGGAAGCTGTATCCACGCCAGCGGGTGATTCTACGGTGTGAGCGGGAAAAGGTCGCCAGTCCGCGCTCGTGCATTTCGGTCAGCAGTGGGGCGGATCGGTATGGGTATGCGCTGCGACCCGCGTCTGCGCAAGAGGACGGCTGCGCGGCAGCGTGGCTGCCGCACTCCAAACTCGCGACACGGGCAACCTGGTCGGGAAGCTGTATCCACGCCAGCGGGTGATTCTACGGTGTGAGCGGGAAAAGGTCGCCAGTCCGCGCTCGTGCATTTCGGTCAGCAGGGGGGCGGATCGGTATGGGTACGCGCTGCGACCCGCGTCTGCGCAAGAGGACGGCTGTGCGGCAGCATGGCTGCCGCACTCCAAACTCGCGACACGGGCAACCTGGTCGGGAAGCTGCATCCACACCAGCGGGTGTTCCTACGGTGTGGGCAGCGAAAGGCTGTTGGCCTGTATTCGTGCATTTCGGTCAGCAGTGGGGCGGATCGGTATGGGTATGCGCTGCACCACGCGCCTGGGCAAGAGGATGGCGGTGCGGCAGCATGGCTGCCGCACTCCAAACTCGCGACACGGGCAACCTGGTCGGGAAGCTGCATCCACACCAGCGGGTGATTCTACGGTGTAAGCGGGAAAAGGTCGCCAGTCCGCGCTCGTGCATTTCGGTCAGCAGGGGGGCGGATTGGTATGGGTATGCGCTGCGACCCGCGTTTGCGCAAGAGTACGGCTGTGCGGCAGCATGGCTGCCGCACTCCAAACTCGCGACACGGGCAACCTGGTCGGGAAGCTGCATCCACACCAGCGGGTGATTCTACGGTGTGAGCGGGAAAAGGTCGCCAGTCCGCGCTCGTGCATTTCGGTCAGCAGGGGTGCGGATCGGTATGGGTACGCGCTGCGACCCGCGTCTGCGCAAGAGGACGGCTGTGCGGCAGCATGGCTGCCGCACTCCAAACTCGCGACACGGGCAACCTGGTCGGGAAGCTGTATCCACGCCAGCGGGTGATTCTACGGTGTGAGCGGGAAAAGGTCGCCAGTCCGCGCTCGTGCATTTCGGTCAGCAGTGGGGCGGATCGGTATGGGTATGCGCTGCACCACGCGCCTGGGCAAGAGGATGGTTGGCGCGGCAGCGTGGCTGCCGCACTCCAAACTCGCGACACGGGCAACCTGGTCGGGAAGCTGTATCCACGCCAGCGGTGATTCTACGGTGTGAGCGGGAAAAGGTCGCCAGTCCGCGCTCGTGCATTTCGGTCAGCAGGGGTGCGGATTGGTATGGGTATGCGCTGCACCACGCGCCTGGGCAAGAGGACGGTTGGCGCGGCAGCGTGGCTGCCGCACTCCAAACGCTGCAACACGGGCAATCCGGTCGGGAAGCTGTATCCACGCCAGTACGTGATGGCACTGGAGGCAGTCGTTAACACTCCTCGCTGCCATACCGGTAGACTGGGAGCATGATATACTGTCGTTAGTGATTGGCAAGGGTTCATGCGCCTGTGCGATGGTCGGGTAGCACGGCCACTCAGTTTGTATGAAATACGTTCCAGTATATTACCTTCACGACAAAATTATGCGCTTTTCTTTACTCCTGATACTCGTGTTCGTTGTGACCGGCTGTGGCAGTGCAGTACCACCAGTACCGACCCGCTCGGCAGTGGAACTTCGCCAGACTCAGGTAGCCTTGCAAGGTTTGCCTACCGTTCCCCCGGCCCCAACTGAACTGAGCCGTCCGACACCTACTCCTGCGCCACCTGTTGATTTGGTCGAACTGCTGAAGCTCACCGACGACGATCCACGGGCGATGGGTGATCCGAATGCACCGGTGCTTATGATCGAGTTTACCGATTATGAGTGTCCATTTTGTGCCCGCTTCGTTAGTGAGTCGCGCCCCCGGATTGTGCGCGAATTCGTTGAAACTGGCGTTGTCAGGCTCGTTGTACGTGACTTTCCGCTGACTTCGATCCACCCTTCGGCATTACTGGCAGCCGGCGTGGCCCATTGCGCCGCTGCACAGGGGCAGTTCTGGCCGGTGTATGAGATGCTGTTTCAAACCCACAATGTTGAGTGGGGCGGGGTGCCCAATCGTGACCGGGATGTGTTGATCGAGCTGGCCGGAAAACTCGGTGTGGATACAGCGCAGTTGCGTGCCTGTCTCGACGATCCGGCGACTGAGGCGACTATCATCGCCGAGGTTGAGACGGCTACCCGCCTGGGAATTAACTCAACGCCGAACTTTATCATTAACGGTCGGATTGTGCGTGGTGCGTTTCCGTTCGAGAGTTTTGCCAGTCTGATCCGACGGTTGGCCGAACTGCCGTGAGTCTTCCGCTTTGATCCCTCTCTGGATTGGCAGGGGCGAGCAGGTGGCCGGCGTATGCTATACGCCCCTGGCAGATGGACACGGAAGTGATGCGTCTATACACCAAATCCGAAACATACGGATGCGAGACCTGGACGAGTAGCGTTTGTTGCCCGGCGTAGTGTGGTATCATTATCAGCGATAACGCTCTCAATCTACCCGTTAGATAGTCACAAGGAGTAGTGTTTCCTATGCCACGCTTAAGCGAAGCTGAAATTGCCGAACAGTTGGCTCAGCGACCCGATTGGAGCCTTGAGAACAACGAGATTGTCCGTACTTTTCGGTTAGCTAATTTTCCGGCGGCGATTGCGTTCGTGACCCACGTTGCGTTTCTGGCTGAGGCTGCCGGCCATCACCCCGATATTGATATTCGTTATAACCGGGTGCGACTGGCGCTCACCACCCACGATGCCGGCGGGTTGACCGAGAAGGACTTTGCGTTGGCCGCCGCGATTGATGAGATTATGGGCTGATGCCACTCGTGACGACAACAGCCGGCGATCTGTTTGTGATGCGGCGAGGCACGAACGGGGTGCCGTTGATTTTTGTTCACGGTGCCGGGGGGAGTGGTCGCCATTGGGGCCGGCTATTTGCCCTGTTGCCGCCAACAGTTCAGTTTATCGCCGTTGACCTGCCGGGTCACGGTCGGTCACCACTGGCCGGCCCGATTACGATTGAACGCTATGCAGCGCAGATCGCTGCGCTTCACCAGGCACTTGCCCTACCACCAGCCCTGATTATCGGTCATTCGATGGGCGGAGCGATTGCCTTGCAGCTTGCAATCACGACGCCGCAGATCGTTGCCGGTCTGGGCCTGTTCGGCAGTGCTGCCCGTTTGCGAGTTGCTCCTGCGCTGCTCGATGGGTTGGCCGGCGACGAGGCTACCCGACAGGCAACCATCACCACACTGGTTACCTGGCTCTTTAGCCCTGCCGCCGACCCAACGCTTTTTGCTGAAGCCAGGGCCGAATACGCCGCGCTTGACCCGGCGATTCTGCTGGCCGATTTTCAGGCGTGCGATGGGTTCGACGTGCGGAACCGGCTCGGTGACATCCACTGCCCGGCGCTGGTGATCACCGGCAGCGACGACCGCCTTACCCCGCCCAAACTCGGCGCCGAACTGGCGAGCGGGCTTGGCGTACCACACCATCTCCTGGCCAATGTCGGCCATATGCCAATGTTGGAAGCGCCCGATCAGCTAAGCGAGCTGCTGCGTGAATGGCTGACAACGCTTGCTTGAGGTGAACAGCTCGCGTAGAATGGGATATAGCGGTCAGCGCAAGCGCAAATACGAATGAAGGAGGCGATCATGGAGTTCCAGCTTACCGAAGATCAGCAGATGCTCCGCGACATGGTGCGCCAGTTTGCCGAGAAAGAGGCCAAACCAACTGTCGCTGAACGTGATGAACATGCCCGCTGGCCTGCCGAATTGGTGCGCAAAATGGGTGAACTCGGTCTGATGGGTGTCGCCGTTAGCGAAGAGTACGGTGGCGCCGGAATGGATTATGTCTCGTATGCGATAGTGATTGAAGAACTCTCGCGGGTTGATCCGTCACTGGGTGTGATCGCCTCGGTGAATAACTCGCTGGTGTGCTACGGGATCGAGAAGTTTGGCACCGAAGAGCAGAAGCGTGAGCTGCTGGTACCGCTGGCAAGTGGGCGGATGCTTGGGGCATTCTCGCTCAGTGAACCGGGCGCCGGTTCGGACGCCGCAGCCCAACGAACAACTGCTGTGCGCGATGGCGACTATTACGTTATCAACGGCGTCAAGAACTGGGTTACTAACGGTGATCACGCCGACACCATTATCTTGATGGCGATGACCGACCCCAGCAAGGGTACGAAAGGCATCACCGCATTTCTGGTTGACACCCACGCGCCAGGTTGTCGGGTGGTCAAAGTCGAGAACAAGCTCGGCATTCGCAGTGCACATAGCTGCCAGATGGCGTATGACGACTACCGCATACCGGCGTGGCGGCGGCTCGGCGAAGAGGGTCAGGGTTTCAAGATTGCGATGACGATTCTCAACGCCGGTCGCATCGGGATTGCGGCACAGGCGGTCGGGATTGCGCAAGGCGCGTTCGAGGCGGCACTGGAGTACAGCAAAGTTCGTGAACAATTCGGCAAACCGATCCACGAATTCCAGGCCGTCGGCTTTACGCTGGCCGATATGGCAACCCGTATCAAAGCGGCCCGTCTGCTCACCTACGAAGCCGCCTGGCGCAAAGATCAGGGGCTTGATTTCATCAAAGACGCCTCGATGGCGAAGCTCTTTGCTTCCGAGACGGCGATGTGGGTGGCGACGAAGGCGGTGCAACTGCACGGTTCAAACGGCTACTCGAAAGAGTATCCGGTGGAACGGTTCTTCCGTGACGCGAAGATTACCGAGATTTACGAAGGGACAAGTGAGATTCAGCGCCTCGTGATCAGCCGCGAACTGGTACGCTGATCAGAGTAGACGGCGGCGCTGCGTCGCCCAACAGGAGTTATGCGTCTCATTCTTGTGCGACACGGCGAGACGCCGTGGAATCAAACGTTACAGTACCAGGGTCACGCGCCGATACCGCTCAACGAGCGTGGGCGCGAACAGGCCCGACGGGCAGGGATACGATTGGTTCGGAGCGGGGCAGTTGCTCTGTACAGTAGCGATCTGCCCCGCGCATGGGAGACAGCCGAGATTATTGGGTCACACGTCAATCTGCAACCGGTTGCTATGCCGGATTTGCGCGAGATTGATGTCGGGTTATGGGAAGGGCTAACCCCCGACGAACTCTATCAGCGCTTCCCCGACCATATGCGCGAATACGACCGCGACCCGGCACGAACTGTGCGTCTCGGCGGCGAAAGTTATGCCCAATTGCAAGCAAGGGTGCTGCGGGCGTTTGCCCGGATCGAGGCCGCTCACCGCAATGGTGAGACGATTATCGTGGTTTCGCATGGCGGCTCCATCCGCGCCTTGTTCTGTCACATCATCGGTCTCGATCTGGCAAACTTTAGCAAATTGTGGCTCGACAATGGTTCGTTGAGCGAAATCGTCCGCGGGCGAAGTGGCTGGCGGCTATTACGGATGAATGATGTCGCCCACCTTGAGGAACTGGTGGCGGAAGGCGGCGAGTAAACGTATGAGCGGACGAACCACTGCTAACGAACATGATCTGTTATCGGCAAACATTCGCGCACTAGGCGATGCACTTGGCCGGGTCATTATCGGTCAACACGGTAGCGAAGCACTGGCACTGGTGGAACAGGTGCGCCGGATGGCTAAAGACCTCCGCAATGCACCAACCAACACCGATCCACAGGCACTTCCCCAATTGATTGCCGATCTGGATTTGCCACAATTACGCAGTCTGGTCAAGGCATTCACGCTCTATTTTGGATTGGTCAATCTGGCGGAAGGGGTTGAACGTCTGCGCGTTTTGCGGGCGCGCGATCTACGCCATGCGCCCGCCCCCCGTGCCGAGAGTATTGCCGACGCTATCGAATTGCTGAAGCGTCACGGAGTACCGGCACCTGCGATCCAGGAATGGCTGGATCACGCGCTGATTATGCCGGTGTTGACGGCGCACCCGACCGAGTCGCGCCGGCGCACAATCCTGATTAAACTGCGGCGCATTTTTGATACGCTGGTCGATTTGACATTTGGAGAGCGGTTGGTCTTACCTGCCGACCGGCAGGCCGCGCTTACCCGCATCGAGCGGGAGATCGTCGGGTTGTGGCAGAGCGATGATGTGCGTAATCGGCGACCATCGGTGCTCGACGAAGTGGAGAATGGACTGTTCTTCTTTCAAACCGTCCTCTGGGAACTCCTACCGCACATCTATCGTGAGATGAGTGATGCGCTGCAAGCAGCATATCCGGATCACCCCTGGCGTCTGCCGCCATTTCTGCGCTTTGGAAGCTGGATGGGCGGGGATCGCGACGGCAATCCCTTCGTGACGCCAGAGGTAACGGTCGAGACGGTACGGCTGATGCGGAGCGCAATGCTGCGTTATCTGATAGATTGCCTTGATCGGCTGATCACCGATTTGAGCCAATCGGTGCAGCAGGTGAAGGTGGATACGGCGATCATTGATCGCATCGCCGAATATCGCGAGTTGATGCCAGATGCAGCAGCGACGCTCAACCCGCATTACCGCTGCGAGCCATACCGCCAGTTGTGCCATTTTATTCAGGCCCGGCTGCACAACACCCTTCAGTACACGTTGGACTACACGCCTCGTTGGGGGATCGATCCACCGCTCGCACGGCGACCCGACATCTACTACCATAGCCGCGAACTCTTAGCCGATCTCGACCTGATCGATGCCAGTCTGCGCAATAACGGCAGTACGTTAATCGCCGAGGGTCTGTTGCGCGATGTACGAACGCTCGTGGCAGTTTGCCATCTGCACACGGCCACCCTCGACGTGCGCCAGCACGCCAGCCGGCACACAGCAGCCCTGAGCGAAATCCTGGCCGCTGCTGGTGTGGTCGACGATTACGAAGCGCTCGATGAGGCAGAGCGGATTGCGGTGTTGAGCGTGGAAATTCGCCGACCGCGCCCACTCACGCCCAGCCGACTCAGTCATTTCAGTCCGGCGACGGCGGAAACCATTCACACCTTTCGGGTCATAGCGGCAATCAGCGAACAGCTCGACCCAGAAATCTTTCAGACGTACATCATCTCGACCACCAGTCAGGTCAGCGATCTGCTGGCAGTGTTGCTGCTCTGCCGCGATGCCGGTCTCTACCAGCCCGGTCAGGCCAGTCAGTTGCATATTGTGCCGCTGTTTGAAACGGGTGACGACCTGCAACGCGCACCGGCGCTCCTGGATGAACTGCTCCGCTTGCCGGTGTACCGTGAGCATCTGGCGCTACGCGACAACCTGCAAGAGGTGATGCTCGGTTATTCCGACAGCAACAAAGAGGGTGGCTTTGTGGCTGCAAACTGGGCACTCTACCGGGCACAGGTGGAACTGACAGCGGTCACAGATCGGCACGGCGTCCGCTTGCGCCTCTTCCATGGCCGCGGTGGCGCTGTTGGCCGCGGTGGCGGCCCTGCCGGACAGGCCATCCTCGCCCAACCACCCGGAACCCTCCACGGTCAGATCAAGGTTACTGACCAGGGTGAAATGATCTCAGACCGTTATCTCGATCCGCGGACTGCCCATCGTCACCTCGAACAGGTGGTTAATGCCGTGTTGCGGGCGGGCTTTCCCGGCATGGCGCGGCAGCCCGAACCAACCTGGCTGGCCGCGATGGAGGAGATGGCGACTACGGCACGTACTGTCTACCGGCAACTGGTTTACGAAGACCCGGATTTTCTGATCTATTTTCGCAGTGCCACACCGGTGGCCGAATTCAACCGGCTACGCATCGGCTCACGTCCGGTCTCGCGCCGCAAGAGTGATCGGATCGAAGACCTGCGGGCCATTCCATGGGTCTTTAGCTGGATGCAGAGTCGGCACACGATTCCGGGCTGGTTTGGCCTGGGCAGTGCGCTGGAAGCATTTGTGGAAGCCGATCCGCATCACCTGCATCTATTGCGCACCATGTACCAGCACTGGCCCTTTTTCAGCACGCTGCTGGATAACGCGCAGATGATCATGCTGAAAGCCGATATGAACATTGCCCGCGCTTACGCCAGCCTGGTGCCGGATCGTCATCTGGCCGAACGGATCTTTCAGCGGATCGAGAGCGAATTCCGCCGCACCGAACGTATGATCTGTCAGATCACCGAACGCAACGATCTGTTGGCCCATCAACCGGTACTTCAGCGGGCGATTCGGCAGCGCAACCCGTACATCGATCCACTCAGCTTTGTCCAGATTGAACTGCTCCGCCGATTGCGCGCTGCGCCGCCCGAAGAACAGGGCGAATTGGAAACGGTTTTGTTGATGTCAATCAACGGCATTGCTGCCGGATTGAAGAATACAGGCTGATGCATACCAAACGGCTCGACACCTCACCCGCTGCAATTGCCATGGCCGGCGAACTCCTCCGGCGTGGCGAACTTGTCGCCTTCCCGACCGAAACGGTCTACGGGCTAGGCGGGCATGCGCTCGACGAGCGTGCCGTAGCGGCCATTTTTACCGCGAAGGGGCGTCCGGCGAATGATCCGCTGATCGTCCACATCACGGCAGCCACCGATCTGCCACTGGTGGCTGCGACAGTTCCACCACTTGCCGGCAGGCTGGCAGCGGCCTGCTGGCCAGGCCCACTCACGCTGATCGTACCGCGCCATCCTCGTGTACCGTTGACAGTGACTGCCGGACGTGAAACGGTCGCGGTACGGGTACCTTCACATCCGATTGCCCAGGAGCTGCTGCGGGCTGCCGGTGTACCGGTTGCCGCACCAAGTGCCAACCGCTTCGGACACACCAGTCCAACCACTGCCGATCACGTGCTGGCTGATCTCGATGGACGGATCGCGGCGGTGATTGATGGTGGGGCGACGCCGATTGGCATTGAGTCAACCGTGCTCGACTGCACCACCGATCCGCCGACACTTTTGCGCCCTGGCGGGATTAGCCTTGAAACGTTGACCGACCTGATCGGCGAGGTGCAACTCCGTTCACAACCTACCGCCGATGAAGCGCATGGCCTGACCGCGCCCGGTCTCCTGGAGCGCCACTATGCCCCCGATCACGAATTATGGTTGTTTAGTGGCAAACCGGACTCGGTTCTCGCCCGGCTACGCGCCGAAACCGAAGCAGCGCTGGCCCGTGGACTGCGCGTTGGTCTCCTTTTGCCAGAGGAAGACCTCGCGCTGATGCACGACTTACCAGTTGAGCGGGAATCGCTCGGCCCAACTTCTGATCCGGCGATCATTGCCCGGCGGCTATACGCCGCGCTGCGGGCGCTTGACGAACGCCAGCCCGATCGCATGTTTACCCGCGATCTCGACGAAGCCGGCCTGGGGCGTGCCCTGCGGGATCGCCTGCGCCGTGCGGCAACGCGGGTGATTGTGGTTGACGAAGAGACGGGAAAACAGTAAAATACGAAACAATGTTCTTATTTTGTAGCAAGGCTGCGACGCTATGGACAACAACACAACGCTCATCCTGGGTGATTGTCGTGACGTTCTCAAAGATATACCGGACAACTCGGTTGACCTGATATTCACATCACCCCCCTACGCTGATCGCAGAAAAAACACCTACGGTGGTATTCATCCTGATAAGTACGTAGAATGGTTCTTGCCAATAGGTCGGGAGCTATTGCGTGTTTTGAAACCAGATGGCACATTCATCCTGAATATCAAGGAAAAAGCAGAAAACGGCGAGCGCCATACATACGTCATTGAACTGATACTGGCCCTGCGACAGCAGGGATGGTTATGGACAGAAGAGTTCATCTGGCACAAGAAAAACTGCTACCCTGGCAAATGGCCGAACCGCTTCCGTGATGCCTAGGAACGACTACTACAATTTAACAAAACAAAACGCTTCAAAATGTTTCAGGAAGAAGTGATGATTCCGATGGGACAATGGGCAGATAAACGGCTCAGAAATCTAAGCCAGACAGATCTGGTACGTGACAACTCACGGGTAGGGAGCGGTTTTGGCAAGCGAGTCGCAAACTGGCTGGAACGAGAGATGGTCTACCCGACCAACGTCCTTCACTTGGCGACGGAGACAAAGAATCGACGCCACAGCGCGGTATTTCCAGAGGCACTCCCAGAGTGGTTCATTAAACTCTTTACCCGCGAAGGGGACATGGTGCTTGATCCGTTTATGGGTTCCGGTACTACGATCAAAGTCGCTCGACGTATGAATCGTCGTGCAATAGGTATTGAGATACTACCTGAGTATTTTGCGCTGGCCGAGGAAGAAATTGCCAGAGAAGCACCACGACTCCTATGAGTAATTTTTACTGACAGACATCAGACAATATGTCCAGGAACATATTGGCAAGTTTCATGAAGCCAGGCTTAATAGTCTGCGAAACCTGGAGCTAGAGCAGATCTTGAGACGCAAAAATCCATACCTTTTTCGCGCAAAGAATATTTTAGTTGCATCTGATCTTGTTCGTTCTCTGCTTGATGCACATCTCTCTTCACAAGAAGAGACAATGTTTGGTGAGTTTTTAGAGGGATTGGCAATTCACATTTGCAAGCGTACATTTAATGGCAAAAAATCTGAACGACCCAGCATTGACTTAGAGTTTCAAACCGGGAATGAGTACTACCTGGTATCTATCAAGTCAGGACCGAACTGGGGAAACGCCGATCAAATTCGCAAGATGCGCGAGAACTTTCAGGCAGCAATTGCAGAGATTCGGCAATCACAGCCTGAGCTTCAGATTTTTGCTGTGAATGGATGCTGTTACGGTCAAGATACAGGGAACAAGGGAGATTATCAAAAGCTGTGTGGTCAGGCTTTCTGGTCATTTATTTCAGATGGTGTGGAAGAATTGTATACGCAGATTATAGAACCATTAGGATTTGAAGCAAAAGAGCGAAATGAAGCATTTCATCGGGCTTACGCTACGATTGTAAATCAGTTTACGCAAAGATTTATTGAGAAGTTCTGCAACAATGGTGAAATAAACTGGGAACTCCTGGTTACATTCAATTCAGCCCGCCCTGCATTGAGAGAACGAAGGCATCGGTACTCCTAAACATCTAGCCTGTTCCAAAAAACATCTCCCATTACTGATCGTCTCCATGAGTGTGACGAGTACGCACAGCATCCTCGTGACCGGCAGGTCAACGGCATGACGCGCACCGGATCGTGAGCACGGCTGCTGCGGCAGCATGGCTACCGCACTCCAAACGCCGCGCCACGCGCATGACGAGCGGGCAAGGCAACCAATCCAGCGCGTTATGGTACGGCTTGAGCTTCTCTCTACCAACGGGTCGGGAACAGGGTAGGTTTTCCCGGTACGCATGTTGTCCCAGTGATTCGAGAGTAAACCACTTCGCCCCATACCTGATCACGAGTACGGCTGGCACGGCAGCGTGCCAGCCGCACTCCACCATACCACGCGACACGAGTAATCCTGTCTGGCAATGGTATCCTCTCTGATATGCAATCCCCCTGTGTCCATGGCAGAAAGATCGACTCTCTGCCTCCGCGCTCAAGTATGATGCCAGAGTGATCATCGGATCACATGTTATGAAGTCGCTTGCACCAGATTTGATGCTAATAAGCGGTCAGGAGTGCGTCTGGTTAATCATATTGACCTGAAGATAGCCGGTGTGACACGCGACCGACGTAGAGCAAGGTTGAAGCGGAAACCTGGCTCCCGCACGCCAACGACTCAACACGCGCATCACGGAGCGCGAACGATTTTTAGTCCAGCGCGTGATTGGCTCAGCGTCAATTCTCAACCCGCCATGCCCTCACGTCACTCAACCCCACATCCAGCAACCACTCCCCATCGGGACTAAACATTAAGATATTCAGGCGAATTGGGCTGCCGCTCAAGATGCGTTTTCGCCGACCATCGGCAGGATTGCGCAGCGCAATGGTCTGGCGCGGCGGACCTGGCTCGAAAAACGAGAAGCTATCGCCAGGCGGAGGTCGGTTAGGAGTCGCCAGCCAGCGGCCATCAGGACTAATCGCCACTGGCATCTTGCGAGCAGCGATAAATTCCTGCGGTGAACGTTCTTCTTTCTCTCCGGGAAAAGAAATTCTATACGCGAGCTGCCAGGTTGCAGTATCGTAGACATGAATAAACTTACCACCCAGGACCAGACGAGAACCGTCGGGACTAAACGCAATGCTCCCGCTCGGCCTGGGCTGGATTTGCCGGCTAACGGTGCGTTGTGCGACATCAACCAGCCAGACACTGGCATCGGTACCAACAACCAGATGTTTACCATCAGGGCTAAAGGCAAGTGCGATGATGGTCGCCGCGTCAGGATCAGCGAGCAGGATTGAGTCAATCTGCCGTTGATTCATTACGTCCCAAAGCTGTACCTCCTGGCCCCGACTGTGGTGAAACTCACTGACAGCAAGGATAGATCCATCAGGGGAAAAAGCCAGGCTCATTGGATATACATGCTCACCCCGTGGCCAGCAATTGAAGGTTGCTTGTCGTTCGCCGCTTACAGGATCGTACAGCCAGACTGTACCCCAACTACCGATAGCAAGCAGGGTGCGATCCGGATGCAAAGCGAGGTAACCGCCGACCGGTAGAGTCTGAAGCACCTGATTGTCAGGAAAACGCCGGAACGTTGTCTGCCTGTCGTCTGCAACAGCGAGTAGATCATTGCGCAGGAATAACGCTGAGTTAATATTGTCAAGCTCCCAGACGATGACCGGTTGTTCTTCTCGTCTGAACCAGAACATGGCAAAGCCACCCAATCCACCTATCAGCACACACGCCAGCCCGACGATGCCAATCAGTACCAGAAATCGCCGCATAGACCCCTCTGGACGAGAATGGCAGATGCACTGCCTGAGCCGAACAGCCGCTGAAGGGGGCAGTGATTATTCGCCGGCCACCCTTCCCAATACCAAAAAGGCGATCACATCAGCTACCCGCGCTCGCCAGGCTGCTTCGTTGTGCGCTGCACCCGGAAACTTGCGCGTCAGCCAGTCATGCCCGTGACGATAACCAGCCTGCTCCAGCAGGCGGTCCATACGCTGCTGGAAGGGTTCATATTCTGCATCTAACCCAACCGTACCATAGTCGAAATAGAACCGATGGCGACCGGCAGGCGGCAAGAGGGCTGCCAGTTCATCGACCAGCAGATTACCGCCAGCCGGCCAGTGGGTCGAGAGACATCCGGCGCCAGCAAACAGATCGGGGTACTGGCACACGCCATAGAGTGAGATCAAGCCGCCCATGCTCGATCCCATCAAGAAGGTATTTGAGGCATCGGGTAGGGTAGGATAGTGGCGATCAACAAACGGTCTCACCTCTTCGACCAAAAAGGAGAGGTAGGCATCAGAGACCGGTTCGCCACCCATGCGTTCAACAATGCTTTCCCAGCCTCGCGTCTGCCGGAGAGCAGCAAAGGGCTTTTGCGGCGCATACTCGCGCCAGCGCTGATCGGTACACCAGACCCCGACAACAATCGCACCGGGCCAGTTGTAGGTAGCGCACAGCCGCTCGATGGCCTGATCAACCGCCCAGACTTCACCATCGGCGCGAAGTGTCGGATCGAAGAGGTTTTGGCCATCGTGCATGTAGATGACCGGTAGCGGTTGATCACCGGTTGCTGCGGGAAGCCAGACATCGACCGGACGAGAAGTGACGTAGCGACTCTGAAGATCGAGATGACGGTATAGTGGCATAGAACATCTTCTTTCTCGGCCAAAGCCTATGGAAGGAAACTACTCCGCTGATCAGCACTCAGTTGATAGGTAAGGATACCATCAGTTCGCGTACCGATCCATAGCAGATTTGAGCGATCTACCGCCAATGCTAATGGCTCGGCACCGGTAAAGCCTGAATTGCGTGGCAGATAGGAGTGCCATTCGCTCCCATCGTAACGCAACAGAAAGCCGCCCGTCGTCAATGGCCGGGCAGCCCCAACCCAAATCTCACCGGCAGCAGTTTCGAGCAGTGTCGTGATGGTCTGCGCCGGTAGCCGGCGATTAGCAGTGGTCAACCATTCCCAGCGCGTTCCATCCCAACGCGCCAGCCCTTCGCCCAGCGTGGCCGCCCATACCACGCCGTGTTGATCGATCAGAATTGCCGACACCCCGGCACCGGCAAAACCGGCTGTCCGTTCAAAATGTTGCCAGGTGTCGTAAGCCGGTAGATAGCGACTCAGCACACCGATCCCACCAAACCATACCGCGCCGGATGGCTCGATAGCAAGCGACAGTACCAGTCCCCCACGGCCAGCCTGCGGCAACCATTGCCAGCGACCATCAATGCTGCGCACCATACCACCGGCATTCGTGCCGACCCAGAGGGTACCATCCGGCGCCGCCGCAACTGTACGAACCAACAGATTCGGCAGCTCCGGTAAAGCTGGCGTTTGCCACGTCCAGTCGTCATCACCCTGTACCAGGGCCAGCCCCCGATCACTTGCCACCCATAGACCGGCAGTCGTTTCGGCCAGGGCATAGACCTGTCCCAGGTCCAGATGGCGCCAGCGTGGCGGATCTTCGCTCACGAGGGGCGCCTGCCAGATGGTCAGACCAGCTTCCCCACCCAACGCAACCCGGCCATCGCGCAAGGGCTGGATCGCGTACACCGGCCCTGGCGGAAGACCACCGGTTGTTGGAGGGATTGAACGCCACCCGATACTGCCGACGGTCACCATAATCAATGCACTGGCATACACCGTGCCGATGAACCCGACCAGCAAGGCGAGCGCAATTAATGCCATGCGGGGCGGGCGCAGCGCCATGATGGTGCTCCAGCCCCAGTAATCATTGAGCTGATACAGCCAGGTCACGAAACGCGACAGCAGGGGTGCGGCCAGCAAGACGGTCGGCGTAACCAGCGTCAACACATACTGTGGCCATTTCGTCGGCCAGAGCAGCAGGATAAGGATGCCGCTCAGGAACCAGACAACCAGGTAACGACGCTGGGGATCACGCCAGGCCATCGGCAGCGCAAGACAGGCCAGCAGCGTTAACCACGGATCGGGGCCGGGGAAGAAGAAAACCTCTGGATGCCAGCCCACAGCCGGTGCCGTTGCCAACCAGATGAGCGGCTGATACCAGGGATAGCCGGCAGCCTGCACCTCACTCCCTTGCATGTACGCTGTCCAGAAACCGGCCATAGCAATCAGGCGTTCCAACGGCTGCCGCCAGAGCGTGGGGTTGGCCGCGACAAAACTCAGAAGTGCAATCCCGGCCAGCACAGGTATGCGTCGCGCTTGGCCGCGCTGAATCAACAACACGATCATTGCCGGCGCGGCAATGATGGCGTAATTCATCTTGGCAGCGGTCGCCAGCCCCCAGGCAACCGCCCCCAGCCACCACCAGATGCGCTGGCGAGCAGGCTCCCGGCGTGAGGCGTATTCCCACGCGCCGACGGCAGCAATCGAGAGCGCCAGGGGCAATGCTTCGAGGTACGCCTGTGCCGTGTACTTCACTGTAAGGGTGTGAATTGCCAGCAAACCGGCTGCCAGTGGGCCGGCAGTGAAGGCCAGCAGCGCAACCGCAACCGTCCCCAGCAGAGTGGACATCAAGCGCGCCACGTAGAGGACTGTGGTTTGATTCGCGGCTTCACCGAGCAGTAACGCGCCACCAGCATACATCAACTTATGTAATGCCGGATGCTGACGATTACCGGGATAATCGATCACACCTGCCCAATCGCCCTGGCGCATGAGATTCGCATAATCAAGGGCAGCACCAACATACACCGGCTCATCGAAATCAACCGGCAACGTTAGTACTGCCCACAAGCGCAAGAGAGCGGCCAGGACGATCACGCCGATCAGTCGGCCACGAGAGACACCGGAACGCACGCTGATTTATCCCTTTACACCACCAACCGTTAATCCCGACACCAGGAAGCGCTGGAGCATCAAAAAGACAATAATGGTCGGTAGGATAATCAACAAACCACCAGCCGCAAAATTACCCCACGGCACGCTCTGGCTATTGGCAAGACTGAACAGGCCGGGAACCACCAGCTTCATGCTATCGGGAGCCGGTACCAGCACCGAGGCAAAGATGAAATCACCCCACCCGGCCAGGAAACCGAGCAGTGCGGTAACCGCCAGTGCAGGACGGGCCAGGGGCAATGCGATTAAGATAAACGACTGGATCGGACCACAGCCATCGATCATTGCCGCTTCTTCCAGCTCAATCGGAATGGTATCGAAATAGCCCTTCATATTCCAGGTACTAAAGACGAGGGTACCGGTTGTATAAGCCAGAATAAGCCCTTCGTGCTTGCCATACAGCCCCAACGCCGTCAGCAACTGGGCAACCGCAACCAGACTCAACACACCGGGGAAGGTCTGAATTGCCAGCAGCAAAATCAGAGCAAACTCGCGACCGTAAAACTTAAAGCGCGAAAAGGCAAATGCGGCTGAGGTAGTAATGACCAGCGAGGCAACCGTCGTCACACCAGCGACATAGATGCTATTACGCAACCACGTCAGGAGTGGCCGGTCGAAGATCATCGCCCGATAGTTCTCGAACGTCCATTCCGTGGGAATAAACATTCCGAGCAGATTGAGCGTGTAGAGGCGATCACCGGTACGACCAGAGGCGAGAAAAGCAAACCAGAGCGGATAGACAGCAAACAGCACGCCGAGAATAAGGATGGTGTACTGCAACACCAACACCGGTCGAGAAGGCTTGCGAATCATGACTCGTAGGCCCCTTTCGTGATGCGCGTCAACCGGAGGCTATAGAGGGTAGCCGTAAACAGGAAAATGAAGAGAATGACGGCAAAAGCGGTCGCGTTACCGTAATTCTGAGTTTGAAAAATCTGCTTGTAGGCGTACACAATCACAAACTCAGTTGCACCGGGCCGACCGACCTCATTCACCGGCCCACCCTGAGTGATTGCCCACACCGTACCGAACATCTGAAATGCGGTGATCGAGGTCAAGACCGTTGCCGGAAGTACTGCCGGACGGATCAGCGGCAAGGTAATACGGGTAAGCTGCTGCCACCAGGAAGCGCCATCCAGCTCAGCCGCTTCGTACACATCGCGAGGAACCGCCTGCAGCGCACCCAGAATCACGATCATAAAGAAGGGATACGAAAACCAGGTGTCAACCAGCACCACAATTGCAAACGCACTGACCGGATCACGGAGCCAGGACGGGCCGTCAATCCCAAAGATCGCCAACACCTGATTGAGGGTTCCCTGTTCGCGGAAGAAGAACTGCCAGATCAGGGCCATCAGAATCGCCAGTGAGGATGCAGCCCATGGCACGAAGAGCAACACCCGAAACAACGTGCGACCGGGGAGATAGTCACTGTTCAGCAGCAGGGCAAAGGTCAGACCAAGCAGAAAACTGAACGGCACCCGTGCAACCACAAAGAGCAACGTGCGGAAGACCACAACCACAAAATCGCCGCTGCGCATCAGCGTCTCATACGCATTGGCGACATTGATAACCGCCGCCAGGATAAAACCCAGCACCAACGCTCCCAACCAGACAATCGACGGCGCGACCGGCGGTTCCATCATGCGCTGCAAGCGTCGGTTCACGAACGCAGCCGCGACCAGGGGCACAAAGCAGAGGGCAATGGCAGCCATTGCCGACAACGCCTCTGGGGTAAAGAGATTACCGATCAGATTCGCGTAATTCGCAAAGAGAGGGTCTTGTAACCGGTACGGCTGTCCCAGACCAACCGGTGCGCTGGTACGGAATTGCGGCCAGCACAGCGGATCGAGGATACCGGTCAGAAACACGTCACAATCGGGGTTGGGGCGAAAACGATTACGATTGGTAAACGAGGTATATACACTGAGCAGAATAGGATAAATATTGAACAGCAAAATACCAATGATAGTGGGACCGGTGAAGAGCAGAACGGTGAGCGCTTTGCGGCGATTAGACCACGAGACCATGTGCGTACCTCACTGGAAGCAACCGGCAGGCCAGTCATCGGCTACCGGGCGCCCAACCGGCGCAGCGGGTGTAGTGAGTGAGCCGGACAGCGTGGTCCGGCTCGTGTTGTTGATAACGACGGCGTTCAAAAGGGGTGAGCGAACCTTGCTCACCCCTACACGGAAGGTTTACTTCATCTGCATAATCGCAGCTTCAATCGCCTGCTGGGCAGCGGCCAGCGCCTCAGCCGGCGTCTGCGCACCGGTCCAGATGGCAACGCTTGCCTCACCGACCGGACCCCACTGGGCCGAAGCGAAGGGGGTGTTGGCCATCGGCACACCCGTATTAAGGGCGGCACCAAAGCCGGCCAGCGTGGGCAGCGCGGCGACCTCGGGGTTCTGGAGCGCTGCGGTCGCTGCGGGCACCGTCTTGTTGGTCAAGGCCAGCTTCGCCTGCACCTCGGCGCTGGTGAAGTACTTCATAATATCGAGCGCCACCTCAGCATTGCCGCGCTCAACCGCATTGCGGGTCAGCATCAGGGTCTTGATACCGACGAAGGGCTTGCCCATCGGCAGAATGCCGTAATCAACACCATCCTGCTCGATACCGGCAATCGCCCACGGGCCGGTCCACCACATAGCCGCCTTGCCTTCAGCCAGAGCAGCCTTGCAGATGTCGTAGCTCTGCTCGCTGAACGAGACCTTGCTCATCTCGGCCAGCCACTCGCCACCCTTGATCATCTCCGGCGTGTTAACGTAGACATTGCCCTCATCGTCAACATAGCTCGGAACACCGTAGCCGAAGTAGATCGGAGCGACGTGGTACGCATCGTTACCACCGAAGCCCTGGTTGCAGACGAAGGTCTTGTCAGGGTTGGCAGCGCGGAAATCCTTCGCCATCTGCAACAGCTCATCGAGGCTGGTCGGCAACTGCATATCGCCCACGACTGCCTTGTTGTAGATTAGAGCAATACCTTCCTGGGTCTCCGGCAATGCCCAAATCTTGCCCTGCCAGATCACACCATTGACTGCAGCCGGCTCATAGGTGCTGCGCAGGAAATCCTCGGTGATGCCGTAATCGTTCAGCGCGACGATGTTGCCAACCAGTGCCTGCTGACCGATCTGGTCATTCGCCCAACCGATAATATCGGGGCCTTCACCGGCGGGAATCGCCACATTCAACGCATTGCTGACATCTTCCGGCTTCGAGAGATCGATCTTGACATTCGGATTGGCGGCTTCGTAATCACGGAAAGCCTGCTCAATCGCAGTCAGATACGCACCATCCCACTGATGCCAGATACGAATGGTAACCTGTTGAGCAGAGGGTGCGGTGGTGGGCTGCTCGGCAGGAGCGGTGGTCGGCTGCTCGGCAGGAGCGGTGGTCGGCTGCTCGGCAGGAGCGGTGGTCGGCTGAGTGGCCGTCTGATTCGAACCACATGCCGCCAAAATCATTGCGGCGGCGAGGAACAGAGCAATCAAAGCACGCTTCATTGCACTCACGGTTGTACTCCTTGACTGTGTCTTCTACGACAACAGCACAACAACGGAAATCTGGAATGACGAACAGATAGACAAATTCATCGAAAAGGCATTAGACCCGGTACGGTAGAGACAAACCACCTCCTTTTGGCACACAGTTATGTCAGAGCATTGTGTGCAGCAGGAACAAAACCGTCTGGTACCGAAGCAAGGTATGTTACTGCATCAATGGCAGCAACTGAGAGTCTGAGTACGGTTTTGCCCTGCCACTAATAGTTGTGTCTGACATTGTTTTGCTTACAACCTTTTCGCAAACAACTATACACCACTCTTGCCATGCTGTCAAGTAGGTGCCATGAAATTATACCGCAAAATGATCAGTGGAGACGGGTGAGGATAGGGAGATTGACCATAGAGACACGGAGAGCGCAGAGGAAGATCCGCTGTTGGGAGCCTGGACGGTGCGTTGTCCAGAGAGGTCAATACGATCAATTGCACTGTTCGGTGATGTAACAAACGTAGCGCAGACGGCGGCCTGTGGCGCTGGACAGATGGACGTATCGCTGCTGATCAGGCCAGTGAGGGGTACCTCGCTCCAGGGGGATGCTTCCCGTCCGCGCTTGTCTATCACCTGTACCTCTGCATATTGTTCATGCGACCGGTACGGAAATCGCTGTGACCAGACCTTGAGCCTGAGCACGGTTGGCGCGGCAGCCACGCTGCCGCACTCCAAACGACGCGACACGCGCATAATGGGCGGGCAAGGCAACCAAATCCAGCGCGTGATGGAATCAATGATGGTCGTCAGCTCTCCTCGCTGTCATACCGGCAGCCTGGAAGCTGTACCGTGCAGCGTAACTGTATGAACCGTTGGGGGCAGCCATTTCCCATACACGTGCTACTTGACGCCTTAAGAGCCTTTCGGGTTATACCCATTCTCTGTGTCCTCAATGTCTCTGTAGTGATAAAGGTAGCACTTGGGTTATTCCCGATATTCGTCTTACAACAGTCGGCACTACACAGTGCTGTCAGTACGTTGTTGAGCATCTTCTTGCCGAGCGCTGTGCCTTGTTATTCGCTGTACCCCAATCCAAACCAGGCCGGTTACCAAACCTTCACTCAGAATTGACATTCTGGGATGCGATCTTTCTATTTTGAGACTATATCTCTATAATGACATATCATATAATGTACTCAGTTCAGGTAGCAGCGTATTTAAGGAGATCGGCTATGCGCTTCGTGTTTTTATGTATCGAAGCGAACAACGCTCCCGCTCTACGGCAGGCAGCCGCGAGTATCGAGCGTGAGTACGGATTGCGGCTGGCAATTGATTACTTTACACCGTCGAACATGCACAGCGCGGCTGATTGGGAACACCTGGCAGCCGCTGTAGCGCGGGCCGATTTTGTCTTTGGTTCGATGCTCTTCGGCGAGGAGTATGTGCGCCCGTTGAGTGATATTCTCTCGTCGGCGTCCTGCCCGGTCTGTATGATTATGAGTAGCCCTTCGCTGATTCGCCAGACCCGCGTCGGTAAGTTTGATCTGCGCCCCAAACCCGCAGCCGAGCAGAGTGCATTTCGGCAGTGGCTGAGTCAGTTTCAACCCAAACACGGGCACGGCGAAATTCAACGCCAGATGTCGCTGGTGCGCGGTCTGAGCAAGATGCTGAAGTTTTTGCCCGGTAAGGCGCGTGATATTCACACTTACGTGATGGCGCATCAGTTCTGGGCCGCCAGCTCGCCGGAAAATCTGCGCCGTCTGTTGTTAATGCTCATCGAACGTTACGTGCCGGGCTATAAAGGAAAGCTACCGGTGCTCGACCCGCAGGACATCCCAGAGATGGGTGTATTTCACCCTGAGTCGCCAGCTCCCTTCGCCGATCTGGAGACTTATCGGGCCTGGCGGCGCAAACAGCGGCACGCTTTGCACAAGGGCAGTGTTGGCCTGCTTACTATGCGGCCCTTTGCGTTGTCGGGAAATCGTGCTCATCTCGACGCCCTGATTCGCGCCCTCGAAGCCCGTGGTATCGAGGCGCGCGCCGCATATAGCCCGACGCTCGATATGCGACCTACCGTCGAACGGTTCTTCACCAGACCTGCCCGGCAGCGAGGGCAGGCGCCGACTGCCGATGTCGATCTGCTGGTCAACACGACCGGTTTTGCTCTGGTCGGAGGACCGGCCAGTACTGATCCTGATCAGGCCAGCGCTACGCTTGATCAACTCGATACGCCGACACTCGATCTCTTCCCTCTGGTATTTCAACACATCGAGCAGTGGCGTACCGACGATCGCGGCATTGCTCCATTTCAACTCGCCCTGAATGTATCGCTCCCCGAACTTGATGGTGCCACCGACCCGCTGGTGGTCGGCGGTATGCAACGCGGACGCGAAGAGATTACGCCACTCCTCGCCGAGATTGATCTGGCCGCCGAGCGAATTGCCGCACGGGTTGCCCTGCGGCGCACACCACCTGCCGAGCGCCGGATTGCCATCACGCTCTTCAATTTTCCGCCTAACCTGGGAAATGCCGGGACAGCGGCCTACCTCGATGTGTTCACCAGTGTCTTTCGCCTGATGCAGGCGCTCCACGCCGCCGGCTACACAGTCGATCTGCCGGCAAGTGTTGATGATCTGCGACGGATGGTGGTAGAAGGGAATGCTCTGCTCTACGGAACCGATGGGAATGTCGCCGATTCGCTGCCGGTTGAGGAGTATCGGCGGCTCTTCCCGGATTATGTCGATATAGAGCCGTACTGGGGGCCGGCGCCGGGTGAGTTGCTGAGCGACGGGAAGCGTCTGCACATTCTAGGGCGGCGCTTTGGCAACGTGTTTGTCGGTCTGCAACCAAGCTTTGGCTATGAACGCGATCCCATTCGTTTGCTCATGAGCAAAGACGCGGCACCACACCACGGTTTTGCTGCGTATTACGTCTGGTTGCGCAAAGTCTTCCAGGCTCACGCCGTGCTGCACTTTGGCACGCATGGTGCGCTCGAATTTATGCCGGGAAAACAGGCAGGTCTTAGTGCCAAATGCTGGCCTTTGCGCCTGATCGGCGCGCTCCCCAACTTCTACTACTACTGCGTGAACAATCCGAGCGAAGGCAGCATTGCCCGTCGGCGCGGTATGGCTACACTGATCAGTTATCTGGTACCACCGGTACAGCAAGCCGGTCTGTACAAAGGGCTACGTGCACTCAAAGATAGTATTGATCGGTACCGCGCTCAGCCTGACCCTGGCTTGCTTGCCGATCTGCGCACGCAGGCCGAAGCGCTGCATCTGGTTGCCGAGGGTGAAGGTGATGCGTATGTAGCTGCGCTGAGTCACGAGCTATTGCAGGTCGAAGAGCGGATGATCCCGGTTGGGTTGCATGTGCTTGGCGAGCCGCCACAGACCGGTGAGCAGATCGATACGCTTAATCTGATCGCAACCTTTGCCCGTGTCCCAGGCGGCCCCAATCAGGCACCGCTCGAACCGTTGCCGGTATTGGTCGGGCGCGCATTGGGACTGGATTACGCTGCACTCACCGGGCGCCTGCGCCACGATCCGGCAGCGCAGCAACAGTATCGCCATATCGAAGAGATTTGCCGGGCGGCGATCACTGCCCTGGTCGAGCACGGTGACGGGCGGGCCGCCGATGAAGCGTTGAAGCGTTATGTCAATTTAAATCCTCACCTCCTCGCACCGCTGTGGAACTACCTGCTCGATATTCAACGCCGCATGACGACCGAGCGCGAAGTGAGCAGTCTGCTCCGTGCCTTGAATGGCGGCTATGTATTACCCTCGGCCGGGAATGATGTGGTGCGGAATCCTACCGTTGTGCCGACCGGACGCAATATTCACGCCTTTGATCCGTTCCATATTCCCACTCAGGCCGCAGCAACTTCCGGCACGGCAGTCGCCCATGAACTCCTGGAACGGATACGCGCCGAGCAGGGTGCGTACCCTGAAACGGTCGCGATGGTGCTGTGGGGAACCGACAACATTAAGACCGAGGGAGAAGGGATTGCCCAGGCGTTGGCGCTGATCGGTGCCCGTGCGGTTGCCGATGAACTCGGTCGGATCACCACTGTCGAACTGATACCGCTGGCCGAACTCGGTCGGCCACGCATCGACGTTGTGCTGACGGTGAGTGGTATTTTCCGCGATCTGTTTGCAGCGCAGGCGCGTCTGATCGACCGGGCGATTCGACTGGCAGCTACCGCCGATGAGCCGCCTGAGCAGAACTTTGTTCGCGCCCATGCCTTAGCCCAGGCTGCTGAATTGGGGTTGAGTGTCGAAGCGGCGGCGACACGTGTCTTCTCGAACGCCTCGGGCAGCTACGGGGCAAATGTCAACCATCTGGTCGAGAGCAGTACGTGGGAGGAAGATGGGCAACTGGCCGAAGCGTTTATAACACGCAAGGGTTTTGCGCTTCAGCCGGGTGGTGAATGGAGTGAGTCACGCGCCCTGATGGAGCGAGCACTGGCAACGGTGAGTGTCACCTTCCAGAACATTGATAGCGTTGAGAATGGCATTAGTGACATTGACCACTACTACGAGTATCTCGGTGGCCTGACTAAGAGCGTTGAGAAGACCCGTGGTGTGCGTCCGACGACGTTGATGGGTGAAGTAGCCGAGTTAGTCACGCCGGGAGCCAGTCGCGTTCGCTCGCTGGAACAGGTGGTACGTCTGGAGAGTCGGGCCAAGTTGCTCAACCCGAAATGGTACGAAGGGATGCTCAAACACGGCTACGAGGGTGTCCACGAGATCGAGATTCGAGTGAGCAATACCTTCGGCTGGAGTGCAACCGCGCAGGCGGTTGAAGACTGGGTCTACCAGGGAGTGGCCGAGACCTACCTGCTCGATCCGGCGATGCGTGAGCGGTTAGCCAGTCTCAACCCGCATGCCACCGCCAGCATTGCCGGACGGCTCCTCGAAGCCCATAACCGTGGGTTCTGGCAAGCCGATGAAGAGACGCTGGCCCAGTTGCGCGAGATCTATGCCGATCTCGAAGATCGGCTGGAAGGGGTGCGGTGACGGGGTGGAAGAGGGTGTAACTTCTTATGTCAAATCTTGAATAACATTGTGCAGCACTGCCTGGGACTGAATATGCGGTGATCTGTAGGGGCGGGTTTAGAACCCGCTCCTACGGGTGGTTGATGTGCCTATTCACCTTGCCATACAAGCGATGCGGCGAACCGGGAAGCCAAATTGGATTGTAGCAGATTTGATAGCAGAGACGCACCAACGAGTTCCAGATAACTTGCTATGACTTCTATCTATGACTTCTATGAAACCAGATTTGGTGTCATCCCCACCATGCTGGCGCTGCGCGCCGGTTGGGGGCGGGGAGTACGGTCGGCGCGGCAGCATGGCTGCCGCACTCCACACTGGCGACACGCTGATCCGGGGCGCAGAAAAGGGGTGATCCGTGACTATCCGTCCCACTCGCAACGATCCGTGAAGATCGGCGGCTTTATACGGAATGGGCAGGTTCCGTAGGGGCGGGTTCTAAACCCGCCCCTACGGGTGGTGGATGTGCCTGTTCACCTTGCCGCAGGTATTATCCCTGCTGATCTTCAGCCAGCAACTGGCGCAGCACGTACTGCAAAATACCACCGTGGCGGTAGTATTCGACTTCCTGCGGTGTGTCGATGCGGACACGAACCTGGAATTCGCGCACCGTGCCATCACCGGCAGTTGCCCGCACCGTCAGGATGCGCCCGTTGGCGAAGCCGCTGGCAATAGCATCGGCCAGACCGATAACATCATAGACTTCGTGACCGGTCAGGCCAAGGCTGGCCGCGTTTTCGCCGGGCATAAACTGCAACGGCACAATACCCATCCCGACCAGATTTGAGCGATGGATACGCTCGAAGCTCTCGGCGATAACCGCCTTCACGCCTTGCAGATACGGCCCTTTGGCTGCCCAGTCACGCGATGAGCCATTGCCGTATTCCTTGCCGGCAATCACCACCAGCGGCGTGCCATCGGCCTGGTAACGCATCGCCGCATCGTAGATCGTCATCACCTCGCCGGTTGGGAGATAGGTGGTGAAGCCACCTTCGGTACCCGGCGCCAGCTTGTTGCGGAGACGGACATTGGCAAAGGTACCGCGTACCATCACTTCGTGGTTACCACGGCGCGCACCATAGCTGTTGAAATCTGCCGGTGCCACACCATGCTCGATCAGATACTTGCCGGCGGGAGAGTTGACTTTGATGCTCCCGGCAGGGCTGATGTGATCGGTGGTGATGCTGTCGCCGAGGAACGCCAGGACACGTGCCCCATGGATCTCGGCCACCCGTGCCGGCGGCGTTGGACTCATCTGGTCGAAGTAGGGTGGTCGACGCACGTAGGTGCTCTGCGGATCCCAGGCGAAGCGATCACCGGCCGGCACCGGAATATTCTCCCACCGCTCATCACCCACAAAGACACTGGCATACGAACGGCGATACATCTCGGACTGGATGGCCGTCTCGATAGTTTGCTGGACTTCAGCCTGCGAAGGCCAGATGTCGCGCAGGTAGACCGGCTTACCATCCTTACCAACCCCAAGCGGCTCCTTGTCGAGATCGATGTCGATGCGACCGGCGATGGCGTAGGCGACCACAAGTGGCGGCGACATCAGATAGTTGGCCTTCACATCCTGCTGGACACGACCCTCGAAGTTGCGATTACCGGAGAGCACAGAGACCGCGACCAGACCAGACTGCTCGATGGTCTGGCTGATTTCCGGGGCGAGCGGTCCCGAATTCCCGATACAGGTTGTGCAGCCGTAACCGACGACGTGGAAGCGAAGCGCTTCGAGATAGGGCAGCAGACCGGCGTTGGTCAGGTATTCGGTCACAACCTTCGAGCCTGGAGCCAGTGAAGTCTTCACCCACGGCTTCACACTCAAACCGGCTTCAACCGCCTTTTTGGCCAACAGGCCGGCAGCCACCATCACCGATGGGTTAGAAGTATTGGTACAGGATGTGATCGCAGCAATGACTACCGAACCGTGATGCAGCTTGTAATCGGCACCGGGCACGGCTACCGCTGTGGCAGCAAAATCGGCTGCCGAGAGGGCGGTATCGGGCTGGGTTGGATTGATAATTGTCGGCACGGCCATGTGGAACGTGCGATTGACCTCGTGCAGCGGCACGCGCCCCTCTGGCCGCTTGGGACCGGCAACACTCGGCTCAACCGTGCTCAGATCGAGTTCGAGCACCGTCGAATATTCAGCTTCGGGAGTGTGCTCATCGTGGAAGAGGCCTTGCGCTTTGAAATAGGCCTCGACCAGCGCCACCCGCTCTTCACTGCGACCCGAGAAGCGCAGATAGCGGAGTGTCTCCTCGTCGACCGGGAAGATACCGCAGGTCGCACCGTATTCAGGTGCCATATTCGCAATCGTGGCCCGGTCGGCCAGCGGCAGATGGGCCAGCCCGGGACCGAAGAACTCGACAAACTTGCCCACGACACCCAGCTTGCGCAGCATCTGGGTTACTGTCAGCACCAGGTCAGTCGCGGTTGCCCCTTCACGCAAACGCCCGGTCAGCTTAAAACCAACCACCTGGGGGATCAGCATCGAGAGTGGCTGACCGAGCATCGCAGCCTCAGCTTCGATACCGCCAACACCCCAGCCTAACACACCAAGACCATTGATCATCGTGGTGTGTGAGTCGGTACCAACCAGTGTATCGGGATAGGCCTGTACCGGCCCGGTAGCGCGTGGATTCTCGTCGCTGGTGAAGACGACACGGGCCAGATACTCCAGGTTGACCTGGTGGACAATGCCGTTGCCGGGAGGCACGACCTTGAAGTTATCAAACGCCGTCTGCCCCCAACGCAGGAAGGCATAGCGCTCAACATTCCGCTGGAACTCCAGATCTTTGTTGATCAACAGAGCAGCTTCTGAGCCGTAGGCATCGACCTGTACCGAGTGGTCAATCACCAGCTCAACCGGCTGCAACGGATTGATGCGACGAGGATCACCACCCAATTCAGCCATCGCATCACGCATTGCCGCCAGATCGACAACGCACGGCACACCGGTAAAGTCTTGCAGAATAACGCGGGCCGGCATAAACGCTACTTCGCGTTCCGGCTCAGCCTGGGGTTGCCAGTTAGCGAGGGCCAGAATGTCATCGGCGGTAACGGTACGTCCGTCCTCGTGACGGAGAAGATTTTCCAGCAGAATGCGGAGCGAATAGGGCAGGCGGGCAAGATTTACACCATGGGCAGTCAGAGCGTCAAGTCGGTAGATTTCGTAGGTTCGGTCGCCGACCGTGAGAGTCGAGCGAGCACCAAAACTGTTGGCCATCGGTCATCTCCTTCGGTTGTACCTTTGCAACGGAAGGCCATTCCATCTTGTGGTAGAGCGATTATAGCACGACTGATAACAATGTTGTGATAGGCCACACAAACTTCCCAAAGCGTGATATAGCAGTAGAATTATACGACATCCGCTTGCAATCAATGCATGACACAGTACTTTCGGGTGATTATTTCTGTTGGGATATACGTTTAAGATCATAAAAGCCTGAAATGTCTAACCTTAAACTCTTTCTCGTCCTCATTTCAGGCGGATTGTTTCCGCGAGTATGGAGTGAGGAGGAGACCATGAGACTCAGGGTGCGCGCACAGGTATGGTTCACGCTGTTCATAATGAGTGCGCTGTGTCTGGCACTCTGGCCAGCAACTCCGGCACCGGCTCAGACCACGACATTCCTACCAGTCTTTCGCTTAACAAAATTACTCGTGAGCAATGACACCACCCAACAGTTAGGTGGCTTACTCGAAGGGATTGGTCGTACCGCAACCGCGGGTCAGGATGAATTCCGTGGCAAGAACCGCCTCTTTCGTTTGAACGAACAAAACCGCACGGTGCTGACTCAATATGAGGCATCAGGCGGTTTTTTCGCGTATGACATTGATGGTTTGGGACGTGAAACGCCGACTGGTGCAGTAGATGAAGAGGAAGCCAAACGCCTGGCCTGTCTCTTTCTCAGGAATAACGATCTGGTCAGCCACGACGGCACACTGATTGGAAACAGCCAGAGTAACTATCCGGTACGTCTGCCCACAATACCAGGCACGTGTAGTGACCCGAAAGACTTTGGCCGCACTATCCTCATCCGGGCAGCGCAGGTACCGGTCAGCGGTGCCGGCCTGGGCCAGGTTACTGAGTCGGTGGTTGGTGTGGTGGTTGAAGTACCGTTTGGTTTTGTCAATGGTCAGCAGTTCATCCCTATCGGTGGCGCGGGCGGCCATCTATCGCTCCTGTTTACGACAACCGACACGCTGCTTACTCAACAGGGAGGTGGAGACTCACTGGATAGTTCAGTCCCCGGTTTAGCGGCGATTGCCATGCCCTTCCATGGCAGGAGTCTTGATTTTGTAGCAGAGGTACCGGTGCGGAGCTTCGACCAGGTGCGCAACGAGGTGCAGCAGACCGTCGAGCGATCATACCCCGGCGCAACGGTGAATGTGCCCAATCCGGTATTGAGTTATCAGGTTGACGATTTCGCCGTTGAGCAGTCTATTATCGAACCAGAGGCTGTATTTGACAATATCACGGTCACGCTACCGGGTGGCGAGGAGATTGTGCTCCGCTCGTTCTCAGTACCTCTGGCAGCAGGTGGATCGGGAGGGTTTGCACCGACGGTCAACATTACCTCACCCACCAATGGCAGCACATTTCAGCCGGGTAGTGCAGTAACCTTCAACGGCACCATCGCCGATGGCACCGCTCCGTATACCTATCAGTGGTTCCTCGGCGATGAGACACCGCTGAGCAATCCGGCCACCCGCAACACTCCCGGCACAGTAACGTTAACGACAACCCTACCGGCGAGTCTGCGCGAGACGACACCAGACGCTCAAACCGTCATCTTGCGGGTGACCGACGACAATGGCGTGCAACGTGACGCGAGCATTAGCCTGACTCCCGATTTTCGGTTTCTTTATATTCCGGTGATCATTCGCGCGGGTACCAGTTCCAGTGCGATACCGCAGATCGAACTCAGTCAAGCCAGCTACACCTTCGGGATCGAAGGCAACTGGGACTATCCACCAGCCGGGACGGGAGGATCGGATCTGCCCGGTGTGATACCCGATGTCAATGGGTTACGGTTCGGTATGCTGAGTTACGGCTATACCCAGCGCTTCTTCTGGTCAAATTCGGCAGCCTGGGAGCGCGACTGGCGTGATTGCAGTCTGGGTGGGATTGATTGTACATTCGGTGTTGATCGGGCGGCCTTCGTATACTACGCCGGCCACGGTGGACCAGGTGGCATCTCAATGGCGTCAAACAAGGATAGCACCTGGTTTGATGGCACGAACGCCCGTTATCAATCTCTGCGCTGGGTCGGCTTCGCCTCGTGTCAGACGCTGCGGGTACAGGGATATGCAGCCGGTAGTGAGCCTATCCGACGCTGGTTTAACGCCTTTCAGGGTGCCCATATGCTGCTCGGCTTCAACAGCAACATGGCCGACGTCGCATTCGGTGGTCAGTTGATGAACAACATGCGGATGCCATCCTTCCTGGGGATTGATTTTCCGTGGGCACAACTTACGATTGCACAGGCGTGGGTGAAGACCGCCTTTGATATGAATGCCGGCAAGCCAGCCTATATCTACGCCCGTAGCACAACGGTGAACCCAATTAACGACAAACTGCCCAAGCCGGGTGGGGACTTCCCATCACGACCGTTCCCGGTGACATCATACAATTGGGTGTGGTGGGAGTTTTAGGAGGAAAAGGCTACAGGGGGTAGATATCCAATCTACCCCCGTAATAACCCAAGTCGCTACCTTTATCACCGCAGAGACACAGAGGACACAGAGGATGGGCATAACCTGAGTTACTACCGTAAGGCGTGAAGGAGCGCGTCTGATAGAGATATTTACAGGCGAAACCAATTGGAAATCAGGCTTTTGAGCGCAAAGGTTAACTCAGGCACACCAGCATTTGTGAATAAAGCAAAGCCCAGGTTATAGTCATGTGAGAGGGCAGCAATAGCATAAAATGTGCCGGTTGAACCGGCGTGCAGGCTCCAGCGCCCAAGCGACTCCATGCCGCGCAGCGCATTGATTCCCCAGCCCATGCCCTGTCCCAATGCTCCGTCGTTGTGAAGAGTCTGGATAAGCGCAGCAGGCAGAAGATCGTCTTTGCCTTGCAGCCCCTTCAGGTGGAATTGCAAAAAGCGGGCATAGTCTGGCAGGGAGATGCACATATCCCCAGCAGGTGCAAAACAAGGTGGAACAATCTCTTGATCGACAGCGCAGGGGTGATATATGCCGTTTTCAAACCAATGACCCCAGGGTTGCGCTGCATTTATGCGCGCTGGATGTTGTATGCCAGGATACGCCTGGATGTTGAGCGGCCTGAGCACAAGATTGTCCAAGAGAAGATTCCATGGGCTTTCGGCTGCGCGTTCCAGTATGGCAGCCGCCAGGCTGTAACCGGCATTGGAATAGGTGAATTGACTGCCTGGCGGATCGCGTGGCGGGCAGGTTTGCATCAGCCAGATCGCAAAGTGATTAACGTGTGCGCTATCAGGTACGTTATCGAAATCGGGCAGGATGAAATCGGGGCTGTCTGTGTCGGTGTAAGCGGGCAAACCGGAACGATGTTGCAACAGATGTCGCAGCGTGATGGTGCGGTAAGGGGGAAGGATTGCCCCTGACAGTTCGGGAAACAGGCTGGCGACGGGAGTATTCCACGTGATAAGCCCTTTTTCGACCAATGCAGCGCAGGTAGTGGCGATAAACGCTTTGGCGTTGGAGCCGATTTGGAAGTAATCTACCAGGGTAAGCGGGTCGTTTGGGTGATCAGCGTGGCGCAACCCAACCACATCCGCAGCGAGGGTGGACTCATGGCTGACAACAAAGGCAGCGAGGGCGGGTACGTTCATTTCGGTTCGCAGTTGTTCCAGATGGGCGCGCAGGTTCATAGTTTCAATTACATCCTACCAATAGTGATTATTCAACTCCATTGAACGCAGGGTGATAGCGGACGACACCCTTTCTACCGTTGAGCGCCCCACTACGCAATTCCTTCACCATGAACACTTCTTCAGGCACATCAATCTCCCACGCAATGCCAAATGGTTTAGACGGCTTAAACCCGAAGCGGGGATAGAAGCCGGGATGCCCCAGCACAACGACGACATCGTGACCGAGCTTGTTGAGTTCAGCCAGCCCGGCATGGATGAGGGCTGAACCAATTCCCCGATGTTGAAGCTGAGGCAGGACTGCCATCGGTCCCAATCCGACAGCCTGCCAGTGCGCGTCGGCATCGGTGATTACAACCGGTGAAAACAGGATATGGCCGACGATTCTATCCTCCATCTGTGCCACCAGCGACAAGATGATCGCTCCAGCAGAGCGCAGTTCCTCCACCAGGTGCGCTTCATTTTCGCGGTTGAATGCCAGTTGGTTGATCAGGTAAATGGCGTTGAAATCATCGGCTGTTTCAGGGCGGATCATCGTTTTCATTATCTCATCCCTTGTTTGAAATCGTTCATCATCACCGTACTAACTGCACCCACCCAGATCAGCAGCATGGGGAGGGAAGCGAACAGAATGACGGTGAGCATGGCATTGGTAAAGGCGAAACTGAGTCCGCCGAGCAGCAGAGCAATAGCAAGGACAATACCAGACCAGTTGACCCAGGCAGGGAGCAGATGGGTGCGCAAACCGATGGTGGAGATGGAAACGCTCAGCAAAGCCAGCGCCATCAACTTGAACGTGTCAATCTGGTTGATCAACACCAGCAAGGTACGAAAGGGAGTTTCGGCGGAAGTGAGTAGAGCCGAATTGACCATGGTCTGCTGAATGCTTGCCTGCACCAGTGACATTGTACCCGCAGCAATGCCTGCGCTCAAAACCACACGGGCAAGATTCTTTTCTCCTGGAGTCTGGAATAGACCGCATACTGCAACCGCGAAGAGCAGGATGGAAATACCCGCCACACCGTCAATGAGATAAACCTGTATCAGGCGCGCTGTTTGATTGGCAAGCAGCGCCTGACGAAGCTCTGCATCAGGCATAGATGGGGATAGCGTGCCTGTAGGGATTACCAACCCGATCAACCAGGCCAACACGTACACAACACCGAAAACTGCCAGCCAATTTCGTTTGTTCATTGTTGTCTCCAAAGTACTGTCAATATTTTGTTGACGATATAGATACCACCAAACGCGACCGATAGATTGACTGCACCTGTGCTATACAATGCCCAACACGCCAGCGCAAAGATGATGAGTTCGATCAGTGAGCGCCATGGTTCTCTCAGTCGCCGCGTGGATTTGGGGGCCAGGAATGTTCCCCACACCACAGCGAACAGGATAGGAACGCCAAGCCCAAGCAGGAATTTCATCATCATGTTGTCGCCGGTTTGGAATCCCCAATACCCAAACACGATGAGGCCACAGAGTTCAAGTAAGAAACGTAGCCCGCGATTGAATAACTTCAGCATTTCCATTTTTTCTCCTTAATTCTCAATTGCATGGCCCTGATAGACGTGAAGATGGAAGCGATGCCGTCTATCCCAGGATTTAAGTATCCAGAGCATATGGGTGCAGAGGATCAGAAGGTCTGTACACTACAGGAGTACAAACCGAACTATCGAACATGGAATCAGACAACTTATCCATTGTTATCCCTTTCAACGGGAACCTTCAATTTCACACACAAGATCTTCAAATTGAGATTGTGGGCACGAAAGAGTATGCCCATCAGTGCCGACTGATCGGGCAGTTCACCCGTCAGCAGGGTATTGCCGTCTTCGTCGTCAGTATGGGTCAACTCTGGAAACCATGCAGCCTGTTCGCGATCCAGTTTACCGCGTAGCCGAATTGTATACAACGATGGTTGTCGTGTCGTGTTCATATGCTCATCTTAATACAGCCCCATCAATCCCTCCATCTCCCCATGGAGGGATTGATGGGGGTAGTTTATCCCCCGACTGAAATCTCCCGATTGGGAGATGGAAAAAGCAGCTCCCCGCCCTACACTTGGCAGCAAGGAGGAAAAAATGAAAAACCTGATTACAAGACAACCGTTGGTATTTTCCGTGCTCGTCATACTCGTGCTTGAAGTGTTCGTTCTGGCGGGGTTCTTCTTTAGCAAGGCATCAGGTGTACCGCTGGTCGCGCTCGACCTGCCGCTGTTGATGCTCAACGCACTACTTGCCATCGTCATCCTTTCCGTTTTGGGCTGGTGGCGCGAGGCAGGCTTCAACGCGCCAACGCAATGGCAGAATGTACACCTTTTACTCGTGCCGCTGGTGCTGTTGATTGGACCAACGCTCTTGTTTCAACCGCAACTTCCCGCGCCCGGCAACATCATCGTCCTGCTTATTGTGACGCTGTTGATCGGTTTTCAGGAAGAAGCAATCTTTCGCGGCGTGCTGCTGCATGCGCTCAGACCACAAGGCGTAATGAACGCAGTGCTCATCTCGGCAGGGCTGTTTGGCATTATCCATATCAACTCGCTGTTGGTCGGGCGTGATCCTATCTTCGTGTTGGCGCAAATCATTGCTTCGTTTCTGGGAGCAATCGGTCTTGGCGCACTGCGCATCCGCTTGAACAGTGTCGTGCCGCTGGTGCTGCTCCATGCCTTCAATGACTTCCTGCAATTCAGCGCCACAGGCGGCATGGAAGCGGGCGAAGTGGCGCTGTACATCCCGATTTTGAAGGTCGTTATTTCGGGGCTGATGGCACTGTACGGTGTCTATTTGCTGCGCGGTTACAGGGAAGATATCGATCCTAACCGCGTGAATCATTGCCATTACAGGCAACAAGGAGAAACATCATGAAACAACTTATCGTTTGGTTACTCGTGTTCGTGGTTGCGCTTTCCGCGTGTAGTTTCACCCCGCCTGGCGCGGTGACCGGATCGGGAAACATGGTCACCCAAACCTTCGATGTACGCGATTTCGATCAGATCCGCCTTGGGACATCAGGCGTGATGTACATCGAACAGGGCGACAACTTCAGCCTGAGCATCGAAGCCGATGACAACATCCTGCCCGTTTTGCAGGTGGAGGTGGAGAAGGGCGTGCTGACTCTGCGTACCACCCCCGAGGTCTCCATGCTGCAATTTGAGACGCTCATCTACCGCGTGACCCTGCCCAAATTGAGCGCCATTGACCTTTCTGGCTCGGCGGATATCCGCGTGGAGGATTTCACCGCAGACTCACTGGACATCAACATCAACGGCTCTGGCGATGTGACCTTCGTCAACCTGGATGTGGCTTCACTCTCCGTCCGCATCAGCGGTTCGGGCGACATGATCCTGCCCAACGTGGCGGCAAAGACTATCCTTGCCGAAGTCAACAGCTCGGGTTTGATGGAGGCGGCGGGTACAACCGATAGACTACATGTAAAAGTATCTGGTTCTGGCGATCTGTTGGCAGAAAAACTCAAGGCATCCATCGTGGAGGTGGCGGTCAATGGCAGCGGTGATGTTACGGTCTGGGCAGTGGACACGCTGGATGTGTCCATCAGCGGTAGCGGCAATGTGAGGTATCTCGGCTCGCCTACATTGACCAAGAAGATCAGCGGTGGCGGCGATCTGAGCAAACTGGACAGCTAAAACTCGTGATAGGATTGACCTTTCAAATTGATGGAAGGTCAATCCCTGTTAGCAGAATTATCAATTCCAACGGAATAGAGTAAAACAAGAAAGAAAAATCAGCGTAAAGCTGCCAGGCAATATTCTGTTGGTCTCTTTCGGATTACTGATGATCTTTCACATTTTTTCTTGTCAGATAAGGAACAGTCGCCTTCGGATGTCCTTCATTTAAGTAATCCCAGTTCGCGTGCCATACCTGCCGCTTTCACACGGTCATCCACGTTCAACTTGCCGTAGATATGTTTGACATGGGTCTTGACCGTGCCAACCGAGAGAACAAGTTTTTCCGCAATTTCTGGGTTGGACAATCCTTCGGCAATCAACCGCAACACTTCGATTTCGCGTTCGGTCAGCGGCTCAATCAGGGATGATTGTACCACCTGCGCGGGTTTGCCAAATGCCGCCAGTAACTCTGCCACAAAATCATCCCTGCGCAACCTGTGGATCTGCGTCAGCAGATGTCTCATCTCTTCCCCTTCCTCAAGGAAGATGCGCACATAGCCGTTTGCCTTGCCAATTTCCAGCGCACGCCCCAGCATGTTCATTGCGACAGAAGGATTCCCCGCCTTCTGCTCTAGTAACGCGCTGACGATGTGCAGTTCCATCTCGTATTCGACATACCCCGCTTCGCGCGCCAGCCGCACCTGCTCCGCCACCAGACGGCGACCCTCATTCCAGGCTTTTTGGCGCGTCAGGTAACGCACTTGCAGCAGCGTCTGCAAGCGGTAAGGAAAGAACAGCGGCTGCTGCGGCGGTTGATACGTCCGCGCATACGAGTCGAACGCTGCCCAATCTTTGAGCCTGAACATCAACTCGGCGCGGACGGCATACGCCCAATCTATGGCATTGGTCACGCCACCGCGGTATGCCAGGGTAACCAGGTCATCGGCTGCCTGGCGAGCAGCGGCTTCGTTGCCGTTGAGCAGTTCAAGTCTGGTCAAGAGTGCATACAGGCGTAAACTGACATCAGGCATGCCGCTGCTTTGAGTTTGCAGGTTTTGCGTCATATTGACTTCCAGCCAGGCATGCTTCAAGTCATTGATCAGGTAATATCCAAGCGCCTGGTTGATATGTACCCAGCCGCGCACCAGCGCTGGTGCGCCCTGTCGCTCGATCATGTCGATCAAACGACGATTCAGGGTCATGGAACGCTGCAAGTCGCCGCATTCGCGCACTACCTGCACTCGTGCGCACTCGGCAATCCAGGCAGTGGTTGGGTCTCCCGCGGCACGGCAGAGCCGAATGGCTTCGTTGTATGCACGTTCCGTCTGGGCAAGACCCAGTCCCATCGAATGCGTCACAATGGCAATATTAGATTGGGCAAACCCGCGCCAGAGCAAATCGTGTTCGGCAAGTTGTTGCAATGCCTGTTCCGCAAGTAGCCAGGCGTGCGGTGCATCATTGTGGACTGCCCGGGCGATATAACTGCGGATGACCTGAAAACGTCCACGGGCATAGCTGGCTTGCGGCTCGTCCTTCAGGTTTCTTTCGGCGCGTTCAAGCAACGGCAGCGTGCGGGCATTGTCGTAACCAAGCCAAAGCCATGTCCAGCCGAGAAAGGCACTGAGGATGGGATACTTTGCCAGCACAGTATCGGGCAGCGCCTCGATTCGATGCATAAGACCGGCAAGCTCTGCATGTCCCCAGCTTTGACTGAGCGTGCGTTCCATCAAAGCAGCGACCCGTTCAGGCTCATCAGCAGCAATCCAGTGACGGATGGCGTCGAGCGTAAAATTGTTTTGCTCGAACCATTCCGCCGCACGGCGATGAAGATCGGTAATCCCGGCAGGGTTGGCCTGGGCAAGCCGCCGCTTCAACAGATCGGCAAAGAGATGATGGTAGCGATACCAGTTGGCATCCGAGTCGAGGGGAATGATGAACAGGTTGGCACGTTCCAGGTCTGTAAGTATGGATTCGGAACAGACACATTGTAAGAGATGATTACATAACGCTGCGTTGAACCGTTCAAGGATGGATGTTTTCAGCAGGAAATCGCGCAGCGACTCAGGCTGGCGCGCAAGCACTTCGTCGGTGAGATAGTCTGCCACGTAGCGATTACTGCCCGCGAACGCAGCAATGATTTGACCAGGGTTCGAGGATTTTTGCAGGGAGAGCGCAGCAAGTTGCAATCCCGCTACCCAGCCTTCGGTACGCTCCTCCAGAGTCCGGATGGCTTCGGCGCTCAACGAAAGCCCCATCGTTTGGTTCAGAAACTGCGCGGCTTCGGCTTCGGTGAAGCGCAAATCATCGGCTCGGATCTCGGTCAACTGTCCACGCACGCGCCAGCGCCCCAGGGGCAGGGGAGGATCGACGCGGCTGATGAAGACGAGGTGAATGTTGTTGGGGAGATGATCAATCAGATAGACGAGCGCGTCGTGGATGGGCTGCCGGGTGATGTGATGGTAATCATCGAACACCAGAACAACACTTCGGTCTGAAAACACAAAGAGATCGTTGAGCAGGGCCACGGTCAGCTCGCGGGGGTTGGCAACGGCTGCTCCAAGCGCAGACTCAAGTGCAGAAACAGGGGCTACGGTCTGAAGCGCAGCAGCAATACAGGTAAAAAAGCAGATGGGATCATTATCGTCTTCTTCCAGTGAATACCATGCCACATTTTCGGATGTATTCGTTGCAAGCCAGGCAGCCATTACAGTGGTCTTGCCAAAGCCTGGTGGGGCAGCGATAATAGTGAGCCTGTTATTAAGAGCGGTGTGAATCCGTTCAGTTAGCCGAGGGCGGGGGACAAAGCAGTCTGCGAGAGATGGTGGATGGAGTTTTGTTTGCAGGATGGGGATTGGCATACAGGTGATTAAGGTAAACTGCGACGTAGATTGCATAAAATGATAGACTGCAACCTGCGACCATCGGCTAAGGGCTTCATTATAACTTCATCTGTAACTCAAGTAAAATCCGAGCGCATCGTTGCGTACCCATCACTGCAATTCAGGCGGTTCACGCACCAGATGTTCAGGGTTTCCCAAATAACCTCAAGGCATCAGGTATGCATACCTGCGCCTGTCGCTACCGCTTCGGTAGTACGAACACCGATATGCACTTCAGGTCGAGTTGCCTCAACGCGATGCCCCGCCGCGCTGCGATACGCGGTGGGCGCGATGCCGATCAGGCGCTTAAACGCTTTGCTAAAGGCTGCCTCGGAGCGATAGCCTACACGAGCGGCAACCTCACCAACACGCAACGAAGGGTCTTCAATCAACAGGCGCGACGCTATCTGCATCCGCCAGCGCGTCAGATATTCCATCGGTGGCTCACCGACCAGCGCCGTAAAGCGGGCGGCAAACGTTGAACGCGAACACGCCAGCGCACGTGCCAGTGAGGCTACCTGCCAGTCCTGCTGGGGGTGTGCATGCATCAGTGCCAGCGCCTTGCCGATCAGCGGGTCGTGGAAGGCACCCAGCCAGCCACTACCTTGCGTGCCATGCATTTCCACCCAATACTGCACGATCTGCACAAACAGAATGTCGGCCAGGCGGCGCAAGACAACCTCTTTCGCCGGTCGTTGCGACTCGGCCTCATCTGCCATCAACTCCAGGACCCGATTGAGCGGCCGTGCTGCGTGGTACGGAATGTGAATCACGTCTGGTAGATACCGGAATAGCGATGCTGCATGCACATACTCGAAATCGAATGTGCCGCACAACAGCACCGCGCTGGGCATATCACTCCAGCGCATCAGGGCGCATTTCCCCCACTGATCGAGTTCCAGATTGCGCAGCGGATGCGTATCAGGCGTCTCTAGCAGGAGATGTTCCTGACCATGGGGTAAGAGTAACAGATCGCCTTCACGTAGCGGTGTCCATTCAGGTGTTCCTGCTACCCGAAAAAAGCCATTGCCACGGTGCAATACGTGAAAAACCGCGCAGGAACGTGAGGCAAAGTGCAGTCCCCAGGGTGAACCGAGTTCAGAGCGACAATAGACGCTACTCTTCAGGCGCGCAAGATTGAGAATGTAGGTAAGCGTATCCATAATCCCGGACGATTGGCAAAGAAAAACGGATTCATAGCTATAGACTGTCCAGATAGTGTGGATTATAGTCAAAGCATTCGGTTCAGTCAATGGAGGTCTGCGATGCACGTACCACCCGAAGGCGCACCACCCTTGATCTACACCCTGCTCGTATTCGTGCATATCTTTGCCACAATGGTTGCCGTTGGCTTGAATGCAAGTTATGTCATCTGGATTATCCGGGGCACAAAGGACCCGGCCAGCATGGCGTTTGCCCTGCGCGGCGTCAAGTTCATTGACGATTATGTCGCCAATCCGTGCTATCTCGCAGGCGGAGTCACCGGCGTACTGATGATTGCGATGGGCAAAGCCGTCGCACCTTTTCTATGGGTCGCCATAGGCTTGTACATCGTAGCAATGGCAATCGCCTATGGCGTGTATACGCCACTGCTTAGCCGTCAGATCAAAACCCTGGAAGCCAGCGGGATCAACGACCCAGAGTATCAAATGCTGGCACAGCGATCCAATCAGGTCGGTGCATTGATGGGCGTGCTGGTGGTGATCATCGTGCTGCTCAAGATCTTCGAGCCGCCACTATGGTAATTGCTTGCAGCAAAGGAGTTTCGCGTGAAAAGCATTCGCATCGTTCATCTGATATCCACGTTCGCAATTGGGTTGTTTGCCGGTTTGCTCTACACCTTTGAGCAGGGGGTCATCCCCGCCTTGATGACCCTGAACGCCACGGAATACGCCAGAGTCGAACAAGGGCTTATTCGCTCGCTCGATGCCTTCCCGACAGGCGTGATTGTCGTTGCCAATCTGGCGATGCTGTTGCCGTTGTATCCACTGGTGCGTCTGTGGCAACAGCGTAACACTGCCTATTGGCGTCTTACCGCACTGGGCTGGGCGCTCTTTTTCTTCGGGGTTGGGATATTCACAATTGTTCTAAATGTTCCAATCAATAATGCTGTACTGGCCTGGGATCCAGCAGCGCCGCCCGCCGACTGGGAGAACGCTCGCAGCACGTGGAACACGCTCAACGCCATCCGCACGCCGATTAATTACGTTAGCTTTTTGCTGATGATTTGGGCGTCTTTCGAGATGCCTGAAGGGTAGGCGAAGGGAACACCTTTCCTTGAGTCACGCTAGAGCAAAAACATTTACTAACCAAAGTTGCTACCTTTGCCACCACAGAGACACTGAGGACACGGAGTATGTGAATAACCCGGATTGCTATCGTGAGACGTGACGTAGCACGCCAATGGGAACTGGCTGCTCCCCACATCGCTCATCCGATCACGCCATCCGGTGTTGAGGGCAACGTCGTGCTGCTCATCATGGCGTGACACCCACCGGAACGTGTGCATGGCTGCCGCACGCCAAACGCTGCGACATGCGCATGAGGAGCTGGCAAGGCCACCCATCCAGCGCGTGATGGCACCGCAGATGGTCGTTAACCCTCATCTCATACTCACAACCGACAGCGTAACCGGTACAACACGCACCCAGATCGAGCACGGGATGTGCGGAGCATAGCTTCCGCACTCCAGATGTTGCGCATCACACAGCGTGGAAGTGGATGTCTGACATATACCAGCCTCTGCAAGGGATAAGCCATCTCAGTATCAGTCGCAAGTCGCTTTCGCCGGGCTAGACACGTTGCGTATAATTGAAACTATGAATATGACACGTTGGATTACAACCATCCGCGAACGACTGCAACGACCGGCACCGCCCCCTGAGACGCGCCGGATCGGGCTGGCCCTGAGTGGCGGCGGCGGCAAGGGGGCAGCGCACATCGGTGTCTTGCAGGTGATTCAGGAACTCGATATTCCGATTGACCTGATTGTTGGCACCTCAGCAGGAGGTGCGGTTGCCGTGCTCTACGCTGCGGGCTTTGATCTCGCTGCGATCCAGGACGTTTTTCGCCAGAGCGCATTGCGCCGTATTGCTACTCCCGACCCAACCGGCACCGGCATTATCGGCCAGCGGCGGCGGGAGGAGATGCTGTATCGTCTCCTCGGTGACCGCACCTTTGCCGATCTTAACCTGCCATGTGCGGTCGTGGCAACCGATCTGGTCAGTGGCGAGACGGTTGTCCTTAACGAGGGGCCAGTTGTGCCGGCATTGCTGGCAACCACCGCACTCCCGGCGCTCTTCCCACCGGTGCCCTACGGTGACATGCTCCTGGCCGATGGCGGCATTCTCAACAATTTACCGGTTGATGTGGCGTATGAGCTGGGTGCTCAGCGGGTAATCGCGGTTGATTTGCGCGATGCCCAGGCCGGGTTCTCGCTCCAACCTGAAGAGAACGATAGCCTGCTGGCGCGTTTTATGTTTGCGCCGAAGCAGTTTGCAGTTGCCCAGCGTGCGTTGAGTTTGCTGATGGCGGAAGCAACCGAGCTGCGTTTGCAGCAGCATCCGCCCGATGTGCTGATTCAGCCTGATGTTGCGTCCATCCATACGCTCGATTTGAGCACCCCCGAAAAGGGGTATGCCATCGGGCTGGAAGCTGCACGTGAGCTGGCCGGTGAGCTGATCGATCTGCGGCTGTGGCGGAACGGTACGCAACTGGCGGTTCAACCACAGCCGCGCCGTGCGCGCAAGATCGAACGGAAGCGTTCGGTAATGATTGGCTCAAACCGACTACCGGCGCGTTCACGTCCAGAAGCAGCGGGGACGGTGTAGTAGAAGATAGAAGATAGAAGATAGGAAATAGGAAATAGATAAAGAGGGTGAGGGGGCGCTGGGATAGCTCCCTCATTTTGTGCGCTAGAACTTATTTCATAAAACGCTGTACTATCGCGCTCTAATAACCATCTCCGGTGCCATCACGCGCTGGATTGGTTGCCTTGCTCGCTCATCATCCGCGTGTCGCGACGTTTGGCGTGCGGCAGCCATGCTGCCGCGCCAGCCGTACGCACGATCTGGCACGTGTCAGGTCGTTGACCCGGCTGGTCACGCGAATGCCGGATGTGCTCGTTATGATCATGGAACCGGTCGGCAACGAATGAGATACCCTCATAGGAGATGTTTTTTGAAACAGGTTCTAGTTTTTTGTTGCACCACAGAGACACGGAGGGCACGGAGGAGGAGATAGGAGATAGGAAAAGAGGGTAAGGGGGCGCTGGGGCGGCCCCTTCCTTCTGTGCGCTTGTTTTTTTGTTGCACCACAGAGACGCGGGGGCACGGAGGAGGAGATAGAAGATAGAAGATAGGAGATTAGAAGAGGAGAAGATAGAAGATAGGAGATTAGGAGAGGAGAAGATAGAAGACAGGAGATTAGGAGAGGAGAAAATAGGAAAAGAGGGTGAGGGGGCGCTGGGGCGGCCCCTGATTCCTGCCCCGAAAGTTTCCGTCTGAAACATCGACTTCACGGCTTGCATCACGCACAATTTCAAGGTACTATTTAATAGGGCAATATTGGACTATTCACCAATTTCCGTTGCGCTACGTCGGATACCGCCGGCCAACCAACCCTCTTATAAAGACAATTGGCGGCGATGGAGACGCAAATAACCCCCGTGCAAGCAGGTCAACCACACACGTATAACAAGGAGCCTTTGTGAGTCGCCAACACACTATCCTGATCACGATGGGCGTGATGATGAGCCTGTTTATGGCTTCGATGGAGTCGACCGTTATCGCTACAGCCATGCCGGGCATTGTGCGCGATTTGGGTGACATTGAGAGTTTTAGCTGGGTTTTTGCCATTTATATGCTGACCAGCACGACCGCCGGCCCTATTTTCGGGCGTCTGTCAGACCTCTTCGGACGCAGGCCGGTCTATATGGTAGCAATCGCTATCTTTAGCCTGGGTTCACTCTTGTGTGGGCTGGCAACCACAATGCCTATGCTAATTGCAGCACGCGCACTCCAGGGGTTGGGCGCCGGCGGACTGCTCCCACTGGCCTTTATCATCGTCGGTGATATTTTCACGCTTGACCAGCGAGCAAAGGTGCAGGGGCTTTTTTCAGGGGTGTGGGGCATCAGCTCGGTGATTGGCCCACTGATCGGCGGGTTTCTGGTTGATCAGATTTCATGGCACTGGGTGTTTTGGATTAACCTCCCTCCGGCGGCTATCGCTGCGGCACTGGTCTGGATAGCGTGGCGTGATCCGGTACGTGCAAACGCCAAACGACCACCCATCGATATTGCCGGTGCATTGTTGTTGAGCGTCGGAATTATTCTACTGCTGCTCGGACTCGATCAGCCAACAACGCCCAGCGGCATTCTTATGTTAAGCGCTGCTGTAGCAACGCTGGCCTTGCTGGTGATGGTTGAACTGCGGGCACCGGCACCAATTCTCCCGTTTCACCTGTTGCGTGACCGCACATTCGCGATTGCCTGTCTCCATGGCATTCTGGCCGGTGGTGTGCTGTTCGGCAGCATGAACTACGTGCCACTCTTCGCGCAGGGGGTGCTGGGCACAAGCGCAACCGAGGCCGGCACCACCCTGACGCCACTGATGCTGGGATGGGTCTTTACCAGCATTATCGGTGGCCGGCTGTTGTTGCGCATGAGCTATCGCACGCTCACGATTGGCGGGATGGTCATGTTTGTAGCGGGTGCCATCCTCATGGCCCGGCTACGCCCCGATATGAGTCGGCTTGAACTGGCCATTGCGCTGGGGCTGATGGGGATTGGCATGGGTGCCAGCATTCCCTCGTTTTTGATAGCAGTGCAGAGCACGGTGGCCCGCAACGTGTTGGGAGCGGCAACCGCGAGTTTGCAATTTTCGCGCACGATTGGCGGGACGATTGGGGTGGCTGTGCTGGGCACCTTACTGACGAACCGGTTGAGTGCAGAGCTGGCAGCACGCGGCTTACAAGCCGATGCCGTTCCGGTTGAAGCACTGATCGGCGAGGGAGCAACCGCGATGACCCTTGCCGGCGAGCCACGGCTGGCACTGGCGGCTGCGCTGACCGCAGTCTTTGCCGCGCCGCTGGTGTTTGCATTGCTGGCACTGGCAGTGACATTTCTGGCCCCTTCGCACAGCCCTGATGATCTGCGCCGTAAGCGTGAACAGCGCGAAGAGGTAACTACGGCGAAAGAAGTTGCGCCACAGCAGGCGGGGTAGGGGGAGGAGGTAGGAGGTAGGAGATAGGAGGTAGGAGATAGGAGGTAGGAGATAGGAGATAGAAGATAGGAGATAGAAGATTAGGAGATAGGAGATAAGAGATAGGAAGTTCAAGGATGACAGGTGAGGGGAAACGGATGCAGGCGGCGTTACCGGCAAGTGTCCAGCCATCCCTGGACGCTGGGAGCGCGGGCCTCCGGCCCGCAAAAGAATGTTCATCCGCTGCATCCTCCCTCACCTCCCAATAACCCACCCCAGGCGCTGGGAGCGCGGGCCTCCGGCTCGCAAAAGAATGTTCATCCGCCGAGTCTTCCCGCACGTCCCAATCCTCCAGACACAATTAGCTATAGGCTCGCATGGCCAGGTGCTCCTACTGGTGATCTGCATTCATTTGACTGTTTCCTTGTGACCCTCACCACCAGCCCTTCTCCCGCGCTATGGGAATAAACCTGTGGATGGCACGAACTCTGCCAGGCCGGTCCGGTTGGCAAAGGATGGTCGCTTAATGTCAGGAGGATCGGTCATGCGTAACAAAAGCCTGACCGGTAGTGAATGGTCGTCACCGTCGCCCGCTGGGAGCATACCGTGGGCGGCGCAACGACGCACAGCTATCGGTTTGGCGCCGATGTCATCGGCGTGAGGCGCAGCGATCAGGGGACGTGGTATCTGCACAGCGACCAGGTGGGGAGCGTGAGCGCGGTGACGCGCAGCGACAGCGGGCTGAGCGGGGTGCAGTACGACGACCCGTGGGCCGCTGTGTGCAGCGGGAGGCATCCGTCCGACCACGTTCACCGCCATCGGACAGCACCTGGACGCCAGCGCATTGGTGTCGTATCATGCACGGTACGACGATCCCGACATCGGGCAGTTTCTCTCTGCCGACACCATCATCCCCGGCAGCCCGCCGCTCACCGTCTGGCCGAGCGATGCAACGGCGCAGGGGATGTGGCGCAGCGCCGGCAGCGGCCCGGTCAATCCGCAGGACCTGAACCGCTATGCGTATGCGCTGAACAATCCGCTGAAATACACCGACCCGACGGGGCATCTGCCGCTGCTGCCGGTGCTCATCGCTGGCGGGCTGGCGCTGCTAAAGGCGATTGACGACGGCTGGACGGCGTGGGATGCCTTCCAAGCCACCCGCACGCTGGCCGACCCGGAGGCTCCTGCTGAGGAGAAGCGCGCGGCGACCGCCAACCTGGCCCTGACCGCCGCGCTGGAAGCGGCCGAACCTGATGACATGCTGCCGGTCGGCTTGCCCCGCGATGACTTGCTTCGGGTTGGGATCATCGGGGGGAGCAAGGGGGCGGATGCGGGGCGGGTGGTGGCGCGGGGTGGGGCGGGGGCAGATGTCGTTGGCGGCACGCCTCCTCGATGGCCCCATACGCCAGAGGAGATGGATGATTTCCTCGGTCTGCAGGGAGAACGCATTCCAGATACAGCAGGGACGCCTGGAAGGAGCAAAGTGGTATGGAAGCCATCCGATACTGTGAAAATCACCTATGAACAGCATCCCTATCACACGACTGCGCCTGCTTACCATCGAGGGCCGCACTGGCATCTTGATACACCAGGCAAACCTCATGTCCGATATCTTCCGGGTGAGGATATACCGGGATTGTGGGTGGAGGTTCAATGACTTCGCAAGATATCGCAGTGATCCGTTTTACGGATGTCGATTCCCAAGAGGAAGCCGTGGTCCTCGTGCGTGTGGTGGGGGCGCAGATTGGCCTCTGCCTATCACGCGAGCATAACGGCGACATCGAAGTCTTCTTGGCAGAACAGGACTGCCGAGCGCTCATCGCAGCGCTGCAGGATGCACTCGCCGTGGTCACCAACGATCACTTATAGCTATTAGAGATGATCACAATGTATGGTATCCCGGTACTTTATCAGGATATCAAGACCAAAGTCGACTGTGCCTTGGCCCTTACCAGTTTGACTGTGGACGAGTTCGAGTAATCGGTTGAACCGCTCGCATGCACGTGTGTACGGCACCTGCACGCTTAAACACTGGAGGACAAACCGCAGAGTGGGCACAGCTATAGCAGTCCAGCAACAGTCCATCGCTGATGCTCCACAAACGTCCGCTGTTCATGCTCAGCTATCTTTAGGTAGCAACACGCCAGGGTTCCCACGGCGCAATAGTCGAGATGTCGCCGTCGAATACCAGCAAGGAGATCCACGTGTGACTGGTGGTACTCGCTCAGATGCTGAGCGATCGTGGCGATACGCCTGCCCGCTATCTTCACACACTCCGGCAACGCTTGGTTAAGCTACTGGACAGCGATGCAGGCGCTTCGTCGTCGATATCGCCCGCATCGCTTATGATCTTACGATGTCCATCAGAACGGCCTGACCTAAACCAGCGGATTGGCTTTGGCCACTAACCTGAACAGCCTGGCATTATCCACGCCGCCTCATCGCCGATGCGCTGTGCACCGCTGCCCACGCCGACACCATCGCCGCTACCCTGCCCACCATGGCCCACGCCGATGAGGCGGCGGGGGCGGCGCAGGCGGCGGCGCGGGGTGGGGCGGAGGTGGAGGCCGTTGCCCGGCTGGACGACGCTGATATCGTGATGCGTGTTGTTGAAGCAGGCAAACCTGGCTTTCAACTCTGTTCAGGTGAAACAGATCTGTTCGTCTTTGACAAGCGTATGATAAGCGCCGAAGAGGTCTTGCGGGAGCTTCGACCTGAGAGCACTACGGTGGAGCAAACGGTAGCACAGATCAAAGCGAAAGGATGAGGTGTTATTCGAACCCCTAGCGATCCAACCCGTCTCTCACCACGAGCCTGCCGTGCCCATTGTGAGATTGTTCCGGGACCTGGGATGACCCGCAATCAATACAAGAAAGCGTTGCGAGAACTGGAATGACCAGGAGGCAAGACGCCATGTGGCAAGAATTCGACGTACCGCCACCTCCGGTGGGACTTACTGACTCCCTGATTGCGTGGATCAAGGATGTCGAAGCGCGTCTGTACGTCACCATCGTCGACGGGCCCGGTCTCACACCAGAGGAGATTGAGCAGCTTGCGGCATTCTGTGGGGAACAACCGCATGCAGAGTTAGTTGATTACTACCGACTGTGTAGCCCGTGGGGATTGTATCGGGATGGGCTTACAATGTGGCAGAAGGTTCTGGATCGGGTCAAGGAGATCCAAGGAGATAATCTGTTCAGCGCGCTTGCCCCAGTGCTTTGGCCAGTAGCCTTGGGAGGGTCGATCACGATTGCGGCATTCATCGATCAGCGTGATAGGGTGGTGTGTATCGAGATCGGCGATCAGGACAGGCACCTCTGGCTGAGAAGTATCGGGGTGTGGGGCTACCTTGTCTCAACCATCGTTATTGAATTCCTGATGGATCGAGGAATACACGCATCATACGAGTACGCCGTTCGCGACCCACGCGTGCGAGCGCTGGCAGGTCTTGAGGATATTCCTGTGCATCCATTTCTACCAATCACCATGCGTTGAACACTACCAATGCGATTCGCTGATAGGAAGTTTGTATAGACCTTCTATACCTACCAGGCCGGTAATTTAGTTTTTGCGCAATACGTAGATTAGAGCCTGTTATGAACTTTGAACCATGAGAGCGACAAACCGATGGGCCAACAAGATGGCAACGGCAACGACATGCAAGCCGGCCAGCGTCGCTGCCACACGTTCGTCGTCACGCACCAGGCGACGGAAGCGCGTCATCCAGGCAAACCTGCGCTCGACCACCCAGCGCCGCGGCAGCAAGACAAAGCCCCGTTTGGCGGTCGGCAGCGTGACCACCTCCAGGCGAATGCCGTGGGCGGCGGCATCGGCTGCCGGTTGCTCACCAGGGTCGCCCTGGTCAACGAAGGCCACCTCTACCGTGTCGCCAGTTACCTCTTGAATGCGCTGCGCCAGTGCCGCCACCTGCGCCCGGTCTTGGTCGTTGGCTGGCGTGACCAAAACCGCCAGCAGGTGCCCCAGGGTATCCACCGCCAGATGCACCGTCGAGCCTTTGCGCCGCTTGTGTCCATCGTAGCCAGCACGTTCCCCGCTTTCCGGCGTCGATTGGAGCGTCCGGCTGTCCATAATGACGGCACGGGGCTGGGGTGTGCGGTCGGTGATGTCGCGCAGCAGCATCCGCACATCATGCACCATCTGCTCAAACACGCCCGCTTTCAGCCAGCGCTGGGTCTGTTGATACACCACGTGCCACGGCGGTACGTCGTTGGGCAGCATCCGCCACGGCGCACCGGTACGCAGAAGGTAGCGCAGCCCGTTGTAGACTTCGCGCAGGGAATAGTTCCGCTGCGGCGCTGCTTCGTCCATCAGCGTCAAATAGGGCGCGACAAACGCCCACTCCTCATCGGAAACATCACTGGGATAGGCTTTTCGTGTCATAGCGTCAGGATATACGAGCAGAACCGAAAAGTCCATAACAGGCTCTAAGATCACCAATACCAGACACGTGTCAACGTTTGGAGAAATAAGGTGTAAACAGTTGCTCTAGCAGATCGGTCTGATCGGCATATTTATCTGCCAGTTGCTTGTAAAGGTTAGCGAGTTTTGCTGCCTGAAACCGCCGTTGCCACATCGCTTCGGCAAACTGGTCACTGTCAATCAAACCACGTTCTTTGAGAAAAGCATAGAACCTTTTTAGCGCTATGCAAATCTCTCGCACCTCGCTCCCTGAACTGTAAGCGTAATGATAAGGGTAATAATAAAACAAAAACTCGTCAAGCGTTGCGTAATCACCTTGATCCAGAGAACGGTCGTAGAATGATGCTAGAAAATCGGCATAAAGTCGTGGGGGCCTGGCGTAGTTGCGAGCAGTCGATAATTTTTTGCCAGTCTCTTGCAAATAATCTATGTACAGATTGATCAATGTCAGACTTTGATCAATCAGTTGAAAGTATCTATCGTCTTCCGTCTCATCTTCTATATCATCTTCATCAAATTCTGCATCCCAAAAATCATCATCCCAATCATCGCTTATCTCAAAGCCCATTTCCTCAAGGTTTTGCTGTTGATTGAATGATGTATCGACAGACTTTGGCAACGAAGATGTCGGTAAGTCTATCCTGGGAAAGAGATCAGGCGCCTTTTGAAACAGATACGGCAGTTGATTGCTCAAGATACCTTCCACTTCTTCTGGTTCGGCTTGAGCCAGTCTCCGTTTTACCTCTAACGGTAGCACTTCATTTAATCGCGCACTGATCCGATCAGCTTCACGCAGCATGGAATCCTGCCATTCAAAGAAGATGTCGTTGACAAGATCGTCCAATTCTTCCATCAGGACATCTTCTTCCTCTTTCAGATCCGCTTCCCGTGAACGGTTGGTCAGTATACCATTCCAGATTCCAGCTTGCCTGTCCTGTTCACGCGAATGCTGAATCTCTTGTTGTAATGCAGTAATTTCCGCCAGTATTTTTGCACGCAGATCGGCAGGCGATAAGGCAGGCGCCTTCCGTGATGCCGAAGTAGATGAAGGAGTAGCCGGTTTGAGATCAATCGGCAGATGTGATTGCAGTGTAGCAATGTCACTATTCATGGTCGCCGGCTGATGTAACGGCCCGCCTGAAGAGATCTGCAATCCGGTAGACTGAACAAGCAGGCCATCGGAAATCAATGCCAGACGACCATCTGCATGCAACAAATATTGCCACGGTCGACCAGGGTACGACGTTCGCCATGGCTTACCGGCAATGGCCGATAACACAATTTGATCAGAGGGTGTGGGTTGGTCACGACCGAGTTTTCTGTACTGTTCAACCGCCGCCTCGACCAATTCACGCTCCTGGTCAATGACTGCCTGAGCACGGAAGTCAGCCGCTCGTTCATGGGTAAAGTACAAATGTTGTTCGAGTCGAACACCGATCTGTCGATAGTGTATCTTCACAATAATACTATCGCCTGGAGCAAAATGTTGCTTTTGAAACCATTTCTGAAGTTTAACAACATGATAACTATCGACATCGTCCCGAAGGCTGATAACCGCTAGCGTTTTCTTTTCCTCATCGTAGATCCATGTTATTGAATCCTCAACACGAGACACGAAAGGATATAAGAGTATGAGAGGTATCGAACCACTTTCAATATGTTGCTGGCCAGGCCAGCAACGAAACTGTACTCCTTCAAGCGCTACCCGCAGCGGCAGGTATTGACTCTGGTTAATTCGTAACCATCCAAGCCGGGCATAATCATTCTTGAGGCGGGAACGGACGAAGCCGGCTGAAAAACGGATCGACCATCGCTCATTGATTACATCACACAGTTGCGTAATGCGCATTGGTTTATCTACTTCTGTAGCCAGTATTTGCAAGGCTAGCGCAATTGTGATGTTTGGTGACTCCATAATCCCCTCTCGTCGTGGTTTGTATATGTGATGGATCGATCACTACTCACTGTATAACAGCACTCGCTCCTGTCGGCCCCCAACCGGCAAACAGTTCGGGATGGATCATGGAAGCCAATAATTCCAGACTGTCAACGATCCGCGGCCCGGGTCGGCTAAAGTAGGCGTTACCATCTACCGCAAAGACTCTTCCCATTCGTACCGCCGGTAGCGCATCCCAACCGGCTCGTTGGGGAAGAATAGCGCGCGCTTCAGCAATCGTTCGCTCAAGCGTGAATCCACACGGCATCACAATCAATACTTCAGGCGCACTCGCTATCACATCAGTCCAGATGATCCGTCGCGAATGCCCACCCGCAGTGCCAAGGAGTGGCTGACCACCTGCAATTGCTACCATTTCGGGCACCCAGTGGCCAGGACCGAAAACCGGATCGAGCCATTCGATACAAACCACCCGTGGCCGTGAAGTTGCCTGCGCTGCCAGTGTCTTCACTCGCTCAACCCGCGCTGTGAGTTCGTTGACGAGATGTTCGGCCCGTTCAGCCACACCCAACGCACGCCCAATCGCTTTGATCGAACCAAAAATACCGGCCAGATCAACCGGTTCAAATGAAAGCACCTGGATCGCCGGGTTAGCCAGACTGGCCTCGACCTGATGCAGCGGTACAGCACAGACATCACACAACGCCTGGGTTAAGATAATATCGGGCTGTAACGATGATAGCAACTCCATGTCAAGCTCGTAGATTGATAGTTCATTGCGAGCACGTTCACGTACAGCCGTATCTATCTCGGAAGAGGAAGCGGTCTCTGTTTCGTCGAGCAGGCTCCGGGTTACAACCGGTAGTCCTTTCACCTCCGGCGGATAATCACATTCGTGGGTCACAGCTACCAGATGGTCAGCCAGACCTAATGCACAGACAATTTCGGTTGTTCCTGGTAGCAGCGAGACAATGCGCATGGTCTTCACGCTTGACATGGTCTGTTCTTTGCTACAGCGTAACACCCGATATGATGACTGTCAAGGATGAGCAGAAGAGAGAAGATAGGAAATAGGAAATAGAAAGTAGAGAAATGGCAAGGTGTTTCCGCGCTAATCCCCTTTTGCGCCCTGAACACACGTATGGCGCGTTTGGAGTGCGGAAGGCGGGCTTCCGCACTCACTGTTCTTCGATTGTAATCGTCTGACAAGTGTCTTTTGATCAGATGACGGGGCGTGCAGTTCCCTTCGTGGCCGAGCTTTTTGTTCTCGATGGTCATTGTGGACACTGATCATCATTGCCCGGCCTTGTAGGTTTCTGCAACGCACCCTACTCTATCGTGATCACCTTTAGGAAATTGGTCGGCCCGTAGCGGTAAACCGGATGGCCGCCGCTCAGTACGATCAAATCGCCTTTTCGAACCATTCCGGTTTCGCGCATCATGCGCACAATCTGTTGTTCAAGTTCGTCGAGGCGATCACGCGCCTCGATCACAATGGGGGTGACACCCCAGTAGAGACTGGTACGGCGGGCGGTCTCTTCACTGGGACAGAATGCCAGAATTGGCACTTCAGGCCGGTAGTGCGATACCAGACGGGCACTCGCACCGCTTTGGGTGAGAACGACAATGAAACGTACCGGCAATGAGTTGGCGATTGTGCATGCTGCTGCGGCAATGGCACGCGGCGTCGATTGCGCCGGCGCAATCGACCACCGCGGTGTTGTCGAGTGCTGGCCACCGGTATACGATGCTTCAACCGCATCAGCAATTAATGCCATCATCTGCACCGCTTCAATCGGATAGGCCCCAGCAGCGGTTTCGCCACTGAGCATAACGGCATCAGTGCCGTCAATGATGGCATTCGCCACATCACTGGCCTCAGCCCGTGTCGGTCGCGGGTTGTGGATCATCGACTCGAGCATCTGGGTCGCCGTAATGACCGGAAGCAGCGCCTGATTGGCGGCGGCAATAATCTGTTTCTGCACAATCGGCACCCGCTCCGGTGGCATCTCGACGCCCAGATCACCACGCGCCACCATGATCCCGTCAGCTTCAGCCAGAATCTCCGGCAACACGTCAAGCGCCTCCGGACGCTCGATCTTGGCGATGACCGGTGTTTGTTTACCTGCCCGCCGGATAAACTCTTTCACCTCACGCACATCACTGGCGCGCCGAACAAACGAGAGCGCGACATAATCTACTCCCTGTTCGAGACCAAACGCCAGATCGGCCAGGTCTTTCTCGGTTGCAGCCGGAGCACTGACCCGCACTCCCGGCAGGTTAATCCCTTGATGTTCGCGGAGCCGACCACCGTGAACGACTTCCGTCTCCACTTCGGTGTCGGTATGGCCGGTCACAACCAGCTCGATCAGGCCATCTGAGAGAAGAATCCGATCCCGCGGACGAACATCGAGTGGCAACGCACGATAGGTGGTACTGACTCGATGCGCATCGCCAACGATCGGCTCAGTCGTAATCACAAACCGCTGTCCGGCAACCAGTTCAACCGGTTGCCCATTTTCAAGTGGCCCGGTACGAATCTTCGGGCCTTGCAAGTCCTGCAGAATCGCTACATGCCGTCCAGCCTCCGCCGCTGCCCGTCGCACCATTGCAATCCGTGCTGCGTGCTCGGCATGGGTACCATGCGAGAAGTTGAGCCGAGCGACGTTCATACCGGCCCGAATCAGTCCGGCGATCCGTTCAGGGGTGCTGGTCGCCGGCCCTAGAGTGGCAACAATCTTTGTGCGACGCATATACCTCCGCATTTGACGCTATATGCCTGTACCGGCTTCTTTCATCTGCTTCACAGGTGCAGTTGAGCAGTTATCGGGTTTGTAGATACCCTTTGCAATCATCGGCTCGATGAGTAGAGATCAGAGCGTGTAGCGCATAGTAAAGACATTCGCATCAGAACCTTTAGTTGATCCACTCAGCGCTTCAACAAGCACTTGCACCGCCATCCTGCCGGCAGAGGGTATGCCCGGCATTCCTGCCCATCACCTGTGTGCCACTGCGAGTATATGCTACTATGCTATTTTGTGCAAGGTTGTAAACGAAATAGTTGCCTACGGGCCGATTGTGACAAGCGGCGCAATCTGGGCAAAGAGTTTCTCACCGATCCCGCTCACTTCCCGCAGTTCTTCCACACTACGGTAAGGGCCTTGCGTTTCACGCCGTTCAATAATGCGGGCAGCCAGTGTTGCCCCAACGCCAGGTAGCTCTTCGAGATCGGCAGCACTTGCACGATTAAGATCAAGCAATCCTGTCTGTTGCACATCGGCTACCAGTAACGCAACAGCTTCACCCGCAAACGGCACCCGGATATGCTCGCCGTCACGAACGAGAGCAGCTAAATTGAGGCCGCTGATGTCTGCCTGATCGGTCAGACCACCCGCTGCTTGCAGTACGTCAATCACCCGTGCATTGAGCGGTAGCCGATAGACATCCGGCGCGGCGACTGCCCCTGAAACGTAGACGACTGCCAAGGCGACGGTAGGGGTTGGCAGCTTCAGCATCTGATCATCGAGGACAGCAGGTGCTTCGTCAGACGCGATGATGAACCGCATCTCTGGGCCAAAGGCAATTAACAGTCCCCCAATGACCGCACATACAATCGCGATCAACCGTTGCGGTCGGCGATACCAGGGTAACGCAGGAATATATTGATCGTCCACGGTTGCCCCCTTTGCTCTGTACATGTCGTCATATATGAAACCGTGAATCAGGGGCAAAAGTAACGCACAATTCTGAGATTTCCAATAGAACGTTAACATTGCACTATCGCACGACAGATACCGCAATGCTACAGTAACATCAGCACAAACTGTTAAGGAGGTGGACGTATGTCCTTCAATACAAATCGTTTTACGCAAAAATCATACGAGGCCATTGCCGCAGCACAGGCAGCAGCCGAGCGGCTCGGCAATGCGGAAGTTCAACCGGAACACCTGCTCTACGCGCTACTCGACCAGAGTGACGGTGTTGTCCCCCAGGTTCTGGCGAAGCTGAACCTGCCGGTTGGCGCTTTGAAGCAGCAGATTAATAATGAGATTAGCCGCTTCCCGCGGATGAGTGGCGGTGGCGCTCAGGTACAGCTCGGTTCGCGGCTCCGCACCGTGTTGATCAAAGCCCACGATGAGCTGGCTCAATTCGGTGATGAATATGTCAGCACCGAGCATCTTTTGCTGGCGATCCTCGATCATGCCGGCGGCGGTGCCGAGCGAGTTCTCAAACAGGCCGGTCTGACCCGCGATAAGCTGTTGATGGTGCTGCGTGAAGTACGAGGTGCTCAGCGCGTTACCAGCCCGACGCCCGAAGGCACCTATGCGGCGCTGGAACAGTACGGACGTGATCTGACCGAGCTGGCAGCGCGGAATAAGCTTGACCCCGTGATCGGGCGTGATGAAGAGATTCGGCGTGTAATCCAGATTCTCTCACGGCGCACGAAGAACAACCCGGTGCTGATCGGTGAGCCGGGTGTTGGTAAGACGGCCATCGTAGAGGGACTGGCTCAGCGCATTGTACGCGGTGATGTGCCAGAAGCGCTCAAGAATAAACGGGTGATTGCACTTGATCTAGGCGCCCTGATTGCCGGCGCTAAATATCGGGGTGAGTTTGAAGAACGACTGAAAGCAGTTCTCAAAGAGATTCAGGAGCGCGACGATATTATTCTGTTCGTCGACGAGCTGCATACCGTGGTCGGTGCCGGTGCAGCCGAGGGGGCAATGGATGCCGGGAATATGCTGAAGCCAATGCTGGCCCGCGGTGAGCTGCACATGGTTGGCGCAACCACGCTCGATGAGTATCGGAAACACATCGAGAAAGATGCCGCGCTTGAACGACGCTTCCAACCGGTGATGGTTGATCCACCGTCGGTTGAAGACACCATCTCGATCTTGCGTGGTCTGAAAGAGCGCTACGAGACCCATCACGGTGTGCGCATTACTGACGGTGCGCTGATCGCGGCGGCAATGCTCTCGGATCGCTACATCTCGGATCGGTTCCTGCCCGACAAAGCTATTGACCTGATCGATGAAGCAGCGGCCCGTCTGCGCATGGAGATCACATCCGATCCGCAAGAGCTTGACGACCTCAAGCGGCGCATAATGCAATTGGAAATTGAGCGGGAAGCGCTGCGCAAAGAGAAAGATCAGGCCAGCAAAGAGCGGCTGGAGAAGCTAGAGCAGGAGCTTGCCAATCTGCGCGAGCAGCGCAGTGCGCTTGAAGCGCAAATCCAGCGCGAACGACAGGAACTTGAGCGTATCCAGCAGCTCAAAGAGAAGATCGAACAGACGCGCGCTGCCATCGAGCAGGCCCAACGGCAGTACGACTACAACAAGGCGGCTGAGCTGCAATACGGTACTCTGGTCAGCCTGGAGCGCGAATTACAGGCTGCCGAAGCTCAACTTGGTAGCCAGAGCCGCCTGTTGCGCCAGGAAGTGACCGAAACCGACATTGCCGAGATCATCTCGAAGTGGACGGGTATTCCGGTCACGAAGCTTCTCGAAGGTGAGCTAGAGAAGCTGGTGCATATGGAAGAGCGCCTGCATCAGCGGGTAGTCGGTCAGGATGAAGCGGTGATTGCCGTCTCGAACGCAGTACGGCGTGCGCGCGCCGGCTTGCAAGACCCGAACCGTCCGTTGGGTAGCTTCCTCTTCCTTGGCCCAACCGGTGTGGGTAAAACCGAGCTGGCTCGGGCGCTGGCCGAGTTCCTCTTCGACGATGAGCAGGCGATGATCCGGATCGATATGTCCGAGTACATGGAGAAACACTCCGTTGCTCGACTGATCGGTGCGCCTCCCGGCTACGTTGGCTACGACGAGGGTGGTCAATTGACCGAGGCGGTGCGGCGCAAACCCTACAGCGTCGTTCTGTTCGATGAAATCGAGAAGGCGCATCCCGATGTCTTCAACGTCTTGCTGCAAGTGCTCGATGATGGCCGCCTTACCGACGGCCAGGGCCGGATCGTCAACTTCAAGAACACGGTCATCATCATGACCAGTAACATTGCCAGCACGACGATTCAGGAATTGACGCGCGCCGGCGCCGGCCAAAGCGAAATCCGGGCGGCGGTTATGGAAGAATTGCGGGGTGTGCTCCGCCCAGAGTTCTTGAACCGGATCGATGAAGTGATCGTCTTTTCGCCGCTCAGCCGCGAACACATTGACCGGATCGTTGAGATTCAGCTCAACCGGTTGCGCAAACTGCTGGCCGACCGTAAGCTCAATCTGGTGCTGACCGACGCAGCCCGTGCCCAACTGGCTGCCGAAGGCTATGATCCGGTCTACGGCGCTCGCCCGCTCAAGCGGGTCATCCAGCAACGCATCCAGAACCCGCTGGCGCTGCAATTGCTCCAGGGGGCCTTCCCGGAGGGCAGCACGATTGTGGTTGATGTCGAGAACGGGACGTTTGTCTTCCGCCGCAGCTGAAAAGTACGTTGCTGAATCTGCATCCAGGACAGACAACCAAGGTTGTCTGTCCTGGATATTATTATGTCAACTTGTTGTCCTGCTCTATCGCCCCTGACGAAGCGCCGCTACCACCTGCTGCACCAGTTCAAGCGGTGTTTTGCCATCGGTGGCGATAATTACATCAGCCACTTCAGCATACAGCGGTGTGCGTCGCGCACGTAATTCGGCCAGTCGCGCCGCGGCATCGCCGTGCAACTATCGCGGTTGAAAAGAACGCTAATGAATCTGCATCCAGGGCAGACACCTGACTGAGGTTGTCTGTCCTGGATTTTATTATGTCAACTTATCGTCCTGCTCTATCGCCCCTGACGAAGCGCCGCTATCACCTGCTGCACCAGTTCAAGCGGTGTTTTGCCATCGGTGGCGATGATTACATCAGCCACTTCAGCATACAGCGGTGTGCGTCGCGCACGTCATTCGGCCAGTCGCGCTGCGGCATCGCCGTGCAACTATCGCGGTTGAAAAGAACGCTAATGAATCTGCATCCAGGGCAGACAACCGGGGTTGTCTGTCCTGGATATTATTATGTCAACTTGTTGACCTGCTCTATCGCCCCTGACGAAGCGCCGCTATCACCTGCTGCACCAGTTCAAGCGGTGTTTTGCCATCGGTGGCGATGATTACATCAGCCACTTCAGCATACAACGGTGTACGTCGCGCACGTAATTCGGCCAGTCGCGCTGCGGCATCGCCGTGCAACAATGGGCGTTGTTCGGCATCGGCAGCCAGCCGGGTCAGGATCGTCGCATCAGCAGCATCCAGCCAGATCACCGTCGCATATTCGCGCAGCATACGTCGGTTTTCCGGCTGCAAGACAATGCCACCGCCGGTAGCAATCACCTGCGCTTCACGCAGTGCTTCGGTCAGCGCGGCTGTCTCGCGCACGCGAAACTCGGCCTCGCCATAGGTCTGAAACAGATCGGCCACACTCATACCGGCGGCGGCGGCAATCGCCGCGTCGGTATCGTACCAGGGCCAGCTCAGGGCGCGTGCCAGCAACCGGGCCAGGGTTGACTTGCCACATCCACTTAAACCAACCAGTGCTACAGGCCGATCCAGCCAGTTTGGATCCCACACCATAACCTGCTCCTATGCAGTGGGCTGCGCTGCGATCCGTTGCAGGCGCAGGCTCCAGATCACAAAAGCCGATAAAGCATATGCAACTGCTGCCGCGATAATCTGCGGCCCATACCCGAAGAGTGGGGCTACCCAACCCCAAATGACTGCCGAGATTGCCCATCCCCCTGCCCAAAGCAGACTCATCAAGCTCATCGCCAGACCACGTTGGGCCGGTGGGGTTGCCCCCATCACCAGTGCATCATTCATGGGGTAGCTGGCGGCGATAAAGAAGCCACGGGCGAAGAAGCCGATGATCGCTGCCGGTAGCCACGGTGTAAGCATCAAGAGCATCGCTGGCGTTGCGCCCAGACGCAGCAGAGCCGCTCCACGCTGCAAGCCAATCCGCCGAACAACCGGCGCACCCACTAGCGCGCCGATACCGGCACCCAGTGAGGATAGGGCCAGTGCCAGGCCAACGCCGGCATCGCTCAGCCCAAACTGATCACGAAAGAAGAGATTTTGGAAGGGCAGAATCGCACCACCACCAATACCGAGCAGCAGGGATGGTACCGCAAACCAGACCAGGGTGAGCCAGGAATGGCGCGTTGCCTGCCCATCGACATCACCAGCAGTGCTGGTCTCGACCACCGCCGGCAGGCGGGCAAGCACCGGGAGCAGCGCGATAATACTGCATCCGATCACCGAGACAAGTGCCAGACGGTAGGCAGCCGTCGATTGGGGATCGACGGCAATGATTCCCGCCGCCAGCATCGGCAACACACCCCCAACGGCACTGCCAATCAGGCCGACGATCAGGGTCGCCGAGGCATTCATGCCGAAGACCAGCGGGCGCTGCTCTTCTGTGGTTACCAATGCCATCAGCGGAGTAACCGCAGTTGCCGCCAGCAGATAGCTGGCTCCCACTACAAACTGCGCCGTGATCAGCCATGGTAATGAGGGCGCCTGCAATAACGCTGCCCAACCCAATGCGAAGACAACAACACCGGTGATCATTGCCCGTTGCGGCCCCAAACGGTCAATCAACCAGCCGATTGGTAATCCCATCAACATTCCGGCTGCCCGGCTCACCATTGATAACAGGCCAACATCGTTGATGGTGTAACCCTGACTGACAAGGTAGAAGTTAAACAGGATGTCGGCAATACTCAGGGCGAAACCAAAGATGAAACTGTGTGCCAGAATACGCCAGACCGCAAGCGGAATTCGAGTCAGTGAGAGACGGACATTGGCGGCAAGGGCAATCATACATGCTCCACGACGTTTGAGCAGGTCGCACCAATTGTTTAGGATACCATAAGTTATGCTGCGTGCGGTAAAGGTGGCGCCCTGAATGCCAGGACACCGGTCGTACTGTTAGCATGTGACCAGTGAGTCTCTTATAGGTTCTTGCAGACACACTGATCGGTTCAGGGCCATCGCACGCACGTGCAGGGCCAGGGTGGTGCGTGGCGTGCGAGGTTTGCCGGCGCTGTGACCAGCAATGATTTACGACACGCTCCCCACCCTGACCCGCCCCCGCTGGGGGCGGGAATCACCGGTGTGGGATGACTCCCGCTAAAGTGCACTGGCGCAGATCATGAGCGCGCCGGATGTGCGCGCTCCCAGGGGCTGGTGCAGGCCGGTGCCGTGGTGCTGTGACCAGCACTGATTTACGACACGCCCCCACCCTGACCCGCCCCCGCTGGGGGCGGGAATCGCCGGTGTGGGATGACTTCCGCTGAAGTACGCCGGTGCAGGTGGGGAGCGCGCCGGAGGCGCGCGCTCCCAGGGGCTGGTGCAGGCTGGTGTTACGACCAGCAATAATTTACGACACGCCCCCACCCTGACCCGCCCCCGCTGTGGGCGGGAATCGCTGGTGTGGGATGACTCCCGCTCTCGCACACCGGTGCAGACGATGAGCGCGCCGGAGGTGCGCGCTCCCAGGGGCTGGTGCAGGCTGGTGTTACGACCAGCAATAATTTACGACACGCCCCCACCCTGACCCGCCCCCGCTGTGGGCGGGAATCGCTGGTGTGGGATGACTCCCGCTGAAGTACGCCGGTGCAGGTGGGGAGCGCACCGGAGGCGACGCTCCCAGGGAACGTGGAAGCGCAAAACTGGCGTTTCCGTTCTGTACGCCAGACCATGCGCCACAGATAATCCAAGCAGGAAACCGTATCTGCCGCGGTGTGTGCAGTAGTTACCCCACCCGCCTCAATACGCCAGCAGATCACGGGCTGCGGCCAGAATTTTGGTTGCGTTGGGCCGGTAGGCATCTTCCAGAGGTGGACTGTACGGCACCGGCGTATCAGGTGCGGCCAGACGGATAATCGGCCCATCAAGATACTCAAAGGCGCGTTCAGCAATGATTGCAGCCACCTCACCACCTACGCCGCAAGTACGATTCGCTTCGTGAACAATCAAAACCTTGCCGGTTTTACGCGCCGTCGTCAGAATAGCATCTTCGTCGAGTGGTTTGAGGGTACGCAGATCAAGCACTTCGACGCTATGCCCTTCCTGTTCAAGGGTCTGGGCTGCACTTAGCGCTTCTTGCACCATCGCTCCGTAAGTAATAATGCTCACCTCCTCACCGGTACGTCGCAGTGCTGCCTGCCCGATTGGTACTGGCGCATCGCCTTCCGGCACCATCCCTTTGAGCGAACGGTAGAGGTACTTTGTCTCGTAGTAGATCACCGGATTGGGGTCACGAATGGCGCTGAGCAGCAGACCGTAGGCGTCGGCGGGAGTCGCCGGGGCAACCACCTTCAGACCGGGAGTATGGATAAACCAGGCTTCGTTCGATTGCGAATGGAAGGGGCCGGCCCGCAAGCCGCCGCCACCGGGAGCACGTACCGTAATCGGCACCGGTTGACGCCAGCGAAAATGGTTGGTCGCCGCAAACTGCACCAGAGCATCAAAACCGGTTGAGATGAAGTCGGCGAATTGCATTTCGACCACCGGCAAGAAGCCCTCGAACGACATGCCAATCGCTGCGTAGAGCATGGCCAGTTCGGTCATGGGGGTGTCGATCACCCGATCCTCACCGAATTCATCAATCAATCCCTGGGTTACCTTGAATGCGCCACCATACACACCAATATCTTCACCCATCACCAGCACACGCGGATCACGCTGCATCTCGTAACGCAGTGCGGCCCGGATTGCCTCCAGATAGGTCAACTCGCGTGTCCCCTGATCGTCACTCAGGACGGTTGTCGATTTATGTAAACCTTGATCCCACGTCATTGCCTGCCTCCTGCTCGTGGTTCACGCATAGACGCCATCGGTCAGCGTTGCCGGATCGGGATACGGTGAAGCTTCAGCGAACGCCTGTGCCTCATCAAGCTCGGCTTCGATCCGGGCCAACAGGGCAGCCAGCTTTGCATCATCGAGTAAACCACGGCTGCGCAACACTTCCTCTATACGGGCAATTGGGTCGCGAGCTTCCCATTCGGCGAGCAATTCTTTCGGCACGTAGGCCATATTGTCGTGAATGGCGTGACCGCGCATACGCATCGTCTTACATTCGATGAATGTCGGCCCACCACCAGCGCGTGCCCGTTCGACCGCTTCTTTGGTTGCACGATACACTGCGGCAAAATCGTTGCCATCTACAATCACCCCCGGCATCGCGTAACCGGCTGCCCGCTGGGCAATATCTGTGATTGCCATCTGCCGGCTCAGCGGGGTTGAGTAGGCGTACTGATTATTTTCGCAGATAATCACCATCGGCAATTTAAAGACACTCGCCCAATTCATCGCTTCATGAGCCAGTCCTTGTGAAGCACTGCCATCACCAAAAAAACACATGGCAACCCGTGGTTCGCCTTTGAGCTTGATTGCGTGAGCAACACCGGTGATCACGCCGGTCGAAGCCGGCAGATGGCTGATAAAGCCAATAATGCCCAGGCTTAGATCACCCATACCGTGTAGATTCGCGTCACGTCCACGGGTCACACCGGTCTCGCGTCCTAACCACTGAGCAAGAATACGCTTCGGGGTCAAGCCACGCACCAGGTAGGCCCCCAAATCGCGGTGCATCGGCGCAATAATATCGCGTGGCCCCAGGCTTAGCGCCGCTGCAACACTGAGCGCCTCGTGCCCGATTTGCGAAAAGTAGCCACCGACAATTTTGCTCTGCTTGTGCAGAAACGTACCCCGGTCATCGAGCGCACGGGTAAGGCGCATCCAATAATGGGCCTGTTGCAATAACTCATCATTAATCTCGTCCATGCCATCTCCTTGCCGGTGAAGGCACCGCTTGCCCGGCGTCCATTGCCGTTTTTCGCCATTCAAAGGGATATGTTTCTATTGTACTCGATTTACGTAGCCGGAAAACAGAACAGCGCGTGAGGAACTATGCCTCACGCGCTGTGACTTCAACCGGTGATGCTGGTGCGACGACTATTGGGCGACGTTGACTGCGATCTTGCGCGGCTTGATCTCTTCAGCCTTCGGCACGGTCACCGTCAGCACGCCATTCTCGAGCCGGGCCTCAATCCGATCCGGATGGATCTGATTGGGCAGGCGAATGCTGCGGCTGAAGCGACCGAAGCGGCGCTCGGTGACGTGATACTGGCGCTCTTTGCGATCGCTGCTCTGCGTAATCTCGCCACTAATTGTGAGCACGTTGTTCTCGAAGGTAATGTTCAGTTGATCGGCGGTCATGCCCGGCACTGCCATCTCGATGTGATAGGCATCAGCCGTCTCGCTGAGATCGAGCGCCGGCACCAGGCTGCCGTTGCGGGGCAGCACACCGGTGAAGCCGGTGAAGAAGGTGTCGTCGAGCAGTTGAGTCATCTCACGGAAGGGATCCCAACGGGTCAGGTTCGTCATAGTCGTCCTCCTTGCATCCTCGTTTTTTTATTGTCTATCGTTTCTTGTTGTTTCCACTGGTCGTGCTCTCAATCGAGCCTGGCTATACCATAACAAACCATTGTTAGAATGACGTTGGCGAACTGTTAAAGCTCTGTCTACGTTTAGAGAGCAAGTTTAATCTGGCGTTTCCGTGCTAAAAGCCCGGCGTTCGATGGTTGAGAGGAATTATTCTCCATCGGCTAGCTAAAATCACCACCGTGAATGGGCACAGGAAGAAGACGAAAAAAGCCTGTCTGGTTACCTTTGACCTCATTTTTGCTCTATGCAGTTTGAGTGCAGCGTGCTACAATGCAATCACACCATTACTGGCACTATCACAAAGGGGCACAAACATGGCACGCTCGATCAATATCGACTTACAGGGAGGTGTGGTTCCCATCTCACAGGCGGCAGCCAGTCTGGCCGCACTGATCCGGCGAGCAAAGGTGAGTGGACAACCGGTCGTGATTACGCAGAAAGGGTATCCATCGGCTGTGCTCCTGAATATTGAGCTGTTCGAGCAATTGCGAGCACTGGCCCTGCAGGCAGAACAAAGCCATCAACAATAGAAGGTGTAAGCGAACAGGCTACCATGTTCGCCGGTTCAGGTAGTGTAAAGAAAGCCGGAGTGGAGGTAGCAGATGGCAACCACCCATACACCTGCTGCCCGCCGTAAGCATGTCTGACGGGCAGCAGGTTCTTCCAGTAATTACCCTATTTTCGACTATCCTGCGCGGCCATTAGAGCGGGCATTATCCGTTGTTCAGCCTGCGCCGGTACAAGAGTGACTCGTGCCTTACTTTCGGCCAGGTTTTGCAGTTCGAGGATAGTGAACAGAGCATCACGTACTTCGGGGTCAGCCCCAATGCGGGCCAGCGCCTGCCCTAAAATCTGCGGTCGCACTGCCTTGGCACGGGCAAACTCAATCGCAGCTTTTCGTTCGGCAGTACTGGTGATAATATTCACCCGATTGGCACCATCTTGTAAAATTGCCGATGTAACCTGGCGGAGCCGATTAACGACCTTCGCTTCGATCTGGCGGATCATTGTCTGATCGCGAAAATGCACTTTCCGAATGTACACCGATCCCAACCGGTATCCCCACTCAGAAGCCTTCGGTGAAACCTCAGCTCGTACTGCCTGGCTCATCGCGTGGCGATTTTCCAGCATTTGAGCCAACGGCATGTTGCTCAAGGTACGTACCACGGCATTACTGACGTTGGCAGCCAGCGAACCCTGTGGATCGGCGTTCTTGAACAGATAGGCTACCGGATCGCTAATCGACATCTCGTACCAGACCCCGATCCCCATTGGTGCGCCCTCTTCCGAATTGACCGGCTGGCTGCGTAGATAGCGCTGATCGAGGCGCATATCGATCACGTACCGCCGACCAAAGAAGCTGATCAAGAAGGCATTGACGCCCAAATGGAATGGCAAGATCACCAGCCCCGGCTCGCGCAAGACACCAACCACGCTGCCGAAGAGCGTGTACACGTGGCAGGTACCCTCCTGCACAATCGTGTAGAAGCCGAACAGACGGAGCAGACCGAAAAAGGTTGGGGCAAGAATAAATGCCAGGACAAAGGTGATCGAAGCCACCACAATGGTTGAGAGCACGAAGGTCATTGTTCTACCTCCATGATTACCCGTTCAGCCTGTTGATAGAGACCAAGCCGTACATTCCGCAGATAGGCCTGCAGGACCTCAGGGCCACCGTTGCTCTTCAGCGCGCGCAACTGTTCGGCCAGTGCCAGCAACGGTTCCACTTCAGCCTGGGCCTTGAGCGTCTCGATCTCCACTGCCCGCTTCGACTGCACGATCTTCTGGTCGGCTGCGGCCTGGGCCAGGCTAATATCCGAAGAGACCTGGTTGTGCGCCGTGTTGATTGCTGCCATCGCCGCCTCCACCTCCGGCGGTGCATCAATCTCGGTGATCAGCGATGCGTCAAGAATGATGCCATAGCGTGCCGCTGAGGAAAGACACTCGCGATCCATCAGCTCATTCAGATCGCGGAGATTCTTGCGCAGATCGTTGATCGAAACCCCACTGACATCAGCTCCATCACCCGCTGCCATGCTCAACTGGCCGGTATCAGTAGCCGGTGCGGCGAAATTGGCGATCCGTTCGCGCAAAATCGAGATGAAGTAACCCATCACATGCACGACCGGGTTCTTCACCCCAAAGAGGTAGGCGTAGAGGTGTCGTTCCGAAACGCGATAGCGAATTTGACCACGTAGACCAACGTTGAGCTGATCCTTTGTAACCGCTTCCAGCATGGTTCCGCCGTGATTCGCTCGCGGATCTTCGAGATCGAGTGCCATATTGATGGTCTGGGTCGCAATTGAGACCTTATAAATCCGCTCCCACGGCCACTTGAAGTACGGTCCACCTGGCGGAATCACCCGTAACTGCGGATAGCGGTAGCGCTCACGCTCTTCGGGACGCATGTATTCAGCGAACGGGTCTTCTACCGGAGGGCCAGGCAGACGCTCTGCCCGACCAAAAATGGTCTTTACTGCCCGCTCGTTTTGATCGACGGTGTAGAAGCTGAAGGCGATGTAGCGAACGATAAACCACGCCAGCAAGCCCAGCACAATCCCCAACGGTAAGGCCATACCTCCTCCTTGTGGACTAAGTGACCATAAAACAACAAAAGTTCACGGGTTTAGATACCGTGAACTCCATAAAACGTGTGCAGCAAAGCGCATTGTATTGAGCGATGGTACATCATTCAGGAAACCTTTCACTTTGCAGCTTTCAGTATAACATACGCAGTAGCAAAGAAAAGGTTGCGCGACTTGTGCTATAATCGCGCCAATCCAACGTGTTTGCGGGCATCAGTTGATGCTCCAACCGGGAAGGGCCATGTCGCCCCCATGGCGCTTCTTATTGGATCCGATCGTTGTAGATCAGGAGAATGGAACATGCGCAAGACTCTACTGACGCTGGTAGCACTCTTTACGCTTCTGGTACCGCTACTCGCTGCGTGTGGTGGTCAACCAGCAGCAGTCCAGCCTACGGCAACAACAGCGCCGACTGCTGCGCCAACCGCTGTACCAACAACCGGCACCACAGATTCCTCCAAGCCCCGGATCGCATTGGTTACCGATCTGGGCAAAGTGAATGACGGCACCTTTAACGAGTTTGCCCACCTCGGTGCGTTGCGGGCGGCGCAAGAGTTTGGGCTGGAGTACAAGTACATCGAGACCCAGGCGCAGGCCGACTACGAGAAGAACATTCAGACCTTCGTCGATGAGGGCTTCGATGTGATTGTGACCGTCGGCTTCCTGATTGCCGATGCCACCAAGAAGTTTGCCGCCGAACATCCCGACATCATCTTCATCGGTGTGGACCAGTTCTACGAGCCGGGCACCGTCACCGACAATCTGGTTGGCTTGCAGTTCCGCGAAGACCAGGCCGGCTTCCTGGCCGGTGCGCTCGCCGGGATGATGACCCAAACCGGTACCGTTGGCGTCGTAGCCGGGGTTGAGATTCCACCGGTCAAGCGCTTCAAGAACGCCTTCGACAACGGTGCGCGCTATGTCAAGCCTGACATCAACCTGCTCGGTGTCTACCTGCCCACCTTCATCGACCCGGCGCTGGGGGCAAGCACGGCGCAGCAGATGATCGGTGAGGGTGCCGACGTGATCTTCGGTGCTGGTGGCCCGACCGGTTCGGGGGCGATCAAGGAAGCGGCTGCCCGTGGCGTCTACGTCATCGGCGTTGACCAGGACGAATACGTGACCACCTTCGCCAACGGCACGGCTCCCGGCGCCGACCGCATCCTCTCCTCGGCTATCAAGCGGGTTGATGTGGCCGTGTACGACCAGATCAAGGCTGTGGTCAACGGCACCTTTAAGGGCAATGGTATCGCGCTGTACGAGGCCGCCAACGGCGGTATTGGCTACGCCGATTACCACGACACGGCTGATGATGTCCCCAATGAGGTCAAGGTGCGCATGGAGCAGATTCTGGCCGCATTGACCAACGGGACACTCACGACTGGTGTCGATCCGGTCAGTGGTGATGTTGATCCGAACACCATCCCTGAGCCACAGCCGTTCCGTCCAGCAGATGTGAAGTTGCCCAAGATTGCTCTGGTCACCGATCTGGGCAAAGTGAATGACGGCACCTTTAACGAGTTTGCCCACCTCGGTGCGTTGCGGGCGGCGCAAGAGTTTGGGCTGGAGTACAAGTACATCGAAACCCAGGCGCAGGCTGACTACGAGAAGAACATTCAGACCTTCGTCGATGAGGGCTTCGATGTGATTGTGACCGTCGGCTTCCTGATTGCCGATGCCACCAAGAAGTTTGCCGCCGAACATCCCGACATCATCTTCATCGGTGTGGACCAGTTCTACGAGCCGGGCACCGTCACCGACAATCTGGTTGGCTTGCAGTTCCGCGAAGACCAGGCCGGCTTCCTGGCCGGTGCGCTCGCCGGGATGATGACCCAAACCGGTACCGTTGGCGTCGTAGCCGGGGTTGAGATTCCACCGGTCAAGCGCTTCAAGAACGCCTTCGACAACGGCGCGCGCTATGTCAAGCCTGACATCAACCTGCTCGGTGTCTACCTGCCCACCTTCATCGACCCGGCGCTGGGGGCAAGCACGGCGCAGCAGATGATCGGTGAGGGTGCCGACGTGATCTTCGGTGCTGGCGGCCCGACCGGTTCGGGGGCGATCAAGGAAGCGGCTGCCCGTGGCGTCTACGTCATCGGCGTTGACCAGGACGAATACGTGACCACCTTCGCCAACGGCACGGCTCCCGGTGCCGACCGCATCCTCTCCTCGGCTATCAAGCGGGTTGATGTGGCCGTGTACGACCAGATCAAGGCTGTGGTCAACGGCACCTTTAAGGGCAATGGTATCGCGCTGTACGAGGCCGCCAACGGCGGTATTGGCTACGCCGATTACCACGACACGGCTGATGATGTCCCGGATGCGGTAAAACGCCGCATGGAAGAGATTCTGGCTGCGCTGACGACGGGTGAATTGACCACCGGTGTCGATCCGGTCAGTGGTGATGTTGATCCGAACACCATCCCCGAACCGCAGCCATTTCAGCCCTAAACGACCATAAGAAAACGCTACATCTCAATGGCACCGGCGTGACAGCTTTGTAACGCCGGTGCTATGTTTTTAGAACACAGGTCAAGCCTTGCCAGACAGGCAACGCAACTACGCTTTGGCGAAATGATGAGTGCGAAGCCAGATTCCTGCACTCTACGTGAGAATTGTTGCAGATTACTCAAGACTCACGAGATAGCTTCCCCGAAGCATAACTTTTTTCAACAACGGGCGACAAAAAGAGTGGAACTCGTTCAAGGCTTACCGAAAGGAGTACCCGATGAACCTGCAACGCTACTCTCGTTTGTTGCCCACAGCACTGGCTATCAGCCTGGTTTTGGTTATTATATTAGGTGGAAATGCCGCAGCTCACTGGCTTGAGAGTCACCCAATCTTTTCACAGTCGCGCCGTGAGCAGATCATCACCGATAACAGAACTGCACCTACGACAGTATCACAACGTAACGATCAGGATCAGCACAACGACGACACTACTCCCGATGACCGAACCGATGACCGTGGCCGCGGTGACGACACCACGCCCGATGACCGCACCGATGACCGTGGCCGTGGCAACGACACCACGCCCGACAACCGCACCGATGACCGTGGCCGTGGTGACGACGACACCACCCCCGATGACCGTGGACGCGGCAGCGACGACACCACGCCCGACGACCGTGGACGCGGCAGCGACGACACCACGCCCGACGACCGTGGACGCGGCAGCGACGACACCACGCCCGACGACCGTAATGATGACCGTGGCCGTGGCGACGACACTACGCCCGACGACCGTAATGATGACCGTGGCCGTGGCGACGACACCTCACAAGATGACCGTCGTCCAACACCAACCAGCCCGCCAACTGTTGTGCCGACGCCAACACCAACCAGCCCGCCAACCGTTGTGCCGACGCCTGAGCCAACCAGCCCGCCAGCCACTACACCGGGCTACGGTGATGATCATCGCGGAGGCCACCATGACGATGACGACGATGACGACGATGACGACGATGACGACGATGACGACGATGACGATTAATCAATGATAATGAGCAACGGAACGTACCACAACCATCACTGAGGGGGAGCGGACGGAATGAATGCAGCTCATTCCGTCCTAAAAAGCGATACCAATCAAAGGAGTTGCTGTGCTCGACGATGCAGAACTGCTCCGCCGGGCGTATGAACTGGATACTGATGCGTTGGCGGCAATTCACGATACATATTATCAGCCACTTTACCGATACATCTCTTTCCGGGTAGGTGACCGTTACACATGTGAAGATTTGGTCAGCGAAGTGTTTACTCGTTTTCTCAGTACATTACGCCAGCGTAAATCGCTACCAAACAATTTACGTGGATGGCTCTTCGGGGTAGCGGCCAATGTTGTGAGCGATCACTTTCGACGCAGCTATCGTTCCCCGCAGACCAGCCTTGATGAACAACTTATGAGTCGCGAACCACTCCCATCGGAAATAGCTGAGAAAGCTGCGACAAATGAAGAACTACGCCTGGCAATCAGCCAACTAACACCTGATCAACAACACGTTTTAGCTCTACGTTTTGCTCAAAATCTACCAATTCAGGAAGTCGCCCGTATTCTTGGCAAAACTGAGGGTGCTGTTAAACAACTACAGGCACGTGCGATTGCGGCACTGGCACGCCAAATGACACCGGGGGTGGTCGAATGACAGACAAATCGTTAGACACCATCTTAAACGATTGTATCGATGCCCTCGCCGCAGGTGCAACGATTGATGAAGTATTGGCGCGCTACCCTGAGCAGGCTACAACTCTGCGGCCAATGCTGATTGCTGCGGCATCGCTCTTTGATCTGGCATCTGACCCAACCCCGGAGGCGAAAATCGCCTCACGACGGGCTTTCCTCCAACGAGCTGCAACGCCGCAACCGCGCATCATGCACTGGCAACGGCTGGCAATGATTGCAGCCAGTCTCATCCTTGCCATGCTTCTCTTCGGAGGCAGCCTGAGCTGGGCGGCAAATGCGGCATTGCCCGGCGATCCGCTCTACGGAGCAAAACGCACGGTGGAGCGTGTCCAGCTTGCGCTGAGTGGCAATGATGAACGCCTCAAAGCCTCGCTTGAAGAGCGTCGCCGCAGTGAGGTGACGACCCTGATCGAACGACGACGCAAGGAAGCTGTTGAGTTCCAGGGTGTCGTTGAGCAAGTAAGCTTAGCGCAGTGGCAGGTCAGTGGTATCAACGTCATTATTGATCCTAACACGCAAATTCGTGGTCAGGTAGCACCAGGAGCCGAGATACTGGTGCGTGGACGTACAACAGATGATGGTGTTCAGGCGATAGAGATTATCGTGGAAGTAGACGATGACAGACGGGACGATTTATTCGTCACGCCTACGCGACAACCTGTCTCGACTCCTTCACCGACAGTAGTGACAGTAACCCCGTCACCAACCACGTCGCCAACTGCATCACCGACTGCATCACCAACTGCATCACCAACTGCATCACCGACTGCATCACCGACTGCATCAGCGACTGCATCACCGACTGAACCACCGCCACCGCCACCACCGCCACCACCGCCACCGACGGTCGCACCACCACCGCCACCGACGGTCGCACCACCGCCACCGCCGCCACCGCCACCACCGCCACCACCGCCGCCACCACCCGGTGATGACGATGACGACGATGGCGACGATGACGATGACAACGATGATGATTAAAACCGTCTGATCACAAATCAGACATCAACATCAGGAACCGTACAATGAGTGTATCGTCCGGTTCCTGATCTTTTTTTCATAAAAATTCCTTTGCAGGTCTCATTCGAGATGCTATCATAAGAACAGTTTTCAGATCAGGCTTGTTTCTAAGCGTAATCTCTTTGTCCAACCATCAGGATCGTTCGATGACCAAATATCAGCTTATTACACCACCAACCTTTTTCAACGAACTTCTTGGGCTACCGGGCAAAATCCAGAAACTGGTCACCCAGAAGGTCAAAATCCTTGAGCATGATCCTGTTTCAGCCCAGGGTGATGCCAAAAAGCTCAAGAATCGTGAACCTCCACTTTATCGAATTAGAATTGGCGACTACCGCCTGATTTATACATTTGGTGCGGGATGGGTCAAGCTGGTTGCTATCCGTAAACGTGATGATCAGACGTATCAGCGCGATTTTGGTCACGTTGATCTGCCCGATACCGATCTCTCTGAGGCTGTTGCAATAGCTTCGGCGAGCGAACCGCTCACTGCGGAGCCTGAACCAACACCACCTCTCCCCCGACAGCTCTCGCCTGATGAAACCATAACAGGTAGTCCATCGCAACCACTGCCATACCAGTTGACTGCCGATAATTTACGGCGCTGGTTGATCCCAGAGCAGTATTGGGACACACTCATACAGATACAAACCGAAGACGATTTAATCAATGCTCAGGTACCGTCACAGGTCATTGACCGGCTACTCGATATTTTGTATCCACGGAGCGTTGACGAGATTTTGCAACAACCGCAATACCTGATCGCTGAAGCAGACGATCTCGACCGGTTTGTTGCCGGTGAACTGACCGATTTTCTGCTGGTTCTTGACCCTGAACAGCAACGGCTGGTCACAGCATCACTCGAAAGTCCCGTTCTGGTACGGGGTGGACCGGGAACCGGCAAATCAATCGTTGCCCTCTACCGCGTGCAACGCCTTGTTCAGCAAGGCATGACTCCAGTCTTATTTACAACCTTCACCAACACATTAACCGCCTATTCGGAACAATTACTGGAGCGTCTGCTTGAAGGTGATCTGACCAGCAACGGGGTAGAAGTCAATACTGTCGATGCGCTAATGTTTCGCCAGTATGCCGCCACCTACGGCACACCGCGGATTGCCACTGAAGAGCAGATGATCCAGATGTTGCGTGAGGCACTGCACACCGCGATCCTACCGGCGACAAACGAGCACGAACGACTGCGACGGCGTGAGGTGCTACAGACCCTTGGTGAAGCCTATCTGCTCGATGAATTTACCAGTGTGATTGAGCATTGGGGCTTGCAGAGTCGTGATGAATACCTGACCAGACCAAGGACAGGCCGTAAGCTTCCGTTACGACCCCCAATTCGGGAAGCGATCTGGGCAGTATACGAGACCTGGAAGAGCATGCTCCAGCACCAGCAATTGACGACTTGGGGACAATTTCGCCAGCGTGCACTCGAACTGGCATTACGGCAATCTCAGCGACCGTATCGCGCCATTGTTATCGACGAAGCACAAGACCTGTCGCCGGTCGCATTGCGTTACCTGCTGGCCCGTGTTGAGTCGCCCCGTGCGGTCTACCTGACTGCCGACGCCGGTCAGTCGCTCTATCAACGTGGTTTTTCGTGGCAACAGATCGATAGCGAATTGAATGTTCGTGGTCGCAGCTTTGTTTTGCGGCGCAACTATCGCAACACAGCCGAGATTGCCACTGCCTGCACATCCATTTTGGGCACGACTGAAAGTGATCAGGAAGTAAGCGCCGTTCATCACGGCTCTCTGCCGGTAGTGCGTTTTTGTCGTAGTGTTGCAGAAGAAGCCCAGGCGATCCGTAGCTTCTTCATTGCTGCCGCTCGCCGCTGGCGACTGCCTGCACACGCCGGTGCAGTGCTTTGCCATAGCAAACAAGTGGCCCAGCAAATCTGCGACCAGTTGCAACAACTTGGGATGTCGGCGGAATTTATGGAAAAGCGGCAGATCGACTTGCGAAAGCCGGTTGTCAAAGTATTGACGATCCACTCAGCAAAGGGATTGGAGTTTCCGTTTGTGGCGGTGATGCGATTAGCGCAGGATCATCTGCCGCACAACTACGATCATCTACCGGTGGAAGAGCGCGACGCAATGATTGACCAGGAGCGGCGGCTGTTTTACGTCGGCTGTTCGCGAGCCATGCGTGCTTTACTGGTCTGCGCCGATGCCGATCAGCCATCATCGTTTGTGCTGGAATTGCCGACAACGCTCTGGCAGCGCGAGGGTGAGATGAGTAGATGACAGATAACGTCATTCACCGGCAGAGCTTGACACCTGGAAAGTGAAAGCGGGAACACTGGGCTGACCCGGCGCGTTCCCGCTCCTGCTGAGTTCGCCAGTGACCCGTCTCTACTCCTGCTGACTTTCCAGGCGCACGAAGGAAAAGATCGCCGCAATGAGTCCCGTCCCGAAGCCAAACCAGGTACTTACCTCAGAAATGTGATACTGCTGCGCTTCGGCGGCCAGGCGGAGAGCACGCAGATTGGTATCGGCCAGGCTCATCACCCCTTGCTGCAATGCCTGGCGGGTGGCATTGATAAGCTCTTGTTGGTGAAGCAAGAGCCAGACCGATCCTGCCGCGCGTGCTGCCAGATAGGCGAGAATACCAACCAGACAACCGATAACGAGTGCCAACAGCAGGCGACCAAGCCAGGACTGAAAGGTGTCAGTCGATTGTTCATGAACAACCATACCCATTACTTACCTGTCTCCGTCACCGGTAATTTGTCTGCGTGCTCGCTCCTTGGCAGCACGTAACCGGCTCAACGCATCGTCAGTCGGAGGTGGTGCAGGTGGTGGTTGCGGTTCAGATGATGCTGTTTCAGTTGGTGGTACCTGAATCCGCTCACCGGCTATCTGTTGGCGAACCTGATCACGGGCGGCCCGTAACCGGCTGAGCACCGGGTCAGGCGCGACCGGCGTCGCGCCTGCCGGTCGCAATCGGCTGGCAAGCGAACCCAGGGCGCCGAAATCACTCCGCCGCAACATCAACCGCCGCAAGGCAATGTCAAGCGGTAACAACATCAGGGCCAGCCAGAGCAGTGGCAACGCCACCTCCTGCGCCGAAAAGACGTGGTTCAAACGGTCGAAGACATCTGCCGGTTCATTCAACAACCGACCATTGGTCGTCGCTGCCAGTTCTGCCAGCAGGCCAGGATTGGCTTGCGCACTACGATATTCCGACGAATAGGGGACAACCATCCCGGCAGTCTCTTGCACCACCACGCGATCAGCGCTGGTGCCGGCAATCTGCACCAGGTAGGTTCCCGGAGCAGGGCTTTCCAATCGCGCCTGATATTGATTCGGAGCCACCTGCATAAGCGGCACTTCACGCCGCGAGCCATCACCACCGATCAGGGTAGCAACAACGGTTAAGTCATTCTGGGCTGTGGCTGTGACCAGCCGAATTACCGTCTCGCCACCAACAACGGAGACTTCCGTATTGACATTCTGCCCACCACGTGGCGTCAAATCACCAACCAGTTGAGCAGCAAAACGTGGAAAGCCTTCCCACGTGATCCAGTCACGTGCCCACTTCCCCTTAGTGTCACTCAACCAGGCTGCACTGCGCCCCAGGCCAAATTGCCAGGTCGCCAGGATTGGTTGTTGATCTTCAGTAGCCAGCAGTAACTGCGCAGTATCTTTCAACGTGCTGCCATTGTAGCCATACAACGGTGGCGTGGCATTGATACCGGCCAGGATCGGACTATTGCTATACCGTACCGGCACAAATGGCTGTTCAACGATATAATTCCCAATCGCGGTAATGGTTTCCTGAACGAAGATTTGTGGCACCTCGGCCATATCCGCAGCCGGATAATACCGACCACCACCTTCGGCAGCCAGTTGTTTCAGATAGGCTGCCGAACCACTCCCGGCAGCTACCACGGTCAGAGTAATGCCTTGTTCGCGCAAGCGTGCTGCCAGATCAAGCTGATCGCCACCACTTCCCCACCCATCGGTGAGCAGGATCATGTGTTTGATCCGGGCATCGACCTGCTGCAACATCTCTTCGGCCCGCAGCAAACCGGCGCGAATGTTAGTTGGCCCACGCGGTTCAACACCGCTGACTGCATCCATAACCTGTTCGACCGTAGCCCCGCGTGTGGCCGGAAAGGTTGCAGATGCTGCACCATCAAACGTCACAACACCAACAGTATCTTGCGGGCCAAGCAAGGCGGCAGCCTGCACAATTGCATCTTTGGCAATATCGATCTTGCGTTCGGAAGAAGATGTGATCGGCGCACCACGGTCAGGATCGGCACAGTGGCAGGCGTCCATCGATCCTGACTTATCAATCACAAAGACAATTGCCAGGTCGGGACGCAACTCACGGTTACGCACGTCCATGTACACCGGCAACGCCTCTTCAACCGCAGTCCGACCATATCCACCGACACCAAAGCTGTCTTCGCCACCAATCATTAACAAGCCACGACCCAGATCGCGCACATAACCGGGAATCGCCTGCATTAGACCAACCGGTAACATCCGTGCCGGCGTATTCACTAGCACCAGCGCATCGTAGGTACTAAGATCGGCCAGTGTACGCGGTGCAGCTTCGGGTGATACCAGCTCGGCAATTATGCCGGTAGCGGTCAGTGCAGTCATCAAGGGGCGGGCATCGGCAGCAGTTTGCGCAACGAGCAGAATACGCGGCGGCCCCTGCACACGGATCAGCGCGGCAGCTTCATTATTTTGCACACGGCCATCACTGGCCGCCTCAACCTGCACGCGATAGCGCCGAAAACCACTGCCTTCAACCGGTACCAGAAATTCGACCCGCGTCGTTCCCGGCGTTAATTCAAGGTTGCGTTCCTCAATGACTCCCAGGTCATCGATCAGACGCACAACTGCCGACTGTGCGACATTACTCTCTACATTCGCTACAATCAGTGCTTCTTGACCATCACGCACGTTATTCGGTGCTTCAACACTGGCAATCAACGCCTCTGCATCAGCATCAACCAGGGTGAGATCAACAATATCGATTGGGATACCGCGGCTGGCGGCCAGGCGGGCGGCATCAATTGCCCGCCCGCTGTTCTCACCACCGTCCGAGAGAAGAACCAGTCGCTTTTGCGTATCGGCGGGAAACAGTGCCAGGCCGAGCTGAATGGCCGCCTCGATATTGGTGCGATTGGCGATTGGGATAGACGTAATTCGCCCTAACCGGGGATCACTTTCGGGAGCACGCTCAACCAGCGCATTATCGCCAAACACGATGATTGCCGCCTGATCATCGGCAGGCATCGCTTGCAACGCATCGCGAATAAATGCCTCTGCCTGGGCACGGGTCGAGGCCGGCATCGAGTCACTACCGTCGAGGAGAAAGACAGTCGTTAGCCGATCTACCGGTCGCACAAATTGAATACCGGCAAAGGCAAAGACCAGCACTACCGCAATGGTAGTACGCACGGCAAGACTACCCCAGAATCGAACTGGTGACAACCGACGTGGAGACAGCAGCGCAAGCACCACCATCCCAATCGGTATCAGTAACAACCAGAGTGCTTCAGGGTAGATAAAAGAGACATACGGCATAGGCAATCTCGCGATGGATGATCATACAGGCATTGTACCGGGAACGACCGCCGCTGGCAAGACAAAATAGTACCTCTTTCGTTAGACGAAGTCATCCCCTGTAGAGTTCCCGTTGACGAAGTAGCACAGGCTGATGCCTGTGCTACTCACCATAACAGTTAGCGCACGCTGTGGGTGTTATGCCGGTACAGCTTCGGTCTGTGGTTCAATCTCGATCTTTGCACCGAGTACCTTGAGGAACTGAGCCAGCCACGCCGGATGAGCCGGCCAGGCCGGTGCCGTGACCAGGTTGCCGTCAGTAATTGCCTGATCGGCAGGTAATTCGTGATACTCCGCCCCGATCAGCGGCAGGTCTGGGCCGACAGCCGCATACGCGGTGCAGCGGCGACCGTTAAGTACCCCGGCGGCAGCCAGGACCTGAAGACCATGACAGATTGCAGCTACCGGTTTATTCGCAGTGAAGAAGTGGCGGGTGATTTCAAGCACCCGTGGATTGAGCCGGATGTACTCTGGCGCACGACCACCGGGAATGACCAGCGCATCGTACTCGTGCTCATTGACTTCATCGAAGGAGTAATTCAGAGTAAAGTTGTGACCACGTTTTTCGCTGTAGGTCTGATCGCCTTCAAAATCGTGTACCGCCGTCCGCACGAACTCTCCCGCCTTCTTCCCCGGACAAACCGCGTGAACCTGATAACCAAGTGCGGCCAGGGCCTGAAATGGTACCATCACCTCGTAATCTTCGACATAGTCGCCAACGAGAAAGAGGATTTTCTTCGCCATCGCGTACTCCTCCTGACGGTATGCAGTTGACTTCACTGTCAGTAGATTGCTGGCTGGGATGATTCTACGGTAACACAGTGGCCGATAACTGTCAACGGTGATTTTCGTGTCGGCTCTGGCTCTCCGCAAATAGTCTGAGCGTCTCGGTAACCGCGTATTGCAGAGCATCAAAAAGCGGTTCGAGCTGCATCCGTGCCGTTGCTGCATGTTCGAGAGCTTTTGCCGCGTGTGCTACCCGTACTGCTCCGATCTGCCGCGCACTGCCTTTAAGCCGATGGGCCAATCGCTGCACCTGTTCGACATCACCACGCGCAATCGAAACACGCAGTTGGTCAAGTTGCTGTTGAAATTCGTGTTGAATGAGCGCCAGGGTTCTGGTTACGATCTCAGGTTGTTGATCAACGAGAGCTGTCAATAGTTCACCAAATACCGTCCAGTCGATGACGGGATCACTCTGCCAGGTATTGACAGTTGACGGTTGGGATGGCACAGGGTTCGTAGACAACGCATTGCGTAAATCTTGCAGACGTACCGGTTTAGTAAGAAAACCATCCATCCCGGCTGCCAGGCAACGTTCGCGTACATCGGCTAACGCATACGCCGTCAGGGCAATAATGCGCGGTTGCTGAATCTGGTTGCCCAATGCCCGAATCCGGCGCGTAGCCTCTTCCCCATCCATTTCCGGCATCTGGACATCCATCAAGATGACATCAAATGATTGTTGCTGCACTTTCTGCACGGCCTCAACGCCGTTCGCCACAATCGTAACCTGATGCCCCAGCGCCTGAAGGAGACGAAGCACCACCTGCTGATTAATTTCGTTGTCTTCAGCAACCAACACCCGCAGGACTGCCGATTGTCCACTCGCTACCGACTGTCCTGCGGTCACCGGCGGCGAGTACGCTACCGGCTGAAGCGGTAGCGTTACCGTGAACGTTGAACCCTGCCCCGGCTGACCAGCAACCGTTAATTCACCGCCCATCAAATGTGCCAACTGAGCGCTGATTGCCAGCCCTAAGCCAGCGCCGCTTTGTCGAGTTTGATCATTATCAACGTGATTGAAAGGCTGAAACAGGTGGCTACGCTGTTGGGCCGAGATACCGGTACCGGTATCTCGAACGGCAATTTCCACCTGGGGATGATCAGTAGCCATCCCTATCACACTGGCCGTGATCAGGACGCCACCGCGGTCGGTGAACCTGATTGCATTACTCACCAGATTCATCAACATCTGGCGCAAGCGAGCCGGATCACTGACAATGAGTGCTGGCAGGTGTGGATCAATCACTGCTTCGATCAGGAGACCTTTCTGATCGGCTTCTCGCTTGAACAGATTAAGCACTGCGTGCACGATAGCGCGCACATCGGTTGGTTCGGCAGCAATTTCCACCCGGCCCGCTTCGATCTTCGAGAGATCGAGTACATTATTCACCAGCGCTAGCAGAGCCTCGCCGCCAATTCGTATTGTTTCGATCAATGAGCGCTGCGACGGGGTTAAGGTATCGGTTAGCAACAGCTCAGCGCTGGCGATCACCGCATTGAGCGGTGTGCGCATTTCATGGCTGATTGCCGACAAAAACGCCGCTTGTGCTCGTTCGGTCCGTTCCGCAGCCTCTTTCGCCCGCAAAAGATCGGCGGTAATCTGCCGCTCTGCCGTGATATTACGGCCCACAATCAAACCACCGCTTATCTGACCTGAAGCACGTTCAATCGGCATAATCGACGTGTCGAAGATTTCCCCACGGAACGTGTAGTCAATGCGTGATGATTGGCCGAGAAGAGCCTGATAACAGAGCGGTAGTAGTACCGAGCGATGAGGTTCATCGAAGAGATCGGTCAGACACTGACCTTCAAATCGGGCTGCATCGATGCCAAGCCGCTTGAGATCAGCCCCGGCAACCAGAGTCAGCCGCAGGCCGGTATCGAACATGAACACGATAGTACCCGGCAACATATCGGCCAGCATGCGATACCGCTGCTCACTTGCTCGCAGTGCCAGTTCGTTCTCTTTGCTGCGAGTAATATCTTGAAACGTACCCCGTAGCTTACGAATCTGACCATCTTCCCAGACCGGCTGGCCAATAGAGCGCACCCAACGGGACTGGCCACGTGCGGTACGAAACGGCAATTCAATATCCCATTCGGCACCGGTTGCAAGGCAGCGTTCAAAGGCTTCGCGCACAAGATGGTGTACTTCCGGGGGATAAAACCACAAAGCAACATCTGGTGTCGGAGGCTCGCCTATCGGCAACTCATGAATCGCAAACATCTCTTCCGACCAGACCATGCGTTGCGTGACCAGATCAAGCTCCCATCCCCCGATCTGAGCCATCTTACCCACTGCGCGCAACAACTGTTCACGTTCAGCCAGCGCTTGCTCAACCAGCACCTGCGCCGTCACGTCTGTTTGCAAGCCGATGAAAGCCGTCACCCGCCCCTGATCATCACGAACCGGACTGATCGCAATCTGACTCCAGAAAGGTTGACCATCTTTACGGTAATTGAGCAGACGTTCGTGAACAGGACGCGCGGCAGCGATGGCTTCACAGATCCGAGTCACGGCAGCCTGATCAGTACCTGGCCCCTGCAAGAAGAGACAATGACGACCAATCACCTCTTCTGGAGCATAGCCGGTGATGGTGCAGAAAGCCCGGTTGACGAAGGTAATAGGGTAATCGGGTTGCGCATCAGCCACAATCACACCGCTGGTCATTTCGTTGACCACCGTGCGCAGGAAGTGATTCTGCAACCGCAAACGTGTCACTTCTGCTTTTAGGGCTGCCAATGGGTCAGAAACATCAAGCTGTTGTTTTAGCGGGTGAAGAGAAGGTTCGATCACTTGACGCTCCGTGGCATGATTTCTTGTATAGACCGGTAGGCGCCGGTCGCGCTTGCTCCATCGCTTATCTGACAACACCAGTAGCGTATCAGTGCGACATCACACACAACCGGACGAAGTCAGGATGCCGTATGTTGCCGGCACAGGATTGCAAAAAACGTATCTCCACCTGCCGGCGTGGCCGCACCACAACTACCATCACCCCAGGAAAGTGCGGCAGGGTACCTGCCGCACACAGTGTGGATACTACGTATTTTAGTATATGAATTGGTCTTACGGAAGTGCTACCAGGAAGCAAATTAGCTATTTCGCTGCCGGCTCGATCTGTACCGGCGGTGCAACAGACACCTTTTCGATCAAGACTGCCAGTGCCCGCGGTTGAATTTGATACATTTGATCGGTTACCGGTAGCGGTGTGGTAAGGTCAGGCCGGGCCGTATCGATAACTACATGCCAGCTTGCATCGTCTGGCCAGTCGGGCAGAATGAATGGTACCGGCTCATCGCCGGCATTGATCAATACCAGTAACACATCATCACGCATCGATTCGCCGCGTTCGTTGCGATCATCGATAACCGCACCATTGAGTAAGACGCCAATACAACGCAATTCAGGATGTTGCCACAACTCTGGACTAACCTCCTGACCATCAGGACTGAGCCACTCAACATCGTATTCGGCGTTACCGAGATGGCCAACGAAGAAGCGACGGCGACGCAACACCGGATGTTCACGACGAAAGCCGATCAGGCGTTGAGTAAACGCAAGTAACACCTCGGCTTCTGAGTCGGGTTCCCAGTCAACCCACGAGATCGGGTTGTCCTGACAATAGGCGTTGTTATTTCCTTGTTGGGTTCGCCCACGCTCATCACCGGCCAGTAACATCGGGGTGCCCTGTGACAGAAAGAGCGTAGCGATAAAGTTCATCATTTGTCGCAGTCGCAACGCCCGAATGTCGGGGTCATCGGTTGGCCCCTCTACCCCACAATTCCACGAGTTGTTGTGGCTATCGCCATCACGATTATCTTCACCGTTGGCTTCATTATGCTTTTCGTTGTACGACACCAGATCGCGCAAGGTGAAGCCATCGTGCGCCGTCACGAAATTGATGGAATGATATGGACGACGGCCATTGTGATGGTAGAGATCCATCGATCCCATAAAACGCGAGGCAAAATCGGCGGCCTGACCGGGATCACCCTTCCAGAAGCAGCGCACGGTATCGCGGTAACGACCATTCCATTCTGCCCAGGGTGCCGGAAAGCGACCTACCCAATAGCCATCAAAACCAACATCCCACGGTTCGGCGATCAGTTTCACCCGCGAGAGCACCGGGTCCTGGCGAACAGCCGTGAAGAAGGGACTGGGCAGGTCAGAACCGGCCGGGCCACGGGCAAGGGTACGGGCAAGATCAAACCGGAACCCATCAACATGCATCTCAGTGACCCAATAACGCAATGAGTCGAGCACTAACTGAAGCGTGCGTGGATGGTTCAGGTCAAGGCTATTGCCGGTACCGGTGTCGTCAAGGTAGTAACGCGGTTGATCGGGAACGAGGCGGTAATAGGCCACGTTGTCAATCCCGCGAAAGCTCAGCGTCGGCCCCAGGTGATTACCTTCACCGGTATGGTTGTAGACCACGTCGATAATGACTTCAATCCCGGCGGCGTGGAGTGCCTTAACCATTGCCTTGAACTCATTCACCTGTGCCTGCGGATCGGACTGACTGGCATAGCGCGGCTCCGGGCTGAAATAGTTGATCGGCTGATACCCCCAATAGTTGGTCAGACCACGATCAGCCAGGAACTGATCGGTAATGAAGGCATGGACCGGCAAGAGTTCAACCGCTGTCACCCCTAATTGCTTGAGATAGTCAATAACTGCCGGCGATGCCAGACCGGCGTAGGTCCCACGCAGATTTTCGGGTACTTCTGGGTGAAGCCTGGTGAAGCCTTTGACATGCAGCTCGTAGATAACCGAGTCGGCCAAAGGAATATTGGGATGGCGATCATCGCCCCAATCGAAGGTGGGATCGATAACTACCGAACGTGGGATATACGGTGCGCTATCCCGCTTACCGATGGTCAGATCACCGTATGGACTATCAACGCGGTAGCCATAGTTTGCCTTATCCCAGGTCAATTCGCCGCAGAGAGCACGGGCGTAAGGATCGATCAACAGCTTATGTGGATTAAAGCGATGCCCCTGTTGTGGCAGATACGGGCCGTGGACGCGATAACCGTAGAGCTGACCAGGTCGCAAACCGGGAATGTAGCCGTGCCAGACATCATCCGTACGTTCTGGCAAGGCGATACGTACCGCTTCACGAGGTGCCGTTGGACTATCAAACAGACACAACTCGACGCGCGTGGCATGGGCTGAGAAGATAGCGAAGTTTACCCCCTCACCGTCCCACGTCGCGCCAAGCGGATATGGTAGACCCGGCCAGATGTCGGTAATATGCATTGTCACAATCCTCCTGCAATAAGAAAGGCAGCCGTGTTGACCTGCAACGATCAACAACATGCCGCCTTGCAATAGACGTTAAGCAATGATCATGAGCGGATACAAGCCTATAGAAACAACGTTCAACGTTCCTCTTTTCGTTCACGCGAACGGAACACGATCACGATTGGCGTGCCCTGAAAACCATAACGTTCGCGCAAACGATTTTCGAGGTAGCGAGCATACGACCAGTGGACTAACTCACCATCGTTGGCAAAGAAGAGAAAAACCGGCGGCTCGGTTTGTGGTTGCACTGCATAGTACAGGCGCAGATGTGCTCCCTTCTTGACCGCCATCGGTGGCTGTTGCAACATCACTTCCCGCAAGAAGTTGTTCAGCTCGCTGGTCGGCACTCGCTTCTGCCGCTGGACATACACTTCACGCGCATAGTCGAGCAGGTGCGAGACGCGCTGACCGGTCAATGCCGACACAAAAACAATCGGTGCATAATCGACAAACTTAAATGCCTCGCGAACCTGATCCTGGAATGCGTAGTAGGTATGCGAGTCTTTCTCAATGGCGTCCCACTTATTGACGACCAGGATCAAGCCTTTCTTGGCCTCAACCACCATACCGGCAATGTGGGTATCCTGGGCTGTTACCCCTTCAGTCGCATCGATCAGCAGCAGCGCTACGTCGCATCGTTCAATTGCCCGCAATGTGCGCAGCACGCTATATTTCTCAATACCACGCTCGATCTTTCCGGCCCGCCGAATACCGGCAGTATCGATCAGTGTAATCGGTTCACCGTGATAGGTAATGGTGGTATCGATAGGATCGCGTGTAGTACCTGGAATCGAGCTTACGACGCTGCGCTCTTGACCGAGCAGACGGTTCAGCAGCGAAGACTTGCCTACATTTGGTCGACCGACAATCGCAATCCGTAGATGGCGCTCTTCCTCTTGGGTAAAGGTCTTTGGCGGCAGATACTCGGTCAGGCGGTCGAGCACATCCCCCGTTCCCAGGCCATGAAATGCGCTCATCGGGATCGGTTCGCCAAGATTGAGCGCATAAAACTCAACCGCATCGAGCATGCGTTCCTGACTGTCACACTTGTTGACGGCCAGCACAACCGGTTTCGACGTGGTGCGTAACACGTCGGCAACATCAGAATCAGCGGCAGTCAGACCGTCACGACCGTCAACAATAAAGATGATCGCGTCTGCCTCAGCAATCGCGTGTTCAGCCTGAGCACGGGTACGACGGGCAATCTCGGCTTCGGGCAGGTTCGGATCTTCACCACCGAAGAGGACACCTGCCGTATCGACGACGGTGAACTCGCGCCCATTCCAAAAGGTATCACCATAGAGACGGTCGCGCGTCGTGCCGGGCAGGTCCTCGACAATCGCGCGCCGCTCGCCAATTAAGCGGTTGAAAAATGTCGATTTACCAACGTTTGGGCGGCCAACAATGGCCACAATCGGTTTTGTCATAACTCCTCCTGGACGCCAGTATGGGTGCGTCCTCTGCCTTCTATTATAGTAGGGATCGCAAACGAAGTGGTCAGGGTTTGCGATTGTTGTCGTAGAAGGGAGGTATCCGTCGTGGTTGATGCCATTTTGGGACTGTTGCTTTGCCAGCTTATCGGCGAAATCGTGAGTCGCGCGCTTAATTTACCGGTTCCCGGCCCAGTTGTCGGTATGCTCCTCTTATTCACCGTATTACGCTGGCAAGGCAAGGTGCCAGCACCGCTTGAAACAACTGCTCATAACATCCTGGCCCATCTGCCGCTACTGTTTGTCCCTGCCGGTGTAGGCGTGATCGTCCATCTGCCATTACTCAGTCGCGAGGGGGCGCCACTGCTGGCAGCGATTGTTGTCTCAACGATGGTAACGCTGTTAGTAACCGGTTTGACCATTCGCCTTCTGCGCAATCGAAAGGGTTAGACCATCATGGATGAACGAATCTTTTCAATCTGGGTCTACCTCGCTCAAACCCCATTGCTCTGGCTAACGGCAACGATTGCCGTCTATCGCCTGATGACAGTAATCAGCCGTCGCCTCGGCTCATCCCCGTTGTTGAATCCAGTTTTGTTGTCAATTGTAACGATAGTAAGTATCCTGCTACTGACCAATACTCCCTACGCAACCTATTTTGACGGGGCGCAATTCGTTCACTTTCTGCTGGGGCCGGCAACAGTTGCACTGGCGATCCCGCTCTACGAAGCGGAACGAACGCTACGCAGAATCTTCTGGCCGGCCCTGACCGGGCTGGTCGTTGGCTCGGCAACCGGGATTGCGGCGGCAGTATTGAGCGGAAGGCTTTTCGGTTTATCAGACGTAACTCTACGTTCATTAGCTCCCAAATCGATCACAACCCCAATTGCAATGGGCATCGCCGAGCAGTTGGGTGGACTGCCATCGCTGACAGCAGTGATCGTGATCGTCACCGGGATGGTAGGGGCGCTCCTGGGCTGGGAGTTGCTGGGTCTGGCCGGAGTTCGCGACGATGGTGAACGTGGCTTCGCACTTGGCCTGGCCTCACACGGCCTCGGTACTGCGCGGTCGTTGCAATTCAGCAGCGAAGCCGGTGCGCTGGCTGGCCTGGCAATGGGGCTTAATGGCGCAATGACATCATTGCTGGCACCGGTGCTTACGCACTGGCTGGGGCTTTAGAAGATTGACAAAGATTTCCATCTGAGCGCAGCGCACAGTATTGAATTGTACCGTCGCTGCGCTCTTGCAGCAAACCTAATGGACGGCTTCGGGACAGGCAATGTCAGGCTGCTCGATCACTGGCGCTCCATCGTACCGTCAGGCAACCAGCGAATGCGAACACCATTGATCTCCGTCCATCCTTCGAGATCTTCCTCTTCCTCTTCTTGTGGAACGAGCACTGGACCACGATCCTGCGACCAGAGGATTAGCTCTTCGATTGTATACCATCCTGCTCGATAACGTACCTGATCGGCAGGGTTGAGCCAGAAGCGAATCTGACCGTCCATCCATTGCCAGCGCTCGAGCGAACGCCATTCCTTACCCTGATCACTCAGGATAATCTTGACCTCCTCCAGCATGCGTAACAGTTCTGGCAGCGAACGCGGCGTACTGTAACGCAGTTGGAGCAGGCGCTGATTAATTGCGTCCCGCAGCCGTTCGAGCTCAGGGATGCTCAAACGTTCCAGATCGAAGTCAGTCACTGCGGCTTCCTTTCCTGGGATGTCGATCCGGTCTACCGTAGCTGGTATGGTTCCGGCCCGCCTCGACACCCATACATAGAGAATCCTGGACCCGGTAGAGCGCACTGCGGTGTGCGTTGATCGTCTACCTGATCCTCACATGTATCATACCCTAATTTTGTTACAAGAATCTTTCCATGTGAGGGGGTAGCCACGATCTCTTCTCTGCAATAATAACGCAAATTCGGTCAATTGAGTTGCAACTTACGACCGATTCAGATAACATTTCAGTTATTTTTCAGGTTGGGTCATTAATTCGAGCGCCGTCAGTAGCCGCAGCGCCTCTTGAGCGTTACGGCCACACATATCGGGGTGTGGACGCAGGCTCACACATACCGCTGGACGTTCTGGTTTGCCGTACAGGGCACACCGGTTATCAGCAGTTAACTGCACACAGCGCACACCAGCCGGTTTACCGTTCGGCATCCCAGGAATTGGCGACGAGATTGAGGGTGCAATGCAACATGCGCCACAACCAACTCGACACTCCATACTCATCGTCTTACCCGTGATCAGCATGGTCAACAGCGTGACACGCGCCTGCTACAAAGCACGGCTGCTACGGCAGCATGGCTGCCGTACCCCAAATACCGTGACACACGCATCACGGAACGTAGAAGGGTGCTAATTCAGCGTGTCATTGAGGCGCAAATGGACGACAGGCTACTCCATTCCTTTCGGTCGATCTGAAAGTAGCATATGCTGTCTAAGGTACGTTGTCAACATTCACCAGGCCATTACGACGGGACAGCTTTACAAACTCTAGAACTTACCCTCCTCCCTCACTCCTCGTCCCTATTTTCTATTTCCTATTTCCTATTTCCTCTCCCCTAGTCCTCCATCACCCGCTCGATCCGTAGACCGCTAATCGTGCGGCCACGAGCGGCCCAGCGGCGATGGTAATGCGACTCGAAGACTGCCAGCTCCTCTACCGAAGCCGGTGTGGCACGCAGCGCAGGAAAGGCGGGTAAGAGTTCTTGCATCAAGGCGAAGAGGGCCGGATGATCGGTGAGAAAGCTGAGATAGCCGCCAGGAACGAGCGTGCGCGCCGCACACTCCAGCAATTGCGGCGAAACGAGTAACTGATTGCGCTGACGATTACGCAGGAGTGGTGGTGGAAAGTGGAGAATAATGCTGTGCAATGCGGCAGTAGGGATGCGCTGATAAATAAGCCGGGCATCGGCATGAATGAACAGGATGTTCGAGAGATTTCCTGCCACGGCCCGCTCAACGGCGCGGTAGAGCGGCTTGGCAACAATATCGATGCCCACAAAGCAAGAGGATGGCTGGGCGGCTGCCAGTGCACACAAGTACTCACCAGTTGCACAGCCAAATTCGAGCGTCAGTGGTGCATTGTAGCCAAACAACCCCTCCGCGCTCACGGGTGGAAAGTGTTCCGGCGTATGGTAAAGTTCTTTTGCCGGCCACGAACGATAGTAGCGCGCCGCAATCTCAGGTGGTGGCGCAGTAACGTACAGGCGAGCTGGATAGCGACCTCTTCCCATAGGATTTAGAAAATAGAACGTAGAAAATAGAAAATAGGGTTGGAGGTGATTCCTTTAGGGATAGCCGAATGTTGTTTTGGTGATCACCTCTGCAAACGCAGCAGGGCCAGCGCGATGACGGTTGCCCAGGCCAGTACCTTAAACTCACCGGCGGCTAGTGCCTGCTGCACATCATCTATTGATAATAACACCAGTTCTTGGGCTTCGAGATCATCGCTCTCGCCTTTGCCGACAAACGTCGCCTGGCGGGCGAGGAAGAGGTGCGCAACTCCAGCACCCCGGTTGCCATCAACCGCATAGCGCCCCAGACATTCCCATTCCGATGCAACGTAGCCGCTCTCTTCCCGTAATTCGCGTTGGGCGGCCAGCAGTGGATCCTCGCCAGGTTCGAGATAGCCGCCTACCGGTGCCAATGAAAGCCCTTCCACTGCATACTTCTCTTGCCGAAACAGGACAAACCGCTGGTCAACGGTGATCGCTGCCACATTCACATATTCTGGCGTAATGATCCACTGCCAGTTAGGAATGTCACGCCCATCAGGTAATTCGATATGATGACGTTCAACCGTCAGAAATGGCGGTTGATGCAATACAATTTCACGGTTGCGGAGTTTCCAGGCCTGCATATTCTCTTCCGTTCTCTTGCTTCCAGCGCGGGATTATCAACTGGACACGGGTACCTCCCGACAGATCGGGTTCAATCCGTAAATGACCATGGTGAACACGGGCAACCTGACGTGCAATTGCCAGTTCCAGTGTGTGGGCACGGCGCGTTTGGCCTGACAACGCCCGGAGATCGGTGTTTGGGGGTAGCGCAGGATCGATAACCTCGATCCAGGCGTTATCGCCATCAGCACCGCCACTGACTGTGATGATACTGCCAGCCGGCAATTCCTGTGCAGCCGAGACAATGAGACCAGTCAGCGCTGTATGAAGCAGGCTCTCATCGCCGGCTACCGATGGCAAAACGGGCAGGTTCACGACTACCTGAACATGATCCGGTTGCGCGAGTGCACGCCGGGCCATTGCTACAGCGGCGAAAGCAACTGTCGCCAGGTCTACCGGATGTGCAGCAATGTGATCAAGCTGGGCGAACCGTTGCAAACGACGGGCACTGCCGGCGCCGGTTTCAGCGGCGGTTTCGATCATCTGCAGATCGCTGATCTGCTCGTCAATTGCATCGAGTTCGAGGAGTTGGGCACGACCAAGAATCACTGTCAGCAGGTTGTTCAGATCGTGGGCAATGCCGGCGGCTGCCAGACCCAACACCCGTGATCGAGTAACCGCCGGATGGGCAATTGCCAGCGCCAGCTCGATGAAGTGCACCTCGTCAGGCCAAAATGGTCGTGAGCGCCCATACGGTTCCCCTTGATGTTCAAAGGTGTACGGAATGGTCACCTGCGCCTTTGTCATTGCTTGTGGGACAAGCCCCAGGCTACGCGATAACACTTCACTCAGTAATGCAAATCGCTCTTCACCAGCAGCATAGCGCACGTTAATCTGAGCAAGCAAATGTTGCCAGATAACCTGGCGAATTGCCATTCGGCGGACATAGATACCTTCAACCAGCAAGGCAAGCTGGTTGATCAGCGACGACGATATTGAGGTGTCAGATAACAGAATCAGACCGCCAACGGTACGCCCATGCGATGTCAGCGGCATCCAGAAGCCATCAAGGTTATCGGCTCCATCGGTAGCAAAGGCGACGCCCAGAGGCGTCGCTGTTGTCGGCAACGGCCAAAATGGGGTTGGTTGGGCAGCACCATCGACAATCGTCCAGGTCGTTGGCCCAATCACAAGCCACTTTGCTGTCGGTAGCAGCGGAGCCAATGTACAACACAACTCACGTTCAGTAACCGTAAGGGGCGAGAGCTGGTTCAACCTGGCTTCCTGATCTGTGACCAAACTATCATCCTGGTTCATAACGACGAAGCCAGCCAGTTACTCACTCTGGGGCAGCATCGGCTTGCGCAAACCGCGGAGTCGCTGCACAACGAAAACTACTACAGCGATGGCCAGTGCCACCAGCACCAGCTTCTGATACTGATCAACGATCTCAATTACAAATTCCCAGTTGGCGCCAAGAATGACGCCGCCAATAGTCAGCAGCGATGTCCAGATCGTCGAACCAATGGTGGTAAAGAGCAAAAACCGGCTCAGCGGCATGCGATTCATACCAGCCGGCAACGAAATCAGGCTGCGAATGATCGGGATCACACGGCCACCCAACACGATAATCTCGCCATGGGTGGTAAACGCATTAAGGGCTTTATCGAGGTCTTGCTCGGAGAGCAGAAAGAAACGGCCATAATGGCGGAAAAAGGGCCGTACCAGCGGTTCACCGGCCAGCATGCCAATGTAGTAGAGGACAATTGCACCCAGAACTGAACCGAGCGTTCCCGCGGCAATAGCCAGAAAGAGGTTCATCTCACCGCGCCCTACCAGGAAGCCGGCAAACGGCATTACCAGCTCAGACGGGATAGGAGGAAAGAGGTTTTCGGCGAGCATGACCAGCGTAATGCCAGGATAGCCGATGGCGAGAATAATACTCTCAATCCACAATCCGAGTTGTTCCAGTATTCGACCCATTCTATTCTCCGTTTTAGTTGTCGTTCCGCACCAGGCTGTGCTGTCTGGTATGGTAGATGATGGATCGGTTGGCGTCAAGTAGGCAGGAAGGTGATGAGACGTTATTTATAATGCAGTCATCGCTGCCTGACACCATCGTTTGTTTATTCATGCGTATGGACGGCCCAGAACCCGATAGGCGAGTATAATAAAAGGTAGTCTGACACCCCTACCAGCTCACGAGGCCGTATGAATAGCGTTCATCGTTCACCACGCTTTTGCCCGAACTGTGGTGCGCTCTTGCCCAACGGCAACCCGCGCTTTTGTATCGAGTGTGGGCATCAGCTTCAGCCATTGCCGGCACCGGAAGCAACATCGTCTTCTCCAGGCAGTATCATGACCGTTCGCTTACCGAACGCCCGCGTCGAACAGAGCGTGATCGGTGGAACCATCCGGTTGCCCTCATCAGGAGCTATTCCGCCGGGTATGTGGGTGCTCGACGAACCACCCGGTGCGCAGCATGTTGTAGCCATCTACGCACCATTACGGGCGGTTGTTGGGGGATGGAGCGGCTTGAGCGGCAATGGCTGGCGCCGCGAAAAGCGCTACGCCATCTCCGGTTCACGTATGGCACATACCTTTACTGCTGAACGAGTCTGGTTTCCGGCCCCAGGTTGTGGTGGCGGCATTCAGCTCCACGTCACGATTGCGGCGACTGCCGAGTCCGAAGAGGGCAAAAGTCGGCTCGGTTTTCGTTACCGTGAAGGAAGCGATCCACCGATGCAGGTAATCCGTGCTGAGTGGCGTAACGCGAATGGTGAGGTGATTCAGCATCAACCGCTGCCGGAGATACAAATTATGGCGCCACCGCGCGTCTTGCGGGTGTCAGATGTTCGTGAAACCATTAGACAGATGTCTGCCGACGAGATGAAGCACTGGCTTGCCGGTAGCGCTGTGCAGGGAACATACCGCCTTGTGGGGGGCAATGTTCAGCAACGCACGCCGGCTGGCAGAGGACTGGTGCTGACCGAGGTCGCAACCGATTCGACGAAACGACGAAGCTGGTGGCAACGCCTGCTGGTGCCCGGCCCTACGCTGTATCACGTTCGGGTTGAACATCCGCTCACTATTGAGTTGGGTGAATGGAAACGACAGGTAAAGCAGATAAAGCGCGAAGCAGCAGGGCTGGGGCTTGATATCGAGACTGATGCCGTGATTGAGTGGTGGCTTGACCGGTACGCCTATGACGGGGTTATTTTTCACGGCGCCGCGCAGCGCTATCAGTTCGACCGGGTGATTGTTGTCTTTCGCCGTGGTCAGCTCGCCGCAGTGTAAAGACGGTGGCCGTAATCAATGCGTATCAGGTGCCACTGTAGCCGGCCAGTAACTCTACCACTGCCAGGAGTCGCTCAGGCCATTGCGATCCGAGGAGCCGGCGGTCAAGACGGATCGATTGCGGACCAAAGGCAATCGCGGCATCACGCGGAAACCGTCGGCGCAATCGTTCGCGCACGCCCGCAGCGAGCGGTGTTGACAGCCGGATGAAGAAGACATCGCCTTCTGTCGTAATCGAGGCCACGCCGGCCTGCAACGCCAGCAGTCGAATCTGTAACCACAGGATCAGGTGTAACACCGGTTCGGGTAACGGCCCCCCAAAGCGGTCGATCAGCTCCTGGCGCAACCCACGAACTTCATCAAGGGTGGTTGCATCAACCATACGTTGATAGACGGCCAGCCGCACAGTTTCATCGCTGATGTAGTCGGGCGGCAGGTAAGCAGTAAGCGGCAGATCAATCGTTACCAGCGGCGCTACCAGCACACGTTCCGACACGTTTGGCGCACGCAGACTCTCGGCCATCACCGCCGGCGTAACCGAGCTATCGGTCGCCGTTTCTGCCAGTTCATCCACATCCTGCTTCAGTTTTCGCACAGCCTGTTCCAACAACCGCGAGTAGAGATCAAAACCGACGGCAGCAATGTGGCCCGACTGTTCAGCACCAAGGAGATTACCGGCACCGCGAATCTCCAGATCACGCATGGCAATCCGAAAACCGGCGCCGAGTTCAGTTGCTTCCTGAATCGCTTCCAGGCGCAAACGTGCGTCGTTGGTCATAACGCGGGCTGCATTGTATAGCAGGTAGGCATAGGCTCGGGTTGCACCGCGCCCGACCCGACCACGTAACTGATAGAGCTGGGCCAGGCCGTAATTGGTCGCGTCGTCGATGATGATGGTATTGGCATTCGGCACATCGAGACCACTCTCGATAATCGTGGTACAGACCAACACATCATAGCGACCCTCGAAGAAGTCGATCATTACCTGCTCCAGCTCGCGCTCGGCAAGCTGGCCATGGCCGACCGCAATGCGGGCTTCCGGTACGAGCCGGCGCAACCGTTCGGCCACGTGATAGATGCTCTGCACCCGATTGTGGACAACGTACACCTGTCCTTCGCGTTCGAGTTCACGCCGGATCACCTCCTGGATAAGGTGATCATCGGTCGGCACCACGTAGGTCTTGATCGGGATACGGTCTTCGGGAGGCGTATCAATCACGCTCAGATCGCGAATACCGGCCAACGCCATATGCAAGGTGCGCGGGATGGGAGTGGCGGTCAGGGTTAAGACATCCACTTCGGTGCGCATCAACTTGAGGCGCTCTTTGTGACGGACGCCAAAGCGTTGTTCCTCATCAATAATCACCAGGCCAAGGTTGCGAAAGACAACGTCGTTGGAGAGCAGCCGATGAGTGCCGATAATGATGTCGATCTTACCCCGCGCCAGATCGCGGATAATTGCATCTTGTTCTTTCGGCGAGCGAAACCGCGAGAGCATTTCAACCGTCACCGGAAAGGCCGCCATGCGCTTGCGGAAGGTGTCGAAATGTTGCTGAGCCAGTACAGTAGTCGGCACCAGAATAGCCACTTGCTTTCCGTCCTGAACCGCTTTGAAGGCAGCACGCAAGGCGACTTCTGTTTTGCCAAAGCCTACATCACCACACACCAGGCGATCCATCGGCGTTGGCTTCTCCATATCGGCCTTGACCTCGGCAATTGCCCGGAGCTGATCATCGGTTTCCAGATAGGGAAAACTGGCTTCAAGTTCACGCTGCCATTCGTTATCGGGGGAAAAGGCGTAGCCGGATTTAAGCTGACGCTGAGCATAGAGGCGTAGCAGCTCTTCGGCCAAATCCTGTACCGCAGCCCGGACTTTGCGCTTGGTACGCTCCCAGTCCTGGGTACCGAGGCGGGTCAGCGTCGGTGGGCCATCACCAGCGCCGATATAGCGGGTTACCCGGTCGATCTGATCAACCGGCACGTAGATTTTGTCTTCACCAGCGTAACGAAGCACCAGATATTCGCGCTCGACTTCGCTGACGGTACGACGAATCATGCCGTCGAAGATGGCAATACCGTGCTCGATATGTACTACGTAATCGCCCGGCTTTAACGTGCGCAGAAATGCAGCACGATCAGTCGTACCGGTTTTACGACGACGCTCGGCGAGTGGCCGGCGCTGGCGCACACCAAAAATCTCGCTGTCGGTGAGTAGGGTCAGGTGAAGATCGGCGAGTGTGAAACCGGCTTCGAGTCCGCCGTGAATCGGCACGAAACGGCCACTGACTGTTTCCTGTGCCAACCGCTCACCCACCAATTCTTGCAGGCGCGCCGCCTGTGCCGTAACTGCGACCACCAGCTCTCCGCCCCGTACCTGCTCAACAACCGTATCAATCAGGCGGCGTAATTGCCCACCGTATAGCGGCGGAACACCAAACGACAACGGGGGCAAAGCGTCAGGATATTCGTTGTGGCTTAGATCAACAACGACGAGCTTCGCGGATTCCTTCAAGTGCAACTCACTCCAGCGCAGATAAGGGCGTGGAAAGTCAGGCGGCAACTCACCCAGCGCCAGCAATTGATCCCGATAGCCGGCGGCCTGCACATCAATTTCATCGGCATGTTGGGCAAGAAGATGACCTTCCGCCAAAGCCACCATGCTCTGCGGTGGCAGGTAATCCAGCAGGGTCGCCGTCTGATCGTAGAAGAATGGGGCATAGAAGGCCCTCCCCTCAAAGCGCTGACCACCGGCGAGTTGTTCACGAGCGACAGCCCATTCATCGCGAACTTCACGACGAAGCTGACTCATATCAAGGGCATCAATCCGGCGCAGTGCCTCATCACGGCGCCAGAATGGAATTTCGTGGGGTGGACCAATGTCGGCCCGCTCCAGGCGCTGCTCGCTGCGCTGGGTTGCCGGATCAAACCGACGCAGACTGTCGATCTCGTCATCAAACCACTCAATGCGCAACGGTAGCTCATCACCTGGTGGCCAGACATCAAGGATCGCGCCACGCCGACTCAGCTCACCTGGCTCTTCGACCATCGCCACCCGTTGATAGCCGTTGTCCAGCAGGGTTACAACGGTCTCCTCAATCGACACCTGCATCCCACGCTGAAGCCGGATCGTGGCGTTCGCCAGATCAGACGGTGGCAACGTTGGTTGCATCAGCGCCTTCACCGAAGTTACAATCACCCCGGAAAATGACCCTGTCTGCAACCCACGCAACACAGCCAGTCGTCGCGCAAGGACATCGCGACCGGGAGACATCTGCTCGTATGGCAATGCATCGGCGGGAGGGAAGAGCCAGACCTGATCCGACCCTAACCACTGCCGGAGATCGTCGGCTGCACGGAGCGCGCTCTCGGCACTGAGAGTGATGTAGAGGGTTGGGGTCGTGCGGTGATAGGCCAGCGCAGCAAGCAATGCCGGACGGGCTGCCGCCGGCACTGGCGCAATCGTTTGATAGCCAGGACGTAGCGACGCTGCCAGCGCTGCAATGCCCGGCAGGTCAGCCAACACTTTGCCGAGTGCCTGAACACTTGCGAGTTGATGGAATGTTGCTGGCAATGGTGTTACCATTGATAACCTGAACACACGACGAACCGCTGACCGAGTACCGGCGGTTGCAAAGATTTACATTCTAGTATAGTACCACGAGAAACGACACCGGTCACGGACGACGGGTCAGCAAGACCCCGCTGACGATCAGCAAGCCACCAATACCCTGCACCCATGTCGGCTGTTCACCGATGAGCGGCCAGGCAATAAGGGTTGCTACGAGCGGAATGGCGCAGCCGTAGATCGCCGTGCGTGCACTGCCGGCCACACGCACACTGTTATTCCAAAGGACATAGGCCAGCACCAGTGCCAGTAACGTCGAATATGCCAGTGCAAGCCACGCTTGCAGGCTCACCTGATCCCAGACAACTGTTGACCAATCCGGCAGGCTAATCAAGATCATGCCCGGCACACCGGTTACCATCGTCCAGGTTGTGATAGCCAGTGGAGATAGACCCTGACCGAGAGTACGGACGCCGAGGGTGTACATCATCCAGCAGAATGCAGCACCGAGCATCAGTAGATCACCCAGCAATCCCTGACCACCGAGACTCAGACCACGTTCGGCCACCACCAACGCCACCCCGCTAATCGCCAGCGCAATCCCAACTGCCATAACGCGACGGATCCGCTCAATACCGAGCAACGCTGCCGCCAAAGCAACCAGCGCCGGCGTTGTAGCAATAATCAGCGAACCGTTCGCTGCCGTGGTCATGGTCAAACTATACGTGAAGAGCGCCTGATAGATTGTATTGCCGACCACACCAATCCAGGTCAACTTCCAGAACGTGCGCCGATCAGGGAGTGCTCGCTTCCCTTCACGCCAAAACATAAAGCCCACTAAAAGCACACTCGCACTCGTAAAGCGTAACGTCGCAAACACCAGCGGGGGGATTTCGGTTAACGCAGCCTTCACAATGCTAAAATTAGCACCCCAGATCAACACGACAAGTAACATTGTCAGATCGGTTGGGGTCAAACCGGCAAACAAAACCGGCTGTTCAACGCGGGTGGTAGTAGTTGTCATACATCCTCGGCTTCCAGAGATGCAGCTTACGTGGGTAAGGTACCACAAATATATCTGTCATGACCAGCATCTCCAGACGGATATTTGGCTTGTCAAAGGAGTGAGGATGCAAGTAATTCCCTCTTTCATCCCACCATCTGGAAACCTTGCCGCAAACCTCACGCTGTCGTAGAATGGCAGAAGTAACTGATTGAAGCCTACGGGCAAGGAACACACATCATATGGCTATTCGACGTATTTTGCGGATTGATGATGCTGAGGATCGCAAGATCCTCAAGATGCAATGTCGCCCGGTCAAGTTGCCAGATCGCAATCTCAAGCAACTGGTGGCCGACATGTTTGAAACCATGCGCGCTGCTCACGGAGTCGGGCTGGCCGCGCCCCAAATTGGCATTCCCATCCAGCTTTGTATTATTGAAATCCCTGCCGAATATGAGGAGCGTGCCGACGGCAGTGTGGTTGAAGTGGCACCAGCCGAACCATACGTGTTGATTAACCCGCGCATTGTCAAGATGAGCGGGGAAGAGGTCATGCGCGACGAAGGGTGCCTCAGTCTACCCGGCTGGTACGGGATGGTGCCGCGTCAGACATGGGTGACGGTGGAGTTTCAGGATCTAAACGGCAAGCATCATCGCTTGCGCCGTGCCGGTGATCTATTGGGTTGGGCGATTCAGCACGAAGTTGATCATCTCAACGGTATTCTCTTCACGGAGCGGATCCGTGATCTCAGCACATTGCGCGATATTACGAAGGAGCGTGACGCGCAACCGGTCGACCAGGCTCCGTAGCCACGGTGATGCGTCATGTGACACCTGGCCTGATCTGAACCGGTATGCAAACACCTGATCTGGTACAGGCTGCGCTCTTCTTTGCTGCCCAGGCTCACAACGGCCAGGTGCGCCCTGGCAGTACCTTGCCGTACCTTGTGCATCTATGCGACGTTGCCCTGGAAGTGGCGACAACGCTGATGATTGAGCCAGGGTACGATACGACGCTGGCACTTTGCTGTGCGCTTTTGCACGATGTGCTTGAGGATACGGATACTGACGAGGCAACATTGACTCAGGTCTTCGGTTCGGCGATCACTGCGGGAGTGCGGGCGCTTACAAAAGACCTGACTCTCCCCCAGGCCGAACGGATGGCCGACAGCCTGCGCCGTATCCAGCAACAACCGCACGAGGTCTGGCTGGTGAAGCTGGCCGACCGGATCAGCAATCTATCAACACCACCTCCTGATCATTGGTCGGCGGAGCGGATCGCTGCGTATCGTGCTGAAGCTGAACTCATTCTCACCGCCCTCGGTTCGGCCAGTCCACATCTGGCTGCACGACTCCGAAACAGGATTGAACAGTATGGAGCATCCTCCCCAATGCCGGGACGGTGAGAGCCATACAGTTGGAAAGGATGTCGTATGCGGATTGCTGTAGGGAGTGATGAACGAACTTACATGACCGATGCGCTTATCACCGAACTCAAACAACGCGGTCATGACGTGATCTTGTTTGGGCCACTTGCCGGCACATCTGACCCGTGGCCCGATGTTGGCCGGGCAGTTGGTGAAGCTGTGGCCGCCGGGCAGGCCGATCAGGGTATCGTGTGCTGCTACACCGGTACCGGGGTGAGCATCGCCGCCAACAAAGTGCCCGGTATCCGTGCAGCCCTCTGTCACGATGCACAGACAGCAGCAGGAGCGCGAAAATGGAACGACGCGAATGTGCTGGCACTGAGTCTGCGTACCACAACGCCTGAACTGGTGCGCGAAATTCTCGATGCCTGGTTCGCTACCGAATGCCCACCAGAGGAACAGGTCACTATTGACCGGCTACGAGCGTTCGATAAGCTATAAACTGCGCTCCCCTCTTGTTCTGAGAACCATGATCAGACAAGTAGCACCTGTACCTGTGGTATAGTACAAAAGGATGTACGTGACACGAGAAGACCCCGGTTGATGTACCGGGGTTTTTGTATGAATGAGGCAAGTGACGATGGAACAGACGATGCAAGGAAAAACGGTGATTGTCACCGGTGCTAATTCGGGTATTGGTTACGTTACGGCACGCGAGCTTGCCGCGATGGGAGCGCGCGTGATCATGGTTTGCCGTTCGCAGAGCAAGGGTGAAGCGGCCCGGCAACGGATCATGCAAGAAGCTAAAGGAGCACCAGAACCAGAGCTAGTACTGGCCGATTTTGCCTCACTGGCATCAGTACGCCGTGCTGCCGGTGACATTCTGGAGCGCTGCCCACGGATCGATGTCCTGGTTAACAATGCCGGTCTGTTTGTATCAGAACCCCTGGCCAGCGCCGACGGTTACGAAATGACCTTTGCCGTTAATCATCTGGCACCCTTCCTGCTCACCAACCTGTTGCTCGAACGGATTATCGCCAGTGCGCCGGCCCGTATTATCAACGTTTCTTCTTTCGCGCATGTCGCCGGCAGAATCGCAATCCCACAGATCGCTTCTCCCCAGCGCCCCAACATTGCCCAGGCTTACAGTGACTCCAAGCTGTGCAACATTCTGTTCACAAACGAACTGGCCCGTCGCTTGCAGGGCAGTGGGGTGACTGCAAACAGCCTGCACCCCGGCGCAGTCGCTACCAATTTTGCCGCCGACTCCCGTGGCCTGTTTGCCTTCTTCTTCCGCCTTGCTCGCCCCTTCATGCTCTCGCCGGAACATGGAGCAGCGACCTCGATTTACCTGGCTTCATCACCAGAAGTTGCTGAGATCAGTGGGCAGTATTTTGTGCGCAAGAAGCCTGTCAAACCATCAGCCGCAGCGCAAGATGCAGCCCTGGCGAAGAGGTTATGGGAGTTTAGCGAACAACTGGTGCGCGAGAAGGTAGCAGCCTGATGGGATCGCATTAGACCGCACGATATTGCGCAGATTACCAGATCGCGGCAATAGCGCACAGAATAACGGGTGGGTGAAGGATTGCCTTCACTCATACGAATGTTGTTCACCTTAGCCCAGACGCCCGACGATCAGGCGATTCAACGACGTTTCAACAATTGGGGCAACGGTACACCCTGCGACCCACGCCTGCCAGTGCGTGCGGCGGATGGGGAAGCGTGGCTTCCCCACGCCAAACGATGCGTCACGGGCAATCCGACCTGAACACCGTATCCACGCCGGCACGTGATACCACGGTGTGTATAGGGGCGATGCTGTTCTCCGTCGTCGCGATCACTGCCAGCGTGATGGGGCACTCACAAGCGATGGCTTTTAGCAAACCAGATTTGATATTACACAGAGCGGCAGTGGTGTATGGATGAGCGTAGGCCACCCGTTTTCGGTACACAGCCTGAAGCGGGAGTTACGCTGTTGTCTGCCTGTTGATGCGATGGTGTCTAATATCGCAGTCTTCCCCCTTACACTCCGCTTGCAAACTGTTTGATATGGAACTATCAACAAAAAGCGTGATGGCTTTGGTAATATGATAGTAATTGTACTGGTCTAAAATGAGTAAAGGATTTTTACCGCGAAGTTCAAAATGTGTGATGATCGAGCAATCGCTTTACGATGTCGTCACTGAACACAGCCAGGCTATATATATTTACAGATGTGGTTGTGCCGAAATTTTATCAGTACGATTTGAACCCGATATACCACGTCACGCCATGCTACAATAAACATCGCAGCGACATCCGTTAAGCCGGAAAGCATCATAGCCTATGCAAAATCAACCCTATAATGTGTTGGTCATCGACGATGACCCTAACGTGCGTGATATTCTAAGTAGCCTGCTCAAACGTGAACGCTGTGTCGTCCGCACCGCAGCATCAGGGCAAATCGGCATTGCGGCTGCCAGGTCCGAGTTACCCGATCTCATCCTGCTTGATGTCATGATGCCCGATCTCGATGGGTTCAGTGTCTGCCGCATGTTGCGTGAAGATCCGCTGACGGCTGAAGTTCCCATTATTATGATTACTGCGCTTGATGATCGGGCTTCGCGGCTGGAAGGGGTAAAAGCCGGGGCTGATGAGTTTTTATCCAAGCCGGTCGAATTGAGCGAGTTGCGCCTGCGGGTGCGCACGATGCAGCGGATCAACCGCTACCGCCGATTAATTGAAGAGCGCGAGCGCGCAGCAGCTCAGGAGCGTCTCCTGACCGAGCAAGCCCGGCAGGCAGCCCAGGCGATTGCCGAAGCGTATGATCAAACGCTGATCGGCTGGTCACGTGCCCTCGATCTCCGGGACAAAGAGACAGAGGGACATTCACAACGAGTCGCTCAACTTACGCTGGCTGTGGCGCAGGCACTCAATATTCCTCCAGAAGAGCAGATCAATATGTGGCGCGGGGCGATGCTCCATGATATTGGCAAAATTGGCGTACCAGACGCCATTTTGCACAAACCAGGACCACTAACCGAAGAAGAATGGGAGATTATGCGTCGCCACACAACCTATGCCTACGAGTTACTCTACCCAATCGCTTACCTGCGCCCCGCCCTGGACATTCCATATTGCCATCATGAAAAATGGGATGGTACCGGCTACCCACGAGGCTTGCGCGGTGAACAGATTCCACTCGCGGCCCGTATCTTTGCCCTGGTTGATGTTTGGGATGCGCTGACCAATGATCGACCCTACCGCAAGGCTTGGAGTCGTGAGCAAGCCTGGCAATACATTCACGATCAAAAGGGTAAACATTTTGATCCGCAACTGGTTGATCTTTTTCTCTCCATTGCTGCACCTGACCTGACGAAGGTGATGGAACGCCAGGTTTCTGGAGGGAAAGAAGATTAGCGGTTAGCTCTTGTTTTCAGGACAGATCACACCACTGATAGCGGGTCACGTCTTCTCTACTTCCAGATATGATGTGAAATACCCCCCACCCTTCCCGCCCTGCCGGGGGCGGGAATTACCGGTGTGGGGACTCTCGCGTATGTACGAGTTTGTTCAGGGTTGCACTGCTCTACCGGAAGCAGGAAAGGCGTGCGGTTTCAGGTGGTGGACAAGCCGGCGGCGTGCACTTTCGGGGTGTCTACCGGCACCTCACAGGGACACCACCAGGGTTGATAGTTGCCGGTAAGGGCACGGCGTACCGTGCCCTTACGAACTGACATTGTTTTACTGAGCCGGGGCAAGAAAATCGACAGCGACGTACCCTTCCAGGCCATCGGGGGTGCGTACCGGTCGCCAGACAAAATCAGCACCGACAACATCATCGCCGATCTGCTCAACGCGGGTGCCATCAGGAAGCGTAGCAATTGGCTGGTTGTTGCGATTGGGTTGAGGGCGGAGGAAGAGACCCTGACCGCCAGTATTGATGACCACAAAGAAGCGCGGAGCGGGTGTTGGGGCTGCGGTGGGAGCTAAGGTGCCGGTACCACTTTGGATATCAGTAGCAGTTGTGGGTTGTTCAAGCATGGGGGCAGTAGGAACACCTAATGGTGCTTCTCGACGATCACCCCGTAGGAGAGACAGCGACAGAATAAAAATCAGGACGATGAGCACAAGGCCACCAATCAGGTACATCCAACCCCGTTGTTGTAACCACCGAATCAAAATCTGGGAAAAATTGCCGCTGTATGTAGTACCACTGACAGCAGATGTCGGTCGCCAGTGCGGCGCAGACGCTGTGGCGTCAAGACGTTCAGTACGTGCTGTGTCACGTCGCTGAGCCGCATCACCTGGTCGGGGATCGGTACCTCTAGTCTGCCGTTCTGGATTCTCTCTCATGAACGTCTCCTCCATTCGCCTCATCGCCGACATATGATAGCACATCTTTGTCTGGCAACTCAGCCTGTATGGCTAAGCGATGTGCGGCAGACTATGACACCAGATCGTACAGTCGACGATCCAGATGCTCTAGAAGCGGACGCAAGTAGGGGGTAATTCCTTTATAGTCGAGAATTGCCGGATCGAGCTGGCGGAGAAGCTGAGCCATGGCAGCCGTCCACTGCGGATTGCTGGTCAGTTGTGCCAGCGGGGCCACGTAGGTGCGCACCGTAAACAAGACGACCGGATGGCGGGCCATACGCACAAGTGTCTGTCGCTCCACACGGTAGAAGACACGTTCACCGGCATTGTCTGCGGTTACTGTGCTCTTTTGCTGATCGAGGGGACCGAGGCGCGGAGAGAGATCAAGATCGGGTAACACAACCAGTGACCAGTTACGCCGCCAGACGGGACGCTGCGGCTGCAATCGACTTATCAATTGATCAGTTGATCGGGCCAGTTGCGCGATGAAACCGGGCACCGGCCCGTGGATAGCGGCCAGCGGTAACCCCATCTTATCGGAGAGGCACCAGCGGTTGGGAAAGCAGAGCTGACCGGCAATGAGCGGATGCCCGGACGCTTCATCAACCGCCATCAGCAGCAAATCTTCCTGCACCTGGCGACCGAGCCAGTCGATTGGCAACAGACCGAGATCATCACCAATCCGAATTGTTGACACCTGGTTGGTCAGCCGATTTTCCCACTCCAGTTCTGCCCCACGCTGTCGCAGCACGAACCAATCAGGGTAGGAACGGTGTAGCTCAGCCAATCCCCATTCCAGCAGTTCCCACTGTGCCGGCAGACTCTCAGGGTATGCCTGCACATAGTACGAGTGGTCGGCAGCCAACAATGCCCGTTTCAGCATCAATTCGGCGTAATAGTGATCAGGATCGACGTGAAAAACCGGCGCGCCGTGCAGTGGGTATGCACCGACTCGTAATACCTGCGGCGAGGGAATAACGAAAGGATCGAACGGCCATGCCTCAATCATGATTCACCCCGGCAGCGGCCCAGGCAGCCAACGCTCGAATGTGGTCAGGAGTAGTCCGGCAGCAACCACCGATCAGCCGTGCCCCCATAGCGTACCATTGCCTGGCCTGGGCTACAAAATCGTCAATCTCAGTCGTACCAATCCAACATTGCCCAACCGGGTCATAGACTTCTCCCGAATTAGGGTAGACCACAATCGGCTTGTCGGTAACAGCCTGTACAGCGCGAATGAGATCGGGAAGGAAGCGAGGAGCTGTACAGTTAACTCCAATTGCGGCCACCTGGGGATGAGCAGCAATCTCAGCAGCACATTCGGCAATTGGTTCACCCTGAGCGGTGTGAGCACCATCGCGAGCACTGAAACTAATCCATGCGGTCAGGTGCGGAAATTCGGGCAGGAGCGCAACTAATGCCCGTGCTTCGTCGAGACAGGGGATCGTTTCACAGGCAAAGAGATCAGGCCGGGCAGCCGCCAGAGCAGCCATGCGAGGTCGATGGAACTCAATCAATTCAGCCACGGATAAGCCGTAGTTGCCGCGATATTCCGAGCCGTCGTGCAAAAATGCACCATACGGGCCTACCGAGGCTGCAACCAGTGGTCGTAGACGCCCTTCGCGATTCGCCGGGTCAGCCCAAAATTGATCACGCGCAGCCTGCGCCAATGCGACCGAGCGCTGTAAGAGCAGAATTGCCTGATCAGGAGCGATTCCACGCGCCATAAAACCGGGAATCGTTGCCTGATAACTCGCAGTAATGGCAACATCAGCACCAGCCGCAAAATAGTCGGCGTGCACAGCCTGGATCAACGATGGATTTTCGATCAACACCTTCGCCGACCAGAGCGGATCGGCGAGATCGCAACCACGCCGCTCCAGCTCCGTAGCCAATGCCCCGTCGAGGATTAGAAGTGGGCGTTGGGCAAGTGCAGCAGTTATCGGATTTGGCGAACTCATCTTGAGCATCTCTCTTTTCGGCGAGAAATAGGCTTTGCGAATCGCTAACTCCTCCGTGGCTTCGTCGCAGGAGTGGTACCGGCTCCAACCTGAGCCAGATGTTCTGCCTGGTCAGTCAGACCGGCCCCGTGCCGATAGCAAGCACCTGGTTCAGACGTCAGTTCGGATTACAGTTCCTGCACAACCGAACAGCGAATGGTGAGTGTCCTCTTATCTTACCTGTGTCATACCAACTCTTGCTCAACAACATGCACTGTTCAGATGTGATCCTTGTGCTGAAGCGCTACCAGGTCTACCACCGGCAAGTCGCTAGTGGCCGTAGGGGCGACGCATGCGTTGCCCCTACGGGCGTCCAGCAGTACATCGTTCAGGCGTAGCATCGAGATGATAGTCGGCTAGCGGATCATGACCTCTACAAGTTTGACGTTCATCATTCCAGGGTAACTGTTCGACAACAACGGGATAACGTCCGGGCGCCACCGGGGTTTGACTCCTTAACTAATCATACCACAAGTCACCTTCACGGGGTAAAAGTTGTTTTAAGAAGAGCGAGAAATGGCGACAGGTGGTGTGCTGGAATTGTTAGGCAGTGAGTCCAAGGTCACGGTCGTGACATATGCCGTAATCCGTACAGCATACAAAACTTCACCACTTCGTGCCAGGCCAGAGTGGCGCAGAGAAACAGCCCCAGCCAGGCATCCCGCCAACCGCCGAGCTGAACGTAGCGGCGCCAAAACTCACGCGCCGGCGCACCGATCAGATTACGCAGCCGCATCCGTCTACCATGCCGATACAGCGTCATTGCCTCGGCGAGCGCGTAGCGGGCCTGTTTTTGCCACAATTCATCAAGCCGTTCGATGTTGAGATGGAGCAGATGCCCGCGCAGTGTCCCGACGGTGCCATTCAGCGTTGCCACTTCGTGTACTGCGACCTGCTCATCGTAATGAGCCGCATTGCGCCGCAGCAGGCGAAGCTGAAAATCCGGGTACCAGCCACCACCACGCAGACGCCGACCAAAAAACAGGTTGTAGCGGGGAATCCGGTAGCCGGCAAGGTCGGGCGGAGGGGTTGTCTGCTTCCATGTGGCAAGTTCGATGAATAGTTCCGGCGTCAGGCGCTCATCTGCATCAATGAAGAGTACCCAATCGCCTCGACACCGGCGCAGCGCGAGGTTTCGTTGGGCACTAAAGCCACGCCACGGCTCAATCAACACCCGGCAACCGTGATCTGTAGCAATCGCTGCGGTAGCGTCACGAGTCTGGGCATCCACGATAACGACCACATCATCGCTCAGGCCGGCGATGCTGCGCAGACAACCGGCAAGATGACGCTCTTCATCACGGGCAATGATGGCAATCGAAAGCAAGGGATGGTGCGGCATAGTTAAAATAGTGTTGCCTGTTGCGGTCCACTCTCGTCATCAGCCGGTAGGGTGCGTTCGGGGTAGGGCAGGCCAAGATGTTCGTAAGCCCGCCGGGTTGCAATCCGCCCTCGTGGGGTGCGCTGCAAGAAACCGAGTTGCAGCAAAAATGGTTCGTACACGTCTTCGATAGCATCAACCTCTTCGGCCAGGGCTGCGGCGAGGGTACTGAGACCGACCGGGCCACCGTTGAACAGTTCAATGATTGCCCGGAGCAGACGACGGTCATTCTCATCAAGGCCCAATTCGTCGATCTCAAGCTGGGCCAGCGCATCCCGCGCCACCTGAAGCGTGATCGCGCCGTCGGCCACAACCTGAGCATAATCGCGCACCCGGCGCAAAATCCGGTTCGCAATCCGTGGTGTCCCTCTGGCGCGACGACCAATTTCGCGGGCACCTTCGGGGCTGATAGGAACGCCAAGAATGCGCGCTGAACGGCTGACAATTTCGGTCATCGCGTCATCAGAATAGAAGACCAGCCGATGCACGGCGACGAAACGGTCGCGCAGGGGTGAGGTGAGTAACGCCAAACGAGTGGTGGCCCCGATCACGGTAAAGCGGGGCAGGTTAAGGCGCAAGCTACGGGCACCGGGACCTTTGCCAACCACCAGATCGAGCGCAAAATCTTCCATCGCCGGGTACAGCACCTCTTCAACGGCCCGATTCAGGCGATGCACCTCATCGATAAACAATACATCATTGGCCTGGAGATTGGTCAGGATAGCAGCCAGATCGCCGGCCCGTTCAATTGCCGGCCCACTGGTAATCTTGATTTTGGCACCCATTTCGTTGGCCACCACGTTCGCCAGCGATGTTTTGCCCAACCCCGGTGGGCCATAAAAGAGGGTGTGATCGAGCGACTCATTCCGCCCACGAGCCGCGGCGATGGCAATCCGCAGTTGCTCGACAACCTTCTCCTGGCCGATAAACTCGCTGAGGGTGCGGGGACGAAGGCTCTTTTCAACCTGTTGGTCGTCGCTATCTGAATGTGGATTGACCAGCCGCTCGGCGCTCATGCCCATCCTTTCCATCATTGTTCGCACAGGTGTACGCATCTCGCCACTGATTATAGCATAGCCCGGCGAGGCTGAAAGGAAAGAAGCGGGCAAGCGCCCGCTTCTCTCTGCAATTTGGCAGAGCCGTGGTAGAGGCGATGGCAATGCTAGAGCGTTTGGATGATGGACGTGGATTGAAGCTGGTCAATCCCCCCCATCATAGCCAGCCGTTCAGGCTGCCACTGCCGCCTCTGCCAGGAGCACAGCCCGGACACGCTGACCGCGCAACGTTGTCCGATTAAGCGCCTGGAGCACCTGTTGGGCTGCCCGACGCGGTACTTCGACGACGCTTGTCCGTGCCCGAATTTCGATCTCGCCGATGCTGCGTCCGGGCAAACCGGACTCGTTTGCAATGGCGCCGACGATGTCAGCAGGGCGAATCTGATCGTTGCGACCAAGGTTGATCTGCAAGCGCACCATCGTCCGCTCAACACGCTCGCTGCGTGTGTCGGCTTTGGTGCGTGGCGAACGCGCAGATCGTTCCGAGCGTTCGCGCTGCGGACGCTCAGCAGGCGGTGGGTCGAGCCGGGTAATCGTATCCACCTGATCGGTCTGATCTTCGTTCAAGAGCAATTTCAACGCAGCGGCAGCTACCGTGCGCAGATCACCTGTGCCAGCCAGTTCGTCGACCAGGGTGGTGTAGCCGGCAAGCGCAGGATCGGCCATCGCCGTCCGCAATTGATCGACCAGCGCCGAACGACGGCGGGCCGCTACATCGGCCAGCGTCGGCATCTGGCAGCGCTCGATCCGGGTGCGTGTCACCCGCTCGATGATCTGCAACATGCGGCGTTCGCGTGGGGTGATAAAGGTGATCGCCACCCCTTCACGCCCGGCCCGTCCGGTACGACCAATCCGGTGTACGTAGCTTTCGGGGTCGGTAGGCACATCGTAGTTGATAACGTGACTCACCTCGGCGATGTCAAGGCCGCGGGCCGCAACATCGGTTGCCACCAACACGTCAAGTTGCCCTTCGCGGAAACGCCGCATCACCCGATCACGGGCGGCCTGGCTTAAGTCGCCGTGCAGCGACTCGGCAGCGTAGCCCCGGCCTTGCAGCCGTTCACCAATATCATCGGCCTCCTGGCGTGTTCGGCAGAACACAATCGCCAACTGAGGCATCTCGGCGTCGAGCACCCGGCAGAGAGCATCGAGCTTGTCGCGGGCCAGCACTTCGTAGTAGGTTTGCCGGATACGCGGGGTCGTTAATTGCTCGGCAGCAATGCTCACCCGCACCGGCTGGCGGGTATAACGCAGGGTCAGGTTTTGCACTGCCGGCGGCAACGTCGCCGAGAAGAGAGCGGTCTGCCGTTCCGTTGGCGTCAACTGCAAAATCGCCTCCAACTCCTCGGCGAAGCCCATATCGAGCATCTCATCGGCTTCGTCAAGCACCACCATGCGCAGGTGATCAAAGCGCAGACTGCCACGCTTCAGATGATCGAGCACCCGACCTGGAGTCCCGACCACGACCTGCGTCCCCTGAGCCAGCCCGCGCAACTGGCGCTCGATAGGCTGGCCGCCATAAATCGGTAACACGCGCAACGAACGGTGGCGACCATAGCGATGGATCGCCTCTGCCACCTGGACGGCCAGCTCGCGGGTAGGGGCCAGGACAAGCGCCTGCACCACCAGCGCGTCGGTGACACGTTCAATCATCGGCAACGCAAATGCTGCCGTCTTCCCGGTGCCGGTCTGGGCCTGAGCGATCACGTCGCGACCGGCAAGTAACAATGGAATAGCCTGGGCCTGAATGGGTGTTGGTTCGTCGTAGCCAAGCCCGCTCAATGTGCTCACCAGCGCATCACTCAGGCCCAACTCAGCAAAAGTCGTCATGGTATTCCGTTTCACATATCCAGATTACTTCGTGGCAAAGATATGCCACGCAAGATAGTAATTATAGCATACATTTCTGATTTTGAAAGACCCTTTTTAAGTCAAGACGGTATACAATTTTAGGATCAACGTCACCTTCACGGATCACCAGTGTGTGTGGTATCCTATAGTCATCAGAAAGATTTCGCTTTCATTGGGCATCTGCTCATATGATTCATATAATGCGGTAGGAGCGTGACATGACAGCACCGGCTCGCATTCTCGTTGCCGAAGATGAACCAGATGTGGGCATGCTCCTGCGGGAAATTCTAGTAAGCGAAGGGTACGAGGTAGAACTGGTACCTAATGGCCACCTCCTGGTGGAACGCGCCCAGGAACAGCCACCGGATTTGATCCTGGTTGATCTGCTCATGCCGTTGATGGATGGCCTGGAGGCAATCCGCCAACTGCGTAACGACACCCGCACGTCACACCTGCCGATGCTCATCCTCACCGCACTTGGCGAGTCGTCGCGCATTGTTGAAGGATTGGAGACCGGTGCCGATGACTATATTGTCAAACCTTATGAACGCGAAGTATTGCTGGCCCGTGTACGCTCACAATTGCGACGAGCATCGCAATTACCGGCCCGGAATCCGCTCACCGGCTTACCCGGCAATGTCTCCATTCAGGCCGAGATCAATCGTCAACTCCAGCAAGGGGCTAAATTTGCCCTGCTGTATATCGATCTCGATAATTTCAAAGCGTTCAATGATGTTTATGGGTTTGCACGTGGCGACAAGGCGCTACACCTCGTGGCCAGTGTCTTACAGGAACAGTGCCCTTCGGGAGACTTTATCGGTCATATCGGTGGCGACGATTTTGTGGTGATTCACTTCGGTGCTGACCCTGAGACGTTGTGCAAGCGTATTATCCAGGTCTTTGACCAGCGTGTTCGTACCCTGTACGACGAGGCAGATCTCCAACGGGGCTATCTGGTTGCCACAGATCGCTACGGTATTGTGCGTCAGTTTGGAATTATTAGCCTTTCTATCGCAGTGGTAACGACCTACACACGCAGCTTTCGCAATTATGACGAAATAGGGCGGGTTGCGGCGGAATTGAAGCAGGCGGCCAAGCAGATTGCCGGCAGTGCGTATAAGATAGATCGGCGCAGTGATGATGCAATCCCCCCCTCTCTCAACGACCGCCGCAGTGGTTCATCACCCGAAGCGCTTATCGTCTGTCATAATGACATTGTGCGCGCAGCAATTATTGCTACGCTCAATGTACGTGGCTATCGCCTGCTCATTGCCGATAACGAGATCGCAGCCCAGGGATTACTCGCTCACAATCCCCATCCGGCGCTTATTGTTGCTGAGTTTCAGCGATCCACACCAATTCAGATCTGGCAACAAGTGAATCACAATTCCACGCTGATTGCGTTGATCAACGATGACGAGGATGCCACCATCGCCCAGCAGGCTGGGGCGCAGGTTATCATTCGCCTGGACGGCAGTCCCCTCAATCTCTCTGATCAGTTGCAGGCGGCGCTGGCGACACTGGCACGATGAGGCAGTCGTTCCTGGCCGGTGCTGCTCCGGCGGGTTAAAACCCTGCCTCAAGCCACACCAGCCCCGGTGGGCTGGCCTGCCGGCGGAGTGTGGGGGCCTCTAGCCCTGGCGGGGCTGCCACGTCGTGAGGGAGGGCTTCAGCCCACACCAGCCGGTGGGTTGCCAAAGCCGACGGCGATAACGAACGCCTGGCGGCGACGCTGGTCAGGTTGCACGTCGTTGCCTTTGCCATCTTGTTGACTTGTCCCTTTCAGGTTTCAAGGTTCATAACAGTCTCTAAAGTAGCCAACGGGAAGACGGCATTATTAAACTGAGCAGTACGCCCGATGCAATCTATACGAACCGTTAAGTACGGACTGTCTGGGTATTTGCGCAACACCAACTCCACCTCATTTCCATTGAGCCACGTGTGAGATTCTAAAGACCAGCTCCTGGCCGGCTCCCAGACAACGACTCCGCTGCCGTTCTTGACAATACGAAAAGAGTTAATCCAGTGCGACATGCGCACCTCTTCCGACATTACTTCAATCGCGAAGCTGCCGTCAGGTGACTCGAAACGCTCGACATATTCACTATTCATAGGCATACTCTCTTTCATGGGCCTAACGCCAGGCATTAGCTGCTGGCGGATAAATGGTACAGGTGTCATAGACCGGTATAGCCAGCGAGTGAGACAACTTATCAAAAACACCCCGATTACCGCCAGTCAGCTACAGGTGATGTCAGGCTCCGTGATCGCCTATGACGATGTGTGCGGCTCAGATTCCGCAGTGCCTGGTCACATCACGGGCTGTGAATCGTGCATTCCGCTTCTTCCAAAAGCTCTTGTTCTTGATACCATACGATTGCGGTGAAGGCAATCAATAGACTCAAGCCAACCAGACCAGGATGAGGTAAGACAAATCCACTAAGAAGAGGCCAACGATTGTTAAACTCCAGCCATGGAACGAACCTGAACGCACTCTTATCCAGCCCCACCGGGGCTTTTACGTCGTGAGGGATGGCTTCAGCCCGCACAACCCGGTGGGATGGTTCCGGGCGCACTCTTGCCCGCGCTGGAGTGTCCCAATGCGGCAGAGGTTGTGTTAGCCCGGACATGCCGTCCGTCCCTAAGACATCAGCAGGGGAGAGGAACGACGGAACCTCTCCCCTGGAGCATACCTTTACTTGACGACCAACGGCAGGTTCACCCGATAGTTCACCTCTCCCAGCATTGTCACTCCCCAGCGCTGCGGTTCGTAGGCAACGCTTCCCCGCGGCCAGGCTGATCGGGTATCATGGGCAACCAGCATGCGCACAAATCGATCCCAACCCCCAAAGCGGTCAACCGCTATCTGCATTTCCGCACTCCAACTGGTGGTACCGGCACTTACCGCTCCGGTCACGCTCTGCGGGATCGGGTCGAAGACATCGTTCACACTGCCATTACCACGCCCACTGCGGACAACGCCATCGCGTTGGATCAGCATAATCAGGTCGTCCGCCTGTTGCAGTGCATCGGCACTGTTGTTGAGATCGAATTTCAAGATGGCTGCTTCCGTGGCACTTGTGCTGAGCGGTAGGCCGCTGAAGCAGGCATACAGGTACGCTCCTACGCGCACAAACCGCACCTGCGCCGCTGTTGCCGAGGGAGTGCCTTCATTGTAGCGGAGTGATACAGGGTGTGGATCGGCGTTGTAGGCAGCATCTTCACAGAAACCATCGACAACCGGTGCAGTACTATCATCGCTGATCCGTTTGGGTGAAACAGAGAATTGAATAGTATCCTCACCACTACCGCTATCGCTATCAGTTGCCTGGAGGCGAGCCGTGTAGAGGCCGGGCGGCAGGTTGAGCAGGGTTAACTGCCCGCCATCACCGGTAATACTGAGCGGGCCGGTAATTTGCCACTGCAATCGTGAGCCACTCAGAAAACCGTCTTCTGGATCGTAGGCCCGGCTCCGCAGGGTGATCGAGTCGCCCGGCGCAAATACAGGTCCGCCTTCCAGTAAGATCGACACCTCCGGTGTGCGACGTGCCACCGAGAACGCCGCAGATGTGGCAATCGCGGTATTCAAGCCGTCGGTGGTAATAACCTGCACACGTGCCGTGCCACCCGGTAAGCTGGCAATATCTACGTTGAGCGTATTGGCCGTCAGACCCTGAGCAATGACCGTCCAGGTGGTACCATTATCGGCACTGTAGCGCACCATATGATGCAGAACGCCACCATCCGGATCGCTGGCATTCCAGCTTACGGTCAGCGTGCGATTCACAGTACTGCCTGCGGTGGGCGCAGTAATCGACACTGTAGGCGGATTGGGGCTGACATTCAGCCCACCGATACTACTACCTCCCACCTGAACAATCTCGATCCGGGTAGGACGCTGCGTCAGATCGAGACGCTGGAAAAAGCCAATCAGATCCGGTTCCGATGTACCGGGCGCCAGATCACCGTCAGCCTCGGCAACACGCAACGGTCGGTCGGCGAGCAGTGTTGTGCCGTTGAATGCCCGAATACGATACTCAGAGCTTTCTACTGTACTGGCGTTGATCTGAGCAGTGACCTGGCTAAGCAGTGGTTCAGGCAACTGGAACGACTCGCGCATTTCAGCAACCGTCCCTGAAATGAAGCCGGTGACAATGAATGAGACGGTGGACTGAGCAATCGAAACATCTTCTCCGGTATCTGCGACCGCCAGGCTACGATTACTGATCTGGTTGAAGATGCCTTGCCAGGTATAATTCGATGTCCAGCGTGGTCGCGGAATATGATGCGCGTATGACATCAGATCGCCGGTTGTCTCTGGCAAGAGGAGACTCGGCGGTTGACCAAACCTGCGACTCAGACCGGAGTCGAAACCGAGAAACTCATTCGGGCCAGGAGTACCGATCTGGCAGGTCGGATGCGGATAGCTCCCATCAACACCATCAGGGGTTCCCACCGGACAGTTAATATGACCGCGACCATACGCATGAGCAATCTCATGCGCCAGGGTCACGCCACCACCCGGCACATTCTGGGCAAAATTACCATTAGGGTTCCAGAAGGTGAAAAACAGCACCGTGTCTTCAAGATTCATCCCATTGACTTCACGGTCGGGAAAATCCTGCGCCATCACGGTACGCAGCGTCCTGCCGCCATCGCTACACAGATTGCTATCGAAGAGAGTGTTGAGTTTGAGCAGGAAGAGCATCCATCCGCTATCGGCGTTGGTGCGCGACAGACCAAACGGATCGCTCTCAAAGAGATACCAGCGCGGTTTGCGCAATGGATCACCGCCACGCATAAAGACCCGCAGTTCATGCGTAGGTAACAACTGCTCTGCACGAACGAAGAAAGACTGGATGAAGCGCCGTGCCCCTTCATCGCGGGGCCATGCCGAAATGGTTACCCCACGCTCGGTGCTGACCGGTTTGATGTCCAGACAGATCGGGGCTTTCCGCACAAACGAGACCGTCCGTGACACTTCGTTATTAGTATAGTTGGTCTCAGTTTGCACACGGCGGGGATTGACGACAGCACGCAACTGTACTGTCCCATCTGCCCAGGAAGCCGGCAGGCGGAACCAGACCCCACTATTGATGTCGCGCCGATCAATGGTCGATCCCACACTACGCGCATTGCCGACGTAATACACCGGTTCAAGCGGCGAGTCGGGCAGCGGTGTACCACCGCGTGTCCCGTACAGCAGGACATTCGGCCATAGATCGACCGTAGCCCTGGACGGTGAACTACTGAGAATACGTGGGAAGACGCGCACAAACGTCTCCTTGCCACTTACCAGGGGCACATCGTTATTCGGGTTTTGAACTATCTGCACCACTTCCAGGCCCGTCACATCCAGATCAAGCGTCCAGGTCGAAGCATTGACCGGCAAACGGTACATTGTGCCGTTATTCCAGAAGAGGTAGCGGCCATTACTCGCCAGAGCCAGAGCAGCACCCTGGTTATCGGTAATTTGCTCTGGTGTACCACCACTTAACGCCAGCCGAAAGATAGGGCCAGTAGACCCACGCACCTCTTGCCAGTAGACATTCAGGTTGTCGACGGCAATGACCGGTGCTGTGGGGGTACCGGTGTTGCCCCGATTCGCCAGAGTCTCAACAGCGCTGGGATTGCTGCGCGGTGCACGTTTGATGACGAGGTTAGCGAGCCTCTCTGCCCAGTAGATATGAGAACTGCTAAGGGCATAGGAAGCAACACCGGCAATTCCAAGAAAGGTAGAGGTGAAGCCGGCACCGTCTGGAACAGTACGAAACAGGCTGCTGAAGAAGGTAGACACATAATACGCACCGCCAGAACCATCGGCGCGCAATTTCTCAAAATACCCTGCACCGAAGCCACTGATAGTACGTTCCGCCATCAGTTGTACTGCACCACCCGATTTTGGCATGCGAAACAACCGACCCGAAATCGGCGACGCAGTATTGCTCTCTATCCAGAAGATGTAGTTGGCGTCTACATCAATCTCGAAGCGCAGGGTTGAGGTGGTATACGTTGTGCTTCCGATCACCTCTGGCGTCGTCGTGGTTGTAGCGCTACGCGGTAAGCGTTTGATCTGGAAGTCGCTACCGATCCAGTATACATGTGTGTCGTCAACGGCGAGGTTCGATTTGATGAATGGTCCGGTATTGCCGGCATTGTGCAAGAGACGGGCAGTGCTTGTTGAAGGTGCGCCATTCGCAGTACGACTGGAGATTTGACAAGGATCAGGGAACTCTAACGTGGGTGAGCAGGATGGTGGCGATCCAGGCCAGAAGACAACGCTGTTGTGTAACGTTAACGGGAAATAGTATACGTCATCTGCCCAGGCGTCTGGAATGGTGGCAAGCGTGCCATTCACCGAACCGGTTTCCCCTTGTACCCCGTGCGATGCCGGCAGCGTATGCTGAGCAAAAGTCAATGACGCCGAGCTACTGATCAGGCTTATCGCAAGGATAAGATAGATGAGCTGTTTCATAGCAGATTCTCCTGGGTAAAGCAATTGCCGTCTACATCGTGGTTACTCAAGCATACCGAGGGTAGCGTCTACAAAGCGTCTACATGGCCGTGCATTTCATTTCGGCCATCCACTATCGCTTCAACACCCTGATGTAGATCGCTGACATCACCGGCAGATTCAAAATCTGCCTCACTCCATGGAAAGCCGTAAGGGCAGTGGGGCGGAGAGGCGGTAAATGAAAACCCTGACTCAGAACGTGGAAGGCCGGGATGGCCGGCCTGGTGGTGGGGTGTGAGGTCTGCCCTTGCTCTTATGCAATCCTCGCGGGGGCATCGTCAGGGAGAGCTTCAGACTCGTAGACTGAAGCTGGTGCTCTTGTGGAGTGATCATCTCATACTAACAGCGGCGGATCAGGCCAGACATCATTGTCGTAGGCGCACAGGATGGCGCGATTGAAGGTAAACACGGTACAGTACTGTTCCTGGTATTGTGCCGGCAGTTGATGTGTACTGCGCTGGAGACACTCCACCGCTGACTTCAAAGCTGCGACAGCTTCCGTCATGCGGCCCTGAGCACGCAGAATCTGGGCCCGTGCAAACCAGACTTGCTGCGGGTTCTCAATCTGCGGCACCCGAATCAGGTCTTCGACAGCATCCAGGCTATGCCTGTCAGCAGCGTCGATATCGCCGAGACGCAGACAGGCCATTGCCAGAAATGCCCGATCAATACTGACATCGAGATGCCCCTGTTCTGCCCGCAGCGCCAGGCCCTGCTCCATCATCTGGCGAGCTTCCACCAGCCGCCCCTGCTGGAGCAGCGCTGCGCCGAGGTTTGCCAGCGCTGCCGCCTGTTGAGCAGGCAGCGGAACGGCAACGGCCCGTTCATACGATTCACGCAGCCATACTTCAGCATCGGCACCACGACCACCCCATACCAGTGCTGCCCCGATGTTACTGGCGGCAACACACATCCCCCGGCCATCCTGGACACTTGCGAAGAGGTTGTACGCCTCACGGGCCATCGCTTCACCTTCAGCAAATGCGCCCAACCGTAGCAGCAGCGTCGCCATATTTACGCGACTGGCAGCCATACCCTGGCGCAGATCGATGGCGGCATAACCGGCATAGGCCCGTTGATAGGCTGCCAATGCCTCGTCATATTGATGTTGCCGCGCCAGCATCCGGGCAACCAGGACAGCGGCGGCAGCTTCTCGATCAGGCATACCACGTTGAGCAAAGAGGCGCTGTGCTTCCTGGGCGTAGAGCAACGCTTGCGTGAAGTTGTTACGGAGCGCAGCAATTGTCCCCAGTTGAAGCATGACCTGTGGCAGTAAAGGTGATGTCGGCTCAGACAACTGTACTGCCCGTTTGAGCGCACCCTCTACCGCCGCAGTGCGCTCGCGCATCTGTTCAACATCGGCATACGTACACCAGTAGCGAATCTGAGCATCGCGATCCTGGTGCTGCACGATCTGTTCCGTCTGACGGAGAACGTCCTCGGCTTCGCTCCATTTCTGCTGATGAGCGAGGGCACGAGCAAGTGAGCACAGAATAGCGCTATCACGATGCAAGGTGTGAGCCGCAGCCCGTTGCAACGCATCAACTGCTTCCTGCCAGCGATTACACACCAGGGCATAGCGACCACGGCGCTGGTAAACCTCAATCCACCATTCGGGATGATCGGGAGTCTGGCTGACAAGTTGTTCAAGCGCGTCAAGGGCCATCTGTTGTTCTGAACGTAACCCATAGTCGTGCGTTATGGTTTCTTGCTCACACAACAGATCAAACAGTGTCGGCCGCTCTTGGGCCAGGCCCAGACCACGCTGAACCGCATACAACGCTGCGTCGCGCACACAGATCGCGTGGGCACGGCGAGCAGCCTGAAGCCACATCCGGGCAGCTTCTTCCGGTTGAGCAGCCGCTTCCAAATGGTAGGCAATACGTGCCGGTTCTACATTCACCTGACGCAGCCATAATGCGGTTTGCCGATGCAGTTGCTGACGGCGCACCGGATTGAGCTGCGCAAGGATGGCCGCGCGAATTTCTGGATGGGCGATAAAGTAGTGGGTCTCGGTTGTACCAATCCAATTGAGTTGCTGAAAATATGTACAGGCTTCCTCAACCTCATCGCCGGTACAGCCACTCACCTGTTGAATAAGCAGGCCACTTCCACAGCAGATCACAGCCAGCACCTCAACAATACGCCGTAGGGCAGCATCACACATCTGCAACTGGAGATGGACTGCTTCCGCAAGCGATGAAGGTGGTGTAACCGAAGCGGGAGCCATTGTGATGGCGCGTAAGATTTCACGAATCGCCAACGGTTCGCCATGCGTTTGCTGCCAGAGTTGCTTACCGGCAGAAACACTCAGTCCTGCATCCTGCGCCAGACGGAGCACCGCCTGTTGATCGATGGGCGGAATGGTAAATGAACGCAGGCGATCAGGCATGCCTGAGTCGGCGATGATCTTCTTGATCGTACTATCATCACGACAGGTGACGAGCAGTGACACTTTGATAGCGGATAGGGAGCGGATAAACCAGGCAAACGCTTCTGTAGAAAGCGGATCGGTCTGATCAACGTCTTCCAGAACGATAAGAACAGGATCGGTACCAATGAGCGCCTGAAATGCACGCGGTATTGCCTGCAACAGCCGGCGATATGCCAGATGCGGCACCGTTTCCGAAGGAGCACGAAATGGGAGTAAGCGCGAAAAGATCGCCCGTAGTTCGGGTAACAAACGCACAACCTCGTTCATCCAGGGATCGGGTGGTGCCGCAGCCTGCATTGTGGTGAATGGCTGATTGAGCCGGTGACGCAAGGCCACATTAAACACATCGCTGACCATTCCGAAGGGGATGTACGTATCGAGCTGCTGCGCACTGGCCGTCCATATCTGTACCTCTGGCATCGCGCCCCGGATCGTCTCCAGTACCTGCCGTACCAGATAACTCTTCCCACTGCCGGCTGCCCCTTGTATGCAAACAACCTGCGGCGTGCCGGTCAATCCCTCACGCAACGGTGTCAGGAGTTCCGTCAGCGCCGGAAGATGAGTTATGCCTAAACCCGGTGGCCATTGACGCCGACTCACATCTCTCCTGCTGGTTTGGTATTTATGGTCACGGAACGCAAGATGATAAACATCCTCAATCTGATCATTCAAAATCGCCTGATACAACGCCGAGGTCATGGCTTCCGGATCAAGCCCCAATTCCTCGCGGAGCAACGCTGTGCAGTATGCAAATTGATGAATCGCATCGGCACGTCGTCCGGTGCGGGCGCAGAGCCACATCAATTTGCGGTGTAGCGCTTCGGAGAGCGGATCAAGTGCCAACGCATGCTCGGCTGCTGTGATCGCCCGTTCAAAATGAGCAATCGCGGTGTAACCATCAACCAGACGCCGCCATACATCGAGGTGAAGACGCGCAAAGCGTTCGCGCTGCTGCAATACCCAGTGTTCAAACTCTGTCGACTCGATGCGTTCTAACCCACTCAGCAATGGCCCGGTGTAAAGCTGCGTTGCTTGCTCGGCAACTCGAATACTCTCGCGATCAGGTAGTTCTGCAACCTGACCGGCCAACTGGACGAAGACACAGGCATCGATGTAACACTGGCTGGTATCGAGGGAAAGGATCTCGGCTTTTCCCCCGGGTTCATCACGCAACACGTTATCGGCGAGGGGACCAATCGCCTGACGCAGGTGCCAGAGCGAGCGACGCAGACGTTGCCGGCCAACCGGTTGGGGCACATCCGGCCAGAGAACATAGATCAGCTCATCACGGGTAACCGAGCGCTCGCTCAAGGCCAGCATTGCCATAATTGCCAGCGGTTGACGGCGCCGGAAGTGAATGTCGCGTTGATTGAAACGTAGACGTGGAACGCCGAATAAGCGAAATTCAATGATCGGTGCTGCATTCATAGATGTCTGGTACGTATTTCTGGAACTGATCCGGACGCCCAGTCATGCGAAATACGTTTTCACTTGCAAGCGCTGATATAACAAATCGATACTATCATTATAGCGATGTAGTCTATCGGCAGTATGACAATAAATTGACAACCATGACTGCATGGCTACACCTTCCTGTGAGGTGTCCGAATACTCCCAACATCCGCTCGCGTTTTCCGCTTGACACACACCCCGCTCCCTGTTAGCATAAACTACGTTTGCAGTCTTCATAAAGCGCTGGGAGCGTCTGGGATGGATCTGTCCGAACTACTACGGCGCGGCGTTGCCGAAGTGATCGTCGAGAGCGAACTACGCGCTCGCTTGCAAAGTGGAACGCCGCTGAGGCTAAAACAGGGCTTTGATCCCACCAAGCCCGATATGCACATCGGCCATGCCGTTGGTCTGCGCAAATTGCGTGCTTTCCAGGAATTGGGGCACCAGGTGGTGTTGATTGTTGGTGATTGGACGGCACAAATCGGCGATCCGAGCGGTCGCGACGAAACCCGTACCCGCCTGTCGGCTGCTGAAGTACGGGCCAACGCCGAGACCTACATGGAGCAGTTTTTCCGCGTGGTTGATCGCCAACGCACCGAGGTGCGCTGGCAGAGTGAATGGTTTGGGCAATTCACGCTGGAGCATGCCCTCGATCTGGCCGGTCGCTTCACCCTGGCCCAAATGCTGGCCCACGAAACGTTCCGTAAGCGGTATGAAACCGGTGCGCCACTGACCATCCTCGAATTGATGTATCCAATGCTTCAGGCGTATGACTCGGTGGCGATCAAGGCCGATGTAGAATTCGGTGGTACCGACCAGAAATTCAATATCCTCGCCGGTCGTGAATTGATGGCGCAACTGGGTATGACCCCGCAACAGGTGTTCCTCGTGCCGCTCATTCCCGGCACCGATGGCCGTAAGATGTCGAAGACGTTTAATAACACGGTTGATATTCGGATGCCGCCATCGGAAATGTATGGTCGCATTATGTCAATGAGCGACGAGGTATTACCTCTCTATTTTGAAGTGCTGACCGATGTGCCGCTGGCAGAGATAGACGAGATGAAGCTGGCAATGGCCGCCGGGCAGGTCAATCCACGCGATCTGAAAATGCGGCTGGCGCGTGAGATTGTGGCGCAGTTCCACGACCCGGCTGCTGCCGCTGCCGCCGAAGCTGCCTTCGTTCGTCAATTCGTTGAGCGCGAGATTCCAGAGGATATTCCAACGTTTACCCTCACAGCACCGAGCGGGATAGTTGAGGTGTTGGTCGCCAGCGGTCTCGCCCCTAGCAAGAGTGAGGCGCGCCGCCTGATTGACGGTGGTGGCGTGCGGGTTGACGGTGAACGGGTTGAGGACTACGCCCTAACCCTGTCGCCCGGTGCTAATGTCGTGGTACAGGTTGGTCGCCGTAAGTTTGTGCGCGTTGTGTAGGGGCAGGTTGTTTATCCTGCCCCTTTTGCTTCCTGGCATTGCTGTATGCCACGCTGTATCAGCACGCTGTCGCGTGCGATGATAGCCCGAAACCCCGCATCAGTTGTGGCCCAATCTACAATATCAACCTTCCAGGGTAAATCGGAATCGGTGAAATCTTCGGCCAGGCCCGCCAGCACGTCAAGCGCAAGCGGTTCATCGGTCATAATGACCAGATCAAGATCGGAGTACCGTCTGGCCCGACCTTGCACCCGTGAACCGAAGGCCCGGACATCGTAGTGGGGAACGTGTTTACGCAGAATCGCGCATACGATAGCCAGATGCTCCGGTTGAACCTCAATCGTTTGTCTGTTCATTCCGTCTATCCAGAGCTTTCAATACTACTTGCGCTTCGGCAAGTAGTTCACCTGCATGTTGACATACCATCAACGCTTTCGCACTGTCGTATGTGTGAGAAGTCATATTACGCAACAAGCGATAGCGAAACCAGGCTTCGACATCGGTGATGAGACCCTTTTCGGCCGCTGTACGGATGAAGTTACGAAAATTACTGACATCAACCTCTTCTGGAAAAGCAGCATCCAGTTCAAGCCGCCGCCGTATCATCTTGATACACAATTCGTACACGAACTCGAAGTTTTGCACGACACCGGCCATGATGGTCTGCTGAACCTCCGCGCTCTGCGCATCGAACCACGACCGATCATTCACGATACGCAGCGCAGCATCGAGGGCTTGAATCACGCGAACCAGTGAGGATAGGTCGAGAAGCATTGCGATATTCCTCTCGAAAACGCAAGGCTATTCGTCGCCTGTGGCACACCGGCGCAGACCAACTCCCTACACTGGCTCAGCCTGCGTCGTCAGTACCACTAGCAGCATGCCCTGCCCAACCGAAACGCGCGCCGGCAGGTTATTGATAACATTGCTCACGCCACGTGCCCGGTCATGGTAAAGCGTTCCATTCGTAAGCGGATAGGCCAGTCCTGCGGTCGTGATACCGTGGGCATCGCCGCCAAACGGCAGCAACGAGACGGTATCACCTACGAGGCCGGGGATGATACTCTCACGATCCACCAGCCAAATTTGTTGCGGAACGTCGAGCAGACGAACCCGGCGGCCACGCAGCTCCGGCATCCCCAACAACATGACGTTCGCCAGCGATTGATCCCAACGTCCACCCAGTGCCCCGATCACGTCGATCCGGGTCGCACCCATAGCGGCTGCGGCCAGCAACGCCAGTTCGAGATCGGTCTCGTCTTTGTCGGGGCGATGCCGTTCAATCGCGACCCCTTGTGCCTGATACGCAGTCAGCGCTTCCGCAGCAATTGAGTCGAGATCACCAATGATCACGTGCGGCGTGTAGCCGCCGGCAAACAGGGCAGTACCGCCGCCATCTGCGGCAATCAGCCGGTCGGCAAGCGTCAGCAACCGCTGGTACGGCGTGAGATCAATCGCCGGTGCATTTGCTACAATCACTGTGTACGTCATCACAGGCCTCTACTCAACAAGGCGGCTACCCCAAACCCGATAATCACCAACCCTGACACCAGATTGATCACCCGCAACACCGGCACGGTCACCCGCCCGCGTACCAGCGCAACCCCACTGCTCAACAACGTCCACCAGAGCGCCGAGCCGAAGGCAACCCCGGCAACCAGCGTCATCCCGTTGAGCCAGTTACCGGCAGTACCCAGGCCCAAACCGGCAAAGATAACGGTGAAGATCAAGATGGTCGCCGGGTTGGTCAGTGTAAGAAAGAAGGTTGAGAGATATGCGCCAAGCAAGCCTCGCCGGGTGATGGTCGGTTGGGCAATAACCGGGTCAGGTCGGGCAAGCATGATTGTCAGGCCGATCCAGATCAAGGCGATACCACCTGCAAGCTGAAGCAGGGAACTTAGCCCAAGCAGGATCAGGCTCATCGCCTGTAAACCCAGCGCGGCAATACTGCCGTAGAGCGCATCCGCCGTGGCAGCGCCTAACCCGCTGATGAAACCGGTTAATCGCCCGTCGGTTATCGTGCGCCTGATACAGAGCAAGCCAATCGGCCCGACCGGTGCCGCAATCGCCAGCCCAAACAAAAGACCGCGAACGAATAACTCAAGCATTGCAGATATCCTCTCCGGTGCATGACATGATATGCGATCCAGGCTGTTCTTGTTGGCGCAAAACCATGTATACTGAAGAAACGAGTTCATCATACCATGAGAGAAGAGGCTTGCTATGCCTGAACTGCGCCGTGTGGCCCTCTTTACGAATGAGTACCCACCGTATATTTATGGCGGAGCCGGTGTCCACGTCGAGTATCTGAGCCAGGCGCTTAGCCGGATGGTACCGGTTGAAGTTCGTTGCTTTGGCGACCAACACGTTGACACAGCCAACCTGAAGGTGCGCGGCTATCCCCGCTGGGAAGAGGCACGCCAGAATACCGATCCCCGCTTTGCCGGTGCGGTCGACGCAGTTGCCCGCTCGCTGGCGATGGCAAAAGATACGCTCGACGCCAGCGTGGTTCATTGTCATACCTGGTACACCGACCTGGCGGGTCTGTTCGCCAGCAAGCTATGGGGGATTCCCTACGTATTAACCATCCACTCGCTCGAACCATTACGCCCCTGGAAGGTTGAACAACTGGGCAACGCCTACCATCTTAGCTCGTGGATCGAACGCACGGCGATTGAGCAGGCCCATGCCGTGATCGCCGTTTCCAAAGAGACCCGCGCCGATATTCTGCGCCTGTTTAATATCAATCCAGAGCGTGTCCACGTCATCTACAACGGGATCGATCTCAACGAGTACCGGAAAACCAGCGCAACCGATGCCCTTGAACGGTACGGCGTTGATCCAACCCGCCCCTTCGTGCTCTTCGTCGGACGGATTACGCGCCAGAAAGGGATTATCCATCTGGTGAATGCCATCCCGCACATCGACCCGACAGCGCAAATCGTGCTCTGCGCCGGCGCTCCTGATACGAAAGAGATCGGGATCGAGATGGAGGAACGGGTCGCCGCCGTGAGCGCCCACCGTCCCGGTGTGATCTGGATTCGCGAGATGCTTCCCCGCCAGGATGTGATTCAATTCTACTCGCACGCCGCCGTCTTCTGTTGTCCGAGTGTGTACGAGCCGTTCGGCATTATCAATCTTGAGGCGATGGCCTGTGAGACGGCTGTGGTGGCTTCGGCGGTCGGTGGTATCAAAGAGGTTGTCATTCCTGAAGAGACGGGGTTGCTGGTCGATCCCAATCTTAAGCCGGGCAGTTTCGATCCCGTCGATCCCGCCGCATTCTCGGCAGATCTGGCGGCTGCGATCAATCGTCTGCTGGCCAATCCCGACCTGCGTTATCAGTTCGGTCAGGCTGGTCGGCGTCGGGTCGAACAGGTATTTAGCTGGGACGCAATTGCCCGCCAGACGATTGAGTTGTATCAGGCGGTGATTGAGTCGTTCGCGGGTTGAAGGGGGAAGGGTAGGAGATAGGAGATAGGAGATAGGAAATAGGAGTTAGGAAAGAGGAGGTAGGATGCAGAAGAGTGTGTATCCTACTCCCAGGCTGCCGGTATAGTAGCGGGGATGGCTGCTGATCATCTGCGGTACCATCACGCACTGGATTATGTACCTTGCCCGCTCGTTGTGCGCGTGTTGCGAAGTTTGGAGTGCGGCAGCCATGCTGCCGCACCAGCCGTACACACGATATGGCGCGTGTCACGTCGTTGATCCGGATGGACACGAGGATGGTGTGTGCTTGTCACGATTACGGAACCGGTAGGCAATGAATGAGATACCTTCTCGTAGATGTTTTTTGAAATAGGCTCTAGCCTGCTCCCAGGCTGCCGGTATAGTAACGGGGATGGCTGCTGACCATCTGCGGTGCCATCACGCACTGGATTATGTACCTTGCCCGCTCGTTGTGCGCGTATTGCGAAGTTTGGAGTGCGGCAGCATGGCTGCCGCACCAGCCGTGCTTCGTACCAGGTGCGTGTTACGCTGTTGACCGTGCTGGTCACGTGGATGCCACATCAGAACTCTTTCCACGGCCAGTGGCGCGTGGAAGCTACGCTACCGCACCAACTGTGCTCTTGACTGTCATCTCTGGTTAGCGTTCGGTCATCTATATCCTGACCGGTTCATCGTGTCGCCGGTATGGTGTGCCGCAGCCACACTGCCGCACCCGCCGTGATCTTGACTGTCATCTCTGATGCAGTGCCCGGTCGTGTGTCGCCGACCGGTAATGTGTAATAACTACCATCACCGGCTTCACCGACCAATGCAGCAATCTCGCCAATGATCAACTCTCCCACACCACTCCACCCATCATACTGATCGTCAACCACAATCGCCTGCAATGCCAGTGGTGCATCGGGACGCCGATTGCCCTCACCAGAAACATACCCATACTGGAGCGCCCGATACCCGATTGGCGCCGATAAAACCTGATCCGCTTCCGGGCCAATCATCCCAACGGTCAGCGCGAAACGTTCACCCTCGGCGTCGCGTACCCAAAGACGCAGATGATGCGCACTGCCATCGCCAGACAGACGCACCATCAATGCTCTGGTATGGGCAGGCAGTGCGATTGGTTCCCGCAGCTCAAAGGCGACGTAATCATTGGCGCGGGTGGTGAACCGATACGCAATATGCAAGCCGTCCTGTGCTTGCCGGATCGATCCATTTGGTTGGGCGGGACGTTGCCATGCCACCTGCCGATCAAGCAGGTGAATGGTCGTCACTGGCATAGCTGCGTCCACCGTGGGCATAGATGCTGCCAGATCGCGCAGGGCAGCCGCTACCGGCTTGGCGCGACTGAAATCGGCCCGTCCGCTGCCATACGCGAACAAGCCATACGTGTTGTGCGGATCATCTTTCAGCGCGTACCAGAAAACATGGCTGACTCCGCCCTGCCAGAGGGCATAGTACGCCTGCGGCAAATAGGCCGCCTGTTGCGCAGCATCAATCAGCGCCAGCGGATCGCGGTCGCTCGCCCCACTTGCCCAGCCAACTTCAGTTGCCCATACCGGTTTCCAGCCATAGCGCGCGGCAATAGCTCTCACCCCATCAGCCGCAGCGATCAGGTTGCCTTCTACCGGGTTCAGCGGATCGACATAGGGATGGATGGCAATGACATCAAAGGCATGCCAGCCCCCATAGGCTGCAATCGCCCGCAGAAAACTGGTCTCAAACGGATTAATCCCTCCCAGCACAATCGTCGCCGTTGGATCAATTGCCCGGATCGTCCGTGCTGTTGCGGTCAACAGGCGCGTATACTGCTCAGGATCGGGAGCCGGTCGCCAAAATAACGCCTGATCCGGCTCATTCCAGACCTGCCAGTGTTTCACGACGTGCCGGTAACGTTGCACAACCGCTGCCACATACGCCACAAATGCGGCCTCGTCTGGGGCAGCAAACGAGATATGGTTGGGATGATCGGTAGGATCGGGCGTGGCCCATCCGACTGCCGGCCCCAACACAGCCAGTACCTGCAAGCGCTGCCGGTGCAATGCCGAGAGTGCGGCATCGCTGAATGTCCAATCCCAGGTGGCGGGATCGGGCTGAATCCGGTGCCAGTGTAAATCTTCGCGCACCCATTGCACACCGAGATCAGCCAGGATCGCCGCCGGAATTGGCATTGTAGCCGAATCGGGGTAACGGGTAGTGAGATGGCTGTTGATCCCAACTGCACGCGACTCCGCCAGGGCGCGGATTGCAAATGGTTGTGTAACCCGATCATGCGGGATGAGCGCGTCAGCACACAACAACCCGGCAACCAGGCACAGCAATACCAGACGACAGGGGCCGGTCAATTGTCGCATAAAGGGTCTCAACAATAACGTTTGGGATGCTGCCAGACGGTAGTCCTGTTACATCATACCAGTTGCGCACAACTCGAACACAACCACCCGTCGGACTACGGTACCATATCCTCACGCGAAATTCGATAACGGGTCATCTTACGCCAGAGGGTGGCCCGACTGATCCCCAACAACGCGGCTGCCCGGCCTAACCGCCCGCCCGCTGCCCGCCCGGCCCGTAAGATGGCGTCTCGTTCACTCAACTCCTGGGTTTCGGCCAGACGTGGGCTGTCAGAGATGAGTAACGGTGTGGTGTGGCGAGCAATGGCCGGGGGCAAATCCGACACCGTGAGCACACTCTTGGCGTTCGTCTGTACCATCTGCTCCAGCACCACTTCCAGTTCACGGACATTCCCCGGCCACGGATACGTCCGCAACGCAGCTAACGCATCTGGATCGAGCGCCACTTGTCGCCCGAACTGTTCACTCAACCGCCGGATCATATGATTAGCCAGCAGGATAATATCGTCGCCACGCTGCCGCAGCGGTGGAATATCAACCACAAACGCACTCAGGCGGGCGTACAGATCGGCGCGAAAACGACCCTCTTCCACCAGTTGCTCAAGACCATGACCGGTGGTAATCACCCGCACATCAACCGGTATCGGGCGCGCTCCACCGGTACGGATCACCCGTCCCATCTCTATCACCCGCAGCAGACTGGTCTGTTGATCGAACGAGAGGGCATCGATAGCTTCGAGATACAATACGCCTCCATGGGCCAGCTCCAGCTTCCCAGGGCGTCCAGGCTGACGATCCGTCCCCTCCACCCCAAATAACTCGCTATCAATCAACTGGCGAGGAATTGCCGCACACGAGACGCGAATGAACGGGCCGCCGGCGCGACTACTGGCATTGTGGATCGCCTGGGCAAAAATCTCCTTGCCGACACCGGCTTCACCTCGCAACAAAATTGCCCCCCGACCGGCAGCCGCCAGCCGCGCCTGGCGCATTGCCTGCCGCATACTCTCACTCTGACCAACAATATCACGAAACGTAAATGCCGCCCGTGCCCCGACCACTTGTTGGACGAGTTGACGCACACTTTCAGTTGGTCGCAGCGTGATCACACTGCCCAGGTAGCGACGGCTGCGATCCCACACCGGGCGCACCCCACAGATAACCGCCTGTGCTCCGGTCGGTGTTTGCCAGATCACCTCTTGCTCTTCGAGCGTACTGAGTTGCTGGAGCGCAGCGGCAATTGCAGGTGGCGGTGAAATCACACTGGTCAGCGGGCGCCCGGCAGCCGAGCGGACATTGATACCCAGAATGCTGGCGACACGCCGACTCAAGCGCCGGATTTCCCCGTTAGGGCCAACAAAGATCAACCCTTCGTTGATCGTATCAAGCGTCGCGTAGAGTTCGGTAAGCTGATCGTTCGCTTCGTTCAGTAACCGTTCAGCACGTAATTGACTATGAAATGCCTGCGCTGCCGCGATAACCATTCCAAGCGCATACGGATGCCGCTCTTCGGCCAGGCTGAGGATGGCTAGCGCACCTAATGCCCGACCATCAGGGCTAAAAATCGGTGCCGCAGCCAGCGCAAACGATTGTAACCACTGACAGTAGTGGTCATCACCGGCGGTCTGACAGGGCAGAGCTTCGCGCAAAGCCAGATCAACTGCATTAGTACCGGCATACTCCTCGGCCAGCGTGATCCCATATCCAATCCCATACTGCTGCGCCTGCGCCATAATGGCGCTATCCCCGGCCATATCGATGATCGTTCCCTGATCATCACAAATGACCACCACAAAACCGGGATGGTCACTAAGTTGATACAAATCTTCTATTGACGAACGAACCAGGGCTTGCAGATGGCTCCACCCACTCAGATTAATCATCCCGGTTTGCGGTGCACACGTCGGGTCTAGCCCACGTGCCTGACAACGTGCCCACGAACGCTGAATCGGTGGGATGGATGGTGTCGCCATGGATAACCTCGTGCTACTATTCGGCTATCAATATTATAGCCATTTTTGCCTGTACATCATCCACGACGGCGTGCTATCGCTCACGCAGCAACAATACAATGAATGACTGTACCTTCTCGCGTGCACAGCGTCGCCCTGCCCTGGGAGCGATCCCCGGTATCGTTTTGGGCAAGATACGTCTGACAGACCGACGATTTGGCGAGCCGGCGAAATAAAACGCTGCCCCAATGCCGGAAAGTGCTGATCTTGTGATAAATTCTACTATTTCTGCTAGTACGAGTTGCAGATACTGCCGGATTCGCATATTATAGGCATTCGAAGCGATTGTATTCGAGGTTACGCATGCAAACAACGCTCAATCAGATGCCAACACCACTAGCCATCGGGCTTATCATTCTTGGACTTATCGTTATTCTGCTGGTCGTCATCCTGATTCGTCGCCGTCGTTCTGCTCAGCAATCGGCACCTGAACTGGAACTTCCTCCGGCAACGCCGATTGATTACACGGCGGTACCGCTGGAAGAACCACAAAGCTGGCAAGATCGACTGCGTAATCTCTCCCTGGCAGCCAAAATCCTCTTTGTGCTGATCCCGGTATTGCTGTGTCTGGGAATTGGGATACTGGTATTGAGCTTAAATAACGATCAGACTGCCGGCCCACCACCAACACCCACACCTTCACCGGTACCGGTCACCATTACGATAGAAGATGCAGCCATTGTCCGTGCCGATCCGCTGACCATCGGGGTGCGAGTGCGTAGTACCGGTCTGCCTGATGACAGTGAGTTGCAAGTTGAACTACGCGCCGACGGACAACCACTGAGCTGGATCGATCCTGCTCAGACCATTCGTATTCGCCGCGACCGGGGTGATTTGCGCACCGAAAAACTCCCTGATGGCGATCCAACACCGCGTGGACGACGCTATACCGTCGTCGTCAGCACACCAGACGGTAGCGTAAGCGCTGAAGCCGAGCTGGAGGTGCTGGCAAACTTCGAGTCCGCCTTCTATGGGGAAACAGGTGGCGTGGCAGAGGCACCTTCACCTACCGTATCACCAACGGCCACTCAGCCTCCGGCAGCGCAGACAACCCCAACTCCACCGCCGTCGCCAACGGCAACCCCAACCCCAACGTTGCCTACCGGTCAACCGGTCGCCGTCACCAATGGTGGGAATGTGCGCAGTTTGCCGTACACGGGTATTGACAACGTGATCGGCGGGATCAACGCCGGTGAACAGGTCCAAATCCTGGCCCGTACTCCCAATGCCCAATGGTATTATGTACGCACTGTTCGCGATGAAATAGGTTGGGTCAGCGTAACCCTCATTGCCGTCACCGACCTGATCGCTGCCGAAACACCGGTAGCCAATGTCGTGACGGTCTTTGTCAGCGGTCCGCTCTACCTGGCTGCCGATCCGGCCAGTGCGCAAATTGATCGGGTTGAGGTCAATGAGGTGGTCGAGTTGTTTGAGCGCACCGCCGACGGCACCTGGTATCGAGTACGCAATGTTCGTGACCGTGAGGGTTGGGTACAGGCCAGCCTGCTAGGCATTCCCGACGATGTTGCAGCGCAGGTGCCGGTGACACAATGACAGGCATTGAACTACAACAACCCATTACCGACGTGCCGCTCATCTTCTTCGATGTTGAGACGACCGGGCTTGAGATTCAGGCCGGTCATCGCATCTGCGAAGTGGCCATGCTCCGCTGGGAGCATGGCCAGGAGGTGGGCAGGATTAATACGTTAATTAATCCCGAACGCGAACTCGATCCGCAGGCAGCCCAAATTAACGGTCTTCAGCCGGCAGAACTGAACAATGCGCCTTTATTTACCGACATTGCGCCACAGGTTGTTCAACTCAGTCAGAATGCGGTGCGTATCGCCCACAACCTTCCCTTCGACGAGTCCTTTTTGAATATGGAACTGTGTCGGGCCGGTTATCCACCCTTTACCGGCCCGGCGCTCGACACCCTCGAACTGGCCCGACGCCTCGGTATCCGTCGCGGTTCACTGAGCCTGGCGGCACTGGCCACGACGTTCGGCCTGCCGGCACCCACCCATCGGGCAATGGATGACGTGTTGACCCTACGCGCACTCTTTGATCATTTCGTCAATGAAATGATTAGCTTCGGTATCATAACCCTGGGTGATGTTCTCCGTTTTGCGCGTGGTCTGCGCCCCAATGACCCTGAACCGGAAGCCCCGCCGCCACTGGCTGCTGCACTGGCTACCGGTTCTACCCTGCGTATTATGTATACTTCTAATAGCAATCCCCACCCCCTCGAACGCCGCATTCGTCCGATTGAGCTGGTTGTCGAGCCTAACGGTATCAGTGTGCGCGCCTTCTGCTACCTGCGTAACGATATTCGCAATTTTCTCCTCTCACGCATTAGCGCGTATTTGCCCGACACGCAGCCAGAGTGACCAGCTCAAACGAACAATAAGATCATTTATCACATGTTTTTTCAGAATCAGTCCAAAGAGGGGGTTGACTCTGATACTCCAACAGTGCTATAGTAGCGTTAGTTACGTCTAATGGGGTGCCACGTTTGCGTCCCTCTATCGCGGTGACAGCTTGGGGTTTGAGGGCCTTCTCTCAACCCCATTCCTTTGCCGAAGCAACAGGGAGTACGCGACGTGTAAGGCCCGGCGTTTCAGTAGTGTCGCTGTGGCCTTTCAATATTCCTGAAGACGAAAAAACCGATTGCAGCAGCCCGCCGTCTCATCAACGGCCTAGTGATGGTCGTCACGCCAGCCTGACGCCATCAACAGAGTACTGGTTGAACGATGTTGAGCAAAGCTACACCGGAGTCAGAGGCAATGATCGAGCAATTGCTCGCCGCAGCTCGTGTGCGTGGCTACATCACCCACGCCGACATTCTTGCTACTTTTCCAAACCCAGAGCACGACATTGCTGAGATCGATCAGCTTTATGCGATGCTGCAAGCTGAAGGGATCAAAGTAATCGAGTCAAGTGATGAACTCGATGGCCCGACCGATTTTGAACCTGATCCAGATGCTGATCTCATTGCTGATTTGCCTGATTTGGGCGATATTGCATTTGATGACCCGGTTCGCATGTACTTGCAAGAGATCGGGCAGGTACCGTTGCTGACTGCCGAACAAGAGGTTGAACTGGCAAAAGCAATGGAAGCAGGTGCTGCTGCTCGCCAGCGCCTTGATCGCGAAGAATACACCTCGGCCCGCGAGCGGTTCGAGCTTGAACGGGCAGTCCAGCAGGGACAGGATGCCCGCCATCATCTCATTCAGGCTAATCTGCGCCTGGTCGTCAGTATTGCCAAGAAGTACACGTCCTACGGCCTGACGATGATGGATCTCGTCCAAGAGGGAAATATTGGCCTGATGCGGGCAGTTGAGAAATTTGATTACAAAAAGGGGCATAAGTTTAGCACTTACGCAACGTGGTGGATCCGTCAGGCGATTACTCGTGCGATTGCCGATCAGAGCCGCACGATCCGTCTCCCCGTCCATATGGGTGAGGCAATTAGTCAGGTGAAGCGCACGTCTCATCGCCTCCAGCAGACGATGCAGCGTGAGCCAACGCCGGAAGAGATCGCCGATGCAATGGGTATCTCTGCTGGTAAAGTACGGCGCACGCTTGAGGCGAGCATGCATCCCCTTTCCCTGGAGATGCCGGTCGGGCAAGAGGGTGAAGGACGGATGGGCGATTTTATTGAGGATGATCGTATTTCCACTCCCGCCGAAGCGGCTGCTGCCTCGTTGCTGCGCGAGCAGCTCGAAGAGGTTTTGATGAAGCTGCCCGAACGCGAGCGGAAGATCATTCAATTGCGCTACGGTCTCAAAGACGGTCGTTACCGCACGCTCGAAGAGGTCGGTATCGAGTTTGGGATTACCCGCGAGCGCATTCGCCAGATTGAAGCAGTTGCCCTTCGCAAGCTCCGCCATCCCCATCTCGGTAAGAAGCTCCGCGGCTATCTGGATTAAGCTCTTTATCGCTTGTGTGTAAGCCTTAATAGCCCCCGTGACGATTGCACGGGGGCTAGTATGTACCTGTGACTGTTATGCAACGCCTCGATGAAGCACAACGTCCGCTCGATGTAGCAATGGTCGTGATCGCTGCACTTAGCTGGGGAACTATTGGGGTCGCGGTTGGCTGGCTCTACCGCTTAACGGAAACCAATTCCCTCTCAATTGGCTTTTTACGATTGCTCCTCTCGGCACCAGTGCTCCTGATAACCGCCCGCCTCCTGGCCGGACAACAGGCATTCCGCATTCAACCGCGCCATCGCTGGACACTGGGGTTGATCGGTGGTGCCTTTGCCGGCTATCAGGTCGCCTATTTTGCCGCCATTCCCTACCTCGGCGTGGCAGCGGCTGTGCTGATTAACATCTGTAGCGCGCCGATCTTTACCGCGCTCCTGGCGCGTGCGTTCCTCGGCGAGCGACTACGACCTGCGACCTGGCTGGCAATTGGCGGTGCCGTAGTCGGTGCCGGTCTCCTGGTTGGTGGTGCGCCCCAGGTGGAATCCACTGTCGATCTGCTGATCGGGACGGCGCTGGCCCTCACTGCCGGCTTCTCGTACAGTCTAGTCGTGCTTGGCGCACGCCTGATTGCCGCCGATTACCATCCAGTTGTGCCGGTTGCCCTATCCTTCACGCTGGGTGCCATCCTGCTGCTGCCGGCAGCACTCTCCACCGGCCTGGTGGTTGATTATCCCGTGCAGGGCTGGCTGGTGCTGATCTACCTCAGCATCGTACCTACGGCCATCGCGTATGCACTGTACGTGCGCGGCATGCGCAGTGTGCGCGCGACCACTGCGGCCACCATTACGCTCCTCGAACCACTTGGCTCGGCGCTGCTGGCGATTCTCCTCCTCGGCGAACGCTTTACCGCTACCGGCATTGTCGGAGCCATCCTTCTCATTGCCAGCATCGCCATCATTGCGCGCAAATAGGGGCGAAGTACGCTTCGCCCCTATCCCCTGTACGGTTATGCCTCTTCACTCCGGACAATCCGCCGCTCATCACTGGTAGCCCCGTTGTTTGACGCCAGGAAGGTCTTGAGCATATCAATCGGCAGCGGGAAGATAATCGTACTGTTCTTCTCGGTAGCGATCTCGGTCAACGTCTGCAAATAGCGCAACTGCAACGTCGTCGGTTCACTGGCCAGCACTCGCGCTGCCTCCGCAAGTGTACGCGACGCCTGCAACTCACCATCGGCGTGGATCAGCTTGGCCCGCTTCTCACGCTCGGCTTCGGCCTGACGCGCCATCGCCCGCTGCATGTTCTGCGGCAGCTCCACGTCCTTCACCTCCACAATCGTCACCTTAATCCCCCACGGCTCGGTCTGCTCGTCAATAATCTGCTGCAACTTCTGATTAATCTTCTCGCGTTGCGCCAGCAATTCGTCAAGCTCGACCTGACCAACAACACTGCGGAGCGTCGTCTGCGCGATTTGCATTGTCGCCCGGATATAGTCCATCACCTTTGTCACTGCCCAGTTCGGATTGATCACCTGGAAATAGAGCACCGCATTCACCTTAATCGTGACGTTGTCAAGTGTAATCACCTCCTGAACCGGCACGTCCATCGTGATCACCCGCATATCTACCCGTACCATCCGCTCGAACACCGGAATCACAAAGAAGATACCCGGCCCTCGCGGCCCCATCAACCGACCCAGACGGAAGATCACCCCACGCTCATATTCAGGCACAATTTTGATTGCCGACAACAGAATCATCAGGGCAATAAAGGCAAGTACCGCCAGACAGGCCAGTACAAAGAACGTTGCACTTCCCATAGTCCTGCTCCTTTCTATCCCAAGCTTGTGATAAGAGTCATGACACGCCACACTCACAATTGTGGCGGCGAAGATTCGCCGGTATCAATCCGCCGCACCGTCAACCGCAGAGCATAGATACCGGTGACGCGCACAAATTCACCTTCCTCAGCAGTTCCATTTTCGCATACCGCCCGCCAGAGCGCACCTTCCACGAAGACCATACCCTCTGGATCGAGCCGTTTGCGCACCTCAGCTAACCGACCGATCAGACCCTCTTGACCGGTCGTGACCGGACGGTTCCGGGAACGTAACGCCAGCCAGACCCCACTAATCGCAAAGATTGCAATCAACACTGCCACCAGAATGACCGCCCACAAGGCTACCGTAACCCCAGGTGCCTGTACTTGATCGAAGAGCGTTAATGAGCTGGCGATCATAATGCCCACCCCAATGACTGTCAACGTACCATGCGATGGCACAAAGAGATCCGCCGCTACCAGACCAAAGGCGATAAGAATACCCAACACACTGAGCCACTGCACCGGCAAGGCAATCATGCCCACAATCGCGCCGGCCAGCAAGATCACACCTAAACCGGCCAGAATACCAACAGTTGGACTGAGAAACTCTGCATAAAAAGCCAGCCCGGCCATAATCAACAGGATAAAGACAACGGTCGGGTTGGCCAGAACCAGCAAAACTGCCTCGATAAGATTCACTTCAACGACCCGTGGCCGTCCCCCAAGCGTTGCCAGTGTGACCTGAGAGCCATCAGCGAGGGTAATGACACGTCCTTCCAGCCGCAGCAGAAGCTCGTCTACATCACGCGCAACAATGTCGATGATCGGCGGTGAACCCTCGATAGCCTGCGCTGCGGTTGCAATAAATCCACTGCGTAAGGCAACATCAGCCCAACTCACATCCCGTTGACGGGCTGCACCCCATTCTTCAAACTGCTGTAATTGCTCGTTAAGCAAAAGTTCCTGGGTCGTTTCGCTCACCCCCATTGCAGGGACGAACAACGGTGCCGCAATCCCAAACTGGCTCTCTGGAGCCATTGCCGCAACATGCGCCGCCGCCAGTAACCACGTTCCGGCAGCACCGGCATCGTGACCGGCTGGACTGATAAACACAACAACCGGCACCTTCGCTTCGGCAATCTCTCCCGCCAGCGTGCGTGCCTCTTGCATAACCGCACCACGTGGCGTAAGCTGGACAATCAGCGCCTGGGCATTCGCCGCCTCCGCCTCACGCAGCGCACGGCGAAGATACCCGGCAGCATAGCTACTCAGCACGCCATCGTACTCGACGAAATAAATCGGTTGTACCGATTGAGCTGCCACACCGGTTGCCAACAGCATCCATAGCAGCCCAACGAGCATTAACCGGTATATCCAGGTCACCAATCCTCGATCAGTGGTGTTGCCATCAAGGTGTAAACGGCCTTGTCTGAAACAGTATCTCATATAGACGTACAAACCTGATCTAAACGCGATACTGCCATCATACCGTGACTATCGCTAACCGGCAAGCAAGGATAGTACTAAGGGCTGGTATGGACGTTGTCAGAGACCGCAGATAGGACAGCGTTTCCGCTTTCAGGCTGGATTGCCCGTGACGCATCTTTGGAGTGCGGCAGCCACGCTTCCGCATCTACCGCACGTATGGCAGGTGCGAGTCCCAACACGTACCTGAGCCGGTACGTGACCCTGGTGGGGCAGGCTGTCAGCCTACCCCACTATCGAGCACGCTATGACCTTATATGACGGCAGATTTGAAATGATACCACGCGAAGTACAGGCGAAATATGCCCACACACGGCGACAATCCGTCACCTACTCAGCACCCTGCGCATCTTCGCTCCGCACCACAAACCGCTTGATCCGACGTTCGACCTCTGAGCGTGGCAACAACACGCGCCGACCACACGTTTCACAGCGCAGACCGATGTCGGCACCCAGCCGCACGATCCGCCAGGTATCACCACCACAGGCGTGTGGCTTCCGTAACTGCACGACATCGTTAAGCGCAAGCGGCATGGGTTTCATCTCACCATCCGTTGCCCAGGGTTTTGGCTTCTGCCCACCAGGCCATCATTTCAGCCAGTGAACAATCCTGCAATGCACGCCCGCTTTGCGCAGCCATCTGCTCAACGAACTGAAAGCGTTGTTTGTAGCGCATAGCTGCATCGCGCAAAGCTATCTCGGCATCCAGCTTTAACCAGTGCGCCAGCGTTGCCAGCGCAAAGAGCAGATCGCCTAATTCGGCCTGTTGCGCCGCCGGATCAGCGGCAGTGCGCAATTCATGCAACTCTTCGGTGACTTTGGCCCACACCTGATCGAGATCGTGCCACGTGAACCCTACACGGATGGCTTTGCGGGAAAATTCCTGCGCCATCATCAGCGCCGGCAGCGCCGCCGGCACACCATCAAGCGCACTGTTGCGCACCTTGCCCTTCGCCGCCTGCTCTTGCGCTTTGAGCTGATACCAGTTGCGCAATACCTGTTCAGGACCATCAACCTCAGTTGTAGCAAAGACGTGCGGATGACGGAATACCAGCTTATCGGCCACCGTCTGAATGACATCTTCAATGGTGAACGTGCCCACCTGCCGTGCCATCTCGCTATGCACAAAGACCTGCAAGAGCACATCCCCCAACTCTTCACAGAGTTCCGTCATATTACCGGTATCCAGCGCCTCAACCGCTTCGTAGACCTCGGCGATGAGGTGTTGCCGCAGGCTTTGATGGGTCTGACGCACATCCCACGGACAGCCATCAGGGCCGAGCAAACGACTGACGACCCATTGCAGACGCTCAAAACCACGTCGATCATCGGCCAGCGGTAGAGCCGGAACCACGAGTGCAACCATTTGCGCATCGGACAGGCTCACCGTTGGCAGATCACGCAACTGGCAGGAATGCACAGTATCACCCGGTAAGGTAATGATCGTCAACGGATGGTGATCGGGATAACGCTCACCAAGCACTGCTGCTAACAGACCAACGTTAAAGGACGCAGCCGATCCCCAGATCAATGCCGGGGTATGGCGCGCCAGCGGATAGGGCAGGCGCGGCGGTTGATACCTGCCCAATTTCTGTTCTTCTACCCAGGGCAATACCTTCTGCGCAGCAGGCAACGGTGGCGATTGTAACACCGAATCGATAGCGAAAACCTGCATTGATACCGGATCGATCAACCCACGTGCTATCGCCACGTCCAGTAGGGTAGAGAAGGCATTATTCATGGTGTTTCCGGGAAGGGTATCGGCAACGTATTGGGATCAAAACCGGCAGCAATCTGCAACTCACCACTCAGTTCGGCTTGCCGGCGTAGCTCCTCGTACCAGGGCACAAATGTCTCTTGATAAAACTGGCTGGCGTTGCGCCGTGTGCGCAGATCGTCGAAAGATGAAAATGGACGCTGACTCTCACGCTCCAACACCTCAACAATATGAAAACCAAAATCGGTTTGCACAATTTGCGGTGTATTGAGCGGTAGTGAGAAGATCGCCTCTTCAAACTGGGGCACAAACTCACCACGTGGCGTCCATCCCAGATCACCGCCATTGGCCGCCGACCCGGTATCCTGCGAACGTTGGGCAGCCAGCGTTGCAAAATCGGCACCGGCCTGCAATTCGGCCAGCGTTGCCTGCGCTGTAGCCTCATCGGCAACCAGAATATGGCGTGCCCGCGCCATATCGGCGCGTGTGTTGCGGGCAATCACTGCAAAGACGATCTGCTCACGCGCCAGCACGTTGCGCAAATCCTGCACCTCCGCCGGGTCGGCGTCAGCCGGCAGGCGGGCGGCAATTTCAGCATCGAGTGCTGCCGGATCAATCCCGATCCCATGCTGGCGTGCATATTGCAACAGCAGCTCATTCTGGATCATCTGCTCGAAAATCTGGCGACGCAGATCATTCTCGACCACAATCTGTTCGACCTGCTCACGTGTCTGACCACTGGCCAGTGCATTCGCTACCCCATCACCAATCGCCCGCTTGATCTCAGCATTGACATCGGCAACGGTGAAGACTTGTGTACCCAGCCGGAATGCGACCGGTGAATCGACCGTTTCCCACTGCTGACCCTGAACGGCACTCTGACACCCGGCCAGCACCAGAAGCGCAAACAACCATAGCAGACGACGCATCGACGGCTTCTCCCCTTACACAGCACACATGCTTACCAGCTAGAGAACCGCTCAGGCAGCTTCCTTCGCAAAAATACGAGGCGAATAGACATTCGCCTCGTTCATCCTCACAACCCTACCGCTCACGCTCGCTACCCGTTTCATTGAGTGACAGGATCGCCATGAAGGCTTCCTGGGGAATCTCCACACTCCCCACCATCTTCATGCGCTTCTTGCCCTCTTTCTGCTTTTCGAGCAGCTTCCGTTTGCGCGTGACGTCACCACCGTAACACTTCGCCAGCACATCCTTGCGCAAGGCGCGGATCGTCTCGCGGGCAATCACCTTCGAGCCAATCGCGGCCTGGATCGGCACCTCGAACATCTGGCGCGGGATCAACTGCCGTAGCCGTTCCACCAGATCACGACCACGCTGGTAGGCAAAATCGCGATGCACAATCAGCGAGAGGGCATCAACCGGTTGCCCGTTGACCAGAATATCCAGCTTCACCAGGTCAGCTTCCTGATAGCCGGCCAGATGATAATCGAGTGAGGCGTAACCTTGCGTGCGGCTCTTCAGTTGATCGTAGAAATCGATCACGATCTCGGCCAGAGGCATCCGATATTTCAAGAGCACCCGTGTCGGGTCAAGATAATCCATACTGATGAACGTCCCGCGTCGGGTCGTCACCAGCTCCATAATCGTCCCGATATAGCGCACCGGTGCGATCACACTAATCTCGACCACCGGCTCCTCAATCGCTTCAACCCGCGACTGATCGGGCATCTCCGATGGATTGGCGACGGTCACAATCTCGCCATCAGAGAGCAAAACCTGGTATTCGACCGAGGGTGCGGTGATCAGCAGATCGAGCTTATACTCGCGTTCAAGCCGTTCACGCACAATCTCCATGTGCAAAAGGCCGAGAAATCCGCAGCGGAACCCAAATCCCAGCGCCGCCGAGCTTTCCGGCTGAAACGAGAGCGCCGCATCGTTCAGTTTCAGACGTTCGAGCGCTTCACGCAACTCAGGATAGGCATTCGAGTCGATGGGATAGAGACCGGCGAAGACCATCGGTTTGGCCGGGCGATAACCGGGTAGCGGCTCGGCAGCCGGGGCGTCGGCCAGAGTGATCGTATCACCCACCTGACAGTCGGCCACGCTCTTCAAGCCGGTGGCAATATAGCCCACTTCACCGGCAACCAGTTCATTCAGCGGAGTCATGGCCGGGCGGAAGATGCCGAGTTCGAGGGTTTCGGCCTGGGCACCGGTGCCCATAAAGCGCACCCGATCACGACTGGTGAAGGCACCATCAACAACCCGAACATAGGCAATGACACCTTTGTACGGATCGTAGTGCGAGTCAAAGATGAGCGCCCGTGCCGGCTGCTGGCGTTGACCACGTGGCGGTGGAATACGGCGGACAATCGCCTCCAGAATCTCGGCAATCCCGATTCCTTCCTTCGCCGAAGCCATGATCGCATCCTCGGCGGGAATACCAATCACCGTCTCAATCTCCTGCGCCACCTCTTCGGGATGCGCACCGGGCAGGTCGATCTTGTTGACGACCGGAATAATCACCAGATCATTTTCCAGCGCCAGATAGGTATTGGCGAGGGTCTGCGCCTCAATCCCCTGCGAGGCATCAACAACCAGCAACGCCCCTTCGCACGCTGCCAGCGAGCGGTTGACTTCGTAGCTAAAATCCACGTGACCGGGCGTATCGATCAGGTTAAGCTGGTAAAGCTGACCATCGGCTGCGCGATACTCCATGCGCACCGGCTTTAACTTGATCGTGATCCCTTTTTCGCGTTCCAGATCGAGCGAGTCGAGCAGTTGCTCGCGCTGTTCACGCTCGCTGATCGTGCGCGTTGCTTCAAGTAAGCGATCACTCAGCGTTGTTTTGCCGTGATCGACGTGAGCGATGATGCTGAAATTACGGATGTGCAGTTGATCTGACATGTGTACTTCAATCGGCGGCAATACCGCAAATATCCCTTCGTTTCTGCTATGCAGTATACCATAGACACGGCCTCGCTGTTGGGTATGGCGACACACCTAACTTTCTCAAGGTGAGCGACAAGGATTGAGCCGACAATCTTGATCCTCTCTAGCCCGGCATAGCGACGCCGTCCTGCCGATCAATGCAACCTCATACCACCCGCCGTCTCACCAGCCTCGTCCAAAGCCAGGCTCCAACCGTAACATCACGCTGCTCAAAGCTCACGATTGCCAGCAAATAGAACACCAGCGCTGCACCACTCAATACCAGCAGATCACTCGCTGCCGGCCCACCGTCTAGGGCGTCAGGCGTTGAAGGGCGATAGTGAAATGGCGACAATGGCTGCAACCACTCCAGATCAGGCGACATACCGACCAGGTTGTAGCCAAGAAAACTCACCACCAGCACAACCGCTGCCAGCGCCAGCGCCACCCGTCGCGAGGGAGTCACCGTGCCCAACCAGAGACTGATCATTTGGAAGAGAAAAACCAGTGGCCAGTGCGCGATGACCGCACGAAAGAGGTCGCCGGCATCGAGATTAGTGGTGAGCTGAGAACGAATCGCCAGAAAGACCAGCGTAGCGGCGATGCCGGCTATCGTTAACACAACCAGCGCAATGACTGCCAGTTCCATCACCTTCGCCGTCAGCAGTTGCCAGCGTGCCAGTGGCAGCGCCATTTGCAATTCGAGCGTACCGGCATCTTCGTCACCTGCCAGCACACCGGTGCCGGTGACAATGGCTAACACTCCAATCAGGACACTAAAAAAGTGGAAGATGGTCGAGCCAATATACCCCTCAAAGGTAGCCATGCTGAGATTACCAAATGCCCGATAGAGTTCAATTGCCTGTAAATCGAGGTTGCGCATTTCAGCGGGCAAAGCCGGATAAAACGCCAGGTAGACACTGAAAAAGACCAGCAGGCCACTCCCCCAGCCGATCAACAGCATACGCCGCATACGCAATTCATGCCAAAACAGACTGAGCATGGTTTTCTCCTTGTCCACCGTAATAGGCCAGAAAGACCTCTTCCAGCGTAAGCGGGATCGTCTCCAATTCGATCACCTCTTGTTCGGCAGCGATCCGTAGCACATCCGCCAGCCCTGATCGTACTTCAATCGTGATGTCGTTTCCGCTGTGCGCCAGCATTGTGACACCGGGCAAAGAAAACACGGTAGATGGCAATTGATGGGCAAAGCGCAACCGCATACGATGCACCTGCTGCCGTTGCAGCAGCGTGTCAATGCGTTCTACCGTCACCAGCCGACCCTCACGAATAATCCCTACCCGGTCACACACCGCCTGGACTTCAGGCAACACATGCGAAGAAAAGAAAACGGTACGTCCCTCGCTCCGTGCAGCCCGTACCAGATCGATCACTGCCTGCTGCGCCAGCGGATCAAGGCCACCGGTTGGTTCATCGAGGATCAGCAAGCGTGGACGGAACATAAAAGCGGCAATCAGGCCCACTTTCTGCTTATTTCCACGCGAATAGGTGCGCAGCGGACGATCCGGATCTAATTCGAGTTGATCGCACAGTTGTTTGAGATAGGCCGGGTCAACGACCCGTCCACGTACTGCATCGAGCATTGCCAGATACTGACGAGCAGTCTGCTGAGATGGCAAATTCAGCTCGCCAGGGAGATACCCCACCTGCCGGCGAATGGCCGGCCCGTGCCGCCGGCAATCCTGACCAAAGATAAGCGCCCGACCACGTACCGGCCTGATGAGATCGAGAAGCACCCGCAGGGTTGTCGTCTTACCGGCGCCATTCGGGCCAAGAAAGCCGAATACCTCACCCGCTTCAACTGCCAGATCAAGCCCTTCAATACCACGCCGTCGCCCATAGTAGACCGTAAGGTCGTGGAGTTCAATGACCGGCACCGTCATACGTGTTCTCCTTGTTTTCAGCAACACGGTGAGGAAGGACAAGAGGAGTGGGAGCAGACTCTTACACCCCGACCACGCAGTTACGCCCTTGCCGTTTAGCAGCGTACAATGCCTGATCGGCGCGATCGATTAAGCGCTCAATCGTGGTATCAGTTGGCTGGCGTTCAGCTACGCCAACACTGATCGTTGCTGTGACAATGCCTCTATCGGTGTGAATCTGTAAATCGGCAATCGTTACCCGCAATCGTTCGGCCAGGATGATAGCAGAAGAAAGATTAGTGTTCGGCAACAACAGAATGAATTCCTCTCCACCAAAACGACCGATGCTATCGGCAGTGCGTATCTGGTGCGCGACAGTTTGGGCAACCGCCCGTAAGACCTGATCACCAACCAGATGACCATAGCGGTCATTAATCTGTTTAAAGTGATCAACATCGAGCATACACATCGTCAGTGGTCGTTCATAGCGGGTAGCAATCGCAAACTCGTGGCGGGCCAGCTCGTAGAAATGGCTCCGATTATACACACCGGTAAGCCAGTCAATCCGGGCCAGCTCAGCTTCACGGGCCAATGCTCGTTGGAGTTCGCGATTGGCAGCTTCGAGAGCTTTGCGCGCCTGGGCCAGCGCCAGGTGGGTACGCACCCGTGCCAGCACTTCGAGAGGTTGAAAAGGCTTCGCAATATAATCCACCCCGCCACACTCAAACGCCCGCACTTTATCTTCAACGTCATCCAGCGCGCTAATGAAGATCACCGGTATCTGCGCTGTTTCCTCATCCGCTTTCAGTTGCTGACAAACCTCGTAACCATCCATATCCGGCATCCGAATATCAAGCAAGACGAGATCGGGGCGAATGGTGCGGATAGCCGTTAAGGCCGCTGTCCCCTGAGTGACCGGGCGCACATCATAAGATTGAGCGCTCAGTACCTGGGTTAGCAACAACAGATTAGCCGGGGTGTCATCAACGACGAGAATAACAGGTGCACGATTATTGGTCATGTGATAAAAGATATATAGATATTTTCAACCTGCACACACTATACAATATGATCCTCTGCTTGAGAAGGAACCAACCGGTCAAGCCATTGCATGACAGCCTCGTAGTTGAACGTCTCGATCCACAGCCGAAGCTGCCGCGCATCATCAGGGCGTTGATCCTCAATCATCGCCACTAATTCCTGCAACCGCTGAAAATGTGCGACCTGGGCAGCCTGACGCAATGCCTGACACCACGCTGGATGATACCCCTGATCGTGTATTGCTGTTTCCGGCACCTCATGTATCACCGTACTGGCATACTCAAACTGCACATGCAGATGTTGTTCTATTAGTCGTACAACCTCGTATTCAGGAAACGGCTTCGCCAGAAATTCATCGCAACCGGCAGCCAGCACACTCGCTGCTGTGTCACCCAGCACATGGGCCGATAGGGCAATAATCACCGGTTGTAGTAATCCCGGTTCAGTCGCACATATTGCGCGAATCTGCCGTGCCACCGTCAATCCATCCATCTGCGGCATCCGCAGGTCAAGCCAGATCATGTGTGGTTGCCACTCACGCCAGACGGCTAACGCCGCCTCACCGTCAGTAACGGATTGTACGGCAAAACCCAATCGTCGCAACAACGAAATCAGCAGTAAGGCATGGGCTGGTTGATCATCGGCCACCAGCATGCGGTAGACCGGCTGATCGGCACGCACCTGTATCGCTCGCTGCTTTGCCGGCTCGGCAGACAACGTAACCGATGAGGTGATTGGAGTACGCAATGGCAATGCTAACGTAAATCGCGATCCATGCCCCTCACCCGCACTGTACACCGAAAGATCACCGCCGATTAAACGGGCAAACTCATAACTGATGCTCAACCCTAGACCAACACCGGTATTTGAGGCTTCATTGACAGTCTGTTTTCCCTGAAAGAATGGCCGGAAGAGGTACGGTTGCTCAAGGGGCGAAATGCCAACACCGGTATCTTCTACCACAAAGTACATCTGTTGTTTGTCGGTATCAGCGCGCAGACAAACACTGCCACAATGAGTAAACTTGATCGCATTTCCCAGTAAATTGATCAAAATATGGCGAATCTTGGCTTCGTCGCTCACAATCATCGGCGGAACTTGATCTTCACAGGTAACGATAAATTGTAATTGTTTCGCTGCTGCTTGTGGTCCAAACAACACCTGAAGATCGGCCAGTAATCGACGCACATCGAGCGGATTTGGCGTGTAGGTGTAGCGTCCTGACTCAATCTTCGCCAGATCAAGCACTTCGTTGATCAGATGCAAGAGGTGCTCGCTGTTCCGATTGATAATCGCCAGATATTCATGCTGGGTCGCCGTTAAATTATCATCACGGCTCATCAACTGGGCAAAGCCAAGCACGGCGTGGAGTGGTGTCCGTAACTCATGACTGACATTGGCCAGAAATGCACTCTTAGCTCGATTAGCTGCCTCGGCCTGCTGGCGAGCCAGACGCAGCTCAATCTCGGTCTGTTTGCGCGTGGTAATATCACGCGCTACACCCAGTACCATCAACTGACCGTCTTCATCGCGCACAAACGAGGTGACGATTTCGGCCTGTACTATCTGCCCATGACGGTGAATCAGCTCGATTTCTGCTGTCCAGGGCGGCGCATTCGTCAGTTCCCCTTCCCACTCGTGAAGCATGTAGTCGAGTGCTGTCTTGACATGCTGCATCGAATCTGGCTTTAGAAAAGCTGACAATGGCAGATCAAGCGCTTCGGCTGCCGAATAGCCGATCAGTTTTTCTATCGATGGGCTGAAAAAGGTGAACTGCGACTTAAATGGATCGTACAACCAGATCACATCGGTTGTGTTCTCGGCAATCAGGCGGTACCGGGCATCACTGCGCCGCAATGCCTCTTCCATCTGCTTTCGTTCGCTGATGTCATGGACAATGCTAATCGCGTGCGGTACACCTCTGATCGTCACCACTTTCGATGAAAGGAGGCAGGTGCGAAAGGTACCGTCACGACGACGAAAATCAAACTCCAGGCCGGTACAGGCACCCTCACGACGCATGATCGCAGCCCATCGCCGACGATCCTCTGGTGAACGCCAGATATTGAGCGTGAGCGCATCTTTGCCGATTGCCTCGTCCGCACTGTACCCACTAATCGTTGTAAAGCCGTGATTGACCTTCACGAACACACCATCTGTCAACCGCGACAAGAGCACGGCATCGGGTTGCGCGGCAAAAATCTGCTCAAGTTGCTGGACAGCTTCATGCTGCCTGTTGACCAGTTCCTGATTGACCAGCAAAATCAGACCGAATGTCCATAATGTGGTCGTTGCTATCGCAACCAGATAGATGGCAGTTTGCCATGGCGGTGAAACTGTTAACCAGTCTGATTCTGCTACCGAGGCAACTGCACGCAATGCAAAAAAGGCGCTGTTAACGAGAAAGACTATCGCCAGAAACAGCACGACCGGCCGTGTATCGGTTTGTAACTCGCGTAGTAAACGCTGGGCAATCAGCATGGAGACCAGAGCAATCACAACTGAAAACAGGATGCGACGGAGCGGTGGTGCATCACCGGTGAACGCCAGCATCAGATTGGCGGCAACGATCAGGCCAGCGGCCAGCCAGAACCATCGCCGACCGCCACTATCACCGAAGAAGCGGCTCACGCCGTAGTGAAGCAAGAGCATGCCGATCCCCACCAACGCATTGCTGATCGCGTGCAGTTCCAGCGGTAGTAGGGCTACATCACGTAACGTGGTCAGGATCAGACCTGCTGCCAGCACTCCCATACCAGCCGCCCACCAGCCTGGCCCAACCCTGTCTCGGTTTGCCAGCGCCAGTCCGGCAAGCGCAGCACTTTGCAGAAGGTTGGCAAGATTAAGGGCAATGGATAGGGTGAGGAGGTCAACAGACATGCATTACTCCACCTGATTGACCAAGAAATATTGTTGCATTATGTCATTGTATGACAGAATCCAATCAATTGCATACCCCCTCCGCACTATCCACGCCCACCCGCCAGCCGTGCCGCTGCCGGCGAACGGCGCAGCGCCACCATCGCCCAAATCCCGATTGCCGGGCCAATTGCCAGCCCGGCAAATGCCCACCGCCAGCCAACCAGATTGACCAGTGGTGGGATGAGCCAGATGGTGATCAGGGTCAGCAGAAACCCCAGACTGGTCTGCAACGTCAGCGCCGTACCGGTGCGGCCCGGTGGCGAGAGTTCACTCACCGCTGCCGAGAATTGGGCCGAGTCGGCAACAATCGTCAGTCCCCATACCATCGCCAGGACAGCAACCATCCATGGCTCACCGCCAAAGGTAAAACCTATCGCGAGTGCGCAACTGCCACTCACCGCCATTGCTGCTATCGTCGTTGTCGTTCGCCCGATCCGGTCGGCAAGCAGTCCGGCCAGCACACTCCCCAGCCCACCCATCGCAATCGCCGTAAAGGCGACCAGACCTGCCCAGGAAGCCGCAATACCACGCTCCTCGAAGCTGGCCAGCAGGAAAAGCGGTAACCATGCCCACGCTGCATACAGTTCCCACATATGGCCGAGATACCCCAGATTCGCCAGCAACACCGGTCGTTCACGCGCTACATCCACCACCTGCGACCAACTGAAACGTGGGGCCATTGTGCGTAGTGGCCCTTCGCGTACCATGAGCGCAACGATCAGCCCACCCACCACTGCCAGACCGGCAGCCATCAACAACGTCCGCCGCCAGTCATCAATCCCACCCATAACATTCAGCAGGTGCGGCGAGGCCGAACCGACAGTCAGTGCCCCGACCAACACCCCGATTGCCAGCCCGCGCCCCCGTTGCGTCCATGTCGCCATGATCTTCATCCCAACCGGATATACGCCAGCCAGCGCCATGCCCGTCAAAAAACGCAGTGGTAACGCCAGCAGAGGGCCATTGGCCCACCACGCAATCAACGCCGTACACAACGCCGCCAGCAAGGCTGAACCGGCAAAAAACCAGTGGGTCGGCCAGCGATCAGCCAATCCCAGAACTGCTGAGATAAACGCGCCAAAGGCGAAGCCCAACTGCACCGACATCGTAAGCCATGCCCGAACCGTGTCGTTCAAGGCCCATTCGGCAGTCAATGCCGGAATGACGGCTGAAGCGGAAAACCACGTTCCTTTCGCCAGCAGCACTGCCACTGCCAGCACCGTTACCACAAACCCTGCCTGACGAGATGGAATGGGAATGGTTGTCATCTGTTCACTCCGTGAAAACAACGACAATGCACAGTTAGCAAAGAATGACCCGATCTTACCGCTCGCAACAATTGCGAGTGCTATACTGACTTCTGTACATCCCCTACAGCGCTCAACCATAACCCTGATGTTCACTCCCTGTGTAGACAATGCCAGGCGAGTGAAGCAATGAATATAAGGGAGGGTTGCGATGACTCAACAAGAGCTGGCCCGACAAGCACCGCCAACGATGCGTGCTCGCATTGAATCCCTGCGCCAGTACCGGCAGCGCCTGGAACAGGGCGGTGGCCCAGACCG